>Ga0209793_1000215_pt1 | contig 95661 bp, 98 predicted proteins | sample EBPBio122009_DNA_FD_185863 | JGI IMG/M metagenome (GOLD analysis project Ga0209793, IMG submission 185863) | Wastewater treatment Type I Accumulibacter community from EBPR Bioreactor in Madison, WI, USA - Reactor 1_2/2/2009_ DNA (SPAdes) (version 2) | ecosystem: Engineered > Bioreactor > EBPR >... | reverse complement strand
ATCCGGTGTTACTTGCCGACGCCTACGGCATTGCACGGCGCAACTACTATTACCGGCTCGCCGATGCGCGTCCCGCAATGCGCAAGTTTGCCCGGACCCGTGACGGCGGCAAGGGTGGCTGGATCAGGCGAGCCGAGGCCTTCATTGCGCCGAAATACCACCTGACGGCGGCGCAGCATGCGGCGCGGGTGTCGGCATGGGGATGATCGGCAAGCTGATCGGCTCTCCCGCGGCGGTGAGTGCGCTGGGGGAAGCGGCGCAGGGGGTGGCGGAGGTCTTCCTGCCTTCGGCGACGAAGAAGATGGAGCTGTCGGCCGAGGCGCAGATGGCCGCGCTGCGGCAGCTGGGCGAGGAGTACCAGCACCCGGCGTTATCGTGGTTCGACCGGTTGGTGAATGGGCTGAACCGGCTGCCGCGGCCCTTCCTGGCCTTCGGAACGCTGGGGTTTTTCACCTATGCGATGGTCGATCCGGAGGCTTTTGCCAAGCGGATGGTGGGGCTGAACGCGGTGCCGGAGCCACTGTGGTGGCTGCTGGGTGCCATCGTCGCCTTCTACTTCGGGGCGCGGGAGACCTACTACTTCCGCAACCGGGGGGTGATGTCGCCCTTCGCAGCGGGCGGCACCGGGGAAGAGAATGCGGCGCTGGAGGATTGGCGGCAGGGGTGATCCCCTGCCTCTTCTTGACCTCTGATCGGGCCTCTGGCATGGCCTTGGGCATCAGAGGATGTGATCAAATGAACCTGTTCGCCGATATCCGTGAGCTTGTGGTGGCCGAGCTTGAGGCGCTGATGGTCGGGGGCGTGCTGCCTGCGGGCCTCGACCTGAGCGGCGTCGCGGTGGAGCCGCCGCGCGATGCGGGCCATGGCGAGATGGCGACCAATGCGGCGATGGTGCTGGCGAAGCCGGCGGGGATGCAGCCGCGCGCGATTGCCGATGCGCTGGCGGTGCGGCTGATGGAGGACCCTCGCATCGCGGGGGCGGATGTGGCGGGGCCGGGGTTTTTGAACCTGCGGCTGGAGCCTGCGGCCTGGCAGGGGCTGGTGCGCGAGGTGCTGGAGCGGGGGGCGGACTACGGACGCTCAACCCTGGGTGAGGGGCGCAAGGTGAACGTGGAGTTCGTCAGCGCCAACCCGACGGGACCGATGCATGTGGCCCATGCCCGCGGTGCGGTGGTGGGCGATGCGCTGGCCTCGCTTCTGGATTTCGCGGGTTATGCGGTCACGCGGGAATATTACATCAACGACGGGGGCGGGCAGGTCGATGTGCTGGCCCGCAGCGCCTATGAGCGGTATCGCGAGGCGAATGGGCTGTCGCCCGAGATCGCCGAGGGGCTGTATCCGGGTGATTACCTGATTTCGGTGGGCGAGGCCTTGAAGGCCATGCATGGCGACCGGCTCCTGGATATGCCGGAGAGTGAATGGCTGGCCGAGGTGCGGGTCTTTGCCACCGACATGATGATGGCGATGATCCGGCACGACCTGGCGGCGCTGGGCGTGACGATGGACGTCTATTCGTCGGAGAAGGCGCTGTATGGCACCGGGCAGATCGAGGCGGCGATCGAACGGCTGCGCGGGCTGGGGCTGATCTACACCGGCGTGCTGGAGCCGCCGAAGGGCAAGGCGCCGGAGGACTGGGAGCCGCGGGAGCAGACCCTGTTCCGCTCCACCGCCTTCGGGGATGACCAGGACCGGCCGGTGCAGAAGTCGGACGGGGCCTGGACCTATTTCGCGCCGGATATCGCCTACCACTGGAACAAGGTGGAGCGCGGGTTCGACGAGCTGATCAACATCTTCGGGGCGGACCATTCCGGCTATGTCAAACGGCTGAAGGCGGTCGTCGCGGCGCTGTCGGAGAACCGGGTGACGCTGGACATCAAGCTGATCCAGCTGGTGAAGCTTCTGAAGGGCGGGCAGATCGTCAAGATGTCGAAGCGGGCGGGGACCTTCGTCACGCTTCGCGACCTGATCGACGAGGTGGGGCCGGATGTGGTCCGCTTCGTCATGCTCACGCGGAAGAACGACGTGGCGCTGGACTTCGACTTCGACAAGGTGACGGAGCAGTCGAAGGACAATCCGGTCTTCTATGTGCAATATGCCAATGCAAGGGTGAATTCGATCCTGCGGAAAGCGCGCAGCGAGACGGGGCTGGATGTGAGCGATGCCTCGCTTTCGGCGGCGCATCTGGCTCATCTGGGGCACGAGGCCGAACTGGAGGTGATCCGCAAGCTGGGCGAATGGCCCCGGCTGGTGGAGATCGCGGCCAAGGGGCATGAGCCGCACCGGGTGGCCTTCTACCTGTACGAGCTGGCCTCGGACTTCCACGGGCTGTGGAACAAGGGCAACGATGATGACAGCTTGCGGTTCCTCCAGGGGGATACCGCAAAATCCTTGGCGAAAATCGCCCTCGCCCGGGCCGTGGGCGTTGTTATTTGCGCAGGCCTTGGTATCCTTGGCGTGACCCCGGTCGAGGAAATGCGCTGACGAACGGCGCCCCGCCGGGGACAAGGCGTGAATGCGAGGGGCGGATCAACCACCCCGCAGGCAGGGGCAGCAGATGGCGGACGCAGATTATGACTTCGGCGGCGGCTTCTCGTCCGAGAGGCAGGCCCCGCGACAGGGCGCCCGGGATGCTGCGGCTGCAGACAAGCTGCAACGGAAGATCAATCTTGCGGGGGGCCTGACCTCGCTGGTGCTGGTGCTGGGTCTGGGCTTTTGGGGCTACAAGCTGGCGGTGCGCGACGTGAACGGCGTGCCGGTGATCCAGGCGATGGAAGGGCCGATGCGGATTTCGCCCACCGATCCGGGGGGCGAGGTCGCTGACAACCAAGGCCTTGCCGTCAACACCGTGGCTGCCGTCGGCATTGCCGCCCCACCTCCGGAAAAGCTGTTGCTGGCCCCGCGCCCGGTGGAGCTTGCGCCCGAGGATACTGCGGGTCTGGGCGGCGATCCGATGCCGGAACTGTCCGAGGCCTCGGCCCCGGCAACCGCGTTGACGGCGGATGCCGATCTGGCGCTGGCGGCGGCCCCGCCGACCGAAAGCGCGAACCCGACCGAGATTGCCGTGGATGCGGCTTTGGCCGAGGCGCTGGGGGAAATTCCGGGCGATGCGGCGGTCGTGGACGACGTGACCCTGGCGGAAGAGATGGCCGAGCCCGCGCCCGAAGGGGCGATCACCGTCTCGCCGCGGCCCAGGGCCCGGCCCGGCGCGCGGGCGGCGGTCGCGGCTGCTCCGGCGGCGACGGCGGCGACGGTGGCGCAGGCCGCGATGAACGAGGTCGATCCGGCGACGATCGCCCCCGGCACAAGGCTGGTGCAGTTCGGCACCTTCGACACGGCAGAGGAGGCGCGGGCCGAATGGGTGCGCCTGCAGGGCCGCTTCGGCGAGCTGATGGCGGGGAAGGCGATGGTGGTGCAACCGGCGGAGAGCGGCGGGCGCACCTTCTATCGGCTGCGGGCGCATGGCTTCGAGGGCGAGGATGACGCGCGGCGCTTCTGTTCTGCCTTTGTCAGCGAGAATGCGGTCTGCATTCCGGTGCCGCAGAAATGACGGTGGGCCGTGGCGCCGTGATCTTCGGCTGCGCCGGGCCGGACCTTCTGCCCGAGGAGCGCGCTTTCTATCGCGAGGCCGACCCGTTCGGCTTCATCGTCTTCGCCCGCAACATCGAGACCCCGGGCCAGCTGCGGCGCCTGACCGCCGACCTGCGCGAGGCGGTGGGCCGGGATGCGCCGGTGCTGGTCGATCAGGAGGGCGGGCGGGTGCAGCGGCTGCGCAGCCCCCATTGGCGGGAATGGACGCCGCCCTTGGATACGGTGGACGGGGCCGGATCGCTGGAGGCGGCGGAGCGGGTGATGCGGCTGCGGTCCACGGTAATGGCGGCGGAACTGGCGGCGGTGGGGATCGACGCCGACTGCATCCCGACGCTGGACGTGGTGCGGCCCGAGACGCATCCCTTCCTGATGAACCGCTGCTATGGCCGCGACCCGGAGACCGTGGCGCGGATCGGGCGCGCGGTGGCCGAGGGGCTGATGGCCGGCGGGGTGCTGCCGGTGATGAAGCATATGCCGGGGCACGGGCTTTCCCATGTGGATACGCATCACGACCTGCCGACGGTAGAAGCCTCGCATGAGGAGCTGGCGGCGGTGGATTTCGCGCCGTTCCGGGCGCTGGCCGACCTGCCGATGGCGATGACGGCGCATCTGGTCTTTGCGGCGCTTGATCCTGACCGGCCCGCCACGCAATCGCCCAGGATGATCCGGGTGATCCGCGAGGAGATCGGATTCAAGGGCCTGCTCATGTCGGATGACCTGAACATGCAGGCCTTGTCGGGAACCCTGGCCGAACGCACCGCGCGGACGATCGCGGCGGGAGTGGATGTGGCGCTGCACTGCAAGGGCGACATGGCCGAGATGGTCGAGGTCGCGGGTGCGGCCGGGGCGATGGGCCCCGAGGCGCTGGCAAGGGCCGAGGCGGCGGTGGCGGCGCGACGGTCGGCGACGGCGGATGTCGAGGCGGCGCTGGCAGAGCTGGCGCATGGCTGAGGAAGACTGGGAGCAGCCCGAACGCATCTCGCCCGAGGATCGGCTGGCCGCCGAGGCGCTGATCGTCGATGTCGACGGGTTCGAGGGGCCGCTGGATCTGCTGCTCACGCTGTCCCGCACGCAGAAGGTCGACCTGCGGAAGATTTCCGTCCTGAAGCTGGCCGAGCAATATCTGGGCTTCGTCGAAAGGGCGCGGACGCTGCGGATCGAGCTGGCGGCGGATTATCTGGTGATGGCGGCCTGGCTTGCCTTCCTGAAATCGCGGCTGCTGTTGCCGCCGGAACCGGGCGACGAAGGGCCAAGCGCCGAGGACCTGGCGGCGCATCTGGCCTTCCAGCTGGAGCGCTTGCAGGCGATGCGCGATGCCGCCGCCCGGCTGATGGGACGCGACCAGCTGGGGCGGGATTTCTTCGCCCGCGGGGTGCCGGAAGACCTGACCCATCACCGCAAGGTCAGCTATACCGCCACGCTTCTGGACCTGATGCGCGCCTATGCGCAGATCCGCACCAAGGACGAGTTCCGGCCCTTTGTCCTGGACCGCGAACATGTCTACACGATGGAGCAGGCGCTGGAGCGGATGCGCGGGCTGATCGGCTATGTGGGCGACTGGGCGACGCTGGTAAGCTTCCTGCCCGAGGGCTGGGATGCGACGCCGATGGCGCGGCGGTCGTCACTGGCGGCGCATTTCGCGGCGGTGCTGGAGATGGCGAAGCGCGGGCAGGTGGTGCTGCGGCAGGGCGAGACCTTTGCCCCCATCGAATTGCGCCGGAAGGAGGGGTGATGCCCCAGGACGAGGAAAACAGCCTGTTCGACGCCCCGCCGATGGGCGAGCAGGAGCGGATGGTGGAGGCGATCCTGTTCGCCTCGGCGGAAGCCGTGACGCTGGCGGAACTGGAAGCGCGGATGCCGCATGGCGCGGACCCGGCCGAGGCGCTGGTGCATCTGAAGCGGCGGTACGAGGGGCGGGGGGTGAACCTGGTGCGCGTGGGCGACGCCTATGCCTTCCGCACCGCCGCCGACCTGGGGTTCCTGATGCGGCGCGAGACGGTGGAGGTCCGCAAGCTTTCCCGCGCGGCGATCGAGACCTTGGCGATCGTGGCCTACCACCAGCCGGTGACGCGGGCGGAGATCGAGGAAATCCGGGGGGTTGCGGTCAGCCGGGGGACGGTGGACCAGCTGATGGAGCTGGAATGGATAAGGCTGGGGCGGCGGCGGATGACGCCGGGCAGGCCGGTGACCTTCGTGGTGACGGAGACCTTCCTCGACCATTTCGGGCTGGAATCGGCGCGCGACCTGCCGGGGCTGAAGGAGCTGCGGGCGGCGGGGCTTCTGGATTCGCGGCCGCTGCCGGGGCAGGCTGCGGCGGGGGACGAGGACGAGGAAGCCCTGGCGGGGCAGAGCGAGTTGTTCGAGGACTGAGGAGGCAGGGATGAACCTGAACGGCCTTTTCAACATGCTGGCGCGGATGCTTGTGCGCAGCGCCATGGATGCAGGCCTGAACTATGCCACGCGACGCGGCAAGCCCGAGGCGGAGATGACGCCGGAAGAGCGCGAGCAGGCGAGGAAGGCGCGGGACCTTGCCGCGCGGGCCAAGCAGGTGCAGAAGCTCACTCGGCGGCTCTGGCGGTAAGGCCGCAGGGGCGGTCGAGGCCGAGCGAGGCGAGCGTCTGCGACAGCGGGCGGGGCAGGGCGAGGCCGGGCTGGATGTAGAGGCCGGTCTTGAGGCGGTCATCGAGCCGCGTCATCCAAGTCACCGACAGGAAGGGGGCGGGGGGCTGGCGGGAGAGATAGGGGTCGACCGAACCCAGCTCGCCGCCGACGAAGGCTTGCAGGCTGGTCGTGAGCGCCTCGACTTCGGGTTGTGAGGCCCGCCAGCGCATCGGCTTCGGCCCGGGCATTCCGGCGCCGGTGACCTGGACCAGGCTGATCCAGCCGTCCGACAGGGCGAAGGTGCAGGAAACGGCATGGTCGGGCGAGGCGTCGGGCCAGACCTCGAAGGTCAGGCGGTTGGCATGGGCGGGCAGGGCCGCTGTCAGCACGGCAAGGCCGAGAGCCAGTCCTCCTGCCAAGCGAGCCCGCATCGACACCCTCCACGGGGTCTGCGTCATTCAGGGCAGCCTAGCACGAAACGCGCGTCAGGCCGACCGGAATTGCTTGGCGAGCTTCAGCCCCTGGCCCTGGTAGTTCGAAGCGATCCCCGCGCCGTAGAGGGTTTCGGGGCGTTCGGACATGCGCTCATAGACCAGGCGGCCCACAACCTGACCATGTTCCAGCACGAAGGGGGCTTCATGGCAGCGAACTTCCAGCACTCCGCGCGACCCGGTGCCCCCGGCGGCGGCATGGCCAAAGCCGGGATCGAAGAAGCCCGCGTAATGGACACGGAATTCGCCGACCATGGCGAGGTAGGGCGCCATCTCGGCGGCATAGTCGGGGGGGATCGTCACCGCCTCGCGGCTGACGAGGATGTAGAAGGCGCCGGGGTCGAGGATTATGCGGCCGTCGGTGGCGTGCAGTTCCTCCCAGAAGTCGGAGGTGGGGTAGTGGCCGATCCTGTCCAGATCGACGACCCCGGTATGCGGCTTGGCGCGATAGCCGACGAGGGTGCCGGCAGCAGGCTTCAGGTCGACGGAAAAGCCGAGGCCTTCCGAGATCACCGCCTCGCCCGAGACCAGCGGGTCCGCGGCGTGGAGGGCGGTCAATTCTGCGTCGGAAAGGACCGCCTGACCGCGCCGGAAGCGGATCTGGTTCAGGCGCTGGCCCTCGCGGACGAGGACCGAGAAGCTGCGCGGGCAGACCTCGGCGTAGAGTGGGCCGGTGTAACCTTCGGGGATGCGGTCGAATTCGGCACCGCCGTCGGTGATGGTGCGGGTCAGCAGGTCGAGGCGGCCGGAGGAGCTTTTGGCGTTCGCCACAGCGGTCACGCCTTGCGGAAGCGCCAGCCGTTCGGCCAGCGGGATCACGTAGACGCAGTTCTTCTCCAGCACCGCGCCTTCGGCCAGGTTCACCTTGTGCATGGTGAATTCGTCCAGCCGTTCCTGCACGCTGCGGCCATGCCCGGCCAGGAACGAGGCCCGGACCCGGTAGGCCACGGGGCCGAGCCGCAGGTCGAGGCTGGCGGGCTGGATCTGGTCGTCCCGGATCGCGGGGGAGGCGGCAAGCGCGCCCTCGGCGATCAGCTGGCGCAGGGCCTGCGCGGGCAACACTCCGGATGTCATCGCGTCTCCCCGCAGGCCAGATGTGAAACCGCCCGCGCTGCCGGATGGCAGGCGGGCGGGTTTTCGATGGTCGGGCCGGAGAGATTCGAACTCTCGACCTCCCGCCCCCCAGACGGACGCGCTAACCAGGCTGCGCTACGGCCCGACACGGGGCGATACATAGCGATATTCCGGGCCGGGGCAAGCAGGAAAGCGCATGGATGCGTCAGCCGATGCCGCCTTCGGCCCGCGCGGCCATCTGCGCCCGCAAAGCGGCCAGCCGTCGGGCGATTTCGGCCAGCTCTCGCCGGTTCCCCGACGCCGAATTGCGCGGCAAAGCCCTGACCAGACTGGCAAAAGTGGTATCGGTGCGCAGGGTGGGCTTCTTCGGCGGCGCGGTGCGGGCCAAGGCGGGGGGCGCGTCGAAGGGTTGGTCGAAGAGCGGCAGCCCGCTTTGTTCGACCGGCACCCGGGCTGGCCGGGAGGGCGGGGCTGGGGCCTCCTCGGGGTCGGGGTCGTCGATGGCGACGAAGCCGGCTTCGGGAACCTCGGCCTCCAGCGCTTCGGGCGGGGTGATCAGGTCGTCGAGGCTGACCGAATCGTCCGTAAGCCCGGCGACATGGCGTACGCCCTGGTCGCGCAGGATCTTCTGGACGCCGCGGATCGTCAGCCCTTCGTCATGCAGAAGCCGCTTGATCCCGGTCAAGAGCGCCACGTCCGAGGGGCGATAGTAGCGCCGCCCTCCGGCCCGTTTCACCGGCTTGATCTGCGGAAAGCGGCTTTCCCAGAAGCGCAGCACATGTGCCGGGGTGGCAAGCGACTCGGCAACCTCGCTGATGGTGCGGAAGGCGTCGGGCGACTTGTCCATCCGCCGTCCTTAGCGCTTCTTCCCGGCGGCCACGCGATCCTTCATCAGATGCGAGGGGCGGAAGGTCAGGACACGGCGGGGCGAGATCGGCACTTCCTCGCCCGTCTTCGGGTTGCGGCCGACCCGGGCCGTCTTGGCGCGGACCGAAAAGGTGCCGAAGGAGGAAATCTTCACCGTCTCGCCCGAGGCGAGCGCATCGGACATATGTTGCAGGACCGCTTCGACGAGATTGGCAGATTCGTTGCGGCTGAGGCCCACTTCGCGAAACACGGCTTCGGAAAGGTCCATCCGGGTCAGGGTCTTCTCGCTCATCTCGTCCCCCACGAGTTTGTTGTGGCGCGAGGATGGGCCGGATGGATTTACGAGTCAATATCAAGCACTTGGGAAGCGCCGTTAAAGGCGATTACCAGCGCAGGACGACCGAGCCCCAGGCAAGGCCGCCGCCGATGGCCTCGGTCACCACCAGATCGCCCGGCTTGATCTGCCCGCGCGCCTTGCCGACCGACAGCGCCAGCGGGATCGAGGCGGCGGAGGTGTTGCCGTGATCCTGCACGGTGACGACCACGCGATCCATCGGGACCTGCATCCGTTTCGCGGTGCCCTCGATGATGCGGATATTGGCCTGGTGCGGGACGATCCAGTCGACATCTTCCGCGGTCAGCCCGGCCTTGTCCAGCGAGTGGTGCGCTGTTTCTGCAAGCTTTTCAATGGCATGGCGGAAGACTTCCTTGCCTTCCATCACCAGGTGCCCGGTCGTCCCGGTCGAGGTGCCGCCGTCGACATAGAGGATGTCCTTGTAGCGCCCGTCGGAATTGAGGTCGGTCGCAAGGATGCCGCGGTCGGCGTTGGTGCCCTGACCTTCGACCGCCTCCAGCACCACGGCCCCCGCGCCATCGCCGAAGAGCACGCAGGTAGAGCGGTCCTTCCAGTTCATCAGGCGGCTGAAGGTTTCGGCCCCGATCACCAGCACGCGGGCAGCCTGGCCGGAGAGGATCAGCGCATTGGCATTGGCCATGGCGAAGACGAATCCGGCGCAGACCGCCTGGACGTCGAAGGCGAAGCCCTTGGTCACGCCAAGCGCCGCCTGCACCATGGTGGCGACCGACGGGAAGGTGAGATCGGGGGTGGAGGTCGCGACGATGATCGCGTCGACCTGATCGGCGTCGATCCCGGCGTCGGCAAGAGCGGCCCTGGCGGCGCGGGTGGCGAGGTCGCTGGTCAGCTGGCCCTCGGCGGCGAAATGCCGCCGCTCGATGCCGGAGCGGGAGCGGATCCATTCATCCGAAGTGTCGACGATGGCTTCGAATTCGGCGTTGGGGACGACACGGTCGGGCAGATAATGCCCGACGCCCCTGACTGCGGCGCGTATCATGCGGAAGGATTGCCTCCGGTCCCGGCCTCTTCGGCCCCCACTTGCGCATCCTGCCCCGCGGCTTCGGCGGATGCAACCCGCGCTGCGAGCCGTTCCAGGAAACGGACTTGTGCCAGCTGGTAGGCAAGGCCGATGGCGGCGGAGACCCCGGTCGCATCCGCCGAGCCGTGCGATTTGACCACGGTCCCGTTGAGGCCGAGGAAGACCCCGCCGTTCACCCGGCGCGGGTCGATCCTGAGTTGCAGCCGCCGCAGCGCCCCCCGGGCGAGGAGCGCGCCGAGCTTTGCCATCAGCGTCGAGGTCAGGGTCTGGCGGAGGAGATCGCCCACCAGCCGCGCGGTGCCCTCGATGGCCTTCAACGCCACATTGCCGGTGAAGCCGTCGGTCACGATCACGTCAACCCGGTCGGAGAGGATGTCGGTGCCTTCGACGAAGCCCACATAGTCGAAGCTGCCCGCCTCGGCGCTGCGGGAGAGAAGGGTGTTCGCCTCCTGCAATTCGGCCCGGCCCTTGTGCTCTTCGGTGCCGACGTTGAGAAGGCCGACGCGCGGGCGGGAAATCGCGAGGCCGTTCCGCGCATAGGACGCCCCCATGAAGGCGAATTGCAGAAGGTCGGCGGGGTCGGCCTTCACATCGGCGCCCATGTCCAGCATGACGTTCGTCTTGCCGGGGGTGGGGGTCGGAAAGAGGCTGGCGATGGCGGGACGGTTCAGGCCGGGAAGCTTGCGCAGCCGCAGCATCGACACCGCCATCAACGCGCCGGTATTGCCGCAGGAGACCGCTGCCGCAGCCTCGCCGTCCTTCACCGCGTCGATGGTCGCCCACATCGAGGTGCCTTGCCCGTGGCGCATGACCTGGGCGGGCTTGTCCTCCATCTTCACCACCCGGTCGGAGTGGCGGAGGGTCACGCGCGGCGCAAGGTCGGGGTGCCGGGCAAGGAGGGGGCGCAGCGCGGCCTCGTCGCCGTGCAGGATTACGTCCATGCGGGGGTGCCGGGCGAGGGAATCGACGAGGCCGGCAACGACGGCTGCCGGCCCGCGATCGCCACCCATGGCGTCAACTGAAATGACTACGCGCTCGGGAGCCGTGGCAGACGCAGACTCGGGTCCGGTGGCCATGGGTCAATCGCGCGGGGCGTGGCTTACGCCGCGTCCTCGTCGATGTCGACTTCGCGCGCCATCGAGACGACTTCGCGCGAATCGTAGTGGCCGCAGGCGCTGCACACATGGTGCGGACGCTTCAGCTCGCCACAGTTCGGGCAGTCGTTCGGGTTGGCGGCAACCAGCGCGTCATGCGCGCGGCGCATGTTGCGGCGGGATTTCGTGGTGCGGTTCTGCGGGACAGCCATGTCTCAACCTCGGGCAGTGGGGACATGCGCCCCGGATTTCCTTTGCGATCAAGCGCGATCCTGCCGGATTCGGCAGCAGGAAACGGATGCTGTTTCGCAGCTTGAATGAGGCGCGGAACATACTCGGATTTCCGGTCGGCGCAACCCCCTTTTCGCAGGCGCGAGACGGGCATGAGCGGGAGGTCACTCGTCCCCTTCCGGTCCCGGTTCCTCCTTGGCGGCAAGCTTCGCCGCGAGGCCCTGCAGCCCAGCGAAGGGCTTCAGATCGGCGTCGGACAGGGGCGTCACGCCCTCGGCCGCGTGAACGGCGTGCGCGAATTCGGCGCCCGGCGCGCGGGGATAAAGCGGCAGGGCCAGGGCCAGCGCCTCGGCGGCGACTTCGGCAAGATCGATCAGCTCGGGCATCGGCTCGACGCTGTCGTCCTCGGGCATCTCCACCTCGTCGCCTTCGGGCGTCTCCAGTCCCGCGACATACCGGCGGCGGACGGTTTCGCTGACGGTGGCGGGGACCGGAGCCAGCGTGATGCTGCAGGCCTGATCCGCGGCGGCGGTCAAGGTCGCCTCCAGCACCAGCTCGTCGCGACCTGCGGGACGGATTTCGCCGGTCAGGTCCAGCCGGTGCAGGGAGATCAACCCAAGGTCCTGGGCCAGGGTCGCGCGTTCCCCGGCATCGGGCCGGTAGCTGAACCGCGTCGGCTTGCGCGGGCTGAGGCCGCCGGTGCGGAAACGGGTCGGGCGGGGATTGGCTGGGTCGGTCATCACTGGCTTTCCGGGAATACGCCGTCGCGGTCGGGGTGCGGCGTTCCATTCTTGTGCAAGGGGCTGATCATCTGTTATCCCGATTGCCAAGGGTTTTGAAGAACCCGCTTCGGCAGATGACGCATCAGCAGCGGGACGTGAGGGCAGGCATGGCAGATTTCCGGGTGTCGCGGTCGGTCCTGGCGGCCTGTCAGGCATCGCGCAGGCGCGGCCTGATGCTGGTTCTGGTGGCCGGGCTGGCGGCCTGTGCGCCGGTCTACCGCAACCATGGCTATGTCCCGACCGAGGACGAGCTGGCGCTGGTCGAGGTCGGCAAGGACACGCGCGACACGGTGGGCCAGAAGATCGGCCGACCCTCGACCTCGGGCCTCTTGAACGACGAGGGCTGGTTCTACGTGCAGAGCCGCTACAAGCATTTCGGCCCGCGCGCCCCGCAAGAGATCGACCGGCAGGTGCTGGCCGTGACCTTCAACGAGAAGGGCACCGTCGAGAACATCGCCCGCTTCGGGCTGGCGGACGGCCGCGTGGTCGAAATCTCGCGCCGGGTGACCGAGACCAATGTGAAGGGCATGTCGTTCATCCAGCAGATTCTGGGCAACTTCGGCCGGGTGGACGCGGCCAGCATGCTGGGCCGGAACTGACGGTCAGTCCTTCGGGTCGAAGGTCAGCGCGACACCGTTGATGCAGTAGCGCAGGCCGCCGCGATCCCGCGGGCCGTCGGGAAAGACATGGCCCAGATGCGCGGCGCAGCGTGGGCAGTGTACCTCGGTGCGCAGCATGAAATGGCTGCGGTCCTCGGATTCCTCCACCGCTTCGGGCGAGACGGGCGCGGTGAAACTGGGCCAGCCGCAGCCCGACTCGAACTTGTCCTCCTGGTCGAAGAGCGGCGCGCCGCAGCAGACGCAGTGGAATGTGCCTGCTTCCTTGGGGAAGCCGGGATGCGAGAAGGCGCGTTCCGTCCCGTGCTGGCGTGTCACCCGGTAGGCGGCTTCGTCCAGTTCGGCGCGCCATTCCGCATCGGTCTTCTCGATCTTGTCCATGCTGCGTCCCCTGTTCGGATATGCGATAGATAGGGCGTCACGGCGCGGGGGAAAAGGGCGTGGATCCACTGGGGAAAGGCGGAATGGTGGCGCGGCTCGCCGAGGGGGCGGCGGACATGGGCCGGGTCATGGCCTTCCGCCGCGCGGCCTTCCCCCGGGCGGCAGGGGAGGAAGAGGATGCGCAGGACGCGCTGTCGGCGCATGTGATGGTCGAGGGGCCAGAGGGGATGCTGGCCTATTTCCGCGTGATGCTGTTCGGCTGGGGGGCAGGGCTGGCGCAAGGCTATGCGGCGCGGTTCTACGATGTCGGGCCGCTTTCGGGCTATGCGAAGCCGGTTGCCGAGATGGGACGGTTCTGCGTGGCCTCCGGAGGGGTGCATCCCGACGTGCTGCGGCTGGCCTGGGGGGCGATGACCCGGATGGTCGACGAGGGGCAGGCGGGGCTGATCCTGGGGTGCTCCAGCTTCCGGGGGGCCGAATGGAGGCTTCACCGGGCGGCGCTGGCGCTGCTGGCGGAGGGGTTCATCGGGCCTGCGGACCACCTGCCGGGCCGGAAGGCGGCGGAGGTGGTGGACTATCCGGGACTGGCGGGGCCGGTGGTGGACCGGAGGGCTGGGCTGGCAGGGCTGCCGCCCTTGCTGCGGACCTATCTGGGAATGGGGGGCTGGGTCTCGGATCACGCGGTGGCGGACCGGGAACTGGACACCCTCCATGTCTTCACCTGCGTCGAGGTGGACCGAATTCCCGCGGCCCGGGCGGCGAGCTTGCGGGCGGTGGCGGGGTAGCTGCCCACGCGCGGGCAGATTTTCGAGGGAAGGAATTCAAGGGGTTGGGCGCGGGCGTTAGGGTGGTGTTAAGGATTGGGTTCGGGAAGATGGTGCGTGAAATCCAGCACCCTATCCCCCGCCATATATCGCCTTGATCTCGGCGCCGATGGCATAGGCCTCGGCTTCCACCGCCGTGTGGTCGCGGACGTAGCGCCGGGAGAACTCCATCAGGCCCCAGCGGCGGAACTGTTCGACATGCTTCACCTCATGGCCCCAGAGCGCGATGTTGGTCCGGGCGTCCTTGGCGTCATGGAAGATGATCGTGTCGATGGCGGTGACGGCGGTCGCGTCGCTGTAGCGCATGGCGAGGGACTGGACGGTGGCCTCCTCGGCCACGCCGACGCGATATTCGATGCTGTCGAGAAGATCGGCGGGATACCAGGCAAGAAGGGCTTCGCGGATGTTCGGGGGTATCGGTTCGGTGCCCTGCTCCCAGGCGGCGTCACGCGATGCGACAAGCGCATTGGCAAGCGCGGTCGCGGCGATGTCGATCCCGGTCTCCAGCGCGGCGTTGGGGTCGAAAAGGCCTTGCGCCCATGGGGCCTTCGCGGGGAGGGCCGCGAGGCAAAGGAGAGCGGCAAGCGTCAGGGGGGCAGGTCTGCAGCGCATGGGCGAAGGGTGCCAAGGATGGCAGCGGGGATCAACCGGGCTGGGGGAGGGGTGACGGAAAGGTGAGGGGCGCGCGGGGGGCGGTCGCCATGATGGAACGCGTGCCGCGGGAGTATATGGGCAAATATGAAGGGCCGGGCGGCTTGACCGGTCACGCCACGGTATAGGTCAGGCGGATCGCCTTTGCCCCGATCCTGTCGCTGCCCGAAAGCTGCATCGGCGGGCGGGGGCCGGCGAAGAAGGGCTTGCCCGCGCCCAGGGCGACGGGGAGGAGGACGAGCTGGTATTCGTCCATCAGCCCCCAGTCGGACAGGCTTTGCATGAGGATCGTGCCCGAGACATCGACCTGACCCGGAAGGCGGTCTTTCAGGCGGCGCACCGCCGCCTCGATGTCGGAGGAGATCAGCGTGGCGTTCGGCCCGACCTCGGTCAGGGTCTGCGAGACGACCCATTTCTTCTGCGCCCGCCAGGCTTGGGCGAATTCGCGCCGGGAGTCGTCCCAGTCCGGCTGGTCGGGGTCCCAGTAGCGCATGAGATCATAGGTCTTGCGGCCGTAGAGGCTGTTCGGGGTCCGCTTCACCGCCAAGGTCCAGTGGCGGAACACGTCGTCATCCGGGACCATCTTGTCATGGTCGACATAGCCGTCGAGCGAAACGTTCATGCTGGATACGAATCGCGCCATGCCTGTCTCCTGCCGCCGCGTGCTGTCCTGCCAGTCTGGTAGTTTTGTGGCGGGGAAACCACCTCGACTTTGCTACCGGTCGGAGAAGGACGATGCACCGACGCGCGGGGCGGGCGGCCACGAAATTGAGCGCGTGCCGCGCGAAGTCCTTTTGTCTCGCGGTTTTGCGTGAAGAACGCAAAACCGCTCGGGGTATGCCTCCGGCGGGGATATTTGGGCAAATGTGAAAGGCAAGGGCAGGGCTGCCCCCGCGGCCTGCGAGAGGGCAGTTGTGCTAGATCAGCCCCGGCCCCGGCGCCCGCCCCGACGCCCGCCCGCGGCCTGAGAGGCGGCGGCGGAGGCTTCGGAGAAGGTCATCCCGCCCTCGACCGCTTCCAGCACCTTGGCGAAGCGGATCCATTCGCCGCCGTTCGCATCGTGGTTCATCAGGAAGTTGGCGGCGCGGATCGCCTCCATCTCCTGCTGGCGGACCGGGTTCATGATCGCCGAGGTCATGCCCGCGCCGATGGCCATGGGCAGGAAGGCGCCGTTGATGCCGTGGCGGTGGGGCAGGCCGAACGAGATGTTCGAGGCGCCGCAGGTGGTGTTGACGCCCAGTTCCTCGCGCAGGCGGCGGACGAGGGCGAAGACCTGCTGACCGGCGCTGCCCATCGCGCCGACCGGCATGACCAGCGGGTCGACCACGATGTCATGCGCCGGGATGCCATGGTCGGCGGCGCGCTGCACGATCTTCTTCGCCACCGCGAAACGGACGTCCGGGTCCTGGCTGATGCCGGTGTCGTCGTTCGAGATCGCCACCACCGGCACGTTGTATTTCTTCACCAACGGCAGGACGAGTTCCAGACGCTCTTCCTCGCCCGTGACCGAGTTCAGGAGCGGGCGCCCCTCGCAGGCCTTGAGGCCCGCTTCCAGCGCGCCGGGGACCGAGCTGTCGATGCAGAGCGGCACGTCCACCGTCTGCTGGATGATCTCGATCAGTTCCTTCATCAAGGGCGGCTCGACGAAGTTGTTGTCGGCATAGCGCGGGTCGGTCGCCATCTTGTTGGTGAAGACGGCGCCCGAGTTCACGTCCAGCACCGTGGCACCGCAGGCGACCTGTTCCAGCGCGTCCTTGATGACGGTCTCGAAATTCCCCGCCTCAAGCTCGGCCGCGAGTTTCTTACGGCCGGTGGGGTTGATGCGTTCGCCGATCACGCAGAAGGGCTCGTCAAAGCCGATGATGACGGTTTTCGTTTTCGATTCAACGACAGTGCGAGTCATTCTTAAACCTTGTTCTGAGCTTTTCAGCCTTGGGCGGTTGCGCTGGCGGGAACGCCCGAGGCGCCGCCGTTCTCAGTGACCCACTGGGCATTGGTCTTGATGCCGCCGAGGGGGAAGAAGTGGACCTGTTCGATGCCGAAGCCGGGGTTCGCGGCCTTGTGGGCGGCGAGGCCTTCCAGCACTTCGGTCGGCTCGTAGGGCAGGAGGAGCTTGGTCACGTCCATCGCGCGCTTTTGCAGCACGCGGAGCGAGGGGCCGACGCCGCAGGCGATGGCGAATTTGATCAGGGTCTGCAGCTTCGCGGGACCGGCGATACCGATATGGACCGGGAGCTTCACGCCTTCGGCAGCCAGGCGGTTGACCCAGTCGATGACCGGCTGCGCCTCGAAGCAGAACTGGGTGGCCATCGCCATCTGGGCATCGGTGCGCTCGGCGAAGGCGGATTTCCAGCGGGCGGCTTCCATCACCATGCGGTCGGACCCATCGGGGTCGATGTCCTTGTTGCCCTCCGGGTGGCCCGCGACGTGGAGCCGCTTGAACCCGGTGAAGGCGCCGGATTCGAGGAGTTGCATCGAGGTGCTGTAGTCGCCGACCTGGTTGGCGGGGTTTCCGGCAAGGATCAGGCCCTGGGCGACGCCGACATCCTTGTAGGCGGCGACCCAGTCCAGGAGCGTTGCCTTGTCCTTGATGATGCGGGCCGGGAAATGCGGCATCACGTCGAAGCCTTCGTCGCCGATGCGCTTGGCGGTGGCCACCATCTCCTCGATGGGCGTGCCCTCGATATGGGCGATGTAGACGCGGGTGCCCTTGGGCAGGATGTCGCGGAAGCTTTCCACCTTCTCGGCGGTGCGGGGCATGACCTCGATGGAGTAGCCTTTCAGGAAGGGTTCCAGCGACCCGGTGGCGGGGGCGGCTTCTTCCTTGCGGCGGAAGTTGAACAGGGCCATGACGGTCTCCTTGATGGTCATGATGGTTTCAGGCCTTGGCCCAGCCTTCGGCGTCGATGAGCCGCTTCAGCGCGGCGGTGTCGAATTCGGCTTCCAGGCGCGCGGCTTCCGCGGCGGCGATGGCGTCGGGCTCGCCCTCGACCTCGCCCAAGGGCGCTTTCCGCCATTCGGCGAGGTAGCTGTCGGTGTCGCGCGCTCCGATCTTCATCGCGCAGCGGTCGATGGCCTGTTCGAAGCGTTCGGAAAGCTGGATCTTGGCCGCGCGGCGGCCCTTGCCGACGATGACCTGCGCCGGGATGTCGCGCCAGTAGACGATGGTGAGCTCGGCCATGTTCGCGTGATTCCCCTGCCTTGGTTGATCCCGTTGATACTGGCCGACCTGCGACAGCCGGTGTCGGTTTTCGACATGGCACAGCGAGGATACGACGCGCTGTGTTGCTTGGGCGCGACAGGCGCGCGGGATTACCAGTTGATCTTCATCCCGACCTGCATCCGGTCGAGGTTCACCCGGGTTTCGCCGGTGGGCAGATAGTCGGGCAGGGCGAGGGTGCCGAGATCGACGTGGTCGTAGGAGAGCGCAAGGCTGAGGTTGCCGCCAATGCGCTGTTCGACCCCGACCCCGAAGGTCCAGCCGGTCATCGCGGTATGTTCGAAGACCTGTTGCCCGCCGAAATAGGTCGCGGTGACATTGCCGCGCGCCAGCCCGCCGGTGGCGAAGAGATGCGTCGATCCGGCGGCGAGGCCGAGTCTGCCGGTCAGGGTGAGAAGGTCGGAGGCCTCGGTCGCGCAGTCGACGCAGTTGATGAAGGCGGCATCGCCGGGGCTGGCGACATATTCGCCGTTGCCATAGGCAAGTTGCGCGCCATAGGTCAGGCGGTCCCGCTGCCAGTCGCGGCCGAGGCTGAGCACCATGGCCGAGCCGGACCAGGGACCGGGTTCAAGCTCCAGCCCGTCGGAGGCCTGGCGCCAGCTGTTGCCGCCGCGCGGCGTGGCGAGGGCGAAGCCGAAGGAAAGGCCGCCCCAATCGGTCACGGTCGCTGCGGTGGTTTCGTCTGCGACAGAACCGCCGGCAAGAGCGGATTGGGCGAGGATAAGGGTCGCGAGCCCCGCAGCGAGGGTGCTTGATGCGTATGACATGGCTGCCTCATGTTTTTTTGATCAGCCTGCGCCCAAGGGGGCGATCGGTCAACGAAATCGGCGGTTGCGGCGGCCAGACCATGAGGGCGCAGGCAGAAAAGCCACAAATCGCGCGTTTTGGCCACGCTTGTCAGGGGGGCAAAAGCCGACTACCCTGATCCCAACCATATATGGAGGGCGGTTATGACGCCCGAGCGTCCCCGTAGGGCGGACGCGACAGACGCGCTGGTCGAGACGCCTTCCGGTGTTTTCCGCGGGCCTGAATCGTCAGCCCTATCCGGCCCGGGGCCGGTTCCGCTGTATGCGGCGCTGGACCTGGGAACGAACAGTTGCCGGATGCTGATTGCCCAGCCCCTGGGCAGTCAGTTTTCCATCGTCGACAGCTTCTCGAAATCGGTGCAGCTGGGGGCCGGGCTGGAAGCTTCGGGCAGGCTCAGCCGGTCGTCGATGGGCCGCACCATCCAGGCGCTGCGCATCTGCGAGAAGAAGCTGGAAAAGCACGGCGTCCGCCGGATGCGGCTGGTGGCGACCGAGGCTTGCCGCCGGGCGCGGAATGCGAAGGACTTCATCCGGCAGGTGCGGCGCGAGACCGGGCTGAGCCTGGAGATCATCGCGCCGGAGGAAGAGGCGCGGCTGGCGGTGATTTCCTGCGCGCCCCTAGTCAATGTCTCGACCGAGCAGTTGTTGATCGTGGATATCGGCGGGGGCTCGACCGAGCTGGTGTGGATCGACCTGAGCGCCGTGACGCCTGCCGACCGGCCCAAGGCGATCATGCGGCTGCACATGGGGTTCGACGCCCAAGGCGAAGGGGCGGTCGCGCGGGTGGTGGACTGGATCAGCGTACCCCTGGGGGTAGCGACGCTGAAGGACCAGTTTATCGACGTGGATGACGACGCCGCGCGCTTCGCGCTGATGAGCTGGTTCTTCGAGGAGAACCTGGCGAGCTTCAGCCCCTACAATGCCGAGAATCCCCGGGCCGGGTTCCAGATCATCGGCACCTCCGGGACGGTGACGACGGTGGCGGCCAGCTTCCTGAACCTGAAACGCTATGACCGGACCAAGGTGGACGGGTTGCAGATGACCAGCGACCAGATCGACCTGGTGATCCGGGAATATCTGGCGCTGGGGCCTGAGGGGCGGCGGACCGACCCCCGGATCGGGCGCGACCGCCATGCGCTGATCATGTCCGGTGCGGCGATCCTGCAGGCGCTGATGCGGATCTGGCCCACGGACCGCTTGTCGGTGGCCGACCGGGGGCTTAGGGAGGGGCTTCTCTACGCGCAGATGAGCGCGGATGGTGTGCTGGCGGACGGGCCCTATACATGACGGAAAAGCCGAATTCGGGGCGCGGGCAGCGCGAGCTGCGGGTGCGGGTGAAAACCGCGAAGGGGCGGAAGCTGTCCTCCACGCTGTGGCTGGAGCGGCAGCTGAACGACCCTTACGTCCAGCGCGCCAGGCGCGAGGGCTATCGCGGGCGGGCGGCCTACAAGATCCTGGAGCTGGACGACAAATACGGTTTCCTGAAGCCCGGGGCGCGGGTGGTGGACCTTGGCTGTGCGCCGGGCGGCTGGTGCCAGGTGGCAGTGGTACGGGTGAATGCGCTGTCGCAGAACCCGAAAAAGCCGCAGGGCAGGGTGCTGGGGGTCGACTTGCAGGAGGTGGAGCCGATTGCCGGGGCCGAACTGCACCAGCTGGATTTCCTGGCGGATGATGCCGACGAGACCGTCAAGAGCTGGCTGGGCGGACGGGCCGATGTGGTGATGTCGGACATGGCGGCGGCATCGTCGGGACACAAGGCGACCGATCACTTGCGGATCGTGGCGCTGGTCGAGGCGGCGCTGGCCTTTGCCTTCGATGTGCTGGAGGACGGCGGCACCTTCGTCGCCAAGGTGCTGGCGGGGGGGGCCGAGAACGAGATGCAGGCGATGCTGAAGCGCAACTTCCGCAAGGTGGCGAACGTGAAGCCCCCGGCCAGCCGTGCCGACAGTTCAGAGAAGTTCGTGGTGGCGATGGGCTATCGCGGGCGCGAGATTGCGGATGCGGCACCAGAGCCGGGCCCCGAGGCCGGTCCTCTGGGGTGATTGCCATCCCGGAAGGGGCAAGCGGGGCCGCAGTTCCCTAAAATCCAAATGAAAAAGGCGCCCGGAGGCGCCTGCTTTCGTCGGGGGAGGGGAGGTCAGCCGCCCCAGCTGCGGACCGGGCCGCAATCCATATGCACGAAGTTCGAGCGGGAATACTTGCCGACACCGCCCGCCGAACAGGCCGTGGCCGCCTTGGCCATCTGCCCGACCGAGCGCGACTGCAGGCGCAGGTCGGCCGCCTGGCCCTTCATGTGCAGCGAGTTCTTGGCGACACCCTTGGAATGCGACCGCAGCATGGCGTTGGTCTTGGCCGAGCGGTAGCCCGAGAGCAGCATATAGGGTTCGTTCACGTCCATCAGCCGATGCGCGGCGGCCATGATGTCGAAATTGCGCGGGTCCATCTTCACGACATCGTCGGTGCGCCAGTCGCGCATGAAGTTGTTGATTTCCTTGATGACTTCCGGGATATACTCGCCTTCGATCCAGTAGATCGTGTCGATGCTTTCGCCGGTTCGGCCGGAATACATGCGGATTCTGCGGATGTCGCCTGCGCCCTTGAGAAGCCCGAACGCGTTGGTGTAGGTCGGTGCCGCAACCAATGCCGTTGCCGCGAACACACCAAGAAGTCCGCGCCGCGAGACGCTGTTAAGCTGAAGGTCCGTCATTCTAACGTCTGTCCCCGTGCTGTCTTCGACTGCCGTTACCGCAGCGTTTTGTGCAACTTCTTCCCCAAGTGCAGCATCCTTATTGCACAAGTCGAATCGAAGCCCAAGCGCCGATTGTTCTCCTCGGGAGGACCACAACCTGAATCGGCAAATTTTTGCTGAACGCCGATGAAATGCCGACAGTGTTGTGCGTCTGCATCGGTTTCGCGAACGACTGTTGCCATCAGGGACACAGTTCACCGATGGAATCCGCAGATTCAGCTTTGTGAATGGACAGGGTTTGCAGAGATGCGAAAACATGGCACGAGAGCTTCAAGCTATTGAGATAGAGGGCCGAAATGTTTTTTCCCGTTCTGCGCAAGCTGCCCTGCCGCCCGGCGCTTGTGTCGATGTCGCTTGCCCTCGCGCAAGGCCTGACCCCAGCCGCCCATGCCGATGGCACGTCCTTCACCCAGTCGCTTGCCGCCAGCGCCTCGTCCGACGCGGCGATCGCCGAGTGGTACCGCACCACGGGTTACGCCACGCTCTGGACCGGGGCCGCCGATGCGGCGCGGCGCGAGGCGCTGTTGTCGGCGCTGGCGACGGCGCAGGACCATGGGCTGCCGGTGGCGCGCTATGACGTGGCCAAACTGACGGCGATGCTGCGCGCCGCGGAAACCGAGGGCGACCGGGGCCGGGCGGAAGTGGAGATGACGCGGGCCTATCTTGCCTGGGCGCATGACCTGACCTCGGGCGCGCTGACGCCGAAGCAGGTGGATGCGGGAATCGTGCGCGAGATCAACGTGATCGACCCGCAGGTGCTGCTGTCGCGGATCGCCAGGGGCGACCCGGAGGCGGTGCTGGCCTGGCTGGAGCCGCGGTCGGTGCAGTATCTGCAGCTGATGAAGGCGAAGCTGGGGCTGGAAGCGCAGATCGCCGCGGGCGGCTGGGGCGAAACCGTGGCCGGGGGACCGGTGCTGCCAGGGGATACCGGGCCTGCGGTGATTGCGCTTCGCGACCGGCTGGTCAGGATGGGATATCTGGCGCCGACCGCGGTCGCCTCCTACGACCGGACCCTGCAGGCGGCGGTGACCGCGTTCCAGCTGAGCCACGGGCTTACCCCCGACGGCGCGGTGGGCGAGGGCACGCTGGCCGAGATCAACATCGGCCCGGAAGCGCGGCTGAAATCGGTGATCGTGGCGATGGAGCGGGAACGCTGGATGCACATCGACCGCGAGGTCAAGCACGTCTGGGTGAACCTGCCGGATTTCCGCGCGAAGATCATCGACGGCGGCAAGACCATCTTCGAGACGCGGGTGGTGATCGGGAAGAACGTGCCCGACCAGCGCAGCCCCGAGTTTTCCGACGAGATGGAGCATATGGTGATCAACCCCTCCTGGGGGGTGCCGCGGTCGATCATCGTGAAGGAATACCTGCCGCTTCTGCAGCAGAACCCGAATGCGGTGGGCCATCTGCAGGTGGTGGACGGACGGGGCCGGGTGGTGTCGCGCGGATCGGTCAACTTCGCCGCCTATAATGCGCGGAACTTCCCTTACGCCCTGCGCCAGCCGCCCTCGGACGGGAATGCGCTGGGGAAGGTGAAGTTCATGTTCCCGAACCAGTACAACATTTATCTGCATGATACGCCGTCGAAATCGCTGTTCGACAAGGAAGTGCGGGCCTACAGCCACGGTTGCATCCGGGTGGCCGATCCCTTTGCGCTGGCGCATGAGCTTCTGTCCTGGCAGACCGACGATGCCGAGGCCGAGTTCGAGGCCGCGCTGAAGACCGGCAAGGAGACGATGGTGAAGCTGAAAGAGCATCTGCCGGTGCATCTGGTCTACTTCACGGCCTATCCCGACGCGAAGGGCCGCATCGGCTATCGCCGTGACGTCTATGGGCGGGATGCGGCGCTCTGGTCGGCATTGCAGGCCGCCGGGGTGGAACTGGCGGGCGTTCAGGGCTAAATCTGGGGCGAAAGCTGCCGGGGGAGCCATGGGCCACAGGATCGGGGATATTGCGAAGGCCTTGGGGGCCGAGGCCGAGGGCGATCTGGACCTGGTGGTGACGGGCGCCTCCGAGCCACAGGCGGCGGGGCCGGATCAGCTGGCCCTGGCGATGGACCCGCGTTACGCGGACGGGATCGGCAAGGGCCAATCCCGGGCGGCGGTGGTCTGGCCGGGGGCGGACTGGCGGGCGATGGGCCTCAAGGCCGCGATCTTCGCGCCGCGCGGGCGGCTGGCGATGGCGGGGCTGACGCGGCTGATGGATCCGGGCCCCTCGATCGCGCCCGGGGTGCATCCGATGGCGGTGGTGGATCCGACCGCCGAGATCGGCGCAGGGGCGGCCATCGGGCCTTTCGTGGTGATTGGCGCAGGCGTGGCGATCGGGCCGGGGGCGCGGATCGCAAGCCATGTCTCGATCGCCGAAGGCGCGCGGATCGGGGCCGGGGCGCTGATCCTGCAGGGCGCGCGGATCGGGGCGCGTGTCACCATAGGCAACCGTTTCATCTGCCAGCCGGGCGCGGTGATCGGGGCGGACGGTTTTTCCTTCGTGACGCCGGAGAAGTCCGGGATCGAGGAAATCCGCGAAACCTTGGGCTCCCGCGCGGAAATCCGGGACCAGAGCTGGACACGGATACATTCGCTAGGCGCCGTAACCATCGGCGATGACGTGGAAATCGGCGCCAATGTCTGCGTCGACCGGGGGACGATCCGCGATACGGTGATCGGGTCGGGGACCAAGCTGGATAACCTTGTCCACATCGGTCACAACGTGCAAGTGGGCCGCGATTGCCTGCTGTGCGGGCAGGTCGGTGTCGCGGGCTCGGTCCGGATCGGCGACCGGGTGGTGCTGGCGGGGCAATGCGGGGTCAACGACAACATCTTCATCGGTGATGACGTGATCGCCGGGGGCGCGACGAAGATCTTCACCAATGTGCCTGCGGGCCGGGTGCTGCTGGGATATCCGGCGGTGAAGATGGAGGCCCATGTCGAGATGCAGAAGGCGCTGCGCCGGTTGCCGCGGCTGGCGGCACGGGTGGCGGCGCTGGAGAAGGGCGAGGCCGGAGGCGAATAGGGTGGAGCGGGCGGAGATCGAGGCGGCGGTGATCGCGATCCTGGCGAAGCAGTTGTTGCTGTCTCCGGCCGAGATCGCGCCGGATGCGCGGATCGATGATCTGGGGCTGGATTCCCTCGGCAAGGTCGAGGCGATCTTCGCCATCGAGGAGCGTTTCGGCATCCACGTTCCGTTCAACGCCAACGCGCCCGACCAGCCGGAGTTCGACTTCGCGACCGTGGGTGGCGTGGTCCGCGATATCGAGGCGCTGATCGCCAGGGGCGCATGAGGCGGGTCGTTATCACCGGCATCGGGACGGTGAATGCGCTGGCGCAGGATGTGCCCGGCACGTTCCAGGCGTTGCGCGAGGGACGGTGTGGCATCGGGCCGCTGGGGTTCCGCGATGCCGAGAGGCTGACGATCCGGATCGGGGCAGAACTGCGGGATTGGCGGCCGGAGGAGCGGTTTCCGGCGAAGGACCTGCCGCTGTACGACAGGGTCACGCAATATGCGCTGGTGGCGGGTGCCGAGGCGGTGGCGATGGCCGGATTGCCCGAAGGGCTGGGTCCGTGCGGCGGCGTGATCCTGGGCACGGCGGCGGGGGGCATCCAGACCTGGGAGGACAGCTACCGCGCGGTTTTTGCCGAGGGCAAGAACCGCGTCTCGCCGCTGGTGGTGCCGCGGTTGATGCCGAACGCCCCGGCCTCGCATCTGTCGATCCGGCATGGGTTGACCGGGCCGGTGCTGGCGGTGTCCTCGGCCTGCGCCAGTGCCAACCATGCGATGGGGCTGGCCCTGCAGCAGATCCGGGCGGGAGCGGCGGATGTGATGCTGACCGGCGGCGCGGAGGCGATGCTGTGCTTCGGCGGCGTGAAGGCCTGGGAGGGGCTGCGGGTGCTGGCGCCGGATGCCTGCCGCCCCTTCAGCCTGGGCCGCAAGGGCATGGTGATCGGTGACGGCGCCGGGGTGCTGGTCTTCGAGGCGGAGGACCATGCCCGGGCGCGGGGCGCGACGGTCTTGGCCGAGGTCGCGGGGTTCGGGATGACGGCGGATGCCGGGGATATCGTCGCGCCGAACGTGGCGGGGGCAGTGCGGGCGATGGAAGCGGCTCTGCGGGATGCGGGGCTTTCGCCGCAGGAGGTGGGCTACATCAATGCGCATGGCACGGGCACGCTGGCGAACGACCGGGCGGAAAGCGCCGCGGTGCTTCAGGTCTTCGGGGCAGCGGCGCCGCCAGTATCGTCGACCAAGGCGATGCATGGCCATGCGATCGGGGCGACCGGCGCGCTGGAGGCTATCGCCTGTGTGCAGGCGCTGCGCGCGGGCCTGCTGCCACCGACGCTGGGCTTCGAGGCCGCCGATCCGGATTGCCCGCTGGATATCGTGCCGCTGAAGGCGCGCCCGGCGCGGGTGGAGGCGGTGCTGTCGAACGCCTTCGCCTTCGGCGGGCTGAACGCGGTGCTGGCCTTCCGGCGAGCCTGAACGAAACGGGCCGACCCTTGCGGATCGGCCCGAAAGATTGGTTGACCGTGCAGGGTCAGGGCGCGGGCGCAGGCTCGGCCGGAGCGGCGGCGCCATTTGCCGGGGCCGCTGCCCCCGCTGCCGCTGCGGCGGCATCGGCCTTGTCGTTCGCGGCGACCACGGCATCATAGCCTGCGGTGAAGCCCTTGAGCGACAGGGTCAGTTCCACCTTCTCGTCAGGGGCGACGAAGGGAACGATGGTGATCTTCGCATTCGCGCCGGATTTCAGCGCCTTGATCTCCTCGGCGGTGAAGCCGATGCGGGCGACGCAGCCGATGCCGGTGCAGAAGGTGAAGGGGTAGAGCTTGCCCTTGCCGGCGTCGATCTGCAGGGTCATGCCCGCCGGCAGCAGGGTTTCCAGCGGCGCGACGAAGGTGCCGCCGGCAACGGCGGGGCCTTCAGAGCCTTTCGGCAGGTTGAACATGGTGAACTCGGCCACCGAATTGCCGGTCTTGTCCTTCAGAAGAAGGTAGAGCTGGCAGGGATCGGCGCCGCCTTCGGTGTGGACGCATTTCTGCTCCCAGGCCTCGAAGGTGGCGGCGGTGTAGCTGCTGCCCGGACCGTCGGCGGCACCGCCCACTTCCTGGCCCGTCGGATATTCGGTGCCGGTTCCCGCAGTGGCTGCCGGGGCTGCATCTCCCGTCGCCGGGGCTTCCTCGGTGGTCTGGGCCATCAGGGGCGCGGCGGCAAGCGCGAGGATCAGGGCAAGCGCGGTGCTCGTGGTCTTTGCCATTTTCGACATGTCCTTTGGTCGGTCGATTGCGTGGCGGGTCTCTAGCATGGGGTTCGCCCCGAGTCAGGTGAGAAAAACGTGTCTGGCAGGGTTCTGCTTGGACCTGGCGGGCAAATGAAAAAGGGCCGGGAAGACCGGCCCTTTCTGCATCTTGTTTTTGCTCCCTGTCGGACTGGCCGACTTCATGGGTTGGGACGCTACGGTGGAAAATACGGCCCGTCAACGGGTTCTTTTGCGGAACAAAGCAGAAAAAACCGCGCCTTTTCAAGGGCGCGGCCAGTTGACAGGGAGGAAGTCACCGCCAGCCCCGACGGAAGCGCCGGGTCTGGCCTCTTGAGTCTGGCACAACGAAGTTAACAATGTATGGTTGGAGCGAAGGGTAGCGGGGACGGGTCGCGAGAACGGCTCAACCCAGGGTTGTGAGGGGCGAAGGTGACGGAACAGGCGACGGCGGCAGACAGCATTTTCGTGGGCGGCGGCGGCGAGGATTACAGCGTGCCGCAGCGGCTTCTCCTGAAATACGGCAACCGGCACGGGCTGATCGCGGGGGCGACCGGGACGGGCAAGACGGTGACGCTCCAGATACTGGCCGAGGGCTTCTCGGCCTCGGGCGTGCCGGTGTTCATGGCGGATGTTAAGGGCGACCTGGCCGGGATCGCAGCAGCGGGCTCGGCCGAGGGCAAGCTGCACGAAGCCTTCGCCAAGCGGTCGGCGCAGATCGGCTTCGACCTGCAATACCGCGCCTTCCCGGTGATCTTCTGGGACCTGTTCGGCGAGAAGGGACACCCGGTGCGGGCGACGGTGGCCGAGATGGGCCCCTTGCTGCTGTCGCGCCTTCTGCAACTGTCCGAGCCGCAGGAGGGCGTCCTGAACGTGGCCTTCCGCCTGTCCGACGAGGAGGCGCTGCCGCTTCTGGACCTGAAGGACCTGCAGGCGCTGCTGAATTTCGTGGCCGAGAATGCCGAGACGATCTCGGGCCGCTATGGGCTGGTGTCGAAGGACTCCGTTGGCGCGATCCAGCGGCGGCTTCTGGTGCTGGAGAACGAGGGCGGGGGAAACCTGTTCGGCGAGCCGGCGCTGGACCTTGCCGACCTGATGACGGTGGATGCCTCTGGCGCGGGACGGATCAGCATTCTGGCGGCGGACCGGCTGATGAACTCGCCCCGGCTTTATGCGACCTTCCTGTTGTGGCTTCTGTCCGAACTGTTCGAGATTCTGCCCGAGGTGGGCGATCCGGACAAGCCGAAGCTGGTCTTCTTCTTCGACGAGGCGCACCTTCTGTTCACCGATGCGCCCAAGGCATTGATCTCGAAGGTGGAACAGGTGGCGCGGCTGATCCGGTCGAAAGGGGTGGGGGTCTATTTCATCACCCAGAACCCGGCGGACGTGCCGGACACGATCCTGGGCCAGCTGGGCAACCGGGTGCAGCACGGGCTTCGGGCCTTCACGGCGAAGGACCAGAAGGATCTGGCCAAGGCGGCCGAGACCTATCGCCCGAACCCGCGCTTCAAGATCGACGAGGCGATCCGCGATGTGGGGACAGGCGAGGCGGTGACATCGCTTCTGGAGGCGAAGGGCGTGCCGGGAGTGGCGGAGCGGACGCTGGTCCGGCCACCGTCCAGCCAGCTCGGGCCGCTGGACGCAACGGCGCGGGCGGCGGTGATGGCGGGCTCGCCGGTCCGGGGCAAGTACGATCAGGTGCTGGACCGGGAAAGCGCCTTCGAGAAGCTTCGCGCGCGGGCGGAGACCGCGGCACGGGACGCGGCGGAGCTGGAGCAGCGTCAGGCCGAGGAGAAGCGCGAGTTCGAACGCGCGCGGCGTTATGACGCCGATGGCTACCGCGAGGCCAAACCGAAACGGTCCTCGGGCGGCAGCCGGTCGGATTCCATCGGGACAGCCTTCGCCAAAAGCTTCGCGCGCCAGCTGGGGACGAAATCCGGGCAGGCGATCATCCGGGGCGTTCTGGGGTCGATCTTCGGGAAAAGATGAGCCTGCGGCGTTGAGACCGGCTGTGCAATCGTTATAACTGCCTCAATCACCCGAGGGAGACAGCGATGAAACGGTCACGCATCAACGATATCATGCGCGCGGCGGACGACTTGATCCGGCACCACGGCTTCGTGCTGCCACCCTTTGCCAACTGGTCGGCAGAGGAATTCAGGGCGCGCAAGGATGTGAGTGCAATCATCGACGCGCGCTGCGGCTGGGACATCACCGACTATGGTCAGGGCCGGTTCGACGAGATGGGTCTCTTCCTCTTCACTCTGCGCAACGGGCAGCTTGCCGATCTGCAGCGAGGCGGCGGCATGTGCTATGCCGAGAAGCTGCTCATCAGCCGCCAGGACCAGCTGTCGCCGATGCACACCCATGTGATCAAGGCCGAAGACATCATCAACCGCGGCGGGGCGACGCTGGTGGTGGAGCTTTACGGGTCGGATGACGCTGGCCACTTCGCCGAGGACAAGGGCGGGATGGTGCGCTGCGACGGGATCGACACGCCTTACGGGCCGGGGACGAAGCTGAAGCTTGCGCCCGGGGAAAGCGTGACGCTGATGCCGGGTGACTGGCACGCCTTCTGGGGCGAGGGGGGCGATGTGCTGATCGGCGAGGTCTCCACCGTGAACGACGACCTGACCGACAACATCTTCCGCGAGCCCATCGGGCGTTTCGCCGAGATCGAGGAGGACGAGGCGCCCTGGCATCTTCTGGTCAGCGATTACGACCGCTGGCTGAAGTGACGGGTCCAGAATGACAGAAGGGGCGCCACCGGGCGCCCCTTCTGCTTTTCCGGAGGCCGGGTCAGTTCCCGGGCGGGCAGACGCCGTTCACCAGCGCGACCGTGCAGGCCGGGGCGGTTGCCGCCGGGGCGTTTTCTGCCGGGGCTGTCGTCGTGGCGGTGGACGTCGCCGGAGCCGTGGTCGCCGGAGCGACGGCGGGGGCCACGACGGGCGCGCCGGTGGCGATCGAGGGCGTCGGCAGCACCTTCAGCGCGGGCACGGCGCCCGCGGGCAGGGCGACCTCGGGCTGCGCTTTCGGCTTGGCGGAGGCCTTCGGCGCGATCGGCGGCGGGATATGCAGGCCCTTCGGCATCTCTCCGCTCGCGGTGAGCACGATCACCTTCTCGCCACCATGGACACGGCTGTAGAGGTCGAGCACGTCCTGGTTGATCATCCGGATGCAGCCCGACGAGGCGTTGCGCCCGATCGACTGCCATTCCGGCGTGCCGTGGATGCGGTAGCCATAGTCGCGTCCGCCCGAGGTCAGGTAGATGGCGCGGGCGCCGAGCGGATTGGTCGGGCCGCCGGGCTGGCCGACCTCATCGAACTTGGCAAGCTCGGGTTTGCGGGCGATCATTTCCTTCGGCGGAATCCACCGGGGCCAGGGTTTCTTCTCGGCGACGATGGCTTCGCCCGACCATTCGAACCCGGCCTTGCCGACAGCGATGCCGTAACGGATCGCCTTGTTCTTGCCTAGGACATAGTAAAGCAGCTTGGTCTTCGGGTTGATGATGATGGTGCCGGGCGGCTGGTCGGTCTCATAGGCGACGACCTGGCGGCGGTAGGCTTCCGGAATCTTCTCGACCGGCAGCGCGGGGATCGCGATCCCGGCGTCCATGGTCGCGAGATAGACGTTCTCGCCGGCCTTGGGCAGCGGCTCTGTCGAAGAGGCGGTGGGGCCGGCGGCCGGATCGACGCAGGCGGCCAGAAGGGCGACGGCGAGGATCGCAGGGGTAAGGCGCAGGCGACGGGAAGTCTGCAGCATAGGATCATCCACGGTTGATCGACCCGTCGGCAAAATGTCGCAGGTCCTTTGGCTGCACGCTAGACGAGTGCGCCCGGCAGGTCAAACCGGGCGGGGTTTGGAATCCGATCACGGGGCCGTGAAAATAGCTGATTTACAAAGCATAGTTGCCCGCTTGCCGCAGAGTCCGGCAGGCGGGCGGGCTTGATCAGAGCGTGGTGCGCACCGCCCAAAGCTCGGGGAACAGCTCGACGTCCAGCATACGGCGCAGGTAGGAGATGCCCGAGGTGCCCCCGGTGCCGCGCTTGATGCCGATGACGCGGGCCACCGTCGTCAGGTGGTTGAAGCGCCAGCGGCGGAAATAATCCTCGAAATCCACCAGCTTCTCGGCCAGTTCATAGGCCTGCCAATGCGCGGCCGGGTCCCGGTAGATGACCTCCCACATCGCCTGCACGCCGTCGTGCGGGGTCCAGGCCTGCCGCAGGTCGCGGGTCAGAACGTCCTGCGGAACGGGCAGCCCCTGGCGGGCGAGGTGACGGAGCGCCTCGTCATAAAGCGAGGGGCGCGCAAGTTCGGCTTCCAGCTTCGCCATCAGGTCGGGGCGGTGGGCATGGGGCTTCAGCATGGCGAGGTTGCGGTTGCCGACGGCATATTCGATCAGCCGGTATTGCCATGACTGGAAGCCCGAGGACTGGCCGAGCGCTTCGCGGAAGGTGGTGTAGTCCGAGGGCGTCATGGTGCGCAGCACGTCCCAGGCGTTGTTCAGCTGCTCGAAGATGCGGGCGACGCGGGCCAGCATCTTGAACGCCTCCTGCGCGCGGTCGGCGGCGATCATCCGGCGCGCGGCGTCGATCTCGTGCAGCGCAAGGCGCATCCAGAGTTCCGAGGTCTGGTGCTGGATGATAAAGAGCATCTCGTCATGCGCGTCGCTAAGGGGCGTCTGCGCGGACAGGATGCGGTCGATGTGCAGGTAGTCGCCATAGGACATGCGGCCGTCAAAGGCCATCTGGGCGCCATCCTCGGCGGGGTTGTAGGGGGTAGTGGTCATCGTCTCTCTCCGGTTTGAAAATGGGTTTCAGCAGGGGAGAGATGTCTTTCGGTTGAGAATGGAGAGATTGCCCATCCGCCGCCAGAGGGCGACCCAGCCAGAGGGGCGGCAGAGGGGAGGGAGGGTCAGTTGCCGCATGGCAGGCCCAGGGCGCGGCAGATTTCCGGCGCGAGGCGGCGGTCAGGATCTTCCGGCATCGCCACGCCCATGCCCCCGGCCCAGCTGAGGACGGCCCAGCCGATCCCGGCCTTTTCCGAGGCTGCGCGCTTGTCGGACAGGAAGGCGCGATACCACTCCAGGGGCTGCGTCACCTCATCCGGCGTGTGCAGCGCGCCGAATTCGCCAAGAAGCAGTCGGCTGCGCGGGATGCCATGGTCATCGGCCCAGGCCGCGGCAACCGCGATTTCGGCCCCCACATCGCTGTCGGGCGTGGCGAGATAATCCTCGACCGCCCTGGTGATGGCCTCGCTGTCCGCGCTGCCTTCGGCGGCGGCCATCCGGGCCTTGGACTCGGCGATGATCCTGTCCGCCTGGTCGCGCGTCAAGAGCGAGGGCGGATAGGGCAGGTCGCGCAGGTATTTTTCCGGCACTCCAGCCCAAGATGCCGCCTGATGGGTGTAGTTGTAGGGGGTATAGCTGTGGAAGGTCCAGATCACGTTATCGTCGGGGATGAGCTTCGGGTCGAGCGCGGCAAGTGCGTTGGCCTGGCCCCAGCAGGCGCCGGTCAGGACGATGGCGATGTCGGGTGCGCCCTTGCGGGCGGCGGCGTGAAGTTGCGCCTGCATCGCGGGCCATTTCGGCGCGGCACCCCCATAGACGCCGTCGCAGTCGAAGGCGGGCTCGTTCAGCAGTTCAAAAGCGGTGCGGTCGGGGGGAAGGCCGTCCAGCTTTTCCGCGATGCGCTGGACCAGCGTGACGTAGTCCGGCCAGAGGGGCCCGATGATGCTGTCCATGCCCCCGACTTCGTCACCCCGGCTGAGGGGGTGGAGGTCGATGATCACCTTCAACCCGGCCTCTTGCGCCATTTCCGCGACGATGCGCATGCCGTCGATCATCCGGTCCTGGTCGGGGCCAGGGCCGTAGGCCAAAGCGGGGCCGGGATCAATCGGCATGCGGATGAAATCGAAGCCTTCCTCGGCGAGCGCCTGATACATCGCGGGGGTGACCTTGCGCCGCCAGTCGGGGAAGATCGCCAGGGCCTCGGGATCGGCCATCAGCTCGGCGATGCTGCCCCAGTTGTCGACAAGATCGCCGTTGACCCCGCGCAGGAACTGCGGCGTGGCCGCAGGGCCCGTGTCGCGGGGACGGGAGATCAGGACCCAAGCCGCGATGGCCAGCGCGAGAAGAAGGAGAAGGCCAAGGCGGATCGGTCGGGCCATGCGGGCGTCCTTGGCTGCGTCAGGTCACGCGGGCGCGGGCCTTGAACTCGGGCTTGTCCCAGGTGCCGTAATCCATGATCTTCGCCAGCACCGAGACCGCGCGGGCAACATCGTCCTCGTCGATATAAAGCGGCGTGAAGCCGAAGCGCAGGATGTCGGGGGCACGGAAGTCGCCGATCACCCCCTCGGCGATCAGGGCCTGCATGATGGCATAGCCTTCCGGGTGGCGGAAGCTGACCTGACTGCCGCGCATCAGATGCGAGCGGGGGGTGGCGAGCTGCAGCATCGGCGCGCGGGTCTCGATCCCCTTGATGAACTGGTCCTGCAGGCGCAGCGACTGGGCATGGACCTCGCGCAGGTCGACGCCGTCCCAGACATCCAGCGCGGCTTCCAGCGCGGCCATCTGCAGGATCGGCGGCGTGCCGACGCGCATCCGCTCGATCCCCTGGCCGGGGCGGTAGTTCAGGTCGAAGGCGAAGGGCGCCTCGTGGCCCAGCCAGCCGGAAAGGGCAGGGCGGGCGGTGTCGGCGTGTTTCGGCGCGACATAGATGAAGGCCGGGCCGCCGGGGCCGGAGTTCAGGTATTTGTAGCTGCAGCCCACCGCGAAATCGGCCTTGGCCCTGGTCACATCCACCGGCACCGCGCCTGCGCTGTGGGCCAGATCCCAGACGGTCAGCGCCCCCATCTCATGCGCGCGCCGGGTGATGTCACCCATGTCATGACGGCGGCCGGTGCGGTAGTCGACCTCGGTGATCATCGTCACGGCGACAGTCTCGTCGATGGCCGTCATCACCTCTTCCGGGGCGACGGTCTTCAGCCGGTACTGGCCGCCCAAAGTGCGGCACAGACCCTCGGCCATGTAGAGGTCCGACGGGAAGTTGCCGGTGTCGGACAGGATCACCCGGCGCTTCGGGTTCATCTCCAGCGCCGAGGCCAGCGCCTGGTAGACCTTGATCGACAGGGTGTCACCCAGAACGACGGTGCCCGCCGGCGCCCCGATCAGCTTGCCGATCCGGTCGCCCAGCACGGCGGGCTGCGCCATCCAGCCGGCCTTGTTCCAGCCGCGGATCAGCATCTCGGCCCATTCGTCGCGCATCGCCTTCTCCATCCGCGCGGGGGCGGATTTCACCATCGGACCCAGAGAGTTGCCGTCAAGGTAGATCACCCCCTCGGGCAGGTGGAAGCGGGCCTTGGTTGCGGCGAAGTCGATGGGCATGGGCGCGTCCTTCGGAGTTTCCCGTTTTATGCGCGGGCGGGCGATAAATTTCAAGCTTAAAATTGTTGGCATGACACGGATGAAGCCTTCGGGCGCCTCCGGCGGGGGAGTATTTGCCGCCAGGAGGAAGCTGCGGGTCGCTTTCAGGGGGCGGAGGCTTGCGCCTTGGTGACGCTGCGTCTAGAGGGGCCGGAAAGGAGGCCCGCCTTGCGTCCCTTCCTGCGTGCGATCGACATCCCGCCCGGCTGGCTGGCGCTGCATATCGGCGCGGCCTGGGTGTTGTCGCTGGTCTCGCCGCCGGTGTTTGGCGGTCTGGGGCGCGTGCTGGGTCCGGTTCTGGTGGTCATCGGCGCGCTTTTGCTGGGCGCGGCGGTGGCAGAGATGGCCCGGGCGCGGACGACCGTCATCCCGCGTCGCGACCCTTCGGCCCTGATGACATCCGGGCTCTTCAGCCTGTCCCGCAATCCGATCTATCTGGCCGATGCCGTGATCCTGACCGGGGCGATCCTCTGGCTTGACGCGGTGCTTGCGTTGCCGCTGGTTTTCAGTTTCGTCTGGCTGATCCAGACCCGCTTCATCCGCGACGAGGAGACCCGCCTGACCGAGGCTTTCGGACCGGAGTTCGACCTCTGGGCCGCGCGCACGCGGCGCTGGCTGGGGCGGAAATGACGCGGTGGCGGGCGGAAAAAGTAGAGTTTGAAATAATGTTGCGCAATGCTATGTGCGTCGGGTCGGTTTGTGACCGCACAGGCAAGATCGGGGGACCAGGGTGAAGATAGGCGCTTTGACAGAGGTTTTTCCCGGTGAGAACCGGGTGGCGATGACGCCGGATTCTGCCACGCAGCTGGCGAAGCTGGGGCATTCCTCCTGCATCCAGGCAGGGGCGGGGGCGAAGGCCGGATTCTCGGACGCGGCCTATGCGGCGGCGGGGGTCGAGGTGCTGCCGGATGCGGCGGCGGTGATCGCGGCGGCGGATGTGATCGTCAAGGTGCGGGGGCCGGATGCGGCGGAGCTTGCGAAACTGTCGGACGGGCAGACGCTGATCTCGTTCTTCTGGCCCGCACAGAACCCCGAACTTCTGGAAGCGGCGGCGAAGAAGAACCTGACCATCGTCGCGATGGACATGGTGCCGCGGATTTCCCGCGCGCAGAAGATGGATGCGCTGTCCTCGATGGCGAACATCGCGGGCTACCGCGCGGTGATCGAGGCGGGGTCGAATTTCGGCCGCTTCTTCACCGGTCAGGTGACGGCGGCGGGCAAGGTTCCGCCCGCGAAAGTACTGGTGGTGGGCGCAGGCGTTGCGGGGCTGGCAGCGGTTGGCACGGCGACGTCACTGGGGGCCATCGTTCATGCCTTCGACGTGCGCCCCGAGGTGGCGGAACAGATTGAATCGATGGGGGCGAATTTCGTCTTCCTCGACTTCGCCGAGGCGCAGACCGACGGCGCGGCGACCGGGGGCTATGCGGCCCCGTCGAGCCCCGAGTTCCGCGAGGCGCAGCTGAAGAAGTTCCGCGAGCTGGCGCCGCAGATGGACATCGTCATCACCACCGCGCTGATCCCCGGTCGGCCCGCGCCGAAGCTCTGGACCGAGGACATGGTCCGGATGATGAAGCCGGGGTCGGTCATCGTCGATCTTGCGGCCGAACGCGGCGGGAACTGCGACCTGACGGTGCCGGACCAGAAGATCGTGACCGACAACGGCGTCACCATCGTCGGCTATACCGACTTCCCCAGCCGGATGGCGGCGCAGGCCTCGACGCTGTATTCCACCAACATCCGCCACATGCTGACCGACCTTACGCCGAAGAAGGACGGGGTCATCGCGCATAACATGGAGGATGACGTGATCCGGGGCGCCACGGCGGCGCATATGGGGGCGGTGACCTACCCGCCGCCGCCGCCGAAGGTGGCCGCGATTGCGGTGCAGAAGCCGAAGGAAAAGGCGCGCGAACTGACGCCCGAGGAACGCCGGGCGAATGAAGTGGCGGCCTTCAAGGCGCAGACCCGCAGCCAGGTTGGTCTTCTGGCCATCGGTGGCGGGCTGATGCTGCTGGCGGGGCTTTATGCACCCGCGGCCTTCATGAGCCACTTCATCGTCTTCGTGCTGGCGGTCTTCGTGGGCTTCCAGGTGATCTGGAACGTCTCGCATTCCCTGCACACGCCGCTGATGGCGGTGACGAATGCGATCTCGTCGATCATCATCCTGGGCGCGCTGATGCAGATCGGATCGGGGTCCTTCCTGGTGATCCTCCTCGCGGCGCTGTCGGTCTTCATGGCCGGGATCAACATCTTCGGCGGCTTCATGGTGACGCGCCGGATGCTCGCCATGTTCCAGAAGTCGTAAGGGGGCAGTCATGGCTTACGGATTTACCACGGCTGCTTACGTCGTTGCGGCAGTTCTCTTCATCCTCTCGCTGGGCGGGCTTTCGGGCCAGGAAAGTGCCAAGCGCGCGGTCTGGTACGGCATCGTCGGCATGGCGCTGGCGGTGGCGGCCACGCTCTACGGGCCGGGCTTCGGCCTCTGGTGGCTGTCGGTCCTGCTGATCGCGGGCGGCGGGGCGATTGGCTGGGTCGTGGCGCAGCGCGTGCAGATGACCGAGATGCCGCAGCTGGTGGCGGCGATGCACAGCCTCGTCGGCCTCGCGGCGGTGTTCATCGGCTTCAACACCCATATCGAGATGGTGCGGATCGCCGGGATGGACGAGGCCGCGCGGGCGGCGCTGACCGGCTTTGCCGCGACCATCGCGCACAAGACCGGGGTGGAACTGTCGATCCTGCGGGTCGAGACCTTCCTTGGCGTCTTCATCGGGGCGATGACCTTCACCGGATCGGTCATCGCCTTCGGCAAGCTGGCGGGCAAGGTCGACGGCAAGGCGAAGAAGCTGCCGGGCGGACATCTTCTGAACGCGGCGGCGGCGATCATCTCGCTGGCGCTGCTGGTCGTCTACCTGCAATCGGGGTCCACGCTGGCGTTGATCGGCATGACCGTGGCGGCCTTCTTCATCGGCTACCACCTGATCATGGGGATCGGCGGGGCGGACATGCCGGTCGTGGTGTCGATGCTGAACAGCTATTCCGGCTGGGCGGCGGCGGCGATCGGCTTCTCGCTGTCCAATGACCTCCTGATCGTCGTCGGCGCGCTGGTGGGTTCCTCGGGGGCGATCCTGAGCTACATCATGTGCAAGGCGATGAACCGGAGCTTCATCAGCGTGATCCTGGGCGGCTTCGGCGGGACGACGGGTCCGGCGATGGAAGTCACCGGCGAGCAGATCGCCATCGACGCGGAAGGGGTGGCGGCGGCGCTGAACGATGCGGACAGCATCATCATCATTCCGGGCTACGGGATGGCGGTGGCGCAGGCGCAGCAGTCGGTCAGCGAACTGACCCGGAAGCTGCGGGCAAAGGGCAAGAATGTGCGCTTCGCGATCCACCCCGTTGCAGGCCGTCTGCCGGGGCATATGAACGTGCTTCTGGCCGAGGCGAAGGTGCCGTATGACATCGTCTTGGAGATGGACGAGATCAACGAGGACTTCCCGGAGACCGACGTCGCCATCGTGATCGGGTCGAACGACATCGTGAACCCCGCGGCGCAGGAGGATCCGAACTCGCCCATCGCGGGGATGCCGGTGCTGGAGTGCTGGAAGGCGAAGCAGGTCTTCGTGTCGAAGCGGGGGCAGGGGACGGGGTATTCCGGGATCGAGAACCCGCTCTTCTACAAGGAGAACACCCGGATGTTCTACGGGGACGCGAAGAAGAGCATCGACAGCCTGCTGCCGATGATCGAGTGAAAACCGGGCGGGGTGGGGTAGCGCCCGCCCTGCCACCCCCTTTGGCTGCCCGCGCGTGGGCAGTTTTGGGAGACGTGCAATTTCAATGGCTTGGCTGCGGGCGTTAGGAGTTTGTTAATCCCTGCCTGCAGACGCGCTTTGCCGCCCGATTGAGCAGTCGGCCTCCGATCCGTCTGTGAAGGATCGGCGATTGGGCAACAGAGCGGCGGCATACCCTTGTATGCCGGTATTCCTCTGGAAAGCCGCGCGGCAGCGTCTTACCTCTCGGCCAACAGCCGCCGAGACGCCCGATGCCGACCCACGACCATCCCCTGCGCTATGCCATGGTGAACGAGCTGCACGCGCGGCCCTTCCCGTCGCTGGAGGTGCCCTCGACCGCGGTTTATGTCGCGATCAAGGAGCCTGAGCAGGCGCAGAACCGGGACCGGGCCAAGGATCTGGCGCATCTCCTGGCGCTTCTGGACCGGCACGGCAGCGCGCATCCGCAGCCGGGGGCGACGCATTTCCAGGGGCCTGTCGGACGGGCCGAGCTGAAATGGGAGAGCCATACCGAGTTCGTCACCTATACCGCCTTCTCGCCGGGCGTGTCGGTCCGGCCCTTCGATTCGGCGGAGGCGGAGGTGCTGCCGGAGGACTGGCTGGCGGCCGCGCCGGGCAAGCGGCTGACCTCGGTCCTGATCCGGGTGGAGCCGATGCCTGCGAGCGACGACGATCTGCTTGCGCGGCTGGACGAGTGGTTCGTGCCGGAGAGCCTGGCCGTGGCCCGCGTCGTCGACGGGGCGGCGGCGGTGGCGGGGGATTTCCGCATCGACCCTGCGGGGCATATGCGGTTTGCGGTCTTCGTCGCGCCGGGGACCGGTCCGCGCCGGGTGGGACGGATCGTGCAGCGGCTGTGCGAGATCGAGACCTACCGGGCGATGTCGATGCTGGGGCTGATGCGGTCGCGCGAGCTGTCGGCGCGGCTGAACGCGCTGGACCCGAAGCTTTCCGCGCTGGTCTCGAGCCTCGACGATGCCGAGCCCGCGCCCGAGGCGGCGCTGCACCAGCTTCTGACGATCTCGGCCGAGTTGGAGAGCCTGGCGGTGCAGTTCTCGTTCCGCTTCGGGGCGACGGCGGCCTATGAGGCCATCGTCAACCAGCGGATCGAGGTCTTGCGCGAGATGCGCATCCAGGGCCGCCAGACCTTTGGCGAGTTCATGATGCGGCGCTATGACCCGGCGATGCGGACGGTGAAATCGGCGGAGAGCCGGTTGAAGGCGATGGCGGAGCGGGCCGAGCGGGCGGCGGAACTGTTGCGGACGCGGGTCGACGTGGAACGGTCGGCGCAGAACCAGCGGCTCTTGGAAAGCATGGACCGGCGGGCCGATCTGGCCTTGCGGCTTCAGCACACGGTCGAGGGGCTGTCGGTGGTGGCGATCAGCTATTATGCGGTCAGCCTTGGCGGCTATCTCTTGAAACCCGCGGCCCATGCGCTGCACATCGGGCCGGAGGCGCTGCTGGCGGGGCTGGTGCCGGTCGTTGTGCTGGGCGTCTGGCTGATGGTGCGCCGGATACGGAACCGGCTGCACTGAAGGACCGCTCCTCGTGCGCCTTCGGCTTCTCGTCGCCGGGGACCGGGGCCAAGGAGCGCCGAAGGCGACGACGAGCGTCAGCGGCCGCGGATGCGGGGATCGAGCGCGTCGCGCAAGCCGTCGCCGATGTAGTTCACCGAAAGCACGGTCAGCGAGATCGCCACGCCCGGCCAGATCACCCGCTCGGGGTAGACCTGCATGTATTGCAGCCCGTCATAGAGAAGGCGCCCCCATGTCGGGAAGTCGGGCGGGAAGCCGAGCCCGAAGAAGCTCAGCACGGATTCGGTGATGATCGCCTCGGCCACGCCCAGGGTGGCGGCGACCATGACCGGCGAGACCACGTTCGGCAGGATGTGACGGCGGATGATCCGGTTCGGTCGCGCGCCGATGGAGCGGGCCGCCAGCACATATTCGCGTTCCTTCAGGGTCAGCACCTCGCCCCGGACGATGCGGGCGGTGGCCATCCAGGAGGTGATGCCGATGGCGAAGACGATCAGAGTGAAGGCGCCAAGCTCGGGGCCGAGAACCCCGGCGAGGCGGTCGCGGAAGAGCATCACCATGACGAGAAGAAGCGGGATCACCGGCAGTGCGAGGAACATGTCGGTGAGCCGCATCAGGAGGCCGTCGAGGCGGCGGAAATAGCCCGCCATGGTGCCGACGAACGTGCCGAAGACGATGGCGATCACCATGGCGACGAGGCCCACGGCCAGGGAGACCCGGCCTGCCAGCAGCATCCGGCCCAGCATGTCGCGGCCAAGCTGGTCGGTCCCCAGGGGGAAGCGCAGGGAGGGCCCCTGGTTCTTCAGCTTGATCGCCTGGGCGACCGTCAGCTTCTCCGGCACCCAGAGATAGGGGCCGATCAGCACGGCGAAGATCAGCAGGCCGATCACGATCAGACCGAAGAGCGCGCCCTTGTGGGTGCGGAACTGCTGCCAGATCTCGTGGCGGGGGCTGGAGGGCCGGGGCGGGGCGGAGGTTGTGTCAGTCATAGCGGATCCGGGGATCGAGGAGGCCGTAGAGCAGGTCGGCGATCAGGTTGAAGAGCACGATCAGCACGGCGAAGATGAAGGCGAGCGTCTGGACCATCGGCAGGTCGTTGGCATGGATCGCGCCGATCAGCGCGGCGCCGATGCCGTTCACGCCGAAGAGGTTCTCGGTGATGATCGCGCCGCCGAAGATCGAGGGGATGCCGAGCGCGATGACGGTGACGACGGGGATCAGCGAATTCCGCAGGACGTGTTTCAGGACGACGATGCGTTCGGTCATCCCCTTGGCGCGGGCGGTGCGGACATAGTCCTGCGTCATGTTGTCGAGCATGGAGGAGCGCATGTAGCGGCTGATCGTGGCAGCGTTGGCGAGGCCAAGGGTCATCACGGGCAGGGCCATCTGCTTGGCCTGCTTGAGGAAGCTCTGCCAGTCCGTCACCGAAAGCGTGGTGTCGTATTTCGTGGGGAACCAGCCGAGCCAGACCGCGAAGATGATGATGAAGAGGGTGCCGGAGAAGAAGGTCGGGACGGAAAAGCCCAGCATGGCGAAGAGCGTGCCGCCCTGGTCGAAGATCGAATACTGGCGGTAGGCGGAATAGATGCCGATGGGCAGGGCGATCAGGATGCCGACGAGATAGGCGGTGCCGATCACGGTCATCGTCTGGGGCAGACGCTGGCCGATGATGGTGAAGACCGGGCTGCGCGACTGCCAGGACAGGATGCGCTGCTCGCCCTCGGCCAGGTGGGTGCCGAACCAGCCGTCGAAAAGGGTGGCGGGCTCGACCCAGAAGAACTGGCGCAGCCAGAGGACATAGCGCACGAAGACCGGCTGGTCGGCGCCGAGCGCCTCGATCATCTTCTTGCGGACCTCGGGGGGCACGGTCAGCGGAATCTCGGACATGGGCGAGCCGGGGGCGAGATCGACCAGCAGGAAGATCACCAGGCTGATGACCAGGAGCGTCGGGATGGCCAGCAGAAGCCTGCGTAGCGTGAAGGTGAGCATGCGGCTCTTGCGCCCCTGATCGGAGGAGAGGGTGCGGGGCCGGATCGCTCCGGCCCCGAGAGGTCAGGTCACTTCACGCGGAACCAGTCCGCGACGTTCCAGAACTCCGAGTCCCAGGCGTTGATCACGACGCCGCCGAGCGCGTTGGAATGCGCCGAGAGCGTGCCGCGATGGACCAGCGGAACGACGATCATGGAGTCCTTCGTCACCATGTCGTTCAGCTTCTTGGCGATCTCCTGCCGCTTCGCGATGTCGGTCACCCCGCCAAGCTCGGCGAAGAGCGCGTCATACTCGGGCGTGCAGAAGCGGTTGATGTTCTCGCCCTGCCACTGGGTTTCCGGGCTGGGGGCGTTCTTGCACTGGTACTGGCCGAGGTAGACCTCCGCGTCCGGGCTGTCGGAGTTGTTGGCATACATCTCGACATCGGCGTAGAACTTCTGGAAGGTATCGGGCGAGCCCGGGTCACCGCCGAAGAAGACGCCCGGGTCGATGGCCTTCAGCTCCACCTCGACGCCAAGCTCGGTCCACCAGTCCTTGATCAGCGCCTGGAAGTCCTGGCGGATCGGGTTGACGGTGGACTGGTACAGGATGTGCAGCTTCTTGCCGTCCTTGTCGCGGATGCCGTCGCCGTCGGTATCCTTCCAGCCGGCCTCGTCCAGCAGCGCCTTGGCGCCTTCCATGTCCTGCGCGATGCAGCCCTCGTTGTCCGAGGCCCAGGCCTCGGGGGCCGGGATGACGTTGCAGGTGGGCTTGCCGCCCTCGCCATAGCCGACCTCGACCAGGATCGAGCGGTCGATGGCCTTGGACAGCGCGGTGCGCACCTTGATGTCCGACAGGATCGGGTGGGGGTGCTTGGCAGTCGAGCGCTCGCCTTCCGGCAGGGCGGGGTCGGGGTCGGTGGTGTTCATTTCCAGCCGCTCGACCAGGGTGCCGAAGGCGACGACGAACTGGCCCTTGCCGGCGGCGGTCATCGAGGCCTGGGTTTCGGGCGGGATCTGGGTGTTCCAGGCATAGTCGAACTCGCCCGTCTCCATCACCGCGCGGGCCGAGCCTTCGGCATCGCCGCCGCCCTTGATCACGGCGGTCGCGAAGGCGGGCTTGGCCGGGTCGCGGTAGTTCTCGTTCGCGGCCATCGACACGGTGTCATTGACGGTGAAGCCGGTCACCTTGAACGCGCCGGTGCCGACCGGCATGTTGTTGGCGTCGGTGCAGGTGGGGGCCGCCGCGCCGAGGCAGGCCTCGAACTGCGCCTTCTGCAGGACCGGGGAAAGCGCGCTGACGAAGGCGGTGTAGGGGTTGGCCTTAGCGGCGGTGAAGGTGACCTTGATCGTCGAGGGATCGACAGCCTCGACCGATTTCACGCCTTCGAACTTGGTGGCCTGGGCGCAACCGCCTTCGGGGTGGGTGCAATACTGCCAGGTGAAGACCGCGTCATCGGCGGTGACGGCGCTGCCGTCCGACCATTTCAGGTCGGGGAGGAGCTTCCAGGTGATCGAGGTCATGTCGGCCGAGATGCCGCCGTTTTCCACCGTCGGGATTTCGGTGACGAGCTTCGGCACCAGCACGCCCTCGGGGTCGAGGCCCGCCAGCGGCTCCAGCACCAGAGAGGAGGCGTAGACGTCCTTGGTCCCGCCCGAGAGATAGGGGTTCATGATCGACACGGCTTGCGGGAAGGTGAGCTTCACCTCGCCGTCGGTGCCGCGTTCGGCAAAGGCCGCGGGGGCCATCCCCATCACGGCGGCTGCGCCCAGAAGGGCGGTTCTCATTTTCATCGGGTCTCTCCTTGTTGGTTACGCGTCTGTTTCTTGTGCTCTGGAACCTCGGATGCGCCGGTTGATCCGGCGACGGTATAGAGATGGCAGGCGACCAGGCGGTCGGGCTCGACCTCCAGAAGGTCGGGTTTCACGGTCAGGCAGACGCTCATCACCTTGGGGCAGCGGGTGCAGAAGTTGCAGCCCTTGGGCGGGTTCGCCGGGGAGGGCACGTCGCCTTTCAGGATGATGCGGTTGCGGCGGGCGGCAAGCTCGGGATCGGGCTCGTTCACCGCAGAGAGCAGCGCCTCGGCATAGGGGTGCAGGGGCTTCGCGTAGAGGTCTTTCGAGGGGGAAAGCTCGGCGATGCGGCCCAGATACATGACCGCGACCTTCTGGGCGAGGTGGCGGACCATGCTGAGGTCGTGGCTGATGAAGAGATAGGTGAGCCCCAGCTTTTCCTGCAAATCCTCCAAGAGATTGACGACCTGTGCCTGGATCGAGACGTCCAGCGCGGCGATCGGCTCGTCGCAGACGATGAAGCGCGGTTTCAGGGCCAGCGCGCGGGCGATGCCGATGCGCTGGCGCTGGCCGCCGGAAAATTCATGCGGGAAGCGGTTCACGAACCGGCGGTTGAGGCCGACCTGATCCATCAGCTCGTAGACGCGTTCCAGCTTCTGCTCGCGGGTCCAGTCGGTGTGTTCGTCCAGAGGTTCGCTGACGATCTCGGCGAGACTCATGCGGGGGTTGAGGCTGGCCTGCGGGTCCTGGAAGACCATCTGCATCGTCGGGCGCTTGCGGCGGAGCGCCTCTGGTGCCAGATGCGCCACATCGTCGCCGTCGATCACCACGCGGCCTGCGGTGGGCTCGTAAAGCCGCAGCATGGCGCGGCCCACGGTCGACTTTCCGCAACCGGATTCGCCGACAAGGCCCAGGGTCTGACCGGCCATGATGTCGAAGGAGACCCCGTCCACCGCCTTCACGTCGCCGGTATGCTTGCGGAAGATCCCGGTGTAGATCGGGAAATGCATCTTCAGGTTCTGGACCTGGACAAGCGGCGCGGGCGCGGCGTCAAGCATGGGCGGGCTCCTGTCTTGCGGGAGCGTGCCAGTGGCAGGCGACATCATGGCCAAGACCGACGGGCTGGCCATCGATCGCGCGGCGGGCCGGGTTGACGGCATCACAGGTGTCGAAGCGGTATTCGCAGCGGGCGCGGAACGGGCAGGCGTCGAGCGCGCCGGTCAGGATCGGCGGCTGGCCCTCGATCACCTTGAGGCGCGCGTCGCGGGGCCCGGTGATGCGCGGGATCGCCTGCAGAAGGGCGCGGGTATAGGGGTGCTGCGGGTTGGCGAAAAGCTCCCTCACCGGGGCGTGTTCGACGATCTGGCCGCCATACATCACCATCACCCGGTCGGCGATCCCGGCGATGACGCCGAGGTCATGGGTGATCCAGATGATCGCCATGCCGAGCTTGCGGCGCAGATCCTTCACCAGCTCCAGGATCTGCGCCTGGATGGTGACGTCGAGCGCGGTGGTGGGCTCATCCGCGATCAGCACGTCGGGGTCGCAGGCCAGCGCGATGGCGATCATCACCCGCTGCCGCATCCCGCCGGAAAACTGGTGCGGATACTGGTAGAGACGGCGCCGCGCGTCAGGAATGCCGACCAGTTCCAGAAGCTCGACCGCGCGGGTCTCGGCCTGGGTCCGGGACATGCGCATGTGCTTGATCAGCGGTTCCATGATCTGGTTGCCCAGCGTGAAGACCGGGTTCAGCGAGGTCATCGGGTCCTGGAAGACGAAGCCGATCTTGGCGCCGCGGACCGCGCGCAGCTGGTCGCCGGTCATCGCCAGCAGATCCCTGCCGTTCAAGAGCACCTTGCCGGAGCGGATATCGGCTGGCGGCGCGGGCAGGAGCCGCAGCAGCGACATCATGGTGACGGACTTGCCCGAACCGCTTTCGCCCACCACACCCAGAAGTTCGCCCGGCATGAGGTGGAAGCTCACGTCATTCACGGCGTGGATTTCGCCGCCACGGGTGCGGAAAACGGTCTTGAGGTCCCTGACATCAAGGACGGGCGCGGCCGGTTCGGCCATTCAGTTCTCCCCGCGACGTTCTTATGTCTTGTTATCATTGGCTGATTTTTCAGCCTTGCAGCCCTTTGCGGGCCGTTCCGTCAACTCTTCCCGATTCTTGGCCTTCTATCAATCCTGATTTGCGGTGCGATTCCACAGCGTTTCCCCGGCAGATCGACCGGCCTGCGCGCCAATCTGCCAGATATTGACTTGCGCAAGTCCGGGAGACAGGCTGGCTACCAGATGTAGCTCTCGCAAGGGAAACCGCGATGGATGTGCTGACGCCGCGTCAGATTCTGGATCACCTGGTCAGTTTTCCGACAGTCAGCCGCGACTCGAACCTGGCGCTGGTCGACTGGCTGCAAGGCTACCTTGCGGGGCAGGGGGTGAAGTGCTTCCGGCACTGGAACGAGGACCGGCAGAAGGCGGCGCTGATCGCCCATGCCGGGCCTTGGGTCGAAGGGGCGGTGGTGCTGTCGGGCCATTCCGACGTGGTGCCGGTGGATGGGCAGGCCTGGACCTCGGATCCCTGGGTGGTGGAGGAGCGGGACGGGCGGCTTTACGGGCGCGGGACCTGCGACATGAAGGGCTATGTCGCGCTGGCGGTCTGGGCGGTGGTCGAGGCGCAGAGGCGCGGGGTGGCGCAGCCGTTGCAGCTGGCCTTGTCCTATGACGAGGAGGTGGGCTGCACCGGCGCGCCGCCGATGATCGAGACGATGCAGCAGGTGGTGCCGAAGGGCGAGGTCGCGCTGATCGGCGAGCCGTCGCGGATGAAGGTGATCACCGGGCACAAGGGCGGCACGGGCTATGCGGTGCATGTGAAGGGCTATGAGGTGCATAGCTCGCTTCTGCCCGAAGGGGTGTCGGCGATCATGGAGGGGGCGCGGCTGATCAGTTGGGTCAACGACCGGAACGACGAAATCCAGGCGCGCTCGCGCGGGGCGGTGGGGGGGCGGTTCCACCCGCCGTTCACGACGCTGCACATCGGGCGCATCCAGGGCGGGACGGCGGACAACATCACCGCCGCCGACTGCCGCTTCGCCGTGGAGATGCGCTGCGTGCCGGACGACGACATCGAGGCTCATGCCGGGGCGTTCCGAGGGGCGGCGGAGGTGCTGGACCGGGCGCTGAAGGCGCGGCGTCCCGAGGCGGGGGTGACGCTGGAGCGGTTCTTCAATGTCTCGCCGCTGCGGCCCGAGGTCGACGGGGCGGCGGAGGCGCTGGCGCGGTCGCTGACCGGCGAGAACGAGACGGGCGTCGTGTCCTATGGCACCGAGGCCGGGCAGTTCCAGGACGCGGGCTATTCGGCGGTGGTGGTCGGGCCGGGCGACATCGCCCAGGCGCACCAGCCGGATGAATATCTGGAGGTTTCCGAGTTCCTTGCTGGCCAGCGGTTCATGGAGCGTCTTCTGGAGCGACTGGGATGAGCTTTCCGATTTCCGAGGCCTCGCCGGTGCGGTTCGGGGCCGCCTTGCCGCCACGTGCCGATGTGGTGGTGATCGGCGGCGGCGTGATCGGGGTGATGACGGCCTGGTTTCTGCGCGAGAGGGGCCTGTCGGTGGTCCTGTGCGAAAAGGGCCGGATCGCGGGGGAACAGTCCAGCCGCAACTGGGGCTGGGTGCGCCAGCAGGGCCGGGACCCGGGCGAGCTGCCGATCATGGTCGAAAGCCTGGCGATCTGGAAGCGGCTGGCGGCAGAGATGGGCGACGTGCTGGGCTTCCGGCAGACCGGTGTCCTGTACATGGCGAAGACCGAGGCCGAGATCGCGGGTTTCGAGGCCTGGACCGAACATTCCCGCGCGCATCAGCTGGACACGCGGCTCCTGACGGCGGGCGAGACCATGGCGATGCTGAAGGGGGCGGCGGCGCCGTGGAAGGGCGGGCTGTTCACGGCGTCCGATGCGCGGGCCGAACCCTGGGCGGCAGTCCCGGCGCTGGCGGCAGCGGCAGAGGAAAAGGGCGTGGTGATCCGCGAGGCCTGCGCGGTCAGGGGGCTGGACCTTGCGGCGGGCCGGGTCGCCGGGGTGGTGACGGAGGCGGGGCGGGTGGCCTGCGACCATGTGGTTGTGGCCGCGGGGGCCTGGTCCCGGCTGTTCCTGGGCCGGCACGGCATCCGCATCCCGCAGCTTTCGGTGCTGGCCTCGGTCGCGGCGACCGAGCCGATGCCGGAGGTCTTCGCGGGCAATGCCGCCGATGACGACTTCGCCTTCCGCCGCCGGGCGGACGGGGGATATTCGATTGCCCCCGGCGCGCGGCATGACTTCTTCATCGGGCGGGATGCCTTCGCGAGCTTTGGCGTCTATCTGCCTGTGCTGAAAAAGGATTTCCGCTCCACCAATTTCCGCCTGATGGCCCCGAAGGGCTTTCCCGACGCCTGGAGCACGCCGCGCCGCTGGGCGCTGGACCGCGAGAGCCCGTTCGAACGCCAGCGCATCCTGAACCCCGCCCCGAACATGCAGACTCTGGCCGAGGTGCAGGACAGTTTCGCGAAAGCCTTCCCCGCGCTGGGTCGCCCGAAGCTGAAGACGGCCTGGGCGGGGATGATCGATACGATCCCCGATGTGGTGCCGGTGGTGGATCATGCGCCCATTTCCGGCCTGACCATCGCCACGGGGATGAGCGGGCATGGGTTCGGCATCGGGCCGGGCATGGGGCGGGTGGTGGCGGATCTGGTGACGGGCCGGCCGACCGGGCACGACCTGACCCGCTTCCGCCTGTCGCGCTTCAGCGACGGCAGCAAGATCGAACCGGGGCCGAGCCTGTAGAACGGTGAACACCGCCCCCGGGACAGTGCAAGTCCAAGAATTTTCCAGAAAATTCTTGGACCACCTCCGGCGTGGCCATTCGGCAAGCGTCGTTCCGCTTCAGGCGAGCGTTGCCGGATAGCCCGCCTTGTCCAGCGCCTGGATCAGGGCGGCGGCGGGCGCGGGGCCTGCAACCTCGACCTTGCGATTGGTCAGGTCGACGGTGACGGCACCGGCTTCGGGCACGGCGCCGAGCGCGGCCTCGACCGTGGCCTTGCAGTGGTTGCAGCTCATATCGGGAACGGAAAGTGTGGTCATGAAAACGTCCTCTCGTGCCGTGATTGGCCCAGAGCTTCGCGCCCGCGTCAAGGTCTGCGCGCACGCCATGTGGCAAGGTTGCCTGACGCCGCGCAAAATCGTCCGCCTGCCAGTTTCCAAATCGCTTTAAAACCCCTACAAGGAAGCGATGTTTGCGGTAACAAAAGCTGACGTGACTCGTGCGGCGCAGCGAATCCTGATACGGCGCCGCAATCGAAAGCTGGCTTGACCGCCGTCCACCGGCGCTTAGGCTTTCCCTGGAGAAGACCTTGCTGGACAAGACCGTGACCGATCTTAGCGTGACCCCCAATATCCTTCAGGCCAGCATCCTGCGGCATCTGACCTTCACCGTCGGCAAGGACGCCCCGCATGCCAGCGCGCATGACTGGCGGATGGCGCTGTCCCACGCGATCCGCGACCAGATCGTCGAGCCCTGGTTCGCCTCGACCCGCCGCACCTGGGCCGAGGACCGCAAGCGCGTCTACTACCTGTCGATGGAGTTTCTGATCGGCCGCATCCTGGAAGATGCGATGATCAACCTGGGCCTCTATGATATGGCCACCGAGGCGATGGCGCATTTCGGGCAGGACATTCGCCAGGTGATCGACGACGAGCCGGATGCGGCGCTGGGGAACGGGGGGCTGGGGCGGCTGGCGGCCTGTTTCATGGAATCGATGGCGACGCTGGCCTGCCCGGCCTATGGCTACGGCATCCGGTATGAGCACGGTCTTTTCCGCCAACTCTTCGACCAGGGCCGTCAGGTCGAGACGCCGGAGAACTGGCTGGCGCAGGCGCATCCCTGGGAATTCTCCCGCCCCGAGAGCGCCTATACGGTCGGGTTCAAGGGCCATATCGAATCTCGCGACGGGCGCGAGGTCTGGGTGCCGCAGGAGACGGTGACGGCAGAGGCCTACGACACGCCGGTGATCGGCTGGCAGGGGAAATGGGCGAACACGCTGCGGCTCTGGGGGGCGAAGGGGACGACGAATTTCGACCTCGAACGCTTCAACCGGGGCGATTACGCGGCGGCGGCGGAGCCCGAGACGCTGGCGCGGACGCTGAGCCGGGTGCTCTATCCCGACGACACCACCTATCAGGGCAAGGAATTGCGGCTGAAGCAGGAGTTCTTCCTGACCTCTGCCGCGCTTCAGGACATCCTGCGGCGCTATCTGTCGAACCATTCCGACCTGCGCGCCCTGCCGCGGCATGTGGCGATCCAGATGAACGACACCCATCCGGCGATCGCGGGGCCGGAACTGATCCGCCTGCTGTCCGACGAGCACGGGCTGCCCTTCGACGAGGCGCTGACCATCGCGCGGGCCTGCCTGAGCTATACCAACCACACGCTTCTGCCGGAAGCGCTTGAAAAATGGGCGACTTTCACCTTTGGCAATGTGCTGCCGCGCCACATGCAGATCGTCGAGCGGATCGACAGCTGGCATCGGCGCGCCTATCCGAACCGGCCGCATTATGTGGGGATCGTGAAGCACCAGGAAGTGCGGATGGGGGAACTGGCCTTCATCATGAGCCACAAGGTGAACGGCGTCTCGGCGCTGCATTCCGACCTGGTGAAGAAGAACCTTTTCCCCGAGTTGAACCTTCTGCATCCGGGGCGGATCATCAACGAGACGAACGGCGTGACGCCGCGCCGCTGGCTGCGGATGGCGAACCGGCCGCTGTCGACGCTGATCACGAAAAGCATCGGGCCCGGCTGGGAAGCCGACCTCGACCGCCTGCGCGCGCTGGAGCCCTTCGCCGAGGACGCCGGGTTCCGGGCCGAATTCGCGGCGGCGAAGCGCGAGAACAAGGTGGCGCTGTCGAACTGGATCGGGCGCGAGATGGGGATCGCGGTATCGCCGGACGCGCTGTTCGACGTGCAGATCAAGCGCATCCACGAATACAAGCGACAGCTGCTGAACATCCTGCAGACGATTGCGCATTGGCAGCGGGTGCGGTCGAACCCGAAGGCGGGATGGGTGCCGCGGGTCAAGGTCTTCGGCGGCAAGGCCGCGCCGGGCTATGCGGTCGCGAAGGAAATCATCCGGCTTATCAACGATGTGGCGGGGGTTGTGAATGCGGACCCGGTGACGGGCGACCTGTTGAAGATCGTCTATCCGCCGAACTACAACGTGACCATGGCCGAGCGGGTGATCCCCGCGTCCGACCTGTCGGAACAGATTTCGACCGCCGGAAAAGAGGCGTCGGGCACCGGGAACATGAAGTTCATGATGAACGGGGCCGTGACCATCGGCACGCTGGATGGCGCGAATGTCGAGATCCTGCAGGAGGTGGGTGCTGAGAACTTCTTCCTGTTCGGGCTGACGGCGGAAGAGGTGGCGAAGCGCCGCGAGGATCCGGATCACGCGAAGAAGGCCATCGAGGCGAGCCAGCCGCTGATGGATGTGCTGCAGATGATCGCCGAGGGGCGGTTCTCGCCCGAGGAGCCGGAGCGGTATCACGGGCTGGTCCACCGGGTCTGGCACCACGACTACTTCCTGGTGGCGGCGGATTTCGCCGCCTACCACGCGGCTCAGGGGCAGGTGGACACGGCCTGGCAGGACCGCGACCGCTGGTGGAAGATGGCGGCGATGAACACGGCGCGGAGCGGGTTCTTCTCCTCCGACCGCACGATCCGCAGCTATATGGAAGAGATCTGGCAGGCATCATCCGCGCTTTAGGCGCTCCGGCAGGCTTTCGGGGGAGGAGAGCATGGCTGAGACGACACTCGACAGGGGCGCGGCCGAGGCGATTGCCGGGGGCTGGCACGGCGATCCGTTCGGGGTGCTGGGGCCGCACAAGGGGGCCAAGGGCTGGGAAATCCGGGCCTTCGTTCCGGGGGCGGAGCGGCTGTGGGTGCTGAGCGGCAAGACGGTGGCGGAGGCGCAGGCCTATCCGGGTGTGCCGGGGCTTTTCACCTGTGCGCTGGCGCGGAAGGCCAGCTACAGGTTCCGCGCGGAAGGCCATGGAAACACCTGGGAATTCGAGGACCCCTATCGCTTCGGCCCGGTGCTGGGTGAGCTGGACGAATACCTTCTGGGCGAAGGCAGCCACCGGCGGCTGTGGCAGGCGCTTGGCGCGCATGTGATCGTGCATGAGGGCGTCGGGGGCGTGCATTTCGCGGTCTGGGCGCCAAATGCGGAACGGGTTTCCGTCGTGGGCGATTTCAACGTCTGGGATGGCCGCCGCAACCCGATGCGGAGGCGGGGGGCAACCGGCGTGTGGGAGATCTTCATCCCCGGTCTCGGCGAAGGAACGGCCTATAAATACGAGATCAAGGGGCCAGGTGGGGCGGTGATGCCGCTGAAGGCCGATCCGGTGGGATTCGGGTCTGAACATCCGCCCGCAAACGCTTCTGTTGTCAGGACAATTCGCGGCGACTGGCAGGACGGGGACTGGATGGACGCCCGCGCTGCGAAGCACACGACGGACGCGCCCATCAGCGTCTACGAGGTGCATCTCGCGTCGTGGAAGCGGGCGCCGGGCAACCGGATGCTGAGCTATCTGGAACTGGCCGAGCAGCTGGTGGACTACGTGGCCTCCATGGGCTTCACCCATATCGAATGTCTGCCGGTCAGCGAATACCCGTTCGACGGGTCCTGGGGCTACCAGCCGGTGGGGATGTTCGCGCCGACGATCCGCCACGGCACGCCTTCGGAGTTCCGCGCCTTCGTCGATGCGGCGCACCGCAAGGGGCTGGGGGTCATCCTGGACTGGGTGCCCGGGCATTTCCCCACCGACCCGCATGGGTTGGGATGGTTTGACGGCACCGCGCTTTATGAACATGCCGACCCGCGCGAGGGGTTCCACCAGGACTGGAATACGCTGATCTACAACTACGGCCGGGTCGAGGTGAAGAACTACCTCGTCTCCAACGCCTTGTATTGGCTGGAGGAATACCACATCGACGGTCTGCGCGTGGATGCGGTGGCCTCGATGCTGTATCGCGACTACTCGCGCAAGCAGGGCGAGTGGATTCCGAACAAGGACGGGGGCCGCGAGAATTACGAGGCGATCGACGTCCTGCGGTCGATGAACATCACGGCCTATGGGGAATGCCCGGGGATCATGACAGTGGCCGAGGAATCGACGGCCTTTCCGGGTGTGTCGCGGCCTGCCAACTGGGGGGGGCTGGGGTTCGGGTTCAAGTGGAACATGGGGTGGATGAACGACACCCTGTCCTACATGCAGAAGGAACCGATCTACCGGAAGTACCACCACCATCAGATGACCTTCGGCCTGGTCTATGCCTGGTCGGAAAACTACATCCTGCCGATTTCCCATGACGAGGTGGTGCACGGCAAAGGGTCGATGCTGGCGAAGATGCCGGGGACCGGCTGGGAGAAATTCGCTAACCTGCGGGCCTATTACGGGTTCATGTGGGCGCATCCGGGCAAGAAGCTTCTCTTCATGGGGCAGGAATTCGCGCAAGGGGCGGAGTGGAACCACAACCAGAGCCTTGACTGGCATCAGCTGGATGTGGCGGAGCATCGGGGGATGCAAGCCTTGGTCCGCGACCTGAACCGGGTCTACCGCGAGACGCGGGCGCTGCATGTGAACGACACCCGCCCGGAAGGCTTTGCCTGGATCGAGTCGAACGATGCCGAGGCCGGGGTCTATGCCTGGGTGCGCAAGGGCACGGAGGCGGACAAGCCGGTCGTCGCGGTGGTCAACATGACGCCCATCGAGCGGAAGTACCGGCTGGGCCTGCCACATCCGGGCAAATGGAGCGAAATCCTGAACACCGACGCCAAGGTCTATGGCGGGGGCAATCGCGGCAACCTGGGAGGGGTGACGACGGAGAAGACGCCCTGGCACGGCCAGCCGCAATCGGCGCTTGTCACGCTGCCGCCCTTGTCGGCAGTCTATCTGCAACAGGGATGAAATCAGGCGGCCAACCGCCTTGGGGGAGGAAAGACGATGGAAGCAAGACCGAACCAGCGCCTGTCATCGCAGGCCATGGCTTTCGTGCTGGCCGGGGGGCGGGGCAGCCGGTTGAAGGAGCTGACCGATCGCCGCGCGAAACCGGCGGTCTATTTCGGCGGCAAGACCCGCATCATCGACTTCGCGCTGTCGAACGCGCTGAACTCCGGCATCCGCAAGATGGCGATTGCGACGCAATACAAGGCGCACTCCCTGATCCGCCACATCCAGCGCGGCTGGGGCTTCTTCCGGGCAGAGCGGAACGAATATCTGGACATCCTGCCCGCATCGCAGCGGATGGACGAGGTCAACTGGTACCGCGGCACGGCGGATGCCATCGCGCAGAACATCGACATCATCGACAGCTACCACATCAAATATGTGATCGTGCTGGCGGGCGACCACATCTACAAGATGGACTACGAGATCATGCTGCGCCAGCATGTCGAGGCGGGGGCGGACGTGACCATCGGCTGCCTGACGGTGCCGCGCAAGGAGGCGAGCGCCTTCGGCGTCATGCATGTCGACAAGACCATGCGGATCACGGACTTCCTGGAGAAACCGAAGGACCCGCCCTCGATTCCGGGCGACCCGGATCACGCGCTGGCCTCGATGGGGATCTATGTCTTCGACTGGGCCTTCCTGCGCGATCTGCTGATCCGCGACATGCAGGACGACAATTCCAGCCATGACTTCGGCTTCGACCTGATCCCGGCCATCGTGAAACACGGCAAGGCGGTCGCACACAAGTTCTCGGACAGCTGCGTGACGAGCGGGCTGGAGACCGAGCCCTACTGGCGCGACGTGGGGACCATCGATGCCTTCTGGCAGGCCAATATCGACCTGACGGATTTCATCCCCAAGCTCGACATCTACGACAGCTCCTGGCCGATCTGGACCTATGCCGAGATCGTGCCCCCGGCGAAGTTCATCCATGACGAGGACGGGCGGCGTGGCAGCGCGGTGTCGTCGCTGGTGTCGGGCGATTGCATCGTCTCGGGTTCGGCGGTGTCGAACAGTCTGCTGTTCACCGGCGTCAGGACGCATTCCTGGTCCAGCCTGGAATATGTGGTGGCGCTGCCGCAGGTGATCGTCAACCGCAAAGCACAGCTGAAGAATTGCGTGATCGACCGGGGGGTGGTGATCCCGGAAGGTCTGGTGATCGGCGAGGACGCGGAGGAGGATGCCAAATGGTTCCGCCGCTCCGAAGGCGGGATCGTGCTGATCACCCAGGATATGCTGAACACCCGGGCCAAGGCTCTGGGCTGAGGGCTGGACCCCGCTTGAGGTCTGGCTTAACTTCGGGCGGGAAGCTTTTGGAAGGCAAGGCAAATGGGCGGACGGGTTCTGTCGGTGGCCTCGGAATGTGTGCCCCTGGTGAAGACCGGGGGGCTGGCGGATGTGGTGGGCGCGCTGCCGGCTGCGCTGGCGCCGACGGGCTGGGACATGCGGGTGTTGCTGCCGGCCTATCGTGCGCTGCGACCGCAGGCGAGGGACTGGCCCGTGGTCTGGGAAGAGGCGGATCTCTGGGGCGGTCCGGGGCGGGTGCTGGCGGGCGAGGTTGCGGGGGTGCCGCTTCTCCTCCTCGACGCGCCGCATCTTTATGACCGCGAGGGCGGGCCCTATTCCGGCCCCACGGGCGAGCATCCCGACAATGCCATCCGCTTCGCCGCGCTGTCCTGGGTGGCTGCCCGGATTGCGCGGGAAGGGCTGGCAGACTGGAAACCCGATGTCCTGCACGCGCATGACTGGCAGGCAGGGTTTGCGCCGGCCTACCTCGCCTACCATGGCAATGGCGGGGTCAAGTCGGTCATCACCATCCACAACATCGCCTTTCAGGGCTGGGCACCGGCGCATATGCTGGGGGTCCTGCGCCTGCCGGGTCATGACTTCCACGCCGATGCGCTGGAATATTACGGCGGCATCTCCAGCCTGAAGGCGGCGCTGGTGACGGCGGACTGGATCACCACCGTCTCGCCCTCTTACGCGGCCGAGCTGATGCGGCCCGAGTTCGGCATGGGTCTGCAAGGGGTGATCGCGGCGCGGGGGCCGGTGGTGTCGGGCATCCTGAATGGCGTGGATACCGGTCTCTGGGACCCCTCGAAGGGGGATCCGGCCTTCGACCGGAAGGCGATGGCGGGCAAGGCGGCGGCGCGGGCCAGGCTGTGCGAGGAATTCGGGCTGGAGGTGCCGGGGCCGCTGGCCATCGTCGTCAGCCGGTTGACCGACCAGAAGGGGATCGACCTGCTGCCCGGCGTCATCCCGGAATTCATCCTCGGGGGGGGCGGGCTGATCGTGCTCGGCTCGGGCGATCCGGGGATGGAGGCGGCGATGCGCCAGCTGGCCGACAGCTTCCCGGGGCGGGTGGCGGTGCGGATCGGCTATGACGAGGGGCTGAGCCATCGGCTGTTCGCAGGCGCGGATGCGGTGCTTGTCCCGAGCCGGTTCGAGCCCTGCGGGCTGACGCAGATGTACGGGCTACGTTACGGCACCCTGCCGGTGGTAAGCCAGGTCGGCGGGCTGGCCGATACGGTGATCGGCGCGAGCCCGGCGACGCTGGCGGCGGGGGCGGCGACGGGCGTGTCCTTCCACCCGGTCGATACGCTCGCCTTCGGGCAGGCCCTGGCGCAGCTTCTGGAGCTTTACCGCCAGCCGAAGCTCTGGGCGAAGCTGCGCGCCAATGCGATGGCGCATCCGGTGGGCTGGGAAACCTCGGCTGCGGCCTATGCCCGGCTTTACGAAAGGCTGACCGGGTGACACCGCAGGCGGTTTCGCTGCCCGCGCGGTTGCAGGGCCATGCGGTCAGCCCCGGCCGCCCCTGGCCGATGGGGGCAAGCCTCACCGGCGACGGGGTGAACTTTGCCGTCTTCTCGGCCCATGCCGAACGGATCGAGCTGTGCCTCTTCACCCCCGACGGGCGCAAGGAGATGGGGCGGCTGCCGATCACCGAACGCGATGGCGACATCTGGCATATCCATGTCGGCGGGCTGACGGTGGGCGCCGTCTACGGCTTTCGCGCCCATGGGCCCTATGCGCCGGAACAGGGCCATCGCTTCAACCCGAACAAGCTGCTGCTCGACCCCTACGCCCGCGCGCTGGAGGGGCGGTTGAAATGGTCCGACGCGCTGATGGGCTACAAGATCGGCTCGCCACGTGGCGATTTAAGCTTCGATACCCGGGACAGCGCCTTTGCGGTGCCGAAGGCGGTGGTGACGGACGCTTCCTTCACCTGGGGCAATGATCAGTCGCCCCGGACGCCCCGCGCCGATACGTTGATCTACGAGACGCATGTCAAGTCGATGACCGCGCTGCATCCCGGCGTCGACAAGGGCTTGCGGGGAACCTACCTCGGCCTGTCGTCGGACCCGGTGATCGACCATCTGCACAAGCTGGGTGTCACCGCCATCGAGCTTCTGCCGGTGCAGGCCTATATCGACGACCGCTTCCTTGTGTCGAAGGGCCTGCGCAACCATTGGGGCTACAACACGCTGGCCTTCTTCGCCCCCGAGCCGCGCTACATGAGCCAGGGCGCGCTGTGGGAGTTCCAGACCATGGTCCGCCGCTTTCATGCGGCAGGGATCGAGGTGATCCTGGACGTGGTCTACAACCACACGGCCGAGGGTGACGAATGGGGGCCGACGGTCAGCTTCCGCGGCCTCGACAATGCCAGCTACTACCGGCTGACCGGGGGCGGGCGCACCTATGCCAATGACGCGGGCACGGGGAACACGCTGAACCTGACGCATCCGATGGTGCTGCGGATGGTGATGGACAGCTTGCGCTACTGGGTCGAGATGACCCATGTCGACGGCTTCCGCTTCGACCTTGCCACGGTGCTGGGACGCGAGGTGCACGGGTTCGACCCGAACGGTGGCTTCTTCGACGCGATCCGCCAGGACCCGGTGCTGAGCCGCGTCAAGCTGATCGCCGAGCCCTGGGACATCGGGCCCGGCGGCTATCAGCTGGGGGCCTATCCGCACCCGTTCCTGGAATGGAACGACCGGTTCCGCGACGGGGTCCGGCGGTTCTGGAGGGGCGACGCGGGCCTGACCCGCGACCTTGCCGCCCGCATTCTGGGCAGCGCGGAACGCTTCGACCATTCCGGCCGCGCGGCGACCTCTTCGGTCAATTTCATCACCAGCCATGACGGGTTCACGCTGGAGGATCTGGTCAGCTACACGATCAAGCGCAACTTCGCCAATGGCGAGGACAACCGCGACGGCCATCACGAGAACCACTCGGACAACCTCGGCGTCGAGGGGCCGACCAAGGATGCGCAGGTGCTGGCGGCGCGGGGGCTGCGGAAGCGGAACCTGCTTGCCACGCTGATGCTGAGCCAAGGCGTGCCGATGCTGCTCGCGGGCGACGAGATCGGTCACAGCCAGAGCGGCAACAACAATGCCTATGCCCAGGACAACGATACCAGCTGGATCGACTGGTCCCGGTCCGACGCCGGGCTTTGCCGCTTCGTCGAACGGCTGGCCGAACTGCGCCGCGACCTGCCGATCCTGCGGCAGCGGCGCTTCCTGCATTCGCGCAAGCGGCAGTCTGACGGACTGCCGGATGTCATCTGGCGCCGGGCGGACGGTACGGTTCCGCAGTCCGAGGAATGGCACGACCCGGCCTTCCGCTGCCTTTGCGTCGAGCTTCGGATGCAGGCCGAGGGCGGCGATCCGAACCCCGAGACGGTCTTCGCCGTCTTCAACACCGGCGCGGCTGCGGCGCTGCACCTGCCCGACACCGCGCCGGGATGGGAGCTTCTGCTCGACACCACGCGGCCCGAGCTTCATCCCTCGGGCCAGGCGTCGGATGTGACCACCGCGCCCGCGCAATCCGTTCTGTTATTCCGGTCGCTGACCGGCAAGGGAGGAAGACCATGAGCCAGATCGCAACGGTTGCCACCACGCCGATCCCGGGCCAGAAGCCGGGAACCAGCGGCTTGCGCAAGAAGACGCCCGTGTTCATGGGGCGGCACTATCTGGAGAATTTTGTCCAGTCGATCTTCGACGTGGTGGGCGCGGGCGGCAAGACCTTCGTCCTGGGGGGCGACGGGCGCTATTTCAACGACCGCGCCGCGCAGGTGATCCTGCGGATGGCGGCGGCGAACGGGGCGGCGCGGGTGATCGTGGGGCAGGGGGCGATCCTGTCTACTCCGGCGGCGAGCCACCTGATCCGGCTGAACAAGACCGATGGCGGCATCATCATGTCGGCCAGCCACAACCCGGGCGGGCCGGAGGAGGATTTCGGCGTCAAGTTCAACATGCCGAACGGCGGCCCCGCGCCCGAAGGCGTGACCGAGGCGATGTATCGGCGGACGACGGAGATTACGGACTACAAGATGCTGGAAGCGCAGGATGTGGACCTGTCGCACGTCGGGAGGCATCAGCTGGGGGCGATGGTGGTCGATGTGGTCGACCCGGTCGCCGACTATGCCGCGCTGATGGAAGGCCTGTTCGACTTCCCCGCGATCCGGGCGATGTTCGCGGGCGGGTTCCGGATGCGGATGGATTCGATGTGCGCCGTGACCGGGCCCTATGCGGTGGAGATCCTGGAAAACCGGTTGGAGGCGGCGAAGGGGACGGTGGTGAATGGCACTCCGCTGCCGGATTTCGGCGGGATGCATCCCGACCCGAACCCGACCTGGGCCAAGGCGCTGATGGACGAGATGTTCAGGCCGGACGCGCCGGATTTCGGGGCGGCGTCGGATGGCGACGGGGACCGCAACATGGTGGTGGGGCGGGGGATTTATGTCTCGCCTTCGGACTCGCTGGCGGTGCTGGCGGCGAATGCCCACCTTGCGCCCGGCTACAAGGCTGGCCTGAAGGGGGTGGCGCGGTCGATGCCGACCAGCGCCGCGGCGGACCGGGTGGCCGAGGCTCTGGGGATCGGGAAGTTCGAGACGCCGACGGGGTGGAAGTTCTTCGGCAACCTGCTGGATGCCGGGAAGGCCACGATCTGCGGCGAGGAGAGCTTTGGCACCGGATCAGACCATGTGCGCGAGAAGGACGGGCTCTGGGCGGTGCTGTTGTGGCTGAATATCCTCGCCGTGCGGAAGCAGTCGGTGGCGGATATCCTGCGGGAGCATTGGGCGAAGTATGGGCGGAATTACTACAGCCGGCATGACTTCGAGGCGATCAAGACCGGGAAGGCCGACGCGATGATGGCGGCGCTCCGGGGCTCGCTCGCCGGGCTGCCGGGGACGGTGGTGGAGGGGATGACGGTCAGCGCGGCGGATGACTTCGCCTATACCGATCCGGTGGATGGCTCGGTCAGCCAGAAGCAGGGCGTGCGGGTGCTGTTCGAGGACGGCTCGCGGATCGTCTACCGGCTGTCGGGGACCGGGACCGAGGGGGCGACGCTGCGGGTCTATCTGGAACGGTATGCGGCGGGGCCGGGCGGGCTGGACCTGGACGCGCAGGAGGCGCTGGCCCCGGTGATCCGGGCGGCGCACGGAATCGCGGGGATCGAGGGGCATACCGGGCGGACCGAGCCGGATGTGGTGACCTGACAGGCGGTGCCCGCGCGCGGGCAGGAGGCGGGAGTGTTTGGAAACAAGGGCTTGGCCGCGGACGTTCAGGGAAAATTAACCCGAGGCCGCGGGCGGGAAAGAGTAAAGCATAGCATGAAACCTACCTGGGCCCCCGCCTGCGCGGGGGTGACAGGGGGGCGCAAGGCGCGGGCCGCAGCCTGCGGAAGGTCGTCCGATCAGGTCCTGAGGCCGGTCTCGTAGAGCAGGCCCTTGCGCTTGGCCTCGTAGTAGTAGCCCTTGGAATACCACATCACGGCGCGGTCCTCGGAGCCTCCCGACACCAGCCAGGCGCCGCGCAGGTATTTGCCGGCATACATCAGGTTGGTCTCGGCATCGAGAAGCCCCTCGGGCGGACCCCGGTAGCCCATGGTCTGCGCGGTCTGCGGCATGATCTGCATCAGCCCGTAGTAGGACCCGTTCCGCGCGCCGGGATTGTAGCCGCTTTCGCGCTGGATCACCCGGTGCAGAAGGCTTTCCGGAATGTCGTGGATGCCGGCGTATTTGCGCACCAGCGCCAGCATCTCGGGCGTGGCGCCCGGCGCCATGCGGGCGCGGTCCACCGGTCGGGGCTTCGGCCCGCAGGCGACCAGCGCGGTGGCGGAAAGCAGGATCAGGCTGCGGCGGGTCACGGAGATGGCAACAGGCATGGGCAGGCCTCTGGTTCTGGCAGGCGAGGGTTAGCGGGGGCGGGCCGGTGACGCAACCCCAAGGGAGGCGTCACCGGCGGGAAGCGGCGCGGGCCGGGCAGGGTGACGCAGGGTAAGCGATCCCGCACCTGCCGCGCAGGGTCTTTCGTGGCAAGCTGAGCGAGCCGGAATTTCCCGGCGGACGACCATTCGGCATTTTCAGGAGGATTTCATGGAAGCTGGCGCCATTGCTGCGACTTCGGCCAAGGACGTTCACAAGGCCCTGGCCAAGCGCCTTGCCCACCGCGAGTTGAAGGACGACATGATCAGCGCGATCTCGAAGCGCGTCGTCCGCGACGGGCTGAAGATCGGGGGGGTGGATTTCTGCCCCTATGGTATCTGCATCGACTATTTCAGCGACAAGCGCATCCTGGTCGACAAGATCCTGGGCGGCGAGAAATACCGCGTGGTGCGGCTTTTCCCCTATGGCATCCTGGTCGACGATCTGTGGCGGCTGCAGGTCGAGATGCATGTGCCGGAGCTTGCCGGATTCGGGGGGCGGTGATGTCTGCTCCCCTTTCCGGGGGCAGGGCTGCGCGGTCGGGCTTCCTGCCCGACCGCACGGTCCACCTGCACCCCTTGGACCTTTGCAACCTGGCCTGCAGCCATTGCTATTCAGCCTCGTCCCCGCTGAAGCACACCATCCTGCCGCTGAAGCCCCTGCTGGCGGCGCTGCCGCGGCTTCGGGCCGAGGGATATGAGGTGATCAGCCTGTCGGGAGGCGAGCCGCTGCTCTATCCCTGGCTGGGCGAACTGCTGGCGGCGGCGAAGGCCGAAGGCTTCCGCACGGCGGTGATCAGCAACGGGTTCCGGGTGACGGCCCGGCATTGCGGGGTGATCGAGGCGCTGGACCGGATCGCGATCAGCTTCGACGGGCTGGAGGCGCGGCACAACGCGATGCGGGGCAACGCGCAGGCCTGGGCGCGGGCCGTGGCGGGGCTGCGCTATCTGGCCGCGATCGGCAAGCCGGCGGCGGCGGCCTTCACCGTGACGCGCGAGTCGCTGACCGAGGTGCCGGAGTTCATCGAGCTTTGCGCGGATCTGGGCGTGCGGGCGGTGCAGTTGCGCCCGCTGGTCATGGCCGGGCGCGCGCCGGAGGAAGCGGCGGAGCAGGCGCTGAGCGCGGCGGATGCGGCGCGGCTGTGGCTGATGGCGCAGACGCTGCAACTGGCCTGGGAGGGCGAAGTCGCGGTGCATGTCGACCTGGCCCCGGCCGAGGCGCTGGCGGCGGATCGCTGTGCCTGGAACCTGGCGCTGGACGGGAGCGTGGATCAGCGCCTGTCGGATGCGGTCAATCCGCTGGTGATCACGCCCGAGGGGCGGCTTCGGCCCTGGACCTACGACTTCCCCGAGGAGTTCGATCTGGGCGCGCTGCAGGACCTGTCACCGGCGCGGCGGGTCTGGATCGCGGGCGGCCTGCCGCGGTTGCGTCGCCTTCTGGCGCGCACGCTGCAGGCGGCGGGTCTGGAGGAGGGGTTTCTCGACTGGTTCGCCTTCCAGCGCGACCAGGCGCGGCGGCTTCCGGCCTGATCCCGTCATCGCCTCGTTACCCGGCAGGCGCATAACCTTGGGGGAAAAGCCCGGGCGGCGATCACGCGCTTGGGGGTTGCCTTGGGCAAAACGCCAGATATAGTTTCGGGGAACGGGGCGGGACTCCCCGCCCCGCTGGCCGATGCCTGACGGGCGAAGCGCGGAGTCTTGACGGAAAATGGACGGCGATTTCAGAACCCAGTTCGTGCGCGATCCTGCGGCGCTGAAGCACTATCCCGCGCTGGTGCTGAATGCCGACTATCGCCCGCTCAGCTACTACCCGCTCAGTCTCTGGCCCTGGCAGGAGGCGATCAAGGCCGCTTTCCTGGACCGGGTGCAGATCGTCGCCGAATATGATGCGGTGGTGCACAGTCAGAGGCAGGAGTTCAGGATACCTTCGGTGGTCGTGCTGAAGGAATTCGTCAGACCCCAGAAGCGCGTGGCCTTCACGCGCTTCAATCTTTTCCTGCGGGACGAATTCTGCTGCCAGTATTGCGGTGCGAAGGGCGACCTGACCTTCGACCATGTGCTGCCGCGGTCGCGGGGCGGGATCACCAGCTGGGAGAATGTGGTGGCGGCCTGCAGCCCCTGCAACCTGCGCAAGGGGTCACGCACGCTGAAACAATCGGGGTTGCACCTTCGGCGCCCGCCCCGGCAGCCGACGGCGGAGGAGATGCAGGGCCATGGCCGCCGCTTCCCGCCGAACCACCTGCACGAAAGCTGGATGGACTACCTGTACTGGGATGCCGAACTGGAAGCGTGATGTCGGCCCCGGCTGTCATGATGCCGTTACAAAAGCTTCACAAATCTGTTGCCGGGTGATCTTCTGGCCGCTTCTGGACGGGGAGCGGGTCATGGATATGAGTTTGCAGGCGGCGGCGGTCCATATGTTCACGGCGCTGGCCTGCGGGGCCGTCATCGGCTCGGAGCGGCAGGTCCGGCAACGTATGGCGGGGCTTCGGACCAATGCGCTGGTGTCGCTGGGGGCGGCGGGGTTCGTGATCTTCTCGGGCCTTTTCCCCGATGAGGTCAGCCATACGAGGGTCGCGGCGCAGATCGTGTCGGGGATCGGCTTTCTGGGTGCGGGGATCATCTTTCGCGACGGGTTCAATGTCCACGGGCTGAACACGGCGGCGACGCTGTGGTGTTCGGCCGGGGTGGGCATGATGGCCGGCGCGGGGGCCTGGGATCTGGCGCTGCTCTTGACCGCGATGGTGGTGTTCGTGAACCTGGGGCTGCGGCCGCTGGTTAAGCTTCTGAAGCGCTACACAAGGGCGGGGGTGCCGGTGATCCGCGCCTACCGGGTGCAGGTGGGGGCAGACGCGGCGCAGGAGGCGGCGGTGCGCAGCCTGATGCTGCGGACGCTGTCCTTGGGAGGGCTGCATCTCTCGGAGATCGGGGTGACGGCGGGGAGCGAGGGCCGGGGGGTGGACCTGTCGGCGACGGTGACGGCCGAGGAGGTGGGCGAGGCGGGCCTCGAACAGGCGGTGCAGCGGCTTGCCGCCGAGCCGGGGCTGATCCGGGTGCGCTGGGAGTCGCTGGACGAGGGCTGAGGTTTCCCCATCCGCAGCGCGATGCTAGACAGGGGACGGCGCAGGCTGTAGAACGCCACCGTTAGCGCTAACGGAACGGTCCAGGGAGACGGTCATGGTTTCGCGTGTCATTCCGGTGGATGTCTTCGATCTGGTGATTTTCGGGGCCACGGGCGACCTTGCCCGGCGGAAGATCCTGCCGGGCCTCTACCGGCGCTTCCTGGCCGGGCAGATGCCGGTGGAAAGCCGGATCATCGGCGCGGCGCGGGCGGAGTTGACGGACGAGGCCTTCCGCGAGCAGGTGCGGTCGGCGATCGCCGAATTCGTGCCGAAGGCGCGGCAGGAGGCGGCGGCGATCGAGGGCTTCCTGGGCCGCATCCACTATGTCCCGATCGACGCGACGGGGACGGGGGGCTGGGCGGCGCTGAAGGCGCTGATGCGCGAGAACGTGGTCCGGGCCTTCTATTTCTCGGTTGCGCCCAGCCTTTTCGGCGACATCGCGCAAAGGCTGTCCGAACATGGGATCGCCGACGCGTGGAGCCGGATCGTGGTGGAAAAGCCCTTCGGGCGCGACCTCGCGTCGGCGAAGGCGCTGAACGCGGTGCTGGCTCGGCATTTCAACGAGACGCAGATCTACCGGATCGACCATTACCTCGGCAAGGAGACCGTGCAGAACCTGATGGCGGTGCGCTTCGCCAACATCCTGTTCGAGCCCCTGTGGAAGGCCGAATATGTCGACCATGTCCAGATCACCGTGGCCGAGACGGTGGGGGTCGACGGGCGCGGCGCCTATTACGATAAGTCCGGCGCGATGCGGGACATGGTGCAGAACCACATGATGCAGCTTCTGTGCCTGATCGCGATGGAACCGCCCTATCACTTCGACCCGGATGCCGTGCGCGACGAGAAGCTGAAGGTGATCCGCGCGCTGAAGCCGGTGCCGCCGGAGGATATCGTGCGGGGGCAATACGGGGCGGGGAAGGGCGAGAAGGCCTATGTCGTTCATGCCGAGAACCCGGCCTCGAAGACGGAAAGCTATATAGCGCTGAAGGTGCAGGTGTCGAACTGGCGCTGGCAGGGGGTGCCGTTCTACCTGCGCACCGGCAAGCGGCTGCGCGCGCGGGCGTCCGAGATCGCCATCACCTTCCGCCAGCCGCCCCATGCGATCTTCGACGACGCGACGGGCTGGCACGAGAATGTGCTGGTCATCCGGTTGCAACCGAACGAGGGCATGGACCTGATGGTGATGATCAAGGAGCCGGGACCCGGCGGGATGCGGCTGATGCAGGTGCCCCTGGACATGTCCTTCGCCGATGCGCTGGGGGCCGAGGCGGAAGATGTGCCGGACGCCTATGAGCGGCTGATCATGGATGTGATCCGCGGCAACCAGACGCTCTTCATGCGGGGCGACGAGGTCGAGGCCGCCTGGGCCTGGACCGACCCGATCATCCAGGGCTGGGAGGCGCGGGGCGACAAGCCGCAGACCTATGATCCCGGATCTTCCGGCCCGGAGGATGCGTTGATGCTGATGCACCGCGACGGGCGGCGCTGGCGGGAGATACGCGAATGAAGCTGGAAACCTACCCCGACCGCGAGTTCCTGATGCTGGGGCTGGCGAATGTGATCGCCGGTCAACTGGCGGACTTTCTGCGGCGCGAGGGGAAGGCGACGCTGTCGGTGCCGGGGGGAACGACGCCGGGGCCGATCTTCGACACCTTGTCGGGGGTGGACCTCGACTGGGCGAATGTCGCGGTGGTGCTGAACGACGAACGCTGGGTGCCGGAATCGTCGGAACGGTCGAATACCCGGCTGCTGCGCGAGCGGCTGCTGCGGGGAAAGGCGGCACAGGCGCGGCTGGTGCCGCTGTATGCCCCCGCCGAGACGCCCGAGGATATGCTGGACGCGCTGGAAGATGGGCTGAAGCCGCATCTGCCGATTTCGGTCCTGCTGCTGGGCATGGGAACGGACATGCATACCGCGAGCCTTTTCCCCGGTGCCGACCGGCTGGAAGAGGCGCTGTCGGCCACCGCGCCGATCCTTCTGCCGATGCGGGCCGAGGCGGCGGGCGAGCCGCGGATCACGCTGACGGCACCGTCCCTGCGCGAGGCGTTCAACATTCACGTCCTGATCACCGGGGATGAAAAGCGCGCGGCGCTGGAGCGGGCGATGACGCTGAGCCCGACCGAGGCGCCGGTGCGCGCGGTCCTCGACAACGCAACCGTGCATTGGGCGGAGTAGCCATGACGAAATGGGATGAATTGCAGCGGCTTCTCGATGTGAACAAGGGCCGCCATATCCTTGATCTGTTTGACGAAAGCCGGGCGTGCGATTTTTCGGTGCGCGCGGACGGGATGCTCTTCGACTATTCCAAGACCAATATCGACCCCGCAACCCGCGCAGCACTGGTGCGGCTGGCCGAGGACTCGGGCGTGGCGGAGAAGCGCGCGGCGATGTTCTCTGGTGCCAAGATCAATGACACCGAGGGCCGGGCGGTGCTGCATGTGGCGCTCAGGGCCGGGGATGACGCGGTCATCGAGGTGGACGGCAAGGATGTCCTGCCCGAGGTGCGCCGCATCCGTGCGGCCTGCGCCGCCTTCGCGCGGGACGTGCGGTCGGGGGCTTTCCGGGGGCAGGGCGGCAGGATCACCGATGTGGTGAATATCGGCATCGGCGGGTCCGACCTTGGCCCGGCGATGGCTTGCCTCGCGCTGGCGCCTTACGCGGACGGGCCGCGCTGCCACTTCGTCTCGAACGTCGATGGCGCGCATATCCATGATGTGGTGCAGGGGCTGAACCCGGAGACGACGCTGGTCATCGTCGCCTCGAAGACCTTCACCACCATCGAGACGATGACCAATGCCGATACGGCGAAGCGCTGGATGGGGCAGAAGGTGGCGAACCCCCCGGCGCAGTTCGCGGCGGTCAGCACGGCGGGGGACAAGACTGCTGCCTATGGCATTGATCCTTCGCGGGTTTTCGGCTTCGAGGACTGGGTGGGCGGGCGCTATTCGATGTGGGGGCCGATCGGCCTTGCCCTGATGATCGCCATCGGGCCGGAGCGGTTCGACGAGTTCCTTGCCGGGGGCCGGGCGATGGACCGGCATTTCCTGACCGCGCCGTTTGCGCAGAACATGCCCGTCCTGCTGGCCTTGGTCGGCATCTGGCACAACCAGATCTGCGGCTATGCGACACGGGCGGTTCTGCCCTATGATCAAAGGCTTGCGCGGCTTCCTGCCTATCTGCAGCAGCTGGAGATGGAATCGAACGGCAAGCGGGTGGCCATCGACGGGTCGGACCTGACCGTCAACTCCGGCCCGGTGGTCTGGGGCGAGCCGGGGACCAACGGCCAGCACGCCTTCTATCAGCTGATCCACCAGGGGACGCGGGTGGTGCCTTGCGAATTCCTGGTGGCGCGGCGCGGGCATGAACCGGACCTCGCGCACCAGCACCTGCTGCTGGTGTCGAACTGCCTGGCGCAGGCCGAGGCGTTGCTGCGGGGCCGTTCGCTGGACGAGGCGCGGGCGATCATGGCGAAGAAGGGGGCCACGGGGGCCGAGCTGGAGCGGCAGGCGCGGCACCGGGTGTTTCCGGGCAACCGGCCCTCGACCGTGCTGGCCTATGACATGCTGACGCCCTTCGTGCTGGGCCAGATCATCGCGTTGTACGAGCACCGGGTGTTCGTGGAAGGCGTGATCCTGGGGATCAACTCCTACGACCAGTGGGGGGTGGAGCTGGGCAAGGAACTGGCGCTGGCCTTGCAGCCGGTGCTGGAAGGGACGGCGGGGACGGACGGCAAGGACGGCTCGACCGCGGCGCTGGTGCAGTTCCTGCGCACGGAAGGTTAGCCGCCGGAAAGACCGCCGGCGCTGTCATCCCCGCGAAGCGGGGATGACAGTCGTTTCAGGCGCTTACTTCAGCGCGGCGGTGACGATGATCTCGACCTTGTAGTCGGGCGTCGCCAGCTTCGCCTCGCCGGTGGCGCGGGCGGGGGTGTGGCCCTGCGGCACCCAGGTATCCCAGACCGAGTTCATCTCGGCGAAGGTGGCCATGTCGGCGAGCCAGATCTGCACCGAGAGGATGCGGGTCTTGTCGGTGCCGGCCTTGGCGAGGATCGCGTCGACGGCGGCCAGCGCCTGCCGGGTCTGGTCGGCGACCGAGCCGCCGGGCTCGCCCAGCTGGCCAGCAAGCCAGAGGATGCCGTTGTAGGCCACCGCCTCGGACATGCGGGGACCGGTGCCGTGGCGGGTGATGTCGGTGGTCATGGGATGCTCCTTGTTGGCGTCGGGCGGTTGCTAGCCGGTTCCGGCGCCGAACGGAAGTCAGTTCACGCGGCGGCAGTTGAACTGGTCGCCCGTCGCGCCGGAAACCCAGGTCAGCCCGGTGTCGGTCACGGCGGCCAGCACGATGGTGTAGCCGTTGGCGAAGCGCAGCGTGTAGTTGCGCACGTCGCGGCTGACGCTTTGCATCCGGTAGGTGTCCGTGCCGTTGTTGTAGGTGCTGTTGGTGAAGCTGAAGGTCTGCACGCCGCAGTCCCAGCGGCCGACGAAGGCATAGGGCTCGGACGGCCCGGAGTCCTGGGTGCAGGCGGTGAGAGCGAGACAGAGGGGCAGGGCGAGACGGGGGAACATGGGCGGCTCCGCGTGAGGTGACGCAAGGGTCAACCGCCGGGAGCCTGGTGTCAATCTGGAAGAATGGGATGGAGCGGGTGAAGGGAATCGAACCCTCGTCGTAAGCTTGGGAAGCTTCTGCTCTGCCATTGAGCTACACCCGCGTCGCGAGTGATTTAGCCATTCCCGGCGGGGAAGGCAAGCCGGTCGGGGCGGGATTTCCGGGCCGGGACATGGGGCGAAAAACACAAAGGGCCCGGTGATCGCTCACGGGCCCTTGGAGGTGTTGGCTCCGGCGGTAGGCGTGTAGGGGTCTAACCCAACAGCGATGGACTTCCGGTATATCTTTATAGATCAAGGACTTGCTATATTCCCTGTCCGTCCCGGCGGTCAGGCGTGTGTGCCTGACGTGTTGGATTTGTGTGCCTATTCTTGGCGGGGACAGTGCACACGCGCAAGGCTCATTCCTTCTTCTCGGACAATGACCGCGCGATCTTCACCAGTATCCCTAGCACCAGCCCAAACAAGAAGACCTTGATACCTTGGTCAATCGCTTCGCCGCTTGTAGCTGACCCCAGGTAACGGGATGCTGCTGCGGCTCTTGACGCCGGATCGTCAATGCTGGCGACGAACGAACCGATGGCAGCGCGAAGCACCCCCATGATCAGCGCCAACCACGCGACGATACCTCCAAGTTTCAGCATTTTATTCCTCAACCTTGCCGGACACTGACCAGCTGATTTCTGTCAGAATACCCAAGACAAGGCCGCAGAAAAGCACCACCGCACCTTGATGCCTGAATACGTCGCTCTGTGCCTCCGCTCTCTGGGGGGTTGCTATCGGGAGAATGTCCGCGAAAATGGACGCGGTTCCGTTTATGTCGATCTCATATCCCGTAAGCATCACAAGGAAACCGAGCACGGTTCCAATCCATGCGACTATCCGGCCAGCTTTCGTGAAGAACATAATACCTCCGGTCATGTTCCTGCTGTTCTAGCTGCTGCTTTGCCCCATGTCAGGGTCGATCTAGTTTTGGATCAAAAATCTGAGGCCCTGACCTCAATAGGCAACGAGTCGCGTGCCCCCCCGGTGGGGTCGCTCTCCAACGTTTCAGGGGCACCACACACTTCACCTAACCGCCACGCAGTCCACCAGACTGTGCAAGGCAGGTCGCCGCGCCAATGCGTCAATGGCCGTCACAACCGTTCATGTCGTTTCGCGTTTGGCTGGGTGATCTACTGAACTTCTGCTCGAAATCCATTGAATCCAATAGAGAAAACGGGCACGATCCTGGAACAACCCAGGGTGGAAATGCATGATAAGAAGATTGATGGACGTTGTCTCTGGATCGCGTCGAATCCCATTCACTGAGAACGAAGTTCGGACCGCTATGGAGGCGGTAAAGGTGCGTCGGGGCAAGGGAGCCGACCTGAGTATTGGGCATCCGATGTTTAGCGAGGGTGGGGCAGGTGTCATAGAGGCTGCGCAGGACGGAATGCTGTTCTTCTTCTCTCCGCACCAGCTAAAGACCGCTTTCTTGTTCTTGAAACTCGACGCCGGGCGCGGTCTGTTTGGTGGCCAGAAGGCGGTGTTTGCAAGTTACGTCGCATCGGACCTAGACGCCGACGAGTGGGATGTTGGTGTGGTGTTCAAGATGTGGGGTATCGCAGTGACCTCAATAGGGAACGTGTATCGCGGCAACGGTTTCAAGTGATTTTACGTTCATGGTGGCCACTAGGGTATGCCCCAGCGGCCACCTTGAATGGACTCTGAGATGGTGGCCGTTGATTGTTGACAGATTCCAACGGCCACCCTATAAACGGCCAACACCTCAACGGCCAGCTTAGGGAACCATCATGGCAACCATCCTCTACGCCCGCGTCTCGACTGCGGAACAGAACCTAGAACACCAGCGCACCCAAGCCGAAGCGGCGGGTTTCCAGACTGACGAGGTGGTGGCCGATGACGGCGTTTCAGGAATTACCACCCGCCTTGTTGAACGCCCGCAGGGCAAGCGGTTGTTCGACATGCTGCGCCGGGGGGATACTCTGGTGGTGCGTTGGGTGGACCGCCTCGGGCGCAACTACCAAGACGTAACCGACACCATCCGCGACTTCATGCGGCGGGGCGTGGTCATCCGCACCGTCATCAACAACATGACCTTCGACGGGGCCACCCAAGACCCGATGCAGCAAGCCGTCAGGGACGCCCTGATAGCCTTTATGGCGGCAACCGCACAGGCACAGGCAGAGGCCACGAAAGAGGCTCAGAAGGCGGGCATCGCGGCGGCACGAGACAAGATCGAAGCCTACCGGGGGCGAAAGCCCAGCTATGACCGGGTGAAGCTGGCCGAGGTGCTGGACATGGCGGGGCAGGGGCACGGGGCATCCGCCATCGCCAATGCGTCCGGCCTGTCTCGGGCGGCTGTGCGGCGCATCATGGAAGCTCCAGAGGATGCCGAGGCGGCGCTTGCCCGGTGGGAAGGGGTGCGGGCATGATGTTGGTCCTCGAAGTGGTGTTCTGGGTGGTCAATGGGGTGATGGTGGCGGGGGCGGCGTGGTCCCTTTGGAACGCACTCGGGCAGTGAGGCCTAGCCCCTGTCTGTGCCTCACTATCTGTTTTCTTTGCTGGCCCTCGGGGGAAACCTCGGGGGCCCTTTCCGTTCCATCATTCGGGGTCTTTTGGGCTTCCTTCCGTTGACCGTCCGGGGCGCGGGGTGCTTTAGTCCAGGGGCATATTGGCACCAAGGAATCCGATGACCCCGCAGGAATTCATTAACAAGTGGCGCGACGTTGAACTGAAAGAGCGCAGCGCATCGCAGTCCCATTTCAACGACCTGTGCCGCCTGTTGGGGGTGCCTGACCCGATCACATCGGACAAGACCGGGGACACCTTCTGTTTCGAGAAAGGTGCGTCCAAGACGTCAGGGGGCGAGGGCTGGGCGGATGTGTGGAAGCGCGACTGCTTCGCGTGGGAATACAAGGGCAAGAAGAAGGACCTCGACAAGGCGTTCGGCCAGCTTTTGCAGTATGCAATTGCCTTGGAGAACCCGCCGCTGCTGGTCGTGTCCGACATGGACCGCATCCGCATCCACACCAACTGGACCAACACGGTCCAGATGGTGCACGAGATCGCCCTGGACGACCTGATGGACGGGGCCAAGCGCGACCTCCTGCGCGCTTGTTTCGAGAACCCCGAGAAGCTGAAACCCCAGAAGACCCGCCAAGTCCTAACCGAAGAAGCCGCCCAGCGTTTCGCCCTGATTGCCCAGCGGTTGCGCGGACGGGGCCACGATGCCCACGCCGTCGCACACTTCGTCAACCGTCTGGTCTTCTGCATGTTCGCCGAAGACGTGAACCTTCTGCCCGACAAGATGTTTGAGCGGATGATCCGGGTTTCCCGCCCCAAGCCCGAAACCTTTGCCAACCAAGCCAGCAAGCTGTTCGCTGCGATGCGGACCGGGGGCGACGTAGGCTTTGAACAGGTTGAATGGTTCAACGGCGGGCTGTTCGACACCGACGAGGCGCTTCCGCTCACATGGGAAGACCTTGACGACCTGATCCGTGCCACGCAACTCGACTGGTCCGATATTGATCCGTCCATTCTGGGCACCCTGTTCGAGCGCGGACTGGACCCCGAGAAGCGGAGCCAGCTTGGGGCGCATTACACCGACCGCGACAAGATCATGCAGATTGTCGTGCCGGTAGTAGTGCAGCCCTTGCTGGCCGAGTGGGCGGCCATACGGGATGAGATCGCGGCCACTATCAACGCTGCCCCCGTGGCGACGAAAGAGAAGCTGTTGGTCGGGGCTGAACTGGCGGCACGAAACCGTGCCTTCAAGAAGGCCGAGGAACTTCGGCAGGGCTTCCTTGACCGCTTGCGCGATTACCGCGTGCTTGATCCGGCCTGTGGGTCGGGGAACTTCCTCTACATTGCCCTGACGGAACTCAAGAACATAGAACACCGGGCGAACCTGGAGGCCGAGGCTCTGGGCTTGCAGCGTCCAGCCTTGCTGTCCGTCGGGCCCGAGAACGTGCTGGGCATCGAACTGAACCCCTATGCAGCCGAACTGGCGCGCGTGTCGGTTTGGATCGGGGAAATCCAGTGGATGCGCCGGAACGGGTTTGAGGCTGCGCGGAACCCGATCCTGCGGACGCTGACCAATATCGAAAACCGTGACGCGGTGTTGAACCCGGACGGGACGCGGGCGGAGTGGCCGAAGGCGGATGCCGTCGTGGGGAACCCACCGTTCTTGGGCACGAAACGAATGCGTGCCGAACTCGGCGATGGGACTGTTGACCGCTTGTTTGCAGCCTATCGGGGCTTGGTTCGGCCTGAGGCGGATTTCGTATGCTATTGGTTTGCCAACGCATGGGAGGCAATCGGGGCGGGAAGTTTGACGCGGGCGGGGCTTGTCGCGACTAACTCCATCCGGGGCGGGGCAAACCGTGCGGTGCTGAAGTCCATAACCGAAGGCGGGCGCATTCTTGCCGCCTGGAGCGATGAGGACTGGACGGTTGAGGGGGCCGCGGTTCGAGTTTCTATAGTCTGCTTTGACAAGTTGCGCGGCGGTCCCTCTCAACTCGACGGGGAGGCTGTGACCGAGGTCTATGCTGACCTTACCGCGCGAATGAACGACGGAAGCGGAGTCGACCTAACTCGTGCCGAGCGAATGTCACAAAACCGAGGTGCGGCCTTCATGGGTGACACAAAGGGAGGTGCATTCGACATCCCGGGTGAATTGGCGCGGCAGTGGCTTACCCTGCCTTTGAACCCAAATGGACGTCCAAATTCAGACGTTCTCCGCCCGTGGGTGAACGGAATGGATCTAACGCGTCGCCCCGCAGATAAATGGATTATCGATTTTGGCTGGATGATGAGTGAGCAAGATGCAGCACTCTTTGAAAGACCGTTCACCTACTCCGAGATCCACATAAAGCCGGAACGCGTCGCCAGGCAATCGCGTGGCTATGCCATGAGTTGGTGGATACATGAGCGGCCAAGACAAGAAATGTGGACTGCCCTCAGCGGTCTGCCGCGTTACATAGTTACGCCACGCGTTGCTAAACACCGGCTATTCGCTTGGTTGCCCGTGGGAACGGTGCCTGACAGTGCTACCATAGCCGTCGCGAAGGATGACGATACGACCTTCGGTATCCTGCACTCCCACTTCCATGAACTTTGGGCGCTGCGGTTGGGCACATTCCTCGGCGTTGGGAATGATCCTCGATACACCCCCTCAACAACCTTCGAGACTTTCCCGTTCCCCGAAGGACTTACGCCCGACGTTTCCGCCGCCGCATTTGCCCGTGACGTGCGCGCCCAGAAGATCGCCGCCGCCGCCGCCCGGTTGAACGAATTGCGGGAAAACTGGCTGAACCCGTCCGACCTCGTGGACCGGGTACCCGAGGTGGTGCCGGGCTACCCTGACCGCCTCTTGCCCAAGAATGATGCCGCAGCCGCCGAACTCAAGAAGCGCACTCTGACCAACCTCTACAACGCCCGCCCCGCATGGCTGGACCACGCCCACCGCGCGCTGGATGAGGCCGTAGCCGAAGCCTACGGCTGGGGCGACGACTGGCGGGCTGGCAAGCTGACTGACGACGAAATCCTCTCGCGTCTGTTCCGTTTGAATCAGGAACGGGCCGATTCCGAGAAGAAGAAGGGATAAGCCGTGGCGAAGAATCCGACCGTCTGGGGCGTTCACATGGGGGATCATGTGGGGGACCGTCCGACCGAGGGGGGCTATGTCGCCATTGGCTGGCACCAGCTCGGGGACATACGGAAGATCGCTGGCACCCGCGAAGCCTTTAAAGCCGCGCTGGTTGCTGGCGGCAGGGGCGAGAAAGAGGGCGCGGTGCCGGTCCACGCGGGCATCCTCTATCGGTTCGCCTTCGAGATGCAGCCCGGAGATGTGGTGATCTACCCCTCCAAGCACGACCGCATGGTGAACATCGGCATTTTCACGGGCGAAACGGCCTATGTGGAGGGCGATGCTGACGAGTATCCGAACCGCCGAGGCGTCAAGTGGTTGGGGCACTTCCCCCGCAACGATTTCAGCCAGAGTGCCCTGAACGAGATCGGGTCTGCCGTCACCCTGTTCAAGGTGAAGCGCCACGCGGGCGAGTTTCTGGCGAAGGTCGGAATTGCGGGGAACGTTGCGGGGCCGGAGGCCGTCACTGACACTCTGGAGGAAGCTGCCGATGACGATACCGCCACCGTGGCCGTGTCCCGTCAGGCTGAAGAAACCACGGGCGATTTTGTGATCCGGCGCATCATGGGCGGCATGTCGGGGTATGAGTTTGAAGCTTTTGTTGCCCACCTGATGGAGTGCATGGGCTACCGGGCGCGCGTGACCCCAAAATCGGCCGACGGGGGCGTTGACGTGATAGCCCATATGGACGCCCTGGGGTTCCAGCCGCCCATCGTGAAGGTGCAGTGCAAGCGCAAGACGGACCAGACCTCGCGCCCCGACGTGGACCAGTTGTTGGGCACCCTCGGGGAAGGCGAGTATGGGCTTTATGTGAACCTTGGGTCCTACAGCCGAAGCGCCGTGGAACTTGAACGGAACCGCGCAAAGCTGCGCTTGATCGACGGGGAGCAATTTGTCGAAATGGTGCTGAGCAACTACGGGAAGCTCGCGCCGCGCTACCGCTCGCTGATCCCACTAAAGCAGATATACGTTCCCGACCTGACAGACGGCTGAGAGGCGAAAACCCCTCAACCTAGGAGCTTGCCAATCGGGCCTATCATTGGGCGAAGTGAATTTCCCCTTACCTTAGGAGAACCGATTACCACTCATCTTAGGAGAGCTGGTGATACACGTCTTCTCGATGACTATGGGATTCACCCGCTCGCTCGTGAACCGTTGTTTCACGCAATGCTGAGGGCGTCACCGATTTCCACATCGCTTAGGGACGATTGGTAAGCAGTCACTACTGCCCCGATTTCCCCACCGCTTAGGGCGGCAAGTAACGCCTCGCTTAGGTCCGGCTGCAAATACACCCTATCATAGGACGCAACGCAGCGAACGTCTCATGCGTCCGTCGTGCCTGTTCGGTGCATCTCAGCCCAACTTCTGCTCTGCCAACACCCCCGGTCGTATCCGGGGAACTCCAAGACTCACCCAATCGAAAGTCCAAGAAATGACACACCAGACCATCCCAACGACGACCCACGACAATCTTTTCCTCGCAAGCACAAGCGGTGCCCAGCCCTCCGAGGGCCAGACCCGCATCTCGATCTACTCCGATGGGTCATCCATCGGGAACCCCGGCTACGGTGGTTATGGAGTTGTCATCCTCCGCCTGGACGCTTCGGGCGAAGAAATCAAGCGACGGGAAATCTTTGGCTCTGCCGATGATATCACCACGAATATCCGCATGGAGATGACGGCAGTATGTGTCGCCCTCGAAGCCCTCGGAATTGTCACCGACGAACAAATCACTTTCCACTGTGACGCCAACCTGATCCCAAACGCGATGAACTCTTGGCTGCCGAACTGGAAAGCAAGGGGCTGGCGCAAGGGGGACGGGAAGCCAGTGGAGAATGCTGACCTCTGGCAGCGCCTTGAGCGAGCCGCAGAGGGGCGAAACATCACTTGGGCATGGGTTCGAGGTCACAACGGATCAGCGCATAACGAGCGGGCCGACAGGTTGGCATACCGTGCTGCCCGAAAGGCAGAAACCAAGGCCGCCGGGGCGCGCTGATGCCATTCGACGCAACCGGGCTGGGGGTGGCGATATGCTGCCCTACCTGCCAAGCGGCCTTTCTGCCCCGGCGAAAAGATCACCGCTATTGCTGCAAGCCGTGTGCCAAGGTAGCGACAAGGAACGTGACCAGAGGCTCTCGCAATGTAGCCCATAGCCCGGACCTTCGGCTGCGTGCGCGGAAGCACTACGACACCGCTATGCGGCTGGCGGAGTTGGTCTACACATCGCCGCCGAACAAGCGACTTGGGCTAATGTCAGACCTGATCGGGCGGGCAAGAGGTGGCGACACGAAGCTGCGGAACATCCTAACTGATCCGACGCTTTTGCGGGCCAGTCCCGATGACACGGGCCTGTTCTTTCGCCACGCCCCTGCCACCTACCGGACTATCGCCCAAGCCGCAGACGCCTATTGCAGGATGTTCTGGGGACAGGGCGTCCGGGCAGTCGTGTCCGGCGAATGCCCAGAGCCTCCGACCGGGGAGACGGGTGACTCAGAAGGTCACACCCCTTCACGTCCCGAGCACCAAAGGAAGGCTCCGTGCCGTCACGAAGGCTGGGACTTTTCGGATACCCTGCGGCCCATCTGCAAGGGTCTCCTTTGGCTGACCGCTGGCAGGGCAAAGACCCGCGAGTTGTGGGGGTTGGGCGGACGCCCGGAAAAAGTCCCTCCGCATACGAAGTAATGCACCTAGAGGGGTCCGACCACGGGCCCCTGAGTTGCTTTCCTTGAAGGGCATCCACGACCGACACCCTCCTTAATCAGCTTACTCTGACAAGCCGAAAGCCCGTTTCATCGCCCGTGTGGTAACACGAAGCTTGGCAGCGTCTCCGCCGTAGACCCGCTCACCGACACCGCCCAGTGCGTGACCGAGGATCAGGTTTTGGTCTAGGGATGCGACCTCCGCCAGCATGAGCCTGTCTTTCATGTTGTGCCGGAGGGAGTGGACAACATGCTTGGGGTCTTTGGTCACGGCCCTGACGTGCTTCATCAATGACGCTGATGCCGCATCGCCGCCCCTGACGTGGCCATAATCGGGGAACAGTAGGTTGTCCACACGGGGCAGCTTGAGGGCTTCCTTGGCCGCTTCCAGCGCGTCCCCGACCAAAGGGACATACCGGCTAGAGGCATCCGTCTTAAGCCTCCGGTTTTCATGCCATGTCACCCGGATATGCGGCAGATCGCCGGACACGTCCACGTCCTCGACCCGAAGTCCAGACACCTCTGACAGGCGACACCCGGTCCCCTCCAGAAGCCTCCAGATCAGCGCCAAGTCACGCTTGGCATGACCGACGATACGCGCCCGTGCAGCCTTCAAGACCCCCTCTGGCAGGGGATCACGGTTGTCTCCCTCGGCGGACCGACCCCGCACCCTGCCCACCGAAAGGCCGCTGAACGGGTTCTGAAAGGTGGCCGGGAGTGGCATCTCTTTGGCGGTGAAGTTGATGATTGCGTTCAGCCCGTTCAGGTCCCGTGCGACCGACGCGGGGGAGATTGGTCTGCCCGTAGCGGTCAGCCTATCGAGCATGTAGTCGCGCACCTTGCGGGCATCTTCGCGGGTAAGACTGGTCAGCACGGGGTCACGCCCTAGCGCCTCCTTCACCCTTCCGACGATCCGGTCAGTGTCCACCTCAAAGCGATGGACTGCCTCCGGGGGTTCGTCGCCACCACGTTCCTTGAGATAGAACGTTCTGGCATCGCCCAAGGTAGGCTCTGGGGCCTTGTGCATCTCCGGCCCGTGGCGAAGCAGGTTGATGAGATGCCTTTCCACCGGGGGCACCCCCTCCGGGCTCATACTCATCCTGCGGATACGCATCCGCCATGCTGTCAGCCGTCAACTCCAAGTCTCGATCACTGGCACCCGCTGCCACCAGATCAGCCCGACGCCGCAGGGCTTCAACATAAGCTTCCCGCTCACTGGCACCCGCGCGTGACGCAGCCTCCGACCGCACCCGGCCCAATCTGGCCTCGGCAATCTCTTTCTCGACCTCGGCATGATACCGGGGATAGGCCGCGAGGGCCTCTCTCTCCGAATCCCCAAGCTTCCGCTTGAACTCCCTCTTGGTGATGTTCGCGGAGACTTCCTTGGGCACCCTTCGGCGATACTGCCAAGTGCCCGCTTTCGTCCGTTCGACGTGCTTCAATATGAGCCCCATGTGTGCCTCGCGTGTGCCGCAGTGTGCACCGAGAGGGACAGTAAGTCACTCAAGTCCTTGATATTTTTCCAGTATCTATGGGAAACTGGCTCCGGCGGTAGGGATCGAACCTACGACCAATTGATTAACAGTCAACTGCTCTACCGCTGAGCTACGCCGGAACACGGGGCGGTCTATAGCAAGGGCGGTCGGGGGCGGCAAGGGGCAAATGGCGGGAAAATGCGGGGGCGGTCAAAGCGCGGAGAAGGTCGCGCCGGGATGTAGTTCCGGATGAGCCTCCACCCGGTTTCTGGACGCAAGATCAATGAGATGGGCGAAGACGTTGCGTTCGGCGGCGGGGAGGAGGTGCGGGGGGATCTCGGTGTAGATGCGGGCGGTGAGCTCAGGGATGCCTGCGGGGCCACCGGCGAGGGCCTGAAGGATCTGCGCCTCGCGGCCGAGGCGGTGGGCGATCAGGTCCTGCACCCGGGCGGCGGGCGTCTCGACGGGGTCGCCGTGGCCGGGAAGAAAGCGGCGCCAGTCCTGCGTTGCAAGGCGGTGGAGCGAGGCCATGTAGGCGCCCATGTCGCCATCGGGCGGCGAGACGATGGAGGTGGACCAGCCCATGGCATGGTCGCCGGAAAAGAGCGTGTCGCCCAGGGCCAGGCAGAGATGGCCGCCGAGGTGGCCGGGGGTGTGGAGGACGGTGAGGCTCCAGTCCGGGCCGGAGATCGTATCGCCGTCCGCGAGGCGCCGGTCGGGGGCGAAGGCGAGGTCCAGACCCTCGCCGGTCGCGGGCAGGCGGGAGGCGAGGCTTGCCATCAGCGGGCTCCGCCCCTCGGTCGCGATGCCGTGGGCGAGGACCGGGGCCCCCGTCGCGGCGGCGAGACGGGGCGCGAGGGCCGAGTGGTCGCGGTGGGCATGGGTGACGAGGATATGGCTGATGTGCTGGCCCGGACCCACGGCGTCGAGGATCGCCGCGAGATGCGATGGGTCGTCGGGGCCCGGGTCGATCACCGCAAGGGCGGTGGCCCCGACCAGCCAGCTGTTGGTCCCGGCGCCGGTCAGGGGCGAAGGGTTCGGGGCGAGGAGGGTGCGGATCGGCGGATCGGAGGTCATCGGGGGACACGGCTTTCCAAGGGGCGCGGGCGCGGGTAGGCTTCAAGGCGATGTCGGTCGTCCAACGTATTCTTCCCCGGGGCCTATACGGTCGTGCGGCACTGATCCTGATCGTGCCGATCATGATCATTCAACTGGTCTTCTCGACCGAGTTCATCCAGCGCTTCTATGAAGACGTGACCGGCCAGATGACGCAAGGGGTTGCGATCGATCTGGATTTCCTGCTGGACGAGATCGATGCCAGCGCCTCGCTGGAGGAGGCCCAGGCGCGCGTGGTGCCGCTGGCGAAGGCGCTGGAGATCGCGTTGACGCTGCCGGCGGGGCCGGATGCGCCGACAGAGGATAGGCGCCAGAGAATCGACCTGTCGGGCGACACGATCATCGCCACCTTACGCAAGCGCCTGCCGGGGCTGGTGGCGGTGGACCTGACGGGCGCGAACCGGATCGTGCGGCTGCGCTTTGACAGCCGCTTCGGACCGGTGGAGGCCGAGATCCACCGCCGGCGGATGTCGGCGGCCAACCCGCACCAGCTGATCGTGCTGATGGTCTTCACCTCGATCCTGATGACGGTGATCGCCTATTTCTTCCTGCGCCGGCAGCTCAGGCCCATCACCAAGCTGGCCGAGGCGGCGGAGGAATTCGGCAAGGGCCGCATGGTCAGCTACAAGCCGCGGGGCGCGCAGGAGGTGCGGGCGGCGGGGCGGGCCTTCCTGGACATGCGGGCAAGGATCGAGCGGCAGATCGAGCAGCGCACGCTGATGCTGTCGGGGGTCAGCCACGACCTGCGCACGCCGCTGACGCGGATGCGGCTGGCGCTGTCGCTGATGCCGGAGGACCCGGAGGTCGAGGACTTGCAGGCCGATGTGGCGCAGATGGAGCGGATGGTCGACGAGTTCTTGGCCTTCGTGCGCGGCGATGCCATGGAGGGGTCGGAGCCCACCGATGCGGTGGCGCTGATCCGCGGGCTGGTGGAGCGGGCGGGGCCGGAGGTACGGCTGGCCGCGATCGAAGGCGTGCCCGAGCCGGTGGCGATGCGGCCGCAGGCCATTTTGCGGGCGGTGGAGAACCTGGTGTCGAATGCGCAGCGCTTCGGTTCACGCGTGGAATTGCGGCTGACCTTCCAGGACCGCAGCCTGCGGATTCAGGTCGAGGATGACGGGCCGGGGATACCGGCAGAGCGGCGGGACGAGGCGCTGCGCCCGTTCACCCGGCTGGATGCGTCACGCGATCCGAACCGGGGCGCGGGCGTGGGGTTGGGCCTTTCCATCGCCTCGGACATCGCGCTGAGCCACGGGGGCGCGCTGCGGCTGTCGCAGAGCGAGACTCTGGGGGGGCTGCGGGTTGATCTGGTGATCGCGCGGTAGGCCTATTTCGCGGCGCCGACCACGAGAATCCAGTGCAGCTTGCTGTCGGGGGCGGGGCTGACGGCGATGCCGATGCCGACATCACGGGCCTTGCGCAGCAGGATGTTGTCCTTGTGGTGCGGCGAATGCATCCACCATTCGACCGCGCGGGCACCCGAGGAGAAGCCGCGCCCGGTGTTTTCGGCGGCGGTGCGGAAGCCGTAGCCCACGCGGCGCAGGCGGGTCTTCAGCGTGCCCCCGTCCGAAGAGACGTGGCTGATCGAGCGGCGCTTGGCATTGTCGCAGGCGGCACCCTGGGCTGCCTTGTCCAGCTTGGCCGAAAGCGTCAGCGCGGAGAGCCCGCGGGCCTTGCGCTCGGCGTTCAGGTGGGCGAGCAGTTCCTTCTGCATCGCATCGGCATTCGGGGGAATCGAGCATCCGGCGGCCTGCACGCCCCCGGCAAGGCAAAGCAAGGTCGATGCGGCAAAGGCCGCAAGGCGCATACGCTGCAACATGACATTTCCCCATCTTCTGGCGCCACACACCAATCCCAGAGCAGTTGGGCCGGAATCGGGCAGAATGTGGTGCAAAAGGTGAAATACGCGAGAATCGAGTCTATTGCACTCTGCCTGAGGATGAGTAGGCGAAGCTTCGCCGGGCGGGTTCGCTGTAAGGGAAGCTGCTCCGCCGGGAAGGATTTCGGGATGGTGGCGGGCGGATCGGCTGGACGGGTGGATGCGCGAGGTGATCGAGGTGGCGCCAGCCGGTCGCGGCGGTGCGCGCCGGGGAGCGGGGCGCCCGCTGTATCCCGGCCGTTCCGGGCCCGGCGGCAAAAGCGTTTGGGGTGCCCTTGCGGCCCCCGTGCCACCCCACTAAGACTCTGGCAAGACATACGACGATATTCCTCGGACAAGACACGAGAGGCAGGCACCGATGCGCGATCCCGTTGAGCACTACATGAACACCCTCGTCCCCATGGTCGTGGAACAGACCAGCCGGGGCGAGCGGGCCTATGACATCTTCAGCCGCCTCTTGAAGGAACGGATCATCTTCCTGGGCGGCCCGGTGCATGACGGCATGTCCGGCCTGATCTGCGCGCAGCTTCTCTTCCTGGAATCGGAGAACCCGTCCAAGGAAATCAGCATGTACATCAACAGCCCCGGCGGGGTGGTGACGGCGGGGCTCTCGATCTACGACACGATGCAGTATATCCGGCCGAAGATCTCCACGCTGGTGATCGGGCAGGCGGCCTCGATGGGCTCGCTGCTGCTGACCGCGGGCGAGAAGGGGATGCGCTTCAGCCTGCCGAACAGCCGGATCATGGTGCACCAGCCGTCGGGCGGCTATCAGGGCCAGGCGACCGACATCATGATCCATGCGCAGGAGACGCTGAAGCTGAAGCGCCGCCTGAACGAGATCTACGTCAAGCATACCGGCAACGACTACGAGACGGTCGAGGCGGCGCTGGAGCGCGACAACTTCATGTCGGCCGAGGATGCCAAGGCCTGGGGGCTGATCGACCAGATCCTGGAAAGTCGTGGAAAGGCCGACGATACGTCGAAATGACGCCCCTTTTCCGCTCGATGGTCCATCGACTTTTCGGGCGGGTTTTTCGGATTGTGGTGCCTTGGGGCTTGGCCTAGACTTCCCCCGGACACCGGCCCCGCAAGACGGGGCAACTGGTGGCAAAGCTTAGAGGACTGCGGATGGCGAACAACACCGGCGGCGACAGCAAGAATACCCTCTACTGTTCGTTCTGCGGCAAAAGCCAGCATGAGGTGCGGAAGCTGATCGCGGGCCCGACCGTCTTCATCTGCGACGAATGCGTCGAGCTGTGCATGGACATCATCCGCGAGGAGACCAAGACCACGGGTCTGAAATCCTCGGATGGCGTGCCGACGCCGCGGGAAATCTGCAAGGTGCTGGACGATTACGTGATCGGCCAGATCCATGCCAAGCGGGTGCTGTCGGTCGCGGTCCACAACCACTACAAGCGGCTGAACCATTCCTCGAAGACAGACATCGAGCTGTCGAAGTCCAACATCCTGCTGATCGGCCCGACGGGCTGCGGCAAGACCCTGCTGGCGCAGACCCTGGCCCGTATCCTGGACGTGCCTTTCACCATGGCGGATGCGACCACGCTGACCGAGGCGGGTTACGTGGGCGAGGATGTGGAGAACATCATCCTCAAGCTGTTGCAGGCCAGCGAATACAATGTGGAACGGGCGCAGCGCGGGATCGTCTATATCGACGAGGTCGACAAGATCACCCGGAAGTCCGACAACCCCTCGATCACCCGCGACGTCTCGGGCGAGGGGGTGCAGCAGGCGCTCTTGAAGATCATGGAGGGCACGGTCGCCAGCGTGCCGCCGCAAGGGGGCCGCAAGCATCCGCAGCAGGAGTTCCTGCAGGTCGACACGACCAACATCCTGTTCATCTGCGGCGGCGCCTTCGCGGGGCTGGAGAAGATCATCTCGCAGCGCAACAAGGGGTCGGGCATCGGCTTCGGAGCCGAGGTGAAGGGACCGGACGAACGCAGCGTCGGCGACCTCTTCAAGGAGCTGGAACCCGAGGATTTGCTCAAGTTCGGCCTGATCCCGGAGTTCGTCGGCCGCCTGCCGGTGATCGCCACCCTGACCGATCTGGACGAAGCCGCGCTGGTCACCATCCTGACCGAGCCGAAGAACGCGCTGGTCAAGCAATACCAGCGCCTGTTCGAGATCGAGGGCGTGAAGCTGACCTTCACTGGCGACGCGCTGACCGCCATCGCCAAGCGGGCGATCAAGCGCAAGACCGGCGCGCGCGGATTGCGCTCGATCATGGAGGACATCCTTCTCGACACCATGTTCGAACTGCCGGGCATGGACGGGGTCGAGGAAGTGGTCGTCAAGGACGAGGCGGTGACAGCGGGGGCGAAGCCGATGCTGGTCTATACCGAAACCAAGAAGAAAGAACCGGTGAAGGCCTGATCGCCTGCCATGCCGGGGCCGGAACATCCCAGGGGCGCGGACCTTCTGAGCGAAGGCCGCGCCCTTTCGCGTGACTGGCGGGTGGGGCCGTCGGCCTTTCTGACGCATGTCGGGTTCAGGTCCGAGCGGGACTACAAGCTGGCGGCGATGGCCGGTGGCCGGGTGACAAGCCACGCCCAGATCGGCTGGCGCGATCCGGCGAAGTCGATCCGGGCCTACCGGGAAATATGGGAGACCTGCGACAAGGCCGGGCACCGGGTGGACCGCTATGGGCTTTGCCTCGACTGGTCGATGGCCCTGCCGCGGGCGATCCGCGACAAGGGCCAGCGGGGGACGGGCATGATCCTGCGGGGGCCGGAGGATTTCGTCGCGCTGGCCAATGCCGCCCCCGTGGCCGCGCATTTCGGTGATTTCGTGCTGGGCTTCCCCGCCGCGCTGGAGAACACGCAGGCCGCCCTGGCGGCAGGGGCGACGGCGATCGGCAACCTGGGCCAGTATTTCACCTTCCGGGTCCCGGGTCATGACGACGACGTGGCGGCGACGGCGGCCACGGTGACGGCACTTGGCCTGATCGCCGCGCAGGATGTGCCGGTGATGGTGCATTCCAACATCGACGATGGTTTTGCCGCGCAGTTCACCGATCTGGCCAATGCGCTGGGGATGATCCTTGTGGAACGGGACATCGTCACCGGGCTGGTGGGCGCCGAGATCGGCCATGCCTTCGGTCATCATTTCAGCGACCCGCTGGCGCGGATGGCCTTCCAGCGGGCGCTGGCCGAGGAAGGGGCAAGCCCCGGCACGATGGTCTATGGCAATACCACCAGCTACCGGGGCGACCCGGCACAGAACTGGGCCAGCCTCGCCTCCTATCTGATGGTCGATGCGCTGGGGCAGCGGCTGACGCCCTCGGGCCATGCGATCAACCCGGTGCCGGTGACCGAGAACGAGCGCATCCCGGAGATCGGGGAAGTGATCGAGGCGCAGCTCTTCGCCGGGCGGCTGATCGAGCAGTCGGCAGGCTGGCCGGGCTTGATCGACGGCGCGGCGGTGGACCGGCTGACGGCGACGCTTCGCGACGGGGCAGGGCGGTTCCGCCGGGCGCTCTGGGCCGGGCTGGCGGAGCGGGGGGTGGAGTGCAGCGATGTCTTCGCCGTGCTCTTGGCCCTGCGCCGGATGGGCGGGCGGCGGATCGAGGCGGAATTCGGGGCGGGCCTGCCGGATGTCCGGGCGATGGGGGGAAGGGTGCCGGTGGTGCCCGCGACCATCCTGTCCGAGATCGCCGAGATGTCGCATGCCGCGCTGGCGGTTGCCGATCCCGCGCTGCGCCCGCAGGTCAGCGGAATGCGCGTGCTGGTCGCCACCTCGGATGTGCATGAACACGGCAAGATGCTGCTGGACGAGATGCTGCGGCAGCTTGGGGCCGAGGCGCTGGACGGGGGCACCTCGACCGATCCGGGACCGCTGGCCGATCGGGCGGCAGAGTTGCGGCCCGATGCCATTGCCATTTCGACCTACAACGGGGTGGCGCTGGCCTACTATCAGGCGCTGCGCAACGGCCTTGCCGCGCGCGGGCTGGACCTGCCGGTGCTGATCGGCGGGCGGCTGAACCAGATTCCCGAAGGGTCGAACTCCAGCCTGCCGATGGATGTGGGCGACAGGCTGGCGGCCGAAGGCGCGGTTGTCTGCCGGGCGGCGGCGGATCTGCTGCCTGCGCTGGCGGGATTGCGGCGCAGCGGCGGCGGCGCGACCCGACACCCCTAGACCTTCACGGCCCTTTCCGCCATATGAGGGCAAAGACCTGCGGAGGCTCCCCGATGTATTTCCTCAAGCGCCTGCTGACCTGGTGGAACAGCCAGACCATCGGCACCCAGATTTTCACCTCGCGCAGGGGGGTGAAGGTCGGCGAGGACGAGGAGGGGAACGTCTTCTACCAGACCCGCGACGGCAAGCGGCGCTGGGTGATCTACAACGGCGAGATGGAAGCAAGCCGGGTGTCGCCCGACTGGCACGGCTGGCTGCACCACACCTGGGACGAGCCGCCGACGAAAGCGCCGCTGAAGCACAGGGCCTGGGAAAAGCCGCATCAGGAAAACCTGACCGGGACCGAGGCTGCCTATGTTCCGCCGGGGTCGATCCGCCGCGCCGAGCCCGTCGCGCGGACCGACTACGAGGCCTGGCAGCCCGAGTGATGGCCCCCAACTGATGGCATACGAACGCGCAGAGATTGTGGCCGGAGCGGCGATTCTGGCCGTGGCGGCGGGTTTCGCGCTTTATGCCGTGCGTGGCTCTGGCGTGATGGGCGCGCCGGACAGCTATCCGCTGATAGCGAGCTTCCGCTCGGTCGAGGGCGTCAGCGTCGGGACCGACGTGCGGCTCGCGGGGGTGAAGGTTGGCACGGTGACGAGGCTGGCGCTGAACCCGGAGACCTATTTCGCGGATGCGACGATCTCGATGCGCAAGGATGTGGCGCTGCCCACTGATTCCACCATCCTGATTTCCTCGGAAGGGCTGCTCGGCGGCACTTTCGTCGAAGTGCAGCCGGGCGGCGCGGAGGAGATGCTGGAGCCGGGCGGCGAGATCGAGGATACGCAAGGCGCGGTCAGCCTGATCACCCTGTTGATGAAATTTGCGGGCGGCGGGGCCGAGGGGTCGAAGCCCGACGCCGAGACGGCCACGCCATGAAGGCGCTGGCGGTGATGCTGGCGCTGGCCCTGCCGGCGGCGGCGCAGGAGATCGAGCCGGCGCAGTCTTCCCGACCGGAATTCACCGACTCGACCGGCGCGCAACTGCGCTTCCTCGACAAGCTGACCAGCGAGACCGGGGACGTGACGATCAGCCGGGGGCAATCGGCCAAGTTCGGGCGGCTGGTGGTGCGGCTGGACAGCTGCCGCTATCCGACGGGCAATCCGGCCTCGGATGCCGAGGCGCATCTGACGGTGATCGAGGAGACCAGCGAGGCGCCACTTTTCAGCGGCTGGATGCTGGCCTCGTCCCCCGCGCTTTCGGCGCTGGACCATCCGCGCTATGACGTCTGGGTGCTGTCCTGCGTGCTGCCGGAGGCGCCCCCGCAAGCACCGGCGGAGACCTCGACCGAAGACGGCGAATAGCCGGGGGGAGCGAAGCTTGCCCTGCCGGCAAGCGCGCCTGCCAGCAGGCGATGGTAGTCCGCGCGCGTGATTTCCCTGCCGCCGAGGCTGGCGAGATGCGGGGTCAGGAACTGGGTGTCGAACAACCGGAACCCCCCGGCCCGCAGGCGGTGGACGGTATGGGCCAGCGCCAGTTTCGAGGCGTCGGTCACGCGCGAGAACATGCTTTCGCCGAAGAAGGCCGCGCCGAGCGTGACGCCATAGACCCCTCCGACCAGGCGATCATCCTGCCAGACCTCGACGCTGTGCGCAAAACCCTGGGCGTGAAGCTGGAGATAGAGCGTCTGGATACGCTGGCTGATCCAGGTCTCGCCCCGGTCGGCACAGGCCGCGACAACGGCATCAAAGGCGGTGTCCACGCTGACGCGAAACCGGCCTGATCGGATGCGTTTGGCCAGCGAGCGCGAGAGGTGGAAGCCGTCCAGCGGGAGGATGCCGCGCAGGCGCGGGTCGACCCAGTGGATGTCGGGGTCGTCGCGGCCATCGGACATCGGGAAGATGCCCATCGCATAGGCGCGGAGCAGGAGGTCTGGGGTGATATCGTCGGCGGACCCGGACATCGCAAAATCCTTCGAAGGATTTTGCAAAAGTTTTCGTAAACTTTTGCGGTGGAGCGCCCTGGCGGGCGCCCCTTACTTCAGCTGAACTGGCTTGCCAGCCACTTTTCCAGCCAGTGGATGTTGTATTCGCCATTCTGGATGTCGGGCTCGGCCAAAAGCATGTGGAACAGCGGAACCGAGGTGTCGATGCCGTCGATGATCAACTCGCTGAGCGCGCGCCGCAGCCGCGACAGCGCCTCGGGCCGGTCGCGGCCATGGACGATCAGCTTGCCGATCAGGCTGTCGTAATAGGGCGGGATCCGATAGCCGTCGTAGATCGCGGAATCCATTCGAACGCCCAGCCCGCCGGGGGCGTGGAACTGGGTGATCCGGCCGGGGCAGGGCGAGAAGGCCGGGATCTTCTCGGCGTTGATGCGGACCTCGATGGCGTGGCCGTTGATCTCCAACTCGTCCTGCGTGAACGACAGGTCCATGCCGGAAGCGACGCGGATCTGTTCGCGCACGAGGTCGACGCCGAAGATCGCCTCGGTGACGGGGTGTTCGACCTGCAGCCGGGTGTTCATCTCGATGAAGTAGAACTTGCCGTCCTCATACAGGAACTCGACCGTGCCCGCGCCGATGTATTTTAGCTTCTGCATCGCATTGGCGCAGATCATGCCGATCTCGCTGCGCAGTTTCGGGGTGATCACCGGGCCGGGGGCTTCCTCGAACACCTTCTGGTGGCGGCGCTGCAAGGAACAGTCGCGCTCGCCCAGATGCACCGCGCCGCCCTTGCCGTCGCCGAAGACCTGGATCTCGATGTGGCGCGGGCGCTGGAGGTATTTCTCCATGTAGACTTCGTCGTTGCCGAAGGCGGCCTTGGCCTCGGACCTTGCGGTGCGGAAGGAGATCTCCAGCTCGGTCGCGTCCTTCGCCACCTTCATGCCGCGCCCGCCGCCGCCGGCAGTGGCCTTGATGATGACCGGATAGCCGATCTCTTCGGCCACGCGCTTCGCTGTCTCGAAATCCGGCACGCCTCCGTCCGAGCCGGGGACGACCGGGATGCCGAGCGCCTTGGCGGTGTCCTTGGCGGTGATCTTGTCGCCCATGATGCGGATATGTTCCGCGCTGGGGCCGATGAAGGTGATGCCGTGGTCTTCCAGCGCCTGGGCGAAGGCGGCGTTTTCCGACAGGAAGCCATAGCCCGGATGCACGGCCTGGGCGCCGGTGATCTCGCAGGCCGAGATGATGGCGGCCTTGCTGAGATAGCTTTCCGAAGAGGGGGCGGGGCCGATGCAGACGGATTCATCCGCCATGCGGACATGCATCGCGTCGGCGTCGGCGGTGGAATGGACGGCGACCGACTTGATCCCCATTTCCTGGCAGGCCCGGATCACGCGCAGCGCGATCTCCCCCCGGTTGGCGATCAGTATCTTATCGAACATGGGTGGCTTCCCTTATTCGATGATCATCAGGGGGGCGCCGTATTCGACCGGGTGGCCATCCTCGACCAGGATGCGCTTCACCGTGCCCGCGCGCGGGGCGGGGATGTGGTTCATCGTCTTCATCGCCTCGATGATCAGGACGGTCTGGCCTTCGCTCACCTGGGCGCCCACGGTCACGAAGGGCGAGGCACCGGGCTCGGCGGCGAGGTAGACGGTGCCGACCATCGGCGAGGTCACGGCACCGGGATGCTGGGCCGGGTCTTCCGGGGCGGCGGGGGCAGCAGCGGGCACCGCGGCGGCCGGGGCGCTATGGTGGAGCATGGGGGCAGGGGCGGCAGCAACCGTCACCACGGTCGCCTGCTTGACCACGCGGACCTCGAGGCTGTCATCCTCGCCATATTCCCGCTTCACCGACAGTTCGGTCAGGTCGTTCTTGTTCAGAAGCTCGGCCAGGGCCGAGATGAAGGCGACATCGGTGTCGGTGGTTTGCTTGCTCATCGGGTCCTCTGTGCTTCTCTGCCCTGGGCGCGCGCGGGTGGGGTCCCGCAGTCTGGTATTCGGCGCTTATACCCAACCGGCTTGGGGCTGAAAAGCCGCGAAAGCGCCCGCGCGGGCATCAGGCGGGTTTCCGGCCCGGCAAAAGCCCCGGAAAAAGTGCTTCGGACGAAAATTTACCGTTTGATAAAAAATAGGACCTGTGCCAGCCTTCGGGAAAGCAAGCCCAGGGGGAGGACAGACGTCCATGACCAACAGCCCGCTGACGCCCGGCATCGCTCCGGGACGACTGCCAGCCGCAGCCTATGCCCGCAACTTCGACGACCACACGCCACCCCTGGACGTGCACGAGGCGCGGGTCGCGGCGGATCGTTGCTACTTCTGCCATGACGCGCCCTGCATCACGGCGTGTCCGACCTCGATCGACATTCCGCTTTTCATCCGGCAGATCGCCACCGGCACGCCCGAGGCGGCGGCCACGACGATCTGGAGCCAGAACATTCTGGGCGGCATCTGCGCGCGGGTCTGCCCGACCGAGACCCTGTGCGAAGAGGCCTGCGTGCGCGAGGCGGCCGAAGGCAAGCCGGTGGAGATCGGCCAGTTGCAGCGTTTCGCCACCGATACGGCGATGGCGAAGGGGCTGCATCCCTTTTCCCGCGCTGCCCGCAGCGGAAAGCGGGTGGCCGTTGTAGGGGCGGGGCCTGCGGGTCTGTCCTGCGCGCACCGGCTGGCACTGCATGGCCACGATGTGGTGGTCTTCGAGCGGCGTCCGAAGGCCGGAGGCCTGAACGAATACGGCATCGCCAGCTACAAGGCGACTGGGGGCTTCGCTCAAGCCGAGGTCGACTGGCTGCTGCAGATCGGCGGGATCGAGATCCGCACCGGGGTGGAACTGGGCCGCGACATCTCGCTGGACCAGCTGACCGCCGAATATGACGCGGTTTTCCTGGGGATCGGCCTGGCCGGGGTCAACGCGCTGCGGGCGGTGGGCGAGGATCTGTCGGGGGTGCGCAACGCCGTCGACTTCATCGCCGAGCTGCGGCAGGCGACCGACCTGTCGCAACTGCCGGTCGGCCGCGATGTGGTGGTGATCGGCGGCGGGATGACGGCAGTGGATGCGGCCGTGCAGTCCAAGCTTCTGGGCGCCGAGAACGTGACCATCGTCTACCGCCGCGGGCAGGAGAAGATGTCGGCCTCGGGTCATGAGCAGGACCATGCGGCGCAGGCGGGCGTGCGCATCATCCACAATGCCGCCCCGGTGCGGGTGCTGGGCAATGGCCGCGCGCAGGCCGTGGAATTCGCCTATACCGAAGAAGGCCCGAACGGGCTGACTCTTTCGGCAGAGACCTTCACGCTGAAGGCCGATCAGGTGTTCAAGGCCATCGGTCAGACGCTCTCCGGTGTTCCCGAAGGTCTGGCGGTCGATGGCGGCAAGCTTTCGGGGGCTTCCGGCAAGGTCTGGGCGGGGGGCGACTGCGCGGCAGGCGGCGAGGACCTGACCGTGACAGCGGTGGCCGAAGGCCGCGACGCGGCCGAGGCGATCCACGCCCAGCTGTCGGCCGCCTGATGGCCGCGCTCGCCCCTTGCGTTCGGCAGGGCGCCGGGCCAGAAGAGGCGCCGGAAGGGGTCCCTCGTGGAAGCATTCGCCGAAAGCACCATTGCCTTCATCGAGCAGAACCAGGAATGGTTTCCGTTCATCATGGTGCTTTTCGCCGCGGCGGAGACCACGGCCTTCCTGTCGATCCTCATCCCCTCGACGCCGGTCATGGCCGCCGTCGGCGCGCTGGCCGCGACCGGGGCGCTGTCGTTCTGGTCGCTGTGGATCGGGGCGACCGTGGGGGCGCTGATCGGGTCGACGTTCAGCTACTGGCTGGGCTGGCGCTACGGGGCGAGCGTCTTGAAGATGCGCCCGCTGCGCGACCATCCCGACTGGGTGGAGAAGACCCAGAAGACCTTCGACAAATATGGGCCGGTCACGATCCTGATCGGGCATTTCACCACGATCTTCCGGCCGGTGGTCTTCCTGATGGCCGGAATGAGCAGGATGTCGTTTCCCCGCTTCGCCTTCTGGAACGGCCTCGGCTGCGTGGCCTGGGCCTTCATCGTGCCGAAGCTCGGCCAGTTCGGCGGCGACCTTATCGGCTGGCTCTGGTCGCTGTTCTGACGGTCGGCGGGACAGAACCCCACCCTACGCATCTTCTCCCAGCAGTCCGCAAGGAGGTTTCCCATGGCTAACCTGTCCGCAGATTTCATCGGGATCAAATCCCCGAACCCGTTCTGGCTGGCCTCGGCCCCGCCTACGGACAAGAAATACAACGTCGAGCGCGCCTATGAGGCGGGCTGGGGCGGTGTGGTGTGGAAGACGCTGGGCAGCGAAGGCCCGCCGGTGGTGAACGTCAACGGCCCGCGCTACGGCGCGATCTGGGGGGCGGACCGGCGGCTTCTGGGGCTGAACAACATCGAGCTGATCACCGATCGACCGCTGGAGGTGAACCTTCAGGAGATCAAGGAGGTCAAGCGCAAGTGGCGCGACCGGGCGCTGGTGATCAGCCTGATGGTGCCCTGCGACGAGGACAGCTGGAAGGATATCCTGTCGCGCATCGAGGATACCGAGGCCGACGGGGTGGAGCTGAACTTCGGCTGTCCGCACGGGATGGCGGAACGCGGCATGGGCTCGGCGGTCGGTCAGGTGCCGGAATATATCGAGATGGTCACCCGCTGGGTGAAGAAGCACAGCCGGATGCCCTGCATCGTCAAGCTGACGCCGAACATCACCGATGTCAGGAAGCCTGCCGAAGCGGCCAAGCGGGGCGGGGCGGATGCGGTTTCGCTGATCAACACGATCAACTCGATCACCAGCGTCAACCTCGACGATTTCAGCCCCGAGCCGATGATCGACGGCAAGGGCACCCATGGCGGCTATTGCGGCCCGGCGGTGAAGCCGATCGCGATGAACATGGTGGCCGAGATCGCCCGCAGCCCCGAGACTCATGGCCTGCCGATCAGCGGTATCGGCGGCATCACCACCTGGCGCGATGCGGCCGAGTTCATGGCGCTTGGCGCCGGCAACGTGCAGGTCTGCACCGCGGCGATGACCTATGGCTTCAAGATCGTGCAGGAGATGATCTCGGGCCTGTCGCAGTATCTGGACGACAAGCAGATCGGATTGCCGAACCTGGTGGGCCGCGCGGTGCCGAATGTGACCGACTGGCAGTATCTTAACCTGAACTACGTCACCAAGGCGCATATCAATCAGGACGACTGCATCAAATGCGGCCGCTGCTATGCCGCCTGCGAGGATACCAGCCACCAGGCCATCGCCATGTCGCCCGAGCGGGTGTTCACGGTGAAGGATGAGGAATGCGTGGCCTGCAACCTGTGCGTCAACGTTTGCCCGGTCGACAACTGCATCACCATGGTGCCGATGGCGAAGGGTGCGGTCGATCCGCGCACGGGGCGCAAGGTGGGCGACTATGCCAACTGGACCATGCATCCGAACAACCCGAGCGTGCGCGCGGCGGAGTGACCCGGCGCATTGTCATCGCCGGGGCGTCACGCGGCCTTGGCGAAGGGTTGGCGCGGCACTACACGACCGCGGGCGATGATGTGATTGCGCTGTCGCGCGGCCCTTCCGCGTATGGAGACTGGCGTCGTTGCGACCTGGCAGACCCGGCCGGTATCGCTGCCGTTGCGGCGGAGATAGCGGGCCGGATCGACGCGTTGCTCTTTGTCGCTGGCATCTGGGAGGCACAGGCCTTCTCGCCGGACTACAGCCTTGCGGGTTCGTCGGCAGAGGAAATTTCGAATATTCTGGCCGTCAACCTCCAGGCGCCGATCCTTCTGGCAAAGGCGCTTCTGCCTCAGCTTCGGCAAGGCCGGATCGTGCTTGTCGGGTCGACCAGCGGGCTGGACCAGATCGGAACGCCAGAAGTGGCCTACAACGCCTCGAAGGCGGGTCTGCGGGGGGCGGCGCAGGCGTTGGCGCGGGCGCTGAAGGGAGAGGGGATTGCTGTGTCGATCCTGAACCCCGGTGACATCGGGACCGAGGACGTGCTGGCGGCGAAACGCGAAGGATCGATGCGGGCCGAAGGCAACCTGCCGATGACCGATCTACTGGCGACGGTGGACTTTCTTTTGTCGCTTTCGCCTGACATCTCGTTCTGCGAAGTGAATCTCCTGCCGCTGGGGCACTGACGCTACCCGCCGGTCAGGATAGCGGCAGCGGGTTGATCCCCGCGGCGATGCTGGCCTTGATATAGGCCTCGCGCGCGGCCTCGGCAGCGGCGGCAGCGCTGGTCTCGGCGGTCATCCGTGCTTCGATCAACTGAGGGTCGTTGGCGGCGGATTTCGGTCTGGTCTGCTGGACGGCTTGCGCCAGCGCCGGGGTGGCGACGGGGGCTTCTGCACCCATGCTGGCTTGCGGCCCCGACCCCGTCGTGGCGAACGTGGGCATTTCGGCGACGGGAACGGGCGCCCGGATGCCGGTGATCAAGACCATTGTCGCGCCCTCCTGACGTGACCTCTGTGCGAGCATATCTTAACGCAAAAGCAAGGACTTCTCAGCCGAAATATATGTAAAGCTTTAATGGGCCGGATCCAGAAGCCGGGTGAACACCGTTTCCAGGAACCTCCCCGCCTCGGCAAAGGGGTCGTGGTCGGGGCCGAGAACCGCCCGGACCTGCGCATCGAAATCCGCATAGTGTTGGGTCAGCGCCCAGATCGAGAAGATCAGGTGCACCGGATCGACCCTTGCGATGCGGCCCGTCTCCATCCAGCGGGTCAGGACCACGGCCTTCTCCTCCACCAGCTGCCGCAGGTCGCCCTCGATCGCCGCCCGCATCCGGGGGGCGCCCTGCAGGATCTCGTTGGCGAAAAGCCTGCTCTCGCGGGGAAAGTCCCGGGCTAGATCCAGCTTGCGGTGGACGTAGCCCAGGATTTCCTGCAGCGGCTCTCCTCTCGGATTCATCTTGCGCAAGGGATCGAGCCAGGTGTCCAGAAGGCCTGTCAGCAGCGCGGTATGCACCTCTTCCTTCGAGGGGAAATAGTACAGCAGGTTCGGCTTCGACAGCCCCGCGCCCTCGGCGATCTGATCCAGCGTCGCACCCCGGAAGCCGTGCAGCGAGAACACCTCCAGCGCGGCGTCGAGGATCAGTTCACGGTTCTTCTGCTGGATGCGGGATCGGGGACGGGGCGCGCTCATGGGTCTGCTTGCAAACTGCCGGACCCCTTGGATAGCGCGGCCCGCAATGCCAGGTCAAATGATTGCCGTCTCGGGGAACTTCCGAAGCGATGGCGCCCAATTGACCTGATCGGAAGGCGCTGGCATATTATGCCAATTCCATAGGAGCCCGCAGATGCCCACGCGCAATGTCGTGCTTACCGACCATCAGGCCGAATTCATCGACAGCCTCGTCGCCTCGGGCCGGTACCAGAATGCCAGCGAGGCGATGCGCTCCGGCCTGCGCCTTCTGGAGCGCGAGGAAGCCGCGTGGGAACAGGTGCGCCGGAGGGTCCTGGAAGGCCTTGCGCAGGTCGAACGGGGTGAGTTTGCGGAAGGCACACCCGAGCAGATATTTGAGCGTGCCTTCAAAGCGGACAGCGAGCGGGCCAAGAGGCGCGGCGCATCTTGAAGCGACTCAGGTTCTCGCGCCGATCCGAGATGTCTTTGGAAGACATCGGCGATTGGTCTACCGAGAATTTTGGCCTGGTGCGGGCGCGACACTACACGACCGAACTTCTGTCTGCGTGCCGCCGCGTCGCAAGCGGCATCGCGCGCTGGCGGCACTGCCGCGATGTCTTTGCCCCAGATCTCCGCTCCGACCTTCGCTTCGCCGGGTCGGGCCGCCATTTCATCATCTTTGCCGAAACCCCGGAAGAGATCGTGATCGTCGATTTCATCCACCAGTACGCCGACATCGGCGGCGGGCTTGAAGGACTGGACCAATGAGACCCAACTGCACAGCCACGGTGCTGGTCGATGACGACCGTGTCCGCGTCACCCGCTTCGACTTTGCGCCCGGGGCGGAAACCGGCTGGCATCGGCATGGGCATGACTATGTGATCACCGCCATCACCGACTGCCCGATGCTGCTGGAGGAGCCGGGCGGTGGCGCGCGGCGGGTGCTGGTCCCGGCAGGATCGGCCTATCGGCGATCCGAAGGGGTGGAGCATAACGTGGTCAACGACGGCGATGCCGCGATGAGCTTCGTCGAGGTGGAGTTGAAGGAAGCGCCGCCCCTCACACCGCCATCAATGCCCTGATCCCGCGCACGACCAGCTTGTGATCCTCGACCTGTGGCAGGCCGGAAACCGTCGCCACCGCGACCATGCCCACCCCTTTGACCCCGATCGGCACCGCACCGCCGCTGTCGGCGTAATCGGCCCCGGATAGGCCATGCCGCTCCAGCGGCTCGTCCTTCGCCTTGTTGCGCAGCGCCACTAGGAGTGAGGGCAGCTGGAACATCAGCGCCGTGTTCGACTTGCGCCGCGCCCAGAGGTCGTTCAGGGGCGCCGAGCCGGGCAGGGCGGCATGGAAGAGGGTCCGGTCGGCGGTGCGGATATCCACCACCACCGGCAGGTCCTCGGCCAGCGCCAGATCGACCAGGATCTGCCCCAGCCGCAGCGCCGTCCCCTCTGTGAATTCCGGCAGGATCAGCCCCGCCGCTTCCGCCTCAAGCTCGCTCGTGTTCATGCTTCCCCCGTCAGATCGCCCCGATCCCGC
>Ga0209793_1000214_pt1 | contig 95698 bp, 71 predicted proteins | sample EBPBio122009_DNA_FD_185863 | JGI IMG/M metagenome (GOLD analysis project Ga0209793, IMG submission 185863) | Wastewater treatment Type I Accumulibacter community from EBPR Bioreactor in Madison, WI, USA - Reactor 1_2/2/2009_ DNA (SPAdes) (version 2) | ecosystem: Engineered > Bioreactor > EBPR >... | reverse complement strand
CGCACGCGGCTATCGCCGCGTCGAGAACTTCATCGCCATGGCCTATCTTATTGCTGGAAAGCTCACTCATTTGCCCGCCTCGCCCTTCGCCCCGTTCTTGCCCGTTCCACAGGAAACGACCTAAACCCAAGGTTTCTCCTGTAGGCGAAGTGATGCACTTGGTGTCGCCGACTCGGCTTCAAGATTCTGTTGAGACTCGCGGTTACATTCAGTTGGAATCACGGAATCTCGTGTCCCAAGGCGGCAAACCGTTTGAAGTGCAAACATTCGGCACGATCGCAGCGCCTGATGATGGTTGCCTGGCAGCGCTCCTCTCACCACTCAACAGCGGAGAGAATAGCGCCGATTCATGAGATCCCTGCGTTCGGCGGTCCAAAGATCACCCTGCGAAGCGGAGTGCAGCTCCCGGAGTTGGGAATCGACACGAGCGATGGCCTGGTCAATCGCTGCGCACTCGCTTCTCGTGGACTTCTGCGCTGGCTTCTCAAGCTGACTCAGACGCCATCTTCGTTGCGCCTCCCCGCGCAGCCTTGAGGCTTCCATTTCGTCGGCGATCGCTTTGCTCTGCGCAAGACTGTAGCCTGGTTTCGATATCGGACCTGCAGGCGAGACATGCACTTCGGTTTCATTGTTCGCGCAGGGATGGTCTCGGAATGCGGTACCGTTGGGCCCCTTGCATTGGTAGATCAACGAAGCAGGAGGTCGTGCAACAACGTCTGCAGGAGAAGTCACCTCGGGTGGTGGGCTGCCGGATGATCGCGGGGCGACGGCCGGCGGTGGCGCACTCGTGTGCGGCCCTTGGTACGGGCTCGCCGCCTGACGCTGGTTTGTCGTTTCGCCATACTCGAAAAGCAGCCAGGCACCGACGACGACGCTCACGGCCAAGCTCAATGCGACGATTCGCGCCTGTGCAGCGGGCAAGTGTGTCTCCACGGGTGAGGCAGGGATATGGCGATCGTAGGCTGGGCGGCAGGAACGCGCAAGCTCTGCGGAGGTTCTCGTCACGCGCCGTTCACGCCTCCATCTTCGGGTTGTGCTCGCTTGCTGTGCAACGGTGTCGAGGCCAGTGGCGAGCCCGTCAGCTTACTATCGCTTTTGACGCCGTGAAGGGTTCGCTTCGCCGCACTCCGCCCGCCCTTTAGCGCGCCCACGACGCCGGCAAAACCGCTGCGCCCGGTGTATGCTTACCCTCCAGCTTGGCCGAGTGCGCGTTACCGCGAGTAGCCGGGGCTGTGCAGCGGCCGTCGCTGTCGCAAAAGACTCGCTGGAGGGCAAGCCGCATCGCTCCGAAGCGCAACGAGTTGGGGAATGGGCGAGTGAATAAACGTGCAAGAACCCGGTGTTGAGATAACAAAGCGTGTGCATTGCCAAACATCAGAATGTCAAACGGAGGATATATGAGCACAGAGAGCGACTATTTCCCAACCTGGCTGCTGAGCGGACTGCTGACTCTCGCCGCACCCGCTTGCCTGGCGAGTGATAACGACGTGACAGCAGATCAAGTGGTCTCCGCCTTGGAGAAGACTTTTGGAGTGCACCAGGGAGAGCGCCGCAATCACACCAAGGGGACCTGCGCAGTCGGCGAGTTTGTCGGATCACAGGATGCCCGCGTGTATTCGCGCTCGGCGCTTTTTTCCGGCAAGCCGGTACCGGTAGTCGCGCGCTTTTCCATGCCTGGCGGCAATCCCAAGGTTCCAGATACAGCCAGGATTCCGCGCGGGATGGCCTTGGAGTTCAGGCTTCCCGACGGCAGTCTTCAGCACATGACCATGCTGAACACACCGGTGTTTGGCGCGGCGTCGCCGCAGACCTTCCTCGATGACATTGTTGCCAAGACGCCCGACCCCGCGACCGGCAAGCCTGATCCGGAGAAGATCAAGGCGTTCAAGGCCTCCCATCCGGATAGCCTGCCGCAGGCCGAATTCCTGGCCAAACACAACCCCCCACCGAGCTGGGTGAATAGCAGTTACTTCGGCATTCACGCCTTCAAATTCGTGAATCGTGACAACAAGACCACGCTGGTCCGTTGGCGCTTCGTTCCAGAAGATGGCGAGAAACAACTGTCCGATGATGAGCTCAAGTCCGCGCCGAAAGACTTTCTAGAGGAGAAGCTGATCGACCGCACCAGAGGTGGGCCGGTGCGCTGGCAGATGGTACTTACGATAGGGGTCCCCGGAGATAACGAAGACAACCCCACCCTGCCGTGGCCCGACGACCGGAAGGCGGTCAGCATAGGGACCTTGACAATTTCTTCGGCAACACCGCAAAAAGGCGCGGAATGTGAAAACATCAACTTCGATCCTCTGGTGATGACTGACGGCATTGAGCCGTCCACTGATCCTGTCCTCCTGTTCCGCTCGCCCGCTTATGCGGTTTCGTTCAGCAAACGGCTAAACGGCAAATAGCAACACGGTACGCGCGCAAGGGGGCAGAGCGGGGGACACGCTATCGTGTGCCGCTGGATTGGCGATCTCTTGTCGCTTGGTCAATCCGGATCGCCGTTCGAGAAGCGCGGCTGTTTGTCAATGTCCGCTGTGCGTTATCACGACGGAACAGCCGCTGTCGGCCAAGAGCGGACAGTGAGGAAGTCTGCCCAAAGCGGTCATCGAAGCGGTCCGGGTGTATGCTATCGCTTTAGCTTCGGAGGTCTTGGCCAGCGGTTGAGCCGGGCGCTTTCTGGGCGGAAGATAAATGCTATTCATTAGCCATTTCATATGAGCAAAGGTGCTGATCTCGCGCAAGAACTTGGAATTGAGTGCAAGCAAGCTCTCTACAGTTCGTGGGGCAATTTCTACGGGGCGATCACCGATTTCCCCTGTGTGTTGTTTGACGAAAATGGATTCGTCATCGTTACTTCCGAGAACGATCTTCAATCCTTCGGAATTAAGGTGGCCAAGCGCACCAATGTTCCTCACCGAATAGCATCGCTTCCGACGTATCAATTGCTTTCCGCGTGGCGCGTTAGCCTGCCGGAGGAGCTATTGAAAAAGCTTCCACATGTGGCTCACATTGAAGGCGCAGCCGTAACGGTTACGGTCAACAGGTACGAGCGAGACCGAACAGCTAGGAGTAAGTGCATTGCACATTACGGTTGTGTGTGTCACGCCTGCGGCATCAAGTTGTCCGATGTTTATGGCACTGTCGCTGCTAACTGCATCCACGTCCACCATGTCACGCCAATAGCATCTGTGAAAAGCGAGTATGAGCTAGACCCAATTCGTGATCTTCGGCCCCTATGCCCCAATTGCCATACGATCGCTCATCTACGCCAAGACGGAACGTGTCAATGACTTTGAGACACCGATGCACCTTAATTTAGTGAGCAATGATCGTCTGTTTTCGTCGGCGAGTTCTCCTGCTTGGGTGGGTTGATCCAGGCGGCGCTGGGCAGCGTTGGAGGTTGCGGGCAGTGGCCCTTGAATCGCCTCGGGTGAGCAGCGAAGGCAGTGTTCAGGGTGTCGGCCCGTTGCTCGAACAGCTGTGCAGCCTGGCCATGGTGGACCGCGGTCGGAGTCATGAAGCCGATGCCGGAATGGCGATGCTGTTCGTTGTACCACTGGAAGAAGCGCTGGCAGTGAGCGCGGGCTTCTTCGATGCTGCCGAAGCGCTCGGGGAAGTCAGGGCGGTACTTCAAGGTCTTGAACTGCGCCTCCGAGAAGGGGTTGTCGTCGGAGACGTAGGGGCGGCTGTGGGACTTGGCCACATCGAGGTCCACCAGGAGTTCTGCCACAAGCTTGGATCGCATGCTGGTCCCGCGGTCGGCATGGACCGTGAGCGTTCGTGGCTCAACGCCCTGTTTGGCGACGGTCTTGGCAATCAACTGCCTGGCCAGTTCGGCGCTCTCACGCGGCGCGATCAACCAGCCGACGACATAGCGGCTGAAGATGTCGAGGATCACGTACAGCTGGAAGCAAGTCCACTTGAGCGGCCCCTTGAGCTTCGTGATGTCCCAACTCCAGACCTGATTCGGTCCGGTGGCCAGCAGTTCGGGTTTGAAGTAGGCAGGATGAGTAAGCTGATTACGCCTTTCGCGTGCTTGACCATCGGCGGCCAGCAGGCGGTACATGGTGCGCACCGAGCCCAGGTAGCGGCCTTCGTCGAGCAGGGTGGCGTAGATGCTCGGCGGCGCGCAGTCGGCAAAGCGCTCGCTGCACAGCACGTCGCGCAGCGCCTGCCGCTCAGCAGGGCTGAAGGCCAGCGGTGGCGCCGGTCGCAGCGATGACGTCAGCGGCGAAACGTTCAAGCGCCGCCGGCGCGCGTCGTCGCGATAGACCGTACTGCGAGGGATCCGCAAGGCCGCGCAAGCGGGTGCCAGCCCAACCTCTGGCGCCAGGACATTGACGGCGTGCATCAGGATCTCCCGTCCGGCGTGTCGTCCGTCAGCTGCCCCAGCAGCATACAAACTTTTTTTTGGACATCGATGATGGTGTGGGCCTGGGCGAGTTGGCGACGCAGGCGGTCGTTTTCCCGCGTGAGCTGCTCCAGCCGCCGCGCTTCGGCCAGCGCCGGGTCGGCCTTGCGCCCACGCTTTTGCGGTTCGAGTGCGGCCCGTTCGATGCTCGCGCGCCTTTTGCGCCAGGTGGCGAGCAGGGAGGAATAGATGCCCTCCCGCCGTAACAGAGCGCCAATTTCACCCGTCTTGGTGCAGTGGTCAGCGAGGGTCAGGATGCGCAGCCTGTCGGCACTGGAGAACTGGCGGCGGCGCGCCGTCGCCACCACCTCGGGGTCCGGCGGCGCGATGGATGACGCGTTTCCAGTCGCCCTACGGGCTCCTTCCAACGCATCATCCATCGCCAGTGCGGCTTGTCCGTTCATCAGATCCTTCGTGTCGTTTGCCATGATGGGAACCTACCTTTCTACTCTAATTTGTCAGGGGTAGGTGTCTCAGGTCATATTGGCACAGGGGGAGAGCCTTACAGCATCGAAGAGCTTCAGACAATGCTCACGAAGAAGGAGCGTAAACATGGCTAAAACTGTGCTCCAAGGGACGCTGCGTAATAACGCCGAGCCCCTGAGCTTGAACAGTAGACAGCACCGGAACCTCGCCATGAATATGGGCTACCGCTTTTTCGTTGTGGATGAAGACAACTCGATCATTCAAATCTCACAGCGATCATTTAACGACTTCTATCTGAGACAGAAACCGTCGTTGCAACGGTTTGCTGGATGCGCAATTAACGTTGCGACTGTCATCTACACTCTAGAAAACAGAAAGCCCAAGCAAATCCTTCGAATCGACTATGTGCGCATGAGGGTCGACAACGATGGCGCACTCGATCAAGAGCAAATTCTCGACAGTTTTCGCCTCGTAGCCAATCGTATGGGGAAAGTTCTTGGAGATGAACAGCCTGTCAATAATTCAGGCCAAGTCGTCAACGCGATTGGGAAATTTGACCAAAGGCGTTGGTCTCAACTCCATCCGCAATTACCAGGGCCTGCGCATAAGCGGATACTCAGAATCCTGTTCGGCAGCAAGAATGCCGTCTAACATCACGGTCGAGAAGGACGCGCCGCAAGCGGCGTTTCCGCTCGCTCCTCGCCTCTCACCTCTACGTTGAGGTAATAGGGGTAATAGGGGTCAGCCCCCTATTGCCAACATAGCTTCCCACGATGGTTATCGTCAGGACGTTAACTTACAAGTTTGGCGTCATTCAAGGGGGTATTTCGTGCATAGACGTTTTTTCTTGCTCTCGCTTCTGCTATCGCCTCTCATTTCCCGTGCGCAGGCGGGCGCGGCTGCGAGGATTGCAATCCTTACGGATCTCGTGAATGCGATTGGCGCTGCAGGAGAGGCAATATCAAAGCTAACTGCTGGCTTCAAGGATTTGGTGGTCGCAGGAAAAGACTCGTACAATTATGTCGCAGCAACAAGAGAACGTGATCGCTTGTTAGACCTGAGCCGTAGAACCACCAATCTGATCGTCACTCAGAATATCCAAGTTGTGGAAAGCCTCGATCAATATCTTGCTGAACGTCATCCCACTAAAGATGACTGGGAAAAAGTGATCCGCAATATTGAAGCCACGCTTGTTTCTGTTCGGGAGTTAGTGGCCGATGTACAGGCCGAGAACGGCTCCTTTGTCTTGGAGCCCGCCTTCCTGACCCTGAACCAGACCTTCTCATCACGTGCCTCCTTATTGTCACAACTTGCCGCAATGCCAACGCCCAACTCGAGGGAGGAGCTATCTCTCCTCCAACAGGCGAGTGCGAAATACAAGCTGCTCATCGCAAATGCGAGAGAGGCTGTCATGCAACTAAACGCCTACATCAAGAGTGCGAAATGAAATCCAAACCCTTACGTTCCACCGGGGGCGGTCCGGACAAAAAACTGCGCATTTTGGCGGACGCTGAATTAGCACGTTAGGTGTCACACACAATGATCGCTGACTATCGCTACGTTCGTAACGAGACTTCGTACCTTCCAGTGGCCAAGATCGCGTTGGCCAATCAGTTTCTTTCGCCGGAAGACTTGCAGGCGTTCTACGAAGGGATCGAGACACCGGAGCGAAAGAATCAATTTCTCCGTGCTGCGTCGTTCTACTACTACATGGTCAAGCAAGGTGACTGGGTTGTCACTGCTCCGGACTGCAATCCGATCATTGACTACTTCAGCAACTCCTATAAGGCCGTTGGCATCTTCGCGATCATCGAGTCGCTGTCGGACGAATCGTACCAAGACTTTCACTCCTGGCTACAGGCGAAGCCTAGGAACGCCTTCCCGATTCCTGACCCTGCCGCTCTGAATGCGCTCCACGACCAGTACAAGTCAACGTACGGCTCAATTCGCAGGTGCGTGAGCTTCTTCAGCCGCTTGTCTGCCGGTAGACAAGCCGAACTGTGCAGCGCAGTCGAGATCGAGCGCCAGCCCGTGGCGAACATCAAGAAGCTTGCCGAGTTCCTGTACACCACTCGGAGCAAGTTCGTTCACGAAGCCGAACTGGTTCTGAAGCTATCTGGTTCAACGTATCATTTCGGCCAGAAGAAGCCGGTGCACACGAGGCTCACCATGCCTCTCTTCTTCTCCGCATTCGAAGAGGGGCTCGTTGCTTACTTCCGTGACGCCTAATCCTTCCATCGAGGGGACGCTTTCCGGCCTACGGCCTCTAAGTGCCCCTCATGTCAAACGTTGAACGTCTGCTTTCCTTCGCGCCGGTGGTCGGCTATGGGTCGGCTGCCGCCGATGGGAATTCCTGAGAGCGGCCACTAGCCTCGATTCGACGATGACAGGCCGGAGTCGGCGATTAAGAGACGGTGGAGAAGTTTGCCGAAAGCGGCCATTGAAGTAGCCTGGGTGTATGCTACCGACCTAGCCTGCGAAGAGCCGCTTTTCAGGATTTCTTGTCCTCAACAGAATCAACACACAGAGGGCACAGATCCTGCTGCGGTAACACTTCCAGCGTTCCGAGCGACGTTGATTTCCGGAGCAGGCTCCGATGTTGCGGAGCAAACCCGTCGCCATAAAACAAAGTTGGATCTACTTTTCACGATGAGCTACACACTCCATGACGCAATGTTGGACGAGGGGTACGAGGCCATGTACCGGGAGTTGTATCCGGAGCACCGCGCACAAGCCATAGAGGAATTCACCTCAGAGCGTCTTCAGTCATATTACCTGCAAAACCCAGATGTCGCGGTGAAAGGCGCTTTATCTTTCAAGGAGGCTAGCGCACTGCTTGAGCACGGTCACGCGTCTGCTTGCGTCGTATTCGCAGCCACGTCAGTTGAGCAGTTTCTCAAGGCAGCCCTTCTACGTCCGGTCGTTTTCGGCCTGATACACGTGGAATCGTTGGCCACTCTAATCGTCGATATAGTTACAGATCAGAATGGCGGCATGGAGCGATATAAAAAGCTACTTTCAGGGCTATTTAAGCACTTGGCAGACATTGAGCTAACCTCGGTGCGTCGCGAAGGGGCGCCAAAACCTTTGCTTGAGGAAATTGCGGCACTGCAAAAGCTGAGAAACGCCATTGTACATCGCGGCGAACAGGCCACAGCGCCGGACGGAGAGCAGGCACTCGCGGTCGCCAACGCTGTTTATTCTCAAGTTTTTGTGCGCTTGTTGGCGGCACTCGGTTTGCGGACCATTAAGGGTGTGCGCATTGTCGCGGAGTAAATCGAACCATACCTTCCAGCCGACGCCCTTACCACCGCGTCCCGCTATCAAGCCCGCGGCTGAAGACGAGCGTTAGTCGCCTTCAAATGGATCGCGTTAGTCAGCTCGTTCGCTTGTTCCGGGAGAGACATCCGAGTGACAGTTTCTTCGACCAGTTTGAAGCTAGTCTCGCCATCTCCCCACTTAAGCGAAACTATTACAACGCCTACGAACGTGCATTTGCGGAACTTGACGCTCTCTCTTGGAAAAGCCTTTCCGATAAAGCGCTCCGGCATGCGCACGAAACCCGCGCCCGCCAGGGCAAAGGACCATTCTTTGATCAGCTCAACGATGCATTTGCCTACAAATGGCTTGTCAGTCGTGGCTTCACGGCGGTTTCTATAATGCCAGAGCCAACAAGTCCAAAGAAAGGCCAAAAGTGTCCCGACATTGAGTTCCGTCATTTCGGCAAGCAACTCTACTGCGACGTAAAGACAATCGCACCATCGGATGTGGAACTTCGTGCCCGGCACGATGTGAAATTCCGAGATTCGTCCAGGTACTTAAGTTTGCATCCCACTTTTTTCAAGAAGCTTGATCACGCCGTTAAGAATGGCCAACAACAAATTCAAGCCAAGGGGGAGAATGGGTTAGTATTTATCATCGTAAATTTTGACGACTTCGCAATGACCTACCACAAAAATCACAGGGTTCAGATTGCAGAACATCTGCGGAACAATGTCTCATTCCCAGCCGTCATTCAATTTGGCATCGACAGTGGTTGCCTCATAGAACATGCATTCAATCTGTCCGCGCCAGAAGGCCCCTAACGCGGCGCTCAGGCTCGCTCCATTTTGGTCGCCTGACGCTGCGCGACAAGGCCTTGCAGCGCCGGGAAGCTCTGCGTTGAACGACTGCTCCCGGGCAAGACGAAGGTCGGCTCTGGGTCGATAGCACCAATTGCCGAGCGGCCGAAGCGGCCATGGCGATGGCAACTACTCGTAGGGTAGCCGTGGTCTGCCCCGCTTGGCCGCAGCCTTACAATCCCCATAGCGACGGCCATCGCGGCGGTTCAGCCCAACAAGGTTTATCTGCCGCGAGCGGCCAGCGATTGAGCCCAGCGCTCCCCCGCGGGGCGACCGATAAACCTTACTCGTTAGAGTACAAATCAATCCAACCCTTTACGCGCTTTCTCACAAAACTGCTATCGGAACGGCTCTCTGGATTTCTGGCTTGGCAGATCCGGCCGAACTGCCGACGATCGGCCAGAGATTGACGAATTTTGGAAGTGGCGCCTACACCTTCGGGCACACCGGCCTAACCGGAGCACTGAGGCGCTGGCGAAAATGCGGCAGGGGTTTTCGAGAGCGGTTTCCCGCGCGCCCGCCACACCGATGGAATCGACCTGCCCGTCTCCTCAACGCGATATCGGCGCCCCCAACCTTGGGGCGGTGCCACCTTCAGGGCGATGTCTCGGAGACTCGCTTTCTCGCCACGATGAAGACGGCCTTGTTTTCGCCTGGCGACCAGCAATGCTCGATCTCGAGTTCGGCGTGTTTCAGCTCCGCCGTCAACTGGCTCAGCGTGAGCGAAAAAACGCTGGGCAGCAACGGCAATGCGCGAAACAGCGCCGCCACAGCACGCATCTGCCAAGAGCCATCCCCGATGCAGATGGTACTGGAGATGAACAGGCCGCCCGGCTTGAGCAATTCCTTCACCCGGGTCAGGGTCTGCGCCCGATCGGGCAAGAGGTGGACGATGTTCATCGCCAGGATCACGTCCCAGCTGCCCGCAGGGCTTTCAAGCTCGGCAAGGGTGCCCTGTGCAAAGCTCACGTTGCTCGCTCCGGCCGCCCGAGCCTTCTCGCGGGCGATGTCGAGCATGCGGGCGGAATAGTCGATGGCAAGGATATGCGCCACATGCGGAGCATGCAAGATGGCCGTCGAACCCGTGCCGCAACCGAACTCCAGTATGCGGCTATCCGGCCTTAGCAGGGCCCGGGTCTTCTCCATCTTGGTTTCATAGGACGCCTGATCGATAATCGGCATCCTCGCGTAGCGCTTGGCCAGCCGATCCCAGAACCAGGAACGCTGCATCATGATCGATCCCTCCCTGCTCATCGAAGTGCAATCGCGAGCGGCCGCAAGGGCGCGGCATCGCCGCCGTGCCGGGGCGTGAGTGAACGCTCGATCCGTTCATCGCTCGCCTTTCGTTCCTGCGCCTATCGCGCCCAGGCAGGCGGCGTGGGCGGCGGCGGGGCATAGGCGTCGTCCAGGCGAAGCTCGCGTCCGTCGCGGATCGTCCAGCATTCGAGCCCGCGCAACCACAACTGGTGAAGATGATCTCCGATCTCGGTCTCGTCAAGGAAGACGAAGCCCACATTGTTGACCCTTTTGCCCTTGACCTCGCCGCGCACCACGCAGGCGTCGAGCATTTCCCGCGGCGAGACGGCACGCCCGAGCACGGTGACTTTCAGCACGCCCCTGCGTTCTTCGAGAACCCCGTTGAAGTCATGCCGCAGCAGATAGCCATCCTTGATGAAGCCGCCCTGTGGTTCGCTGCTGAGCGCGATGTGACCGGGCTTGGCTTGCTGCAGGCTGGTGGCGGCATCGGCCTTCAGGTCGTGAAACTGGACAAAGGAAAGATCGCCCCGGCGCGTCAGCTTGATCGGGCAGTAGTCGAGCCACCGATCCGATACCAGCCGCCGGTGGCCTGCGCCCTTGATCGCTGCAAAGGCGCCGTGCAGGCGATGACGGTTGGTGAAGCCCGGCGGGATGTAATCGGGATCGATGGCTTGCCACTCGCGATACAGCGTGGAGAAGGATGCGAGCTCGAAATCGAGCTCCCCCAGCCAAGCGATGATCGTTTCGGGGTCCGGCGGCAGCGGCAGCGTGACCTCCACCGTCAGGCCGGGGTAGACGGCGAGGCGCCGCTGTTCGTCCCACACCGCCTCGAAGCACTTGGAGGCGTCACCGATCCGATCGGGCCACCCGGGCGCGATCGCTTGCGCGGCGTAATCGGTTTCCAGCGTTTCCGGCAGCGACTCGTGGAAGTACGACTGCTCGCTGATTTTTCTTGCCAGCGCATTGATGTCTTTTCCGGACAAGCTCAGTTCAATCACGTTTGTCGCCCTCGTCTCCATTCTGCAGCAATCTTAAGCGCTGTTGCCAAGCGCACCATGGTCTTCGCTCGCGGCGGCTCAAGGCACCGCCTCGCGCGCAGCCTTCGACTTCTTCGCTGCGGCGGTCAGCCCGGCCAGCACCGTCCTATAGTTCGCGCCCGTGACCGGGACCATCTTCCCGTTCTCGTCGTAGATGCGGAACTCCAGGGACGCGTTCTCCTTCAGCCGATCCGTCACGAACACGACGTTCGCATTCGAGGTCAGGAAGTCGGGATTAAGGATCACCCACACGACCTTGCGAATCGTTCGCGGCGTCGCCTTGGCCCCTGCCGCGCCCGGCAGCATGACATCCTTGCCCTGCAGCGCGAGGTGCGCGTCGAGTTCGCCCCTTTCGCGCTCGCCGACCGGCGAGGACACGTTCTTGATTTCCACCAGATCGGCCTGTTCGTCGCCCACGAGCTTGAGCAGGTCGAGATTGCGATCCTGACCGAGGTCGGCGCCCTTGTAGCGGTCGGAGATATCCTTCTGGCTGACGCTGAACTGCGTCTTGTCGCCGGCTTGTGCGAACCAGTGGGTGTGCCACTTTTCGCCCAGGCTTCCGATGTCGGCGCTGTCGAGCTGGCGCGTGATGCTGAGCAGACGCTCGTGGCTGGCGGCGATCTGGGCCTCGCGCGGATCAATGCCCTGATCGATCAACGCCTGGTAGCGCGGCGAATCCGCCAGGGACTTGGGATCGGTCAGGTGGGGCAGGATGACTTCATTGATGAAGTGCTGCTTGGTCGTGTGCCGAATCGTTCTGATCGTGAGTCCGTTCGGGGAATCGCCTCGCGAATCGCCGCCTTCCGTCTGCTTCATCTTGTCGATGATCGCGACCTTGTCGACGCCGAGCTCGCCGATCGCTTTGGTGAACTTGCCGAACGATGACTTCGCCTCGCCGCCACCGAGCTCGCCGTAGGCTTCGTCCCAGGTCTTGGCGTCGAATGACGCCGAATCGCTGTCAGCTTTCTCCGCGATCGGGCGGATGAATTTCGCGGGTTTCGATTTGTCGGCAGCCTTGCTGTAGGCGTCGTGGTCGAACCAGAAGTGCGGCGCCTTCTCGTCCGTGCGTACGAGCTTGAGCCCGCCGGTCGTGTCCTCGCGCCAATGATGTCCTTTCGGCGCATCTCCCAAACCGATCGAAGTCGCTTTCAGGGCACCTGCGGACGCGTTCTCGGCGATCGGGCGAATGGCGAGCTTCGGATCGCCCGCCTTGCCCTTGGCGATCTCCGCTCGCAGGGTATCCTGATTGAGGAAGTACCCCGCTGCCTTCTCGTTTTGCCACACCAATTCGAGCTGCCCCTCGCGCTCTCGCCAGTAGTGCCCCGTCGGAGTCGCCTGGTCCAGCCCGAGCGTCTCTGCCCGCACGAGTCCAGCCGATTTCTTCCGGGCGGCGATGAAACCCTGGCCGGCCTCCAGCGAGTCGAGATCGCGCATGTGCTGCAGGATCTGCTTGTCGATGTCGGCGATGTGCCGGTCGATGATCGCGTTGTCGATTTCCTTGTCGACCAGGCGCCGCGCGTTGAGATCGATCGCTTCCTGCCGGGCGAAGAGATCGTCGCGGATTTCGGTCAGCTTCTTGATTTCCAGCTCGGCCTCGAAGCCCTTGCTGCCGTACTGCGGCGTCTGCGTAAAGCCGAGCAGGGAAATCGCGCGCGCGAGCAGGCTGCGTACCGACCCGCTGAAGCCCTCGTACTTGCGCAGCGTGCGCACCGTCGGCATGTGCAGCTCGATGTCGCGTGCGCTCGCCTCGCTGCCGTGATGGATCCGCACCTTGCCGTTGTCGTAATGGACCTGCACTGTCGCCGCGTCGTCGCCACGCAGCGTCGGGTCCTGGAACAGCATCACCTTGCCGGCGAGGTCGCCCATCGCCGCCAGCAGCTTGGCGCGCTCACCCGGAGTCTTCAGGCGGAACGGCTCGCCGCCGAACGGCGTCTTCGCCTCGTCGGGCACCTTGGTTTCGAGCCTGGTCGTGAACGGATCGAGCATCTGGTTGCGCGTGCTCTGCTGGTGGAAGGCGTTGCGGAACGCGATCATGAAGTCGTAGTCCTGGCTGGACCGCGTCTTGCCGAATCCCTGCGCTTCCATGTCGGCGATATGGCTGTCCATGGCGGCCAGCATGTCCGCGCGCGCTTCCGGCGAGGCGTTCGCCAGCTCGCGCGCGAGATCCGCCGCCTCGGCGATGTTTGCCGGCGGCTTCTGGTTGATCTTGTCCAGCACCGCCTTGACGCTGGCATCCGCTGCCTTCGCGCCGGCCATCGCCGCCGGCGCGGAAATCACCGACTCGAAGAGCTGCTTGATGTCCTCGACGATGGGAACGCCGAGATAGCCCATCATCCGCGCCGTGAAGAAGTCTCCGGTTTCGGCCGCTTCCTTGAGGAACGCCGCCACGGTGAGCGCGGCCGTGATGTCGCTTCCGCCGGCGACTTTCATCGCCTTGCCGATCCCCAAGGACAATATTCTGCCGATCGGCCCCAGGCTGCCCAGCACGCCGAGCCCGAAGCCGAGGCCGAAAGCCTTTGTCAGCACCTTGGCGATTTCCGCTGGCTCGAGCATCTTGGCGAACACCTTGCCGATGCCGTGCTCGACATTCATCACATGGATGATCGCCGCGACGCGCAGCGCCGAATCGCCCTCCTTGAAGAAGAAGTTGAGATAGTCGAGCATCGCGCCTTGCAGCAGTTCGGTACCCGTCGGGGACGTCGTGCTGCTGCCACGTCCGGGCATGCCGATGGCCTTGCGCGCGCCCCGGTCGGCGCGCTCGAGGCTGGAAGTCTGCGAGGTCTGGGCGCCCTCCAGCGCGGGTGTCGGCCCCACGTGCCGCAGTGTCCTGGCATTGCTGAATTTGCCGGGGGAGGGCACCGCCACCAATGCCGAATGCGTGGTCTTGAGCGTCGCGGCGTGCTGGCGCTGCGCCAATAGGAATTCCGCCACCTCGGGCGTCGCCGTCTTCTGCTCGTAGGCGATGGTTTTTCCCGACAAGTAATCGGGAACTTCGACCAGATAGCTCCAGCCTTCCTTGGCCTCGACCTTGCGCAGTCCCAGCACCGGCAGCGCTGCCGGGGTAAGCCCCTGCTGGTGGGCAGCCTCCGTCTGCAGGAACGGCGGCACGCTGGCGGCGCGCGAGAACCGGGCCGAACTGGTCTCGGCGCCTTCTGCGGCGACCTTGCTGCGGGAGGCCTCCTCGCCAGCCGCGGTCAGGGAGGACGCGCTGCCGTAGAGCTCCGCGAACTCGTATTGCGCATCGCTGGCGCCGGTTCCGGAAAGCACCTGTTTGCGGCGCATGGCCTGCTGCGCGATCACGCTGCCAAACTCGCGCTCGACCCCGGTGCCGACGAAGAGTCCGAGCAGGCCCATGGTCTGCTTCATGGTTTCGTAGCGCAGCCACGCCGTCATCGTGTCGCCGCTTACCGAGAGCGTGCCGATGGCGGTCGCCTGGTGGATGCCGTGCCACAGGTCCAGCGCGCCGGCCTGCTGGATCACGGTCTTCTCCGCCTCGATGCCGAAGAGGCTGAACCAGTGCTGGTGTACTTTCGCAAACTCGGGCAGGTTGTATTTCGCTTCCTCGTGCGGCGGGACGATCTTGGCCAGCTGCCCCTGCAGGCCCTCGCTTTGCCGGTTGATCCGATCCGCGAGGTCGTGCTGCGCCGCGGCCGCGAAGCCCTCCGTCGTCTTCGGAAACGCCACTTGCGGCTTGATCTCCGCCGCTTCGGCCTCGTCGTTCAGCCCGCTTTCCGCGAAGAAGGGATCGTCCACCCGCGCGGCCATGTTGAGCGGCTGTGCCGCGAGCAGCGATTTCGTGTCACCGAGCGCGGTGCGCGTGTCTTCCTCGCTCCTCGCCGTCTTGCGGATTTCCGAGAGCGTCTTTTCCACGCTGGTGTCCAGCGCTGTGGGCGCCGTCGGATCGTCGGTCATCTTCATCAGCTTGTCGTTGACCAGCAGCGCCCGACGCGCCAGCTCGCTGCGCATCCGGTAGTTCTCCGCTTGCTCGTCTCGCGCTGCGCGCGGATCGAACTGGTTGCGGAGATCGACGAGCGTGGCGACCAAACCCTCGAGCTCCAGCATCAGCAGGCTCTTGCCGTCGCTGAGCGCGGCGACGATGCGCGCGAGGTCCTGCGAGAGTTGCACGAAGGCTGTGTCGCTGCTGCCGGCCATCGCGCTGAGATCGGGGTCGGCGTCGATGTCGGCGCCGTGCGCGTGCTCCTGCAGGCTCAGGGCCACGAAATCCGCCGAATGCGAGACCAGCCGCCCGTAGATGTACTCGAAGCCGAAGCTGGTGACCTGGATGTCGCCCGGTAGCGAGGGCATCAGTTCGTAGACCTTCTTCACCGCCCCGGCGAGATCAAGGGACTGGTAGGCTCCACCGACGGTAAGGCCGTCGGTCAACTCTGCCATCTCGTCCGCCGCCGCGTTGACCGAGCCCTGATTCCCCGCGTCCAGATTCAGCCCCTCGCTGCTCTCGGCGCAGGCCGACTTGATGCGTGCCTTGAAATCCGGCAGATCTCCCGTCGCCTCCGCGTACACCGAGTAGAAGGCGATGGTGAAATGCGGCCGGGATCGGTGTGCCGACAAGGGAAGCTGGTTCAGTCGCGTGGCATCCTCGGGCGCGCGGCGGATACGCTGTTCACCCCCGCTTGCCTGGAGGACGTGGGTCAGCTCGTGGGCGAGCAGGTGGCGCCCGGCGTCGCTGTCGGGCGCGAACTCGCCGGCGCCGAAGACGACCTGATCACCGTAGGCATAGGCACGCGCGCCGATCCGGCGCGCCGAATCGGCGGCCGCCGCGTCGTCGTGGATGCGGACGTCACCGAGATCACGACCGAAGCGTGGCTCGAAGAAGTCACGCGCGCTCGCGTTCAACGCCCGGCCGCCGTTCCGGCTCGGGACGGCGAAGGAGGCAGCGGGTGCCGGGCCCGACGCTGTCGGCTTTCGCGATAGGGAAGGGCTTCGCGTGTCGCGCTGCGCCTTCGCCGACGCCCGCGCGGCGGTCGTGTGTACGAATGGAGACGTCGCGGGCGGCCCGGCGGTCGGCATACCCATGACCCGGTCCGCCCAGCGGTCGGCTTCCTCCTCGTCCGGATCGTGCGGGCGACTGACGCTGAGCTTTGCCCGCACGCCGTGCAGCGCGAACGCCGCCGCGCGCGTCTCGTTGCCTTGGGAGCGGGGCGGCGCGGATTCGCCGGCGTGCGGAAAAGCCGAGGCAGGCGCGCCTGCCCCCAGGCCCGGCGCGGGAGCGCCGCTCTCAGGGCGACGGCCGCCACTCGGCGGCGCGGGCTTTCCTTCGGAGCGCTCGATCCCCTTGCCGCAAGCCGCGCATGGCACACCTGCCGCGCACGCGGGGCACGATGCATTCGACATCACGCGATCGGCGATCGCAGCGCTCGCCACTGCGCTTGCGTCGGTCGGTTGGGCCACTGCGTCAGGGGGACCTTCCAGGTAGCGCGGCATGCCCGGCGTCGTCGCCGTCGTCGCCGGGCGCGCGGCGTGCGCCGACCTGGCAACTCCGTCGGAGACGCGCCTGCGAGAGAGAGCAAGCTTGCTCATTTCGTCTCCCGTCACTGTCGGTGCCTCGCCGCCATGAACCGGACCAGAGAACACGGCGCGGCGATTTGGCGGCCGGCGCGCCTCTTGGCGTTCTCGCGAGAGGCGCGCATGGCGTTGTCGGACAAACGCCCTGCGGCATGGCGTCATGGTGTCTGCGCAGGCCCGGTGGCCGCGTAAGGGACAGGGAATCCAACCGGCCTCGGAGAAGTATGGCTGACGCCGCTTGCGGCCGTCAATCGCCGATCTTGGGCCGGCAGGCGTCACCATGCGCAGGCGAGCCCTGCGCAATGGCACCCCGGGGCACGGCTCGATGCTCCCGGAGCAGGAAACCCGGAGGGAAATCCGGGACAGCCGACGCTTCCCCCGCCCGGCGTCGCCGGCGCAGACCTTTTCCGCGAACCCGGTCGAACGGCGGCATCGCCGCCACCGTCATTGCGAGGAGGCGAAGCCGACGCGACAATCCAGCTCCATTCCTTGACGGTCCGTCCGCCACCTCACCGAGGTGAGGAAAAAGACCTCTGCAGACTCCGCCAAACCGTGGAGACTAGGCCCAGACGGGAGATGTGGCGATCTTCTCCAACAAAAAGTCGATAAGGATTCTGACTTTTGCGGTCAATACATTTGATTTCGGATAGACGAGCCACAGGGACGACTGGTCGTTGATCTCATGTTCCGGAAGGACACGAACCAGCGTGCCATCGGCAAGCTCGCGGTAAACGCTCCATAGCGAGTTCATCGAAATTCCCGCCCCCGCAAGCGTCGCGACCTTCTGACTCAAACCGTCATCCAGAACCAGTCGCCCCCCTGCCTGACCCGGATGAAACAGTCCTGTTTGCCCGTCACGACCGATGAGCTCTTTCGGCGAGGCGTCCCTGAACCCGATCAACTGATGTCCAGCCAGGTGATCCGGGTGCAGGGGTATGCCGCGCTGATCGAGGTAGCCGGGCGAGGCACACAAAACCCGTCGGTCATCAGCCAGTTTTCGACACTTGAGACTGCTGTCGGCCAGTGCCGCGCTGCGCAGGGCAAGGTCGAAGCTTCCTTCGATCAGATCCTGCGCAAAAGCCGGGCATGTGCTCGTGCGTGTCGCCGCCACGAGCGTGAACACGGTCGACACCATGATCCGGCAGATGGGCAAGGATCTGCCCCTGTCGCCCGACTTGCCGGCGGTGCTTGGAATGGACTTTGCCGGCACCGTTGAAGCGGTCGGCGAGGGCGTCACCGGTTTCGCGCCGGGCGACGAAGTGTACGGTTGCGCCGGCGGGCTTGCCGATCTGCAAGGCGCGCTTGCCGAGACGATGCTGGCCGACGCGCGGCTGATTGCCTACAATCCGAAAAACATTTCGATGCGCGAGGCGGCAGCGTTGCCACTGGTGGGCATTACCGCCTACGAAGGCTTGCAAAGGGCCGGCGCTCGGGGCGGGCAGAAAGTTCTGGTTCACGGGGGTGCCGGCGGCGTGGGGCATGTTGCCGTGCAGTTGGCCAAGCCCTTCGGCACCGACGTCTATGCCACCTGCAGTGGCGAGAAGCAGATGAATATCATCGCCAGCTATGGTGCCACCGCCATTAACTATCACACCGACAAGGTCGCCGATTATGTGGCGAGGCATACCGGCGGGACCGGTTTCGATGTCGTTTTCGACTCCGTTGGCGGGGCCAATTTGACGGCTTCCTTTGCCGCCGCCGCATTGAATGGACAGGTCGCCACGACGGTCTCCTTGCTGGAACTGGATCTGACGCCGGCTCACTTCAAAGGGCTGTCGCTGCACGTTGTCTTCATGCTTATCCCGATGCTGTACAACCAGCAGCGCGAGCAGCATGGCGCCATTCTAGCGAAGCTGGCTGAAATCGTGGATACGGGCGCACTCACGCCCTTGCTCGATGAAACGCGCTTTGGCCTGGACGCCGTCGGTAAGGCCTACGCGCGCCTGAGCAGCGGTGAGGCAATTGGCAAGGTGGTCGTCGAAATCTAGCGGATCGGCAGGTCTGGGCTAGCGTTGGCGGGGGCTTTGCTGCCGCCAGAACGCGCGCGGACCTGCGCCTGAACCGCGCCGACCTGCGCCTGAACCGCGCCGACCTGCGCCTGAACCGCGCCGACCTGCGCCTGAACCGCGCCGACAGCGAAGCCACCGTGCAAGGTCTGGCTGCCGAAGTGCTGTGACCCCAAAGAAGGCGTTTGCGCCGCAGCCCGTTACCTCTAACGTTCGACGTCTTCCTTCAAGTAGCCGCCCAGGTTGACATGCGTATCCATACGGATACACTGAGCTGATGAATACTTTTCTTCGTTCGGATGAGTTTGACGCGTGGCTCGCGTCGCTACAGGACAAGATCGGTCGTGCCCGGATCATTCACCGCATCCGCGCAGCGGAACACGGGAACTTCGGTGACTGTAAGCCTGTCGGCGAAGGCGTTTCCGAAATGCGTGTCCATTTCGGGCCGGGCTATCGCGTGTACTTCGCTCGTCGAGGCGATGTGCTCTATCTGCTCTTGCTGGGAGGAAATAAATCCTCCCAAAAGCGCGACATCAAGCGCGCGATTGAAATGGCGCGAGCCATTGAGAAGGAGTAATCATGACCAAGTACGCCCATTTCGATGCTGCTGACTATCTCGACGATGAAGAAACCATCGCCGAGTACCTGACTGCGGCGCTTGAAGACCCGGACCCCGATGTTTTTCTCACTGCAGTGAGGGACGTCGCACGAGCAAAGGGCATGACCCAACTGGCTAAAGATGCAGGCCTGGGCCGCGAGAGCCTTTACAAGGCTCTCACACCGGGCGCCAAGCCACGCTACGACACCATGCTCAAGCTTCTGCATGCTCTCGGCGTCAAGCTTTCTGCTTCGCCTGCTCACCCATGAATTCCGGACGCCGAACGCTACGGAGCCAGGGGACAGCCACAAGCTGCGCTTGTGGTTCCCTAGCTTCGCTCGGCCGCGCCTGATCGAAAGATCTAGCGCTTTTCGCGAGCTTGGCGGGTGGGGAAACCGAGATCGGCACTCGATCCAGACTTGACGCGGTTTTTTGCGTTCCGCTGCGCCCGACCTCGCCATTTCTCTCGCAGGGCACACGCAAGCCAACTGATCGAAGGGCATTCGACGAGGGCCTTGTTTGCGGCGGCTCGATTTCGCCCGCGGCGTAGCGCTGCCCGTGTCGCCAAGTCCGGGCAACCATCCCCCCGCCACCGTCATTGCGAGGAGGCGCAGCCGACGCGGCAATCCAGTTCCATTCTCTGACTGCTTGTCCGCCACATCAGCCAGGCGAAAAAGCAAGACCTCTGGATTGCCGCGTCGGCGTCGCCTCCTCGCAATGACGGGCGTGCGGGCGGGTGGGGCGTCTTCAGGTGTCCACGCTTGACCCCGTTGTTCGACCCGCGGGCTGGCCGCCAGCGTTCTGCTGCTGACGAACGACCGCTTCGATCTCGCGGATCAGCAACTGCATCGTCGTTCCCCAGCCGGGGTTGTCGATCGTCGTCGCCTGGAAGCGCAGGAGGGCGCGCAACTCCTGCGGAAGTTCCGCCGCCTCCGGCAGGCGGGCACCCTCGACGAGCAGCGGAAAGATGGCCTTGCCCTGCCTGATCAGGTCCGCAATCTCCTTGCAGACGACGTCGCCGGTTTCGTGCAGGCGTGGCGTGCGGCCGTCGGCGCCGGCCAGCAGCCACGATCGGCCGATGACCACGACACCGGCCTTGCACGCCTGCAGCGCGTCGTCGATCGAGTCATCCCAGGCATGGCTGGGCGCAATGTCGCTGATGTCGAGGAAAACCCGCCGCCCGCCGAAATGCTCGGAGAGGTCGTTGGCAATGCGTCCGGCCGCCGCCGGCGCATCGCTGCGGCGGTAGGAAATGAAGACGTCGGGCGTCGCGGCGAGGGTGCCGCGCAGCAGATTGCCCAGCTGGCCGGTGCCGCTCACCCATGGCTCGGCGAGCTGGAGAAACTGCGCGCGGCTCACCCCGGGGACCGGGTGGCCTTCCCAGGTCTTGAGGATTTCCTGGAAGACGGAGTCCGAGTTGCCGGTGAGTCCGCCCATGAAGGGCAGGGGAAAGACGGGTTTTCCCTGATCGATGATGCGCCGCGCGATGTCCAGCGCGCCACGCCCGCCGCCGACCATCACGGCGGCAGAACAGCGGCTGATCGCTTCGCGCTTCCAGGCCTCGACGTCGGCCACGGCAACGATGCATTCGTCGTCGGCGGCGTAGCCCGGCAGCGGCAAACCGCCGCGCTCGAAGAGCCGGCTCCAGCCCAGCGAGATCTGCCAGAACGCACCCTGTGGCGTTTCGCCGCGTTCCCTGAGCGCTGCGCAGAAGGCGTCGGCAACCCAATGGTCGACGCCCGTGGAATTCCCGGCGACGAGCCCCAGGCCGGCGTCGGCCAGCGTCGCGCCGATCATGCGCGCGACGCGGCGTTTGGCGGCGTTGGTCCAGCCGGTGCCGATGACCAGGACGGATGGCCGCTGACGACCGCTCGTCGGCTGGGCCGTAGCGGTCACGTGGGCCGGCATCAAATGCACCAGGTCTCCCGCGCCGCCTGCTCGCTGAAGTGCTTGAAGGCTTCGGCCGTGCTCAGGAACACCCGCCCGCCGAGTCGCCGTTTGAGCAGCTCGCTGCGTTGCAGGCGGTCCATGACCGGCCCCTTGACTTCGCTCAGATGCAGCTTGATCGACTGTTCGTGCAGGCTGCGGTTGATCTCGTTGAGGACGTAGAGGCCGGTGGTATCGATACTGCTCACCGCCGACATCACCAGCAGCACGTCGCGCGTCGATTGCCCCTTTGCCGCGCGCTCCTTGAGCAGGTGTTCGAGGTGGTCGACGATGGCATCGACATTGCCGAAGAAGAGGTCGGCGTCGATACGCAACATGAGCAGCTCGGGCAGCGTCTCGACCCGGTGTCGTTCGACGTTGCGAAAGTGCTCGCTGCCGGGGATGCGGCCGATGACCGCGATATGCGGCCGGCTGGCGCGCCAGATGACCGTCGCCAGCGACAGGACGACGCCGAGAATGACGCCTTCCTCGACACCCAGCAGCAGCACGCCGGCGGCGGTCGCCAGCAGCGCCGCGGCGTCGCTGCGGTCATGGCGCCAGGCGACGCGCAAGGTCGCCAGGTCGATCATCCCGAGGACGGCAAGAATGATCGTCGCCGCCAGCGCCGGCAAGGGCAGCCACGATATCCAGGTCGTCGGCACGAGCAGCGCGAGGACGATCAGGGCGGCGGAAATCACGCTGGCCAGCGGCGTGTTGGCGCCGGCGGCGTAGTTGACCGCCGAGCGCGAAATGCTGCCGGTGACCGCGAAGCCGCCGGACACCGCGCTGGCCAGGTTGGCGGCGCCGAGTCCGAGCAACTCGCGGTTGCTGATGATTCTTTCGCCGCGCCGGTGCGCCAGCGACTGCGCAGCCGACTGGCTGGACAGGAAGATCATGAAGGCGATCAGCAGCGCGGGCCTGAGCAGGGGTTGCCAATGCTCGGCCGACACGGCCAGCGCGATCGCCGGCAGTCCGGAGGGAATCTCGCCGACGACCCTGACCCCGGCCTGCGCCAGGTCGAGGAGGGCGACGGCGGCCGTGGCCGCGACCAGGACCAGCACCGGCGCCAGCTTGGCGAGGATTTCCGCCGCTTTCGGCGACGCGCCAAGGGCCTTCAGCGCGCGTGCCAGAAAGACCTTCGCCAGCCACAGGGCGAGCAGCGAAGCCAGACCGATGCTCGCACTCGGCAGATGGATGCTCGCCAGTGGCCCGCCGAGCAGCGATTCGACCTGACCGCTGGCGATGAGCAGCGCGGCGCCGCTGGTAAAACCGCTCATCACTGGCCGGCTGAGGAAGCCGGCGACGAAACCGAGGCGGAAAACGCCGCTCAGCAGGAGGATCGCGCCAGCGATCAGCGCCATCTGACCGGCGAGAACCATGCTCAGCGCCGATCCCGGTGGTGCCAGGCCTGCCAGCGATGTTCCGATCATCAGCGAGGTGATGGCCATCGGCCCCACCGACTGCACCATGCTGCTGCCGAACAGCGCGTAGGCGAGCGGTGGCAGGATGCTGGCGTAAAGGCCGGTGACCGGCGGCAGGCCGGCGACCAGCGCGTAGGCCATGCTCTGCGGAATCAGCATCAGCGTGACGATGACGCCGGCGCCGATATCGCCGGCGAGCATGTCGCGTCGATAGTGCCGCAGCCAGATCAGCATCGTTGCCGTTTTCTCCTTGTCCGCCACGCGCCCGCGGGCGCTGCGCCCATCTTACCGCGTGTGCTGCGCTGCGGGCCGTCGCTCGCCGCCGCTCGCCGCTGCTCAGTGCAGCGTGAACAGCGCCGCCAGCTCGTCCCGGCCAAGATGGCCGATCCACTGTTCGCCGCTGCCGACGGTCAGCTCGGCGAGCTCGCGCTTGGCGCGGATCATGTCGTTGATGCGTTCCTCGAAGGTCGCCCGCGTGATCAGGCGATGCACCTGCACGTTCTTTTGCTGGCCGATGCGGTAGGCGCGGTCGGTCGCCTGCGCCTCGACGGCCGGGTTCCACCACAGGTCGTAGTGAATCACGCTCGACGCGGCGGTGAGGTTGAGACCGGTGCCGCCGGCCTTCAGCGAGAGCAGGAAGACCTGCTCGGTGCGATCGTTCTGGAAACGCTCGACGAGCGCGTCGCGGCGGCCGCGCGCCAGCCCCCCGTGCAGGAACAGCGGCTCGCGCGCGTAGCGTTGGCGCAGCCAGCCGGCGAGCAGTTCGCCCATTTCGCGAAACTGGGTGAAGACCAGCACCTTGCCGTGGCTGGCGTGAATCTCGTCGATCAGTTCGAGGAAGCGTTCCGCCTTGCCGGAGAGCGCGGCGTCGGCTTGCCCCTGCTTCAGGTACTGCGCCGGATGGTTGCAGATCTGCTTCAGTGCCAGAATCATCTGCAGCACCAGGCCCTGGCGCCGGAAGGTGTCCGACTCGCCGGCGATGACGCGCAAGCCTTCCTGGACCACCGACTCGTAGAGCGCGCTCTGCGCGGCGGACAGGCTGCAGTACTGGTCCTGCTCGATCTTGTCCGGCAGGTCGTCGATGATCGTCCTGTCGGACTTCAGCCGGCGCAGCAGGAAGGGTGCGGTGACCCGCCGGAAGCGCTCGACCGCCTGCTGGTCGCGATGCGTCTGGATTGGAACGGCATACTCCTTGACGAACTGCGGCAGCCTGCCGAGGTAGCCGCGGTTGGCGAAGTCCATGATGCTCCAGTACTCGGAGAGGCGGTTCTCCACCGGCGTGCCGCTCATGGCGATGAAGCTGCTCGCCGGGATCGCCTTCACCGCCCGCGTCTGCGCGGTCGCCGGGTTCTTGATGTTCTGCGCCTCGTCGATCACCAGCACCCGCCAGGCGAGCGCCTTGAGCGCCGCGGCCTCGCTGCGCGCGATGCCGTAGGTGGTGAGCAGTACGTCCGGGCGCTGTGCTCCCTGGCGGGTCGCCAGTTCGCGCCGTGTGCCGTGAAAAACGGCGACGCTCAGCGTCGGCGCGAAGCGCGCGATCTCCTTCTGCCAGTTGGTGAGCAGGCTGGTCGGGACGATGACCAGCGCCTTGCCGCCTTCCAGCGCGCCGTCGTCGCGCAGCTTCTGCAGCGTGGCGATCACCTGCAGCGTCTTGCCGAGCCCCATGTCGTCGGCGATGACGCTGCCGAAACCGAGGCAGGCGTTGCGGTAGAGCCAGGCGTAGCCGCGCTGCTGGTACGGACGCAGCGTCGCCAGCACGGCGTCCGGCAGTTCGACGTCGCCGGCTTCCCGCAGCTGTTGCAGGAGGCGTTGTGCGGCGTCGTCGAGGCCGATCGCCGCGCCGGCATATTCGCCGGCGAGCGCGGCGCGCAGCAGCTCGCTGTTCGACAGCGCCGGCGGCCGCGCCAGTTGCGCGCGCAGGCGCTCGATCTCGGCCGGGTCGAGATAGACGTAGCCGCCCTTGAAGCGGATCACGCCGGTGGCGTCGCGCACCAGTTCCTCGAACGCTTCCTGCGTCAGCAGCCGGTCGCCGACCGCCACCCGCCAGTCGAAACCGAAAACGTCGTCGGCGTTGAGGAAGCCGCCGCCATCAGCCGCCTGGCCCTTGACCTGCAGCGACAGGCGCGGTCGCAGCAGGCGCTCCAGCGCCTTGGGCAGCAGCGCGCGGATGCCGAGCAGGCGAACGACCGGCAGCGTGTCGAAGAGGAAAGCCGGCAGCGCGTCGGCGGCAATGCGCAGCGGCGTGCGCGCGCCGGCGCTGACGTAGGCGTTGAGCGGCGGGTAGAACTCGGCGAGCAGCGAAACCGTTTGCAGAATTCCGAAGCGCGACTGCGCCCAGGCCGGGTCGGCGAGCACGGTCGCCAGCGCCACCGGCGGCTGCAGCGCCGCGCCGCTTTCCGCGGCCAGGGTCAACTCGAAGGGGTCGTCGTTGTGCCCAGCGCGCTCATCGTGCTCATCGCGCTCACCATGCTCGCCCTCTTGCGCCGCTCCGTCGGCGAGGCACAGCACCGGCGCGTGCTCGCGACGGGCGAGGTGAAAGCGCGCCAGCCAGGCGTGGATACCGGCGGCGACCGATCCTTCGCCAGGGCCGTCGTAGAGCGCCCGGCCGCCGAGGAAGAACAGCGCCAGCGTCTTGTCGCCGGCAGCCTTGTCGCCCTCGGCCGTGCTCCACGCGTGGATGAAGTGATCGAGAAACAGCGAACAGAGTACGGTCGCCTGCGCCTCGGCGCTCAGCGGCAGCGTCCTGCGGCCTTCGCGCACCGTCACCCGGCCCGGCGGAAGGGCCGCCTGCACGCGCTGCAACAGCGCGCGCACGGCCGGGTCGAGGGTCGCCGGCAGCCAGCGCAGTGCCACTTCCTGGCCCTTCAGCGCAAGAATCTGCGGCACCACCGCGCCGCGGGCGAGCAGGTGCAGGGCCAGCAATCGCAGCGGCTGCAAGGCCGCCAGTTCGGGCTGGAAGTCGGGCAGGCGGGCCGGCGCCAGCTCGCCCAGCGCCGCGACCAGCTGCGGCCAGTCGCCGATCCCGGCGACGCCGCTCAGTGTCGCGGCGTTATTCGCGTCGAGCAGCACGACGGGTCGGTCGTCCGGTGAGAGCAGGACGGCGGCGTCGCCGGTTTGGTCGCCGGTTTGGTCGCCCTTTTGGTCGCCCTTTTGGTAGTCCGCTCCGTCGCCCGGCACGACGTCGAGCGCCTTGCGCGCCGCTTTCGCGACGCGCGCCAGCGCACGACCCAGCGTCGCGCGGAAATCGCCGGCAGCGAAGAACGGCGGCCGCTCCGGCAGGACGCGCAGCAGCGCTTCGGAAAGCTCCGGCACGAGGGAGAAATCGAGCCCGTCGAGCAGCCCGGTATCGGCTTCGGTTCGCTCGTCGCCGGTCGGCAGCAGCTCGCTCAGCGTCGGCAGCGCGGCGCCGGCATCGTCGTCGAGGTGAATGCCGTGTGCCTTCAGCGCAGCGGTGAGGTCGACGCCGCGCAGCGAAAAGACCAGGAAGGGATTGCCGTCGATCTCCCGGCTGAGCAGGTAGATCGCCGCCGCCAGGTGCTTGCACGGCACCGCCCAGTCCGGGCACGAGCAGTCCATCGCCAGATCCTGCCAGCGCGTCGGAAAAACGGCGACGCCCAGTTCGCCGGCCAGCGCCAGCAGCGCCGGATCGAGCTTGCCGTTGAGCATGCCGGCGATCAGCGCCGGGTCGGCGGCAATCCGCTCCAGCAGGCGAGTGACGTCGCGCGCGGCCATCGGCGGCACCGCGATGCTTACCCGGTACGGCCGCACGCGCGAACCCTTGACGCTCGCGGCGATCGTGCCGCCGCTCACCGTCAGGTTCTTCACCGCCCCCTTGTTGACGTAACTGCGCCCGCGCGGCAAGCGGTTGTCGTAGTCGATATGGGTCAGCGCGTCGAGCCACTGCTCGCCCCACCAGGTCTGGCCAAAGGCTGCGCGGCTTACCACGGGCTTGGCGCCGGCGTCGGTGCGGCAGGAAGGGAGGCGCGGGCTTTGTCCATGGTGGAATTCTTCTCGTGGCGTTTCTTGCGCGTCGCGCAGAAATCAGGGCGTGCGGCAGCGGGGACAGTCGATTTCAAGCTCCCGGCATTTTAGCGACGCAGTGCACGAACGGCCAGCGCCGCCACGGCGGCACGCGCCGTCATTGCGCGCGCAGCGCAGCAATCCAGGGCGAGGCAAGGCGCTCGAGGTGGCCATCGGCATGGTTTCCGCTGCGGTTCCAGGACAACCCAGTCGCAATCGCGGTTCATCCCCGCGCCTGCGGGGAACGCGGCCTACACGTGCAGCGGAGCGTCTACGTATTCGGTTCATCCCCGCGCCTGCGGGGAACGCTTTCGCGCGAGGCATTTGGCCCACGTCGCGCGCGGTTCATCCCCGCGCCTGCGGGGAACGCTCGTCGGCCTCGTACGGGGGAACGTCGCGCTCCGGTTCATCCCCGCGCCTGCGGGGAACGCTGACGACGTTGGAATCTCTCCTGATGAATCTGCGGTTCATCCCCGCGCCTGCGGGGAACGCCACCCAGGTAGCCACGCCTGCCAGATCGACCGCGGTTCATCCCCGCGCCTGCGGGGAACGCCAGGCCGTTATCTCTCAGGAAATGACTACCCCACGGTTCATCCCCGCGCCTGCGGGGAACGCCAGGGCGCAGATTTAACGCAAGCTCTATCACCCGGTTCATCCCCGCGCCTGCGGGGAACGCTTGTGGCGTCTCGTCTTCTGCCTCTACTCCGGCGGTTCATCCCCGCGCCTGCGGGGAACGCATCATTAGTGCTCAGTGTTTAGCCTGAATGCTCGGTTCATCCCCGCGCCTGCGGGGAACGCCTTTGCGCAAGAGCCTCAGCTACCGATAAAGACGGTTCATCCCCGCGCCTGCGGGGAACGCCGGTACTCGGTGCCTCCTGCGTTGACCGTGCTCGGTTCATCCCCGCGCCTGCGGGGAACGCCTGCGTCGCAAAGCCTCCCGCACCCGCGCCCGCGGTTCATCCCCGCGCCTGCGGGGAACGCGGCCATGGGGCCGTATTGTCCTGCGGGTAGCACGGTTCATCCCCGCGCCTGCGGGGAACGCTCTGGTGCCCTCGATGGGCATTTTCGCGGCGGCGGTTCATCCCCGCGCCTGCGGGGAACGCTTATGCGCACCGTCGCCGAAGAAACAAAAAGGCGGTTCATCCCCGCGCCTGCGGGGAACGCGTTAACCACATCACCGCGAACCCCGTCCACCACGGTTCATCCCCGCGCCTGCGGGGAACGCCGGACTTGCGCCGAGCAAGAACGCGCTTTCTGCGGTTCATCCCCGCGCCTGCGGGGAACGCGCCCCTCAAATCGCGTGAAAAATATCCGCCGGCGGTTCATCCCCGCGCCTGCGGGGAACGCGTGTCCGGGGCAGAAGTGGCGCATAAGTCAGCCGGTTCATCCCCGCGCCTGCGGGGAACGCGGTGCCGACAAGGCGATGCTGAGCCAGTTCTACGGTTCATCCCCGCGCCTGCGGGGAACGCCGTTTCGCCGTCATGCGGCAGGATTATTTCAGCGGTTCATCCCCGCGCCTGCGGGGAACGCTGCTGGAAAATGCGGGTTGTCTCGCCAGTTGGCGGTTCATCCCCGCGCCTGCGGGGAACGCTGAAGGGGTCCTCCGACCACAGGCGGAGATCGCGGTTCATCCCCGCGCCTGCGGGGAACGCCCTGCGGGTTTTCTCCCCCTACGGCGAGGTTACGGTTCATCCCCGCGCCTGCGGGGAACGCAAGTCCAGCGCCCGGCGAGCCAGGGCATTGACCGGTTCATCCCCGCGCCTGCGGGGAACGCGACTGCCTGTAATCTGCCGGCATCGGTTCACTCGGTTCATCCCCGCGCCTGCGGGGAACGCGCAAACACATCCGGCGCAACCTCGAACCAGGGCGGTTCATCCCCGCGCCTGCGGGGAACGCTCGCTCAGCACGGCTGTGCTGATCCGAGATTCCGGTTCATCCCCGCGCCTGCGGGGAACGCTTGGCCGGGGTTGCGCGTGGTGCTGTTGATCACGGTTCATCCCCGCGCCTGCGGGGAACGCCCGAACATGACCGTCTGATCGCCATAAACCCCCGGTTCATCCCCGCGCCTGCGGGGAACGCCGCATCGAAGCCGCCCACAGCCAGGCGCAGCTCGGTTCATCCCCGCGCCTGCGGGGAACGCATCGCGCTGCGCAATCAATATTCCAGCAAAGGCGGTTCATCCCCGCGCCTGCGGGGAACGCCCGCGTGCATCGGCGTATCAGCAACGGTGCTGCGGTTCATCCCCGCGCCTGCGGGGAACGCGCAGAACTGTTACCCTTTGGCCGGCAGATGGTCGGTTCATCCCCGCGCCTGCGGGGAACGCCTGAGCATTTTTTAACAGCCTGCAAGCGCATACGGTTCATCCCCGCGCCTGCGGGGAACGCGATCATTGCAGAAGCGGTAAGCAAGTTCGGGTCGGTTCATCCCCGCGCCTGCGGGGAACGCCTGCCCCGGCGCTTTCCCGCCATCTCCGCTGACGGTTCATCCCCGCGCCTGCGGGGAACGCAAGACCGCGAGCCGTGAGGTGGTCTGCACCAGCGGTTCATCCCCGCGCCTGCGGGGAACGCCACCACGTAGAAAGAGCATTCGCCCATTCACTCGGTTCATCCCCGCGCCTGCGGGGAACGCACTGGCGGCAATCCTTCGGCAAGGTCGTTCAGCGGTTCATCCCCGCGCCTGCGGGGAACGCCAGGCGCGCCGCGCGTTCGGCTTGCTTGGTGGCGGTTCATCCCCGCGCCTGCGGGGAACGCGGATTTCTCGCGCATAAGATCATTGGCCCGGCCGGTTCATCCCCGCGCCTGCGGGGAACGCGGATGCAAAAGAGCCTGACGGAAGCGATCAGGCGGTTCATCCCCGCGCCTGCGGGGAACGCCCAGGGCCGGCTGCGAGGGTTCCCGGGTGAAACGGTTCATCCCCGCGCCTGCGGGGAACGCTGTTCCCGGGGCATGCGGGTGCTCTCCTGCGTCGGTTCATCCCCGCGCCTGCGGGGAACGCCTCGACAACCTGGCGCTGCTGTCTCGCCGGGACGGTTCATCCCCGCGCCTGCGGGGAACGCCGTCGTCGCCTCTCTCGTCACCGAAACCGCCCCGGTTCATCCCCGCGCCTGCGGGGAACGCGTTGGCCTTGCGACGGACGACAATGCCCCCGTCGGTTCATCCCCGCGCCTGCGGGGAACGCGGTAGCCGGGTCCTGATGCAGCGTTTGGCGTTCGGTTCATCCCCGCGCCTGCGGGGAACGCAGCCCATCTTGTGCCGGTAGCCGTCGAGAAGCCGGTTCATCCCCGCGCCTGCGGGGAACGCTTGCAAACCTCGACGTAGGCGTTGATGGCCAGCGGTTCATCCCCGCGCCTGCGGGGAACGCGCCGAGTAGGCCGACGTGACCCCGATCTGAACCGGTTCATCCCCGCGCCTGCGGGGAACGCTTCTCCTGGTTGGGAACGGTGACGACCACTGTGCGGTTCATCCCCGCGCCTGCGGGGAACGCTTATCGATCTCGAAATCGCCCCCTGTGGCGTGCGGTTCATCCCCGCGCCTGCGGGGAACGCGAGGCTTGACGGATCACGGAGCGCTTACCGGGCGGTTCATCCCCGCGCCTGCGGGGAACGCCCGACATGGACATCAACGGGCGGTGCGTTCATCGGTTCATCCCCGCGCCTGCGGGGAACGCCACCAGCGTCAACCCCATGAACGCGACCGTGCCGGTTCATCCCCGCGCCTGCGGGGAACGCCTGCCGTAACAGCGGTGATAGAGATCGAGCACCGGTTCATCCCCGCGCCTGCGGGGAACGCTGGCCGCGCAGCTCTTCGGCCTGGATCGTGCCCGGTTCATCCCCGCGCCTGCGGGGAACGCGCACCTCCTCCATCTGTCGCAGCACGCGCAGCGGGTTCATCCCCGCGCCTGCGGGGAACGCTCCGGTGAAATCGGCAAGTACGAGGACATCCGCGGTTCATCCCCGCGCCTGCGGGGAACGCCGGCATGCAGACTCTCGCCGATCGCATTAAGGCGGTTCATCCCCGCGCCTGCGGGGAACGCAAATTGATAGCGCCAAGCGCCACAGCTTGCGCCGGTTCATCCCCGCGCCTGCGGGGAACGCGTGATCGACACACATGGGAAGGGCAAGGACAACGGTTCATCCCCGCGCCTGCGGGGAACGCTGGCACTCTGGCAGGTTCAGCGGGTTCGTATACGGTTCATCCCCGCGCCTGCGGGGAACGCCGAAAAATTCGACTGCGCGGCCGACAACCCCGCGGTTCATCCCCGCGCCTGCGGGGAACGCGCCAAGGGTGTGTTCGGTGATGAAACGGTGGTCGGTTCATCCCCGCGCCTGCGGGGAACGCTTATCGTTCGGTTTCGCAACGGTTCGTTGCTCCGGTTCATCCCCGCGCCTGCGGGGAACGCGGCGACGCATCCGAACACGAACATTGCTCGATCGGTTCATCCCCGCGCCTGCGGGGAACGCGCACATCCCGCCGCGCCGCGGCCGTCTTTCCGCGGTTCATCCCCGCGCCTGCGGGGAACGCAGCGTCCCGATGTCTGCCAGCGAATCTGTCGTCGGTTCATCCCCGCGCCTGCGGGGAACGCCGATGAAACGCTGCGCGCTGGCCTTGCTGTTGCGGTTCATCCCCGCGCCTGCGGGGAACGCCGCCGCGTCTGCGGGCCAGTGATTGCCGGCGAGCGGTTCATCCCCGCGCCTGCGGGGAACGCCCAGTGATTGCCGGCGAGCTTCTGGAAATCGTCGGTTCATCCCCGCGCCTGCGGGGAACGCGTGCGCCCAAAGAGAGCCAGCAGAGATGCTGGCGGTTCATCCCCGCGCCTGCGGGGAACGCCCGCGCGAAGGCGTCTCCCCGGAACCCTGATACGGTTCATCCCCGCGCCTGCGGGGAACGCATTTCCTTGAAGCGCGGATCGACCTTTGATTCCGGTTCATCCCCGCGCCTGCGGGGAACGCCCGTGAGAGTCCCGGTTCCGCTTCCGCCATAGGCGGTTCATCCCCGCGCCTGCGGGGAACGCTCGATCACGGTCATCGTGTAGGGGTCGAATAGCGGTTCATCCCCGCGCCTGCGGGGAACGCGCTGCAATCGGGGGCGACGAGTAGCAGGCCGTCGGTTCATCCCCGCGCCTGCGGGGAACGCGGTGTCGTCCGGGCGGTCGAAGGGGCCGGCGGCGGTTCATCCCCGCGCCTGCGGGGAACGCGGATTGAAATACACCTGCAGCATGCGCAGGTCCGGTTCATCCCCGCGCCTGCGGGGAACGCCGCCATCGTTGTAATTACTGGTCGGAGTAAGACGGTTCATCCCCGCGCCTGCGGGGAACGCCCCGCAAGACGTTAAACGCCGCGCCGCATGTACGGTTCATCCCCGCGCCTGCGGGGAACGCTGGTTTAGCGTGGGTCTCTTCCTGGGTGGATTCGGTTCATCCCCGCGCCTGCGGGGAACGCGCTCGCGTCGATCCTGCAAGCGGCAATCTGCACGGTTCATCCCCGCGCCTGCGGGGAACGCGGCTTCATTCTCCGCCCGCCCTTGCTGCGCTGCGGTTCATCCCCGCGCCTGCGGGGAACGCTTGTGGTCATGCTCCGCAAGCCGCAACAGACGCGGTTCATCCCCGCGCCTGCGGGGAACGCCAAGCACTCCTCATAGACGTCAGGCGGCGGTTCGGTTCATCCCCGCGCCTGCGGGGAACGCTGATCTAGGAGGTGCGTTACGATCTTGTTTTCCGGTTCATCCCCGCGCCTGCGGGGAACGCATCGCAAGGCTGTTTGGCGTGCATCCTGATGACGGTTCATCCCCGCGCCTGCGGGGAACGCGCCTTGTACTTCCGGCACCGGCGCGCTTTCGGCGGTTCATCCCCGCGCCTGCGGGGAACGCCTCCGTCTCCGCCCTGGAACAGAGCGCCGCCGCGGTTCATCCCCGCGCCTGCGGGGAACGCGCGGCCAGAGTGTTGCCGCTGCCGAGCATTCCCGGTTCATCCCCGCGCCTGCGGGGAACGCCGCAGGGCGGCGCAGGTGTCCAAAGCCCGCAGCGGTTCATCCCCGCGCCTGCGGGGAACGCGTCAGCGCCCCGTCTCAGCCAGTGCCATTTGGCGGTTCATCCCCGCGCCTGCGGGGAACGCTACCAGTGCGCTGCCAGCATCTGCTCAGTGCGCGGTTCATCCCCGCGCCTGCGGGGAACGCTGCGGAGCGGCTGAAAATGGAGGGCGGACACCTGGTTCATCCCCGCGCCTGCGGGGAACGCCCTTCAAATGCCGTTTGGGTTGCGGGAAGTTTCGGTTCATCCCCGCGCCTGCGGGGAACGCGCTACTGGCAACGCCGACCGGGCGCCGGATGACGGTTCATCCCCGCGCCTGCGGGGAACGCGCCGCCGTCATTTTTGTCGGTGGTGAATTTTGCGGTTCATCCCCGCGCCTGCGGGGAACGCTTTTGTGCCTTCATAACCAGCATTCGCAGAGTCGGTTCATCCCCGCGCCTGCGGGGAACGCGCCAGTAAATGAGGCCGCTCTTCTACGGAATACGGTTCATCCCCGCGCCTGCGGGGAACGCGAGCTGCGAGTGTTTCCTGTGTCGCCGTCCAGCGGTTCATCCCCGCGCCTGCGGGGAACGCAGCGCTCGGCTCAGGGCTTCGCAAGCGCCTTCCTGGTTCATCCCCGCGCCTGCGGGGAACGCCGCGCGTCCAGGCGGACGAGCTGCGCCGGCTGCGGTTCATCCCCGCGCCTGCGGGGAACGCCTGAAACGGCATGTACGAAGCGAACAGCATTTCGGTTCATCCCCGCGCCTGCGGGGAACGCAAGAGGGCGCCCGAGAAGCCCTAAGCCGCGCGCGGTTCATCCCCGCGCCTGCGGGGAACGCCCAGGCGCGCGACGGTGGCGGCGAACCGGGAGCGGTTCATCCCCGCGCCTGCGGGGAACGCTTGTCAAGCGACTGATGATTGTGGAAATTATTCGGTTCATCCCCGCGCCTGCGGGGAACGCCGCGCAGTTCGCCAGACCACGGGCCAGGAGAGCGGTTCATCCCCGCGCCTGCGGGGAACGCTGCGGCAAGGTTTCGCGGCTCGGGTTCAAGAGCGGTTCATCCCCGCGCCTGCGGGGAACGCGGATCCCGGTTTTCCCGGTCTATGGCGAGGAGCGGTTCATCCCCGCGCCTGCGGGGAACGCGACCATCTGCCGGCCAAAGGGTAACAGTTCTGCGGTTCATCCCCGCGCCTGCGGGGAACGCATCGTCAATCGGACTCGTTCCGGCCAGCGGGTCGGTTCATCCCCGCGCCTGCGGGGAACGCGATCATTGGGGGGCGGCAGGAGTAGCTGCGAACGGTTCATCCCCGCGCCTGCGGGGAACGCGCGCGCTACCTTGATGCGGGAGTTTTCTAATGCGGTTCATCCCCGCGCCTGCGGGGAACGCAGACTCAAGCGTTGCCGGCTTCCCGGTGAAGTCGGTTCATCCCCGCGCCTGCGGGGAACGCCCGCTCGAACCGCGGCACCTGGTCAAACGAATCGGTTCATCCCCGCGCCTGCGGGGAACGCTCATGACGGGTAATGTACGGATTGCACAATTTCGGTTCATCCCCGCGCCTGCGGGGAACGCACCTCCAAGCTGTCGACGCACGCATCAACGATCGGTTCATCCCCGCGCCTGCGGGGAACGCTTATTCTCAAAATTGAAGGCGTCATAGGCGGACGGTTCATCCCCGCGCCTGCGGGGAACGCTTCTGATCGAGAAAGCTCTCTTCCGATGACCTCGGTTCATCCCCGCGCCTGCGGGGAACGCTCGTCGCAGATTTCGTGCTCCGCACCAAAGGCCGGTTCATCCCCGCGCCTGCGGGGAACGCCGTCGCGAGCTGTACAAGAAGCACATTGCATTCGGTTCATCCCCGCGCCTGCGGGGAACGCGCTTCTAGGTCGTCGCGATCCCGCTGTGCGATCGGTTCATCCCCGCGCCTGCGGGGAACGCATCCACAACCCTGCACCGATCCCGGTCGTCCACGGTTCATCCCCGCGCCTGCGGGGAACGCCTGAGAAGAAGGAGCACGCAACGAGCTTTTGACGGTTCATCCCCGCGCCTGCGGGGAACGCGCCGCCTGCTGGAAGAAGAGCGAGACAGCAAACGGTTCATCCCCGCGCCTGCGGGGAACGCGCTCTATGCTGCTCGCTATGCGTACAGTCCGGCGGTTCATCCCCGCGCCTGCGGGGAACGCACAGACGCCTCGGGCCAGTGATTGCCCGCCAGCGGTTCATCCCCGCGCCTGCGGGGAACGCTTTGCTGTCGCTCCCGCGTCGATGCGCTTTACCGGTTCATCCCCGCGCCTGCGGGGAACGCAAAGACACGTTTCTACCGGGCCGCATGACGCGCGGTTCATCCCCGCGCCTGCGGGGAACGCCAGATCATTTTCCACGTCGAGCAGGTAGAAGACGGTTCATCCCCGCGCCTGCGGGGAACGCTTTGGACCAATCCCGGCGACGTGGTTCTTTCCCCGGTTCATCCCCGCGCCTGCGGGGAACGCACTTCTTCCATCCCCATGATTTTCCATGGAAATATCAGCCCTTCAAAATCCACCAACGAAACGGCATGCAAACGCCATTTCCCGAGTTGTTAAAGATCACCTTCCGTGGCTTCGGGAAAAAAGCTAACCAAGCGCACGCCATCAATCTCCGCTGGTACCCGACGATTCGCTCCGAGCGTTTCAAACTCGAATCCTGATTCGGTGTTGGCGCGCCAAACCATTACCGCATTCCCGTCTTCGAGCCCTTGCCCGACTTGCTCCCAGATGACCTCCCGCACTCGTCTGGAATAGTTGCCTACATAGACACCCGCCCGCACTTCGAGCAGCCAGATTGCCAATCGGCCGCGCAGGCGTGGTGGCGCGTTTTCAAGAACGATGACCAGCATCGCCCAGGCTCTCGGGGTTGGGAATAGCGGGAGCAACCGCGTCGGCTGGCGCTGCCGGCCGCGGAATCTCGCCGGCAGCGAGGATCATCTCAATATCCGGAATGATGCGGTCCAACAACTTTGTCTGCCGGAACATGTCGCGGCACGCCAACCGCACGGCACGCTCGGCATTCGGCGGCGGGTGGGCGGCTACCTGGAAGGCAGCGGGCACTACGGTCTCAAACTTGTAGATGTCGGCGACGTCGTAGACAAACGATAAGGGTTTGCCGGTATGGATGAAGCCGACGGCAGGCGCGTAGCCGGCAGCCAGGACAGCGGCTTCGGTCACACCGTAGAGTGCGGCAGTTGCGGATGACAAACAGCGGTTCGGTAAATCGGACACATCCCAGTTCTCCGGGTTGTAGTCTCGTCCGCTCCACTTGACGCCAAACTTCTGCGCCAGCAACTGATAGCTGCGCCGTACGCGCGCGCCTTCAATACCGCGCAGCTGTTCGACGCTGCGCCGAGCTGGCGGCTCCTCGCCAAAACGAATCGCGTACATCTTGCGAACTACCTTTAGCCGAAGGACCTCGTCAAGCGCAAGCTTGGCCTGATACAGCAGGCGGTCAGCGCGGGCGCCGCCGGGTTGTCCCGCCGAATAGAGGCGCACCCCCGCTTCGCCTACCCACACCAACAATGTACCAACCCGCGCTGCCAAGGCGGCGGCCGCGTGCGACACACGCGTGCCTGGCTCCAGCATGATGCAGGCGACGCCGCCAATCGGGATATGCGTCAGCACAGGTCGTACACGCAATCCTTGCTGATCCACTCGCACGAATGCTCCATCAACAACGTCGATCTCGCCCCGTTCAACGAAAACGACTGACAAGCGCTCCTTGATGGGGATGGGCTTAAGGGGTGGCAGCATGGCGGAAATTCGACACTACCCGCGACGAGTCGACATAGCCGTTGCCGGGGTTCGGGAGCGCACCACTGGGCCTTGGCTGTTCGCAGGCGCGACATGCCGGCGCACCGTAAAGTCAGCTGGCGAGTTCCTCAAGCACGAGCAGCCAGCCGACCGCAGATCGTTAGCGTCGGTCACGTCCCGTGGCCCAAGCGCGTTTGGTCGGAGAACCAAACCGTCATGCACCGCGTACCAGCAAGAGGCCGCAGCCAAACGCCTTCGCATGCCCGATCCCCGCGCACAAGGTAGCCGAGAACGCCTCGGGATCAGTCACTCGCAACTCGCCAGAGAAATCTACGGTACTGAACCGTAGGCGCCCGCGCTTCTCGGAGTGTTGCGCATAACTCTCCACCAACAGGCTCTCCATCGCGATTTCGAAACCCGAACGTGGCCCCCTGGCGAGCAGCCATTGCCGACAGCAATCGCTAACCAGCTCATAGAGCGCCGGCTTATCTTGGCCTCGCCACTCTTGCCAACGGGCAAGGCCACGTTCGGCAAGCAAGATTTTCTTCCGCTGCATCACTACATCATGACGGGCAGACTTGCCATCCGAACTGATCGTTACGACCGGATTGGCACGCAACTCAAAGCGCCAATGCGTGCCGGTAGCGGGTCGGGGTGCATATTCCCGAGTTTGGACAAGCCATGCGTCGTTCAGGAGTTGGGGAGCACGTTTCGATACAACGTAGAAACGTGGGAAGCCATTTGTATTCATCCGGCGAAATAGAAAGTCTCTTGGCGAGCCTTTCTCGGCCGGGAAAAAGCGCCACAACCATTGATGCTCCGAGTACGGACCGGCAGCCCACTGCTGTGCTGCCTCGCGCTCTTGGCCGGCCGAAGGCGAAATCATCGAGAAATACATGGTCAGCCCCCTTCCTTCCGCAGCCAGACATGCTCGGTGCGATCGCCAAATTGCCAGCCCTTGCGACGGATCACACGGTCTTTACGTGTTGCGCTTAGATCTGGACTTACACCGGTAGTGACGCCCTCTGACCATGCGATTCGCACTACCGGAGCGATGTCCTCGAAAGGCGGGCGGCCGCGCTTATCAGAATGTGCCACCCGCTCCTGTTCAAGCCGCGCCAGATATGCGTCGAAAGCAGCCCGCGCCGAGTCGGCATTGATGGCTTGCGGATGTAGTGGAGCGGCTGGCGGGCAGGATTTTCGCCCCAGATAAAGGACGTAGCGCGGTGATCGCAAAGCGTCGGCCAAGGCACCCAGGGTATATGGTGCATCAAGCAGCGCTTGAACCGCTACCAGGCACGCGGCATCTTGCCGGTAGTCGCGCGTTGACAGGATGGTATTCAACTCATGCTTTGGCACAGCCAATTCCTCACGTCTCGTCGCCTGCGGCCGACCCTTCAGCGTGCTGCGCCCCGGTACCTGCGCGGTGTGATAGTCCCGGAGCAAGCTGCCCCCGTCTTGCACGCCGACAGCGAAGCCATAAGCCTGCTTGAGTGCCGTCAGGGTCGACTCGTCCTCGCGCCGGATGCCGAGTGCGGCCGCGAGCAGGCCGAGCAAGGCCGACTCGCCGGGGTACTCATGACTGCCACGATGCTCGCCCACCGCAGTGCCACCCCAGGACGCCAGCGGTGCCTGCAATTGAAAGATCAGGAACTCCACGGCCGTCAACTCTGAACAAAAGCAATTAGTTCTGGCAACGTACCTTCTCCGGCCTCGACGTCAATCTCGTAGCGCAGCTCCGCGCATTCGCCATACACCTTGTCGAAGTTCTTATAGCGCGTCCTGATGGCTTCCACCGCCACTCCCAGCATGTTCTGGTCGCCGTACGGAGTGATTGGCTTGAGGAAGGCTTGCGCGAGTGAGCGCGGTTGCTGATCACCTTTTTCGGCCAGAACGTAACTGGCATAGGCGCGTGACGCAAAGCTGTTCTGCATCCCCGTTGGCGATACTCTGGTCACCGCGTTGAGCAGGGCGTCCAGCGCTTTGTTTGTCAGCGCCTCGTCGCCGCCAAGGTTCTCTTGCAGCAACTCCCGGTTGACGCACAGATAGAGGTAGAAGAGGCCAGCGCCATAGCCGCGCTCACCAATATGCGAAGCGCCACTGTCCTCCTGCCCGTCGTTCAGGTCATCGACAGCGACGAAGTAGTCGTCCTCGACAGCGGCTTTGTGTACCGTAATCGCATGCGAAACCTGCACGGCTGCCTCGACGTTGAATGCTGGCGAATCGGCCAGCATGCGGCCAAACATGGCGATGTCGACAGCATGCCGGGGTTTGCTCAGCAGGGCCAACTCGCTTTCGGCAGGGGCGCTTCCACGCGCGGCACACGTCGCAGCAAGAGCGTTTATCGCGGCTATTTCTTCAGGGCTGAAATGGGCGAGTTGTTCGATTTCCAGATCCTCGTCCTTCTCCGTCTTCTTGTCCGACTTGAGCTTCCCGAAGCGAGCGGCGATGGCCTTCGTCCATTCCCGCGCCGGTTTTTCAGCAATGCCGGATTTCTTGAGTTCTTGAAAGACTTCCTTGCCCATCCATTTGGTGCGCGTACCCAGATTTCCGGCGAGAGAAGTTTCGAAGATATCGGATGTTCGCCACGCTCGCTTCTGACTTTGCGACGAGAGGCGCAAGCGCATCGCGCCGCCCATCAGAGCGGTTTTAGGGCGACCGGTGTCGTCGCGATTCAGGTTGGACGGTGGGTAGCTGGTCAGTACGTGAAGCTGAACAAAGCGAGACATGATGTGGTTTCCTGGAAAGAGTTGAGGACGAAATCAGCGAACGGTTTTTTCGGGCCAGTCATAGCCGTAGGCCCACTTTTTTTTGACCGCATCACCCCAGTGGATCAGGTCGTTGGCCAGTACGATGACGTCGACGCCGCCCATCAGAGGCAGCACGCGGCGAACGCCCGAAAATAGCGAATCAGGATCAGGCGACTCCAGCAGTCGCAGGAAGCGCAGCTCACTGACGGGCGGACGATCCTCGCCCGGAGCACGCTGGCTCATGGCCAGGGCTGGCGGCCGAACGTCGTGCGTCTTGACATGCGCCAGTACGCCAACGACGAGGGCAAAGCGATCCCTCTCCCAGTCCTTCCAGTTCAGCGCGCCAAGCCGCCCGCACAACCGCTGGTACGCAGGGGTAAGCGAGATCTCGGTTAGCGAGGATGCCCGCCTCAGTACCGCTCGGCTCGCGCGGTCTTTCTCCAAGCCTTGCCACCATTCGAACAAGGCCTGCCCGAGTCCTTCGCCTACCGTGAAGTAGATAGCCATGCCGTTCTCCTTAGATGGCAGCCGCTTCTGCGGCCGGGTTTCGTGACGTTGGTTTTTCGGTAGCCAGTGCCGGCAAGGAAAGTGCCTGCCGCACCTTCGGCCCGCGCATGTTTTTCTTCAATTGTCGGAACGCTTTGGCCACGCGTTGCGGCCTTTGCCGTTCGACCTGGCCGGCACCAACGAAGATGGTGTCGAACAACTTGTCGACTGTGATGATCAGAACCCGGTGCCAACTTTCACGAACGGCGAGCATATCGCCTTCGAGATTCTGACGAGCGAGATCGATAAGGTCGCGCAATTGGTCATAGAACGCCGCTTCGGTGCTGCTCCAGAAAGTCGCATCGATCGCGCTGAAATTCCCGCGCGCTTCTGAGCTGAACCAGGCATCTTTGACTGCCGAGCGCAGGTACGACGCCGCCAGGTCTGCGCCCGCAATCCAGATGTCCACTTGTGATCCAACCCAGCCCTGGGCATCCGCATCGCAGTCAGCCAGTCCGTAAAGCGGCAAGGTCGCTTCGTACCAGCAGCGCGCTTTCATATTGTCCATGTCGTAGCCGAAAGCCCACAGGCGCAACTGCCCGCGACGGTCGGCAAGCGCATGTTGCACAACGCTGGCGCAACGCTGTTTCTTTTTGTCCGCCACTTGGCCGAGCGCCCAGCCCAACCAGTGGCGAAAAGCGAAGCCACCAGGCTGCGGATGCATCGGCAGCCATCCCTGCGTGGCCTCGTAGTACGGCGACAGCGGGTGATTCCAGGGCCCCTTGTAGTTGAAACCGTAGTTCTTGCTGACATAGCGCTGAACGAGTCGCTCGGAAGATCGACCGCAAACATCACAGTCACCGCTGGCAACCGTTTCAAAGTCCAGACGGATTCGCCGTGGCATTGCCCAGAAGACATGATGCGGGTGCACCTGCACCGGCGCGGTCTCGCCACCAGCGCGCTGGATTGCGGCTATGTCACTCATCCACGGGAAGCGGAAGTGAAGAGCTGACTTCCCGGCGTCGCCGCACAAGGCCAGAAACCCGCGCTGATCGCGTACGTTGAGCCACAAATCGTCCCACAAGGAGCGAGGCTGCCCGTCGAGCGGCATGCTTAGCAGCAATGTGGTCAATGGCCCGCCCCCGCGCAGGCCTGTGCGATTTCCAACTCCGCCCGCTGGCGCGTTGATCTGCAGGGTCAACACGGCGCTCGCCGCGCAATGTGCGCACATCCCCGACACGCGGCCACGCTTGACGAAATGGTCGCTATTGTTCTTGAGCGCGTTCTCGCCGGGCGCGTCGATCAATAAGGCACCGATCTCGTTGAACGAACCTTCGTCAGCGGTCAGGCTGAAATCCTGCATGAAGCGGGCTCCCTTGGCATCCAACTCGAACGCTTCTGCAAATGGAGCAAACCACTCGCTCAGAACAACCGCCGAAGGGGGGTTCTCAAACCGCTCGTCCCATGCCACCCCGCTGTCCACCGGCGTGCTGGTCTGAAGCAGTCCCACAGAAAACTGAGCCAGCGCGCCGTTGAAATCGGGCCGATCAGCGTCGAAGGCCAGAATGTCGGGATCCGACAACTGGTTCGGCGCAATCCACGCCCGACTGCCGTCACGGCGCCGCACTGGCATCCAGGGTTCATGCAATAGATTCATTCGTTATCCTCCCCGTCCTGCTCAATCTGGCACAAGCCGCTGAGCGAATCGTAGACCCACGAGAGCCTCTGCTCTGGCCTTTGCGCCGTCGTCTTGCTCCAGGCAGCCCCGGTCCACCCTTGATGACCTTTCTCGAGCGGTAGTAGTACGCACCACTTTCCCCCGCCGGGCAATGTCAGCAGCGCCTGCTCCAGCGCTGCTTTCCGCGCCGCGCCCTCAGGCTCTGCGCTCTTGGCGATCAGTCGCTCAGCGACGCGAACCGTGCTGTAGGCCCAGGCATGCCGTAGATCTTCGTGCTCACACCAGGGCAGCAAGCGCTCCAGATCCCAGCGCGCCAGGACCACGTTGATGCTCGCCTCGCCCAAGCGGGAAGGCGTCTTGGCTTCGCTCCACCAGTCGATACCGCCACGCACATATCCCGACCCCAGTTTCACCGTGTTCTGCTGTGCCTCGCTGGCGTCACTGTAGGACTTCCCTTCCGCCTGGTTGGCGTTGTGTTCAAGCTTTTCCGGAATCTCTGAGTCACCAGCAAACACGCGTTCGATCAGGCTTCGGGCATCGGCAGGCATGGCAAAGCAGCCAGCTTGCAGCGCTTTGGCGGTCAACCAGAGTTGGCTGTGGTGCGCGTAGACATTGGCCGCCTTCGGAAAAGCCGCCTTGAACCAGTCGGCCTCAGGCGAAGCGGTCCACCGTGGGCCGAACACGTATAGACGAGCTTCACCGCGCTGATCGCCTGCCGTTGGGTCCTGCAAACGCTCGCCATGCCGATCTCGCACATGACGTTGCAAGCGCCCTGCGCGCTGGATGAGGCGATCGATGGGCGCGAGGTCACTGACAACAACGTCCCAGTCCGCATCCAGGCTTTGCTCGACCACTTGCGTGGCGATGACCAACTGGCCCTGCCGTTGGCTCGGCGTGCTGTCCTGGCCGAACAGATCGAGGATTCTACGCTCGGTCAGCAAGCGATCACGCAGGGAAAAACGGGCGTGAAAAAGGGTGAGCTTGTCGGCAGGCACTCTGCCCCGGAAAAGGGCAAAAGCGTCGAGCGCGTCAGCGACGGTATTGCGCATCCAGCATACGCACTGTCCGGCTGCAAGCGCTGCGTCGATGACGGCCTCGACGCGCGATTCTTCAGTCAAGTAGTCGACGGCGACCGTACGCTGAACGTCTTTGCGTGTGGCAATGGGCGTCTCCTCCGTGTCATCGGGACGAGCGCTGTGCCAGGACGTCACCAGTGGGAACGCCGATTGGCTCGCCAAAACCGGCGCGTCGCGTTGGCAACCGACAGCGAAGGCTCGTAGCAGCGCCTCCTTCATGGCTTGTGGCAGCGTTGCCGAGAGCAAGATTGCGCTGCCGCCCGCAGCCGCGTGGAAGGCAAGCAGGTTTTCGAGAATGCCTTGCATGTACGCGTCGCAGGCGTGCACCTCATCGACGACCAGAACCTTACGGAAAAGTCCAAGCAAGCGCAGCGACTGATGTCTGCTGTGCAGCACGGCGAGCAGCGCCTGGTCGATTGTGCCTACGCCGGCCGGGGCCATCAGCGCACGCTTGTTGTGGTCGGCCAACCATGCGTTGCAGCGGATGCTTGCGCTTTCATCCAACTGCTGGTCGTCGTCGGCAGTTGGGCCGCTCGGAATCACGGATTCGGCGAATGCTTCCACCAGGTTGCGTTGGCCGTGCGCCAAAACGAGGCTTGCATTGCCCGCAAACAGCCGCGCATAGACTTGTGCGATGCGGCCGTACATCGCATTGGCCGTGGCCATGGTCGGCAAGCCAATAAAGAAACCATCGGCCTGGCCTGCCGCGATCAAGCGATGAGCCAGCAAGACTGCCGCTTCGGTCTTTCCCGCGCCGGTCACATCCTCCAGGAGGTAAATCTGCGGGCCGCGCGAAAGCACTGTCGTTGCAGCCCAGGATTGCAGTGGGGATGGCGTGGTGATTCTCGGGAAAAGGGACTCGAATGGCAGCGCACCGCCAGGGTGCAGCGGCAAGACCCCGGTATGATCAAGTGCAATAGCCGCTTGCTTCTTGGCATGCGCCCAATATTCTCGCAAGGGCAGTGGGTCGTCAGGCTCGGCGCGATACGCGAAGTAGTCCGTATTGGACCCTAGCCAGTCAGCGAGGACGGCCAAGCCCGCCATCCACCACGACAACTCCTGGCTGGCGTGCTCAAAAGCGTCCGGGTCAAGCGTCGTGGGGATGCTCGCCTCCCGACCCTCAAAGATCAGTTCTCGAAGGTCGTCAGCGAACTGGAAAATTGCCGGCGGGTCATCTTGCCAATGGAAGTGATTTTTCCACCGTCCACATGGTTGCGGTTCTGGCGGTTGGCCATGATGGCCGGTCACGGCGCTTACCCAGTAGTTGATTCCGCGCGCAGAGGCTTTGGTTGGAAGGCCAAACCATGTGTTGTCAACGGCGTACCGTTCGAGCTTGTCGTTCCAGAACAGCATGCCGAGACCGTCATGGCGAAGCGTATACACCTTGCTCGCGTCTGGACGGCGACCTCTCAGTTCTTCAAACAGATCAGGGCGCTGGCTTTGAAAACTTTCCGAGAATTTTCCAAGATCATGCATGGCCAGCCAGAACGCTATCCATTGCTCTTGCGCAAGCTTATCGTTGGCATGCATCCGCGAACCGAGAAAATCACGAAAGGCCGGTGCCCTGCGCAAGTATTGCAGTCCAACCGCCGCAACATCCAGGCAGTGATACGGCAACAAATGAAGCTGCACGCCTCCGCAGTCTTGCGGCCGGGCCTTGCCCCAGTAGCGAAAATATGATTTTGACGACATGGACCTGAACAGATCGTGGTTAATGAGAGCTACAAAAAAAGGTTCGCTGGCTGCTGGTTTCAAGGACAGGCGAGTTCTTGCGGCACAGGTTGTGAACTCGATTATTCCTTTTGGCGAAAACTTTAGACGCTTCACAGTTTGCGCCCTTCGGTAGCTCACAGCGTGAGCTACCCTTCGGAATATTTTTGCGCCATGGCATCGAGCTCTTCTCTCAATCGGCGACGCAGAGCGAGAGGCTTTTCGATAAGGACATGGGCACCGTGCCGCATGATATCCATCAGCAGTTCGCGTTCGTCCGAATAGGGCACGCTCAGCCGGTAACGGCCGTCAGGAAGATCTTCGCCGCGCTGGTCGGAATGCCAGGTCTCGGAGCGTACCCAGCGCGCGCGCTCAGCTGAAAAGAGCAGGCTGGCTCTCTCGGTAGGAACGCCAGCGAAGATCCCGTAAGCGGCTGCGTAGTGCGCGTCCATGGTTTCGTCGGCGATTTCTTGTGCGGCTTGTGGCAGTACGGCAACTCGGAGCAGCGTTTCGGCAGCGAAGCTGCGCAGATCCGCACGCAAGTGACACCAGGCATCGAGGTACCAGTTGTCTCGATAGTGGACCAAGCGCTGCGGTGATAGCGTACGCGTGGTGACTTCGTCATGCCGGCGGCTCCAGTGGTCTACCTTGAGCTGCCGCCGCGACAGTAGTGCCGATGCCATGTCTGCAAAGTGGCGCGGTTCGAGTTGTCGCTTGGCAACCGAAAGCAAGCGAACGCGCTGACTCACCTCGCTCGATGAATGACCCGCGGTTTCCAATAGTGACGAGAGGCGAGCCTGTATCGGAGCGACGCGAGCCGCGAGGACCCCGGGTTCGATATCGGCGAGCAGTTTTTGCGCTGCCAGCAACGCAAATAGCTCGTTGGCGGAGAACCACAGCCCGGGTAGCTCATAATGCGGCCCGGTGGCACTGGTTTCGTCAAAAATATATCCGCCGGCGGCGCGATCCCAGAGGATTGGTGCGTGCAAACGATCGCGCATGTAGTCGAGATCACGTTTGAAAGTCGCAGATGAAACTTCCAGTCGGCAGAGGAACTCGTGCATTGGAACGGCGCGTCGTGAGCGAAGCAGTTGGTCGATGATGTACAAGCGTTCAGAGCGGTTCATGCGACCTCATTTCTAGAAAACAGCGACCATGAGTACACCTGTGGAACGGGTAGGTCGGTTTGATGGTGTGTAGCTTGCCGGAATGGGTGACCATGACGAGTTTTCTTCGCCTACCCTCGAATAGGTCCGTCTCGCCAAGAGAATCGCTTTTGGGCAGCACAAGGCATGCCATTGTGGGCCAAGATTCGAAGGGCCGCAGGTTATCTTCTTTCTCTTCGCACGCATACGACACGTAAGCGCTGCCCATCGAAACCCCTCCCGTCGGGTTTGGTGGAAAACCGGTCCTTGATTTTGGGGACCGGCGTCTGTGCGCCGTAGTGCTGCCCGCAATCCCATACCAGCGGTGTCGTATCGGTGGCCGTGGCATGCCAGTCAAACGCCTGGCCAGGAGAAGGCCGTTATCAGGCTACAGTGGTCGCCGACAGCTGCGCCAGCAAATGCCCACGTGTTCGCTCCCGGCAGGGCGCCTCGTTGGTCGCCGTGCCAACGGCTGCGGTGGAATCAGTCGGGGAGTCGTGTCGCGTTCAGGTAATTCCCGACGCCGTAATGTCACTGCTGAAACGCTGTCTCCACGTCACGAGCGCTGTGCAGGACGCGCGCGATGCGGACAAGGTTCTCGTCTGGGCGGTAGAAAATGAGGTACCGCCCGTGCGGCAGAACTCGCACCCCATCGCCCAGCTCGGGGCGCGGCGCACCGATGCCCGGCTGAGTGACGAGCCTGCCGCAGTCCGCTTCAAGCTCATCCACGAACGATTTCGCACGAGCCGGATTGTCCTGCGCAATGAAGGCGGCGATTTCGATCAGGTCGAGCTGGCTTTCGGGCGAGAACTCCAGACGCGTCACTCCGCGTTACTCCCCCTCACCGGCGGCGATCTCGTCGATCCGCCGCCGCAGGTTCTCGAATACCTGGCCGGCAGGAATGCCCGGGCCACCTTCCATGCCTCTCTGCACTTCGGCTCGCAGCGCCTCAAGCTTGAGGGCTTGCAGCTTTTCCTGGTCTTCGAGCATGCGCAGTCCTTCGCGGATGACCTCGCTGGCGTTGTTGTACCGCCCCGACGAGAGTTGTGCCTTGACGAACTCTTCGAAATGCGAACCGAGCGCGACACTGGTTGGCATGGTAGACCTCCAACTAATAGTTAGTAACTACTGTTTTTATCCTGTCGCCGAAGGCGTGTCAATCGCCGTCCGCTTGCGCCATTACCAGGGAGTCAGGCAGAGCAGCGGCTGTTCCACAAACGTTTCTTTGTTCCACGCGACGCCGACTACCCCCCAACGCAGGGCCGCGCGTCCTTGAGCATTGTTGGACCCGCGTGCGTATATCCAGAATGCCGCACCCTACTAGATCCCGGTGATCAGCAAATCGAGGGCGGCGACGATCTCGTCGCGATGCTGTGTGAGGTCGGCGACCTTTGTGCCGAGGCGCCTTACCGGAATTCCCGCGAGTTGCGGAGTGAGCATGGCGTATTGTTCTCCCGCGACTTCGAAGACGGGAGTGAGCGTCCTGAGCAGCTTGCCCTTCGTTGCCTCAGCCGGGCAGAGGGGTACTACCACGCGGGTTCCGAGTTCGGCAATCAGGTCGCTCTGCACATCCAGTAGCAGCGGGTAATCGGCGGTGGTCTCCGGGTTCGGATTCCGGTAGACGGCGAACTGAGGCATCAGAAGGACCGCAGCCCATCGCTGAACACCCCATGTTTCTCGACGTGATCGTTGTAGGCGGCGATGGCTGCCCTGTTTTCGAGCAGCCATTGTTCACGCAGTCGTTTCCTTAGCGCTTCGAGCAAAGCCTGTTCCAGGGTGGCGGAGAGATTGATGTCCATTTCCCTCGCTTTGCTCAGCAGGTCCGCGTTGATGCTGAGATTTGTTGCCTTCTTGGGAGCCTGGGTGTTGTAGGCGGCGTGCATGTCGGGCGTCCTGTTCGTGAGCATGCGCATAGTCTATACGCATCACGATACGCAAAGCGAGGGCAATGCCCGAGTTTTGGCCAGGCTCCCGCTGCCTTCACGCTCAAGGTCACCGGCGATCTCTTCCCGCTGCAGCCCATTGTGGCGTTACGCTACCCAACCGCGCATCAGTGACCTGTTGCGTGAGCGCATATATGCGCGCGCTGATCCGCGCCGACGAGAAACGCAAAGCCGAAGAACAGCTTGAAGCGAAGCTGTTGGAAGGGCTGAGTGGCGCCGAGAGTGAACTGACCCCGGCGGACTGGAGCTCGATCCGCAGGGAAGCCCTGGCCAAGGTCGAAGCGCGCAAGAAACCGCGCTGATGCCGGCGCCACGCCGCAAGTGTATGTCTTGCCAATACTTCTTGTTTGAGTGGAAAACGTCCGGTTGAAAAGCTGGACAGAAAATTCGCTGGAGCACTGATTCATGCCCGAGATCGCCCCGCTGCCCGCTGACTACGCCGCCTGGCTCACCGAACTCAAGACGCGAATCCACCAGGCCCAGCAGCGCGCGGCGCTGGCGGTCAATCGCGAGCTGGTGCTGCTCTACTGGCAGATCGGGCAGGACATTCTGGAGCGCCAGGGCCGTGAGGGTTGGGGCGCGAAGGTGATCGAGCGCCTGGCGCAGGACCTGCGCAATGCATTCCCCGAAATCAAGGGTTTTTCGCGCGCCAACCTGATGTACATGCGTGCCTTTGCCGAGGCCTGGCCGGATGCGGCAATTGTCCAACAGGCTGTTGGACACTTGCCCTCGGGCCACAACCTCGTGCTGCTCACCAAGCTGAAGGCCCCAGCGCAGCGCCTCGCCTATGCACACGGTGCGATCGAACACGGCTGGTCACGCAATGTGCTGGCGATTCATATCGAGCGGCGCCTGCTGGAACGACAGGGGCAGGCCATCACCAACTTCGGCTTGCAGTTGGCCAAGCCTCAATCCGACCTGGCTCGCGAATCGCTCAAGGATCCCTATCTGTTCGATTTTCTCGGGGCAGGAGACGAAGCCGGCGAGCGTGCCATCGAGGACGCCATCGTCGGACACATCACCCGTTTTCTGATTGAACTCGGCGCGGGCTTTGCCTTCGTCGGCCGACAGGTGCTCCTCGAAGTGGGCTGCGACGTGGGGTGGGCGAACGGGTGGCACGGCTACGGCGCGAGCCGTCATTGCGAGCGAAGCGAAGCAATCCAGGGCCAGGCACCGTGCCCGAGGGTGGCCATCGGCATAGCTTCCACTGCCGTTCCAAGTTATCGTTCGGGCCTTGCCTGACCTTCCTCGACACCCCGTCCCCGGAGTCCGACTTGACCTTGCCCGCCTTGACCCCCGGCCTGATGCTCGTGCATGGCAATCAACCCGAGATGTTGCGCGATCTGGTCGTCGAATGGATGAAGCGCTATCCGCTGGCGCCGCTGGAGAACGAGATCATCCTGGTGCAGAGCAACGGCATCGCGCAGTGGCTGAAGCTGGCGCTGGCGGCCGACGCGAAGGACTTCGATCAGGACGGCGCTCAGGACGGCGCTCAGGACGGCGATCAGGACGGCGATGGGCCGGGCGAGCATGGCGGTTGCGGCATCGCCGCGGCGCTGGAGATTTCGCTGCCGGCGCGTTTCCTGTGGCAGGTCTATCGGGCGCTGCTTGGGCGGCAAGCGGTGCCGGAGAATTCGCCGTTCGACAAGGCGCGGCTGCTGTGGCGCCTGATGCGTTTGTTGCCGCAGGTGATGAGTGCGCCGGAATACGCGCCGCTGCTGGGTTTTCTGGTGGCGGACAGCGACCGCCGCAAGCGCTTCCAGCTCGCCGAGCGCCTGGCCGACCTCTTCGACCAGTACCAGGTGTACCGCGCCGACTGGCTGGCGGCGTGGGCCGCGGGCGACGACGTGCTGATCGACGCGCGCGGGCAGCAGACGCCGCTCCCGGACGAGCAGCGTTGGCAGGCGGCGCTGTGGCGGGCGCTGCTGGCCGACGTGCAGGGCGCTGCGGGCGGGCAGGGCGAGCGAGCGGAAGAGCGCTCGAACGCCGGCCGGGCGGCGGTGCATGACGCTTTTCTCGCTTGCGCCGGGAACTGGCCGGCGGGCGAGGCGCCGCCCGGCTTGCCGCGGCGGGTGATGGTCTTCGGCATTTCCAGCCTGCCGCGGCAGTCGCTGGAAGTGCTGGCGGTGCTCGGGCGGTGGACGCAGGTGCTGATGTGCGTGCACAACCCCTGCCAGCACTATTGGGCGGACATCGTCGCCGACCGCGACCTGCTGCGCAGCGCGCAGGCGCGTCAGCAGCGGCGGCAGGGTGCGCCGAGGGAGATCTCCGAGGAACTGCTGCACCTGCACGCGCAGCCGCTGCTTGCCGCCTGGGGCAAGCAGGGCCGCGATTTCATCGGCCTGCTCGACGAGCACGACGATGCGCACGCACGCCAGCGTGCGCTGGCGCAGTTCGCGGCCATCGAGCAACGCATCGATCTCTTCAAGGCCTTCGGCGGCAGGACGCTGCTGCAGCAACTGCAGGACGACATCCTCGAGTTGCGCCCGCTGCAGGAGAGCATCGATCTCTGGCCGCCGGTCGATCCGGCGCGCGACGCGTCGATCCGCTTCCACGTCGCGCACAGCCCGCAGCGCGAGGTCGAGATTCTCCACGATCAGCTGCTCGCCGCGTGCAATGCCGACGCCAGCCTGCGCCCGCGCGACATCATCGTCATGGTCCCGGATATCGACAGCTATGCGCCGCATATCCAGGCGGTTTTCGGTCTGCTCGACGCCAGCGATCCGCGCTACCTGCCGTTCAGCGTCGCCGACCAGGGCCGGCGTCATTTCGACCCGCTGCTCAATGCGCTGGAGAAACTGCTCGACCTGCCACAGTCGCGGCTGGCGGTCAGCGACCTGCTCGACCTGCTCGACGTGCCGGCGCTGCGCCGGCGCTTCGCCATCGCCGAAGACGACCTGCCGCAACTGCACCGCTGGATACGCGGCGCCAATATCCGCTGGGGCCTGCACGCCGAACATCGCGCCAGCCTCGACCTGCCGCGGCAGGCGGATGCCGCGGCGCCGAATACCTGGCTGTTCGGCTTGCGGCGCATGCTGCTCGGCTACGCCGTCGGTGCCGACGCTGCGGCCTGGCAGGAGATCGAGCCGTACGACGAGATCGGCGGTATCGACGCCGCCCTGCTCGGCCCGCTGGTGCAGTTGCTCGACACGCTGGAGGCGAGTTGGCGGGCGCTGCGCGAGCCGGCGACGGTCGCTGGCTGGTGCCTGCGCCTGCGTCGGCTGATGGCCGATTTCTTTGCCAGCGACGAAAGTGGCGGAGTGGGTGACCGGGGTGGCCGGGGCGGCGGCGAGAGTGGCGACGCCTACACCCTGCTGCAGCTCGACAGCGCCCTGGAGCGCTGGCAGGAAGCCTGCGACGAGGCGGCGCTGGTCGAAGCCTTGCCCCTGTCGGTGGTCGGCGAATACTGGCTGAGCCGACTCGACGAGGGCGGCCTGTCGCAACGCTTCTTCGGCGGTGTCGTCACCTTCGCGACGCTGATGCCGATGCGCGCCATTCCCTTCCGCCGCGTCTGCCTGCTGGGCATGAACGACGGCGACTACCCGCGCAGCCGCATCCCGATGGATTTCGACCTGATGGCCCACGACTATCGCCCGGGAGACCGTTCGCGGCGCGAGGACGATCGCTACCTGTTCCTCGAAGCGCTGTTTTCGGCGCGCGAATGCCTGCACCTGTCGTGGGTCGGCCGCAGCATCCACGACAACAGCGTGCGCCCGCCGTCGGTGCTGGTCGGGCAGTTGCGCGATCACCTCGCCGCCGGCTGGACGCTGGCCGAAAACGGGGCCGAAAGCGCGGGCGGAGAGGCACTGGTCGACGCGCTGACCGTCGAGCATCGACTGCAGCCTTTCAGTGCCGACTATTTTTCGTCGCACGCACAGGCCTCGGCGCTGTTCACCTACGCGCAGGAGTGGCGGCCGGGTGGTGCGAGCAGCACGAGTAGCGTGAGTAGCGTGATCGCTCGCCCTGGCGAGAGCCGGCCCGATGCGGGCGGCCTGCTGCCGCCGTTGCTGCGCGACGAGCCGCTGACGCTGCAGGATCTCGGCGATTTCCTGAAGCAACCGGTGCGGGCATTTTTTCGCCAGCGCCTCGGCGTTTCCTTCGAGCGTGACGACGTGGCCAGCGAGGATCAGGAGCCCTTCGATCTCGACGGCCTTGGCCGCTGGCAGCTGCAGGACGAGTTGATCGGCGCGCAGGCGACCGCCGTGGAGCAGGGCGAGGACCTGGTCGCCGCACGCGAGGGGCGACTGGCGAGCATGGCGCGCCGCGGCGATCTGCCCGGCGGCGGCTTCGGCGAGGCCCTGGTCGACGATCTGCTGGCGCCAATGGACGCGCTCTTCGAGCGCTATCAGGCCGCGCTGGCGTGTTGGCCGCAGGCGCTCGAAGGCGAGGAAGAAATCCGCTTCGCGGCGCTCGTCGACGGGCAGGTGCTGGAGATCGCCGACTGGCTGGGCAATGTCCGCATCGATGACGCCGGGTTGCGCGGCCGGGTGGTGCTGGAGAGCAGCGAGCTGGTCAAGAACGGCCATTACCGGGGCGACCGGCTGATCCGCCACTGGGTACGGCACCTGGCGCTGCAGCTTGCCGGCGGGCCGCTGACGACGAGGGTGCTGAGCAAGGTCGGCGACGTCGAGCTGCCGGCGCTCGAACGGGGGCTGGCCGAGTCGCATCTGAACGCCCTGCTGGCGGCGTGGCAACGGGGAATGCGCGAACCCTTGCCGCTGGCGGCGCGGACGGGCTTCGACTTCCTCAAGGGCGGTGGCGATGCCGCCCGCAAGACCTACGAAGGCGCTTTCCAGCAAGCGGGCGAGGTAGAGACCGACGCCTATCTGCGGCGTGCCTACCCCGACTTCGCCGCGCTGACGGCCAGCGGCCAGTTCTCCGATCTCGCCGACAGCCTCCTGCGGCCGCTCCTCGACGCGATTCCGGCGAGCAACAAGGGAAGAGCCGGCAAGGCGGCAGGAGAGGCGGCATGAAGCAGGCGTCGCCGGGAGGAACCGCCGCCGCCAGCACTTTGATGCCGGCGCCGCTGGACACGCTGCGTTTTCCGTTGCGCGGCAGCCGCCTGATCGAGGCCAGCGCCGGCACCGGCAAGACTTTCACCATCGCCGCGTTGTACGTTCGCCTGGTGCTTGGCCATGGCGGTGGGAATGCCTACCCGCGTGCCTTGACTCCGGGCGAAATCCTCGTCGTTACTTTTACGGAAGCCGCGACGCAGGAGTTGCGCGACCGTATTCGCCACCGGCTGGCCGAAGCGGCCGGCTCGTTCCGCGTCGATCCGGGCAGCGTCGGCAGCCCCGCCGCCGGCCAGGACCTTTTGCACGCGTTGCGCGCAGACTACCCGCCGGAAGAATGGCCGGCCTGTGCCCGCAGACTGCAACTGGCCGCGGAGGCGATGGACGAGGCCGCGGTGTCGACGATTCACAGCTGGTGCAACCGCATGCTGCGCGAACACGCTTTCGACAGCGACAGCCTGTTCACGCAGACCCTGGAGACCGACCAGCGCGAGCTGCTCGCCGAGGTCGTGCGCGACTACTGGCGAACCTTCATGCTTGCGCTGGACGCCGAGGCGGTGGCCGAGGTAAGGCAATGGTGGTCGAGCCCGGAAGCCTTGCAGGGTGCTCTCCGCAGTCTCGTCGACTACGCCGACCGGCTCGATGAACGGCCGCTCAAGCCGGCAGAGGCCGTAGACAAGGCCCTCGGCGCGAGGCGGCAGCGGCTGGCCGAGCTCAAGGCGCCCTGGCGGCAATGGCTCGATGAACTGCAGACGCTGCTCGATGGCGCCGTTGCCGGGAAGAGCGTCGATGGGCGCAAACTGCAGGCGCGCTTCTACAAGCCGTGGCTGCAGGCGCTGGGCGACTGGCGCGACGAGCCGTCGATGCTGCGGCCCGACCTCAAGACCGGTTGGACTCGCCTGACGCCCGCCGGTGTGGCCGAAGCGTGGAAGCTCGGCGAGCCGCCGCAACACCCGGCACTCGACGCCATCGCGGCGCTTGCGGCGCAGCTGGCTGCGCTCCCCAATGCGCGCGAAGACCTGCTCTGCCACGCCGCGCGCTGGGTCGCCGAACGTTTTGCCGTCGAGCAGGGGCGCCGCGCACAGATGGGCTTCAACGACCTGTTGACCCGCCTCGACGCGGCCTTGCGCGGCGCCAACGGCGCGCGACTCGCCGAGATCATCCGCCGCCAGTTCCCGGTGGCGCTGATCGACGAGTTCCAGGACACCGACCCGGTGCAGTACCGCATTTTCGACGCCGTCTATCGCGTCGCGCTGAACGTTCCCGAGACCGCGCTGATCCTGATCGGCGACCCCAAGCAGGCGATCTATGCCTTCCGCGGCGCCGATATCCACACCTATCTGGCGGCCCGGCGTGCGTGTGCGGATCGCTTGCATACGCTGAAAAGGAATTTTCGCTCGACCAGCGCCATGGTCGCCGCGACCAACCACTGCTTTGCCGTCGCCGAGGCGCGCACGACGGGCGGCGGCGCTTTCCTCTTCCGCGGCGCAGACGACAATCCGGTGCCCTTCATCGCCGCCGAGGCCAAGGGGCGCGAGGACGAATGGCAGGTCGCCGGCCAGCCTGTGCCGGCACTCACCACCTGGTGGCTGCCGGCGAACGCGGACGGCAAGGCATTGAGCAAGGCCGACTATCTCGAGCAGATGGGCGCCGCCTGCGCCAGCGAGATGCTGCGCCTGCTCAATCTCGGCCAGGCCGGGCAGGCCGGCTTTGTGGGCCAGGCGGGGTCGAAATGGCTGCGCCCGGCGGACATGGCGGTGCTGGTCAACAACCGCAGCGAGGCCGATGCCATCCGTGGCGCGCTGGCGCAACGCGGCGTGCGCAGCGTCTATCTGTCGGACAGGGATTCGGTCTTCCAGAGTCCGCAGGCCGCCGAGTTGCAGCACTGGCTCGCCGCCTGTGCCGAACCCGACGACGCGCGCCTGCTGCGCGCCGCGCTGGCGACGGCCACGCTCGGCCTGAGCTGGTCCGAACTCGATCGCTTGCAACATGACGAGCTCGCCTGGGAGGCGCGCGTGCTGCAGTTTCGCGGCTACCGCGATTGCTGGAGCCGCCAGGGCGTGCTGCCGATGCTGCGCCGGCTGCTCAACGATTTTCAGCTGCCGGCGCGGCTGCTCGGGCAGAGTGGGGCGGGCGACGAGGGCTCCGGGGAGGTGTACGAGGCGACCGATGGCAACAGCGCGATCAACGGCGAGCGCATCCTGACCAACCTGCTGCATCTCGCCGAATTGCTGCAGCAGGCGAGCACGCTGCTCGACGGCGAGCATGCGCTGATTCGCCATCTGGCCGAGCAACAGCAGGACGGGGCGAGCAGTGGCGGCGACGCGCGCCAACTGCGCCTGGAAAGCGATGCCGACCTGGTGCAGGTGGTCACCGTGCACAAATCCAAAGGGCTCGAATACCCGCTGGTCTTCGTGCCCTTTGCCGCCAGCTATCGGCTGGCCAAGGGCAGCGATCTGCCGTTGAAATGGCACGACGAAGACGGCCAGCTGCAGCTCTCGCTCGCCGCCGCTCCCGACATCCTCGACCGCGCCGACGGCGAGCGCCTCGGCGAGGACCTGCGCAAGCTCTATGTCGCGCTGACCCGTGCCCGCTACGCCTCCTGGCTCGGTATCGCGCCCTTGAACGAGCTGCAGCGCAGCGCGATTGGCACCTTGTTCGCTGGCGGGCAGGCGATCGAACCCGCCGCGCTGGCGCAGACGCTGGAGACCTGGCGCGATGGCTGTCCGGAAATCGTCGTCGAACCGGCGCCTGAAGCCGGCCGCGAGCGCTTCGCGCTGCGCGCGGTGATGCCGGCTGCTGGCGCGGCAAGGCGGTCGCGGCGCGTTGCCGGCGAGTACTGGTGGATCGCCAGCTATTCGGCGCTCAGAAGCGAGGGCGCGCGCGCTGGAGCGGCCGCCGTGAGCGCTGCCGAGACGCCGAACGAAGCGGTTTTCCAGGAGGCGTTGGCGGCGAAGGACGCGATGGCGGAAGCAGACTTCCTGCCGCCGCCTGGCGCGCGGAAAGTGGCGCAAGCGGGGGCGCCAGCGGCGGTGGCGGCGGCGACCGCCAGTGGCGCGCTGCACGACTTCCCGCGCGGCGCCGAGGCGGGCACTTTCCTGCACGATCTGCTCGAAGCGGTCGCCAGGCAGGGCTTCGCCACGGACGCCGGCAATCAGGCGCTGCAGCGCGACATGATCGCGCGTCGCTGCAAGGCTCGCGGCTGGGTGCACTGGATCGAGCCGCTGACCTCCTGGCTGCAGCACTTCCTGAGTACGCCGCTGCCGTTGCCCGCCATGCCGGGCTCGCCGGAGACCGCGATCCGTTTGTGCGAACTCAAGGCCTTGATGGCCGAGATGGAGTTCTGGCTGGCTGCGCACAGTGTCCCCACGACCGGCATCGATGCCCTGGTTTGCCGGCACACGCTTGACGGCGCCGCGCGTCCGGCGCTGCAGCCGGCGCAGCTGAACGGCATGCTCAAGGGTTTCATGGACCTGGTCTTCGAGCATCAGGGCCGCTACTACGTTGCCGATTACAAGTCGAACTGGCTGGGTGCCGACGATGCTGCCTACACGCCGGCAGCGATGCGCGCCGCGATCCTGCACGCGCGTTACGAGCTGCAGTACGTGCTCTACCTGCTCGCGCTGCATCGCCTGCTCAAGTCGCGCCTGGCCGACTATGACTACGAGCGCCACGTCGGCGGGGCCGTCTACATTTTCCTGCGTGGCGTGTATGCGCCCAGCCAGGGCTTGCATTGCGAGCGCCCGCCGCGCGCCTTGATCGAAGCGCTCGATGCCTTGTTTGCGCGCCGCAGCGCCGGTGCACGCAGGGGAGGGCAGGCATGAGCGCGCGCGACTTCGACACCCGCGAGCGGATGCACGAGTTGCTGCTCGGCTGGGCGGAGCGGCAATGGCTGCGCCGGCTCGATATCGCGTTTGCCGATTTCCTGTGGCGTGAAGTTCCCGACGCGCCGCCATTTCTTATCCTCGCCGCCGCCCTCGCCAGCCATCAGCTTGGGCGTGGTCACGTCTGTCTCGATCTGCAGGCGACGCTGAAAGCACCGGCTTTCGCCCTGTCGCTGCCGCCCGAAGGGGCCGGCGCCGGAAGCAGCGCGGTCGACGCGCTCGACCCGCCAGCGTTGCCCGCCGAAGTGTTCGCCGGCTTGACCCTGAGCCAGTGGCAGCAGGCGCTCGCGCAGCCGCTGCTGGTCGGTGCCGGCGCAGGCAACACACCGCTGGTGTGCGTCGGCGCCCGCCTGTATCTGCGCCGCTACTGGCAATACGAGCAGGACGTGCGTGGCGCCATCGAGCGCCGCCTGGCGATGACGACACGTTTGCAGCTTGCGCTGCCGATCGCCGCGCTGCGCCGGACGCTCGATGCGCTTTTTCCGGCGGCGGTGGCTGCGCCTGCGGACGCCGTCGCCGACTGGCAAAAGATCGCCTGCGCACTCGCCGCGCGCAGTGGCTTCAGCATCATCACCGGCGGCCCGGGTACGGGCAAGACGACGACCGTGGTCAGCTTGCTGGCGCTGCTGCAGGCTCTGGCGCTGAGCACGCCATCGCCCGAGCCGGCGGCACGACCCTTGCGCATCCGTCTGGCCGCGCCGACCGGCAAGGCCGCCGCCCGCCTCAACGAGTCGATCGCCAACGCCGTTGCACGTCTGCCGCTTGCGGCCCTGCCGCAAGGCGAAGCGGTGCGCGCGGCGATTCCGGTGACGGTGAGCACCCTGCATCGCCTGCTCGGTAGCCGTCCCGACAGCCGCCGCTTTCGTCACCATGCCGGCAATCCGCTGGCGCTCGATGTCCTGGTGATCGACGAGGCGTCGATGGTCGACCTGGAAATGATGGCCGCCGTCCTTGCCGCCCTGCCGACCTCGGCGCGCTTGATCCTGCTCGGCGACAAGGACCAGCTGGCGTCGGTCGAGGCCGGCGCAGTGCTCGGCGAGTTGTGCCAGCGCGCCCGCGACGGCCACTACACGCCGGCCACCGGCGACTGGCTCGAGCAGGCCTGCGGGGAACGCGTGGCGCCGGCGCTGGTCGATGCCGCGGGCAGCGCGCTCGACCAGTCGCTGGTCATGCTTCGACGCAGCCACCGTTTTGCCGCAGGCAGTGGCATCGGGCAACTGGCCGAGGCGGTGAACGCCGGCGATACGGCGAGGGTCGGCGGGATCTGGCGGCAGGCGCACGCGGACCTGGCGCTGCTGCCGCTGGTCGGTGGCGACGAGCCTGCCTTCAAGTCCTTGATCATCGATGGCGGCGTTGCGACGACGGCCGCCGCAAGCGCACTCGATCGTCACCGCGAGCGCGACCCCACCGCGACGGCTTCACCGCTGCCGCAGCGCAAGGGCTATAGTCATTACCTCGAAGTGCTGCGCGAGCAGCAGCCGGCGCCCGGCGGCGACCAGGACGCCTTCGACAACTGGGCGCGCGCGGTGCTGCGAGCGCACGGAGAGTTCCAGGTCCTGTGCGCGCTGCGGCGCGGGCCCTGGGGCGTCGCCGGCCTCAACCAGCGCATCGCGCGTGCCTTGCGCGAAGTCGGTCTGCTCCCGGCCAGCGATGGTTGGTACCTTGGCCGCCCGGTGCTGATTACCCGCAACGACTACGGCCTGGGGCTGATGAATGGCGATATCGGCATCACCCTGGCCTTGCCCATCGCCGGCGCCGGCGATGAGGAGTGGATTCTGCGCGTCGCTTTCCCCGCCGGCGACGCCAGCCAGGGCATCAAGTGGGTGCTGCCGAGCCGGCTGCAAGCCGTGGAAACGGCCTACGCGCTCACCGTCCACAAGTCGCAGGGTTCGGAATTCACCCACGCCGCGCTGCTCCTGCCCGAAACGCTGAGCCCGATCCTGACCCGCGAGCTGCTGTACACCGGCATTACCCGCGCCCGCGCCTTCCTGACCGTGGCCATGGCGGGCAGCGGGAGGCTGCTCGAAGAAGCGGCACAGAGGCAGGTGCTGCGCGCGAGCGGGCTGATGGCGGAGTGACGGCGCCGCGGGGGGGCTCAACAATTCGGCAGGGCGGGTTTGACGGTCGCAGGAAGGGCGCCGACAAGCTTGGCGGCAAGCCGCCCCGCCATGCCGGTCGCAGGCAGAAAAAGGCCACCTGCAAGCGCCACCTGCAAGCGCTGCCACGCGAGTCACGGCAGGGAATCGTGTAACAGACTGTCTCGCCTGTCCGGCCAAGCGCCTTCTCGCGCGTTAAGTGCCCATCCTTGCCCATTCGTCCTTGTCGATGGCGAGCCTTTTTCGAGACCCTAAGCCATGTCCCTGCCGCTTGCCCCGTCGTGCCACCGCCTGCTCCCGGCCCTGCGCCGCGCGCTTCTCGTGTTTTTCGTGCTGCTCTCGCTGCTCCTGGCGGCGCCGGTGTCGGCCGACCCCGCAGGCCGTGTCGGGCGTATCGCCTGGTTGTCGGGCTCGGTTCATCTGCACCGCGCGGACAGTGGCGAATCGACCAGGGCCTTGCTCAACTGGCCCGTTTCCAGTGGCGATACTCTGTCTACCGCGGCCGGCGCACGCAGCGAAATCCAGCTCGGGTCGACTTCCGTGCAGCTTGATTCGAGCAGCATCGTGGAGTTCGTTACCGTCGACGATCAGCGCGTTCGCCTGCGCCTGCTCGCGGGCAGCGTCCTGCTTCGCCTTCGCTCAGCGGACGCGGCCGCCGATTTCGAGCTGAGCAGCTACGACGGCAGCTTCAGCTTTCTCGCAGCGGGCAGCTATCGTTTCGATGTCGAGCCCGCGGCCACCGCGGCCACTGTTTATGACGGCAGCCTGCGCTTCGCAGGCAGCGACCGCCGGCTCGATCTGCGCGCCGGCCAGCGTATCCGGCTGGCGAACGACGGCAGGACGCCCTACCAGGTCGCGGCGCCGGTGGAAGACGAATTCCTCGCCTGGAGTGGCGCGCGCGAGCCGCGGCTCGCCCGTGCCGCGTACGACCGCTACGTGTCTCCCGAAATGACCGGCGCTGCCGATCTCGACGCGCATGGGCGCTGGTACGACAGCGCCGAGTACGGTGCCGTCTGGTTCCCGCAAGCGGTCGCCGCCGACTGGGCCCCCTATCGCAACGGTCGCTGGGTGTGGGTCGCCCCCTGGGGCTGGACCTGGGTCGGCGACGAGCCCTGGGGTTTCGCTCCGTTCCACTACGGTCGCTGGGTGTTCTACGGCGGCGCCTGGGGCTGGGTTCCCGGCACGCGTGTCGCGCGCCCGGTGTACGCGCCGGCGCTGGTCGCCTGGGTCGGGTCGCCCGGCGTCGGCGTCTCGGTACAGGTCGGCGCGCGCCCCGCCGTCGGCTGGTTCCCCCTCGCGCCCCGCGAAGTCTATGTGCCGCCCTACCGCTCCAGCGCAAACTACGTCCGCCAGGTCAACGTCACCCATGTCACGCAGATCAACAACATCACGACGATCACCAGCAATCCGCAGGCGGCGGTCGAGCGCATGCCGTACGCGCATCGGCAAATGTCGCGGGCGGTGACCATGGTTCCGGCCGACGTCGTCGCCGAGCAGCGGCCGATCGATCGTGCTGCGCTGCTGCCGCGCGACGGCAGGCCGCTTGGTGCTCGGTCGGTGCAGGCGCAGGCACCGGTTGCGGCGCCGCCGGCAGGAGTCGGGCGTGGCCGCGAAGGGCGTCGGCCGTTCGCGGAGGAGGTCCGTGAGCGGGGGCGTGAGCGCGATGCCACAGCGGCGAGAGGCGATGCGCCTATGGGCGGGCGCGCCGGGCCGCCGCAGCAGCCTCCGGCGGCGAGTCCGGCAGGCGTGGCAATCGGCCAGCCGCAGCCCGCGCCGGCACCCGCACCGGCACCCGCACCCGCACCCGCACCCGCACCCGCGCCGGCGGGTGCTCCGGCACGGCCGCTGGACGCAGTGCCAGCGGCCGGATCTCCCTCGTCGCTGCCTGCTGCCGGGCAGCGACCCGAAGTCGCGCCGGCCGCGGAGCGTGCGCGACTCGAGCGGGAAGCGGGGCGCGGTCCGCGCAACGAACAGTGGGGCGGGCGCGGCGAGCAGCGGCGCCAGAGCCCCGCGTCGGGCGTCGCCACGCCCGTCGATGCCGGGTCATCGGCGGTACCGGTTGCGCCAGCCGCCGCCGCGCCGCCGCTGCCGGCAAGCCAGGGCAGGGGGCTCAACGCACCGGCAGCCAGTCAGGTCGGTGCACCGACGCCGTCACCCGCGTCGGCCGGCCCGGCAGGCACGGCAGAGCGGCCTGATCGCTTGCCAACGGCGGCTGCAGGTCGCGGAGCGCAGGGTGCTGAGCGACCGGTCACGGCAGTTGAGCGGCCGCTCAGCGGCGCCGCGTCGGGAAGACCCGAAGAACGCGCCATGCCACCCGCTCCGTCAACACAGGCCCCGGCGGCGTCGCCGCTACCTTCGCGGTTTCCCGAGCGGCCCGCCGTGACCGCGCCGCCTGCACTGGCGCAACCGCAGCCGCAGCCGCAGCCGCAGCCGCAGCCGCAAGCGCAGCCGCAGCCGCAAGTGCAAGTGCAACGGCAACAACCGCAACCGCAACCGCAAGCACCGGGTATGGAAAGGTTTGGCGCGCGTGGCGAGCCGCGTCGAGCCGATGAGGCTTCGCGTCAAGACGAAGCGTTCGCCCGGCAGAAGCGACCAGACGCGCCAGCCGCTGCGCCGCCCGCGGCGATGCCGCAGCGCCCGGCGGCTCCTCCCGGAGGAGCCAGCGCGCCGTCGCCTGATGAACGCCAGTCGCGGTCTGATCGCCGTCGCGAGGCGGGTGGGCAGCGCGACGAGCGCGGCGGTGGGCAACGCGAGGAGCGCGGCGGTGGGCAACGCGAGGAGCGCGGCGGTGGGCGGGGCGAGCAGGGGCCGCGCGGGCCGGACGGCTGACGGGTAGGGAATGTGGGGATTGTGGAACCTCGCGGCGCCGCCCGGATCTCGACGATAATGGCGGTGACCCACGCGTTCTGACGTGCCGACGCGCGGGCATGTGCAGGTCATCGCTTTGGCCCCCTCGGCAGTTTCCGCGGCGGTCGGCTGGAAAAGGGCGATGAGCGCGGGCGCGATGCAGGAATCTCGTTACAGTCTTGGGGGGCTATCTGTCATGCCGGGAATACCCACGCGAATCGACGCCGCCCCCCTTGCCGAGGGCGTTTGCAGGGACCTGCCGACGCCGACTCCAGCGCAGTCGGAACAGCCTCGGCGGCGTGTCGGGACGGTGCTCCTGTGCGTGCTGGCGGTGGTGATCGGCGTGGTGACCGGCTTTGGCGCGGTCGTGTTTCGCGACCTCATCGGTTTCATCCACAACCTGCTGTTCCTGGGCCAGGCAAACGTCGCCTACGACGCCAATGAGTTCACGCCGGCAAGTCCCTGGGGGCCGTTCGTCATTCTGGTGCCGGTTCTCGGCGCCTTGGTCGTTACCTTTCTGGTGGAAAGATTCGCCCCCGAAGCGCGCGGGCACGGCGTCCCGGAGGTGATTGACGCCATCCACTACAAGGATGGCGAAATTCGGCCCGTCGTCGCGGTTGTGAAATCGCTGGCGTCGGCGGTTGCCATTGGCAGTGGTGCGGCCGTCGGGCGCGAAGGGCCGATCATTCAGATCGGCTCGGCGCTCGGCTCGTCGCTGGGGCAACTCGTCCGAGTCGTGTCGGCAGAGCGCATCATCCTCGTTGCCGCCGGCGCGGCCGCAGGCATCGCCGCGACCTTCAATACGCCGATCGGCGGCGTCCTTTTTGCCATTGAACTGCTGTTGCCCGAAGTCAGCGTGCAGAGCTTCCTGCCGGTGGCGCTGGCGACCGGAACCGCAACTTTCGTTGGCCAGTTCTTTTTCGGCCAGCAGCCGGCGTTTGCCGTGCCTGCGCTGGCACCGCTGGAGGTCAACGCGTCGGCGGTTATCAGCCTGTGTCTTTTCGCGCTGCTCGGCGTGATCACCGGCCTGGCCGCGGCCGGGTTTGTCCGCGGCCTGCACCTGATGGAGGATGTCTTCGATCGGATCAGGCATCGCTACCTGCGCCACACCTTGGGAATGCTGCTGGTCGGCGTGCTCTTCTATGTTCTGCACGAGACGCTCGGTCACTACTACGTCGAGGGCGTCGGCTACGCGACCATACAGGCGATACTCGGAGGACAACTCGGTGCCTTCCAGCTGCTGGCCGTGTTGTTCGTCTGCAAGCTGGTCGCCACCTCGCTCAGCCTCGGCTCGGGCTCCTCCGGCGGAGTCTTCTCGCCTTCGTTGTTCATGGGGGCAACCATAGGCGGGGCGTTTGCGACGGTCCTGGCCGCGCTGCACCTGCCGGTGCCGATCAGCGTCGGGTCATTCGCCATGGTCGGGATGGGCGCCATGGTCGGTGGCGCAACCGGCGCAGTGATGACCGCCGTGACCATGATCTTCGAGATGACGCGCGACTATTCCATCGTGATGCCCATGATCCTGGCCGTCGCCCTCAGCGTCGGCGTGCGCCGCCTGGTCTCGCCGGAGAGCATCTACACGCTCAAGCTGGTGCGCCGGGGACACCCGGTTCCCAAGGCCTTGCATGCCAACATCTTTCTGGTGCGGCGAGCACGCGACCTCATGGACCGGGCTTTTGTCGTCGCGCCCGCCGCGACCGACTTCGAGGATTTCCTCCGCAAGCCCGAACACCACGGGAGGATGCTGCACGTCGTCGTGACGCGCGGCAATCGCATCCAGGGAGTGCTGCGCATCAACGCCGGGCTGAGGCGCGGCCTGGCGCACACGCACGCGGGCATCACTCTCGGCGACGTCGCTCACCGCAATTTTACCGTTGTCCGCGAAGACGACACCGGCCTTGCGGTCATCCGCCGCCTTTCGCGCAAGCGCGCCCTGATGGCCCTGGTGGTCCAGGGCCGCGTGCCGCGACCGGCCGGCGTGCTGGGCGTGATCACCAAGGAACACGTTGCCGATTCCGTTGCCGAGAGCATACAAGTCTATCCCGAGTGACAGTCACCGCAAGCAACTTGCCCATGCAGTAGCGCCAGGGCGAGCCGCGGCGACGGCGCAGACCCGGGAAGTAGGCGAGCAGGCCGAAGGTCGCTGCGGACGCCGACTTTGATTTTCGCAGTGGCAAGGATAGCGTTGCACTGAGGCTCTGCGCTTCGCGCCGTCGATGGGGCGGGAAAGTCGTGCGAAGGTCGAAGTGGATTGCCGCGTCGGCTGCGCCTCCTGGCAATGACGTTGGGTGGGGGATGGGCGCTGGCTTACCCGCCCCCTTCACGCTTATTGAGGTTCCGCCACGACGGCAACAGTCGCCGTGGTTGTTCAAATCGGCCAACGGCGCGATGATGCCGAGACGCTCCGGTCCAGCGGCTGGCGTATTGGACGATCATGGCGCAGCCAGCCAGGGGTAGGCGCAAGGGTCGGAGCCTTCCGCAGCGCCTGCGACGTTCTGACTACGAGGAGAATGATCATGGAAAACGCGATTCACACGCTGAGCGATTTGTTCCGCCAACTCGGCTTGCCGGATGACGCGGCGAGCATCGAGGACTTCATCGCCCGTCATCGGCCGCTGCCGCCAGGGGTTCGTGTCGCCGATGCGTCGTTCTGGACGCCGAGCCAGGCGCAGTTTCTGGCCGAGGAAATGAGCGATGACGCCGACTGGGCGGAACTGGTCGACACCCTGGCTTTGCTGCTCAGCAAGTAGTTCCTTCCTCGCCACGCGCCTGCGGCGGCGTTTTTGGCTGAATCGCCGCTATCTGTTATGGTCGCACCGATGCACAACATCCTCTCCGTATCCGAGCTCTCGAAGACCTACGACTCGCGCTTCCAGGCGCTCAAGCGCATCAATCTGGACATTCGCCGCGGCGAGATATTTGCCTTGCTGGGCCCCAACGGCGCGGGAAAGACGACGCTGATCAGCATCATCTGCGGGATCGTCAAGGCCAGCGAAGGCAGCGTTCGGGTCGATGGCCACGACATCGTCGCCGACTACCGTGCCGCTCGCGCGATGATCGGTCTGGTGCCGCAGGAACTGACCACCGATGCCTTCGAGTCGGTGTGGGCGACGGTGTCGTTCAGCCGTGGCCTGTTCGGCAAGCCGGCGAATCCCGCCTACATCGAAAAGATCCTCCGCGAGCTATCGCTGTGGGCCAAGAAGGACAGCAAGATCATCACGCTTTCGGGCGGCATGAAGCGTCGCCTGCTGATTGCCAAGGCGCTGTCGCACGAGCCGGAGATTCTCTTCCTCGACGAGCCGACCGCCGGCGTTGACGTCAACCTGCGCCGCGACATGTGGCAGCTGGTGCGCTCGCTGCAGGCCACCGGGGTGACCATCATTCTGACCACGCATTACATCGACGAGGCCGAAGAGATGGCCGACCGCATCGGGGTGATCAGCAAGGGCGAGATCATTCTGGTTGACGAGAAGGCCGAGCTGATGCGCAAGCTCGGCAAGAAGCAGATGACGCTGCAACTGCAGGCCACCCTGGAACGTATCCCGCCTGCGCTGGCCGCCTATCAACTCGAGCTGGCGAGCGATGGCAACGAGCTGATCTATACCTTCGACGCGCAGGGCGAGCGAACCGGCATCGTCGCTCTGCTCAAGGAGCTCAACGACGCGGACATCGTTTTCAAGGACCTGCACACCACGCAAAGTTCGCTCGAGGATATCTTCGTTAGCCTGGTGAAGGAAGAGAAATGAACTGGCATGCAATGCGCGCGATTTACCTCTTCGAGATGGCGCGTACGCGCCGCACGCTGTTGCAGAGCGTCATATCGCCGGTGATTTCGACGTCCCTGTACTTTGTCGTCTTCGGCGCGGCGATCGGCTCGCGCATCGACGAGATCGAGGGCATCAGCTATGGCGCTTTCATCGTCCCCGGGCTGATCATGTTGTCGCTGTTGACGCAGAGCGTTGCCAACGCCTCGTTCGGCATCTACTTCCCGAAGTTCACCGGAACGATCTACGAGCTGCTGTCGGCACCGATCTCGTACATCGAAATCGCGGCTGCCTATGTCGGCGCCGCGGCGACCAAGTCGATCATCCTCGGGCTGATCATCCTGGCCACGGCGGGTCTGTTCGTCCCGCTGCAGGTCGCGCATCCGCTCTGGATGCTGCTTTTCCTGGTCCTGACGGCGGTGACTTTCAGCCTCTTCGGTTTCATCATCGGCATCTGGGCCGACAATTTCGAGAAACTGCAGCTCGTGCCGCTGCTGATCATCACCCCGCTGACTTTCCTCGGCGGCAGCTTCTACTCGATCAACATGCTGCCGCCGGTCTGGCAGACGATCACCCTGTTCAACCCGGTGGTCTATCTGGTCAGCGGTTTCCGCTGGAGTTTCTACGACGTCGCCGACGTCGGTGTCGGCGTCAGCCTGGTCATGACGCTATTGTTCCTGGCGGTGTTCCTGGCTATCGTGGCGTGGATCTTCAAGACCGGGTATCGGCTGAAGAGCTAGTGCAGTGCTGGATTGTTGATGGGAATTTCAGCGCCCCTGACGGCAAGGTGAAACCCGTGGCGTCGCTGGCGCTGCCCACGTCACCAAGACCGTGCAACCATTCCCCAGGCACCGTCATTGCGAGGAGGCGCAGCCGACGCGGCAATCCAGTTCCAGTCTCTGACTCCTTGTCCGTCACACCAGCCAGGCGAAAAACAAGACCTCTGGATTGCCACGTCGGCTGCGCCTCCTCGCAATGACGTGCGGGCGGCCGTGGCGCGTCATTTTCGCCGCGACGTTCAGCCCGCCGGGCAGCCGCTTGAAACCCTGTCGTCGCCGGCATTCTTGCGTTTCCTGCTGCGGGCAACACGACAGCAGCCGGATGTCGGTGGGTGGCGGTGCCGAGGACGACGCTTTCTGCGGCGTCGGCAACCCCGGCAGGTGTCAACGGACCTCCGCGGCACCGAGCGCCACGCTGCCTTGCGCCTGCCGGTTCTCCTCTGAGGCCGGCATGAGCCGGGTCAGCGCCTGGCGCCGGGCGTCCTTGTCCAGCGCAGCGAGCTGGGAGACGCTGCGGTAGAACTGCGGCAGGTCGTAATCCAGTCGGGCGAGCAGGGCTTCGAACGCCGGCACCAGCTCGTTGTAGAGCGCGAGCGATGCCAGTTTGGCGTTGTTCAGGTCGTCGCCAAAGAACGCGTCGTAACCGGCGTAGCCGCCCCAGCTGGCCTTCAGTTCGGCGTAATCGCTGCGCAGGGCGGCGAACAGGGCGGCCTTGGCGTCGCGTTGCGCAGCGGCCGGGCGCACGCGGTCGTTGTCGTAGAGCGCGCGAAACCTGTCGCGATAGGCGTGCATCAAGGCCGCAAAGCCGGCCTTGCGCAGGCGCTGCGTCTCGAAGATGGCGCGCTGCCCGGGTGCGGCGTTGCTCGCCAGCCAGCGCCGCATGCCTTCGTTTTCCAGCGCCGTGGCGAAGGACTCGTTGAACAGCGAATCGTCGTTCACGAAGACCACCTGGTGGGCCAGTTCGTGAAAGACGATGCGCGCCACTTCCGGCGAACCGAAGCGCAGGAAAGTGTTGAGCACCGGGTCGTCGAAATAGCCGAGCGTGGAATAGGCGGGGACGCCAGCGACGTAGGTGTCGTAACCCTGCTCGCGCAGCTCGGCGGCGAGCGCCTCGGCGTCACGCTGGTCGTAGTAGCCGCGGTAGCTCACGCAGCCGACCATCAGCAGGCACCAGTTCCTGGCTTTCAGCGACAGTTCGGGCGCGGCGAATACGTTCCACACCACGTAGGGTCTGCCGAGGTCGGCGTAGGCACGATAGCTGCCGTTGTCCGGCAGGGCCAGATCGCGGCTGGCGAAGTCGCGTATCGCCTGCACCTCGTGCAGCTTGCTCTTCAGCCGCGGATCGCTGGCCGGATCGCTCATCAGCCTGTCGATGGGCGTGGCGGCGCGCATTACGGCGAGGTGCCCGCCGATCGCCTGCGCGTAGTAACCGGCGTTGCTGCAGCCGCTCAGCAGGACCGCGAGCAGCAGCACGAGCGAGTCCCTAAGCCGGCTCTTGATCATGGCGAAAGTGACCCGTCTCGAGGAAGGCTACGATTTGCGCCGCACACGCAGGTGAGGCGAGCATTTGCGAGTGGGCGACGGGCAGGGCGATGAAATCGGCGGCGCCGGGCAAGCGCGTTTCCGCCACGGCCACGACGCCGTCGTTGGGATGCGGCAAGCCGGGGACGACGCGGCCGAGGCCGAAGCTGCGCGTGCCCGCGAGGACGCCGACCGGTGGCGCTGACGCGAGCAAGGTTTTTGTCGGCGCCGGACGCGACAACCATTCCATGATCGAGCGGCCGAGCAGCGTCGGCAGTCCCGCGACCCTGGCCAGCCGTCGTGCGCAGTGGCTGTCTAGGCAGGGCGTGCCGAGAAGGATCGCCCGGCGCAGGCGTGGATCGACTGACTGGGCCAGCAGGTCGAGGATGATCAGCCCGCCCATGCTGTGGCCGACGAGATGGATGTCGCTGGCGCCCGTCGCCTCGATAAAGGCTTTGAGCGCCTGCGCATTCTGCGCCAGCGTGGCGCGCACGCTGGGGTAGCCGAAACGCCGCGTACGGTAACCACGGCGCTGCAGCCAGTGGCTGTGCAGCGCGAAAACGGCCGCCGGCGTCCACAGGCCGTGCACCAGGATGACGGTGGGCTTCGGGTGTCGATGTCGAGACGGCGTGCTGTCGTCCAATGCCTGCTCCTGTAGGGCGTTGCTGCCGTCAATTCTACGGCTTCGTCGGCGCCGCGTCGTTGCGCAGCGAGTATGGCGCCCGCCGCGAGCGGGCATTGCATGCCGGAGTCGGGGGTCTGGAAGCGCAGGCGGGTAGCGGGTATCGTGCACGCCTCGGATCGTCCCTCGTCACTCCGCACCCATCGCCCATGAATAACACGCGACAAGCAAGTATCGACCCCGTCCTTTCCACGCTCGAACCGGCAGCCGTCTGGGCGCATTTCGCGACGCTTTGCCGCATTCCACGCCAATCCAAGGCGGAAGGGCGCTTGCGCGACGAGATTCGGCGCTGGGCGCTGGCCAGGGGACTGTCGGCGACGGTCGATGCGGCGGGAAATCTCCTGCTTTGCAAGGTCGCCAGCAGCGGCATGGACGATGCGCCCGGCGTCATTCTGCAGGCGCATCTGGACATGGTCTGCGAGAAGAACGCGGGCACCGCGCATGACTTTTCGTGCGATCCGATCCGGCCGCTGGCGCGCGACGGCTGGTTGCTCGCCGAGGAGACGACGCTGGGCGCCGACAACGGCATCGGGGTGGCCCTGATCCTGGCCGCGCTCGACGACGACTCGCTGCGGCATGGACCGCTCGAAGCCTTGCTGACGGTCGACGAGGAAGCCGGCATGGGCGGCGCGCACGGTCTGCAGCGCGGCTTGCTGCAGGGTCGGCTGTTGCTCAACCTCGATACCGAGGAGTGGGGCGAGTTCTACCTGGGGTGCGCGGGAGGTCTGGACGTCAACGTGCATCGCGAGGGTCGCGCGGAACCCGTCCCGGGCGATCTGTCGGCCTGGCGCGTCGATCTGCGCGGCTTGCGCGGCGGACATTCGGGCATCGACATTCACGAGCAGCGCGGCAACGCGATCAAATTGCTGGTCCGCGTGCTGCGTGACCTGGAGAGCCAGCTGCCGCTTCGTCTGGCGCAACTGAGCGGCGGCTCGGCGCGAAATGCGCTACCCAGGGAGGCGTCGGCGACGCTGGCCGTGCCGTCGGGGAGCGTCGCCGCCCTGGCGGCTCGCCTGGCGTCGTGGCAGTCGTCGCTGCGCGAGGAATTGCCGGGCGTCGATGGGGCGCTGCACATCGATCTCGTGCCGGCCTCGGTCGACGAGCTGATGTCCGTCGACGATCAGTTCATCTGGCTGGCGTCGCTGTCTGCGGCACCGCACGGCGTGCGCCGCCACAGTTCGAGCGTTGCGGGGGTGGTCGAGACGTCGAACAACCTTGGTATGGTCGGGATCACGCCGAGCGGTGGCTTCTGCAACTTCATGGTTCGCTCACTCGTCGACAGCGGCAGCAAGGCGCTCGCCGACGAGATTGGCGCGCTCTTTGCGTTGTCGGGAACGGTCGCCGAGCAGGCCGGCCACTATCCGGGCTGGGCCCCGAATCCCGCTTCGCCGCTGCTGGCGCTTTGCCAGTCGGTCTACCGGCGGAAGTTCGGCGCCGAATCGAGCGTCCAGGTGATCCACGCCGGACTCGAGTGCGGCCTCATCGCCGCCCGCTATCCGGGCCTGGACATGGTCTCCTTCGGGCCGACGATCCGCGGCGCACACGCGCCCGGCGAGCGCGTCGAGATCGCTTCCGTAGGACGCGCGTGGCAACTCCTGACGGCGATTCTGGCCGCTGTCGGTGAAGGCGGCGCGAGCGCCGAACCGCCTCTGGCGCACGCGGCTGAGGGAACGAGCTGACGCGCCGATGGAGGCGGACGATCTGCAACGGCTGGTGACCTGGAGCATGCCCTACGGCAGGTACAAGGGCCGTCTGATTGCCGACCTGCCGGGCAACTATCTGAACTGGTTCGCGCGCGAAGGGTTTCCGCCGGGCAAGCTCGGCCAGCTCCTGGCGCTGATGCACGAACTCGACCACAACGGCCTCTCCGGACTGCTCGCGCCGCTGCGCCCGCGGTGAGGCGGCGGGGCGGTGGAGCGCGCCTGCGCTTCCGGATCTGTCGCGGCGCACGTCCATCGCCGCCCGTTGTTCGCCGGCTTCGTGGTGCGGAGCTGCGCATGCGGGCGGGCAGGGTCCGGGGATAGAAAACGACGTTTCGCTGCATAGGATTTCATGCCACGATTGCGGCCATGACTGCCTCACCTCCCCTTGGCGATACCCGCGCTGCCTGGTTGCTGGCCGGGGTGGAGTTCTTCTTCGCGCTGAGCTGGGTGGTGTACGTCATCTTTCTTCCCGAACTGCTGGCGCGCGGTGGCATCGACAGGCGCTACCTGCCGTGGATCATCGCCGCCGACCAGTTGATCTTCGCCCTCGCCGACTGGTGGATGGGGGTCGCCGTCGATCGGGCGCGCGCGGCGCTGCGCATGATCGGGCCGATGCTGGTGCTGCTCTCGGCGGTTTCGGCGCTGGCGATGCTGCTGATGCCGTGGCTGGCCGCGACGCCGGCGCTGTTCCTGCTGGCCATCGGCGTCTGGGTGGCGACGTCGTCGGCCTTGCGGGCACCGCCGTACGTATTGCTTTCGCGCTACGCCGGGCGGGCGACGCTGCCGCGCCTGGCTGGCATCCAGTTGCTCGGGCTGGCGGTGGCGTCGGCGCTCGCGCCTTACCTGGCAATCGTCCTCAAGGGGGTCGACCCGGCGCTGCCTTTCCTGCTCAGCGCACTCGCCGTGGCCGCTTCGGCGCTGGCGCTGGTTCATGTCGAGCGGCGCTTGCCGGCTGCCGTGGCGCCGGCCGCCGGAACCGTGCCGCAGACAGCGGGCGGCCGGGCGAAAGGCTCGTGGGCCTTCCTGCTGCTGCTCGCCCTGCTCCTCGCCATTGGCCAGCAGGTGCATTCGCTGATCAACTCGGCGGCGCAGTACAAGCGGCTGGCGGACCCGGCGCTGCTGCCCTGGTTGCTGCCGGTCTTCTGGATCGGCTTCAGCTTTGGTCTGCTCGGCGCTGGTCGCCTGGTGCGGGCGCGTGGCGTGCTGCAGGTTCTGCAGGGGGCGTGCGCGCTGGGCGCGCTGGCGCTGACCGGCACGGTGCTTGCCGTTTCGCTGGAGGCCTTGCTGTTGAGCCAGTTTGCGGCCGGGATCTTCTGGGCCGCCATCCTCTGTGCTGCGATCGGTCTGGCTGCCGAGAGCGGCCATCCGCTGCACACCGGGCGCCATACCGGCGCCTTGATGGCGACTCTGGCGGTGGCGGCGTTTTCACGTATCGGGCTGGCGGCGTCTGGCGGTGCTGCCGCGGTGGGGGCCCAGGTGCTCGACTGGTTGCCGGTGGCCTTGTGGTGTGTGGTCGCGCTTATCGTGCGGCGCATGCGTTAGGCGGCGGGTCGCGGCGCTTGCTGCACTCGCGGCCATCAGTGTTCCCTGCCGTCGACGCGTGGCTGGAGGAGATAAGGGATGTAACGCCAGGCGAGGATGGCGAAGCTGCAGAACCAGCACGCTGCGGCGAGCTCGATCCAGCGCAGGTAGCCGGCCGGGTCGATTTGCGGGATGACGTTGCGGAGCACGAAGCCGGCGATCATGATCCACAGCACGGCCTTGTCGAGACCGTCGAAAACCACTTTTCTGCCGGTGTGACCGTTGGCGATGCGGATCAGCATCGCCGGGATGATCAGGCCCATGGCGCCGAAGGTGAAGACGTGCATCGGCAGCGAGCCGACCCACGCCGGCTGCGCGACCTGCGCGACGAAGTCGAGCAGCAGCTGCGCGACGATGGCCAGGTAGCCGAGATACATGATGCCGATGTCCAGCCGGCGCAGCGCCAGCTGCGGCTTCCAGAACGCGAAGCGGACGAGCAGCAGCAGCGCCAGCAGGAGGCCGGTCCACCCCGCGACGGGTGCCGGCAGCAGGCTGGCAAAGACCAGCAGCACGGCGAGCATCTTGATGCCCGTGTCGAGGACCACGTTGCGCAGGATATCGGCGTGCATGGCGTTTTTCATGAACTGGGTCAGCGTCCTTTCGAGCATGACCAGAAACGCGACCCGGAAAAGCGCCACGGTCATGCTCGCGCCCGCCTGAAAATGCGCTTCGCTGAGCAGCAGGTTCTTGGCGACCAGGAAGAGCGGCAGGATGATCAGGAAGAAGTAGTTGTCGCGGAAGGAATCACTCTCGCGGTGGCGGATCAGCGACCACAGCAGCATGGCGACGATCGACGCCAGAAAGAGATTGCTGGCGAGGCGGAAGGCGAGTGGCGGCAGCGCGCCGGCGTACCACATTGCGGCGCGTTCGAGCAGCCAGGCGCCGACGAGCAGAATCAACGCCGTGCCATGGTAGCCGCGAATCTTTACCCAGTTCTTGGTCGACGTGAGCAGGAAGCCGCCCATCACCGCCCAGCCGAAGCCGAAGAACATTTCATGCGCGTGCCACTGGACGGGCGAGAAAGGTGCCGGCGGCGCGGTCAGGGTGCCCGCGAAGAACAGTGCCCAGAGAACCGGAAGGGCAAGTCCCGACAGGCAGGCGAGGGCAAAGAAAGGTCTGAAACCGACCAGCCAGAGAGCTTGTTCGGAAAATCGCATGGTCCGGAGGCCTCGATGAGGGGTTCGCGGGAGTAGCGCCTCGCGCGAGCGCGCTGGTGCGTTGTTGCGTCGTCGGGTTGGCAGGGGCTGATTTTCGCGCAGTGGCCAGTGGCTGGCTTTGATCTAGAACGGCGCCGGGCAGAAAAACCGCAGCGGCTGCCTGCTCTCGGGGTGGGCAAAGGCCAGCGTTTCGGCGTGCAGCAGGAGCCGCGTGTCCTCGGGCGCGAGGTCGTTGCTGCCGTAGAGCGCGTCGCCGACGATCGGGTGGCCGATGGCCAGCAGGTGCACGCGCAACTGGTGTGTACGCCCGGTCAGGGGAATGAGCAGCAGGCGCGAGCGATTGGCGGTCGGATCGTGCGCGAGCACCTGGTAGCGGGTGAGCGAGGGCTTGCCGGCGAGCGGGTCGACTTTCTGCCGCGGTCGCCGGGGCCAGTCGGCACTCAGTGGCAGGTCGATTTCGCCGCTGGCGACGAGCAGTTCGCCGGCGACGACCGCCACATAGCGTTTTTCGACCTGGCGATTGGCGAACTGGCTGCTCAGCCGCCGCTGCATCTCCTTGCCGCGTGCCAGTACCACCACCCCGGAGGTGTGCATGTCGAGCCGGTGCACGATCAGCGCGTCGGCGAATTCGGCCTGCAGGCGCGCGCTCAGGCAATCCTGCTTGTCTTCGCCGCGACCGGGTACGGTGAGCAGGCCGGCTGGCTTGTTGACCACCAGCAGCGCCGCGTCGCGATAGAGGATTTCCGGCGTGCCGCGGAGCGGATCGGCGCTGGCAGGGATGGCGGGGATGGTGGGGAATGCGGTTTTGACGGCGTTCATGCGCGAGCGGAGTGGGGGAAAGGCACTGATGGAATTTGCCGAAAGCGGCCAATTGTCGCGCCAATTGGCCGGTCGCGGCGAGAGCCGGCAAATCCATTACACTGCACGGGCGCTGCGACGCGCTGCCGGCAGCCGATCGGGACGGGCTTCCGCCAATGACAAATCACTTCCAGGAGAAGAGCTTGAGCACTGCAATTCCAGAGTTGACGACGATGGCCATCGTACTGAACGAGGGCCTTGCCGAGATCACCCTGAATCGTCCGGAGCGGTCGAACGCCATCAACCAGGCCATGTGGCAGGAGCTGCGCATGGCCTTCTCCTGGGCCGACGAGCACGATGAGGTGCGGGTGGTGATGCTCAGTGGCGCCGGCCGCAACTTCTGCGCCGGCATCGACCTGGCGATGCTCGCCGGTGTCGCCGAGCGTGTCGCGCATCGCGACCCGGCGCGCGGACGCGAGGCGCTACGCCGCGTGATCCTCGATCTGCAGGATTGCCTGTCAACCGTCGAGCGTTGTCGCAAGCCGGTGCTGGCGGCGATCCACGGCGCCTGCATCGGCGGCGCGCTCGACCTGGTGAGCTGTTGCGACATGCGCTACGCGGCCGCTGACGTGCACTTTGCAGTGCGTGAAATCGACGTCGGAATGGCCGCCGACGTCGGCACGCTGCAGCGCCTGCCGCGCCTCGTCGCGGACGGCATCGCGCGCGAGATGGCCTATACCGGGCGCAAGGTCGATGGCTTCGAGGCCAAGCTCATCGGCTTGATCAATCAGCTTTTCGAGACCCCGGAGACGCTGCTCGACGGCGTTCGCGAGATCGCCCGGACGATCGCCGCGAAGTCGCCGCTGGCGATACGCGGCAGCAAGGAGATGCTCAACTACGGGCGTGATCATTCGGTCGCCGACGGCCTGAACTACGTGGCGACCTGGAACGCGTCGATGCTGACTTCGAGCGATCTCGAGGAAGCGATGACCGCCATGCGCGAGAAACGGTCACCGACCTTCAGCGATTGAGGCGCCCGCACGGACAGCCGCAGTGAGCGTCGTGAACACCTTTGCGCATCATGTCGGGCTGGCCGCACCGCTGTTCGTTCTCGTGCTGGTCGGCTACCTGCTGATGCGCGGCTGCGGCTGGCCGAAGGCAATGTCCGAGAACCTCTCGCGTTTCGTATTCTCGGTGGCTCTGCCGGCGATGCTGTTCCGCATGATGAGCGACTTCTCGAAGCTGCCAGCGGTCGACGCGCGTCTGCTGGTCGCTTTCTTCGGCGGCTGCCTGATTGTCTTTGCGATCGGCCGTCTGCTTGGCTGGTGGCTGTTTGCGCTCGACGGAGTCGGGCAGTCGGTGTTCGCGCTGGGTGGCGTGTTCTCGAACAACGTCCTGCTCGGCCTGCCGCTGGCCAAGGTCGCACTCGGCGAGGCGGCGGTTCCGTCGGTGGCCCTGGTGCTGGTGTTCAACGCCTTGATCCTGTGGACCCTGGTCAGCGTGTCGGTCGAGTGGGCGCAGCATGGCAACTTCTCGGCGCGCGGTTTTGCCAGGACGGCGCGTGGCGTGCTGACCAATCCGATCGTCGCCGGCATCCTTTCGGGAGCGCTGTTCGGTCTTGGCGGCTGGCCGCTGCCGGCTCTGATCGCGCAGCCACTGGGCATGCTGGCGCAGGCGGCGGCGCCACTGGCGCTGATCGTTCTCGGCATGGGGCTGGCCGAGTACGGCGTGCGCACCGGCTGGCAAATCAGCGTTGCCATCTGTTTCCTGAAGTTGATCGTGCAGCCGCTGGTGGTCTGGGCGCTGGCGTTGCTGATCGGTCTGCCGGCGATGGAGACGCAGGTGGTCGTTCTGCTCGCTTCGCTGGCCGTCGGCGCGAACGTCTATTTGATGTCGCGCCAGTTCAACACCCTCGAAGGGCCGGTGGCCAGCAGCCTGGTGTTGTCGACGCTCCTCGCGGCCTTGAGCACACCGCTGCTGATGACGCTGACCGGCCGCTGAGAGCCCGTGCCGATATTCCGCAGGGTTCGCGTTGGGCGTGAGTGCCTCGTTGGTGATGGCGAGTTCATTGGCCGTCATGCCCTTCCGATCGCCGACAACCTGCTCAAGCGGCAGTTCGACCCGGGCAAGGCCAATGCCGCCAGGGTTTCGGACATCACCTACCTCCGCACGGGGAGCGGCTGGTTGTACCTGGCCGCCGTGATGGACCTGTTCTCGCGCAAGATCGTGGGCTGGGCGATGGCCCCCCACAGCCCTGCCGAACGGGTCTGTACAGACTTGCAGATGGCCATTACCCAGCGCCAACCATGCCGAAGCCTCCCGCGACGTGACCGGTTACATCGTCGGCTTTTACAACAGCGCCCGTCGGCACTCGAGACTCGGTTACCTGCCGCCGAATGTCTATGAACAGCAAGCGGCAGAAAAGCAATCCATCCCGGCGTCCGAAGTAACTTGACCACTACATACGGCGTGACGAGGGTGGTCCGGCCAGCATCGAACCACAGGCGGCGATCGGCCAACTCGTTCGCGCGCTCGGCAAAGACGGAGACAAGCCGCGCGTGAGGCGCGCGGCCAAACCCGGTCCCCGGCAGATCCAAGCGTTGCGCGATCTTCTTGCCCCGGCAGCGGATCATCCACAAGAGGATCATAGGCGATCCAGCGAATTGCGTAGTTCGTCTGCCCGCTCCTGTAACGAACGCCGCGTCGCTTCATCCATCGTCGCCAACTGTCGATAGACCATGCCGAGACGCGGATTGGGCGAGAGCTTTCCGGCGTGGCGCGCAAAGAAGTCCCAGTAGAGGGAATTGTAGGGGCAGGCTCGCTCGCCGGTGCGCAGCTTCTTGTCGTAATGACAGCCCTTGCAATAGTCACTCATGCGGTCAATGTAGGCGGCGCTGGATACGTACGGCTTGGTGGCCAGCAGTCCGCCGTCGGCGAACTGGCTCATGCCGAGGGTGTTGGGCAGTTCGACCCATTCGAAAGCGTCGACATAGACACCGAGATACCAGCGATGCACGCCTGCGGGGTCGAGGCCGGCCAGCAGCGCGAAGTTGCCGATCACCATCAGTCGCTGGATGTGGTGGGCGTAGGCGTGCTCGAGAGACTGGCCGATGGCGCGGGCGAGACAGCGCATCCTGGTCCGACCGTTCCAGAACCATCCCGGCAGCGCCCGGGCGTGGCCAAACACGTTCTGCTCGACATACTCCGGCATGTGCGCCCAGTAGAAACCGCGGATGTACTCGCGCCAGCCGACGATCTGCCGGATGAAGCCCTCGGCAGTCGCCAGCGATACCCGCCCCGCGCGCCAGGCGGCGTTGGCCTTGGCAACGACCTCGCGCGGATCGAGCATCTTGGTGTTGAGTGCAAATGACAGGAGCGAGTGGAATATTCGCCAGGCGCCATGGCTCATCGCGTCCTGGAAGTCGCCGAAGTGCGGCAGCGCTTTCTCGATAAGGCGTCGAGTTGCTGCAAGGCTTCGGCGCGATTGAGCGGCCAGGCCAACTGTGCCGCGTTGGCCTCGCCGAAGCTGTTAACGCCCGCGGAGACGATCGTCTGCCAGAGCGCTGAATGATCGTGAGAGGTCCGGAAGTCTGCGGGTTCGGACGGTAGCCCTGGCCAGGGCTTGCGGTTGTCGTGGTCGAAGTTCCATTGGCCGCCCACGGGTCGGCCAGCGCCATCGATCAGTACTCGATGTTGCACCCGCATGTGGCGGTAAAAGTGCTCCATCACCCATTGCTTACGGGTCGAAAACAGCCGCGCAGCGTCGTCGCGCAAGGTATAGAAGTGCTCGCTTTCCACCATTCGGCAGGGGATGGATTGCCGCCGAGCATAGGCGGCCAGTTGCGCGTCGAGTCGCCATTCGTCGGGTGCCTGGTATTCGAAGGCCCGGACGTTGAACCGAAGCAGCAGCGCATCGAGGTTGTCCGGGAGCGACTGCCGGTTGTCCGGATCATCGATCGTCAGGTAGTGCACGCGGTGTCCGGCCGCACGCAACTGACGGGCCAACTCGCGCATCGCGGCAAAGATGGCGAGGACTTTCTGCGCGTGGTGCAGCACGTAGTCGGTTTCCTGGCGCATTTCCATCAAGACGTACAGCACATCGTCGCGCCGCTGCTCGAACCAGGTGTGCCGTGGATTGAGCTGGTCCCCGAGAATCAGCCGAAGAGTTGTGCCGGGACTCATGCGGTTTTCTGGTAAAGCCCCCGGCGCTGGCGTTGCGGCAAGCCGCGCTTCCGCTCCAGACCGGGCAAGCGGTGCGTCAGAGGGAAAGGTTCGTGGCAGGGCCGCGATTCACTCAGTCCGGCCATCAGCATCGCGCGAACGACTGCAACACCTGTTCGGCCAGCGTCCGGCCGCTGCGCCAGGCACCCTCTACCTTGCCGCCGTTGAGCCAGTCTCCGCAAAGGCCCAGGCCAATGTCTGGACGCCAGGCACAACCCTCGTGGAGGGCCGGTTCGGTGTCGGCGTAACGCCAGCGGTGGACAGTCCATTCCTGTGGGGCTGGACCGCCGAGTTGGCCAAAGGCGGATAGCAGGGCGACGGCGACGCTCTCGGAATCTTCTTCCAGATGCGCCTCGCTCCAGTCTGCACAGGCGTGCAGCAGCCAGGTTTCCTCGCCGCTGCGGCCCGGCTTGCTGCTGTTGCGGGCGAGCCAGCGCAGTGGGCCCCGATTGACGAAGGCGGCATCGAACGGCAGGTCGACCGGCGCAGCAAAGCGCAGCATAAGCGCCCAACAGCCGCGCATCACGGCGCTGCTTGCCAGTGCCGCCAAATCGGGGGCCGCTTGCTGCAATAGTGGTACCGCCTGCGGCGAAGGTACGGCCAGCAGGACGGCCGCAAAGCGCGTTTCCAGCCAGCCCTGTTCAGCCGAAAAAACCTGCCAGCCGTGCGCCTGAGGCCTGAACTGCTGGATGTTCGTTCGCGCGTGCACGGCCAGAGTGCTGGCCAGATACCGGGCAGGCGCGGTCATCGTCGGCATACCGACAAAGCGCTCGACCGTCGGCTCGCGTTCTTCCGGCGAATCGCCATCAAACATCGATAGCCTGGGAGCCCAAACGCCCGCGACCCCGGCCTGCTGCCAGCGCTCCACTTCGGCGCGGAAGGCGGGGTGGCGAGCGGTGAAATACTGGGCACCGTGATCGCATTGCCAGTCGTCGCCGCGACGGGCGCTCATGCGTCCGCCGGGGCCGCGACTCTTGTCGAACAGACTGATTTCGAGGCCAGCCCGTTGCAGTGCCGTGGCGCAGGACAGGCCGGCGATGCCGGCACCGATCAGCGCAATATGCGGAGGGTAATTCATGGCTTCCTTGTCAATCATCAATCCGACGAGCCTGCGCGCGAATTCTTCCCGGCACAAGTCATTGCCAGCCTTGCAGCCACTGCTGGCCGTCGGTTAGATCACGCCAGGGCAGCGAAAACAACCGCCGAGAGTACACCGATTCCAGTTCGATGCTCTCGATTCGAGTGGCCGGGGACTCCGGCTGAATCACCCCGGTAACGATGAAGTGTTTCTCCTTGTCATGCGGGGTGGCCGCCGTCCACTTGCTGAGCAACAGCTTCTTCGGGTTCAGACGGCGAGCAGCCGGTGAGCCGAAGGCCTGTGATTCGGATCCGGGTGCGGAAGATGATTTCACGGCTTCACTCATCATTGTCCTGGACAAACTATAGTTTGGCGCGTAGTATAACGCACAAATGACCTTTACGTGGTCATGCGCCTCAAGGATGTCTAGCACAAACAAGGCTCCAGATCGGTAAGTCTGATGATTTCATTGGCGCCCGGGGAGTCCCTTCCTTAAGAACAGCTGAGCCGGAGAAGATATGTCATGGAAAAAGTAGCCCTGGTCACTGGAGCAGCAGGCGGGCTGGGTCAATCGGTGGCGGCCAGGCTGGCAGAGGCCGGCTGGGAACTACTGCTGACCAGCCGGGAGGGTGAGCGCTTGACCCACAGCTACGGGGACAGCCACGTACAGGTGGTCGCTGACTGCTCCACCGTTGCCGGGGCACGCCACGTTCTTGAGGTCGCCAAGGCGCACCAGTTGCTGCCCACGGCCTTCGCGCACTGCGTCGGCAACATTCGCCTGGGCGCACTGCATCGCATGTCCGACGCCGACTTTGCGGCCTGCCTCAACGCCAATCTGGTCAGCGCCTTCCATACTCTGGCGGCTTTCGTCGGCGCCTTGCGCGACGCCAAGTGCCCGGGATCGGCGGTGCTGGTCTCGTCGGCGGCTGCACGGATCGGCACTCCCAATCACGAAGCAGTAGCGGCAGCGAAAGCCGGTGTCGAAGGGCTGGTACGCAGCGCCGCGGCGACCTACGCGAGCAATGGCATCCGGATCAACGCCGTCGCCCCCGGCATCATGGACACGCCGGCCTCCACCGCCATTCTCGGCACCGCGATGGGCCGCGAGGCGGCGGCTCGCCAGTATCCCTTGCCGGGCATTGGTTCTCCCGACGAACTGGCCGAACTGATGGTCTGGCTGCTCTCGGACAAGGCGGCCCGGGTGACCGGCCAGGTGTGGTCGATGGATGCCGGCTTTTCCACCGTTCGACCGTTGGTCAGGTAGGGCGCGATGGACCACTCTCTGCCCACTCCCGTTGCACGCATTCCGCGCAGCGTTGCCTGGCTCGGTTACGGAGGACTGCTGCCGTTTCTCGTCCTGGCCCCCGCCAGCCTCGTCGACCCGCACCACGCTAAGCTCTGGAGCGATGCGCTGTTTGCCTACGGTGCGGTGATCCTGACCTTCGTCGGCGCCCTGCATTGGGGGTTCGCCATGACTTTGACGGATCTGAGCGCAAGTCAGCGGACGTGGTGCTTCGTCTGGAGTGTCGTCCCCGCACTTATCGCCTGGTCGGCATTTCTGTTCTCGCCGATGCTGGCGAGTGTCCTTTTGGTGACCGGGTTTCTTGCCCACTACTGGCAGGATAGATTTCTGATCGCCGCCAGCCATCTGCCGGCCTGGTACCTGCCGCTGCGCTTCCGGCTGACTACGGTGGCCTGTATTTGCCTGACAGCAGGTGCTTTCGCTGAAACCTGGTAATCGTCCAAAACCCGTCGAGCAAAGGAGCCCCAATGAACGCCTTCAACAGACTTCCGGGATTCGTGCAGACGCCGGCTGGTCGCGAGCGCGACGTGCTCCGTCTGTTACCCCGTGTGCTCGTTTTCGGCACGCTGCTTCTGGCCCTGCCGTCGCTGGCGGCGAGAATTTTTCTCGGCGGAGGGGATGCAGTGGACGCCTCGACTCACCTCCAGATGGTCGACATTCTTGCACTCAGTATCGCCGTCCTGCACTGGACGGTGGTGCTGACGGTGGCGATTGCTGCGTTCATCGTCATGGTGATGAAAGGTCCCGCTTACGTGGCCGACGCCTATCCGCTCGAGGATTCGGAAGTCCCGGATTCTCCCGATTGCCGGCAGCCGGCTTCGTATTGAAGAATCGTCGCCAAGTGTTCCGGGCTACTGTCGGATCAGACGAAAAGCGAGGCCGCATGCTCGACGATGAGAGCAGCAAACGCGACGCAAGCACCGCGGCCGTTCCCGGCGGACGGTGGTCCAGGCTTGCCCGGCTGGGTGTTCTCGCCAGCGGTGTTGCCGGCAGTATGCTGGCACAAGGCACACGACAGTTGGCCCAAGGCAAGCGTCCGCGAATTGGCGACTTGCTGCTGACGCCTGAGAACGCGTACCGGGTTGCCGATCAGCTTGCCCGATTACGCGGGGCAGCGATGAAGTTCGGGCAACTGTTGTCCATGGATGCAGGCGATCTGTTGCCTCCGGAGTTTGGCGTTATCCTGGCACGCTTGCGCGCCGACGCCAAAGCCATGCCAATGAGCCAATTGGTGAATGTGCTCGACGCCAACTGGGGGCATGGTTGGGACCGTCATTTCCGGCAGTTCTCCTTCACGCCGAAGGCGGCAGCGTCGGTGGGCCAGGTCCATCTGGCGCAGACGAGGGACGGGCGGCGCCTGGCCATAAAAGTCCAGTACCCGGGTGTCCGCCAGAGTATCGACAGCGACGTCGATAATGTCGCCACCCTGCTGCGTGTCTCTGGACTGCTGCCCAGAGGACTGGATGTCGGACCGCTGCTGCGGGAATCGAAACGTCAGTTGCACGCCGAAGTGGATTATCTCGGTGAGGGCGCCTGGCTCAGCCGCTACGCCGGACTGCTTGCCGACGCCCCCGAGTTCATTCTGCCCGGGGTGCACGCCGACCTGACGACGGAGAGCGTCCTGGCGATGTCCTGCATGGGAGGCGTGCCGGTCGAATCCTTGCTGCATGCCCCGCAAGCCGAGCGGGACCGCGTGGCAGGACTGCTGTTCCGGCTGCTTTTTCGGGAGATTTTCGAATTCCGATTGGTCCAGACCGACCCCAATTTCGCCAACTACCGCTACGACAAAGCCAGCCGCAAACTAATACTGCTCGACTTTGGCGCCACCCGCCCCTACCCGGCAGTTGTCGTCGAGGCCTATCGCCGGCTGATGGCGAGTGCCGTCGTCGGAGACCGGCAGGAAATGAGCATGGCCGCCAGCGCTATCGGCTACTTTCGGGCTGACATCGGGGAGAGGCAGCGGCAACTCGTCCTTGACGTATTTCTGCACGCCTGCGAACCCTTGCGCTACGCCGGCGCCTACGATTTCGGAAATTCGGATCTGCCAGCGCGAATCCGCGACGCCGGCCTGGCATTGAGCAGCGAAAGGGATTCTTGGCATACGCCACCGGCGGATGCCCTGTTCTTGCACCGCAAGGCAGGCGGTCTTTATCTGCTGGCGGCAAAGCTCAAGGCGCGGGTGGACATCGGCGCCTTGTTCCAGCCTTACGCGTCGAGGCAGGCGCCGTCATGAGCCGGAAGCGAGATGCTGAATGGCCGGGCCTGCCGTCCAATCGTCGCCGTGCGTCGTTCCGGGCCGGGGTTGGCAGGGGCGGATGGCTACCTGCTTTCGATAGACCAGGGCAGCAGGCATGACGACTCCGATTTGCCGATTCGACACCCCCGAGGCCGTCGCCGGCTGGTACGCCATTGACGATCGCGTGATGGGGGGGGTCTCGGCCAGCCGGATGGCTTTTCATACGGAAGGGCATGCCACCTTCTCGGGATCGCTTTCCCTCACCAACAACGGCGGCTTTGCGTCCGTTCGCTCACCGGTGATAGCGTCCGCTAGCGTGGGCGGCTCAGCCTGTTTGCTCACCGTGCGCGGCGACGGCAAGCGCTACAAGTTCAGCATTCGGACTGGCGCCGAGCTCGACGGTGTCAGTTACCAGGCGGCTTTTCAGCCACCGGCTGGGGAGTGGACCAGGATAGAACTGGCCGTCGCCGATTTTATCCCGACCTGGCGAGGGCGCGTCCTCGACCACCTGCCACCGCTGGCCGTCTCATCGGCAAGACAAGTGGGCCTTCTGATCGCCGATCGACAAGTGGGTCCGTTCAAGCTCGATCTGCGCGCGATCGAACTTGTCGGCTGAAGGAAGGAGAAGAATGCGCAAGCGGCTCATCCTTGTACTGGTAGTCATGTCATGGTCGTTTCCGGCGTGGGCCGATGATCCGGCTTTGTCGCTCGGCGAACTCGCAAAACCGGGCCGTGTGCTGATGCTGCGGCATGCCCGCGCGCCGGGGTTCGGCGACCCGCCGAATTTCGTCATCGGCGATTGTTCCACGCAGCGGAATCTTGACGCCAGCGGCCGGGCTCAGGCACGACAGTTGGGCACCCGTCTGCGTGCGGTCGGCCTGACCAATGGACGAGTCTTTTCCAGCCAGTGGTGCCGTGCGCTCGAAACGGCCCGCCTACTGGACCTTGGCCCGGTAGAGTCCTTGCCGGCGCTGAATTCCTTCTTCGGGCGGGCGGACGATCGGGAAGAAACTCTCGACGCCTTGCGATCGTTTCTCGCCAGCTTGCCCGTTGATGGCCGGCCGGTGATCCTGGTCACCCATCAAGTGGTGGTGAACGCCTTCACCGAGGCAACGCCGCCTGCCGGCGGCGGCAGTGTTTTTCAGGTCAATGGAACCCCGATGCCGGTATGGCTTGGTGTCATTCCCGTCGAAGCACGAGAAGGTTCATGAGCATGACCTCCATTCGACGCATCTGCTCGGCCTTTAACTCGCTTCGCTGCTCCATTGTTTCCCCCCAAACCCCTGCAATGGGGACGGCGTTTCAGCAGTGACATGGCGGCGTCGAACGCGGCAGCGGCTCGCTGCAGCTCCAATACGCCGTATTGTGCCTTTCAATACGAGGTGGCGGAGAGGCAACGACGCGTGTTCGCTGGGAGGCCAGTATCGGATACCACGAGGCACCGCTTGGTGCGTGACCTGCTTCAGGATTGGCTGCTGATCGTCTCCAGGGGCGGCAACGAGAACTTCTTGATTGACTTCGGCTATGGCGGTTAAGGATACTTGTGGATGTGACTTTGGAGCACCCATTCTCAGATCAGCGTTCAACCAACGGTCAAGAGGCCATGAATATGTCAGAGGAAAACGGGTCGGCGCTTCACGACGATCATCTTTCGGAGAAACACGACGATCCATTGGTACGCGGATTGCATCGAGTCATCCGTCAAGCCATTCGCCTGCTGGCCGTCCTGATGACGATGGTCATCCTGTGGTGCGTTGCCGACGTGGTGCTGGTTCTCTACAACGCGTTGTCAAAACCGCCCGTACTGCTTCTTGACCTCAACGATATTTTTGTCGTCTTCGCGGCCTTTCTGGCAGTGCTGATCGCCATCGAAATCCTGGTCAATATCACCCTCTATCTGCGCGACGATGTCATCCACGTCCAACTTGTCGTAGCGACCGCACTGATGGCCATCGCCCGTAAGGTGATCGTGCTCGACCTGAGCACCCTGCAAGCCGAATATCTCTACGGCATGGCAGCTATCCTGCTGGCGCTCGGTGTTACCTACTGGCTGGTCTCTTCGCAGCCCAAGAAGTGAGAGAGCCGGGTCAAGAGCTTCGCGACGGATAACGGACTGCCGCTGGAGGTGCCGAACCACTGGATGAAGGCTGTAGGCATTGCTCGATGGTCAGGTCATGGAGTCGAAAGCGCATCGAGATCAGCACTCCGCCGTCCTGCCACGGAGCGCTTGATCGAAACGGTGGCGGGCGTGTTTCTTGCCCATCTTGCTGTTCAGTCAATCAGGCTTCCGCGACCTGAACCTGCCCTGGAACGATCGGCGACAAGTGCTTCGCCTCGCGCACCTCGATGTGTGTCACCCGCTGCAGTTCAAGCCCCCAGCGGCTCATGGCCTGCGATATCAGAATGGCCTCTCCAGAGTTGAGGCTGCCGTCCGCATCGACGATGTCGACGATCGCGGTCAAGGCCTTTTTCTGCAGCTCAGGCGACTGAATGTCATCCAGCAGGTGATCGACCAATTGCAGATCGAGCTCGATCTGTCCGATATTTGGCGCGCGGGCCGTTTGCATCAGGTCATTACAGAATTCATGTATGACTCGCTCAAGCGTCTCGGGGGGGATGCCCAGATCCCCGCGAAGTTCATGCTTTTCGAGTGCCTCGACTTCGCTGTGGTCGAGCGCGCCGTCAGCGAGCAGGGCCAGGGCGACGATCCGTGCCATGGCTTCCGGGCTATCGATGGGATATTTCCGCATTTTTCTCTCCTTGTTGGAACGGTTAAAAATTCCTTCTGAGCACGCCAGGGATCCCCTTGGCCAGAACGAAGTTCCGGCGTGCGTGACGGCGGCGCGCGCCACGGCGCAACCGGCGGCGGCTGGCTGGCAGACATGGCGTCAAATCGTCATGAAGGCCTCCAGGCCGTTGCGACAAACCTCACCGGAGCTTCAACCAGATCTCGTTGCGGCGCAGGAACCACGGCATGAAAGGAGGGTTGTAGCGCGCCAGGACCGGCTCTCCAAACCAGCTCACGTCGGCCGTACGCAAGGCGGTTTCGAGTTCGGCGAGGTGCTCATCGTAATTGGCCTGGGTCCAGAACCCAGAGTAGCGGATCACCGCGACGGTGCTTGCTGGCACTTCGCGCAGTTGCACCCGCGCGTCGTCCGGTTCGGGCGCCAGGTCGAGCGTCACCTCGCCGGGCAACACGAACTGCACGCGATAGCCCCCCGGGGCGGCGACCTGGGTCACCGGCGCGGTCATTTCGAGTCGCATCGGCGCTGGCGCCTGGGTCACCGGTGCGGTCATGGCGAACTTCGTCGAGCCCTTGTTCTTGCCGAAGATGTAGCCGGCAAGGATCGGGAACGCTTCACTGCCTGCCTCCTCGGCCGGGGCGTTGACGATCACCTCCGCTACAACGTACGGCGCGTAGCGCCGGACCTCGACTTCGCCGATCCGTCGCTCGACTTCATAGGAGGGTTCCTCGATGGCGCTCGACAGGCTTGGTGCGGCTGCGATGGCCAGGGAAAGCAAGAACTTGCGCATTGGAGTCCGTCCAGTAGGGGCAGCGACCGGGCGCCGAGCGGCTGACCCGGAACACGCCGCGTTGATTGATGGTGGGTACGCCGCCTTGCACTTCATCGCAACGCTCGCGCGGATCGTGACGGAGCCCTGCCGCGACGCCGGTAGGCCTTCTCGAACTCCATCACCAGGTAGATCGTCAGTCCGACGGCAATGATCGGCAACCAGTCGAAGGCGGCAATTGGTGCAGTGTGGAAGAGGTGGTTGAACAGTGGCAGGTAGGTGAATGCGAGCTGGGCGAGCATCATGGTGCCGATGCCGGCCCAGATCCAAGGGTTGCTCAGCAAACCGAGGTGGAACATCGACCAGCGCAGCGAGCGACAGTTGAGCAGGTAGAAGGACTGTCCGACCGCAAACACATTGACCGCGATGGTACGCGCCTGCTCTTCACTGGCGCCGCGCAGCAGTGCCCACTCGAACAGCCCGAAGGCGCCGACCAGGAGCATCACACCGACCATCGCGATACGCAGCGCCAGCTCGCCGTTCACGATCGGCGAGCCGGGAGCGCGTGGCGGACGGCTCATGAGATTCGGTTCCTTGGGTTCGAAGGCCAGCGCTAGCCCGAGGAAGACCGCCGTGGTCATGTTGATCCACAGCGCCTGCACGGGCAGGACCGGCAGCGGTTGGGCGAGCATTACCGCGACGACGATCACCAGTCCCTGGCCGGCGTTGGTCGCCAGGATCCAGGTGATGAACTTGGTCAGATTGTCGAAGACCCCTCGTCCCTCTTCGACGGCGGCGGCGATGGTGGCGAAGTTGTCGTCGGTGAGCACCATGTCTGCGGCTTCCTTGGCCACCTCGGTGCCGGTTATTCCCATTGCCACGCCGATATCTGCCCGACGCAAGGCGGGTGCGTCGTTGACCCCGTCGCCGGTCATCGCCACCACCTCGCCGCGCGCTTGCAGAGCCTGCACCAGGCGCAGCTTTTGCTCGGGAGTGACGCGCGCAAACACCGCCGTATCGTTCGCCGCGGCGGTCAATTCGCTGTCGGAAAGCGTGGCCAGTTGCGTGCCGGTCAGCGCCGCCGGAGCCACGCCCGGACCGGCGCGCTGATCGAGGCCGATCTGGCCGGCGATGGCGGCTGCGGTGACGGCATGGTCGCCGGTGATCATCTTTACGCGAACACCGGCGTCGCGACACGCCGAGACCGCCCTGATCGCTTCCTCGCGTGGCGGGTCGATCATTCCCTGCAGGCCGACGAAGGTCATTCCCTCGGCCAGGTCCTGATGGCCGAGCGTCTCCTGATCGTTGCTCGCGGGACGCTGGGCGAAAGCGAGCACGCGCAGCCCTGCCGCGGCCATTCCGTCCACCTGTGCGAGCACCACCTCGGGCTCGAGCGTCACCGTCTGCGCTCCGGCGTCCAGCGCGCCGCTGCAGCGCGCCAGCACGCTCTCCACCGAGCCCTTCACAAAAACCATTCGCGACTCGCCGGCATGCAGGGTCGCCATGTACTGATGCTGCGATTCGAAGGGCACCGCATCGAGGCGCGGCGCGCCGGCGAGGGCCTCCTGTGAATCCAGACCGGCCTTGCGCGCCGCGGCCAGCAGCGCACCCTCGGTGGGGTCGCCCTCGACCTGCCAGTGGCCATCTTTTTCGCGCAGCAGCGAGTCGTTGCACAGCATGCCGGCGCGCAGCAGCGCCACCAGGGCGGGATGATTTCCGGGGTCGACGGCCAGCCCTTGCTGCTGCAGGCTACCTTCAGGGCCGTAACCGACGCCGCTGAGGTCGAAGTGAGCGCCGCCCGCGGACAGCTTCTGCACGGTCATCTCGTTGCGCGTCAGGGTGCCGGTCTTGTCCGAGCAGATCACGGTCGTGCTGCCCAATGTCTCGACCGCCGGCAGGCGGCGGATGATCGCGTGACGTTGCGCCATGCGCCCGACGCCGATGGCCAGGGTGATGGTGAGCACCGCCGGCAGACCCTCCGGGATCATCGCCACCGCCAGTGCGACAGTCGCCATGAACATCGCCACCCACGATTCCCCGTGCGCAAGTCCGACGACGAAGGTTAAGGCTGCCAGGGCCAGGATGAGGTAGAGCAGATAATGGCTGAAGTGCCCGACCTGTCGCGTCAGCGGAGTATCGAGTTGCTGCGTGCCGGCGATCAGGCCCGAGATGTTGCCGATCTCGGTGCCGTCACCAATGGCGGTGACCACTCCGGTCGCCGTGCCATAGGTCACCAAGGTCGAGGTATAGGCCATGTTGCGGCGATCGGCGAGCGCCGCGTCGTGGGCCAGTTCACCGGCCTGTTTGGCGACCGGAACCGATTCACCGGTCAGGGCGGACTCGTCGACCTGCAGGTCGCGGACCTGCAGCAGGCGCAGGTCCGCCGGAACCTTGTCGCCAGAAGCCAGCATGACCAGATCGCCCGGAACCAGGTCGCGGGCGTTGATCCGCTGTTTGTTCCCGGCGCGCACGACCGTTGCCTCGGTGGTCAGCGCGCGCGACAGCGCAGCGAGGGCGTTCAAGGCCTTGTTTTCCTGTGCGAAGCCAAGAACAGCGTTGAGCAGGACCACGGCGAAAATCACAGCCGCATCGACATAGCCACCCAGGGCCAGCTTGACCACGATCGCAGCCACCAGGATATACACCAGCGCTTGGTTGAACTGTTGGACAAAGCGCTGCAGAGGGCTCTTGCCCTTGGCGGGGGTCAGGGCATTGGCACCGAATCGTTCCTGGCGCCCGGCGACTTCGAATTGATCGAGCCCGCCTTCGCCACGGGTATCGAGGAGGTCGATCACCTCGCTTGCCGGCAGGTGGTGCCAGTGCTTTTGCAAGAGGTCTTGCACGGTCTTTACTCCTGTACGGTTGTTTTTTTACGCGCGTGCTCGAACTGAGATACTCGAACCACCGCCACAAAAATCGGTGCGGCCATGATTGGAATTAGAAAGCCGCACTCTAAGTGTCTAGGACAAAGTATAGACAAAAAGTTCAGGAATTACCAACAAAGGCGGCTGGGTGTTGGTCGAGCGCTTGCAGCTGTCGGTGCTATCAACTGACAGGCGGCTGGAGTGACGACGACAAGCCCAAGCTGGGCAGGGAGCAGGGAGCAGGGAGCAGGGAGCAGGGAGCAGGAGCGTCGCGGCTATGGCGACGATTCAGCTCGCAGTGCGGTCACGGGGGCTCACTCTTGGCATTCCATCGGCACCCTCGCTCCCCGACTCGTCAGATCCTGCTTGCAGGGTGGTGACGAATGACAAGCTGGCCCTCAGCATCGCAGCGAGTTGATGGTCTTCCGTGTTCCAGCTTCAGGGACAATGCCCTGAATTGATCGTGAGCCGACTGACGCCAACCTCCACACACCCACCGATCCAAACTTGAAGCATCCGCCACCGTAACCAAGATCGCTACCGTACAACAAGCGGCCGCTCGGATTGCTCTGCCCGGACTTCTCCGCCGGACCTGCGCGAGCGGCGGCGATGTGGCTTACAGCTGACGCTCAAGGCGCATCCCGCCAACGACCGCTCGGGCCGAGTTTCTGGCGTCGGCTTTCCGGCAGTTTTCAGAGCCAAGCGGCCGTTCAGAAGCCTGCTTCTGTTTTGAAGCCGTATGTACAGGATTCCCCGCTGGTGTGTCCCCACTGTGGCGGCGCGATGCGAATTATCACCTTGATCACCGACGGCCCGACCGTGCGAGATCGATCCCCAGGCCCGGCCGGCACCGGACTACGAGCTCGATCAGCGCGTCGCCTGTTAGTCAACCGCGGCTGCCTGTCGTCGGCGCGCAGGTCGGCGGGATCGGGCCACCCGCGCAACGCGGAAAAACACCCCTGCGGCGACGCACAGCCACTCCACCGCCGGCGTCAAGCCGTGTTACGCTGCCGCCGCAGACATCTGGTGCGGGTTGGACTTCCTGTCCGTTATCAGCCGCGATACCGAGGCCTCGCCGTCGAAGGACAGATAGTTGTCTATGCTGAACGACGATTCTGACCCGAATGTGTTCGACTTCGGCGCCCATGCCCGAAGAGTCGCTGTCATTGCATAAATGGCCAGCGCCGACCGCGGCAAGGTAGGATCCGGCTTCGTTGTCACACCCTCCGCGCCGAAACTCACCGTGAAGATTCTCGAATACACCGGCCTTGACACCGCCCGCGTCAAGGCCAGCTGCCGCAAGGTGGCTGATGCCATCGCCCGCAACGACTTTCGTGCCGCACAGGTCAAGAAGCTGGTCAATCTCAGCCACGGCAGGTTCTACCGCGCCCGGCTCGACGACGCCGACCGGCTGCTGTTCTCGCTGGTTCGCCACGGCGACGAGGTCTGCGCGCTGATGCTGGAAGTGATCGCCAATCACGACTACGACAAGTCGCGCTTCCTGCGCGGCGCGGCGATCGACGAGAGCCGGATCATGGACATCGACGCCGACGAGGCGATCGGTGAAGCCTTGCCGGTGCGCTACCTGCACCCGGAGCGGACGGCGATTCACCTGCTCGACAAGCCGATCTCCTTCGACGACACGCAGGAGGCGATCTATCACCAGCCAGCACCGCTGATCGTCGTCGGCAGCGCCGGCAGCGGCAAGACCGCGCTGACCCTCGAGAAACTCAAGCACGCCGAAGGCGAGGTGCTCTACGTCACGCACTCCAGCTACCTCGCGCAAAGTGCCCGCGACCTCTATTACGCCAACGGCTTCGAGCGCAGCGGCCAGGACGCCGTTTTCCTCTCCTACCGCGAATTCGTCGAGTCGATCCACGTGCCAGCGGGTCGCGAGGCGAGCTGGCGCGACTTCGCCGGCTGGTTCGGACGCATGCGGCAGACGTTCCGGGAGTTCGACGGCCATCAGGTATTTGAGGAGATCCGCGGCGTGCTTGCGGCCAGGGCCGGTGGCGTCCTCGCGCGCGACGACTATTTGGCGCTCGGCGTGCGCCAGTCGATCTTTCCGGTCGATCTGCGCGACCGGCTCTACGACCTGTTCGAGAAGTACCGTGGCTGGCTCGCCGAAGCGAGGCTCTACGACCTCAATCTGGTCGCCCAGGACTGGCAGGCGCTGGCGGCACCGCGCTACGATTTCGTCGTCGTCGACGAGGTGCAGGACATCACCACCGTGCAACTCGCGCTGGTCCTCAGGACCCTGAAGAGGCCGGGCCACTTCCTGCTCTGCGGCGATTCGAACCAGATCGTCCATCCCAACTTCTTTTCCTGGAGCCAGGTCAAGAGCCTGTTCTGGGAAGACCCGAAGCTGGCCGAGCGGCAGGAACTGCGTGTGCTCACCGCCAACTTCCGCAACGGGCTCGAGGCCACCCGTGTCGCCAACCAGTTGCTGAAGATCAAGCACCGGCGCTTCGGCTCGATCGACCGCGAGAGCAACTTCCTCGTGCAGGCGGTCGGCGGCGAAGCCGGACAGGTCGCGCTGATGCCCGACAAGGACGCCAGCAAGCGCGAGCTCGACCAGAAGATCCGCCAATCGACGCAGTTCGCCGTGCTGGTGATGCGCGACGAGGACAAGGCCGAAGCCAGGAAGCACTTCGCAACGCCGCTGCTCTTCTCGATCCATGAAGCGAAGGGGCTCGAATACGACAACATCGTCCTCTACCGCTTCATCTCCGACCACCGCGCCGAGTTCAGCGAGATCGTCGACGGCGTGGAGCCGGCCGACCTGGCCGCAGATACGCTTGACTACCGGCGGGCGAAAGACAAGAGCGACAAGTCGCTCGAGGTCTACAAGTTCTTCGTCAATGCCCTCTACGTGGCGCTGACACGCGCGATCAGGAATGTTTACGTGATCGAGTCGGATACCGGCCATGCGCTGTTCGGGCTGCTCGAAATGAATCTCGGGCAGGTCAAGGTCGAGGCCAGGCAATCGAGCCTCGAAGACTGGCAGAAGGAAGCGCGCAAGCTCGAACTGCAGGGCAAGCAGGAACAGGCCGAGACGATCCGTCGGACGATCCTCAAGCAAACGCCGGTTCCCTGGCCGGTTTTCGGCGAAGCGAAAGTCGTCGAGCTGCTGGTCAAGGTCTTCCGCGAACAGCTTCCCGGCGCCAAGATGAAGCAGCAGCTCTATGAATACGCGGCCTGTCACGACGAAGCGCAACTCGCCGAATGGCTGGTCGCGGAGGCGAAGTTCGAGCAGGCGACGAACTTCGCGCAGCAACGGGCGAACTTCGCACGAAAGACCTACCTTCCCTACTTCGCCAACCATTTCAAGGACATCCTGAAGCAATGCCAGCAGTACGGGGTCGAGCATCGACTGCCGATGAACCTGACGCCGCTGATGGCCGCGGCTGCGGCCGGCAACGTACCGCTGGTCGAAGCGCTGCTCGAGCGTGGCGCCGACCGCGACGCCGTTGACCACTATGGCTACAACGCGCTGCACTGGGCGTTGCGCGAGGGATTCCGCGATGCGAAGTTCGCCCGCGGCCCGCTGGCTGCGCTTTACGAACGGCTCGCCCCGGCGAGCATCGACGTCAATACCGGCGAACGGCTGGTTCGCCTCGACCGGCATCTGTCCGAGTACTTCCTCTTCCAGACGCTATGGGTTCTTTTCAAGTCCCGCTTCAGTCACCGCCAGCGCCGCAGCAACGGCGCTTTCGAGGCGCAGGCCATTCTCGACGCCTGGCAGCATCTGCCGGCCAATATCGTCCGTCCGGAACGCAACAGGCGCCAGCATCTTTCCAGCGTCCTGGCGCGCAACGAAATCGACCGCGACTACGCGTACAACCGGGCGCTGTTCAGGCGCGTTAGTCAGGGCTGGTACCAGCTCAATCCCAAACTCGCCGTCCGGCGCCGCCAGGGCGACGAGGAAGTGTGGACGCCAGTCTGTGCGGCGCTCAACCTGCCGCTGATCAACGAGTTTTCCCGGCTGAACGACTGGGAATGGCCGGAGCCGATTCCGAAAGTCATCGACCGCTTGCTTCTCGACGCGGGTCTGCCCGGATGGCGAGTGCCGATCGCTGCCGAGCGCGCCGTGGCCCGTGCGCAGGCGCTCGAGGAAGAACGCCTGGCCGAAGCGCGAGCGCTGCAGGCGCAGCGCGAGGCAGAGCAGGCAGCCGCGGCGCAGAGGCCCGTCAGATGGGGTCATCCGCAGGCCAAACGCCTCGAGATCGAGCGTATCCGGCGCGAAATCGAAGCGCGCAGGAAGCGCTGACCCGACGGACGGCTGAGCGCCGCAGAACCGCTGCCCGTACGGCAGACGGTGGCTGGCGGCTGACGGTCAGCGCTGGCTGCGCAGGGCGGTCACTGCGGACAGCCACTCGATGCCCGATCCGCAAGCCTGAGGACACTCTCCGTCGCACCGTGAAAGCAGCCCGGCGCACGCGCTGTACGGTGAAGTCGCGTTTGGCCTGCGCCTCCGCCAGTTGCTGCCGCAGTCGCGGACCGCGGGGGAGGGGGCGCCAAGTGTTCGCGACAGCCATTGCATGATCGACTGCCCGAGCAGTACCGGCATTCTCGGCACCGCAGTCAATCGTCGCGCGCGGCAGCTGCCCGGACAGGGGGTGCCAAGGAGCACCGCCCGGCGCAGGCGCGAATCCGGGGCCTGCACCAGCATCTCCAGGATGGAGAGACCAACATTCGCGAGCGCTATGCCAGAAGCCCGGCCCGTCAAGTGGCGGCTCAAAGAGCAGAATGTCCGCCGCGAACCCGCTCGCCTATAGCCACACTTTTCAACATGACCGACTACCCGTTGACGAACTCCGAGTTCTCCGGTCCGGACGGCGGCGGCTTTCGGCGCTGTTCCTGTAGCGTAAAATCGGCCATCAGGAAACGTCGAGGCGGCGAAGAATCGCCCGGCGAGAACGTCGGCTAACCGATCCGAAACCCGCCGCCAGGCTCTGTTCGCCGTCGGTCCAGGTCTCGGCCAAAGCGGTCATTGGCGCCACACTGCGTGGACGGCCGGTATGAATTGGTTACCGGACCTATCGATCGAGAGGATCCCTGGTCAGATTTGGTTCAGGCCAAGGCCCGGAAACGCCGGACGGGGTTCGTCGCCGCTGCCAGCAGGAGGGCAGCGGCGTTTTGTTGGGTGGCCATTGGTGTTGGCTTGCTTGCCAACGAGAGACGTGTCCGCGATGCCGGTACGGTTAGCGGGTCAGGTCACCAGAAAGTCAGCGTTGGTCAGTGCGGGAGCACCACTAAGGGCAGCGAATTGCACTGCCGCCGCCACACCGTTGCCATCAGCGTCGTAGTACAGAGCTCCGGTGACGTCGTCGTAGATCACGTAGTCGTCCGCATCGACCGCGACGGCACCCCTCCGGAACGACTCGGCCGCCAGCATGCCAGTCGTCGTCAGTGCGGTGAAGATGGCATTTTCCAAGTGAATCGTGTCGTCGGCGACGTTGTAGTCGGTGATCGTGTCGACATTCGTGAGCGCGTTGAGCAGGCTATCGAAGCGAATGATGTCTTTGCCGTCACCACCGGTCAACGTGTCGTTGCCCAAGCCGCCATTGAGCGTGTCGTTGCCGGAGAGGCCGATGAGCGTGTCGTCGCCGGCGTTGCCGCGCAGGCTGTTGGCCAGCGCGTTGCCGGTCAGGGTGGCCGCTGTGGCGACATTGAGATACAGATGCTCGATATTGGCGGCCAGAGTGTAGTCGGCGTAGGTATAGACGCTGTCGATGCCCCCGCCTTCGTCTTCGACGGCGCTGTCGCCCGCACCGAGGTAATAGACGTCGTTACCCAAGCCCCCGGCGAGCACATTGGCGGCACTGTTGGCGTGCCCGTAGAGCGTGTTGGCCAGCGCATTGCCAATGGCGATGGTCGCGTCGCTCCCGGTCAGATAGAGACGCTCGACGTGCTCGCCGAGGGTCCAGGAGACGCTGCTGTAGATGATGTCGTTGCCCTCGTTGAGTTCCTCGACGACGCTGTCGGCGGTGTTGTCGACGTAGTAACTGTCGTTGCCCAGGCCACCGATCATCGTGTCGGCACCCAGCCCCCCATTGAGCGTGTCGTTGCCGGAGAGGCCGATGAGCGTGTCGTCGCCGGCGTTGCCGCGCAGGCTGTTGGCCAGCGCGTTGCCGGTCAGGGTGGCCGCGGTGGCGACATTGAGATACAGATGCTCGACGTTGGCGGCCAGGGTGTAGTCGGCGTAGGTATAGACGCTATCCGTGCCCCCGTCGTCGCCTTCGACGGCGCTGTCGCCCGCTCCGAGGTAGTAGACGTCGTTGCCCGCGCCCCCGGTCAGCACGTTGGCGGCACTGTTGGCGTGGCCGTAGAGCGTGTTGGCCAGCGCATTGCCGGTGGCCGTGGTGGTGGCGCTCCCGGTCAGGTAGAGACGCTCGACGTGCTCGCCGAGGGTCCAGGAGATGCTGCTGTAGATGATGTCGTTGCCCTGATCTTCGTGTTCGACGACGCTGTCACCGACGTTATCGACGTAGTAGATGTCCGAACCGTCGCCGCCAATCAGGATGTCGGCACCGGCACCACCGTTGAGCGTATCGTTACCGGCGCCGCCGTTCAGCCGATTGGCGAGGACATCGCCGGTGAGGCGGTCGGCATACGCGCTGCCGACGAGATTCTCGATGTTGACCAGGGTGTCGGACCCGGAACCGCCGGTGGCCTGGGCCGCGCTGCTGGCGAGGCTGACAGTGACTGCGGCAGCGGCAAGGGAGTAGGAAACCGTGTCGATACCCGCTCCGCCGTCTAGCACGTTGTTGCCCGCCCCCGCGTAGAGCGTGTTGTTGAGGCTGTTGCCAGTACCGTCGGCAGCGCCGGTGGCCACGAGGCGCAGGGTCTCGACGTTGGCGGTCAGGGTGTAGGCCGCGAGGCTGCTGTAGACGGTATCGTCGCCACCGGTCGCAAGGACAGCGTTGGCTTCAATGACCAGATCGCCGACGTTGTCGACGTAGTAGGTGTCGGAGCCGTCGCCGCCGATCAGGGTATCGGCTCCGGCACCGCCGTCGAGGAGGTTGGCGGCGCTGTTGCCGGTGAGGCTGTCGTTGTGGCTGCTGCCGGTGAGGTTCTCGATGCCGATCAGGGTGTCGGTGCCGGCACCGCCGGTCGCCTGCGCTGCGCCAGTGGCAAGACTGACGGTTACTCCGGAAGGGGCATCGATGTAGGAGGCGGTGTCTTCGCCGCTGCCGCCGTTGATCGTGTCGTTGCCGGCTCCGCCCTCAAGCCTGTCGTTGCCGCCACCGCCGATCAGGATGTCGTTGCCCGCGTTGCCCATGATGGTGTCGGCCAGGTCGTCCCGGCCCACCAGGTAGTCCGCACCGGAGGTGCCCTGG
>Ga0209793_1000213_pt1 | contig 96023 bp, 87 predicted proteins | sample EBPBio122009_DNA_FD_185863 | JGI IMG/M metagenome (GOLD analysis project Ga0209793, IMG submission 185863) | Wastewater treatment Type I Accumulibacter community from EBPR Bioreactor in Madison, WI, USA - Reactor 1_2/2/2009_ DNA (SPAdes) (version 2) | ecosystem: Engineered > Bioreactor > EBPR >... | reverse complement strand
CCGAGATCGTGCACCAGGCCGCCCAGCCCGAGATCGCGGATCGTCTCCTCGCCGAGACCGAGGCTCCGGCCGAAGGCGATCATCAGCGCGCTGACGGCGAGACAATGCAGGAAGGTGCCTTCATCGCGATCCTTGAGCTTGGTCATGGCGATCAGGGCGCCGGCGCTCTCCAGCGCATCCGACATGACAGCCTCGACGATCCCGTGCGCGCCGTCGAAATCGAAGCTTCCGTCCCGGTGCGCACTGGAAAGCATCTGCCGGATCATGGGCCGCGTGGATTCGATGCATTCGCGTGCCTGCCTGATTTCGCCCGCATGGAAAGAGGATTCCAGCTCGGCCTCGAAGCGGGCGCGTATCATCTCCCAGGATGGATCGGCAGCCTCGCAGACATCCTTGCCTTTCGCCGTGTCGATGATGGCGCTCATCGCGTTGCTGGCCAATATGGTGCGAAGCTCGGCCTGGGACGTGATGAGGAGGCGGCGCTTGTCAAAGCCGTTTATCGAGCTGTCCTCAAGCTCTTCTATGTACATCCCCACGCAAATGTTGCTGAGATGAATCCTCTTTTTCATCTGCCTCGCGCCTTCCGACCGAATATATACTCGCATGGGAGATGGTTGCTTAGGAATATTAAGCATTCCTGATGATCGCCACGTATCTCGCGATAAATATCGTGTTGTATCGGGTGTGCCCGGATCGGTGGGGTTGCACATGCAGCCGGCCTCGAAGGTCCATGGCGGTGTGTTCTGCCGCCATGGAGGTCGGTGTCATTTCCAGCTCTGGTAATCGGCCGCCACGCAGCCATAGGGCGCGCGGTCGTCGCCGAAGCGCTTCTTCAACTGTTCGCAGCCCCAGCGGTTCAGGGATTCCGGCATCGCGGCATTGATGTCCATCGCCGGCGCGGTGAATGCCGAGGACGCGCTGGTCACGTACCAGAGCCAATAGCCGAAATACGCCGCGACGACGAGAAGGCCGATCAGCAGCGCAAGGCCGATCCGCCGCGCGAGCGAGGGGCCGGCTTTCGCCGCCTCGGGCACCAGCGGCGCCTGTCGGTTCTCGGCGGCGAGCATCGCCGCTTCCAGGGGCGCGAGGGCGTCGGCGCGCTCCTTCGCCGTCATGTCGATCCGCATCAGCCGGCTGTCGAGGAGGACGGGCAGGGCCGCATCGCCATGCCAGACCGCCAGCGCGACCGCATTGCCGCCGGTCCTGCCGACGATGAGCGGTTCCTCGCCCTGCGCGAAGCGTGTGTGGGCCGTCCGTCCGGTTTTGCGCTCGCTCAGCGTATCGGCATAGGTGGCCGACAGGCGCCTTCCCTTGTTCTCCATGGCGGTGATTTCCACCGGCACGGGCGTGAGACGCGCCGGACGGGCGAACTGTCCGCGAGCGCGCAGCACGCGGATCGCCTGGAAGATCGGCGCCAGGAACAGGCCGGTAAACGCGACCGTAAAGGCCGCGAAGATGAAGATGCGGCTCCAGAGCTTGTCCAAGGCAAGGCTGATCGTGGCGAGCTCGGGCTGGTCGGCGGAAATGACGAGATCGGTCTCGTAGTCGCCGCTGTGCATGTCGACGAACATCACGTCGATGTTCTTCTCATATCGCTGGCCGTCATAGTCATAGGTGAGGGTGGCCTCGCACGAGGTGACCACGGCCTTGCGCGTCTGGCACTCGCCGTCGATGTCGCCGTCTATCGTGAGAGGATTCTGGCTGATCTTGTAGTCCTGCAGGATGCCGGGGCCTTGCATGACGACGAGGAAGACCGCGACGAAGAGCATGATCGGTGCGGTGAGAAAATGGATTCGCGGTATCGAGAGAACGCCGCGCGCAAGCGCGAGGGCGCGGGAGGGAAGCGTGATTGTGGGGAAAGTCATGATGTGCCTGATTGATTTCGAAAAGCGGTCGCCCGCCTTGCAGAAACGGTGCAGCAGGGCCGAAAATTCGATCCGGCGGCCGATTTGCCGTGGGCGACGCCCGGCGCATTCGCCTGCTTGATCATTTAAATTAATTGAGTTAAATTAACTCCATTAAATATTTTGCGCCTTCTCATCGAGTTCCCATGGCCCGCCCGCGAAAAGACCAGCAGATCGATATCCGGCCCGTCGCCATCGCGCAGACGATGCATCTGCTCGATAGCCGGGATGCCGCCGACATCACCATGTCGGATGTCGCCGATGCGGTCGGCTGCCGGGCGCCGGCGCTCTATGCCTATTTCGCCGGCAGGGATGCGCTGCTGCGCGCCGTGCATGACGAAGGGTTCCGCCTGATGCTGGAGGAGAAGATCGCCGTCGCGGCGCGCAATGCGGACGATGCGGTCGAGAGGTTGCGGGCCGGCGGCCTTGCCTATCTTCGTTTCGCCTTCGAACGTCCGGGTCTCTATCGGCTGATGTTCTCGCCGCCACCGCTCGAAGGCCTTCCGGCCAATCCCTTCGCGGCCGATCCGGCCGGAAAATGCCTCGCCATGTTGCGAGGCGCGGTCGAAGCCTGCCAGGCGGACGGCTATCTGCCGGATGTGGAACCCGGGCAGGTCGCCTTCATGCTGTGGTCGGCCGTCCATGGCGCCGCCGCACTGGCCTTGCGAGGGCGCGCGCCGCTTCAGGCCGGAGACGATCCCCGGGCCGCCGCCGTCGCGACGGTCGAGACCCTCATGGGCTTCATTTACGCCACGCGCCCGTAACGCTCCTCCCTCCTTGTGAAAGGCACTTCATGCGTCGCCGCCTACGCCTTACCCTTGTCGTCTTTGTGCTGTCGCTCGCCGGTCTTGCTTCATGGGTCGGGATATCGTCGATCCGGACGGAACGGGAAATCGCCGGCCATGCCGGGACGGTGCGCCGCATTGCCGGCGCACATCCCTCCGTCGTCGTGGACCCGGTTGCGATTGCCGCTCTGCCCGCGCCGGTGCGGCGCTATCTCGCCTTCGCCCTGCCGGATCCGAAGGTCCGCTATCGCACCGTGACCCTCACGCAGGAGGGCGACTTCCGCCGTCCGCTGAAGGAGGATTTTGCGCCGACGACCGCCACGCAGACCGTCGCCGCCGGCACGCCCGCCATGATGTTCGCCGCTACCACGCCCATCGTCCCGGGGCTGTGGGCGAGGGCCTACGACTTCTTCGCGGAGGGCCGGATGGAGATGCGTGCCAAGATTGCCTCGACCCTGACGGTCGTGGATGAAAGCGCCACCGAGGCGTTGAACCGCACCTCGCTTCGCCGCTGGCTTCTGGAAAGCCCGCTCTATCCCGTGGCGCTCCTGCCCGGCGGCCCGGTGCGCTGGGAAGCGATGGACGGCAGCCATGCCCGCGCGACCGTTACCGGCTTCGGCCTTCAGGCATCGCTTGTCGCGACATTCCGGCCGGACGGGAGCCTCGAGAGTTTCCATGCGGAGGAAGACGGCGATCTCACCACGCCTTATCACGGCTCTGGCGAGCACGCCCTTCGCGGCGACTACCGCCCGGTTGCCGGCATGATGATCCCGCACGAATTCGTGATATCCCGCGCTGCCGGCGGCAGGATCTTCCCGTTCTGGAAGGGCCGCGTCACGGCGCTCGCCTATGAATGAGATAGCTTGCGACGGGCGCGGCAGGTGTTGCATCGGTGCGGTCCCTGCCATAGTCCATACAGGCAGCTATTCGTCCGGAGGCAACGAACCATGAGCAAGACCGCCCTGACCCCGCGCATTCTCGGCATGAGCGCGGCTTTCGTCCTGAGCTTTTCCGCCGTGCAGGCGACGCGGGCGGAAAGCTTCAGCGCCCGGGGCAACGAGCCGGGCTGGCACCTGGAGGTGACGGAAAAGGCCATCACCTTCCGCACCCAGGAGGGCGAGACCCTTTCCGTCGAGCCGGTGCCGGCGGCGCAGGAGACGGAGGCCGGGCGGACCTATTCCGCCGTCGCCGGCGGCAAGCCTTTCACGCTGACGATTGCCGACAGGATTTGTTCAGACACGATGGCGGACATGCCGTTTCCGAAGACCGTCTCCCTGGTTGTCGGCGAGCGCACTCTTTCGGGCTGCGGCGGCGATCCGGCGAGCCTTCTGCATGGAGACTGGAAGATCGATACCATTGGCGGCAAGCCGGTCGTCGAGAAATCCGAGCCGACGCTGGCCTTCGCCCCGGATGGCAGCATTCACGGCAACGGTTCCTGCAACCGCTTCTTCGGCGGTTTCACGCTGTCCGGGGAAGGGCTGAAGCTTTCGCAGGTTGGCGCGTCGATGATGCTGTGCGATCAGCCCGTGATGGAGCAGGAGCATGCGCTTCTGGCCGCCTTCGAGGGTATCACACATTTCGAGATCGTGTCGCCGACGCAGATCCGGCTCATGGGTGCGAGCGGCGTTCTGGTGAGCCTGCGGAAATAACGCTTCGGGTTACCGTCACGACGATGGTTGGCGTGCCCTCGCTGTCTTGAGCCGTTTGCTGAAGAACGTGCTCGAAGCTGCCCGGAGGATCGGCTGGGGCTTGCCGAGCAGGTAGCCCTGTGCCTCCGTGCAGCCGGCCCGGCCGACGGCTTCCAGTTGCTCCAGGGTCTCGATGCCTTCCGCCGTGGTCGCCAGGCCAAGCTCGCCGGCAAGCGCCGCGATGGCGGAGACGATGGAGGCGCTGTCGCGGCGGGCGGTGATGTCCCGGACGAAGGAACGGTCGATTTTCACCTTGTCCAGCGGGGCGAGGCGCAGGTGGCTGAGGCTCGAATATCCCGTGCCGAAATCGTCGAGCACGATGCGCACGCCCAGCTTTTTCAGGCTTCGCAGCGCCGCGAGGGTCCGGTTGTCGTCGTCGAACAGCGCGGTCTCGGTGATCTCCAGTTCCAGCCGGGCGGGATCGAGGCCCGTCTCGTGCAGGATGTCCTCGACGGTAGCCACCGTGTCGCCGAAGGCGAGTTGCACCGGCGACAGGTTCACGGCGATCCGCGGGCTTCCCGGAAGCTGCACGGCGTCCCGGCAGGCCCGCCGCAGGACCCATGCGCCGATCTCGACGATCAGTCGGGTCTCCTCGGCAAGCGGAATGAAGTCTCCCGGGCCGACGACGCCCCGTTGCGGGTGCTGCCAGCGCACCAGTGCCTCGAAGCCGCAGAGCTGCTCGGATTCAAGGTTGTAGATCGGCTGATAGGCCAGCTCGAACTGCTCCTCGGCGATCGCGTGCCGCAGGTCCGCCTCCAGCGCGATGCGCTCACGCAGCCGCTCGTCCATCTCCGGCGTGAAGATGCAGAAGGTGCCGCGCCCCATGGATTTGGACTGGTAGAGCGCCAGGTCCGCCTGCTTGAGCAGCGCGTCGGCATCTCCGCCCGCACCCTCAGCCACGGCGATGCCGATGCTGGTCGATATGGAGATCGTCCGCCCCTGGATGACATAGGGCCGCCCCAGCACCTCGATGATGCGGTTGCTCAGCGCCTCGGCGGATTGCGGCTGGTCCCGGTCGAGGCACAGGACCGCGAATTCGTCGCCGCCGAGCCGGGCGACGCCGTCCGTCTTGCGCACGCAGCCTGCCAGCCGCCTGGCCACCTCGCGCAGGAGCTGGTCGCCTACGGGATGGCCGAGCGTATCGTTGATGTCCTTGAAGCGGTCGAGGTCGAGGAACAGGAGGGCGATCCGGTCGCCGTCGCCTTCGGCGCCCAGCAGGGCGTCGGCGATCTGGGTGCGGAAGGCCAGGCGGTTCTGGAGGCCCGTCAGGTCGTCGTGATGCGCCAGGAAGCGGATGCGGCTTTCCTGCCGGGTGAGGGCCGTGTTCTGCCGCCGGGCCTCTTCCACCGCCGCATTCGCGCGGGTGTGTGCTGCGGCGAGCTCGGCATGCGCGGTCTTGAGCGCGGTAATGTCGGTGCGGATGCCGACCCGGCCGCCATCGGCGGTCTTGCGCTCGCTGATCAGGAGCCAGCGTCCGTCCGGCAGCAGGCGCTCGATCGTTCCGCTGTCTTCCTGCCGCCAGGCGGCGAGATTGTCGACGAAGGCATCGATGTCGCCGGTGATCTGCGGATATTGCCCGCGCTTCGCCCCCTCCCGGACGATGTCCTCGAAGCGCGCGCCGGGCTGGATGAAATCGGCGCTGAGCGCGTAGAGCTCGCGGTAGCGCTTGTTGCAGGTGACCAGACGGTCGTTCTCGTCCCACATCACGAAGCCGTCGGACATGGCGTCGATGGCGTTATCGAGGACGGCGGCGGCGCGCTCGCGCGCGGCGCTGGCCTTTTCGCGCTGGCGGATGGCGACGAGGATCGCCGCGGCGAAGGCCAGGACGAACAGCGAGGTGATCGCGGCGGCCAGGACGAGGCGGTCGCGGGTGTCGCGCCATTCGGCGAACAGGGCCGCCTTCTTCGCCACCAGCACCACCTGGATATCGCCGTAGAGTGATTGCCTGACGACGGTGAGGGCGCCGTCGTCCATCCTGTCGCCGCCCGTGGCGAAGGCGACGCCGTTTGCCGCCGCCTGCTGGTCGCCCGACTGCTGGACCTTGCCGACCAGAAGCTCGTTATGCGGCAGCGATGCGATCACCGTGCCGTCGGCCCGTTTCAGGAAGATCTGTACGCCCGTCCCGACATTGGCTTCCGATACCAGCTTCATCAACGTTTGCAGCGGCACCTCGGCAATCGGCACGATGCCGACCCATCCGGCGATCGTGCGCGCGACATAGAGGGACCAGTCGCCGGTGACGGGATTGCGGAGCGGGCCGATCAGGGTCGTAGGGTTGCGGCCGACAAGCGCGACGTCCACCGGCAGGGAGTGGCGTGCGGCGCGCGACTGGGCGGAGGCGGCGACGCTGCCGTCGGGCGCGACCAGCATGAGATCGCGGAAGGCCATCGTCTGGAAGCTGAGGCCGTTGAGAAACTGGCTGGCGGGGCCGGACTGGCCGGGCGCGATGCGCGCCGCCTTGAAGAGTGCCGGAAGGCTCGCAAGCGCCCCGTCGACCTGCAGCAATTGCCGGTCGAGGGCATTTTCCACCGCCTTGGCGGCGCTTTCCAGCGCGTGCCGGGCGGTCTGCCAGGCGATCCGCTCCGTCCGCTCCACGAGGTTGACCGTGCCGAGGGCGATTATCGTCAGGATGGCCGCCGTGCCGGCGCCGATCACGATCTTGAGACGATGCATCACTGGGTGCCACCCCGACAGTTTACAGTCATCATGGAGCGTGCGGCTCCGTCGCGAAAAGCGGCTTGAGGTAGGTGTTCCAGGTTCGCTCGCATTCCCGGCCGCAGCGCGTGAACCAGCGGGGCAGCACGACGTCCGTCAGGAGCTTGCGTCGGCGGACCTCGTCCTCCGACGATGTCGGCACGACGGTCATGGCCTTGCGGGCCTTGCCGGAGCAGTCCGCAGCGCCGGCATTGCAGGCCAAGCCCCGCTGCGTATCGGCCTCGGTCTGCGACCAGATCCGCTTTTCCAGCGCCTGAACGCCGCTGCGGGTGGTCTCGCGCGCATCGGCGGGCAGGTTTTCCCAATAGGGGCGGTTGACGGCGAAGATCGACACCCCCCAGCTCAGCGCCATGGCATGGACATAGGACGTCACGTCCGGCAGGCCGATTTCGTAGCCGCTGAGGGTTCCCGTGATCGCGCAATCGACGACGTCGTCGCGCAGGCTCGGCATGATGTCGGCGAAGGGAATGCTGACCGGCACGGCGCCCAGCGCCGTCATCAGTTCGGATTGCGCGACCGAGGAGGTGCGGATGCGGCGGCCGTCGAGATCGTTCAGCCCGGTGAACGGCTTGACGCAGAACAGCACCTGCGCCGGATAGGCGTAGACGCCGAGAAGCTGGATATCGTAGCGATCCCGCAGCACCGCTTCCAGATGGGGCCGGTACGCGCCGACCGTGCGCCGCAGCGTCGCCACGTCGGGGTTCAATGCCGGCAGGTCCACGGCGCTCAGCTCCGGCTCGTCGCCGGCGGTGACGCTGAGCAGCACGGTGCCGAAGGAGACGACACCGAGCCGCAGGAGCTGGAGCATTTCCTGGGTGCGCAATCCGCCGGCATCCAGCGGCCGGATGGTCGCGCTGATCCGGCCCTGCGAGAGCGGCCCGATCTCCGTTTCCCAGAAGGGTCGCTCGATCTTGTTGAACTGGGTCACGCCGGCCAGCCCGCCGATGATCTGGAGCTGGATCGGCTCTTCGGCGGTTTGCTGGGCGAAGGCGTTGCCGGCAAGGCCGAAGGCGGCGGCAAGCAGGATGCCCGCCAGCCGTGCAGGAGAGAAGCGGCGCGCGGCAGCGCTCCCACAAATTCGCCCGCTCATTCGTGATCCTCCGGTCAGGGCCTCTCCCCGCGGAAAATCTTCCACTACAGAAGTTAACGGACTTTATGCCGTTTCAGTAGAATGGCATGCGAAGCTGTTTCACGGATATAGCGGCACTTCTTGATGAACGTCCAATTCCGCGGCCAGAAGGGCGCGGCCGGCTTCATGCTATCGCTGACAGGTCTTCGCTGAGCGTCCCGTCGTGCACGAGAACGCGGCCACGGCGGATCACGGTGCGCTTGTGCGGCGTCAGGGCCACGGCCTCGGCCAGCGTGCGCGCCGGCACCAGCACGAGGTCGCCGAAATCGCCTTCGGCAAGACCGTAGCCGGCAAGGCCGATCCCCTCCGCGCCGCCATAGGTGCAGATACGCGCGGTTTCCATGAGGTCGGCGTCGTTGGTCATGCCGTTGCGCTGAGCGAGATATTTCGCCCGCTCCAGCATGTCGCCGTTGCCCCAGGGTTCCCAGGTGTTCTGTATACCATCCGAACCCGAGGCGACCGTCAGGCCGCATTGCCGCATCAGGCGGAGCGGCAGCGCGGGGGCGGCGGGGCTGCCGACGGTCATCACCGCGATGCGCTCGGCCGCCATGGCTTCGACCAGTCCCTGCTGGCGTGCCGGCTCCAGCATGCCGAGGCAATAGGCGTGGCTGACCATCACGCGGCCCTGTAGGGAGAGGGCGCGGGTGCGCTCGACGATGAGTTCCAGGCAGAAGGCGCCAAGCTCTCCGAGTTCGTGGAGGTGGATGTCGACGGGTTTTCCATGGCGGTCGGCAAGGGCGAAGATCGCGTCGAGGTGGCGCACCGGGTCGCGGTCGATGGTGGCCGGGTCGATGCCGCCGACGATATCGGCCCCCGCCCGCATCGCCGCGTCCATCAGGTCGAGGGTGCCCTGGCGGGGCAGCATGCCGCTCTGCGGAAAGGCGACGATCTGGATATCCGCGATCCCGCGCAGCGCCTCGCGGGTTTCGAGCACGCCTTCGATATTGGCTATGCCGATTTCCGTATCGACGTCGACATGGCTGCGGATGTGCAGCACGCCATAGGAAAGTGTCTGCAGGACCTGCCGCGCCGATTGCCGGCGCGCGTCGATGCCGAGTTCGCGCTTGGCCTTGCGGTCGGCGATGATCCGGTGATTGCGCGTCGGGCCGACGCGGTTCTCGAACCAGTCCATGCCGATCAGCGTTTTGTCGAGATGGGTATGCGCCTCGACGAGACCCGGCAGCGCAATCTGTCCGGCGGCGTCGATTTCACACGCCGGACGGTCGCTGCCGCGCGGGGCGAAGCGTCCGTCGCGAATGAGGAGATCCACGGGAGCGCCGCCCATGGGCCGGGCGTTGCGGATAAGAATGTCCGCGGTCATGGCCTTCTCCCGTTCCTTGTTTCTCATGCCAGCCCGGCGCGTTGCATCGCCAGGCGGGAGGCCTTTTCGGCGCGGTCGAGGATGGCGCCCTCGTCGTGTCCGGTCAGCTTGCGTCCCCGCATCAGTACGCGCCCGCCGACGATGGTCGTATCCACGTCCGCGCCGTTGGCGAAGCGGGCGAGGCGCTGTACCGGATCGACCGGTGGCCACAGATGCGGCTGGCGCATGTTGACGAGCAGGATATCGGCGCGCTTGCCGGCTTCGAGCGAGCCGATCTCGCCTTCCATGGACAGGGCGCGCGCGCCCTCGATGGTCGCCATCTCCAGGAGCTGGAGCGGCGGCAGGACGGTGTCGTCGCGGAAATGGCGGGCGTGGTAGCGATGGGCCTGGAACATGTTGCGGAACATGTCGAAGGAGCGGTCGGGCGCGGCGGCATCGGTGCCGAGCGAGACGGTGACGCCCTCGGCCATCAGTTCCGGCGCGGGGCAGCGGGCGGAAACGGACATCAGCGCGCTCGGATTGTGCGCCACCTTCGCGCCCGTGCGCTTCAGCACGGCGCGGTCCGCGTCGGTGAGATCGACGCAATGGGCCAGCAGCGAGCGGCCGTCGAAGAGGTCGAGGCTGGCGTCGTTCGCCGCGACGGAGCCGTCGCGGTGGCCGTCCTGCACGAGGAGCACACCCTTTTCCCGCGCCAGCCGCCGTGCCGCCCGGCAGAGGTCGAGCACCTGCGCATCTTCCAGTTCCACGGCGTTGAAGACGGGGAGGGAGATGGCAAGGCGGAGCCGGTCGTCGCGCCCCGCCCAGGCATCGATCAGCGCGGCACTGACGGTGAGCTGTTCTGCGGGCGAGACGACGATTTCCTTATACGATCCGTCCTCGTGGGCGCGGTAGACGCTTTCGGCCGAGGGGCGGTTCGGGCCGACCGCGAGTATCTCGCGCACGCCCATTGCGGCGATGGCGGCAAGATGGGCCTCCGCCGCTTCCGGCGCTTCGGTGCGCATGATATCCGGCCCGCCGCCGAACAGCAGGCAGGCGGTGGTCGTGCCGCAGCGGATGCGCTCGGCTGCCGAGAGTGCGGCTTCCGCCGCCCAGAATTCCGGGTCGGCCGCCTCGGCGTAGATGCGGCCGGTGACATTCATCCAGTCCTCGGAATCGTCGCCAAGCCCCTTCGTCAGCATGTGGCCGGCATGGGCGTGGGTGTCGATCAGGCCCGGCATCACCACCATGCCGGTCGCGTCGATGCGCTCGGCCGCGGGAAAGGCCCCGAGCGTTCCCGCGCCGATGGCGGCGATCCGGCCGTTCTCCGCCAGCACGTAGCCGTCTTCGAGAATGCGGCGCTCCGCGTCCATGGTGAGGATCGTGCCGTTTTCGATCAACAGGGCCTTCGTCATCCATCTCTCCCGTTATGATTGCATACACCGTTGGCCGGGTAATGCGTGCGAATTACGATTCCGGTGTCTTGATATTATATGTACGTTATGTACATTCATATTGAAATAATCGTATGCACATTGTCGGGAACACGCATACAAATTAGGGAGAGCCTTGTGAAGACCTATATGAAGACCCTCTTGGCGGGCCTTGCCGTGCTGGCGCCGCTATCCACGCCGGCCCTGGCCGAGACGTTCCGCTGGGCGGCCTCGGGCGACGTCATCACCTATGACCCGAACGCCCAGGTCGACAGCTTCACCCAGAGCGTCCAGCATATGGTCTTCGATCCGCTGGTGCGCCGCAACAAGGAGCTGAAGCTGGAGCCGGCGCTCGCCACATCCTGGGAGGTCGTCGAGCCGACCCGCTGGCGCTTCAAGCTGCGCCAGGGCGTGAAGTTCCACGAAGGCCAGCCCTTCAACGCCGACGACGTCGTGGCGACGATCCAGCGCCAGATCGATCCCGGCGCGCGCAACCGCGAGAACCTTTCCGCCGTCACCGGCGTCGAGAAGGTGGACGACTACACGGTCGACCTCATCCTGCGCGGTCCCTATCCGCTGCTTCTCAACGACCTTGCCGCGATCTACATCATGAGCAAGCCGTGGATGACGGAGCATGACGCGCTGAAGCCGGGCAACACGGCGACCGGTGTCGTCACCTACGCCAACAACCACGCCAACGGCACCGGCCCCTTCAAGCTGAAGAGCTATGAGCCGGATTCGCGCTCGGTCTTCGAAGTCAACAAGGAATGGTGGGACACGCCGCAGCATAACCTGACGGAAGTGGAATTCCGCCCGATCGCCTCCGACGCGACCCGCGTTGCGGCGCTCCTGTCCGGCGAAGTCGACATGATCGCCCCGGTTCCGTTGCAGGACGTCGACCGCATCGCCGCGACCGAAGGCCTGAAGGTCGTGCAGGATCCGTCGCTGCGCACCATCATGCTGGCGCTCAACTTCAAGAAGGAATTGCATGCCGCGCCCGGCGTGCCGAACCCGATGCTGAACGTGAAGGTGCGTCAGGCGCTCTGGCACGCCATCGATCTCAACACGATCCAGAAGCGTCTGATGCGCGGCAAGTCGCGCGTCGCCGGCATGCTCGTCGCCCCGGCCGTCACCGGTCATGACGACGCCATCGATGTGCCGCTGGAATACGATGTCGACAAGGCGAAGGCGCTGCTGGCGGAAGCGGGCTACCCGGACGGCTTCAAGACGGGCCTTGCCTGCTCGAACGACCGTTACATCGCCGACGAGCAGATTTGCCTCGCCATCTCCTCCATGTGGGCGAAGATCGGCGTGCAGGTCGACCTCAGCGTCGAAAGCAAGACGACCTACTTCCCGCGCATGGATAATGGCGAACTCGACGTCTATATGCTCGGCTGGGCCTCGCTTCCGGCGATGGACGGCTACAGCGTGCTGCAGGCGTTGCTCGCCACCAATGACGGTACCTATGGCGGCTCCAATCCGAACGGTCTGTCCGATCCGCGCATCGACGCGCTCACCCGCTCGGCTTCCGTCGAGCTGGACGAGACCAAGCGCGTCGACATGCTGAAGGAAGCCTTCCGCATCACCCATGACGAGGCACTGTTCATTCCGCTGCACCAGCAGCCGGTCGCCTGGGCGATGAGCAACAAGGTCGATATCCCGCAGTTCCCGGACGAATACGTTCGTCCCTGGTTCGCGCAGATCAAGAAGTAAGGGTTTCTCCCGAGGTATGGTCCCGGCTGGCGCGAGCCGGTCGGGACCATCCGCAATCCGGCCGACCCCTGCCACCCGTGTTGCAGGGAAGATGGAGCGAACGGCCCGGTTTTCCGCCCTTTCGGGCTTGAACGCTCCCTTGCAAGGACCATCGCGATGCTCAGACTTTTCTCGGTGCGGCTGCTCCAGGCCATCCTCGTGATGATCGCCGTGACGGCCATCGCCTTCATCATGTTCCGCTTCGTCGGCGATCCCGTCTCCGCCATGGTGCGCGAAGGCGCCACGCAGGCGGAAAAGGATGCGCTGCGCCTGGCGCTCGGTCTCGACAAGCCGATCCTCGTGCAGTTCTTCGATTTCGTCGGCAAGGTGCTGACGGGTGATTTCGGCACGAGCTTCCGCTACCAGCAGCCTGTCGCCGGCCTGTTGATGAGCCGCCTTCCCGCGACGCTGGAGCTTGTGATCGTCGCCACCGTGATGGCGCTTTCGATCGGCATCCCGCTCGGCGTCCTCTGCGCGCTGAAGCCGAATTCATTCCTCTCGCGGCTCACCCAGGCGACGACGCTGGTCGGCGTTTCGATGCCCACCTTCGTCACCGGCTTGCTGCTCATCCTCGTCTTCGCGGTCAACCTGCGCTGGCTGCCGTCCTCCGGGCGCGGCGACCTCGTGGACCTCGGCCTCTGGCAGACAGGCTTCCTTACCGTCTCCGGCCTGAAATCGCTGATCCTGCCGTCGATCACGCTGGCGCTCTTCCAGCTCACGCTGATCATGCGGCTGGTGCGCTCGGAGATGATCGACGTGCTGTCGTCGGACTACATCCGCTTCGCCTTCGCCCGCGGCCTGCCGCGGGCCTATATCTACGGCCGCCTTGCGCTGCGCAACGCGCTGATGCCGGTCGTTACCGTCACGGGCCTGCAGATCGGCCAGCTCGTCGCCTTCGCGATCGTCACCGAGACCGTGTTCCAGTGGCCGGGCATGGGCCTGCTCTTCACCAATGCCGTCGGCTATCCCGACGTGCCGGTGCTGGCCGCCTATCTTCTCTTCGTCGGCTTCCTCTTCGTGATGATCAACATGATCGTCGATATTCTCTACACTCTCATCGATCCGCGCCTGAGGACACGATAATGGCCACGCAATCCCTGATGCGCCGGCTTCCGCCGGTTTCCGTGATGATCTCCGGGCTGGTGCTTGCCATCATGCTCGTGCTCGTCGTCTTCGCGCCGCTGATCGCGCCGATGGACCCGCGCGACGTCTCCTCCTATTCGCTCATCGACATGGAGATCCCGCCGGTCTTCATGGAGGGCGGCGATCCGCGCTTCCTGCTCGGCACCGACAACCAGGGCCGCGACCTTGTCTCGGTCATCCTGTTCGGCCTGCGCATCTCTGTCGTTATCGGCCTCGGCGCGGTGTTCTTCGCCGCCGCGCTCGGCGTGATCCTCGGTCTCGTCGCCGGCTTCTTCGGCGGTCTTGTCGACAGCGTCGTCATGCGCATCGCCGATGTGCTCGTCAGCTTCCCGACCATTCTCGTCGCTTTGCTGATCAGCGGCATCGCCCGCGCGCAGCTCAGCGCCGATGCGATGCTCGCCTGGGCGCCGCTGGTCCTCATCTTCTCCATCGCCGTCAACGAGTGGGTACAATATGCCCGCACGGTTCGAGCCTCGACCATGGTGGAAGTGGCGCGCGATTATGTACGTGCCGCAAAGGTGATCGGCCTGCCCTCCGGCCGCATCATGGGCCGGCACATCCTGCCGAACGTCATGAGCTCGGTCATGGTCATCGCCACCATCAACCTTGCGGGTGCGATTCTGACTGAAGCGACGCTGTCCTTCCTCGGTGCCGGCATGCCGCCGACCTATCCCTCGCTCGGCACGCTCATCCGCATAGGCAACCAGTTCCTGTTCTCCGGCCTCTGGTGGATCGCCGTGATGCCGGCGGCCGTGCTCGTCATCCTCGTGCTCGCCGTCAATATCATCGGTGACTATCTGCGCGACCGCTTCAACCCGAAACTGATGGCCCGCTGAGATGACCGAAACAAAGACCCCCGTTCTCGACATCCGCACGCTGCGCGTCGAATATCCGCTGGCCAACGGCGGTACGCTGACCGCCGTCAAGGACATCGACCTCCTGATCCGCCCCGGCGAGATCCATGCCCTCGTCGGTGAATCCGGCGCCGGCAAGACCACGGTCGGCAATGCACTGATGGGCCTTCTCCAGGCCCCCGGCAAGATCGTCTCCGGCTCCATCGAGATCGCCGGCAAGCCGATCGACCTGCGCACCGGCCGCACCGAGGGCATCGTGCCCGGCCGCGATGTCGGCGCGATCTTCCAGGATCCGATGACGAGCCTCAACCCGCTCTTCACCGTGGAAAGCCAGCTTTGCGAAGGCATGCTCGCCCATCTGAAGCTCTCCTTCAGGGAAGCGAAGGCGCGGGCGCTGGAGCTGATGAAGGCGGTCGGCATTCCCGAGCCGGAACGCCGCCTCGGTTCCTATCCGCACCAGCTTTCCGGCGGCCAGCGCCAACGCGTCGTCATCGCGACGGCGCTCGCCTGCAATCCGCAGCTCATCGTCGCCGACGAACCGACCACAGCGCTCGACGTGTCCGTGCAGGCGCAGATTCTCAAGCTGATCCGCGACCTTGCCGACCAGCGCGGCGTCGGCGTGCTGCTCGTCACGCACAATATGGGCGTCGTCGCCGAGATCGCCGACCGCGTCACGATCATGCAGAACGGCGCGGTGGTGGAAAGCGGCTCGGCGCGCGACGTGCTGACCAATCCGCAGGCGCCCTACGCCCGCACGTTGATCGCCGCGGTGCCGCCGATCGAGACACGGCTCGAGCGCCTGCCGGTGCCGAGCGAGGAAACGAAGGTGACGCTTGATGCGCGCGCCAGCGTGCGCGCCAAGAGCACGCGGAGCGAGACGGGCAGCAAGGACGACGTTGTTCTCTCCGTGCGCGACCTCGCGGTGGAATATGGCGGCCGCTCGATCCTTCCCGGCCGTAAGTCCGCCGTCTTCCGGGCCGTAAAGAGCGTTTCCTTCGATGTGCGCCGCGGCGAGATCTTCGGTCTCGTCGGTGAATCCGGCTGCGGCAAGACCACTGTCGCCAACACCATCGCCGGCCTCGTCACCCAGAGTTCCGGCACCATCGATTTTCAGGGCACGGCGCTCGGCGCGAAACGCGAGAAATCGGTTCGCCAGTCGCTGCAGATGGTGTTCCAGGATCCCTATTCGGCGCTCAACCCGCGTCTGCGCATCAATTCCGCCATTGCCGAGCCGATCCTGTTCTACAAGCTCGCCTCCAATGCGGAGGAAGCCCGGCAGGATGCGAAGACGCTGCTCGAAGCGGTGGGCCTGCCCGCCGATGCGGGCGCGCGCTTCTCGCATGCCTTCTCTGGCGGCCAGCGCCAGCGCATCGCCATCGCCCGCGCGCTCGGTCCGCGCCCGTCGCTGCTGATCTGCGACGAGCCGACTTCGGCGCTCGACGTGTCGGTACAGGCGCAGCTTCTCAACCTGCTCAAAGACCTGCGCGACCTTGCCGGTCTCTCCATGCTGTTCATCAGCCACGACCTCGCGGTAATCCGCCAGATGTGCGACCGCATCGCGGTCATGAAGTCGGGCGAGATCGTCGAGCTGGCGGAGACCGAGACATTGTTCACGGCGCCGAAGCACGACTACACCAAGGAACTGCTGCGGCTTGCGCCCTCGCTCGACCGCATCCTTTCGCGGCAGACCGCTGCGGAGTGACAGGAGACAGCCATGGCCGACATCCTCATCAAGAACGGCACCGTTATCGCCATCGACCCGGAACGCCGGATCATCGCCGACGGGGCGGTTGCCATCACCGGTGACCGCATCGTCGCCGTCGGCCCGATCGCGGAGGTGGAGGCGGCCCATCCGGCCGGCGAGGTCATCGATGCGCGCGGCATGGCGATCATGCCGGGCTTCGTCGATGCGCATGCCCATGCCGGCCATGGCCTGATCAAGACGCTGAGCGGCGGCAAGAGCGACCCGTGGTATCAGGCGTGCCGCGGCGCCTACACGGTCGGCTCCACGCCGGAATTCTGGTTTGCCGAGGCGCAGCTTGCCGCGCTGGAACGCCTGCGCTTCGGCGTCACCACAGGCGTCTCGCTGTTCGGCGGCGGCGATTCCATCATGCGCACGGACGACCCGGCCTATGGCGATGCGCATATGGAAGGCGTGCTCGGCATCGGCACGCGCTCCGTGGTCGCCGTCGGCACCACGCGTCCGCCGCACCCGCTGACCTATGCCCGCTGGGATGGCGAAACGCGGACCGACTATCCGGTTTCCTTCGACCAGCAGTTCGCCACCTGCAGGACGCTTATCGACCGCTGGCACGGCAGTCATGACGGCCGCCTGCACCTTGCCCTGCTGACGCCGACGCTGCATCGCGGGTATCGGGATGCGGCAGGTGCGGATGAGGCCGTCGAGCAGTCACGCGCGGTCAAGCGCTTCGCGGAAGAACGTGGCCTGGTCTTCACGCAGGACGGCCATACGAAAGGCAGCGTCCGTATCGCGAACGAGATCGGCATTCTCGGTCCGCGCACGCTGCTGTCGCATGCAACGGGACTCGACGAGGAGGAGATCGCGATCTGCGCCGAGACGGGCACGACCATCGTGCACAATCCGAGCGCCGTCGCGGCCATCCTCGCGCGTTGCCCGGTGACGGAACTTCTCGATGCCGGCGTCACCGTCGTCATCGGCTCGGATGCGACCGCGCCGGATCGCTCGGCGGACATGTTCCGCCACATGCAGCAATGCATGCACTATCACCGCACCCATTTCCACGACCCGAGCTGGCTGCCGCCGGGCAAGGCGCTGGAAATGTGCACTATCGACGCCGCCCGCGTGCTTGGCCTCGAAAGCGAGATCGGTTCGCTGGAGCCGGGCAAGAAGGCCGACATCATTCTCGTCGACCTGCGCCGCCCGCATCTCTATCCGGCCCATATGCCGGAATTCCGCGTCACCTACTTCGCCAACGGCAACGACGTGCACACGGTCCTCGTCGGCGGCAAGGTGCTGCTGCGTGACCGCAAGCCGCTCCATGCCGATCAGGACGCGGTGCTCGATGCCGCCCAGCGCGAGGCCGATCTGATGATCGATCGCCTCGGCCTGCGTTATGCGCTGGAGACGCCCCGCATGTTCTGGGGCCATAGCCGCGATCTCGACGTTATTGAATAGTTCCAAATCCGATTGCCAAGACTGGATAGACCCATGACCCTTTCCGACCTCGTCCTCGGCCGCCGCCCGGAAGGCCGCACCGCCCTTTCCGCCCGCTGGATCGTTGCCCATGAAAACGGCCGCCACCGGCTTCTGACTGACGGTGAAATCGTCATCGAGGGGCAGGAGGTCATCTATGTCGGCCCGCGCTTCCCTGGCGAGGTGGCGCGGCGCATCGAGCTTGGCGATACGCTCGTTTCGCCCGGCTTCGTCGATCTCGACGCTCTTTCGGACCTCGACACCACGCTGCTGATGGTCGATTACGGTCCCGGCTGGGCGACGGGTCGCGTTTGGCCGCGCAGCTATGTCGAGCGTGGCCCCTACGAGATGTACACGCCCGAACAGCTCGTCTTCCAGAAGCGCTTCGCCTTCGCGCAGCTGCTCCTGAACGGCATCACCTCGGCGCTGCCCATTGCCTCGCTGTTTTATCGCCAATGGGCGGAGACCGTTGCCGAATTCGAGGGCGCGGCGGACGCTGCCGGCGATCTCGGCCTGCGCGTCTGGCTCGGCCCGGCCTACCGTTCCGGCGGCATGATCTGCGAGGCGCCCGGCGTTCTGGAGCCGGTCTTCGATGAGGCGCGCGGCCTCAAGGGTCTTGACGACGCTATCGCCTTCGCAGGCCGCATCGCCGGCCGTCATGAGGGGCTGGTGCAGGGCATGCTCGCGCCGGACCGGGTGGAGACCTCGACGCTGGCGCTTCTCCAGCGCACCATGGCGGCATCCGCCGAAATGAGCCTGCCGGTGCGCCTGCACATGGCGCAGGGCAAGATGGAGCGCCAGACGGTCGCCCGGCTGCATGGCACCACGTCGCCCCAATGGATGGCGCGCCACGGTCTGCTCAACGAGCGGCTGATCGCGCCCCATGCGGTGGAGGCCGAGCCGGAAGACCTCGACCTCTACGCCAAGCATGGCGTGACCATCGCCCATTGCCCGCTGGTCTATGCCCGCGGCGGCGAATATCTCAACTCCTTCCGCCGCTGCCGCGATCTGGGCATCCGCATCGGCATGGGCACGGATACGACCCCGCCGGACATGGTGCTCAACATGGCCGTCGCGCTGATGACCGGCCGCATCGCTTCCGGTGAGACTGGCCTTTCCACGGCGGAAGTCTTCGATGCGGCGACGCTCGGCGGTGCCGATGCGCTGGGCCGCTCGGATATCGGTCGCCTGCAAGCCGGCTCCAAGGCCGATATCGCGATCTTCGATCTGTCCGATCCGCGCTTCGCGCCCACGGTGGACCCGGTGCAGTCGCTGATCTTCGGCGCGAGCGGGCGGGTGACGCGCGCCGTCTTCGTCGACGGGCGGCTTTCCATGCGCGACGGCGAGGTGGCCGGCATTGATATCAAGGCCGCGCGGCGAGAGGCGCAGGCGCAGTTCGAAGGCCTCCTCGCCAAGTATCCGGAGCGCACCTGGGGCCATCCCTCCGTTGAGACGATGTTCCCGCCGACCTATCCGCACCTGAAGGCCGAGTGAGCAAGGAAGCGGTGCAGCATTTGCATAGCTGCATTGCACAATAAATGTTTTCCATCCGATCAAGAAATAGGCATATTGCATACAGCTGATGCACATGGCGGCTTCTCCTCCCAGTGCCGCTGCACCAGCTGTTCCCCTCTGGAGGTTTTTACCTTCACACCTATATGGGCCGCGGTTTTCGCAGGCCCATTTTTTTTGCCTTCCCTACAGGAACAGTGCGCGATAGCTGCGGGGCGACATGCCCGTGCAGGCCGGAGACGCCGAGGGTGGCGGTTTTCAGTGCGTGCCCTGTCTCTTCGAGCATTTAGAGGCATGGGCGAGGTGCGGCTGCCGGGATCGTGTCTATAAATAGACCACTAAAAAGGTAGAAAATTATACGCGCCTGCGTTATTCTCTCTCCGGCTTCTCGCTCCGCCTAGAGGGAAAGGACATCGCATGTTCTTCGAAAGGGTCGTAAGGGAAGATGCCTTGCTTGCCGGGGCGCTGCCGATGATACAGATCGCGGTGATCGGTGCCGGACCGTCGGGCCTTGCCACCGTGATCGCCCTGATGCGCCGCTTCCATCGTCCTTTCGAGGCGTGGATGATCGATGCCGGCGACGCGCCGGGCGCATTCGGCGATGGACCTGCGGGCAAGGCTTTCACCACGGAGCCGGCGCGGGACCTTTCCGTCTTCCCGGACCGGCCGGACGATTTCTCCCGCTGGCTGAAGGACGGCTTTCTGGCGGACGGTGCTGTCGCGGCGCTGCGCGGCCCGCAGGACATGCATGTGCCGCGCGCCCTCTTTCGCGACTATGTGATGGCCCGTTTCGGTGAGGTGCTCGCGCGGCGCAAGGATGTGCGCCTTCGCACGCTCTGCGGGGTCGTACACCGTATCGACGGCGAGGGTGAGCGCGTGCGCATCGGTTTCGGTGATGGAGAAACCGCGGTCTTCGACCATGTCTTCGTCGCCACCGGCTTCGGGTTCGTGCAGCGTGAGGCGGCCTCCTGGGATGAGGCGGCTGTGGCCGCGGCGCGGCTCGTGCAGCAGGAGCGGCCGTCGCCCCTGACCCTCATTGGCAACGGGCCGCGGCTTGCCGCCATCCTGCTCGATCTGCGGGCGTGCGGTTTCTTTGGCGCGATCCATATTGCTTCGGCAAGCGGCGGGTTGCCGCAACCGCATGGCCGGACGCATGACGGCGTGCGTTTCGGCGCGCCGCCGGCCGGGCGCTCGCTCCGGGATGCCTTCCGATACATCCGGCGGGAATGTAGCATCGCGGAAGCGCGGGATGGCGGCCAATGGCAGACCGTCGTCGATGCCGCTTCCGCCCGCCTTTCGGTGGTCTGGCGCAATCTGCCCCAGGCCGAGCGCAACCAGTATCGCCGCCACCTCCTGCGCCTGCACCGGCATTTCTCCATCCGCATCGCAGGCGATATCCACCGCCGTCTCATGGCGGAATTCGAGACCGGCCGAACCCGCTTCGTGCGTCCGCGCGACCTGAAGCCCGCCGACGAGAACACCATCGACTGCCGCGAAGCACCGTCCGCCCATGCCCTTGCCGGCATGCTCGGCTGCGATGTCGCGGCGCTCTCCGTCGACGATTGCGGTCATCTTCTGCGGCATGGCGAACCCCTGCAGGGCCTCTCCATCGTCGGGGCTATTGCCTCCGGCCTGCGACCGGGCCCGTTCGTCTTCGCCGAGACGGTCCGTCAGGTCTATCGCAGCGTCCTGTCCGCTCCCCTCAGCGGTCTGGCGCGGGTGTCGCGCGGTTGAAAAAAAGTTTCGGCGCGGGGCTGGAAAGGATGATTTTCCGCGGATGCATTTTGCGTTTCCGTGGCCATTTCGGAGATGAACTATGCGCTTCCTGCCGGGCCGGGCAGTTCGCGTATTGCGCCGTTTCGACCCGTTTTAAACCCGTTTTGCGAACTATCCGGCTGTTGTTGACTAAGTCTACTAATTCTCTAGGCTTTTCGGCGAGGCAGTGACCAGGAGGTTGGAAATGTCTGGATTTACGAAGCGGCTCGGGGCGATTGCCCTTGGTGTGGGACTGGTGTTCGGCGGGGTCTCGGGGGCGCTGGCGCAGACGGCGCTGCTCAATGTCTCCTATGACCCGACGCGCGAACTCTACAAGGACTACAATGCGGCCTTTGCCGCACACTGGAAGGCAGAGACCGGCGAGGACGTGACGATCCAGCAGTCGCATGGCGGCTCGGGCAAGCAGGCGCGCGCCGTCATCGACGGCCTTGAGGCCGATGTCGTGACGCTGGCGCTGGAAAGCGACATCAACGCCATCGTCGAGAAGACGGGCAAGATTCCCAAGGACTGGCGCACGCGCCTGCCGAACAATTCGGCGCCCTATACGTCGACCATCGTCTTCCTCGTGCGCAAGGGCAATCCGAAGGGCATCCATAACTGGGGCGACCTCGTGAAGGGCGACGTGCAGATCGTCACCCCGAACCCGAAGACCTCGGGCGGCGCGCGCTGGAACTACCTGGCGGCCTGGGCCTGGGCCAACCAGGAATTCGGCGGCGACCAGGACAAGATCAAGGCCTACATCGCCGAACTCTACAAGCGGGCGCCGGTGCTCGATACGGGTGCGCGCGGTTCGCTGACCACCTTCGCCCAGCGCCAGATCGGCGACGTGCTGCTCGCCTGGGAGAACGAGGCCTATCTCGCGGGTGCCGAATTCGGCGCGGACTCCTTCGACATCGTCGCACCGCCGATCTCGATCCTCGCCGAGCCGCCGGTCGCTGTTGTCGACGGCAATGTCGATGCCAAGGGCACGCGCAAGCAGGCGGAAGCCTATCTCGAATATCTCTACTCGGAAGAAGGCCAGAACATCGCGGCCAAGCACTTCTACCGTCCCTCCAAGCGCGAGGTGGTGAAGCCCGAGTTGCTGCAACAGCTTCCCGAGATTAAGCTGGTGACGATCGACGACCCGATCTTCGGCGGCTGGGCGAAGGCACAGCCCGAGCACTTCGGCGACGGCGGCGTCTTCGACCAGATCTACAAGCCGGGGAACTGAGCAACGTGACGACTTCTGCCGCCGCTTCCGTGCGGTGGCGACTGAGACAGCCAAGCGTCATTCCGGGCTTCGGATTGACGCTTGGCTTTTCGCTCGCCTACCTCACGCTCATCATCCTGATCCCGCTCGCCGGCCTCGTCTGGCGTTCCGCCTCGCTATCGGGAGCCGAGTTTCTCGCCATCCTCGCCGACGAGCGCACGCTGAATGCGCTCAAGGTTTCCTTCGGCACCGCCTTCCTCGCCGCCCTCATCAATGTCGTCTTCGGCGTCATCGTCGCCTGGGTCATCGTGCGCTACGAGTTTCCCGGCCGGCGCATCGTCGATGCGGTCGTGGATCTGCCCTTCGCCCTGCCGACGGCGGTCGCCGGCATCGCGCTTGCCGCGCTCTATGCGCCGAACGGCTGGATCGGGCAGGTGCTGAACATCTTCGGCATCAAGGCCGCCTTCAATCCGACCGGCATCGTCATCGCCCTCGTCTTCATCGGCCTGCCCTTCGTCGTGCGCACGGTGCAGCCGATCATGGAGGAGATCGACAGGGAGGTCGAAGAGGCGGCCGCGACGCTCGGGGCAAACCGCTTCCAGACAGTCTTCGGCGTGCTGTTGCCGGGCCTTGCGCCGGCGATCCTGACGGGCTTCGCGCTCGCCTTCGCCCGCGGCGTCGGCGAATATGGCTCGGTCATCTTCATTGCCGGCAATATCCCCTATGTCTCGGAGATCGCGCCGCTGCTCATCGTCATCCGGCTGGAGGAGTTCAACTACGGGGCGGCGACGGCCATCGCCACGATCATGCTGGCGCTGTCCTTCGCCATGCTGCTCGTCATCAATCTGATCCAGGCCTGGAGCCGCAGGAGGTACGGTCATGGCGCATAAGCCCCGCTCCCTCCGCTCGCCGACGACGGAATCGCCGGCCGCCCGCTATACGCTGATGGCGGTCGCGTTCCTGTTCCTCGCGCTCTTCCTCCTCCTGCCGCTGGCCGCCGTCTTCGTCGAGGCGTTCCGCAAGGGGCCGGGGGAATTCTTCACCGCCTTCGGCGATCCCGACACGCTCGCCGCCATCCGCCTCACCCTATTGGTCGCGGGCATTGCGGTGCCACTCAACCTCGTCTTCGGCGTGGCCGCGGCCTGGGCCATCGCCAAGTTCGAATTCAAGGGCAAGGCGTTCCTCACCACCCTGATCGATCTGCCGTTCTCGGTCTCGCCGGTCATTTCCGGCCTCGTCTATGTGCTGCTCTTCGGCGCGGGAAGCGTGCTTGGGCCGTGGCTGAAGAGCCATGGCGTCGAAATCCTCTTCGCCGTGCCGGGCATCGTGCTCGCCACGGTCTTCGTCACCTTCCCCTTCGTTGCACGGGAACTGATCCCGCTGATGCAGGAACAGGGCACGGGCGACGAGGAGGCGGCGCTGTCGCTCGGGGCGTCCGGCTGGCAGACCTTCTGGTACGTGACGCTGCCCAATATCAAATGGGGGCTGCTCTACGGCGTGCTGCTCTGCAATGCCCGCGCCATGGGCGAGTTCGGGGCGGTCTCGGTGGTATCGGGCCATATCCGTGGCCTCACCAACACCATGCCGCTGCATGTCGAGATCCTCTACAACGAGTATAATTTCGTTGCCGCCTTCGCCGTGGCCTCGCTGCTTGCCGCGCTCGCGCTCGTCACGCTGATCGTCAAGACGGTTCTCGAACTTCACTACGGCGCGGAAATCGCTGCCGGCCGCAAGCATTGAATTGAAAGGCACGCCCTCGATGGACGTCAGTGTAAAAAACATCCGCAAGGAATTCGACCGATACCCGGCGCTGAACGATGTATCGCTCGACATACGCTCGGGCGAACTGATCGCGCTTCTCGGCCCATCCGGTTCGGGCAAGACGACGCTCCTGCGCCTCATCGCCGGGCTGGAACAACCGACGCGCGGCAGTATCCATTTCGGCGCGGAGGATGCCTCGCACAAGACCGTGCAGGAGCGCCATGTCGGTTTCGTCTTCCAGCATTATGCGCTGTTCCGTCATATGACGGTGGCCGACAACATCGCCTTCGGCCTCACCGTGCGCCCGCGCGGGGAGCGCCCGCCCAAGGCCGAGATCCGCCGCCGCGTCGGCGAGCTTCTGGAGATGGTGCAGCTTTCCGGCCTTGAGAAACGCTATCCGAACCAGCTTTCCGGCGGCCAGCGCCAGCGCGTCGCGCTCGCCCGCGCCATGGCCATCGAGCCGAAGGTGCTGCTGCTCGACGAGCCTTTCGGCGCGCTCGACGCCAAGGTGCGCAAGGAGCTGCGCCGCTGGCTGCGCGAGTTCCATGACCGCACCGGCCACACGACCGTCTTCGTCACGCATGACCAGGAGGAGGCGCTGGAACTGGCCGACCGCGTCGTCGTCATGAGCCAGGGCAAGATCGAGCAGGTCGGCTCGTCCGACGACGTCTACGACAGGCCGAATTCGCCCTTCGTCTTCTCCTTCATCGGCGACAGCGCCAGCGTGCCGGTGACCGTGGAAGAGGGAGGCGTCCGCTTCCAGGGCGCGCCCATCGGAATTGCACCGGGCGGTGGCGATGCGGGCGAGGGGGCGGGTACACTCTTCTTCCGCCCGCAGGATGTCGTGCTCGTTACGGATACCGCGACGCCCGCGCTGGAAGGCCGCATCGCCACGTCCCGCCGCCTTGCCGGCACGCGTATTGCGGATATCGACATCGGCCGGCCCGGCGAGGCGCACCATGTCGAAATCGAAATCCCGCTCGACGCGCAGGCCGCGAACGGTGCGATGCTGCGGTTCAGGCCGACGCGCTGGAAGCTGTTCGCAGGCGAGGCTGCATCCTAGCGGGGCCGCGCATTTCCGAACGCAAAGCCGCGCCGCGCCTTTGCCGGGAAGGCTTCAGACGAGGCCTTCCGCGACGGCATAGGCCGAGAGCACGTCCTTGATGTTCCGGTCGTCCTCTTTCGGCAGCAGGGCGCGGGTGGTGATCGAATCCAGATGATGCGTCATCAGCTTGACCGCGGCTTCGGTCTTGCCGGCAATCAGGTGGTTGAGCAGGTCGCGGTGCTCCGACACGGCACATTCGGAGGAATGCGGCCGCCCGTAGAGGGCGAGGATGAGGGAGCTGCGGGCGACGGTCTCGTTCACGTAGCGGATGAGGGTGGCATTGTTCGTCATCTGCGCGAGCAGCGTATGGAACTCGCCGGCTAGGCGGATCGACTGGGCGTGTTCCGTGCGTGCGGCATCCTCCGCGTCGATATGGGCCGAGAGCGTGTCGATCTGCTCCTTGGCGAGCTTGCCCGACAGGGTCTCGACGACGAGCCGCTCGAGCGCCACGCGCGTGAGGAAGAGGTTGCGCCCCTCCTCCAATGTCGGCCGCGCCACCGTCGCGCCCTTGTTGGGGCGCAGGTCGACCAGCCCCTCCTCGCTGAGCCGGACCAGCGCCTCGCGCACCAGCGTGCGGCTAACGCCCAGGCGCTCGCCGATGGAATCCTCCGGCAGCTTCGCGCCGGGTGAAAGGGCCTGGTCGAGGATTGCGCGTTTCAGCGCCCGGTGGACGGCATGCGAGCGCCCGCGAACCGAATCGCCCGTTTTCTGTGCCATGCGGTGTTCTCCCGTTCCGCAATTTGTTTGCGGCAAATTGCATGCAAAGGGTCAGTCTGTCCACCCGTTCGTGACAGCCGCAATGATGGTTCCGCTGAATTGTATGCGATCCTCGCCGCCGCCGGCTGAAAGCGGGCCGCCCGGCTGCGTTTCCCTCTGGCGCCGCTGCCCGGCGGTGTGACAATGTGCGGGTCGCCACGGAAAAGGAGACCCCTCATGGCCAACCATCTTTTCGACGCGATCCGCGCCGCCGCTCCGTCGGAGGCGCCGTTCATCGAGACTGCCGAGGGGCGGCGCTGGACCTATGGCGAGATGATCGCCTTTTCCGGCCGGCTGGCGGGCGCTCTGCGGCAGCTCGGCGTCCTGCCGGGAGAGCGGGTGGCTGTGCAGGTGGAGAAAAGCCCGGAAGCGCTGATGCTCTATCTCTCCTGCCTGAGGGTCGGGGCCGTCTACCTGCCGCTCAACACGGCCTATACGCTGGCGGAACTCGACTATTTCCTGGGGGATGCGACGCCGCGGCTGGTGGTTGTCGATCCGAAGCACGGCGAGAGCGTCGAAGGCATCGCGAAGGGGTGCGGCGGCGCGGTCGCCACGATGGATGCGGCGGGCGGCGGCAGCCTGCTTGATCTTGCCGCCGGGCTGGAGGCGGATTTCGACGATGCCGGGCGCGCGCCGGACGATCTTGCCGCGATCCTCTATACCTCCGGCACGACCGGCCGGTCCAAGGGGGCGATGCTGACCCATGACAACCTGCTTTCGAACGCGCTGACGCTGCGCGACCAGTGGCGCTTTACCGGCGCGGACCGGCTGATCCATGCCCTGCCGATCTTTCACACGCACGGTCTTTTCGTCGCGTCCAATGTCACGCTGCTGTCGGGCGCGTCGATGTTCTTCCTGTCCCGGTTCGACGCCGGCGAAGCCCTGCGGCTGATGGAACGTGCCACGGTGATGATGGGTGTGCCGACCTTCTATGTCCGGCTGCTGCAGCATCCGGGCCTGACGCGCGAGGCGACCGCCCATATGCGGCTGTTCGTGTCCGGCTCCGCGCCGCTGCTTGCCGAAACCCATCGCAGCTTCTCGGAAAGGACCGGCCACGCCATTCTCGAGCGATACGGCATGACCGAGACCAACATGAACACCTCGAACCCCTATGACGGCGACCGGGTGGCGGGCACGGTGGGTTTCCCGCTGCCGGACGTCCTGCTGCGCGTTGTCGATCCGGAGACCGGCAAGCCCCTGCCGGACGGCGAGACGGGCATGATCGAAGTGAAGGGGCCGAACGTCTTCAAGGGCTACTGGCGCATGCCGGAAAAGACGGCCGCCGAATTCCGCATGGACGGCTTCTTCATCACGGGCGATCTCGGCAAGATCGACGCGCGCGGCTATGTGCATATTGTCGGCCGCGGCAAGGACCTCGTGATCTCGGGCGGCTACAACATTTACCCGAAGGAAGTGGAGATGGAGATCGACGCCATGCCCGGTGTCGTGGAAAGCGCGGTCATCGGCGTGCCGCATCCCGATTTCGGCGAGGGGGTGACGGCTGTCGTGGTGCGCGCGGCAGGGGCGACGCTTGACGAGCCGGCGGTGCTCGCCGCGCTACAGGACCGGCTGGCGCGCTACAAGCAGCCCAAGCGCGTGCTCTTCGTCGACGACCTGCCGCGCAACACGATGGGCAAGGTGCAGAAGAACGTGCTGCGCGAGGCCTATGGGGATCTCTACAAGAGCTAGATGCGCGCGAAATGCCGCTTGAGGATGTCGAGCACCTCGTCGGCCAGTTCCCCGACGAAGCCGCTTTGCTCCCAGGAATAGAGCGAGGCGAAGACCGGCGGCTCGTCCGCGAAGCCGGCAAGCGGCTCGATGCGCCAGCCCTTCGTGGCGTCGACCGGCAGCAGCGAGAGGCCGAGGCCCGCTTCCACGGCCATCAGCACGTTGCGCAGGCTGGCGGAGGTGAAGGCGATGTACCAGCGGCGGCGCTCGCGTTCCAGCCGCTCGAACATGGCGTCGCGGTAAAGCCCGCCGGGCGGGAAGGTGACGAGCGGCACCGGGTCGGGCAGGCTTCCGGCCGCGCCGGGCGCGGCGAACCAGGCGATCGGCTCCTCGAAGCTCGCCAGACTGTCCTCTCCGGGTGCATCCTCCTTCAGCACCACGATATCGAGTTCGCCGGAACGGTAGCGGCGTGCAAGGTCCGAGCGCAGGCCCGTGGTGACGTCGAGGCGGGCCTCCTTGTGACGGCGCGTGAAGGCGGCGAAGGCGCGGGCCATCTCGGGCGTCGCGATGTCGTCGGGCATGCCGATCCGGACGGATGTGGTGCCGGAGGTTTCCGCCACCAGCGTCAGCGCCTCGTCCTGCAACGCGAGGATGCGCCGGGCGTGGCCGAGCAGGCGTTCGCCGGTCACCGTCAGGCGCACCGGGCGGGCGGCGCGGTCGACAAGCGCGCGGCCGATCGCATCCTCCAGGCGGGCGATCTGCTGGCTCATGGTCGACTGGGTCATGTGCAGGCGATCGGCGGCGGCGGTGAAGCTGCCGGCGTCGGCAATCGCCACGAAGGCTCGGAGCAGGCGCGGGTCGAGCACGATCCCTCCATCCAAATTCGGAATGGTGGCTATCTAAACATCTAATTTGCGCATGATTCAAGCGAGTGATAGCCATAGGCTCACGATCGCCGGGCGTTGCATCCGCGCGAACGGGTATTTTCAGCACGAGAGAAGCATGATGACGGATATGCGCCCCGGCCGCGATTGGGCAATGCTCGCACTGGTCGTTCTGGTCGGCCTCAATCTCCGGCCCTTCCTAGCCGCGCCGGCGCCCATTCTTACTGAGATTGCCGCCGATACCGGCCTCGGCTATGGCGGGATCGCCATGCTGACGCTGCTGCCGATGTTCCTGATGGGGGTCGGCGCCTTCGTGGCGCCCGGCCTGCAGGTGCGGATCGGCACGCGGCGCGGCCTGCTTGCCGCGCTCGCCGTTTTGCTCGCCGGCTCGGCACTGCGTCTCTTCGCCCATGACGGGCTGACGCTGATCGCGACGGCGGCGCTCTGCGGCATCGGCGTCGCCTTCATCCAGGCGGCCTTTCCGGGCATCATCAAGGCGCGTTTCCCGACAAGCGTGCCGGTCGTCACGGGGCTTTACTCCGGCGTCATGATGGCCGGCGGAGCCTTCGGCGCGCGGCTGATGCCGGTGCTTGTGCATGCGGGCTTCAGCTGGCGCGCGGCGCTCGCCTGGCTGGCCCTGCCGGTGGCACTGGCGCTGGCAGCCGCCTGGCGCATCCTTTCCGATGTCGAGGCGAAGAAGCCGGACGGCATGCTGACCCGCCGGCTGCTGCGGCGTCCGCGCACGTGGGCGCTGATGGCGGCCTTCGGTCTGGTCAATGCCGGTTACAGTTCCATGATCGCCTGGCTCGCTCCCTATTACCAGGCGCAGGGCTGGACGAGCGCCGACGGCAGCGGCCTCGTCGCGGTCATGGCGGCCTGTCAGGCCGCCGCGGCGCTCGGCCTGCCGTTCCTCGCCCGCGGCAATATCGACCGCCGCCGCTGGCTCTGGCTGACCATCGCCTTCCAGATCGTCGGCTTCTTCGGTCTCGCGCGCGCTCCCGAGCTGGCGCCGGCTGTCTGGGCCGGCCTCTGTGGCGCAGGCCTCGGCGGCAGTTTCGCGCTCGCCATCGTCACCGCGCTCGACCACCTGCCGCGACCCGAACAGGCCGGCGCGCTCGCCGCGCTGATGCAGGGTGGCGGGTTCCTCATCGCGGCTATCGGCCCCTATGCGATGGCGCTGCTGCACGACTGGACGGGCGGCTTTGCCGCCGGCTGGTATCTGCATCTCGGCTGCGTGCTGGTGACCGCGCTGCTCTACCTGCGCTTCGACCCGCGCTCCTATCCGGTGGCGATGCCGGCAACCGGCTGAACAATACGCAACGAAAAACCCGCGCCGGGAAGGCGCGGGTTTCGATGGTGACCGGTCGATCCGCTCAGCGGCGCGCGCCGAAGGGCCTCAGCGCCATGTGGCGGTTGACGTCCTTGTAGAGCAGGTAGCGGAACGGGCCGGGGCCGCCGGCATAGCAGGCCTGCGGGCAGAAGGCGCGCAGCCACATGAAGTCCCCGGCTTCCACTTCCACCCAGTCCTGGTTGAGGCGGTAGACGGCCTTGCCCTGCAACACGTAGAGGCCGTGTTCCATGACGTGGGTCTCGGCGAAGGGAATGACGGCGCCGGGCATCAGCGTGACGATGGTCACGTGCATGTCGTGGCGAAGGTCGTTCGGGTCGACGAAGCGGGTCGTCGCCCAGCCGCCGTCCGTATCGGGCATGACGGAAGGGGTGATGTCCTTCTCGTTGAGGATCAGCGGCTCGGGATGATCGAGACCGTCCACGGCCTCATAGGCCTTGCGGATCCAGTGGAAGCGGGCATGGGCGCCCGAGCGGTTGCGCAGCGACCACTTCAGGCTCGGCGGCAGGAAGGCGTAGCCGCCCGGCGAAAGCGTGTGCTTGCCGGTCGGCAGCGTCAGCTCCACCTTGCCGTCGACGACGAAGAGCACGCCTTCGGCCTCCGGGTCCTGCTCCGGCCGGTCGCTGCCGCCGCCGGGAGCGACTTCCATGACATACTGCGAGAAGGTCTCGGCAAAGCCGGAGAGCGGGCGGGCGATGACCCAGCAGCGCGTGTTTTCCCAGAACGGCAGGAAGCTGGTGACGATGTCCTGCATCGTGCCCTTGGGCAGCACCGCATAGGCCTCCGTGAAAACGGCGCGGCCAGTCAGCAGGTCGGTCTGCGGCGGGTGGCCGCCGAGGGAGGAGTAGTAGCTTCTTTGCATCGTCTCAGGCCCTTTGTCTTGAGTGTTTCCAGTCTTGTATTCCGTCATTTCGCCCCTGCTTTTTCGAGCAGGGCGGCGATCTCGTCGAAGCCGCGGTCGCGGGCATGCCGAAGCGGCGTCACGCCTTCGTTGTCGGCAAGGTTCACATTGGCGCCGGCCGCGATCAGAAGGCCGACGATCTCCTGGTGGCGCTTGCCCCCGTCGCCGAGGATGATCGCCTCCAGAAGCGCCGTCCAGCCGAGCCGGTTGACGTGGTCGACGGCGACGCCCGCCTTGATCAGCGTGTCCACCGTCTCGACGAGGCCGCGCTCGGAGGCCGGGATCAGCGAGGTGCCGCCGTAGCGGTTGATGCTCGCAAGGTCCGCGCCATGGGCGAGCGTGAGCTTGAGGATATCGAGATGGCCGCGTGCGCCGGCATAGAGATAGGGACTGTCCTGGATGTCGTCCTTGGCGTTGACGTTCGCGCCCGCCTCGATCAGCGCGCGGGCCGCTTCCACCTTGTTGGCGTGGGTGGCGACGAGCAGCGCGGTTGCCCCGCTGGCGTCCCGCGCCTCGATATCCGCGCCCTCGGCGAGCAGGGTCCGGATGGCGGCGGTGTCGCCGGCGGCTGCGGCCTTGTGCAACTGGGTCATCGTATTTTCGGCGGCAAGGAGGGGAAGGGAGGGGATCGCAAGGAAGAGCCAGGTCGAAAGCAGGGCAAGTTTCAGCATGGGCCATCCTGTGAGCGTGTGGGATGAAATTAACAGGCGGCCGCACCATTAGAAAATTAAATGTGTAAATCCGTATCATGCAGAAGATGGAATTCAATGCGACGGGCCGCTATAACGGGCGAAATCTCGATCGGGAAAGGGCTGTCTCATGATGAAAACGGAACAGGGACTGCTGCGTGTCTCGATTGCCGTCACCATCCTCCTGGCCGGTGTCGGCATCCTGTTCGGCATCCTCTCCGGTTCCTTCGCCATCATCTTCGACGGTATCTACGCGATGACGGACGCCTCGATGACCGTGCTGGCGCTCGTGGTCTCCAACCTCATCGCCTCCTCGGCGACCGACGAGAAGAACCCGCTCGTCAAGCATTTCACCATGGGCTTCTGGCACCTGGAGCCGATGGTGCTGGGCCTCAACGGTATCCTGCTTACCGGCGCGGCGATCTACGCGCTGATCAACGCCGTCAGCAGCATCATGAACGGCGGCCGGCTGTTCGATTTCGGCGCGGCGATCACCTATTCAGTCGTGACGCTGGTGATCACGATCAGCATGGCCGTCGTCAGCGCACGGGCGAACCGCACCATCCAGTCGGAATTCGTCGCGCTCGACGTCAAGTCCTGGATCATGTCGTCCGGTCTTACCGGCGCGCTGCTTGTCGCCTTCCTGGGCGGCGCCCTGATCCAGGGCACCGAGCATGAATGGCTGTCGCCCTATATCGACCCGGTCGCGCTGGCGCTCGTCTGCCTCGTCATCATCCCCATTCCGGCCGGCACAATCCGGCGGGCGCTCGCCGATATCCTGCTCGTTACCCCCGCGGACCTGAAGAGCCATGTCGATGCCGTGGCGGAAGCCGTCGTCCAGCGGCACGGCTTTCTCTCCTACCGGGCCTATGTCGCCCGTGTGGGCCGAGGCCGGCAGATCGAGCTTTACTTCATCGTTCCGGGGAACTTCCCCGCGCGCAAGCTGCAGGACTGGGATGCCATCCGCGACGAGGTTGGCCTGGCCATCGGCAACGAGGGGCCGGACCGCTGGCTGACCATCGCCTTCACCACCGATCCCGAATGGGCGGATTGACAAAGAAAACCCGGAGCGGATCGCTCCGCCCCGGGTTTTCGGCCCCCGCCCGTAAGGACGTGTCTCGTATCAGAGACCGGCTGCCGCGATGGCGGCGTCCATGCGCTCGCGTGCCTTCTTCGGCAGCTTGCCGGTCTTGACGGCATCGAGGTTTGCCGGTGCATCGCCGACCACGACGACACCCACCATGCCCATGCCGACATGCGGCGTGCACTTCACGCCATAGGCGCCGGCCTTGTCGAAGGTGACCTTGTAGGTCTCGTTCATCTTGCTCTTGAAGGCTTCCGCACCCTCGGGGATCATGTCCTTGATCGTCTCGACATTGTGGCCCTTGTCGGTGGGGATGAAGGTTACGGTATCGCCGGGGGCAACCTTCACGAAGGCCGGCTCGAACACCATGGCGCCTTCGGCGCCCTTGTTCAGCATATGCACTTCAAAATCTGCCGCCGCTGCCGGAAGCGCGAGGGCCAGAATGACTGCTGCCGCGCCGACGATGCTCTTTGCCATGGTACGCACTGGAATTCTCCTTCTGACGAACGTCAATCGTTCATGAGCCAAGAAGTAGGCCCGCGAAGGGCTTCGTTCTTTGACATTGATCAAACAAGGCGGGGAATGTGCGTGGCGTCCTGTCGCAGGGAACCACGCCTTCAGGTGACAGTCACGGCGATGCCGTCCAGCCCGTCGATATGCGCCTCCATGACGTCGCCCTTTCGGATCGCGCCCACGCCTGCGGGTGTGCCGGCGAAGATCAGGTCGCCCGGCGCGAGAACGAAGAGGCGGGAGAGATGGGTGATCATCTCCGGCACCTTCCAGATCATCTGGCCGAGGTCGCCGTCCTGGCGGACCGCGCCGTTGACGGCAAGCCGGATCGCGCCGCGCGCCGGATGGCCGATCTCGGCTGCCGGGTGGATCGGGCCGCAGGGAGCGGAATGCTCGAAGGCCTTGGCGATTTCCCAAGGACGACCGAGCTTCTTGGCCTCGGCCTGCAGGTCGCGGCGCGTCATGTCCAGCCCGACGGCATAGCCGTAGACGCAATCAAGCGCGCTTTCCGCCGGAATGTCGCTGCCGCCGCTCTTCAGCGCCACGACCAGCTCGACCTCGTGATGCACGTCGCCGGTTGCGGAAGGATAGGGAAAGCCGTTGTCGGGTGCGGTGAGCGTATCCGGGTTCTTCTGGAAGAAGAAGGGCGGCTCCCTCGCCGGGTCGTGCCCCATCTCGATCGCGTGGTCGGCGAAATTTCGGCCGACGCAATAGATGCGGTGCACCGGAAAAAGTGCGGACGCGCCCCTGACCGGCAGGGCGGGAACGGCGGGCGGCGCGAAGATATAGGTGGGGCTGGGCGTGGCGTTTTCGGCTGTCATGGCGTGCTGCGCTTTCGATAGGCTGTTTGCGGCCCGGACGCTAGCATGCCGGCCGACGGCAAGCGAACCGTTCTTCCCGGCTTTCCATTGCGCGGGCCGGGAAAATCGCGGATAGAGGCAGGACGATGAACGGTGCGCCTTCGGACATGAGCAATCCCGACAAGACGAACGACGGGTCCCCGCGTGAACGCCGGCGCTCGCTGGCGATCGGCCTTCTGAAGGCGCGTGAGGCGGTGATGAGCCATTTCCGGCCGATCCTCGCCGACCACGACGTCACCGAGCAGCAATGGCGCGTGCTGCGTGTTCTGGCGGAGGCCGGCATGCTCGACGCGTCGGAGCTTGCGGAAAAGGCCTTCATCCTCGCGCCGAGCCTCACGCGCATGCTGCGCTCGCTGGAGGAGCGGGGCCTGATCCTGCGCCACAAGGACAAGGACGACGGCCGCCGCGTGCTGTTGCAGCTCGCGCCGGCGGGCCAAGCGGTGATCGACGAGGTGATGCCGGATTCCCGCCGCGTCTATGCGGATATCGATGCGCGCTTCGGGACGCAGCGGGTAGACGCGCTTCTCGACATGCTGGAGGAGCTTGCCGCCCTCAAGCTCGACGGCAAGGCCGGCGGCGAGGAATAGACCGCCGCCTGTTATCGGATTTCCCATCTTTCAAAAGGGCCTTTCGACCGCTATCGTCATATTCAAAAGGATATAGCGATGGAGATGGGCATGGTCCGACTGAATGAAATCCGCACGAACGAGGTGGCGATCGCGCCGCCGCAGGCTGAGGATGCCGCGCTCGTCTTCATCGGCCGGATTTCGACGCCCTGGACCTCGCGTCTGGAAACGCCCCGGCAGGGCCGGCCGGACGGGCCGGTCTGCACCATCGAGATCTTCGAGCCATGGGTGGCGGCGCTGAAGGGTGTGGAGCGGTTCGAACGGCTGGAAGTGCTGTACTGGCTGCATCACTCGCGGCGCGACCTCGTGCTGCAAAGCCCGGCCTCGAACGGCGAGGTGCATGGCACCTTCTCCATCCGCTCGCCCGTCAGGCCCAATCCGATCGGCACGTCCATCGTCGTTCTGGAGAAGATCGAGGGCAATCGCCTCTTCGTGCGCGGTCTCGATTGCCTCGACGGCACACCGCTGATCGACCTGAAGCCGGATCGGGCGCTCTTCAAGCCGATTGCGCCGCCCCAGCAGGGCGATTTCGAGACCGGCCAGGTGCATATGTGCAAGAAGATCGAGGGTTAGAGCGCTTCCGCTTTTCTCTGAATCGCGAAAACGCCCTATCCTCTTATTTTGCGCAATTGCGGACGCTGGACCGCTGCGTACTTTGCCGGAATTGCTTCAGTCGTCGATGGCGACCATCACGTCGGAAGCCTTGACGACGGCATAGGCTTCCTGCCCGGCGGCAAGGCCCAGCTCGTTCACCGCTTCGTTGGTGATCGCGGCGGTGATGATCGAGCCGCCGCCGACATCGATGCGCACATGGGCGGTCGTCGCGCCGAGGATGACTTCGACGATCTTGCCCTTGAGGCGGTTGCGAGCGCTGATTTTCATGGGAATTCTCCTGTGTTTGAGCGGAGAAACTAGCAGCCCGGCACAGGATTTGGAAGCTGCGCCGCCCGCTCTCCTATGGCCGGAACGTATAGGCCTCAATCGATTCCGGCTTCATCTCGATGGAGAAGCCGGGCCGCGTCGGTGGCATGTAGGCGGCGTTCTCGATGCGGCAGGGATCGAGGAAATGTTCGTGCAGGTGGTCGACATACTCGATCACTCTGCCATCCTTCGTGCCAGAGACGGCCACGTAGTCGATCATCGAGAGATGCTGCACATATTCGCAAAGCCCGACGCCGCCGGCATGGGGCCAGACGGGCAGGCCGTATTTCGCCGCCATCAGCAGCACGGCCAGCACCTCATTGAGGCCGCCCATGCGGCAACTGTCGATCTGCACGATATCGATGGCGCCGCCGGCGATCATCTGCTTGAAGACGATGCGGTTCTGGCACATCTCCCCCGTCGCCACCTTGACCGGATGGATCGCCTCGCGGATCGCCTTGTGGCCGGCGATATCGTCGGGGCTGGTCGGCTCCTCGATGAAGAAGGGTTTGTAGGGCTGCAGCGCCTTCACCCAGTCGATCGCCTGCCCCACCTCCCAGACTTGATTGGCGTCGATCATCAGGAAACGCTCGTCGCCGATCTCCTCGCGGGTGATGCGCAGGCGGCGCTTGTCGTCTTCAAGATCGCGGCCGACCTTCATCTTGATATGGGTGAAGCCCTCTTCGACCGCCTCCCGGCAGAGCCGCCGCAGTTTCTCGTCGTCATAGCCGAGCCAGCCGGCCGAGGTCGTGTAGCACGCATAGCCTTCCTTCTCGAGCGTCGCGATGCGCTCCGCCTTGCCGGTCTCCGCCTTCTTCAGGATGGCCAGTGCCTCCTCGGGCGTCAGCGCATCCGTCAGGTAGCGGAAGTCCACGATGGAAAGGATTTCTTCCGCGCTCATCTCGGCGACGAGACGCCAGACGGGCTTGCCGGCCTCCTTGGCGAGAAGGTCCCAGACGGCATTGACCACTGCGCCGGTGGCAAGATGCATCGCGCCCTTGTCCGGCCCGATCCAGCGGAGCTGGCTATCGCCCGTCACATGCCGCCAGAAGCGGCCGGGGTTCTCGCGGATCCAGTCGAGGTCGAGGCCGACGACGAGATGCCGCATCGCGTCGATGGCCGCGCAGCAGATCTCGTTGCCGCGACCGATGGTGAAGGTGAGGCCGTGGCCTTCCAGCCCTGCCGCATCCGTGCCGAGCACGACATAGGCGGCCGAATAGTCCGGGTCGGGGTTCATCGCGTCCGAGCCGTCCAGCTTCTGCGAGGTGGGGAAGCGCAGGTCTATCGAGCGGAGGCTGGTGATCCTGGTCATGATGTCCCTGACGATATCGACTATTGCTCATTAATAAGTAGATCATTTATATACAAGGTAATAAAGCGGTTTCGTCAAGCCCAATCCAGTTTCGGGTCTTGCCGTGCCGAAGCTGCTTACTGCGAGGAGAGACCGTGTCGGACGAGGAAAATGATCGCTACCGGGCGCCGGCGCTCGACAAGGGGCTGGATATCCTGGAGCTTCTGGCCGGGGTGGATGGCGGCCTCACGCAGGCCGACATCGCCAAACGGCTTGGCCGCAGCCCCAACGAGTTCTACCGCATGCTCGACCGCCTCGTGAAGCGCGGCTATGTCACCCGCATCGACGGCGACCGCTTCTCGCTGACGCTGAAACTCTTCGGCCTCGCCCAGCTTCACGCGCCGCCGCGCCGCCTCGCTTCCTTCGCGGTGCCTGTCATGCGCGAGCTTGCCGAAGCCTCCCGCCAGGCGAACCAGCTCGTCGTCTTCGACCGGGGCAACCCGGTCGTCATCGCCCAGCAGGAAGCCCCGGGCTATTGGGGCATTTCCATCCGCGTCGGCTCGCGTATCGGCCTGTTCGATACGGGTTCGGGCCATGTGCTTCTGGCCTTCCGCACGCCGCCGGAGCGTGAGCGCATGATCGTCGAGCATATCGGCGACGGCGACGCTGACGGGCGGGTGACGCCGGAATTTCTGGCCCGCCTCGACCTCATCCGCGCCCGCGGCTACGAGATGATGCCGAGCGCCCAGACCGCCGGTGTCGTCAACCTCTCCGCCCCGGTGCTCGGGGCGGACGGAACCGCCATTGCGGCGCTGACCGTGCCCTATATCACGCTGATCAACGCGCCCGCGGCCCCCGATATGTCCGCGACGATCCAGCTCGTCGTCGAGGCGACGGCCCGGCTATCGGAGATGACCGGCGCAGGGTTCACCAGTGAGGACGCATCATGATCGTCGATACGCACCTGCATCTCATTTACCGGGACCGGCTGTCCTATCCCTGGCTTGCGAATGTCCCGCCGCTAAATGCCGATTTCACCCATGAGGCCTATGCGCGCGAGGCACGGCGGCTCGGCATCGTCGCGGCGCTGCATATGGAAGTGGATGTTGCACCCGACGATATTGCCCGCGAGACCGCGATGGTCGAGGCGCTGGCCGGGGAGGCGGGGAGCCTGCTCGTCGGCGCCATCGCGGCCTGCCGGCCGGAATCAGCCGATTTTCCCGCCTATCTCGAACGGACGCTGGCCGATCCCTTCGTGCGCGGCTTCCGCCGGGTACTGCATGTGGTGCCGGACGATGTTTCCGAGGGTGCGCTGTTCCGGGAGAATATCGGCCGGCTGGCCGGGACCGGCCTCAATTTCGATCTCTGCGTGCTGCCGCATCAGATTGAGAAGGCGATTGCGCTCGCCGATCTTGCCCCCGATGTTTCCTTCGTGCTCGACCATTGCGGCGTGCCTGATATCAAGGGCGGCGGTTTCGATCTGTGGAAGGGGCCGGTCGCGGAGATCGCCCGCCGGCCGAACGTCACGGTCAAACTATCAGGCATTCCCGCCTATGGCGCGGATGACTGGACGCTGGAGGACCTGAAACCCTATTTCGGCCATGTCGCGGCATGTTTCGGCTTCGAGCGCATGGTCTGGGGTAGCGATTGGCCGGTCTGCACGCTCGGTGGCGGCCTTTCCACCTGGATCGGCGCGAGCCAGGCATTGCTGTCCGGCGTCAGCCTTGAGGACAGGCAGCGCGTCTTCTCCGAGAATGCCAGGCGGCTCTGGAAGATCGCGCCGAAAGCCTGATCTATCGCCAGCGCCCCGTATGGGCGATCCATTCGCGGGCGCGCGCTTCGGGGGTTGCGTTCAGCGTGATGTCGGTCACGACGGCGGCACTGTCTGCGCCGTTCTCGAAGACGGCCGGCAGGCGCTCCGGGTTGAGGCCGCCGATGGCGACGAGGGGGAGCGGGGCGATGCGCGCCTTCCACGTCGCCAGCCGTTCGACACCCTGCGGTGCCCATTTCATCTTCTTCAGGATCGTCGGCCAGACAGGGCCGAGCGCCACGTAGTCCGGCTTTGCGGCCAGCGCCGTCTCCAGTTCCGCCTCGTCATGGGTGGAAAGGCCGAGCTTCATGCCGGCAGCGCGGATCGCAGCCACGTCGGCTGTGGCAAGGTCTTCCTGCCCGAGATGCACGAAGTCACAGCCCTCCTCGATGGCGAGCTGCCAGTAATCGTTGACAATGAGCTTGCAGCCGTGCTCGGCGCAGACGGCTTTCGCCCGGCGGATTTCCTTGCGCAGCCGGTCCTCCGGCAGGTCCTTCATGCGAAGCTGCACGAGTTTGACGCCAATGGGCACCAGCCGTTCGATCCAGCCGGCGCTGTCGACGATGAGATAGAAGGGATCGAGCTTCATGAAAAGACGGCCTTTCCGATGACGGGTGTGGAGGGAACAGCCATGTCGCGCGGTTCGAGCGGCCCGGCCCGGCGCGCCATGCGGCCGGCTTCGATGGCATGGGCGAAGGCCTCCGCCATGGCGGCAGGGTCGCCAGCCCCGGCGACGGCGGTGTTGAGCAGCACGGCGTCGTAGCCGAGCTCCATGACGCTCGTGGCATGCGAGGGACGGCCGATACCGGCGTCGACGATCAGCGGGATTTCCGGGAAATGAGCGCGGAAGGTGCGCAGCGCCATCGGGTTGGCCGGCCCCATGGCCGAGCCGATGGGCGCGCACCAGGGCATCAGCACGCGGCATCCGGCCTCCAGCAGTCGTTCCGCCACGACGAGGTCGTCGGTCGTATAGGGGAAGACCTGAAAACCCTCGCCGGTGAGGATACGCGCCGCTTCGATGAGGCCGAAGACATCGGGCTGCAGCGTGTCGTGATGGCCGATCACCTCCAGCTTGATCCAGTCGGTGTGGAAGACCTCGCGCGCCATCTTGGCCGTCAGCACCGCCTCCTTGACGCTGTGGCAGCCGGCGGTGTTGGGCAGCACCCGCACGCCGAGGTCGCGGATCAGCTCGAAGAACGCGCCGCCTGCCTTGCCTCCTGCGCTTTCCCGGCGCAGCGAGACGGTGACGATCTCCGTCTTCGAGCGCCGCACGGCCTCCGCGAGAATGGCGGGGGAAGGGTAGCGCGCGGTTCCCAGCAGCAGGCGCGAGCCGACCTCGGCGTCGTAGAGTTTCAGCATGTCAGCCTCCCTGCATGGGCGAAAGGATCTCGATGCGGTCGCGCGCGCCGAGCGTGAAGGCGTCGCGATCCTCGCGGTGCACCAGTTCGCCGTTGACCGCCGTCGCCAGCCAGTCGCCGTCATAGTCGAGCGCGGTGAGCAGGTCGGCGAGCGTGGCGGCGGCGACCTCCTGTTCCTCGCCGTTGATGATGAACGTCATGAGGCTTTCCTTTCCGGTTGCCGTTCACGCAGGAGGATGCGGGCGACCTCTCCCGCCATGGCAGGCGCAAGCAGAAAGCCGTGGCGGTAGAGGCCGTTGACGTGGATGGTCTCGCCATCCTCCGTCACGCGCGGTAGGTTGTCGGGGTAGGCTGGCCGCAGGCCCGCGCCGGTTTCGATAAGCCGCGCCTCGCCGAAGGCGGGGTGCAGGGCATAGGCGGCGTTCAGCAGCTCCATCAGCGAGCGGGCGGTGACGGGGCCTTCGTCGCCGCTTTCGATCATGGTCGCGCCGACCATGAAGCGATTGCTGTCCCGCGGCACGATGTAGAGCGGGTGGCGGGGATGTAACAGGCGGACGGGGCGGGACAGGCGGATTTCGCCGGTTTCGAGGTGGAGCATCTCGCCGCGAACGCCCCGAAGCGCCGGCAGATGGCCGATGCGGGCCGCGCCGGTGCAGTCGATCACCCTGTCGTAGCCGCCCTTGTCCCTGGCGCCGAGGAGGAACCGCATGCGCGCCTCTTCCAGCCCGGCTGCAAGGGCGGAAAGGGCGAGGCGCGGATCGAGATGGGCTTCCTGCCGGAAGAACAGGGCTTTCTGGAAGCGCCCCGCTAGGTCCGGTTCCAGCGCCGCGATGCCTTCGGCGTCCAACCATTCCCAGCCGCTCGTCCGGCCGGCGAAGCGGTCGAGTTCGCCGGCATCGCGGCCGGCGGCGACGACCAGCGTGCCCTTGCGGTGCACATGACCGGGCAGGGCGGCCTCCCACCAGTCGGCGGCGGTGCGGCCCAGCGTCAGCACCGGCTCCTCGGCGCTTTCCCGCTCGCACCATGGGGCGAGCATGCCGCCGGCAAGGCCGGAAGCACCGCTCGCCACCTTCGGCGCGCGGTCCGTGATGGTGACATCGAAGCCGTGGCGGTAGAGTTGCCAGGCGGTGGCGAGGCCGGCGACGCCGGCGCCTTTGACGAGGATGCGCATGGTCATTCTCCCGAAAGCGGCATGTAGAGATCGCCGCCCTCCCGGAATTTCGCGGCCATGGCTTCCAGCCCCTCCTTCTGCGCCTCGGCGCGGATATCGTGCGAGATGCGCATGGAGCAGAATTTCGGGCCGCACATGGAGCAGAAATGCGCCACCTTGTGCGCCTCCTTGGGCAGCGTCTCGTCATGGAAGGCGCGGGCGGTTTCCGGGTCGAGCGAGAGGTTGAACTGGTCCTCCCAGCGGAACTCGAAGCGGGCGCGCGACAGCGCATCGTCGCGGATTTTTGCCGCCGGATGCCCCTTGGCGAGATCGGCGGCATGGGCGGCGATCTTGTAGGTGATGACGCCGACCTTCACGTCGTTGCGGTCCGGCAGGCCGAGATGTTCCTTCGGCGTGACGTAGCAGAGCATGGCCGTGCCGAACCAGCCGATCATCGCCGCGCCGATGCCCGAGGTGATGTGGTCGTAGCCGGGGGCGATGTCCGTCGTCAGCGGGCCGAGTGTGTAGAAGGGGGCTTCGCCGCAGGTGGCAAGCTGCTTGTCCATGTTCTCCTTGATCTTGTGCATCGGCACATGGCCGGGGCCTTCGATCATGACCTGGCAGTCCTTCCGCCAGGCAATCTGCGTCAGTTCGCCCAGCGTTTCCAGTTCGGCGAATTGCGCTGCGTCGTTGGCGTCGGCGATCGAGCCGGGGCGCAGGCCGTCGCCGAGCGAGAAGGTGACGTCATAGGCGCGGGCGATGTCACAGATTTCCTCGAAATGCTCGTAGAGGAAGCTCTCGCGGTGGTGATGCAGACACCACTTGGCCATGATCGAGCCGCCGCGCGAGACGATGCCGGTAACGCGGTTCACCGTCAGCGGGATGTAGTGCAGCCGCACGCCGGCATGGATGGTGAAATAGTCGACGCCCTGTTCTGCCTGCTCGATCAGCGTATCGCGGTAGACTTCCCAGGTCAGGTCCTCGGCGATGCCGTTCACCTTCTCCAGCGCCTGGTAGAGCGGCACGGTGCCGATTGGGACCGGCGAATTGCGGATGATCCATTCGCGGATATTGTGGATGTTGCGGCCGGTCGAAAGGTCCATGACCGTATCGGCGCCCCAGCGGATTGCCCAGACCATCTTCTCGACCTCCTCCGCCATGGAGGAGGTGACGGCGGAATTGCCGATATTGGCGTTGATCTTCACAAGGAAGTTCCGGCCGATGATCATCGGCTCGGCTTCGGGGTGGTTGATGTTGGCGGGGATGACCGCCCTGCCGCTCGCGACCTCCTGCCGGACGAATTCCGGGGTGACGAAATCCGGGATATGCGCGCCAAAACTTTCGCCGTCGCGGGCAAGCGCTTCCTTCGTTGCCTTGCGGCCGAGGTTTTCGCGGATGGCGATGAATTCCATTTCGGATGTGATGATGCCGGCGCGGGCATAGGCGAGCTGCGTCACCGCCTTGCCGTCCGTCGCCCGGCGCGGGCGGCTCAGCACCGGAAATTCCGGCGTCAGCCGCTCCCCCGTGGCAAAGCCGTTGTCTTCAGGGCGGATGCGGCGGCCCTCGTAGGCTTGCGTGTCGCCGCGCGCGGCAACCCAGCTTTCGCGAAGACGCGGCAGGCCGCCCTCGATGGAAACGACATGGGCGGGATCGGTATAGGGGCCGGAGGCGTCATAGACCGTGACGGGTGGCTCGCCGGAGGTTGGGTGCAGCGCGATTTCGCGCATCGGCACGCGGATTTCCGGGTGCAGTGCGCCGGGGATGTAGACTTTCCGTGAGGCCGGCAGGGCGCCAGTCGTGACGGTGGGGGTGAGTTTCTGGGCGGCAATATTCATCGTGAGGCTCCAAGTTGCAGTTGGAGACCCAGTCCTAGAGCCGGAATGATGGAAGGACGCGGGGGACGGAATCCGGGTCGCGGATTGCCTGCCACACAGCGCTTGCACCGTCCCTACGCCAGTATGAACTGGATCAGGTTCAACGGGTCACTGCGCTGCGAAAGCCAGCAGTATCTCAGCCCCTTGTCGGGACCCCCCTGGTGAATGCTTCAAGCAAAGACGCTGCGGGGAGATTTGTCAACGGGGTAATTTATGTAAGTAGTAACTTACTTGATATTGCAGCGGGCGCAAAAGAAAACGGCGGGACAATGCCCGCCGTTCCCTTTGAAATCGCTTGCGAAAACTACTCGCGCTCGCCGGTGAAATTCAGCAGAAGCTGGAAGATATTGACGAAGTTGAGGTAGAGCGACAGCGCGCCGAAGACGGCCATCTTCTGCTGCGACTCGTGGCCGATATTCTCGGCATACTGCTCCTTGATGTTCTGCGTGTCCCAGGCGGTGAGACCGACGAAGACGACGATGCCGATCACGGAAATCGCGAACTGCAGGGCGCTGGAGCCGAGGAAGATATTGACGATGGAAGCGATGACGACGCCGATGAGGCCCATCATCAGGAACGAGCCGAACTTGGACAGGTCACGCTTCGTCACATAGCCGTAGAGGCTCGTCGCGCCGAACATGGTGGCGGCGATGAAGAAGGTGCGGGCGATGCTCATGCCGGTGAAGACGAGGAACACCGAGGCGAGCGACAGGCCCATGACGGCGCAGAAGGCCCAGAAGGTCATCTGCGCGGTGCTGGCCGACATCGTCTGGATCTTGAACGAGAAGAAGAAGACGAAGGCGAGCGGCGCCAGCATCACCACCCACTTCAGCGGGGAGGAGAAGATCGGCACGTAGAGGGCCGGCGTCGAGCCGACGACGAAGGCGATGAGGCCGGTGATGACGAGGCCGGCGCCCATGTAGTTGTAGACGCGCAGCATGTGCTGGCGCAGGCCCTCGTCGAAGAGGGCGGCGGACTGCGCCTGCGCGCCATAGCCGAAACGCTGTTGTACGGGTTCCATCGAGAATCTCCTTCAGTATGGAAGCGGTTGATCAGTAGAGCGTGCGGGACAGGTCCCGCGCGGTGTCCGCCAGGTCGTCGGCCTTGCGGCTTTCCGACACCAGCGCATAGGCGACATCGCCGATCTGCCAGTAGGCGGCCCGGGCATTGTCGGCGTGGAAGACGAGCGCGTGCTGCACGGCGAAGGAGCCGGGCCGCACGGCAAAGAGCGACAGGCGCTCACCCTTCACGGGTTCGAGCACCAGTTCGACGCTCGGACCGTAGGCGGAGGGAAATACCTGCGTGTCGATGACGCTCCAGCCTTTCGGCAGGTCCGGCAGCACGATGGCCGTCGCGGAGCGGATTTCGGCCGGGTCGAAGGTCTCGGTTTCCGGCTGCGAGGTCATGCTGTCACGCAGCAGCGTGGTGCGGTGCGCGCGCACGGCTTCCTCCACGAAGGCCGGCGGCGGCGTGGAGGCCACGACCTCCGTCGCACCGAAGGGGCCGAGCACGGCATGGGCCGTCCAGCCGGCTGCGACGAAGAGCGCGATGGTCGCGGCGCGGCGGAAGAGCGAGAAGATGCGGCGGCGCGAAAGCGAGCGTTCCAGCAGGCGCGCGGCTTCCCGCGTTTCCTGCCGCGTCACCGTGCGGTGGTCGGCAAGCGCAAGCCGCAGTTCGTCGCGCACGCGCAGGTCCTGCATGACCTGCGCGGCGACGTCCGGTCGCTCCGAAAGATAGGCCTCGACCTCGATGCGCCGTCCGACGGCCAGCTGGTCGTCGACATAGGCGTTGAGGTCGTTTTCGAGAATGGGGTCATTGCTTGTCATCGCCGGTGCCTCCGACAATCTTGAGATGCGTGACGGGCCTGAGATGGGTGCCGGATGCGGCATCGCCGCCCTGTTCGAAACTGCGCAGCCGCTGGCGCGCGCGGGCGACGCGCGACATCAGCGTGCCGACCGGAATGCCGAGCGCTTCGGCCGCTTCCTGATAGGAAAGCTCCTCGATGGCGACGAGATGTAGCGCCGCGCGCTGCTCTTCCGGCAGGTCGAAGAAGGCGTTGCGAAGCTGCGTCAGGCGCACGGAATGGTCCTGGTTCGCCGCGACCGAGGTCTCGGCGATCTCCGCCGCCGCATCGTGGCGGCGCTCCTGCGAGCGGCGCTGGCGCAGGCGGTCGATATGGGCGTTGTGCAGGATCGACATCAGCCAGTTGCGCACATTGGCGCCGGTGCGGAAGGTCGACTGTCGCTCATAGGCCTTCACCAGCGCGTCATGCACGAGATCCTCGGCCTCGTCCGGATTGCGGACGAGCGACAGCGCATAGCGCCGGAGCGCCGCAAGCTGTCCGATCACGTTGAAGCCGGGTATCTTTGCGTTCATGCCCCAATATACGAGAGCCGGGCGGTGCTCATTCCATCTCTCCTGAAAAAATTTCAGGTCCAGGAAAGGACGAGGGCGGCAAGGGCGATGTAGCGGCCGAACTTGGCGATGGAAACGACGAGCAGGAAGCGGGCGAACGGTTCGCGCATGACGCCCGCTGCCACCGTCAGCGGGTCGCCGATGACAGGCGCCCAGCTCAGCAGCAGGCTCCACCAGCCGTATTTCCGATACCAGCGTCCCGCCCGGTCGAGCTGCCTTTCGCTGACGGGAAACCAGCGCGCGCCGCGAAATCGCTCGATGCCGCGGCCGAGCAGCCAGTTGACGACCGAGCCGAGGACATTGCCGGTGCCGGCGACGAGGATCAGCAGGGCCGGGGCATGGCTGCCCGTCGCCAGCAGGCCAGCGAGCGCCGCCTCCGATTGAGCGGGCAGAATGGTCGCGGCGACGAAGGCGGCGAGGAAAAGGCCGCCATAGGCGGCAAGCGCGCTCATCCGCGCATGACCCGACCGCCGGCGGGCCGTTGCCGGCCTGTGCGCTCGCTCATATCGTTCTTCGCCCTGATTCCGGCTTGGCTGTCATGCCTCTCCGCTATCCGTTGTCGCGGCGGCAGGAAAGCCCCCGCTGCCGTTTCCGGCGGCGGGGCGGCGGAAAATGCCGGCTGCCCGTGCTCAGCAGATGGGCGAGCGGTTCATCAGCGTGATGTCTTTTGCCGTCAGCATCATGCGCGCGGGTTCGTCGATCTCGTCGAGCACCGCCCGCAGCGCCTTGTCCAGACAGAATTCGACGACTTCGGTGTCAAGTGATTTCGCGGATTCCAGCGCGAAGGCGACAAGACGCGCCAATGCCAGCAGTTCAGTGCCCCGCTCGTCGGTTTCGGTTTTCATAACCCCATGCCCCCAGAAATTAGCCCCAGCCCAATATAGGCGTGACTCCCCGACTTCGCGCGTGACTTGAGCGTGACACACGTGCAATGGGAAATTCCGAAGATTTCTGCGTTGCCGGTTGCCTTGCCGCGATAGGCCTTGGGGCATGATCGGAACGCAGGATTCCCGGCCTTTCAGGATTTTGCGGCGGTGGAATGGCGAGGGCGCACTTCCAGTTGCCATGGCGGTTACAGGGACAGGTTGCGGAGGCTGGAGACAACCTGGCTGTCTGGCGGCCGGTTTGCTGGCCGTCAAAAGCCGGCGCGCTTGAGGCCTTCGTAATAATGCTGCCGCTGCCAGTCTTCCTTGAAGGGAACGATCGTCATCCAGGCTTCGAGATCGAAGTTGGGATTGCTTTCATAGGTGCGGCGCATGAACAGGCGGGCCTTCCTGGTGTCTCCCAGCATGGCCCAGCATGCCGCCGACAGCCGGTGGACCGGCTCCTTGTCCTTCATTCGGGCAATGTAGGCCAACGCTTCCTCATAGCTGCCCAGCGCGTAGGCAGCCCCGGCGGCGGTCCAGAAATATTCGTCGGGCGGCAGCGGGTTTAGGTCGATTGCGTGCTTGATCTTCTCCAGACCGACATCCGGGCGCGACGCCTGCACCAATGTATCGGCATGACTGGCGATCACGTTGGCATAGTGCGGACTCAGCGCCTCGGCGCGGTCGAGATAGGCCAGGCTCTCATCGAACTGCCGGGCATAGAGCTTGACCACACCGAGTTCGCGATAGCCGGTGGGCAGGTGCTCGTCGGCCTGGATGGCCGTTTCGGCGTGGTGCTGGGCCTGGTGCAACAGGTCGCCGTCGCCTCTTGCCGTCACCAGCCATTCGAGGAAATAGCTGCGGGCAAGGCCGCCCATGGCCGGCGCGAAGCCGGTGCTCGCTTGCAGGGCGTCACGGAAACTCTTGCGGGCGCGGCGGATGTCGCGCAGATCGAGGTTCTTGAGCTGCCCCTGGCCGATGAGGAAGCTGTGATAGGCGACGGCATCCCGCTCGTAGTCGTGTCGGACCAGTTCGTTGCGCTCGATTTCGGTAGCGAGGGCGCCGGTGATCTGGCGGGCTATCACCTGCCTCGATCGCGCCAACCCTTCGGTCGACAGAGGAAAACGCTCGGCCCAGATGACCTCGTCGCCACCGAAGAAGAGGAGCTGGGCGAAAAGCGAGTGCCGGTCGCCTTCGTCGCGCAGGCGCGTTTCCAGGATATAGCTGATCTTGTGTCGTGCGTAGGTCGCGGCGCGGTCTGCCTGAAGCGAGATCTGTGCGGCCGTATGCGGGGCGATGATCGAGATCGAGCGCAGGGCGCAAAGCCCGATCGTGACATCCTCGATCAGCGCTTCGGAAAAGCGCGCGGCAACGCGCGACGTGTGGGTGGCGGCTGGCGGTAGCAGCAGGAGGCGCGGCAGGCTGTGCCGCGGGAGCATGGCGTCCATGGGCAGCGGCGAGACTGCCTCCGCCGGACGGCGGGATACGAGCGCCGTAGGGACGACCGACTGGCCGGTCAGCACGGCGCGCACCTCCTCGTCCTCGGGATTGGTCTCCAGAAGGCGAAGCGCGGCGGCCGAGCGGGCCTGCCGCGCGCCGGTGCCGCCCTGCACCGAGTCCTGGAGCAGGGTTCGGCGCAGGAGAGCGACGTGCGCGGTGCGCTGTAGGGCGATCCAGCCCGCAAGAGCGGGCTTGCCCGGCCTGACATGCTTCAGGAACTCGTCGGCAAGCAGGTCGGCCAGAACCTCGAGGCCGGCGTCCTCGCGTACCAGCTCGACATCGCTCTCGACGCGGTCCGGTCCGAGTGCAATATCGGTGTCGGTGAAGGTCAGATAGGTCTGGCCGAGGTCCCGCTGGCGCTTCTGCACGCGCGATACGGTCTGCCGGAGGCTGGCATAGGCCGCTGCCGTGTTCGCGTCGTCCCAGAAGAGGCCTGCCGCGTCGGCCCGCGACATGCTCGACAGGCCACGGGTACGCAGATAGCAGAGGATGAGAAGCGCCTTCTCGGGAAAGGCGATGTCGCCGCCGCTCTCATCGAGCAGGCGCAGGTGCCCGAATGACTGCAGCCGCGCCTGCATTGGGCGTCAGATCCGCAGTTCCGTCGCGCTTTCGGCCCGGTCACCGGCTTCGGAGGCGGCGTTGGCGCCAGCCTTGGACAGTGCGGTGGCGAGCGCGATGATCGACTTGCGGACGCTGGCGTCCTCGATCTTCAGGAAGGCGCGGTTGAGATCGAGGCCCTCCTTGGAGGAAACGAAGGTGGAGACGTCGCCGGTCTCATGGGCGACACCGGTCGCCGATGCCGCGTTGTCGTCGTCCTGGAAGAAGAAGCTCGGCGGAACGCGGAAGACGTCGGAGATCGCCTGAAGGCGGCTGGCGCTAATGCGGTTGGTGCCCTTCTCGTATTTCTGAACCTGCTGGAATGTCACGCCGAGACGGTCGGCAAGCGCTTCCTGGCTCATGCCCACCATGAGGCGGCGCAGGCGGACGCGGGAACCGACGAAAACGTCGATCGGGTTCGGTGTTTTCTTGTTCATGGGACTTTCTCCCCTGTTGGACATGCCGGGGCATGGCGAGATGCGAATATCGCCTCATTTTGCTTGAATCGCCGGTTTGATGCAACTGCCGAGGGGGCGAATTCCCTGCCCCCTGGGCGTGTGGCGGCGTGTGTCTAGATGTCGTAGCTGTGCGGCGCGCTGAGTGAGGCGATGAACTTTTTCGTGCGCTCGCGCTCCGGTGCGGAGAAGACGGTTCGGGGCGGTCCCTGTTCCACGACGCCGCCGCCATCGAGGAAAACCACGGTGTCGGCGACCCGTGAGGCAAGGCGCAGGTCGTGCGTCGCCATGACCATCGTCGTGCCCTCGCGGGCAAGCCGGCTCAGCACCTCGACAACCTCCTCGGCAAGCTCCGGATCGAGCGCCGAAGTTGGCTCGTCGCAGAGAAGGACACGCGGCGAGGGGGCGAGCGCCCGGGCGATGGCGACGCGCTGCTGCTGGCCGCCGGAAAGGGTCGCGGGCCAGGCATCGGCCTTGTGCGCCATGCCGACTTTCTCGAGCAGTTCGAGCGCGCGGGCGCGGGCCTTGTCGGCCGGCCATTTCAGCACGGTGACGAGGCCTTCCATGACATTGGCAATGGCCGTCTGGTGCGGAAAGAGCTGGAAGTTCTGGAAGACCATGCCGGTCTGGCGGCGCAGTTTCTGGATCGCATCCCAGCCGACCTTGCGGCCGGGTGCGAATTCGATGGTCTCCTCCCCGAGCCGGATCGTGCCGGAGGTTGGGGTTTCCAGGAGGTTGATACAGCGCAGCAGCGTGCTCTTGCCGCCGCCGGACGGGCCGACCAGTGCCGTGACCGAGCCTTCGGCGAGCCGCAGGCTGATGTCGCGCAGAACGTGGTTGTCGCCGAAGCGCTTTTCGATATGGGACAGTTCGATCATGTGCGGGCCTCCAGGAAGCCGCCATAGCGGGAGAAGCGCTTTTCGAGCCGGACCTGAAGGGCCGAGAGCACGGAGCTGAGCGCCAGATAGATCAGCGCCGCCTCGATGTAGAGGATCAGCGGTTCATAGGTGGTGGCGACGATGCGCTGCGCGGTCTGGAACAGCTCCGGGACGGTGACGGCTGCTGCGAGCGAGGTGTCCTTCACCAGCGAGATGAAGGTGTTGGACAGCGGCGGCACGGCGACGCGCGCCGCCTGCGGCAGGATGGTGCGGCGCATGGCCTGCGACCAGCTCATGCCGATCGAATAGGCCGCTTCCCACTGGCCGCGCGGCACGGAGGCGATGACGGCGCGGATGATCTCCGACGTATAGGCCCCGACATTCAGCGTGAAGCCGATGAGAGCCGCCGGGAAGGCGTCGAGCAGGATGCCGACGCTCGGCAGGCCATAGAAGATGACGAAGAGCTGCACCAGCAGCGGCGTGCCGCGGATCACCCAGACGTAGAAGCGCGCGACTGCGGAAAAGGGCCGCGGGCCGAACAGCCGCACGACGGCGGTGACGAGGCCGAGCGCAAGGCCGAGCACGAAGGAGGCGAGGGTGAGCGGAATGGTGAAGACGAGCGCGGCCCAGAGCAGGGGGGCAAGCGAATCCAGCATCAGTTGAAGCCACGGCGGCACGGGGAGCATCCTCCGAAATGCGGCTGGCCGGGGAGATGCCCGGCCAGTTCTCACGGATATTTATAGGCGAGGAAAGGGCCGGCGCGAAGCCGGTCCGGACAGGGCTTACTTGGAGACGTCCTGGCCGAAATACTTATCCGAGATCGCCTGGTAGGTGCCGTCGGCCTTGATGTCGACGAGCGCCTTGTTGATCGCTTCCAGAAGCTCCGGCTCGCCCTTGCGGATGATGACGCCGGAATAGTCGGCGTTTTCCTGCTCGGCGATGATCTTCACATTGGCGTCGGGCTTATGCTTCTTGAAGTCGAGGAAGGACAGGCTGTCGTTGATGGTCGCGTCGGCGCGGCCGGTCAGCACGAGCTGGATCGACTGGTCGAAGCCGTCGGTGCCGACGAGCTCGGCGCCGGCTCCTTCGGCGATCTTGCCGAAGTTGCTGGTCAGCGACTGGGCGGATTTCTTGCCCTTGAGATCGGCGAAGCTCTTGATGCTCTCGTCGTCGGCGCGCACGATCAGCACGGCCTTGGATGCGATATAGGGCTCGGAGAAATCGTATTTCTGCTTGCGCGCCTCGGTGATGCCGACCTGGTTGATCACGGCGTCGTAGCGGTTGGCGTCGAGGCCGGCGATCAGGCCGTCCCACTTGCCTTCGAGGAACTCGGCCTTGACGCCAAGCTTCTTGGCGATCGCCTCGCCGATCTCCACGTCGAAGCCGACAAGCTTGCCGTCCGCATCGTGGTAGGTGAAGGGTGCATAGGTGCCCTCGGTGCCGATCTTCAGCGCGCCGGCCGCCTTGACGGCGGAAAGGTTCTCGCCGGCATGGGCGGGGGCGAGAACGGCCGCCTGGAGAGCGGCGGCGGCGGCGAGGGTCTTCAACCAGTTCATCTTGGGACTCCGTTTCTGGCTTACATGTTCGATGGGCGATCAATCGCAGAAATCGGCGCGAAACGATGGGCAGAAAACTGCGATTTGTTCATGCAAACGCGAATATTTTTCTCCGCTTCGCGCGTTCGTGGATTTCGGGGGAGTATGTGCGGGCCGTAACGGATGCCATTTTCAGCGCGCCCCGGGAGGACTATACAGGAACCCTGATCGGCGCCGCCCGGAATGCGGGGTTGCGAGCCAGGGGGATTCTGGAGGACGGATGGCTGAGAGCCGCTTGCCGCATATCGTGCTTTTCTCGGGCGGCAGCGCCTGTCGCTCGACCAATCTGGCGCTGCTGTCCAAGCCCGTGCGGCTGACCCGCATCGTCCCCGCCTGGGACAGCGGCGGCAGCTCCAAGGTGATCCGCGAGAATCTCGGCGTTCTGGCCGTCGGCGATATCCGGCAGGCGCTGATGACCATGGCGCACGGCGAGGGCCGGGCGGGCGATGTGGTGAAGGTCTGCAATGCGCGCCTGACCAGCGGCAGTAGGACCGATGCCGAGGCCGAGTTCGCGCTTTACGCCGAGGCGCGGCACCCGCTTCTCGAACGCATGGAGCCGGGTCTGCGCGGCGCGATCCTCAACTACCTGCGCATCTTCCGCGCAGCCATCGGGCCGGATTTCGACTTCCGTAACGGCAGCATCGGCAATTTCATCCTCACGGGTGCGCATCTTGCCCATGACGGCGATATCAACACCGCCATCTTCGTCTTCCGGAAGCTTTGCGACATTGCCGGCCATGTCTGGCCGTCGACGGAGGCCGCCAGGGTCACGCTTTCGGCCGTGCTGAACGACGATACGCGCATCGAGGGCCAGCATCGCGTGACGACGCTGGAGGAGGGGCCGGGCCGTGTGGGCATAAAGGAGATCGCGCTTTCGGCGGGGGATGGGGGCGTGCCCGCCAACGACGCCGCGCTAGAAAGCCTGGAGAGCGCCGACGCCATCGTGTTCGGCCCGGGCAGCTTCTTCACCAGCGTGCTGCCGCACCTGCTTGTGGACGGTATCGTGCCGGCCATCGCGCGCAATGTCCATGCCCGCCGGGTCTTCATCGGCAATATCCTGCAATGCCGGGAGACCCGCGGGGTCGATCTCGCGCGCATGCTCGATATTGCCGCCGGCCTCTGGCAGGAACGCGGCGGGGCTGGCGCGCGGCCCTTCACCCATGTGCTGGCAAACCGCCAGCTCCTGCCCTTCGAGAAGACCGTGGGCGCTTTCGCCTATCTCGGCAACGGGGCGCTGGAGGAGGCCTGCGCGCGCATCGGCGCGGAGGCGGTGATCGGCGAGTTCGAGGATCCCTGGCAGCGCGGCCACCATGACGGCCGGGCCGTTGCCGACGTGCTCAGCTCGCTCTTGCCGTCGTGAGCTTTCCGGCCGGCAGCCAGGTGCGGGCCTTGGCGAAGGCGAGCATGTCGTCCGCAGGCATCGGCCGCGCCAGCGCATAGCCCTGCAGGATGTGACAGCCGAGGCGACGCAGCAGCTCGGCATGCGCCATCGTCTCGACCCCTTCCGCGACGATCTCGATGTCGCGCATCTTGCCGATATCGATGATGGAGCGCACGAGATTTTGCTGTGCGGTCGATTCGAGCAGCGGTTGCACGAGCCGGCGGTCGATCTTCAACCGCTTGGGCAACAGTTCCAGAAGGCTGACGATGGAGGCGTGGCCGCTGCCGAAATCGTCGATCTCGATATCGATGCCGAGCGCCTTGATCTCCTCGATGGCCTGTTTCAGGCCCTCGTCGGCCGTATCGAAGGAGATGGATTCCAGAAGCTCGAAGGTGAGCAGGCCCGGCCGGATGGCCATCGCCTTCAGCTTGGCGATGAGGTTCTCGTCACGCAGCCGCTGGCACGAGACATTGACGGAAACGCGTGCCACGTCGAGGCCCTGGCCCTGCCAGCGGACGATCTGGAACAACGCCTGGTCGAGGATTGCCTCGTCGATCTGCGCCACCACGTTCAGGCTTTCGGCAACGGGCAGGAAGATGTCCGGCATGATGAAGCCGCGGGTGGGGTGCTCCCAGCGGGCCAGCGCCTCCACGCCCACGATTTCCAGCGTCTCGGCGTCGAACTGGGGCTGGAAGAAGGGGCGGAATTCCTGGCGCTCGAGGCCGCGCAGGATCTCGTCGCTGAGCCGCTTCACCTCGACCGTGCGCTGGCGCAGGTCGTCGTTGAAGGCCTCCACGCGGTTTCGGCCGTGGCGCTTGGCCTCGTAGAGCGCGATATCGGCGTTGACGAGAAGCTGCTCGGCGGATTCCTCCGCATCGTTGCGCGTGGCGATGCCGATGCTCGCCCCGATGCGGCAATCGTGGCCTTCTATCGTCATCGGCTCGCTGATCGCGTCGACGAGACGGGCGGAAAGAGCCGCGAAATCGGCTATGGCCGGGTCGCGGTGCGAGAGTAGCACGAATTCGTCGCCGCCGATGCGGGCGATGAAGTCTTCCGCCGGCACTTGGGCGCGCAGCACGCCTGCGGCCTGTTTCAGCACCTGGTCGCCGGCGGCGTGGCCCAGCGTGTCGTTGATGTCCTTGAAGCGGTCGAGGTCGATATGGAGGAGCGTCAGCGGGCGGCCGCTGTCTCCTGCAAGGGCGAGCTGCTGGTCGAGGAAGCGGCGGTTGGGCAGGCGCGTCAGCGCGTCGTGCAGGGAGTTGTGCTCCATGGCGCGGCGGGCGTCTTCCAGCGCCCGGTTCTGCGCCTCGGCCGTCAGCTTGGCCTTCAGCAGCTCGTCCTGGAGCTGGAGGTCCTTCGTCACGTCCCAGTTGGCGCCGACGATGCGCTTTGCGCCGGATGCGGTGCGGTAGGTCATGCCGTGGGCACGGACATGGCGAACGCTGCCGCTCCTGGTCAGCACGCGGAACTCCGTGATGTAGGGCTTTTCCGTCTCGATGGCGACGGCGAAGATCCGCTCGGCCTCCTCCACATCCTCGGGATGCAGGGCGGTGCGCCAGTCCTCGTAGCCGCAGATCCGCCGCGCGGCGGGCACGTTGTAGAGTTCGCGCATGCCTGCGTCCCAGGAGAGGGCGCCGGTTCCCGGATCGTATTCGAAGACGCCGACCCTCGAGGCGTCGAGCGCGAGCTGAAGGCGCTGCGAGACGGCTTCGAGCTGTTCTTCCCGGTCCTGCAGGGCCAGGATGTGCCGATGGCGGTCCTTCATCAGGTAGCCGACCCAGAACATCGGCACGAGGATGATGACGGCGAGCGCCGCAAGGCCCGTGCGGAAGACGCCGAGATCGGCGGACGGCTGGCGCCAGCCCTTCAGCGGTGCGGCCGACATGGTCCAGACCTCGTGGCCGATATCGATGGACATGACCACCGGGTCTGCATCGACCGGTGTCGCGGTGCTGAAGACGGGCTTGGCCTCGCCGCCATCATGCGCGCGGCTGGAAATCGAGACCGCGATCCTGAGATCGCTCTTGAAGCCGCTGCCCTTCAGCAGCGTGTCGAGGTCGATCACCGCCGAGGCGATGCCGAAGAAGGTGTTGTCCGCGCCGGCGTGGAGCGGATAGCGTGCAATCAGGCCGCGGCCGCCCTGCACGAGATCGATGGGACCGGTGACGATCATCCGGTCGCGTTCGCGGACCTGGAAGGCGGCGGCGCGCTGCCGGTCGTTCTTGCGGTAGTCGAGGCCGAGGCTGCGCTCGTTGCCCTCCAGGGGATAGACCAGGGAAACGACGAAATCCGGTGCGATGGCGAGGCTGCGGAGCTGGTTGTCCTCGCTGAAGATGCGGCTGGCGAGGGTGGCGTAGCGCTCCTGCGACATGTGCGGTTCGGTCGAGACCGTCGCGATGAGACCCTGTGCCAGCTTGATGTTGCCGAGGATGTTGCCCTGCAGCCGCGAGCGCAGGATGCCGAGCTGCTCCGTCGTATAGGAGCGCAGATACTCCTCCTCCAGCCGGCGCTTCTGCACATCGGCGAGGAAGGCCGCGATCAGCACGGCGACGGCCACGACGATAGCGGGAGCGTAGTACCCCAATCCCCGGAACGAAAGCTGTGCATGCCGATAGTTCATCGCGGTCCGTTCGTCTGCGCGCACTTGCGCCTTGGCCGGATCGGAATCCGGGTGCGGTTGCCGGCAGACGATGGCAGACGCAGCTTAACATTTACTGACGAGACAGGGGCCTATTCCTGCGGTTGCAGGCCCGCCATCACGGGAACCTGTCCCGGCGTGAGCCTGCGACATTTGCGACCGCCGCCGCTCGCGCCGGACGGGGCCGACGATCACAATGCGCTTCTATTGCCAAGCCCGCGCTCTTCGCGCAATCTCGCAAGCGCTTTGAAGGAAGCAACAAACCGCATGCGCCCAGTCGACGGTGCGGTCTATTTTTTGCGATTGCCTGCCATATATGAAACGCTTTGCCAGGACGGGCTTTCCCAAACGTGGTGAAAATGCCGCCACGGGTTCCCGCACAGAACGAAAGGTTATCTCATGCGCCCAGTCGTCAAATTCCTCGGAGCAGCTCTGGCCCTCGGCCTTGCAGCCGGCGCCGCCCAGGCCCAGGTCGTCGTCTCCTCGAAGATCGACACGGAGGGCGGCGTGCTCGGCAATATCATCCTGTCCGTGCTGAACGCCAATGACATCAAGACCACGGATCGCGTGCAGCTTGGCGCGACGCCGGTCGTGCGCAAGGCGCTCATCGCCGGTGAGATCGACATCTATCCGGAATATACCGGCAATGCCGCCTTCTTCTTCGAAAAGGCCGACGATCCGGCGTGGAAGGATGCGGGCAAGGCCTACGAGCTTGCCAAGACGCTCGATTTCGATGCCAACAAGATCGTCTGGCTGACGCCGTCGCCGGCCAACAACACCTGGGCGATCGCGTTGCGCAAGGATGTGGCCGAGCAGAACAAGCTCGCGACGCTCACGGACTTCGGCAAGTATGTTTCCGGCGGCGGGCAGGTGGTGCTTGCCGCGTCCTCCGAGTTCGTGAACTCGGCGGCGGCCCTGCCGGCCTTCCAGACGACCTACGGCTTCACGCTGAAGCCGGAACAGCTCATCACCCTTTCGGGCGGTGACACCGCCGCGACCATCGCCGCTGCCGCCAACCAGACGAACGGCGCGAACGCCGCCATGGTCTACGGCACGGATGGCGGCATTGCTCCTTCGGGTCTCGTTGTTCTGGAAGACGACAAGGGCGTGCAGCCGGTCTACCAGCCGGCGCCGATCATCCGCGAGGCGGTGCTGAAAGCCAATCCGCAGATCGAGGAGATCTTGAAGCCGGTCTTCGAAAAGCTCGACCTCGTGACGCTGCAGGACCTCAACGGCCGCGTTCAGGTCGGCGGCGAGCCGGCCAAGGCCGTCGCGGAAGACTTCCTCAAGAAGAACGGCTTCATCAAGTAGGCCGTCCCGGCCTTCCGCCTGTCCGGCGGAGGGCCTCTCCCCGAAAGGCGTTCATGACGGTGCGGATCGACAAGCTGGGCGTGGTGATCGCCGTATTGCTGGCCTACGGCGCCTATCTGGCGCCGTTCGCCAATTTCCGGGCCAACCGTATCGTGCCCGGCGAGGCACGGTCCATCCTCGACGCGCTGCCCTTCGGCCTCGGCATGGCGCTGCTTGCCTTCATCGCCGTTTCCATCGTCCTTATCGTGTTGAAGACGCCGACCATGCTGCGGCTGCTACTCGGCCTGGCGGCGCTGTCCGCCCTTGCCGTTCTCATCGGCCTTTCCGCCGGCCATCTGACGCCGCCGGAAAATACCTATGCCCGCGTTTCGCCGGCTTCCGGTTTCTGGCTGGCGAGCTTCGCCTTCGCGCTGCTGACGGCCGATGCACTGGCGCGGCTGAAGCCGCCGCCGCTCGTCCGGGTTGCGCTGCTTGCCGCCGTCGCGGCGGCGGCCGCGCTGCTTCTCCTGTCCGGCGCGTGGGACGGGCTATCGATCCTCAAGGAATACGGCAGCCGCGCCGAGACCTTCTGGCTGGAGGCGGGACGGCATGTGGTGCTCGCGCTCGGCTCGCTGGCTGCGGCCACCCTCGTCGGACTGCCGCTCGGCATTCTCTGCCATCGGGTGGAGCGGGTGAGGGCCGGCGTGCTCAACGTGCTGAACATCATCCAGACCATTCCCTCCATCGCCCTTTTCGGCCTGCTGATCGCGCCGCTCGGCTGGATCGCGCTGCATGTGCCGGGAGCGGCGGCCATCGGCATTCGCGGTATCGGCGCCGCGCCCGCCTTCGTCGCGCTCTTCCTCTATTCGCTGCTGCCGGTCGTCGCCAACACGGTGGTCGGCCTTGCCGGCGTGCCACGCGATGCCAATGACGCGGCGCGCGGCATCGGCATGACGGATCGCCAGCGTCTCTTCGGCGTCGAATTGCCCTTGGCCTTCCCCGTCATCCTCACCGGCATCCGCATCGTGCTCGTGCAGAATATCGGCCTTGCCACCATCGCCGCCCTCATCGGCGGCGGCGGTTTCGGCGTTTTCGTCTTCCAGGGTATCGGCCAGACGGCGATGGACCTCGTTCTTCTCGGCGCCGTGCCCACGGTGGCGCTCGCCTTCGCCGCGGCCATCGTGCTCGATGCCGCGACGGAAATGTCCAATTCCAAACCCGGCAGGGCCGCATGATCGAGATCGACAGCATCACCAAGCGCTATGGCGATACGGCCGTCGTCGACAATGTCTCGATGACCATTGCGCCGCATACGATCACCGTCATCGTCGGCACCTCCGGCTCGGGCAAGACGACGCTGATGCGCATGATCAACCGCCTCGTCGAGCCGACCTCGGGCGAAATCCGCATCGACGGCGAGCCGAACAGCGCGATCCCCGGCTATGAGCTGCGCCGTCGTATCGGCTACGCCATCCAGGGCCACGGCCTCTTCCCGCACCGCACGGTGGCCGAGAACATCGCCACGGTGCCGACGCTGCTCGGCTGGCAGAAAAGCCGCATCGACGGGAAGGTCGAGGAGTTGCTCTCGCTCTTCCAGCTCGATCCCGCCGCCTTCGGTCCGCGCTATCCGCACGAGCTTTCCGGCGGCCAGCAGCAGCGCGTGGGCGTTGCCCGGGCGCTCGCTGCCGAGCCGAACATCCTGCTGATGGACGAACCCTTCGGCGCGCTCGATCCCGTAATCCGCGCCAAGGCGCAGGAGGACCTGCTGGCGATCCAGAAGCACTTCGGCACGACCATCGTGCTCGTCACCCACGACATGGAAGAGGCATTTCACCTGGCGGACAAGATCGCCGTGATGGACAGGGGCCGGATCGTGCAATACGCCGCGCCCGAGGAGATGCTGGTGAGCCCCGCCACCGATTTCGTGGAGACGTTGATCGGTGCCGGCGAGCGGCCATTCCGGCTCCTCTCCATCGGCACGGTGGGTGACGCTACGGAAAACGGTACTGCCGAGGGTGAGCCGCTTGCTGCTGAAGCAAGTCAGCGCGATGCGCTTTCCGCGCTGCTCTGGTCCGGCCGCGAGGCGCTGCCCGTCGTCGGTCCCGATGGCGCACCCATCGGCCGTGTCACGCTTGCCGGCCTCGCCCGCCGCGCCGCGAGGCCGCAATGAGGCGATTGCTGCCCCATCTGCTGCGGCTGACGGCGTTCATCGTGCTGGTCACGTTCCTCGTCCAGCCCATGCTGTTCGAGCCGCTGCTCAAGCCGCTGGTGCAGGCCAATGCCCCGGCGATCTACAATCAGGGCAGTCTCCTGTCGCTGACGCTGTCGCATCTCGCCACGGTCTTCACCGCGACCTTCGCCGCGACCGTCGTTGCGGTCGGCCTTGCCATCCTCGTCACGCGACCGATCGGCGCGGAGTTCCTGCCGCTCTCGCGCAGCCTCGTGAATATCGGCCAGACCTTTCCGCCGGTCGCCGTTCTGGCGCTCGCCGTGCCCGCTGTCGGCTTCGGCGAGAAGCCGACGCTGATTGCACTTTTCCTCTACGGCCTGCTGCCGATCTTCGAAAATTCCATGACGGGCCTTTCCACCCTGCCGCCCGCCATCGTCGAGGCGGCGCGCGGCACGGGCATGACGGCCCGGCAGCGGCTGACCAAGGTGGAGCTGCCGCTCGCTTTGCCGGTAATTCTCGCCGGCATCCGTCTTTCTGTGACGATCAGCCTCGCGACGGCCACCATCGGCTCGACGGTTGCGGCGCGCACGCTCGGCGAGGTCATCATCGCCGGCCTGCAATCCAATAATCTCGCCTTCGTGCTGCAGGGCGGCCTCGTGGTCGCGGTGCTGGCGGTGCTGATCTACGATGCCTTCTCCGCGCTCGAGCGCGTTCTTTCGCGCCGGGTAGGCCGCGTCTAATCGTCGGTTTCGAGATCGTAGACGAGGATGCCGGCGATGCCGCCTTCCGCGGCGGCGACGAGCCGGGCGCCGGTCTCCCTGTGCTCCGGGTCCTCCAGATAGGCGTCACGCGAAAAACTGTCGGCAAAATCGACGATGAAGCCATCGCTGAAGCCCTTGTCCATGCCCGTTTCCGGGCTGACATTGGTGCCGATATGCACGGCGACCATGCCCGGCAGGCGGTCCTTCAGGGCGTCGATCTCGTTGAAGAGTTCGGTTTTGTAGGCGACGGAAATGGTCGGCTTGAAGCGGATGAAGACGCAGTGGCGGATCATGGCAACCCCCTATCGGATATCGGCGCGGGCACGCGGGCGCGTGTCGTTGCGCTCATATGAAAAGACCTGCGCCGGCAATGCCGGCAGGCCGCGGATGATGTCGGCGCCCTTCTCGCCCACCATGATGGTCGGCGCATTGGTATTACAGGAGGGAACGCGCGGCATGACGGAACTGTCGCAGACGCGCAAACCTTCAAGCCCGTGCACCTTCAGGTCCAGCCCGACGACCGCATCCGCGCCCGTGCCCATCTTGCAGGTGCCGACCGGGTGGTGGTCGGTCTTGGCATTGGCGCAGCCGTATTCGAACAGGTCCTCGTCGGTGACGAATTTCGGCCCCGGCAGGCGCTCAGCCATGACATAGGGTTTTAGCGCGGCCTGCTGCATGATTTCGCGGGCGATCTTCAGCCCCTCGATTGACATCTTCCGGTCGTGCGGGTCTTCCCAGTAGTTCGGGTCGATCAGCGGCGGCGCCGAGGGATCGGCGGAGGCAAGGCGCACCGTGCCCTTCGAGCGGGGGTGGAGATAGGCGGAGTTCAAGGTCACGCCGGCATTTTTCAGCCGCTCCACGCCCGCCTCGATGCCGGAGCCGAGGCCGAGGTGGAACTGGATATCCGGCGAGCGGGCCTGCGGGTCGGCATACCAGAAGCCGCCCGTCTCGAAGAGCGAGGAGGCGACGGGACCGGAGCGGAAGAGCACATATTGCAAGCCGGCCCAGAGCGTGCGGTGCAGCTTCGCGACCCCGTCATAGGTGTGGTCGCCGGTGCATTCGCAAATGACGAAGAGGTCGAGATGGTCCTGCATGTTCGAGCCGACGCCCGGCAGGTCATGCTTCACCTCGACGCCGACCGACCGGAGATGATCGGCCGGGCCGATACCGGATTGCTGCAGCAGCTTGGGTGAGCCGATGGCGCCCGACGTGACGAGCACCTCGCGCTCCGCCCGGATCGTCTCGACGCTATTGCCCGTTACAACTTCGACGCCGACGGCGCGGGTTCCCTCCAGCACGATGCGGGCCACGCGGGCGCCGGTGCGGATGGTGAGGTTCTTCCGATCCCTGATCGGCGAAAGATAGGAAAGCGAGGCGGAGGAGCGGCGTCGGTTGCGCTGGGTGAGCTGGTAGAAGCCGACGCCGGCCTGCTGGCTTCCGTTGAAATCGTGGTTGTAGGGAATGCCGAGTTCCTGGCCGGCGCGGATATAGGCATCGCAGATCGGCAGGGCCGAGACAGGCATGGAAACGCCGAGCGGCCCGCCATAGGAATGGTAGTCGTCGGCGAAGCGCTGGTTGTCCTCGGCGCGCTTGAAATAGGGCAGGATCTCCCGATAGCTCCAGCCCTCGCAGCCGTCCTCGCTGGCCCAGAGATCATAGTCCGCCGCGTTGCCGCGGGTATAGAGCTGGGCGTTGATCGAGGAGCCGCCGCCGATGACCTTGGCCTGCGTATAGCGCAGCACGCGGCCCTTCATGTGCTTCTGCGGTACGGTCTCCCAGCCCCAGCTCGCCACGCCCTTGGTCATCTTGGCGAAGCCGGCAGGCATGTGGAACAGCGGATTCCAGTCCCCGCCGCCGGCTTCCAGCAGCAGCACGCGGATATCAGGGTCTTCCGAGAGCCGGTTCGCCAGCACGCAGCCCGCCGGTCCCGCGCCGGTGATGATATAGTCGTAGGTCATGCTCTGTCCTCAGAATGCGCGGCCTAAAGCCGCCCGATGGCGAGGCCGCCGTCGAGATTGATCACCGAGCCGGTGGCGAAGGCGAACTTGCCGGCGGCGAGCGCCGCCGCGGCGTTGCCGATATCATCAGGCTCGCCCCAGCGCTTCATCGGCACGAGGCCGCTTTCGATGAGCGCGTCGTATTTCGCCGAGACGCCGGCCGTCATTTCGGACCGGATGATGCCGGGGCGGATCTCGAAAACGGAGATGCCGGTCTCCGCGAGCCGCAGTGCCAGCCCCTGGCTGAAGGCGGCCAGTCCCGCCTTGGTCATGCAATAGTCGAGCCGTTCGGGCGAGGTGAGGCCGGCCGAAATCGAGGTGATGTTGATGATGGAACGCGGGCCGGCCGCCTGTTTCGAATGCAGCATCGCCTTCAGCACGGCCTGGGTGAAGAAGACGGTGCCGCGCAGGTTCGTCGCGACGATGGTGTCGAAATTGTCGGGCGCGAGATCGAGGAAATCGCCGCGCACGACGGAGGCGATGCCGGCATTGTTGACGAGGCAGCCGATGGCGCCAAGCCGATCTTCGATGCTTGCTACGGTGGCCGCATGGCCGGAAACGTCGGCAAGGTCGCCTTTCAGGTAGATCGCCCGGGCGTCGAGTGCGCCAAGATCGGCCAGCATGGCGTCAGTCGCGGCATCCGCCTCGCCGATGCCGGTAATGGCGATATCGAAGCCTTCGGCGGCTAGGGCCTCGGCGATGCCGAGGCCGATGCCGCGGCGGCCGCCGGTGACGATGGCGACGGGGCGGGGTGCGGTCGTCATGCGGCAAGGTCCCTCGATTGGATGTGGTTCGCCACCCGCAGCGCTTGCGCGGCGACCGTCAGTGCTGGGTTCACCGCGGCCGAGGTCGGCAGATAGGAGGCGTCGACCACGAAGAGGTTCGGATGGTCATGGGCGCGGCACCAGATGTCGAGTGGAGCGTCCGCCGGATCGTTGCCGATGCGCACGGTGCCGCATTGGTGCGAGGGCGTGCGCTTGTCGAAGGCGCGGGCCAGCACGATGGGGAAGCCAGCCTTCTTCAGCGCGCCCTTCAATTTCGTCACGAGGTCGAGATGGGCCTGCCAGTTGGTGCGGGTCCATTTCATGACGATGCGGTCGCGGTCGACCATGATGCGGCTTTCGGGATGCGGCAGGTCCTCGCTCATCGCGTAGAAATCGATGGCGCGGCTTGCCACCTGCTCCAGCAGCCATTCCGGCCCGGAGGGCATGTTGGCCTTCAGGATCTTTCCCGAGACGCGGCCGAGAAGCTGCACATTGCCGAGCGGCGGGCCGCCGTTGCCGTCCGAGAGGTAGTAGTCGTTGAACCCAAAACTCTTCTGGTAGATGGAGGTGTTGCGGTAGAAGGGCGAGAGGCCGATCACGGCGCTCGAATTGTGGTTCATGAAGTTGCGGCCGACCTGGTCGGAACTGTTGGCAAGCCCCTTCGGGAAGGCCTCCGAGGCAGAGCGCAGCAGGAGCACGGCCGATTGCACCGCGCCGGCTGAAAGGATCACCAGCTTCGGCGAAAGGCTTTCCGCCGTGTCGCCACGCTTGTAGTGCACGGTCGAGATGGTGCGGCCGTGCGGAGCGGTGGCGAGCCGTGTCACCCGGCAATTGGTGCGAAGCTCGACATTCGGATGTTTCAGCGCCTCGGCAAGCGCCGTGCTTTCCGCATCCATCTTGCCATCGTTGCAGTTCGGGTGCGCATCCCACGGCGTCTTCGCTTTGGCGAGCCAGCGGTCGATATCGACGCCAAGCGGCAGGGAATAGGGATGCAGCCCGTTCGCCTTCATCTTCGCGCGGACTTTCGCGATGGACGGCTCGTCGGGGACGGGCGAAAAGGGGTAGGGGGCGGAATGATGCGGTTCGGTCGGGTCTTCGCCGAGCGTGCCGCGCACGTTGTAGAGCTTTTCCGCGGCCGAATACCACGGCTCCAGCTCCTCATAGGGGAAGGGCCAGGCGGGGGAGATGCCCTCGCGATGGCGCATCTCCTCGAAATCTTCCTTCCGGTAGCGCACAAGGACTGCGCCGTAGAATTTCGAATTGCCGCCGACATTGTAGTAGTTGCCGGGGTTGAAGGCGGTGCCGTCGGCCTCGTACCACATCTCCTTCGGGCGGAAATGGCCGCGCTGGAAGATCGCGCGCTGGTCGCGGTTCTCCGGGCGGTCGGGCAGGTGGTCGCCCGCCTCGAGGATGACGATCCTCGCGCCCGTCGGGGCGAGTGCGGCGGCCATTGTGGAGCCGCCGATGCCCGATCCGATGATGACGATGTCCGGCTGCGTGGTCATGGAAAGTTCTCAGGCGATGCGAAGCTGGCTGGCGGGATCGAAGAACACGGCCTTGTCGAGGTTGAAGGCAAGGCGCGCGGTCTGGCCGGCGGATATCCGCACGTCGGCGCGAAGCCGCGCGACGATCTCCTTGCCGCCGAGCTGCGTGACGGCGAAAGTATCGGCGCCGGCCGGCTCCACCACTTCGATCAGGCAATCGCCCTCGGCTACGGTGCGGGCATTGCGGTCCGCGCCGTCAGGGTCGGTCAGCGCTTCCGGACGGATGCCGAAGATGATTTCCTTGCCGCCATAGGCCGAAAGGCTGGCCGGGGCATTCGGCACCGAGAGCACCAGCGGCTCGGCCTGATGGCGGGCGAGCGAGACGGCAAGGCCGGAGCCGTTGTTCTCGACCTTGCCCTTGAGCAGGTTCATCGCGGGCGAGCCCATGAAGTCGGCGACGAAGGTGTTGGCCGGGTTGTTGTAGATTTCCGCCGGCGTGCCGAACTGCTGCAGCACACCGTCCTTCAGCACGGCGATCTTGGTGGCGAGCGTCATCGCCTCGATCTGGTCGTGCGTCACGTAGACGATGGTCGTCTTCATTCGGTGGTGCAGGCGCTTGATTTCCGTGCGCATGTCGACGCGCAGCTTGGCGTCGAGGTTCGACAGCGGCTCGTCGAACAGGAAGAGCTTCGGGTCACGCACCAGCGCCCGGCCCATGGCGACGCGCTGGCGCTGGCCGCCCGAGAGCTGGCCGGGCTTGCGGTCGAGCAGATGGCCGATCTGCAGCATGTCGGCGACCTGCTTGATCGCCTTGTCGCGCTCTTCCTTCGGAACGCCGCGGATTTCCATGCCGAAGGCGATGTTCCCGGCGACCGTCATGTTCGGATAGAGCGCGTAGGACTGGAACACCATGGCGATGTCGCGCTTGGACGGGTGCAGGCCCGCGACCGAGCGCCCGTCGATGGCGATGTCGCCCGAGGAGATCGGCTCCAGCCCGGCGATGGTGTTGAGCAGCGTGGACTTGCCGCAGCCGGAGGGGCCGACGAGCACGAGGAAGCCGCCCTGCTCGATCTCCAGGTTGATGTCCTTCAGGATTTCCAGCGCGCCGTAGGACTTGCGCAGATTGCTGATCTTGAGGAACGACATGAGCGTTATCCTTTCACGGCGCCGGACATCAGGCCGCGCACGAAGTAGCGTCCGGAGACGATGTAGACGATGAGGGTGGGCAGGGCCGCGAGGATCGCGCCGGCAAAGTGCACGTTGTATTCCTTCACGCCCGTCGAGGATGAGACGAGGTTGTTGAGCGCCACCGTCATCGGCGTCGTGTCCGCGCCGGAGAAGGAGGCGCCGAACAGGAAGTCGTTCCAGATATTGGTGAACTGCCAGATGACCGAGACGACGATGATCGGACCGGAGGAGGGCAGCAGGATGCGGTAGAAGATCTGGAAGAAGCTCGCTCCGTCGATCTGCGCCGCGCGCACCAGCTCGGTCGGGAAGTTCTCATAGTAGTTGCGGAAATAGAGCGTCGTGAAGCCGAGGCCGTAGATGATGTGCACGAATGTCAGGCCCCAGATCGAGCCGGCCAGCCCGATCATCCCGAGAATGCGCGCCATCGGGATGAGCACGATCTGGAACGGGATGAAGCAGGAGAGCAGCAAGAGGCCGAAGAAGACGTTCGAGCCCCTGAACTGCCACTTGGTCAGCACGTAGCCGTTCAGCGCGCCGATGATCGTGGAGATCGCGACGGCCGGCACGACCATCAGGATCGAGTTGATGAAGAAGGGGCGAAGACCCGTCGGCTGCACGCCGATCTGCGCCGTCGACCAGGCGGAGATCCAGGGTTCGATCGTCCATTGCTGCGGCAGATTCAGCATGCCGCCCTGGCGGATTTCCTCCAGCGGCTTCAGCGAATTCACCAGCATCACATAGAGCGGCAGCAGGTAGTAGAACGCGAAGATGATGAGTGCGGTGTAGATGAGGGCACGCGTAAGCTTGCCGTGGGTGATGATGTTGTCGGGGCTGGGAGCGCTCATCGGCCTTTGCCTCCGCGGATTTCGGAATAGAGATAGGGGATGATGATCGAGAAGATCATGACCAGCATGATGATCGCCGAGGAGGCGCCGATGCCCATCTGGTTGCGGGTGAAGGTGTAGGAATACATGAAGGTCGCCGGCAGTTCGGTCGCCTGTCCCGGCCCGCCGCCGGTCAGCGCCACGACGAGGTCGTAGGCCTTGATGGCGAGGTGCGCGAGCACGACGAAGGCGGAGAGGAAGACGGGGCGCATCAGCGGGATGATGATGCGGCGGTAGATGGTGCCCGTCGTCGCGCCGTCGATCTGCGCAGCCTTGATGATCTCGTTGTCGACGCCGCGCAGGCCGGCGAGGAACATGGCCATGACGAAGCCGGAGGACTGCCAGACGGCGGCGATCACCACGCAGTAGATGGCGTAGTTGCGGTCCTTGATCCAGTTGAAGGCGAAGCTTTCCCAGCCCCACAGATGCATGGTGTTCTCGAGGCCGATGCCGGGGTCGAGGAACCATTTCCAGGCGGTGCCCGTCACGATGAAGGAGAGCGCCATCGGGTAGAGGTAGATCGGCCTGAGGATGCCTTCCGCCCGGATCTTCTGGTCAAGCAGGATGGCGAGCGCCAGGCCCAGCACCGAGCAGATGACGATGTAGAGCGAGGCGAAGATCGCAAGGTTGGAGATCGCCCGCCACCAGTGCGGCAGCGCCCAGAGCTTGGAATAGTTGCTCAGTCCCACGAAATTGTAGGAGGGCAGCATCTTGCTGTCCGTCAGCGACAGGAAGCCCGTATAGGCGATGAAGCCGTAGACGAAGACGAGCACGATGAGGAAACTGGGTGCCAGCACGAGCTTCGGCAGAAGCTCCTGCAGCCGGCTTCGGCTATCCATGGTCGATACCACCGTTAGTGTGTGTTTGCGGCGGCGGGGCCGCGCCCCTTATCCGCCTGCCGGCACCTTCTCCCCGCAGGCGGGGAGAAGGATGTTGCCGTGACCTCTCCGTCTGCCTCTCCCCGTGAACGGAGAGAGGGTCGGGTGAGGGGCAGTTGCTTACTTTGCAGCCTCGACGGCGGCCTTCAGTTCCGTCACGGCTTCCTCGGAGGAAAGCTCGCCGTTGAACTGGCGGGTCACGACGTCATAGATCGCGTTCTTGACGGAGGCCGGGTTTGCGTGGCCGTGGGCCATGGAGCCGAACAGCGTGCCGTTGGTGTTGGCTTCGGCCAGGTCCTTGATGGCCTTCTTGCCGCAATCGTCGAAGGCCTCGTCCGAGACGTCCGTGCGGGCCGGGGCCGAACCCTTGACCACGTTGAAGGCCGACTGGAAGGCCGGGCTTTCGATGGCGGAAGCCATGGTGAGCTGGGCCGGAACCTTTTCGGCGGCAACCTTGAACATCGCGAACTGGTCGGAGTTGAAGGTCACGGAGCCCTGCGTGCCCGGGAAGCGCATGCAGACGAAGTCGCCGCCCGGCTTCTTGCCGGCCTTGATGAATTCGCCCTTCGCCCAGTCACCCATGAACTGCAGGCCGGCCTTGCCTTCGATGACCATGGCGGAAGCAAGGTTCCAGTCACGGCCCGAGAAGTTGTCGTCCACGTAGGAGCGCAGCTTCGTCATGCGGTCGAAGGCTTCCTTCATCTGGGCGCTGCCCAGCGTTTCCGGGTCGAGATCGATGAAGGCCTTCTTGTAGAAGTCGTTGCCGAAGGAGAGCACGACGGCGTCGAAGATCGTCGCGTCCTGCCACGGCTGGCCGCCATGGGCGACCGGCGTGATGCCCTGTTCCTTGAACTTGTCGAGAAGGGCGACGAGTTCATCCCAGTTCTGCGGCTCCTTGCCGCCGGCCTTGTCGAGCGCGGCCTTGTTGATCCACATCCAGTTGGTGGAGTGGACGTTGACCGGGGCGGCGATCCAGTGGCCGTCATACTTGGAGAACTGCTGCAGGGCGGTCGGGATTACCTTGTCCCAGCCTTCCTTGGCGGCGACCTCATCGAGATTGCCGAGCGCGCCTTCCTTGGCCCAGTCGAGAATGTCGAAACCGAGCATCTGCACCGCGGTCGGCGCGTTGCCGGCCGTGACGCGGGCGCGCAGGACGGTCATCGCTTCCGTGCCGCCGCCGCCGGCAACCGGCATGTCGGTCCAGGTGATGCCCTTGGATTCGAGGTCCTTCTTGAGAACGTCGAGCGCGGCGGCTTCACCGCCCGAAGTCCACCAGTGGAGGACTTCCACATTTTCGGCTGCGCGGGCGGCGGTGCCACCCATGCCCATCAGCACCGCAATGGCTGCAGTGGTCGTCAGAAACTTGCGCATCGTATTCCTCCCGTTTGCAAGTTCATGGGCGAGAGCCTCCTCCCGCCGATTTCCCCGAGGCCCGAAGGCGCGTCGGAATTTGGTCCATGGCTCAAAGCGCCACGCCAATTTAAAACGTTGTAAATTTGCGGAGTCAAGCCGGGATGGAGCGCGGTGAAGGCTCTCTTGATAAATGCGGTAAATTCCGGAAGTGCAGGCATGTAAGCCATTCCGAGCAGCTTTGTGCGGCGCACTGAAATCGTTTTAAATTCTGTGCGGCGCAAGATTGCCGAATGCCGGGCGCGTCGATATGGTGCCGCCCATTGACTGACGCCATCCGAAGAAGCGTATCCGTGTCCCGCATCGACAAGCCCGCCGACAACGATCCCGCCCGCAGCATGCTTCGAGCCGGCAAGCCGACGCTGAAGACCATTGCGGAAATGACGGGACTTGCCATCACCACGGTTTCCCGCGCGCTCGGCAATGCGCCGCAAATTTCCGAGGCGACGCGCCGCCGGGTTCATGAGGTCGCCGCCGAAATCGGCTACCTGCCGGACCGCGCGGCCCAGCGCCTCAAGACCGGCCGGACCAATGTCATCTCCGTGCTGCTCGACCCGCATGAGGAAATCCTCGGCTTCGGCACGTCCATCATGCATGGCCTGGCGCGCGCCCTGCAGGCGACGCCCTACCATCTCATCGTCACGCCGAACTTCCTCGACGGCAGCAATGTCGATGCGGTCAACTACATCATCCGCAACGGCATGGCCGACGGCCTGATCTTCTCGCGCACCGAGCCGTTCGATCCGCGCGTGCGGCTGCTTCTGGAAAACGGCTTTCCCTTCGTCACTCACGGCCGAACGGAATTCTCCACCCCGCACGCCTTCGTCGACTACGACAACTTCGCCTTCGCCTACGCGGCGACGAAGCGCCTGATCGCCAAGGGCCGGCGCAAGGTGACGATCATCCTGCCGCCGAAGCGGTTGACGTTCCACCAGCACATGCTGCACGGCTTTATGACCGCCGTGCGCGAAGCGGGCGTCGCCTATGAGATTCCCGATACGCTCGACCTCGACAGCCCCGCCGACACGATCCGCGACACCATGCGCCGCCGCAGCGGCGAACCCGACCCGCCTGACGGCATCACCTGTCCCGGCGAAGTCTCCGCGCTCGCGACCATCACCGGCATGAGCGACAACGGGCTTTCGCTCGGCGTCGAATACGACATCGTCGGCAAGCAGACCTCGCGCCTGCTCAGCCAGATCCAGCCGAAGGTCGAGACCATCCATGAGGACCTGCCGGCGGCAGGCGAGGCCATGGGCCGGCTGCTGCTGCGGCGCATCGCCGGCGAGCCGGTGGAGGAGCTCACCCTGCTGCAAAGCCCGCAATTCAGCTTCCCGACGCCCTGAGCGGGCGGCGGAGCCGATCCCAGCCATGGTTGTCGGGAAGGGCTGGTTCATCGCGGCATCCACCAGCCGGTGCGCGCGCCCATATGCATGTTGAGCGTCTTGGTTTCCGTATAGTCCTCCACCGCATGGCGGCCGAGTTCGCGGCCGAGGCCGGACTGGCGGTAGCCGCCGAAGGGCAGTTCCGACGCGCCGTCCATGAAGGTGTTCATCCAGACCGTGCCGGCGCGCACCTTGCGGCCGATGGTCAGGCACGTATCGAAATCGCGGCTCCAGACGCCGGCCGAAAGGCCGTAGTCGATGGCGTTGGCGATGCGGATCGCCTCATCCGTCGTCTCGAAGGTCAGCACGGAGAGGACCGGGCCGAACACTTCTTCACGGGCAACCGCCATCTCCGGCGTCACGCCCGACAGGATCGTCGGGGCCATGAACTGGCCGAGGCCGAGATCGAGTGCTGTTCCGCCGAGCGCCACGGATGCCCCGGCCTTCGCCGCGCCGTCCACATAGGCGCCGATCTTTTTGAGATGCTGCGGCGTGATGATCGCGCCGACCTGCGTCGTCGGATCGAGCGGATCGCCGACCTTCACCTTCTTCGCCAGTTGCGCGACGCGCGCGGTCACGTCCGCGGCGATGGACTTGTGCAGGATCAGCCGCGAGCCGGCATTGCAGCATTCGCCGGCATTGAAATAGGCGCCGAAGACGGCGGCGTCGATGAACTCGTCGAGATTGGCGTCGGGGAAGACGATCTGCGGGTTCTTGCCGCCGAGTTCCAGCGACACCTTCTTCAGGGTCTGGGCGGCGTTCGCCATGGTGAGGCGGCCGACGCCGGTGGAGCCGGTGAAGGAGACCATGTCGACATCGGGATGCGTCGTCATCGGCGCGCCGACTTCCGGGCCGGTGCCGGTGACGATGTTGACGACGCCGGCCGGAACGCCGGCCTCGATGAGGATTTCACCAAGAAGCAGCGTCGAGCCTGACGTCAGCTCGGAAGGCTTGATGACCGTCGTGCAGCCGGCGGCGAGCGCAAATGGTAATTTCTGGCTTACGATCAGGAAGGGGAAGTTCCAGGGCGTGATGATCGAGACGACGCCGATCGCCTCGCGCAGAACGACGCCGAGCGTGCCTTCGCCGAGCGTGTTGTAGCTCTCGCCGTGGAGATCGCGCGCAAGTGCCGCGGCGTAGCGCCAGATATCGGCCGCGCCGCCAAGCTCGCCCTTGGCCTGGCTGATCGGCTTGCCGCTTTCGATGCAGTCGAGGAAGGCAAGCTCATCGGCCTTCGCCGCGATGAGATCGGCGGCACGTAGGAGGATATTGGAGCGCTCCGCGCCCGTCATGCGCGGCCACGGACCGTCATCGAAAGCCTTGCGGGCGGCGGCGATGGCGCGTTCGGCATCGGCCTTCGTGCCGGCCGGATAGCGGCTGACGACGACGCCATGGCCGGGCGCGACGCGTTCGAGCGCGCTGCCGGTGCCTTCCGTCCACACGCCGTCGATCAACATGCGGAAATCGCGCGCCTTGAAATCGTCGAGCGCCTTGGGTTTCACATGCGCGGTCATTACCATTCTCCCTTGAAGTCTGCGGGGCGTTTTCCCGTGAAGGCGGCGACGCCTTCCTTGAGGTCCCCGGTCTTGGCGACGAGGATGGAGCCGAGGGCTTCCACCGCCGCGCCGTTGTCCTCGCCATTCGCAACGGCGATCATCAGCTTGGAAATCTCCGTCGCCGCCGGCCCGCGTGCGGCGATGCGCGCCGCATAAGCCCGGGCGGCCTCGACGGCCGTTCCGGTCTCAACGACCTGATCGACGATGCCGAGCGTTGCCGCTTCCGCCGCCGTCAGCACCTCGCCGCCCAGCAGCATGCGCCGCACCGCCTGCGCGCCGAAACGCTTCACCAGACGCTGCGTGCCGGACCAGCCGGGCACCATGCCGAGGCCGGCTTCCGGCAGGCCGATCTTCACCTGCGTCTCGGCAATGCGGATATCGGCGGCGGCGGCCAGTTCCAGTCCGCCACCCAGCGCATGGCCGTTGACGGCGGCGATCAGCGGCATGCGCAATGTCGCCAGCCGCTCGAAGACGCGGTGGCCGAAGCGCACCCAGGCATGGCCGAATTCGTTGGCTTCCATGCCCGCCCAGGCGCGGATATCGCCGCCAGCGGAAAAGGCCTTGCCCTCGCCGGTGAGGATAGCGACGCGCACGGCCGCATTGGCCTCAACCGTGTCGCAGGCGGCGGAAAGTTCCTTCAGCATGTCGATGTCGAAGGCATTCAGCTTTTCCGGCCGCGCGACCGATATCGTCGCGACGGGGCCGTCGATAGCGATGCGGATGCGCGACTCAGCCATGGTTCGCCCCCGCAAGCCGGCGCGGCGCCTTTTCCGGCAATGTCAGGCCGATCGGCGCATCGGTGAAGAGACGTGCATCCATCACCTTGAGATCCGGCGAGACGATCAGCGGGAATTCCGACTGGTCGAGTATATGCGTCTTGAGGTCGACGCCCGGCGCGATCTCGGTGAGCACGATGCCCTCGGGCGTCAGCTTCATCACGCAGCGCTCGGTGACATAAGTGATGTCCTGGCCCTGCGCCACGCCGCGCGGGCCGGAGAAGGTGACGTGCTCGACCGCGTTGACGAGCTTCTTGAGCTTGCCTTCCTTTTCGATGACGAGCCTGCCGTCCGCAATGGCGAGCTTCGCGCCGGCATTGAACATGCCCGAGAAGACGACCTTCTTCGCCCGCGCCGTGATGTCGACGAAGCCGCCGCAGCCGGCCGTCACATGCGGGCGGAAGGAGAGTTTCGAGACATTCACCGACCCATCCTTGCCGATCTCCAGGAAGGAGAGCAGCGAGGCGTCGAAGCCGGCGCCCTGGAAATAGGTGAACTGGTAGGGCGAGGGCATGAAGGCGTCGGCATTGGAGGCGCAGCCGAAGGCGAAGTCGAGCAGCGGCACGCCGCCGACGGCGCCCTGTTCGATCACCCAGGTGACGGCCCCGTACAGGCCCTCTTCCATGAGGATGCGTGGCACATTGGCGGAAATGCCGAAGCCGAGATTGACGGCGCTGCCGGCCTCGAGCTCCTCGGCCACCCGGCGGGCAATGACCTTCTGGATGTTGAATTCCGGAACGCGGAAACTGTCGAGCGGCCGGAAGATCTCGCCCGAAATGGCGGGATCGTAGAGCGTCTGCGTCGTCTGCTTCTGCTCGGGATCGACCACGACGTAATCGACGAGGACGCCCGGCACGCGCACGTCATGCGGCTTCAGCGAGCCTTCCTTGGCGAGGCGCTTGACCTGCGCGATGACGATACCGCCATTGTTGCGGGCGGCGAGCGCCTGGTCGAGGCCGCCGAGATAGGCGCCCTCGTGCTCGTAGGTGAGGTTGCCGCGCTCGTCCGCCGTGGTGGCGCGGATGATGGCGACCTGTGGCGCGATGGCCTTGAAATACAGCCATTCCTCGCCGCCGAAGGTGATCTTCTCGACGATAGCTTCGGCCGCCGCCTTGTCGTTCATCGCGCAGCCCTCGCGGCTCGGATCGACGAACGTGTCCAGCCCGACCTTGGTGATGACGCCGGGGCGTTTTGCGGCGGCTTCGCGATGCATGTCGAAGAGGATGCCGGAGGGGATGTTGTAGGCGGGGATCTCGTTGCCGGTGATCATCTGCCAGATCAGCGGCGGCTCGGAGGAGGACGGGCCGGACGGATAGGAGCCGGCCAGCACCTTGGCGAGCAGGCCCTGCCTGGCGATGTAGTCGATGCCCTTGATGCCGCTCATGTCGCCGGCCGCGATGGGGTGCAGCGTCGTGATGTTCCGCGGATGGCCGGTTTCGTCGAAGCACTCGCCGATGGCCTTCAGCGTCAGGTCCGGGCAGCCAAGGCCGGAGGAGGAGGAGACCGAGACGACGGCCCCGTCGGGAATGAGGTCTGCCGCCTGGCGCGGGGTGATATGCTTGCTCATGATGCTTCAGAATCCGGTTTCGATGCGGATGGTCTTGCCCGTGCGGGCGGCCTCGACGACGGCAAGGCCGGTCGCTAGCGACCAGACGCCGTCCTCGCCCGTGGCGGAGGGCTGTCCCTTGCCGGCGACGGCGGCGTGGAAGGTGGAAAGGGCGGTTTCGTAGAGGTTCCTGTGGTCGAGCGGCAGGTCGTGTTCGCCTTCCGCATCGCGGAGCGTCACCGTGCCCACGGCGCGCTGCGTCATCACGTTGCGGCCGATCAGCGAGCCGTCGGTGCCGTGCACCTCAAGGCCCGTCTCGGCGAATTTCGTGGTAAAGCCGTCGTGGAACTGGGCGATGACGCCGTTCTCGAAACGCAGCACGCCCATGACCGCATCCTCAAGCCCGGCCTGGCCCAGGCCGCCGGCCTGCGAGAAGGCGATGGCCTCCATCGGGTCACTGTCCAGCACGAAGCGAAGCGTGTCGGCATCGTGCACGGTGATGTCGAGGATCACGCCGCCGCCGGCTTCCGGCTTGTCGAGCCGCCAGCCCTGCAGGTGCGGCGGCAGGTAGACGGCGTGGAAGACGCGGGCGGCAAGCGGCCTGCCGATACGGCCGGCCTTGATCGCCTCGCGCACCGCCCGGTGCGTGGCGGCGTTGCGCAGGTGATGGTTGGTCGCCATGACGACGCCGGCATCCTTCGCGGCCTTCACCATGGCCCGGGCATCGTTAAGTGCCATGGCGAGCGGCTTTTCGCAGAGGATATGTTTGCCGGCCTTCGCGGCGGCGAGTGCCTGATCGCGGTGCAGTTCGTTGGTGGTGGAGATATAGACGGCATCGATCTCGGGATCGTTCACCAGCGCATCGAGCGTCGTCACCGATTTCGCGATGCCCTGTTCGGCCGCATAGGCCTTGCCGCGCTCGGCGCTGGTGCTCATGACGGAGACGACCTCGCCGCCCGTCGCGCGGATCGCGCCGATCACCCATTCCTTCGCGATCGTGCTCGCCCCGATCAATCCCCAGCGCGTCATGCCGACATCCTCTTCGTGTTCCGGCCGGCGCCGCAGCTTTCGCGCACGACGAGGCGCACGGAGCTGACGATGGCTTCGGGTTCCACCCGGCCGGCATTGATCTGTTTCAGGAGAAGCTGCGCCGCCCGCCGGCCCATGCCCTGCGGATCGACGGAGACGGTCGTCAGCGCCGGTACGGCGGTCTCGGCCTCGATCACGTCGTCGAAGCCGACCACGCCGAAATCACGGCCAGGTTCCTTGCCGCCGGCGCGCAGCCCGTCGCAGACGCCGAAGGCGGCCGCGTCGTTGAAGCAGAGGGCAGCCGTCGGCTGACCGGGCAGGAGCAGCGCGCGCTCGATGGCCGCGACGCCCCCGGCGCGCGAGGCCGTCGTGCCGATAACCAGCGCATCCGGTGCCTCGAGGCCGGCTTCGGCCAGCGCGTCGCGCCAGCCCTCGACACGCTCGGCAAAGACCGTCGTATTGGCGATGCCGCCGAGGAAGGCGATGCGGCGGTGGCCGAGCGAGATCAGGTGGCGGACCGCATCCTTCGCGCCGGTATAATTATCGGAAAAGAGCGAGGAGACCTTCGCGCCCACCACGTTGCGCACCACGGCGACGACGGGAATGCCGCTGGCGGTGAGCTGCTTCAGGTCCGCCGCTTCCGTGCCGCGGGCAGGCGAGAGGATGAGGCCGGCAATGCCATGCTCGCGCATGGAGGCGATGACCTCGCGCTGGCGATCGACGCTTTCGGCGGAGTTCGACAGAAACTGCACATAGCCGGCCGACTGCATGACCATGTCCATGCCGACGGCAAGCTCCGCGAAGAAGGAGTTGGTGAGGTCGTTGACGATGATGCCGATGATCCGTGAGGCGGCGGCCTGGCGCAGGTTCGCCGCGCCGCGATTGTAGACATAGCCGAGCTCGCGGATGACCGCGTTGACCCTGGCGCGCGTCGCCTCGTTGACGAGGGGGCTCGCCTGCAGGACGAGCGACACGGTCGATTTCGACACGCCGGCGGCGCGCGCAATATCGACAACGGTCACCCGGCTCTTGTTCACGATAATCCTCCCTGCGCGGGTGTAACGGCCCGCTTGTTGTTGGGTAATTAATTGGATCGTTCCAAATTTGTCAAGCGTGAATTCGGGCGGTGGCGTGTCGGCTTCGGCTGCTTTCTATCTTCACCTCCCGCTCATGCAAACACACCGGTATCGGCGGCGTCCTTGGCGTATTGATCTTCTCCGTGCACCGAGCGCTGCCCTCAAAATCACGCTTGAAATTTGGAACGATCTAAATTATTGCCCTTCTAAACTCTCGGGAGGACGCCATGCCGATCAGCCTTTCCCTGCCGCGCGCCGATGGTGGCGCCGAAGCCTATACGCTTGTGGGCGCGCCGACGGAGCGCCCCGCCGCTGTCCCGCGTTTCAACCGCATCGCCTATGCCGCCGCCCATGTGGTTTCCGATCCGCGCCGCGACACGCGGCCTTGGGAGGCGCCGGCGGTGGACTGGGAGCGCACGATGGCCTTCCGGCGTCACCTCTGGTCGCTCGGCTTCCGCATTGCCGAGGCGATGGATACGGCCCAGCGCGGCATGGGCCTCGACTGGACCGGCGCGCAGGAGTTGATCCGCCGGTCGCTTGCCGAGGCGAAGACGGTTTCGGGCGCCGACCTTGCCTGCGGTGCGGGCACGGACCACCTCAACCCTGTCGACGCCCGTTCGCTGGACGATGTTGTGAGGGCCTACGAGGAGCAGGTCGGTTTCGTTGAAAAGCACGGCGGCCGGGCGATCATGATGGCGAGCCGCGCGCTGGCCCGCATCGCGCAATCGCCCGACGATTACCGCAAGGTGTACGGCCGCATTCTCGGTCAGGCGAAAGACAAGGTCGTGCTGCACTGGCTCGGCGACATGTTCGATCCGCAGCTCAAGGGCTATTGGGGGGCGGAGGCCTTCGAGCCGGCGCTCGATGCGGTGCTGTCGATCATCGCGGAGAACCGCGACAAGGTGGAAGGCATCAAGATCTCGCTGCTCGACAACGCTTATGAGGTGGCGCTGCGCGACCGCCTGCCGGAGGGCGTGCTCTGCTTCACCGGCGACGATTTCAACTATGCCGAATTGATCGAGGGTGACGGGCGGAAGTACAGCCATGCGCTGCTCGGCATCTTCGATGCGGTGGCGCCGCAGGCCTCGAAGGCGCTGGCGGCGCTGGCGGTGGGCGATGTCGGCACCTTCCGCGCCGTCATCGAACCGACCGTGCCGCTCTCGCGCAAGATTTTCGAGGCGCCGACGCAATATTACAAGGCGGGCGTCGTCTTCCTGGCCTGGCTGAACGGCCATCAGGATCATTTCACAATGCCGGCCGGCATGCAGTCGGCGCGCGGTGTCACGCACTATGCCGATGTCTTCCGCCTTGCCGACCGGGCGAATGTGCTCGACAGGCCAGATCTTGCAGCCGCGCGTATGAAAAGCCTCATGACGGTGCTCGGCGTCGCCTGAGATTAGCTGTGGATGACCGGCCGCGCGGCCGGTCCTTGCCGTCATCCGACGCTAGACTGCGGCTTTCGACATTGAGGACGGGAGCGGACGATGGCGGCGAGCGACGTGAAGATCGGCGAGAGCTGGAAGGCTCCGCTGGCGGCGGAATTCTCCAGCCCCTACATGGCCGAGTTGAAGGCTTTCCTGATGGAGCAGAGGCAGGAGGGGCGGCGCATCTTCCCGAAGGGCGCGGAATATTTCCGCGCGCTCGACCTGACGCCGCTCGACGAAGTACGCGTCGTCATCCTCGGGCAGGATCCCTACCACGGCGAGGGGCAGGCGCATGGATTGTGCTTTTCCGTACAGCCGGGCGTGCGCACCCCGCCCTCGCTCGTCAACATCTACAAGGAAATGCAGTCGGACCTCGGCATTGCACCGGCTCGTCATGGCTTTCTCGAACATTGGGCGAAACAGGGCGTGCTGCTGCTCAACAGCGTGCTGACGGTGGAGATGGGCCGCGCGGCCTCCCATCAGGGCCGAGGCTGGGAGCGCTTCACGGATGCCGTCATCCGCGCCGTCAACGAGCAGGAAAAGCCCGTCGTCTTCATCCTCTGGGGTTCCTACGCGCAGAAGAAGGCGGCTTTCGTCGACAAGAGCCGTCATCTCGTGCTGCGTTCGCCGCATCCCTCGCCGCTCTCGGCGCATAACGGCTTCTTCGGCACGCGGCCGTTCTCCAAGGCGAACGAATTCCTCGAAAAGCATGGCCGCACGCCGATCGACTGGCAATTGCCGGCGACAGGGGGCTGACGCGGAGGAACGGCCCCTCATCCCCCTGCCGGGACCTTCTCCCCGCAAGCGGGGAGAAGGAGGTGTTGCACCGGCGTCATGAAGGCAGGAAAGCCGTGCCTCCTGCACTCCTCGCCCCGCTTGCGGGGAGAGGATGCCGGCAGGCAGGTGAGGGGTGGTTACGCCCGCTTCAGCGCACCAGCGTCTCGTCCAGCAGCGCCATCACCTTTGCCGCATCGATGCCGATGCAGGCGTGCTGGCTCGGCAGGCCGTCCCAGTTGCCGGGCGGGAAGTTGCGGGCGTCGGGCTTCTGGATGGTCTGGCCGTCGGCGATGCCGCCGGCGACGACGCGGATCGCGCCCGGGCGCGTTTCGAAGAGTTCCGGCGCGACGAGGTAGATGCAGGCGCAGCTGTCGTGCACCACCATGCCCTCGTCCTTCACGTGCTGGCCGTAGAAATCGATATAAAACTGCGAGATGTCGGAGAGCAGCTTGAGGTGCTTGCCGTTTTGTGCGGTGAGTTCCGCAAGGCGCTTGCGCGTCATCACGGTCTTCATCGTCACGTCGAGGCCGACGACGATCACCTTCCAGGCCGCACCCATCACCACGTCGGCGGCTTCCGGATCGCCGTGGATATTGGCTTCGGCCGCGGGCGTGATGTTGCCCGGCACGTCGAAGGCGCCGCCCATGATGATGACCTCTCTGACGAGGCCGGCGATATCGGGGTCTTCCTTCAGCGCATAGGCAAGGTTCGACATGCGACCGACGGCGATCAGCGTCACCTCGCCGGGATTGGCCCTGACGGTCTCGATGATGAAGCGGTGCGCCGGGCGCGGATCGACGGGCAGGTCGATCGTTTCCGGCACATCGATATTGCCGAGGCCGTCATGGCCGTGGATCATCACCGGCCAGTCGACGGGGTTGCGCATCGGATTGTAGGTCTTGCCCTCGCCGCGGGCCACCGGCGCGCCGATGCCCCATTCGCGCTTCAGGAACAGCGCGTTGCGCGTCGTCGTCTCGATGGCGGCATTGCCGAAGACGGTGGTGATGCCGACGAGGTCGATTTCGGGATGATTGTGCAGGAAGAGAAGCGCCATTGCGTCGTCGACGCCGGGATCCGTATCGAAAATGACCTTGTGCACGGTGGGATTCTTTCTGTCTCGTTTAGGGCGTTTACTGGAAGCGGGCGATGGAGAAGGGAGCGAGCGCGGCGTCGCTCTCGCCGGAAATGAGACGCGCGATATGGCGGCCGGTCGTCGCTGAGAGCGTCAGGCCGACATGGCCGTGGCCGAAGGCAAAGGCGACGCGCGGGTCGCGGGGATGCAGGCTGATGACGGGAAGCGAATCCGGCGTCGAGGGACGCCGTCCCATCCATTCCGTGCCGCCTTCTTCCTGGAGATCGGGCACGTAGCGGCGCATCTTCTTTCGCATGGCGGCGGCGCGCTTGTAGTTGGCAGGGGCTTCCGGCGAAGCAAGCTCGACGGCGCCGCCGATGCGCAGGGCATTTTCGAAGGGCGTTGCGACGAAGCCGTGCTCGGAGAAGAAGACCGGCATTTCCAGCGTGGTCGACGGGTTCATGAAGGTCGTGTTGTAACCGCGCTCGGTTTCCAGCAGCACCTTCAGACCGAGATCGGCGACGAAGCGGCGTGACCAGACGCCGGCCGCGATGACCAGCCTGTCGAAGGTGAACTCTCGGCCGCCCTCGGTGCGCACGACGATACCGTCCTGCGCCTGCGCCACCGAGGAGACGGCGGCGTCGAGAAGCGTCGCGCGCTCGCGCAGCGCAGCCTGCAGCCGGCGCAGGAAGGTCAGCGGATAGTCGAAGGTCTTGTGGCCGTCGTTGAAGATTGCGCCGGCGAAAGCGCCCTGCAACGCGGGTACGCGGCGGCGGGCTTCCTCCACGTCCAGTTTTTCGACATTGCAGCCGATCAGCCTGGCATTCTCGGTCTCGTGGGCGAAGGTCCTGTCGCGGGCCGCGGCGCTGTCGAACACCGTCATTGCGCCGGTATCGCGGATGTGGCCGGAAATGCCGGCGAAAGCGCCGAGGCGGATATGGTCGGCCTCGGCCGTCTTCATCAGCGTCAGCAGCGCGGCGCGGCCTGCCGCCGCCGTTGCGGGGCGGGCCGAGAGCAGGAAGCGGATGAGCCAGGGCGTCAGCGCCGGCAGGTCCTGCCAGCGCAGCGTCAGCGGCCCCAGCGGATCGAGCAGCCATTTCGGCACGGAGAGCAGCATGTCCGCCCGGGCGAGCGGGTCGATCTCGGGCACCGCGAGGATGCCCGCATTGCCGACCGAAGCCGGCAGGCCGCCCGCATCCCGCTCGAGGACGGTGACGCTGTGGCCCTGTTCCATGAGATTGAGCGCTGTGGCGCAGCCCATGAGGCCGCCGCCGACGATACCGATATGCGCCATGCCGTCCCGTCGTGTTTGTTGTTTTTCCGGCCGAAGCAGGCCGGCGGTTCGCGGCGGACGATAGACGGAAACCGGACCTGTGTCGACCGAACGGCGGCCGCGTTCACACCTCTGGCGCGGGGCGGCGGTTTTCCAGCGTGCGCCGGAGGAAGGCGAAGACGAAGAGCGCGGACATGAGAAGCACGATGGTCGGCGCGGGTGCGCTGTCGATGATGAAGCTCAGCCAGATGCCGAAGAAGGACGCGCCGACGGCGACGGCGACCGCAACCATCAGCATGCTCGGAAAACGCCGCGTGAGAAGGGCGGCAATCGCGCCGGGCGCGACCAGCATGGCGACGGCGAGGATGATGCCGACCGCCTTCAGCGCGCCGACCACGACGAGCGAGAGCACGGCCAGCAGCCCGTAATGCAGCAGCCGCACCGGCAGGCCGATGGCCGAGGCGTGCTGCCGGTCGAAGGCCTGCACGAGCAGGTCCTTGCGGAAGAGGAGGATGAAGGCGGTCGCGGCGCTGGCGATGGCTGCGGTCTCCACGAGGTCGGGAACCGCGATGCCGAGCATGTCTCCGAAGAGGATATGGTCGAGATGGATATCCGGTTGGATCTTCACATAGAGCACGAGGCCGAGCGCGAACATGCCGGAAAAGACGATGCCGAGGATCGTGTCCTCCTTCACCCGGCTGTTGTCCTTGAGATAGCCGGCGGCAAGCGCGCAGAAGAGGCCGGCGACGAAAGCGCCCGCCGCAAAGGGCAGGCCGGCGACATAGGCGATGACGACGCCGGGAAGGACGGCATGCGAGACCGCATCGCCCATCAGCGACCAGCCTTTCAGCACGAGATAGCAGGAGAGCAGCGCCATGGGCACGGCGATCATCAGCGTCACCAGGAAGGCGTTCTGCATGAAGGCGAGCTGGAAGGGCAGGAGCGCGAGTTCGAGCGTCTCGTTCATGGCTGGATGCTCCCCGCGTTTTCAAGCGCCAGCCGGCCCCTGCGGCGAGCAGCAATGAGGCCGTGCTTCGGGGCGAAGAGGAAGGCGAGAAGGAAGAGCGCCGTCTGGAGCACCACGATGATGCCGCCGGTCGCCCCGTCGAGGAAATAGGAAAGGTAGGCGCCGGTGATGCTGGTGCCCGCGCCGAGCGCGGCGGCGATAACGATGAGGCGCTGGAAGCGGTCGGTCAGGAGATAGGCCGTCGCGCCCGGCGTCACCACCATGGCGACGACGAGGAAAGCGCCAACCGTCTGCATGGCAGCGACCGTCGAGGCGCTGAGTAGCGTGAAGAACAGGATTTTCAGGCCCGTCGGGTTGAGGCCGATGGAACGGGCGTGGTTTTCGTCGAAGAAGGCCACCATCAGGTCCTTCCACTTGAACAGGAGGACGACGAGCGTCACCGCGCCGATGATCGCGAGCTGGAGCGTATCCTCCGGCGTGACGGCGAGGATATTGCCGAGCACGATGGTCTGGATGTTCACCGGCGTCGGCGAGAGCGAGACCATGAAGAGGCCGAGGCCGAAGAAGGAGGAGAAGATCATGCCGATGATCGCATCCTCCTTGAGCTGCGTCTGGCGATTGAGGAAGAGCATGGCGGCGGCGGCGAGCCCGCCGGAAAGGAAGGCGCCGGCGGCGAAGGGCAGGCCCAGCATATAGGCCCCGGCGACGCCCGGCACGATGGAATGCGAGAGCGCGTCGCCGATCAGCGACCAGCCCTTGAGCATGAGATAGGCCGAAAGGAAGCCGCAGATGCAGCCGACCAGCGCGCTCACCCACATGGCGTTGACCATGTAGCCGTAGCCGAAGGGTTCCAGCAGCGTGTCGATCACCGCTTTTCCTCCTCGCCATAGATGACAAAGGGGCGCTCGTCGTCGGTGATGACCTTGACGGTGCGCCTGTCCTCGTCGTCGTGCAGGTCCTGGCCGCCGAGGATGAAATGGCGCAGCACGCCGCCGAAGGCGCGCTCCAGGTTGGCCTCCGTGAACGTCTCGGCCGTCGGACCGGAGGCGATGACGGTGCCCTTGACGAAGACCGTGCGATCGCAGAAGTCCGGCACGCTGCCGAGATTGTGGGTGGAGACGAGCATGACGCGGCCCTCGTCGCACAGCTTGCCGAGCAGGTCGACGATCTGTTCCTCGGTGGTCACGTCGACACCGGTGAAAGGCTCGTCGAGCAGGATCACCTGCCCCTCCTGCGCCAGCGCCCGGGCGAGGAAGACGCGCTTGCGCTGCCCGCCCGAAAGCTCGCCGATCTGGCGCTTGCGATAGGCGGTCATGTTGACGCGCGACAGCGCCTCCTCGACCATCTCGTGGTCGCGCTTCGTCGGAATGCGCAGCCAGTTCATATGGCCGTAGCGGCCCATCATAACCACGTCCTCGACGAGCACGGGGAAGGTCCAGTCGACTTCCTCGGCCTGCGGCACATAGGCGACGAGGTTTCTCTTTAGCGCCTCGCGCACGGAAAGGCCGAGGATCGTCACCTTGCCGGCGGCGACGGGCACGAAGCCCATGATCGCCTTGAAGAGCGTCGACTTGCCTGCACCGTTGACGCCGACCAGTGCGGTGATCGTGCCCTTTGGCACGGAGAAGCTGGCATGGGTGAGCGCCGTGTGGCCGTTGCGATAGGTGACGGTCACGTCCTCGGCGACGATGCCGTCCACTGTCTTCGGTTTGCCGCCCATCATCATTGCGAGAGACCCTTCACGATGGTTTCCGAGGTCACGCGCAGGAGGTCGAGATAGGTCGGCACGGGGCCGTCCGCCTCGCTCAGCGAGTCCACATAGAGAACGCCGCCATAGGCCGCGCCCGTTTCGGCGGCGACCTGCTTGGCGGGATCGGCGGAAACGGTGCTTTCGCTGAAGACGACATGGATATTGTGCTCGCGCACGGCGTCGATCACCGCCTTCACTTGCTTGGGCGTGCCCTGCTGGTCGGCATTGATCGGCCAGAGGAAGAGTTCCTTCAGGCCGAAATCGCGGGTGAGATAGCTGAAGGCGCCTTCGCTGGTGACGAGCCAGCGCTTTTCCTCCGGCAATGCGCCGATCTTTGCCTTCATCTCCTCGCCCAGCGCCTTGATCTTCTCGCTATAGGCCTTGGCATTGGCGTCGTAGGTCGCGGCATTGGCCGGATCGAGCGCGCCGAGCGCCTTGCGGATGTTCTCGACGTAAACAAGCGCATTGTCCGGCGACATCCAGGCATGCGGGTTCGGCTTGCCCTGATAGGGGCCTTCCACGATGCTCATCGGCTCGATGCCGTCGCTGACCGTGACGTTCGGCACGTCGCCGAGATTGGCGAGGAATTTCTGGAACCAAAGCTCGAGGTTGAGGCCGTTCCAGAGGACGAGCCTGGCGTCCTGCGCCTTCAGGATATCGCGCGGCGTCGGCTGGTAGTTGTGAATCTCCGCGCCCGGCTTGGTGATGGATTCCACCACCGCCGCGTCGCCCGCCACATTCGCCGCGATGTCCGCGATGATGGTGAAGGTCGTCACCACCTTCGGCTTTTCCTGTGCGAAGGCGGGCGCGGCGGTAAGAAGCGGGAGGCTGAGAAGGAGGGCATTGAATGAGCGGCGGAGCATGGGGTGTCCTGAGCTGCTTTTGCGAATGAGTTGCAATAAACTATAGAGCGGTTTCCGACCCTGTCAACGCGATTGCAAATCATTCGCAAGAATGCCTCGAAAATCGCATGCCGCCGTTTAAAACTTCAGAAACGCCCTCGCTGTAGGGTGGGTGCAGTTCGCGCGCTCTCGGCGCGTTCGTGTTCTGCGTTCAAAGAGAAGTTCGTCGCCCGTGAAGTTCCTTCCGACCTCGTTCCGCCTGTCCCGGAAGCTGCTGATCATCCTTGCCGGCGTCACCGTGCTTACGGGCGCGTCGGGCGCGGCCGCGATCTTCGTCGGACGCGACGTGCTGCTCGGCCCGCCGGCCGACGAAGTCTCGGGCGTCGCCTGCACCATCGTCTCCACCGTCCGTGTCGATCGCGACGGCCAGCAATGGCTGCGCAGATATGTGCGTTCCGATGCCAGGGATGGCGACGTGCGTATCAAGACGGCGCTGCGCGTCGCCGGTGCCGTGTCCAACAGCGAGGAGGCCGATCTTTATCAGGTCATCCTGCTCGATGCCGCAGGTCCTACCTACCGTGCGGACATGCGCGGACGCGCCATCGGCGCCGAAGTGCTCTTCACGCGCGATCCCTCGGCCATTCCCGGCATGACTGCGCCCTTCGTCGCCCGCTATACGGACGGCACGCCCGCCGCCAATGGCGAGTTCTATGGCGAGCGCAAGGAACTGTCCCTCGACGAGATCAAGACCATCGTCACCGCGATGCAGGAGCGGGAGGATTGCGTCGATCCGAACGCCGTCGCGGAAGCGGGCGAGGGCGGCGGCCATGGCGAGGCGAAGAAGGAAGCGGCCGGGCACGAGACCCCGGCCGAAGGAGAGCACGCGAGCGCTGAAGCCGCCGAAGGCTCTCACGAAGTCGCCGCCAACGGGCACTGACGGCGTTTCCATCGGCCGCACGGCATATTTGCCGTTGTACAGCACGGCCCAACTTTGCTAGCAGAAGCACACGATTTCCACCCCGTAACGGCACGGCGTGCCGCCCCTTTCCGTATGGAAAGGGTGAGGAAGACCTGACATGCCCGATCTCCTGCTTGAACTCCGCTCCGAGGAAATTCCCGCCCGCATGCAGCGCAAGGCGGCCGGCGACCTGAAGAAGCTCGTCACCGACGCGCTCGTCGAGGCCGGCCTCACCTATGAGGGCGCGCGCGAATACTGGACGCCGCGCCGCCTGACGCTCGACATCCGCGGGCTTAATGCCCGCTCGAGCGATGTACGCGAGGAGATCAAGGGGCCGGCGACCTCCGCGCCCGAACAGGCGATCCAGGGCTTCCTGCGCAAGGCCGGCCTCGGCTCGATTTCCGAGGCCCATGTCCATTCGGATCCGAAGAAGGGTGATTTCTACGTCGCCCATATCGTCAAGCCCGGCCGCGTGGCGGACGAGATCATCGCCGAGGTGATGCCGGGCATCATCCGCAACTTCCCCTGGCCCAAGTCGATGCGCTCAGGCGCTGCCTCCGCCAGGCCCGGCGCGATGCGCTGGGTGCGCCCGCTGCAATCCATCGTCTGCACCTTCGGCTCGGAGACGGATGAAACGCGCGTCGTACCCTTCGAGGTCGACGGCCTTGTCGCCGGCAATGTCACCTATGGCCACCGCTTCCATGCGCCCGACGCCATTACCGTGCGCCGCTTCGAGGACTATGTCGCCAATCTGGAAAAGGCGAAGGTCGTGCTCGATGCCGAGCGCCGCAAGCAGATCATCGCCACCGACGCCAACAATCTCGCCTTCGCGAGCGGCCTCGAACTGGTCGAGGACGAGGGCTTGCTGGAAGAGGTCTGCGGCCTCGTCGAATGGCCGCAGGTACTGATAGGCACGTTCGACGAGGAGTTCCTGGCGATCCCCTCGGAGATCATCCGCCTCACCATCAAGACCAACCAGAAATGCTTCGTCACCCGCAAGCCGGGCGCCGAGACGCTCTCCAACCACTTCATCCTCATCTCGAATATCGAGGCGAAGGATGGCGGCAAGGAGATCGTGCACGGCAACGGCAAGGTGGTGCGCGCGCGTCTTTCGGACGCCAAGCATTTCTGGCTGCGCGACCAGCACGACCTGCCCGACCTCGACACGCTGAAGGCCTCGGCCGAGAAGTTCGGCCTCGACCTGAAGAAGCCGCTCGACCAGCGCATGGCGAAGCTCGATGCGCTCAACGTCACTTTCCATGCCAAGCTCGGCACGCAAGGCGAGCGCGTCACGCGCATCCGCAAGCTCGCTGCTGAACTCGTGAAAGTCACCGGCGCCGATGCCGCTCTCGTCGACCGCGCCGTGGTGCTCGCCAAGGCGGACCTGCGCACGGAAGCCGTCGGCGAATTCCCGGAACTGCAGGGCATCATGGGTCGCAAATATGCGCTCCTGCAGGGTGAGGATGCCGCCGTCGCCGAAGCCATCGAGGATCATTACAAGCCGCAGGGTCCGTCCGATCGCGTGCCCTCCGACAAGGTCGGCCTCACCGTGGCGCTCGCCGACAAGCTCGATACGCTGATCGGTTTCTGGGCTATCGACGAGAAGCCGACCGGCTCGAAGGACCCCTATGCGCTGCGCCGCGCCGCGCTCGGCGTCATCCGCATGCTTTTGGAAAAGAACATCCGCCTGCCGCTGCTTTCCGTCGCGAAGGACCCGGACCTGCTCGCCTTCTTCCATGATCGCCTGAAGGTCTATCTGCGCGACATGGGTGCACGCCACGACCTCATCGACGCCGTTCTGACGCCCGAGGCCGACGACCTGCTGATGGTCGCCCGCCGCGTGGAGGCGCTGACGGCCTTCATCACCTCGGAAGACGGCCTGAACCTTCTGGCCGGCACCAAGCGCGCGACGCAGCTTCTGGCCGCCGAGGAGAAGAAGGGCACCGTTGTCGGGAACGCCGTCTCAGCCGACCTCCTGAAGCTGGACGCCGAGAAGGCGCTTCATGCGGCTGTCGCGACTGCCTCGAAGGATGCCGCCGCAGCCGTGGCGAAGGAGGACTTCCGTTTCGCGATGGAAGCCCTCTCCACGCTCCGCGCCCCGGTCGACCAGTTCTTCAGCGACGTTCTCGTCAACGACGAGGACCCGGCCATCCGCGCCAATCGCCTCGCTTTGCTCTCCGCCATTCGTGCGGCGACCGGCACGGTTGCGGATTTCTCCAAGATCACTGGATAGGATACGGGCGCTGATGACCGGCAAGATCCTCATCAGCGCCTGCCTCGCCGGTCTTCCGGTCCGTTATGACGGGGCGGCGAAGCCGCTTGTCCATGCGGTCGTCGAGCGCTGGAGGGCGCAGCGGCGGCTGGTGACGCTTTGTCCTGAGCTGGCCGGCGGATTCCAGGTGCCGCGACCGCCGGCGGAAATCGAGAATGGAATGAACGGCGACGACGTGCTCGATGGGCGGGCGCGGGTGCTGGAGATTTCCGGTGGGGATGTATCGGCCGCCTATGTCGACGGCGCGCGCATCGCGCTGGATGTGGCGCAGCAGAACGGCTGCCGCCATGCGCTGCTCATCGATGGCAGCCCGTCCTGTGGCTCCGGCTTCGTCTATGACGGCACGTTTTCGGGCATCCGGCATGGGGGGCAGGGTGTCACGGCGGCGCTTCTGCGGCGCAGCGGCATCGCAGTCTATTCCGACCGGGAGGTCGATCGGCTCGTCGCGGATATGGGCGAGGATGGCTGATACGCTTGCGCCCCTGCTTGAGGTCAGGGGCGCAGACGTCCGCTTTCGCGGATTCCTTCAGTCTGGAGGGACCGAGAGGCAGGGTCCAAAGAGTATGGGCCTAATTGAGCCGAAGTTCAAATTTCGACGGATCAAACTCCTGTGAGGTCGCCATGGAGGCGGTCGCGGCCTGCCCTGCTGCGCCGGAATCGAGTGCGCCCGTCTGCGCATTGGTGTCTACGGTGTTCGCGTCGGCCTGCTTTTGGGCTTCCGCCGCCTCGACCGTTTCGGCTGGAGCCTTGTTGACGAAGAGCACGGGCGAGCCGCCCATCCAGGCTTCCGTGCGGAAGATCTTGCGCTCGCCGTTCACCTCGCGGATCTCCACCTTCTGCGTACCGGGCGCGATGGCGTCGACATGGTAGGTGCTTGCCTTGAATTTGGGCTTGAGCGGTGGACAGGTCGGGCAGCTGATCGTCTTGATACTGCCGGCGGTGGCCGTTCCGGCGGCAGGCTCGATGGACCCGGCGAAGGCGGGGGCGGCAAGAAGCGCGAAGGCAAAGGTCGGCAGCAGGATGCGCATCGAAGATTCTCCCTCATGGTTGCAGGGAGAATAGCGCCCGTCGGTTACGGTCTGGTCAGGGGAAATGGTAAAATTTGAATTACCGGCCGCGCCTATGCGTTTTCGCGGGCGACGGCGCGCCAGCCGATATCGCGGCGGCAGAAGCCGTTTTCCCATTCCACGCGGTCAAGCATCTCATAGGCGGCCTTCTGAGCCCCGCCCACGGTCGGCGCGACGGCGGTGACGTTCAAAACACGCCCGCCGGTCGCCACCAGCTTTCCGTCCTTCAGGGCCGTGCCGGCATGGAACACCTTGCTTGCTGCGCCGTCGGCCGGCAGCGAGAGGATCGGCGTCGCCTTCTCATAGGCGCCCGGATAGCCCTTCGAGGCCATGACGACGGTGAGCGCCGGGGCATCGCGCCATTCGGCGGAAACCTTGTCGAGCCGGCCGATGGCGGCGGCATGCAGGATCGGCAGCAGGTCGCTTTCGAGGCGCATCATCAGTACCTGGCATTCCGGGTCGCCGAAACGCACATTGTATTCGATGAGTTCGGGGCCTTTCGCGGTGATCATCAGCCCGGCGAAGAGCACGCCCTGGAAGGGATGGCCATCGGCGGCCATGCCGCGGATCGTCGGCTCGATAATCTCCTTCATCGTGCGCTCGACCATGGCGGGCGTCATCACCGGGGCAGGCGAGTAAGCGCCCATGCCGCCGGTATTGGGACCGGTATCGCCGTCGCCGACGCGTTTGTGATCCTGCGCGGAGGCGAGCGGCAATGCGTGTACGCCGTCGCACAGGCAGAAGAAGCTGGCCTCCTCGCCGTCGAGGAAAGCCTCCACGACCACTTCCGCGCCGGCTGCGCCGAAGGCGCCGTCGAAGCAGTCGTCCACGGCGGCGAGCGCCTCGGGAAGTGTCATGGCGACGGTCACGCCCTTGCCGGCGGCAAGCCCGTCCGCCTTGATGACGATAGGCGCGCCCTCGGCCTCGATATAGGCTTTTGCGGAGGCGGCGTCGGTAAAGCGCTTATAGGCTCCGGTCGGGATGGCGTATTTGGCGCAGAGGTCCTTGGTGAAACCTTTGGAGCCTTCGAGCTGGGCGGCGGCGGAGGAGGGGCCGAAGACGTCGATGCCGTCCGCCCGCAGCGCATCGGCGATGCCGGCGACGAGCGGCGCTTCCGGGCCGACGACGACGAAGCTCACACCGTTCTCCTTGCAGAAGGCGCAAACGGCGGCGTGGTCGTCGATGTCGAGGGCGACCAGCGTCGCGCATTCGGCGATGCCGGGATTTCCCGGCGCAGCATAGAGCGTGGTGAGAAGGGGGGACTGCGCCAGCTTCCAGGCAAGGGCGTGCTCGCGCCCGCCCGATCCGATCAACAGAACCTTCATGCCCGCATCCTCGATCCGTCCTTCGATGCTGGCGGGTTAAGGGGACGGGGGCGAAAGGTCAAGGCCCGGGGCGTCGCCTGCGGGATGTCAGAGCGTCGCCGCGCCCTTTTCCTCGACGGTGCGGCCGAGATTTTCAAGCTCCACGTCGATCAGGTGCACGTCCTCGAACCAGCCGTCGTCCTCCACCATGGCGCTTTCGGTGGCGGCGCGCTGGAGGGCGCGGGCTTCGTTGCGCAACCTTTCGAGCCTTGCGATCTTCTCCTTGCGGGAGAGGCCGGTATCGTCGCGGATCGCCTGAAGCTTCAGTTCCATCGTGCTGACGGTCATCGGGAAACTCCTTCTTCTGTTGATGGGGGGCCTGTTCGCGGAAAACGCCGGCGGGGCCGAATCGTTCCGCGCGCCGCGGGCCGGCGATGGTTAGCGAAACGGTAATGAAACGCGGCTAATGTTCACGCAATCGAGGGTTTCGGCTGCTTGCGGCAGGACGAGGCCAGAATAGCGAGGATTGTGTTTTGAGTATCCGTGTATCGACCGCAATGACTGCGGCCGCGCTTCTTCTTGCGCCCGTTCCGGCCCTGGCCGGCGAGGGCGGTCACTTCTGGTCCGGCGACTGGTATCTGAAGGTGGGGGCCGCGGGCTTCGCCGCGCCGCGCTACGAGGGCGCAAAGAGCTACCTCTTCCAGGTCACGCCCATGATCTCGCTCGGCAAGGCCGGCAGCACCGTGCGCTTCTCCTCTCGCAACGACAACCCCTCCTTCGCGCTCATCGATAACGGCGCCTTCCGCGCGGGTGCGACCGGCAAGCTGGTCATGCCGCGCGACGAGGACGATTCCGACGATCTCAAGGGCCTTGCGCCCATCAAGCTCGGCGGCGAGCTTGGCGGCTTCGCGGAAGTCTATCCGACGGACTGGCTGCGCGTGCGCGGCGAAATCCGGCACGGTATCCGCAGCCACCACGGCGTCGTGGCGGATGTGGCGGCGGATGCCTTCGTGGATGTGCGGCCGGATGTGCGCGTCTCGGCCGGCCCGCGCCTCTCGCTTGCCTCGAAGGACTACATGCAGGCCTATTACGGCGTGACGCCGGGTCAGGCGGCGGTGTCGGGCCTTGATGCCTACGATCCCTCCGGCGGCATTCATTCGGTCGGTGCGGGCGCGGCGATCACATGGCAGGTCAACGAGAAGATCGAGACTAGCGCCTTTGCGGAATACAAGCGCCTCGTCGGCCCGGCGGGGGATTCGAGCCTCGTGCGGCAGCGCGGCGACCGCGACCAGTTCCTGGTCGGCGTCTCGGCCACATACCGCTTCGATTTCACGCTGCCCTGATCCGCCTTGCGGCGACGTGCCGGCTTGACCGGCGGGGAGCGGCTTGCGATCTAGGCGCATGATCAGCTCCTCTTCCGATTCCGGCCGCGTCGCCGATGCGCCCTCCGACAACTGGGTCTACCGCGCCCTGCCGCGCGGGGCCTGGCCCTATGCGCAGCTTGCGCGCTGGGACCGGCCGATCGGCTGGCAGCTTCTCCTTTGGCCCTGCTACTGGTCGGCGGCGCTCGCGGCCAATGTCGCGGCGGCGGCCGGCGCGTTCGACTGGCTGCGGTTCCTGTCCCACCTCGTCCTGTTCTTCGTCGGCGCGGTCGCCATGCGCGGCGCGGGCTGCACCTATAACGACCTCGTCGACCATGAGATCGACCAAGCGGTCGCCCGCACCCGCTCGCGTCCGCTGCCGTCCGGCCGTGTCACGCGCCGACAGGCCAAGGTCTTCATCGTGCTGCAGGCGCTCGTCGGCCTCCTCGTCCTGCTGCAGTTCAACCTCTTCTCCGTCGGCCTCGGCGTTGCCTCGCTGCTGATCGTGGCGATCTATCCCTTCGCCAAGCGCTTCACCGACTGGCCGCAGTTCTTCCTCGGCATGGCCTTTTCCTGGGGCGCGCTGATGGGTTGGGCGGCAGCCTTCGGCACGCTTTCGCTCGCGCCTGTCGCACTCTACATCGCCGCCATCGCCTGGACGATCGGCTATGACACGATCTATGCCCACCAGGACAAGGAAGACGACGCGCTGATAGGCGTGCGCTCCACCGCGCGCCTGTTCGGGGACAGAACGGCGCAATGGCTCGTCGGCCTCTACGGGCTGACGGTCGCTCTCATTGCGCTTGCCTTCTGGCTTGCCGGCGTCGGCCTCGTCGCCTGGCTCGGCCTTGCCGCCGCCGCGCTCATGCTCGGCTGGCAGATCAGGACGCTGGATATCGACGATCCGGTGCAGTGCCTTGCGCTGTTCAAGTTCAACCACATCGTCGGCTTCGCCATCTTCCTCGCCCTTGCGGTTGCCATTCCCTTCGCGTGAGACACGAAAAAGCCGGCCGCAGGGACGGCCGGCTTTCCGGAGGTCATTGTGGGCACGGCATGCTCAACGGCGGGCGATGATCTCCCGGCCGTCGATCTTCATCTGAACGCCGAGCTTGCCGGTCGAGCGGCGCACGAGGAAGCGCGGGCGGCGTTCCGCAAAATAGGAATGGCGGCGGCGGGGCTTGGCCGGACGGCTGCCGACGCTCAGGCTGTCGTCGAGCGGGCGGGCGATGCCGTCGGCTTCCACCATGAGCATGGGAATGCGATAAGCATCCGCCCAGCTGCGCCAGTCGGCGGCGATGTCGCAGAGGTCATGCGCCACCAGCAGGGGAATGCAGAGATCGGGATCGTCGTGGTGCAGCTCCAGCGTCACGGTCACGTCGCCGTTGCCATGGTCGATGGCGCGGGCGGCGACGCCCTTGAAGGCGCGGGCCGGCAGCGCGATGGACAGCGGCAGGCCGCTCGACGGCAGCACCTTGCGCACGACCGCGCCGCGCTCGTCGAGGGTGATGGTGGCGTCGGTTCCTTCCGTCCTGAGCGTGAACGTCAGTTGCTGCGGAAAGCGCTTGGGATCGAGCCGGAGCGTGGTGCCGGCCCAGGCCGGCTTGGAAACGGTATTCAGCATGTCTTTCGCCCTTGTTTTCCTTGAGAGCCGGTTCCGGTCATCTCGTCGGGACTTTGCGTCCTCTGAGGGCGAGAATAGGCGGCCCCCCTTCCATGGCGCTTAAAAATCGCGGTTAAGAAAACTTTGCGGTTCCTGATGGTTAGCAAAACCGCACGGGTCAGGGTTTAGGAGAGGTGAATGCCGCCCGACAGGCCGGGACAAGCCTTGCGCGCGACAATGGAGCCGATCGGCCTTTCGACGACCGGGCCGAGGACTGGAAGGAACGGGTTCCCGATGCTGTCGACCTATACGAGCTACAACCTCATCGCGAAGGACATGCTGAAGTCGCTGAACCGCACGGCGGCGGAGACGACCAATGCGCGCGAGGCGGCGTATTACAAGGAGAACATCGGCAAGGTCGCCTCGGTCGATGAGTTCCTCGACGATTACCGGCTGTTCTCCTATGCCATGAAGGCCTATGGCCTGGAGGACATGCTCTACGCTAAGGCCTTCATGCGAAAGGTGCTGGAAAGCGATCTTTCCGATGCCAACAGCTTCGCCAACAAGCTGACCGATGAGCGCTACCGGGGCTTTGCCAGCGCTTTCAGCTTCACCGCCTCGATCGCGACGGCGCAGACCGAGGCCCAGCTCGACGAGGTCATTGGCCTCTACTCCGCCACCGCCGCAAATGCCGGCGCGGCGATCCAGGAGGAAACGCGCTACTACAATATCGTCATCGACGCGGTGACGAGCGTCGACCAGCTCCTCAACAACGACCGCATGCGCAATTACGTGTTCACGGCCTTCGGCATCGATCCGGCCACCTATTCGCGGCAGGTCGTGCGCGGTGCGCTGTCGAGCGACCTGGACGATCCGACAAGCTATTACAATACTGAATTCGGCCCGAAGGTGGCGGCGGCCGAGGCGTCCATAGAGGCGGCGAGCGACGAGCTGGCGACGCTTCCCGTCACCGACGCCAACAAGGCGCGCATCGCCGAATTGAAAACGCAGATTTCGCGCCAGCAGTCCGTCATCAGCGCGGCGGAGAAATACGCCACGCTCGCCGCTGCCTTCAATTTCGAAAACGACGGATCGGCCGTCGCCGGAACCGTGCAGACCGCCGAGCACAAGGCCAGCACGAACGAACTTTACACGCTCTCCAATCCGCGCGTGACCTCTGCGGCCGCGCTGATCAGCAAGGAGTACTTCGAGGCGAATATCGGCGATGTCTCGACGGTGGGCGAGCTTGTCGCCGATATTCGCCTCCTGAACTACGTCAAGATAGCCTTCGGTCTCGACAAGCTGTCCGTCGTCAGCTCCACCATTTCCAACATCCTGACGAGCGACCCGGACCCCGACAACCCGGACAGCTACATCAACCGTTTCGGTGGAGAGGACAAGGAAGCCTATGTCGCCTTGCGCGCGGCCTTCAACTTCCAGGAGGACGGCACGCTGGCGGCCGGCGACGACGTGCAGACCGCCGCGCAGACGGCGGCCACCTCCGGCGGCTACATGATCCACTACAACGACAAGGACGACGAGGCCGACGCGCTCGCCATCAAGCGCTTCAAGAACCAGATCGGCGCGGTCAACAGCGTGCAGGACTTCATCGGCGAGGCGAGCGTCTACGACTTCGCGTTGAAGGCTTTTGGCCTCGATCCGGCCAAGGTCTCCACGCTGACCGTCAAGAACGTGCTGAAGAGCGACCTCAACGATCCGAAGAGCTATGTGTACCAGCTCAAGGACGAGCGCTTCGTGGAACTTGCCAAGGCGTTCAATTTCGGATCGGACGGCAATATCACCGCGCCGAAGCTGGCACAGTCGCAATCCGAGATCCTTGTCGTCTCGCGTGCCTATGTGACGGCGAAATCCCGTTTCGGCACGGAGGATGACAAGAAGAAGGCGGAGGAGGAGGCGAAATATTACGCCGGGCAGATGCAGAAGGTCGAATCCGTAAAGGAGCTGCTGGCGGACGAGCGCCTCGTCAATTTCGTGCTGGAGGCGAACGGCATCGACCCGGAAAGCGTCGACGCCGCCTTCATGCAGAAGATCTTCACCTCGGATCTCGACGACCCCAAGAGCTTCGCCAACCAGCAGGCTGACCGTTCCTATCGCAAGATCGTCGCCTCGTTCAATTTCAATGCCGACGGCCTTGTCGATCGTTCGGACGACGCGAAGATTCAGTCGCGGCGCGGCATCTACGAGACGATCGACAGCCACGTCCAGCAGAAGCTGGAGGAGGATGCCGGCAACGAGAATGCCGGCGTGCGCCTCGCGCTCTATTTCCAGCGCAAGGCGGAGACCATCACCGGTCCCTACGACATCCTCGCCGACGACGCGCTCTTCGAGGTCTTCAAGGTACTCTTCCAGCTCCCCGACGAAATCGGCAGCGCGGATGTCGATGCGCAGGCCAGCATGGTCGAGCGCTATCTGGAGATGAAGGACCTTCAGGACCCGGAAAAGGTGCAGAAGATGATCGTCAAGTTCTCGGTCCTCTACGACCTCGACAACCAGACGACCACCGATCCGGCGCTATCCGTCCTGAGCGGCTCCGGTTCGGCCGGCATCAGCGCCGATCTCATGATGTCGCTGGCGCAGTTGCGCACGGGCGGCCGCTGATCAGGCGCTGATCACCTTGCCGGGATTCATGATGCCGGCCGGGTCGAAGGCGTGCTTGACCCGCCGCATCAGGTCCATCTCGATCGGTGCGCGCACGGCGGCAAGCTCGTCGCGCTTCAGCTGGCCGATGCCGTGCTCGGCGGAAATCGAGCCGTTGTATTTGAGCACGATGCCGTGGACGAGGTGGTTGATCTCGCGCCAGCGGTCGAGGAATGCCTGCTTGTCGGCGCCGACGGGCTGCGAGATGTTGTAGTGGATATTGCCGTCGCCCATGTGGCCGAAGGAGCAGAGGCGCGCGCCGGGAATGGCTGCCAGCACCGCCGCGTCGGCTTCCGCCATGAAGTCCGGGATGGCCGAGACCGGCACGGAGATGTCGTGCTTGATCGAGCCGCCCTCGGGCTTCTGCGCCGACGACATGCTCTCGCGCATATGCCACAGCGCCCGGCGCTGGTCCTCGCTGGCGGCGACCGCCGCGTCCTCGACCAGCCCGCTCTCGATGCCCTCGGCAAGCAGCGCCTCCATCATGCGCGTCGCCGTCTCGGCCGCGTCGGAGGTGGAAATGTCGATCAGCACGTACCAGTCGTGCCGGGTGGGAAGCGGATCGCGTACGCCCGGAATGTGGCGTGTGGTGAAATCGACGCCAAGGCGCGGCATCAGCTCGAAGCCCGTCAGCGCCGCGCCGCAGCGGCTTGAGGCGCGCTCGAAGAGGGCGAGCGCATCCTTCACCGAGCGGAGGCCGGCGAAGGCGACCTCGTGGCCGAGCGGCCGGGGGAAGAGCTTCAGCACCGCGCCGGTGATGACGCCGAGCGAGCCTTCCGCGCCGATGAAGAGGTCGCGCAGGTCGTAGCCCGTATTGTCCTTCTTCAGCCGCCGCAGGCCGTTCCAGATCTCGCCGGTCGGCAGCACGACTTCGAGGCCGAGGCAGAGCTGGCGCATACTGCCATAGGCAAGCACCGCGGTGCCGCCGGCATTGGTGGAAAGGTTGCCGCCGATCTGGCAGGTGCCCTCCGAGCCGAGGGAGAGCGGGAAGAGCCGATCGACGCCTTCCGCCGCCTTCTGGATCTCCGCCAGCACCGCGCCGCCATCGGCGACGATGACATTGCCGACCGGATCGACATCGCGGATGCGGTTGAGGCGGGAAAGCGACAGCACGACATCCGCCATGCCCTCGCGCGGCACGCTGCCGCCGACATGGCCGGTATTGCCGCCTTGCGGCACGATGGCCGTGCCGGTTTCGGTGGCGAGCGCCAGGATGGCCGACACCTCCTCC
>Ga0209793_1000206_pt1 | contig 98311 bp, 100 predicted proteins | sample EBPBio122009_DNA_FD_185863 | JGI IMG/M metagenome (GOLD analysis project Ga0209793, IMG submission 185863) | Wastewater treatment Type I Accumulibacter community from EBPR Bioreactor in Madison, WI, USA - Reactor 1_2/2/2009_ DNA (SPAdes) (version 2) | ecosystem: Engineered > Bioreactor > EBPR >... | reverse complement strand
GGAGATCCTGCCCGCGCATCACGACGCTCCGGGGGTCGACGGCGGCTTCGCGGCCGAGGTGCCGCCGGGCCTGGCCGCCCACGACAAGGACGGCCTGGTCGCCGAGGTCTCCCTGCCGGCCGAGGTCCTGCCGGGCGCGCTTGACGCGGTCGACGCCTGGAACGCCCACATCGTGCGCACCGTCGGCGACGCCCCGGCCTTCGACGGCCTGGGCGGCGATGTCGCGATCCCGGCCCAGGCCGAGATCACGGCCGAAGTGCTGCCGGCGGCGGCGGCCGACGACGGCTTCACGGCCGAGGTCCTGCCCGGCGTCATCGTCGACGACGGCTTCGTCGCCGAGGTCCTGCCGGGCGCGCCGAACGAGACCGGCGCGACGCCGTTCGACCGCACCGGCGGGGTCATGCTGACCGAGGACGCCTTCGTCCTGGCCGGCGGCGCGCCCCTGGTCGATGTCCCGGTCGAGGTCCTGCCCGGCGCGACGGACGAGGCCCTGCCGACCCCGCCCTCGACCCTGGCCTGGCTGCACGACGGCGACACGGCCCGCTTCGATCCCATCGACGACATCGCCGCCCTGATCAACGCCCCCGATCACCGCAACAACACCCCGCAAAACGACCAACTGTTCGGTTGATCAACGGGCTGGCGCGGTCGGGGGTCGCATTGGCCTTCGACCGCGCTAAGCTGGCGTCATGACCGACCGTCCCGCGATCCTGATCATGCAGCGGCATCTGGCGCCGCTGACGGCGTTTCTGGACGGGCCGTACGTCGTCTATCGCTTCTGGGAGGGTCCGCCGGTCGAGGCTCAGGGCGACATCCGCGCCCTGGTCGTGGCCGGAGAGTTCCCGCTGGACAAGGCGTTGATCGAGCGGCTGCCCAATCTGGAGCAGATCGCCTGTTTCACCGCCGGCTATGAGCAGATCGACGTCGACTGGTGCCGCGCGCGCGGGCTGAAGGTCAGCCACGCCCCCGGCGTCAATCATGAGGACGTGGCCGATCACGCCCTGGCCCTGATCCTGGCCGCGCGGCGTCGGATCGTCTCGGGCGACCGCCAGGTGCGCGCGGGCGGCTGGACCACCGAATCCAAGACCATCACCGCCTCGCTGAAGGACCAGCGGGTGGGCATCGTCGGCCTGGGCGGCATCGGCCAGGCCGTGGCCCGGCGCTGCCAATCCTTTCGCATGAGCGTCTCGTGGTGGGGACCGCGCGACAAGGACGCGCCCTGGCCGAAGGCCGCCTCGCTGCTCGACCTGGCCAGGGACAGCGACGTCCTGGTCGTCGCCTGCCGGGCCGACGACGACAACCGGGGCCTGATCTCGCGCGAGGTGATCGAGGCGTTGGGTCACGACGGCCTGCTGGTCAATGTCGCGCGCGGTCAACTGGTCGATGAGGACGCCCTGATCGCGGCGCTGAAGTCCGGCCGCCTGGGCGGCGCGGCGCTGGATGTGTTCGAGCCTGAACCGACCGATCCCGCGCGCTGGGCCGATCTGCCGGATGTCGTTCTGACGCCGCACACGGGCGGGGCCACGACCCAGGCGGTCCAGGCCATGCTGATGCTGCTGCTCCAGAATCTCGACGCGGGCCTGAACGGACGCGGTCTCGTAACGCCGATCCCCTGATCCGGCGGCGTTTTCTGCTTGCATAAACATATAAGGATATCCTTATATGTACTGATGTCCTTGACCGCCGACCAGACCGTGGAGGCCCTGCGCGCCGCCGGCGAACCGACCCGGCTGCGGGTGCTGTCGCTGCTGGCGGGCGAGGAGCTGTCGGTCATGGAGCTGTCGCGCGTGCTGGATCAGAGCCAGCCGCGCGTCTCGCGCCATCTGAAGCTGATGAGCGACGCCGGTCTGGTGGAGCGATTCCCGGACGGCGCCCGCGTCTTCTATCGCCTGTCGTCGGACCATGACGCGCGCCTGCTGATCGACACGGTGCTGGACCTTCTGGCCGACGGCGAATCCGAGACCGACCACCGCCGCCTGGACGATGTGCGCAAGGAGCGCGAGACGGCCGCGGCCGCCTATTTCGAACAGGTCGCGCCCCAATGGGACCGCATCCGCAGCCTCTATGTCGCCGAGACCGCCGTCGAGGCCGCCATCGAGCGCGCGGCCGGTTCCGGCCCGTTTGAACGGGTCGTCGATCTGGGCACCGGCTCGGGCCGGATGCTGACGCTTCTGGGCAAGAAGGCGCGGATGTCGATCGGCCTGGATCTCAGCCACAACATGCTGAACATCGCCCGCTCCAACGTCGCCCGCGCGGGCCTGGACCGGGTCGAACTGCGCCACGGCGACATCTTCTCGACCCGCCTGCCGGCCGAAAGCGCCGATCTGGTGCTGGTGCATCAGGTGCTGCACTACCTGGCCGATCCGGCCGCCGCCGTGACCGAGGCCGCGCGTCTGGTCATGCCGGGCGGCAAGCTGCTGATCGTCGACTTCGCCCCGCACGACATCGAACGCCTGCGCGACGAGCATCAGCACCGCCGCCTGGGCTTCGCCGACGACGAGATCCGCCGCTGGCTGGGCGACGCCGGGCTGAAGCCCTCGGCCCCCATCGCCCTGCCGCCCGACAAGGACGGCCTGACCGTCATCATCTGGACCGCCCAGCGGCCCGCCCAAGCCGCCCGAAAGACCGCCTGATGGCCGCCTCCCCCTCCTCCCGCAGCCTGGCTGAGGCCCGCGCCCTTCTGCTCTCGCCGCTGGGACCGGTGGCCCGCGCCGGATCGAACCGCGACCCGGTGCGCGTCTCGTTCGAATTCTTCCCGCCCAAGACCGACGAGGCCGAGGCCAATCTGTGGAAGGCGATCCGTCGGCTGGAGCCGCTGAACCCGGCCTTCGTCTCGGTCACCTACGGCGCGGGCGGTTCGACGCGTGAGCGCACCCACCGCACGGTCCAGCGGATCATTTCCGAGACCACCTTGCGCCCCGCCGCCCACCTGACCTGCGTCGAGGCCAGCCGTGACGAGGTCGATGAGGTCATCGCGGGTTACAAGGCCATCGGCGTCGATCACATCGTCGCCCTGCGCGGCGATCCGCCGGGGGGAAGCGGCATCGGCGGCGTCTATACGCCGCGCGCCGACGGCTACGCCAACGCCACCGAATTGGCCGGCGCCATCACCCGCATCGGCGGCTTCGACATCACCGTCGGCGTCTATCCCGAACGGCACCCCGAAAGCCCGTCCCTGGCCCACGACATCGAGGTGCTGAAGGCCAAGGTCGACGCCGGGGCCACCCGCGCGGTCAGCCAGTTCTTCTTCGACATCGACGCCTTCCTGCGCTTTCGCGACGCCGTGCGCGCAGCCGGGATCGACATTCCCCTGATCCCCGGCGTCATGCCGGTGTCGAACTTCGCGGGGCTGCAACGGATGTGCGGCGCGTGCGGAACCTCCATTCCCGACTGGCTGGCGGCCCATTTCGACGGACTGGACGACGATCCCGAGACCCGCAAGCTCTTGGCCGCCTCGGTCGCGGCCGAGACCTGCGCCCGTCTGCAAGAGGAAGGCTTCTCGGACTTCCACTTCTACACCCTGAACCGCGCCGATCTGGTCTACGCCATCTGCCGGGTGCTGGGCGTGCGCGAACAGAAGACCGCCTGACATGACCCGCACAGACCGCATCGCCGCCCTGCACCAGGCGGCCCGTGAACGCATCCTGGTTCTGGATGGAAGCTGGGGCGTGATGATCCAGCGTCGCGGCCTGGACGAGGCCGACTTCCGCGGCGACCGCTTCATCGACCACGCCGGTCAGATGAAGGGCAACAACGACATCCTGTGTCTGACCCGGCCCGACATCGTCGCCGACCTGCACGACCAGTATTTCGCCGCCGGAGCCGACATCTCCGAGACCAACACCTTCTCGGCCACCACCATCGCCCAGGACGACTACAGGCTGGACGATCAGGCGGTGTGGGACATCAATCTGGAGGGCGCGAAACTGGCCCGCGCCGCCGCCGACCGCTGGACGGCGAAGGAGCCGACGAGGCCCCGCTTCGCCGCCGGTTCGATCGGCCCATTGAACAAGATGCTGTCCATGTCGTCCGACGTGAACGACCCCGGCGCGCGCGGTGTGACCTTCGACCAAGTCTATCAGGCCTATCGTCACCAGATCGCGGCCCTGCACCAGGGCGGCGTCGATCTGTTCCTGATCGAGACCATCACCGACACCCTGAACTGCAAGGCCGCCATCAAGGCCATCAAGGATCTGGAGGATGAGGGTTATGAACCCCTGCCCATCTGGATCTCCGGCACCATCACCGACCGTTCGGGCCGCACGCTGTCGGGCCAGACGGCCGAGGCCTTCTGGAACAGCGTGCGCCACGCCAAGCCCTTCGCCGTCGGCTTCAACTGCGCGCTAGGCGCCGATCTGATGCGGCCCTTCATCGCCGATCTGGCGCGGGTGGCCGACACCCTGGTCGCCGCCTATCCCAACGCCGGCCTGCCCAACGCCATGGGCCAGTACGACGAAGAGCCGCACGAGACCGCCCACCATCTCGAAGAATGGGCCAAGTCCGGTCTGGTCAACATCGTCGGCGGCTGCTGCGGCACGACGCCGGACCACATCCGCCATACGGCCCAAGAGGTCGCGGGCGTGACCCCGCGCGAGATTCCCGAACGGCCGGTGGCCCTGCGCCTGTCGGGTCTCGAACCGTTCGAGGCGGCGGCGTGATGAGACCTGTATTTCATCTGTCGTTTCCGGTTTCCGACCTCGACGCCGCCCTTGCTTTTTATGTCGACCGCCTCGGTGCGGAAGTCGGCCGACGGCACCCGCACGCTGTGGACATCCGTCTGTTCGGCGCGCAGGTCACCCTTCAGCACGCACCGGGCGACGTCCTGTCGCCCCACCCCCGCACCCGCCATTTCGGCGCGACAGTCTCTTGGCCCGAATGGGAGGCGACTGCCGCCCGGCTCGACACCTTCATCGAACCACCGACAATTTCATTTGCCGGTGAGCGTTCGGAGCAGGGCAAGCTGATGATCGCCGACCCCAGCGGTTCGCTGATTGAGATCAAGGCCTACCGGGATCCGGCTTACGTGCTCGGCCGCATTGCAGAGGCCGACTGATGCGCCCCACCTTCATCAACGTCGGCGAACGCACCAACGTCACCGGCTCGGCCAAATTCCGCAAACTGATCGTCGAGGGGAACTACCCCGAGGCCCTGTCCGTCGCGCGCCAGCAGGTCGAGGCGGGCGCCCAGGTCATCGACGTCAACATGGACGAGGGCCTGCTGGACGGCGTCGCGGCCATGCGCACCTTCCTGAACCTCATCGCCGCCGAGCCGGACATCGCCCGCGTGCCGGTGATGATCGACAGCTCCAAATGGGAGGTCATCGAGGCGGGCCTGAAATGCGTTCAGGGCAAGCCCATCGTCAATTCGATCTCGATGAAGGAGGGCGAGGCCGCCTTCCGCCACCATGCGGTCCAGTGCCTGCGTTACGGCGCCGCCGTGGTGGTCATGGCCTTCGACGAACAGGGCCAGGCCGACACCGCCGCCCGCAAGATCGAGATCTGCACCCGCGCCTATCGCATCCTGGTCGATGAGGTCGGCTTCCCGCCCGAGGACATCATCTTCGACCCCAACATCTTCGCCGTGGCGACGGGGATCGAGGAGCACGACAACTACGCCGTCGACTTCATCGAGGCGACGCGGGTCATCAAGGCCACCCTGCCCCACGCCCACGTCTCGGGCGGCGTCTCGAACGTCTCGTTCAGCTTCCGCGGCAATGAGCCGGTGCGCCGGGCCATCCACTCGGTCTTCCTGTACCACGCCATCGCGGCGGGCATGGACATGGGCATCGTCAACGCCGGCGACCTGCCCGTCTATGACGACATCGACGCGGAGCTGCGCGAGGCCGTCGAGGACGTCATCCTGAACCGGTCCCAGCGCACCAATGTCTCGAACACCGAGCGGCTGGTCGATCTGGCGCCCCGCTACAAGGGCGAGAAGGGCGCGGCCAAGGTCGTTGATCTGGCCTGGCGCGGCCAGCCGGTGGCCAAGCGCATCGAGCATGCCCTGGTGCACGGCGTCACCGACTGGATCGAGGCGGACACCGAAGAGGCCCGCGCCGGGTCCGAACGCCCGCTGCACGTCATCGAAGGCCCGCTGATGGACGGCATGAACGTGGTCGGCGACCTGTTCGGCTCGGGCAAGATGTTCCTGCCCCAGGTGGTCAAGTCCGCCCGCGTGATGAAACAGGCCGTGGCCTATCTGGAACCCTTCATGGAGGCCGAAAAGGCGGGCCAGGCGCGCACCACCAACGGCAAGATCCTGATGGCGACGGTCAAGGGCGACGTCCACGACATCGGCAAGAACATCGTCGGCGTCGTGCTTCAGTGCAACAATTACGAGGTCGTGGATCTGGGCGTCATGGTTCCGGCCGACCGCATCCTGGACGAGGCCCAGGCCCACGGCTGCGACATCATCGGCCTGTCCGGCCTGATCACCCCGTCGCTGGACGAGATGGTCTTCGTGGCGCGCGAGATGGAGCGGCGCGGTTTCGACATCCCGCTGTTGATCGGCGGCGCCACCACCAGCCGCACCCATACGGCGGTCAAGGTCGAACCCGCCTACAAGGCCGGCTCCACCACCTATGTCATCGACGCCTCCCGGGCCGTCGGCGTGGTCGCGGGCCTGCTGTCGCCGACCGACAAGGCCAGGAACGAGGCCGCCACGCGTGAGGAATACGTCCGCATCCGCGAACAATACGCCCGCGGTCAGGAGGTGAAGGCCCGCAGCCCCATCGCCGAGGCCCGCGCCAACCGTTTCCGGCCCGACCCGGCCGCTCCCCTGCCCGGCCGCCCATCCTTCGTGGGCGTGCGCGCCTTCGACGCCTGGGATCTGCAAGACCTGGCCGACCACATCGACTGGACCCCCTTCTTCGCCAGTTGGGAGCTGATCGGCCGCTATCCGTTGATCCTGGAAGACGAGATCGTCGGCCAGGCCGCCCGCGATCTGTTCGCCGACGCCCAGGCCATGCTGAAGCGGATCGTCGACGAGAAATGGTTCACCGCCCGGGGCGTGGTCGGCTTCTGGCCCGCCAATGCGCGCGGCGACGACATCGTGGTCTGGTCGGACGAGACCCGCACGACCGAACTGGCGCGCTTCCACGGCCTGCGCCAGCAGATCGCCAAGTCGAACGGCAAACCCAATCTGTGCCTGTCGGACTTCGTGGCCGAGGACGGCGACGACTGGCTGGGCGCCTTCGCCGTCACCGCCGGTCACGGCGAGCTGGAAAAAGCCGCCGCGTTCAAGGCGGCGGGCGACGACTATTCCGCCATCTTGTCCACCGCCCTGGCCGACCGCCTGGCCGAGGCCTTCGCCGAACGGCTGCACAAGGAGGTCCGCACCCGGCTGTGGGGCTACGCCGCCGACGAAACCACAACGGTCGATGAGCTGATCGCCGAGCAATATCAAGGCATTCGCCCGGCACCCGGCTATCCGGCCCAGCCTGATCACACCGAAAAGGCCACCCTGTTCCGTCTGTTGGATGCGGACGCCAACGCAGGCATGGTTCTGACCGAAAGCTTCGCCATGACGCCCCCGGCCTCGGTCTCGGGTCTCTATTTCGGCCACTCGGGCAGCCACTATTTCGGCGTCGGCAAGATCGACCGCGATCAGGTCGCCGACTACGCCGCCCGCAAGGGCTGGGACGTCGCCGTCGCCGAACGCTGGCTGTCGCCGATCCTCAACTACGATCCGCAGGGGTGATCCCGCCGCCCGGCGTCGCGGCGGGATAGACCACCTTGCCGTCGGGCCGATGCACCGAACCGGGCGTCGCCGCGGCCGCCTGCGTCCGCCCCGGCGTCATCAGGTGTTCGACCGGATGGCCGTTCAGCACCAGATAGTCGGTGATGATCCGTCGGTGGCACCGCCACCACATCGCCTCGGCGCACATCAGGACGACCCGCTGGTCCGCGCCCAGGGTCAGGAGCTGGTCGAACCCCGCGCCGAAGACGTCGCCCAGCGCATGGTCGGCGTAGTTGTGAAAACTGGTCTCGCGCCACAGCGCATTGGTCGTCTCCGGCACATCGGGCTGACGCCCGCGCCGCCCGCCCAACGCCCCGATGTGGACATAGCCGATCCCCGACGCCGCCAGCGCGTCCGGCAGATGGTCGATGTTGAAGGCGGGGTTGCTGCGTGATCGCGGAAAGGCCCGCACGTCCGCCACCCATCGCACCCGCGCCGCGTCCAGCATGGCCAGGACCTCGTCGAGCGTCCTGTTGGAATGTCCGATGGTGGTGAAACGAGCCTGTGTCATGGCGAGCGTCGACAGGATCGCCCCGCCAGACCCCGATGTCGAGCGCGCGCGGACGAAGCCGAACGGACCCTCAGACCCGTCTCGCCCGCTGTCTGGGTCTCACGACGCCGGTTCGGCCTCGCGCAGGCCCACGTCCGCCGGGGTCGCGGGCGGGGTGGTGATGTTCTCGCGAATGCGGCGCGCGGCATGCTCGCAGCGGCCCGGCAGGCCGAAGAACAGGCCGAAGGCCTGGCTGCGCAGGGCGGGGTCTTCCTGGGCCAGCACGGGCGTCCACATGGCGGCGGCGCTTTCCGCCGCGGCGCGGGCGGCCGCCTTGGTCGCCGCCGACTGGCGCGATTCGGCCGCGTGCAGGGCCTGGCGGAAATCCTGGGCCTCCAGCCTGCCCAGGCGGATCAGTTCGACATCCTCGGCCACGGCGTTCGGCAGGCTTTCGCCCAGCCGCACATGGCCGCTGACCAGGGCGTCGCACCAGGCCACCAGCGGATAATCCTCGGTCGGCGCGCCGCGCGGCAGAGGGTTGGAATAGGCGATGGCCTCACGCAGCCGCAGGGCCGAGGCCGTCTCGCGCGCATTGGCGCCGGTCACGATCGGCGCGTCGGGGTCCTGGGCCAGGGCCGGCGAGGATGCGGCGGCAGTCAACATCAAGGCGGCGATCAAGCGGGTCAGCATGGCGACGAAGGGTCTCACGATCATCGGTGGGTCGGCGGCGGGCCGGGTCATGCCCCAAGGCTTGCGCGGCGCCGATGGTTTTTCCAAGGCGCGGGTCGGTTCCGCAAAAGGAAAGGGCGGCGGACCTTTCGATCCGCCGCCCCGCCTTTGGTTCGAGCCGTAGCCGGTTCTTAGAACTGGTACGACAGGCCCAGACGCACGTAACGCGGCGTCTGGTAGGCCGAGATACGCTGATAGTCCGGGTTATGCGTGCCGGGGGCACGGTCGCCGGATTCCACGAAGTCCGTGGCGCCTTCAAAGTCCAGGATGTTGAAGACGTCGGCGCGCAGTTGGACGCGGCCCGGGATGCCCGACAGCGGGATGTTCCAAGACACCGACGCGTCGATGGTCTTGAACCATTCACCCTCGAACTGGCTGCCGCGCGGCGTCAGGACGCCGTTGCAGTACCAGGCCGTGATGGTGGTCGGCGAAGCGCGGCCGTCACCCAGCGGATAGGAGCCGATGCAGCCGTACTTACGCGGCGACTGCAGGATGGCGTTCATGCCGACGGTGATGTCCTCGGTCACCGCGTAGGAGCCGAACACCTTGTAGGTCTGGCCGCGGTGGTTCGGCAGGAAGCCGTACGAACCATCGGTCCAGCCCGGCTCGTCGAAGTCTTGGGTCAGACCGGTGTCGGACTGGCCGTTGTCGGACTTCACGCCGCCTTCGATGTTGCCCTTCGATTCAGCGAACACGGCCGAACCTTGCAGGCTCCAGCGGCCGTCCCACGGACGTTCAAAGGTGAACTCCAGCGCCTTGTAGGTGCGCTTGGCTTCCGGGATGTCCAGGATCGCGGCCGGGATGGTGATCGTCTGCCCCGCCAGGAACGGGAAGGTCGACGAGTCCGGCGTGATGATCAGGTCTTGACCCGGGTTGATCAGCACATAGCCCGAGCCGTTGATCTGACCGCAGTTGGCGGCCGAGATGCCGGCGTAGGTGCAGTAGTTGTGGATGATGTAGTTGGTGTCGAAGTCTTCCATGACCGCCTTCAGGTCGCGGAAGACGTAGTTGGCGCCGACGGTCCAGCCGTCGAACATGCCGAAGCCCGAGATTTCATGCTCGATGCCCAGGATGAACTCGTCCTGGTATTGAGCCTCGAGGTTTTGCGACACCAGCGACTGCGACTGCGGAACCACGCCCGACGACAGCACCTGCGACAGGACAGGAGCGCCGTTGAACACCGGCAGACAGTTGTTACGCGGCGAGGCGTTCAAGCAGGCCGTCAGGCCGGCCTGGGTGGCCGCGTAGGAACCGCCCGAGATGCTCGAGATGCGGTAGAAGTCCTGCGTGAACAGCTCGTTGCCGGCCATGCGGATGTTGGTGTTGGCCGCGATCGGAATGTAGTACCGGCCGTAGAAGCCCTTCAGGCTGGTCGAACGATCGCCGAACAGGTCGTAGGTGAAGCCCAGGCGCGGCGACAGATCGTAATCCGTCTCCACGAAGACTTCGCCCGCAGCGTTCATGTTGCTGAACTTCTCGGCGCGCAGGCCCAGTTGCAGCGACAGACGATCGGAGACGTCCCAGGCGTCCTGGATGTAGAACGCGGTCTGTTCGGTCTTGTACGAACCACCCGACTGGTAGTTACGGTCGCGGACGTACAGCGCGTTCGGAGCGATCAGACCGCCCAGAGCACCGCCGGCGCCAGCTTGGTAGTACCGATAGTACCGGCCGCCCGAATAGGTCGAGATGGCCGACGAAGCCAGGTCTTCACGGTCGTAGCCGACGCGGAAGTGGTGATCACCCCACAGGCCGTTGACGTAGATGTCGGCGTCGACGCGGTACATCTTGCGGGTGTCTTCGCCGGTCGAGATCAGCAGGGCGGGGTTGCCGCGCACCGTGTTCAGGGCCGTGTCGACGATCGAGATTTCCGAGTCCAGGTCGCCCGAGACGGTCTGGTTGAACGAGCCTTCGCCGTACAGGGCCGACAGGGTGAACCAGTCGGTGAACGTGCCCGTGTATTTGGCGATCTTGGTTTCGCCGCCGACGAAGTTGAAGGTGTTGGCGTTGTCGCCGTTGCTGAAGCGCTGGTTGATGACCTGCGTCTGGTCATCCGAGAAGTAGGTCAGCTCCAGGCGGTGGTCCGGGTTCAGGTAGAAGTCCAGCTTGCCGCCGTAGAACGGATCGTCCTGGGTCGCGGTCTGAACCGTGCCCGAGGTGTCGACCGAGCCGTTCTCGAAGTCGCGCCAGTTATAGAAGCCGAAGAAGTAGATGTGGTCGCGCCAGATCGGACCCGACAGCCAGACGTTCGATTCCGAACGATCCGAGGTGTTTTGCGAGTCCAGACCCAGGTTGGAGCCAGGGCCGACATAGGTGTCGGGCGAGCTGTCTTCCAGGCTCGAAGGCTCGGTGTAGTAGTTCAGGCCGCCGTGGAACTCGTCCGAACCCGAACGGGTGACCGCGATCACCGCGCCGCCGGTCGAACGACCGAACTCGGCTTGATAGCCGCCGGTCTTGACGTCGACCTGCTGGTAGAACTCGAACGGGACGGTGTTGCCGCCCACGAAGTTACGGAAGTTCGTGATGTTGAAGCCGTTGACGTAATAGACGTTCTCGGCGACCGACGAACCGGCGATCGAGATCTGGTTGCCGAAGGCGGCGTCGCCTTGGCTGGTCGACGGAGCCAGCAGTTGGATGGCCGCCAGGTTACGCTGGGTGGGGATCCGGTCGAAAGTCTCTTGCACGTCCACGGTGATGCCGGTGGTGGTGCGGTCGAAATCGACGGCCGCGGTGCGGGTGCCGACCACGACGACGTCTTCCAGGTTGTTGGCCGAACCGCCGACCGAACCGATGGTGAACTGGTAGTCGGCCGTGCCGCCCAGGGTCACCGGAACGTTGGCGTCCGTGTAGGTCTCATAGCCCGAACCCGAGATCGAGACGGTGTAGCCGCCGACCGGGATCTGCGAAGCGCGGAAACGGCCTTGAGCGTCCGTGGTGAAGGTGCGGCTTTGCGCGCGGCCGTTCTGGGTCACCGTGACGGCGGCCCCCGAAACCGGTTGGCCGGCGGTGTTGGTCACCGTGCCGGCGAGGGTGCCGGTGGTGAAGTCCTGCGCGAACGCGGCGCTCGGGGTCAGCAAGGTGACCGCGGGGGCAGCGACCAGCGCCATGAGCGCGGCTCCGCCGATCATCGTCGACTGAAGCAGGCGCTGGCGAATGGTGTGAGCTTTCAACATTGATCCTCCTGAAGCCGACCGGCGCTCCAGAAAGAGCTCCCCCGATGCGGCGACCATTCCATACGTACCGACACGTACAGACTCGCTGACCTTAGGTCCGCAAGGGCGAGCCGCACAGGAAATTACACGCCCGTAATGTCATTGCTGTGATGTTGTCGCAAACGCGCCACACTTCCTATAAAGTGCTGACACAAAGCGATTTTGCTCGACATTTTTCCAACATTATTACGAGAAACGGCGAACAATTGCTCGTTTTCGCCACGATGCGGCACGTATCCACCCACCATACAGTTCAGGCTTACGCGAACGTATCAACCAATGCCGTGACGGCGAACGCATGGGCATTGCCGACGAACGCCCGGAATGCGGCTTGTTTTGGCGCGCCGCCGACGGCTCAGCGCAGAATCGCGGCCCTTGCGGCGTAGGGCGCCGGTTCGGGGGAGCAGGACGCAACCACCAATTGCATCGCCATGAGACACAGCAGGGCCGCGGCCACGGGCTGGAGCCGATTTGAGACAGTAATTGCGACGGCGCGGACCACGACGCGGCCTCCTGAACGGTTTACGTTCTGTTAAGGCAAGGGCCGCGCCAGCCCCCGTCGTCATCATGAGGTCCGCGTGATCCCCTTCGTGCGTCAGTTCGACTTCGCCTACGGCCGCGCCGACTGGGTCTCGCCCCTGATCCAGCGGGTCATCGCCGACAATCCGGGACCGTTCACCTTCACCGGCACGGGGACCTATATCGTCGGGCGCGACAGTCCCGTCGCCTCGGTCGCCGTGATCGACCCCGGCCCGCCCGACGAGGCGCACCTGCGCGCCATTCTGCATGCGTTGGGCGGCCGCACGGTCAGTCATATTCTGGTCACCCACACCCACCGCGACCACGCCCCCCTGGCCCGCCCCCTGGCCGAGGCGACCGGCGCGCCCATCCTGGCTGCGGCGCCGCCCGCGCACGAAACCCACGCCTCGGGCGGGCTGGACGAGGAGGAGGACGCCGATTTCCGCCCCGACCACATCATGGCCGACGGCGAACGGATCGTCGGCGACGGTTGGACCCTGCGCGCCCTGGCCACGCCGGGCCACGCCTCGAACCACCTGGCCTTCGTGCTGGAGGAGGAGCGCGCCCTGTTCAGCGGCGACCACGTCATGGGCTGGTCGACCACGGTCGTGGCCCCGCCCGACGGCGACATGGCCGCCTATTTCGCCAGCCTGGATCGCGTCATCGCCGAGGATTTCGAGACCCTCTGGCCGACACATGGGCCGCCGATCACCAAGACCGCGCCCTTCCTGGCCGCCTATCGCGCCCATCGGCTGGAGCGGGAGGCGCAGATTCTGGCGCGTCTGGCGGCGGGCGACACGACGATCGGCCAGATGATCCCGACCCTCTACGCCGCCGTGGACAGCCGCCTGTGGCCCGCCGCCTCGCTGTCGGTGCAGGCGCATCTGATCAAATTGGTTCGCGACGGACGGGTCGTCGCCGACCCCGCCCCGACGCTGGACGCCCGTTACGCCTTGGGCTGAAGCCCGTCGCGGACCTTCAGCGCCAGCCGACAGGCCGCGCCGCCGTCGGTCGGACGCCCGTTGCGCGTCACCACCCGCACGTCCGTGCGGCCGGGCCGGATGCGCACGTCCAGGCTGTAGGCCTGCTGGAACCAGAAGGCCTTGCGCTCGCCCTGGATGTCGAACAGGCCCGCATGGGTGATGGCGAAACCGGCGTTCTGGAGCACATAGGCCGCCTCCTCCACCGTCCGCTGGCTGGCGAGCGGCTCCAGTCCGTCGCAGGCCGCCGAGGCGCTGGGCACGTCGGACAGGTTCATCGGCGGGTCGGCCGGGTTCGTCGAGACGTCGGAGGCGCCCGACGTATGCGCCTGTTTCCAGTACAGGCCGACGGCCGTCCCCGCGACGGCCACGGCCAGCAGGGCGATCAGCCCCCGCCGCCGCAGGTTTCCGAAGGCGTGGACCAGGGCCAGGACGGCGACCGCCAGGCCCGCCCAGGCCGTGTAGTTTCCGACCGGGCCGATCAGGACCTGACGGGCGAACCCCGAAAGGTCGGGCGCGACGCGGATCAGCACGGCCGCCGTCAAGGCCATGGCCGGCGCGATCAGGGCCGCGGCCAATCCCGCCTTCGCCACCCAGCCGCCCGCAACCTTGGCCATCGGTTCGTCCTCAGCCCGCCGTCGGCAGGCGATAGTCCTTCATCCGCTCGCGCAGCAGCTTCTTGTCGATCTTGCCGGTGGCGCCCAGCGGGATTTCGTCCACGGCGACCACATCGTCGGGCACCCACCATTTGGCGATCTTGCCGTTCAGGAAGTCCAGGTGCTCCTGCTTGTCCAGGGTCTCGCCCGGCTTCAGCTTCAGGACCAGCACCGGCCGCTCGTCCCATTTGGGATGGGCAGCCCCGATCACCGCGGCCAGTTCGACCTTGGGGTGGCCCACGGCGATGTTCTCGATCTCGATGGAGCTGATCCACTCGCCGCCGGACTTGATCACGTCCTTGGCGCGGTCGGTGATCTGCATGAAGCCCTGCTCATCGACCGTCGAGACGTCGCCGGTGTCGAAGAAGCCTTCGTTGTCCAGGATCTCGCCGCCCTCACCCTTGAAATAGGCGCCGGCGATGGTCGGTCCCTTGACCATCAGGCGGCCGTAGGTGTGCCCATCGTGCGGCATCTCCTGACCGGCGTAGTTCTTCAGCTTCAGCTCGACGCCCAGCGGCGGCTGGCCCTGTTTGACCCGCCATTTCATCTGTTCGTCGTACGGCAGGGCCGCCAGCTCCGGCGTCAGATTGGACAGGGTGCCGATGGGCGAGGTCTCGGTCATGCCCCAGCCTTGCAGCACCTCGATGCCGAACTCGTCATGGAAGGCGCGGATCAGGCTTTCGGGCACGGCCGAACCGCCGATCAGCACCCGCTTGACCGTGGGGATCTTCAGCCTGTGCTCGCGCAGGTGGGCCAGCAGGCCCTGCCACACGGTCGGCACGGCGGCCGAGAAGGTGACGCCTTCGCTCTCGATCAGCTCATAGATGGCCGCGCCGTCCATCCGCGCGCCCGGCATGACCAGCTTGGACCCTGCCGCCGGTCCCCCGAAGGCGATGCCCCAGGCGTTGGCGTGGAACATCGGCACCACCGGCAGGATCACCTCAGACGGCGTGGCCCCCAGCACCGTGGCCTGAAGCCCCAGCAGCGTATGGATGAAGTTCGACCGGTGCGAATACAGCACCCCCTTCGGATTGCCGGTCGTGCCCGAGGTATAGCAGAGACCGCAGGCGGTGTTCTCGTCGAAGCCGCCCCAGGCGGCCTCTTCGGACGCATCCTCCAGCAGGGCCTCATAGCATTCGGCGCGCGGCAGCTTGGTCGCCGGCATGTTCCACTGATCGGTCATGACCACCACCCGCTCGACCGACGGACAGTGCGGCAGCACCGCCTCCAGCAGGGGGATGAAGGTCAGGTCGACGAAGATGATTTTGTCTTCGGCGTGATTGATGATGTAGGCCAACTGTTCCGGGAACAGGCGCGGGTTCAGGGTGTGGCACACCGCGCCGATGCCCATGATGCCGTACCAGGCCTCGATATGGCGGCCGCTGTTCCAGGCCAGGGTGGCGACGCGGTCGCCGACCTTGACGTCCCAACCCTTCAACACGTTCGACACGCGCTTGGAGCGGGCGTGGATGTCGGCATAGGTGGTGCGGACGATCGGCCCTTCGACCGAGCGGGTCACGACCTCGCGCGACCCGTGCCAATTCTTGGCGTGGTCGATGATCTTGTCGACCGTCAGCGGCCAGTCCTGCATCAATCCCAGCATGGCGTTCCCTTGGGCGATCCCTTGTGCGCGCCTCGTTCTTGGGCGCTTGAAACCACGCTATCCGGGTGATCAGCGATAAGCAATCAGACCCTCTGCGGCGGATTGGCGTGCGCGCTCGGCGCGCCTAGAAGGCGGCATGGCCATCCTCATCGGCATCACCGGCGGTTCGGGTTCGGGCAAGAGCACCCTGGCCGAGGCCCTGCACGCCGCCCTGCCCGCCGGGTCGGCCGTGCTGTTGCGCGAAGACTCCTATTACGTCGACGCCGCCGCCCTGCCCGACTTCGATCCGGCGGCCTTCGATTTCGACGACGTCGTCGCCCGCGACCACGTCCTGATGGCCGAGCACCTGGCCGAGCTGAAGGCGGATCGCGCCATTACGGCGCCGGTCTATTCCTTCCTGCATCACGGCCGCGAACCGGGCGGCGAACCCGTGCCGGCGGCCCCGGTGGTGATCGTGGAGGGCACCCATGTGCTGTGCACGCCCGAGGTCGCGGCCCTGTTCGACATCCGCGTCTTCGTCGACACCCCGGCCGACATCCGCTTCATCCGCCGCCTGCTGCGCGACCAGGCGGAACGAGGCCGGACGGCCGAGTCGGTCATCCATCAATATCTGGCGACGGTTCGTCCCGGTCACGAGCGGCTGACCGAACCGTCGCGCGTTCACGCAGATTTCATCGTCGCCGACGCCACCGCCGCCGTGCGGCTGACGGACCCCCAGGTTGTCGTGCGGCTGGCGGCGCCAGTCCTGGCGCATCCGCTGCTAAGTCCTCTTCTGGCAGGGCGAATTCATCAGGGCTATTGAAGTAACGTCGGTTTTTCCCTTGCGACCGCGAACGGATCGCGCAAGGCTGACGCCTTCACTGCTGCTGACTTGACTGATGCCATTGGGCGACGAAACTCACCCTCACTCACCTGAAGACCCTCGTCGCGATGCGATTCTGCGTCTGGCCAAAAGACGCTTCATGACAGACGGCTACGCTGGCTCCCGAATGGAGCCGATCGCGCGCGAAGCCGGCGTCTCGACCGCCACCCTGTACGGCTACTTCCCCGGCAAGGCCGAACTGTTCACCGCCGTCATCAACGACGCGGCCGAAGATTTCAGCCGCCAGATGGATCATGTGCGCATGACCACGGGTCCGGCGCGCGAGCAACTGACGGTCTTCGTCACCGCCTACGCCGATTTCATGAGCGACCCGTTCGTCCGTGCGGTGTTCCGGTTGGTCGTGGCCGAGCGCCCCCGTTTCCAGGCCGTCGCCATGCGCTTCTTCGAGCGGGGCCGGTCCCATTTCGGCGGGGTCCTGATCAAGGCGCTGGAGACGCTCGACGACGCGGGCGAGATCAAGGTCGACAAGCCGTCCTGGGCCGCCGGCCATCTGATGGGCATGATCGAACACCCGGTCTTCTTCGTGCCCCTGGTCACCGGCGACGACGTCCTGGTCAAACGCAGCAACGCCCAGGTGGCCGAAGACGCCGTGGAGACCTTCCTGGCCCGCTACGGCGTCTGAAACCGGGTCTGCCGACGGCCGAACCTGTGACGGCCTAGGGCCAGAGGCGAAGCCGCCGCCAGCCGTCGCCCGCGCGCTCGAACCGCACCCGGTCGTGCAGCCGGAACGGCCGGTCACGCCAGAATTCGATGCATTCCGGCACGACGCGCCAGCCGGTCCAGCGGTCGGGGCGGGGCACGTCATGGCCCTCGAACCGCGCCGTTTCGCGGGTCACGGCGGCTTCCAATTCGGCGCGGTCGTTCAACGGCCGCGACTGGTCCGAGACCCAGGCGCCGATGCGGCTTTCACGCGCGCGGCTGGCGAAATAGGCGTCGGCTTCCTCCGTCGTCACCGGCTCGACCCGGCCCCGCACTCGCGCCTGACGCCGCAGGGTCTTCCAGTGAAACAGCAGGGCCGCGCCCGGCGTCGCCGCCAACTGTTCGCCCTTGGCGCTCTCGCGGTTGGAATAGAAGGTGAAGCCCCGCCCATCGACGTCCTTCAGCAGCACGATCCGGCAATCCGGCAGGCCGTCGGCGTCGACCGTCGCCAGGCTCATGGCGTTGGCGTCGTTCGGCTCATGCCGCCGGGCGTCCGCCAGCCAGTCGATGAACAGGCCGACCGGGTCGTCACGTTCAAAAGCTGCCTCGTCGCCGTTGGCGGCTAGGGCGGCGGCATAGTCGCGGGCGTAGTCTTCACGCGACGGACTGGGGGGGATCACGGGGGCGCTCATGGCGCCCTCATACGCCGCGTCGCGGTCGCGGTTAACCCCGCCTTGACCATGATCGACGCCTTAGTGACGGCGATGACCGTCGCCCGTTCCGAGATCGCCTCGCTGAAGGAGGCCTACGCCCTGATCGGCCTGAACGGCCCGGTCGACGGCGCGGCGCTGAAATCCGCCTTCCGCGCCGCCGTCAAGGCCGCCCGCCCGGATCATGAAGGGGGCGACGCCGACCGTTTCCGCAAGGTCATCGCCGCCTGGCGCATGATCCAGGTCCAACAGCCGGCCCGCCCGGCCCTGGCCGCCCCGCTGCGACGCCCCACGCCGCCGCCCATCGTCGGTCTGACGCCGATGCAGGCCGTGGCCGGCGGCCGGATCGAGATCGTCCTGGGCGCGCGCCGATTGAAACTGACCGTGCCGCCCGGTCTGCGCACGGGCGAGCATCTGCGCCTGAAACAGGCGGGCGCAGACGGTTCGGACCTGTATCTGCCCGTCCGCATCCGGCCCGAGGACGGCCTGTCGGCCTTCGGCGACGACCTGTTCATGGACGTGTCCTGCGCCGCCCGCCTGTTCGACGACGGCGGCCGGGTCGAGATCGAGACCTGGGCCGGGCCGCGTTCGGCCTGGATGGTCGGCGGGGTCGCCAGCCCCTATCGCATCCGGCTGCGCGACCTGGGCCTGCCGCCGCGCGGGTCGCGGCCCCAGGGTCATCTGTTCGTCACCCTGACCCCGGCCGAAGACACGCCCTCGGCGGCGCAGGATCTGCTGAACCGGTTCACGCGGGTCTGGACCTCGGAGCGCGCGGCGGCTTGACATTGCGTCGCCGCATCAAAAAGCGCATCATCTGATGTAGATTTTGATGCAGGCCTCCCTATGCGCACCACCGTCACCCTGGATGACGACCTCATGGCCGCCGCCGCCGAGTACAGCGGCCTGACCGAAAAATCCGCCATCATCCGCCTAGCCCTGCAGGAGTATGTGTCCGCCGAAGCCTCGCGCCGTCTGGCCAAGATGGGAGGCAGTCAGCCCGACTTCCAACCGGGTCCGCGCAAACGCTATTGGGTAGAGGAAGACTGACCTTGATCCTGGCGGACACGTCGGTATGGGCCGACCATCTTCGAAGCGTCGATCCGGTGATGGAGCAGCTACTGGCCGATCAGCAGGTGCTGATGCACCCATTCGTGATCGGCGAACTGGCGATGGGAAACCTTCCCGATCGACCCGCCTTCCTTCGCAGTCTTCATCGTATGAAGTCCGCGCCCAAGGCCCTGGACAACGAGGTTCTGCGCCTTGTCGAAGACGGTCGGCATTTCGGCGCTGGCATGGGCTGGATTGACGCACACCTTCTGGCTTCTGTCCTGTTGGTGGATCGCGCGCGGCTGTGGACCCGGGATCGTCGTCTCAACCAGGCCGCCGCCAAACATGGCTGCTCGGCCACCATGCATCACTGAATCCCTATGTCGCACAACACCTTCGGCCATCTGTTCCGCGTGACGACCTGGGGCGAAAGCCACGGGCCGGCCATCGGCTGCGTCATCGACGGCTGCCCGTCGCTGATCCCGCTGACCGAGGGCGATATCCAGCCGTGGCTGGATCGGCGCAAACCCGGCGGCAGCCGCTTCGTCACCCAGAGGCGTGAGAGCGACACGGCCCGCATCCTGTCCGGCGTATTCGACGACGGGAACGGCCCGGTCACCACCGGAACGCCCATCGCCATCGAGATCCAGAACGAGGACGCGCGGTCCAAGGATTACGGCGACATCGCCCGCGCCTTCCGGCCTGGCCACGCCGACTATGTCTATCAGGCCAAATATGGCGTCCGTGATCATCGCGGCGGCGGCCGGTCGTCGGCGCGGGAAACCGCCAGCCGAGTCGCTGCCGGGGCCGTGGCCCGCCGGGTGCTGGGCGACGGAGTCGTGATCCGTGCGGGCGTGGTTCAGATCGGCCCGCACCACATCGCGCCCGAAACCGTCGACTTCGACGCCGTCAACGCCAATCCCCTGTTCGCCGCCTCGGCCGAGGTGGTCGAGCCGTGGTCCGATTATCTGGACGGGGTGCGCAAGGCCGGCTCGTCCATCGGCGCCGTCGTCGCCTTGGAGATCACCGGCGTTCCCGTCGGCTGGGGCGCGCCCATCTATGGCAAGCTGGACGCCGAACTGGCCGCCGCCCTGATGTCGATCAACGCCGCCAAGGGGGTCGAGATCGGCGCCGGATTCGGCGCGGCCGAACTGTCGGGCGAAGAGAATGCGGATGAGATGCGCCTGGGACCCGATGGCGCGCCCGTCTTCCTGTCCAACCATGCGGGCGGAATCCTGGGCGGCGTATCGACTGGTCAGCCGGTGACCGCCCGCGTGGCCTTCAAGCCGACGTCCTCGATCCTGACGCCGCGCCAGACCGTCACCCGCGACGGCGCCGAGACCGACATCCGCACCACCGGCCGCCACGACCCCTGCGTCGCCCTGCGCGCCGTCCCGGTGGTCGAGGCCATGGCCGCCTGCGTCCTGGCCGACGCCATGTTGCGGCATCGGGCGCAGGTGGGATGACGCCTACCCCTTGCGCGTCCACGCCTCGGCCTGTTCGTGTTTGACCATCTCCTCGGCGACAGCGGGGCGGACGGTGCGGTAGGGCGGGCTGTCGGTCTCGATGACCTCGATCATGGCGGCGATCATTTCGGCAGGGTCGTGTTGCTTGTTCAGTTCGCGCACCGGCCAGTGGTCGACGACACGCTCACCCTGATCCCACCACTGGTCCATCGCCTCCATACCGGTGTCGTTGAAGCCGGTGCGGAAGGCGCCGGGGTTCACGGTCACCACCTGGACGCCATAGGGGGCCAGTTCCTCATGCATGGCCGAACAGATGCCCTCCACCGCGTGTTTTGACGCCGCATAGGCCCCGTCGAACGGCACCTTGACCAGGCCAGCCACCGATGAGGTCCACACGATCCGGCCCGACCCGCGCTTGACCATCTGACGAGCGAACCCTTGCGCCAGCTCCAGAGCGGCGAAGACATTGGTTTCAAAAACCCGGCGAAACACCGGCATGGGGATTTCGACCATCGGCCCGGACTCCATGATCCCGGCATTGTTGAACAGCACGTCCACCGGCGTCGCCAGCGCCTTGTCCCGATCGATGGGGTCCAGCACGTCCAGCTTGACCACCTGCATGGCCAGCCCCTCGGTCTTGGCCGCCTCACGCAGGTCCCAGACCTGAGGCCAGATCTGGCATCCGGCGATCACGGTCCAACCCTTGCGCGCCAGACCCAGGGCCACGCCGCGGCCAAAGCCTGTGGCGGCCCCTGTAATGAGGACAGTTTTGGCCATTTTGATCTCCTGGCGATGACATTCGACTATGATCCGACCCGGCGTCGCGGCGCCACCCCTTTTTGTAACAGCCGTAGTGCCTATATAGCCCTCAGCGAGGTTGCTAACCCTCGGTTCCCGGGACTTTCCCCATGATCGACATTCGACCCTTTTCGAGCCTCGGCGGGGCAAACCACGGCTGGCTGAACGCCCGCCATCATTTCTCTTTCGCCAACTACTACGACCCATCGCGCATGGGCTGGGGTCGGTTGCGCGTGTGGAATGACGATGAGATCGCCGCCAAGTCGGGCTTTCCGCCCCACCCGCACGCGGACATGGAGATCATCACCTATGTCCGCACCGGGGCGATCACCCATGAGGATTCGATGGGCAACCGCGGCCGTACGGCTGCGGGCGACGTTCAGGTGATGAGCGCGGGCACGGGCGTGCGTCACTCCGAGTTCAACCTGGAAGACGACCTGACCACCCTGTTCCAGATCTGGATCGAGACCGACCGTCCGGGCGCCCAGCCCTCGTGGGGCCAGCGCGAGTTTCCGAAAGCCGACCGTTCGGGCCGCTTCACCATCCTGGCGTCCGGCGACGCCGCCGACGGCGCCCTGACCATCAACGCCGACGCCCGGGTTCTGGGCGCCACCCTGAAGGCGGGCGAGAGCTTGACCTATGATCTGGCCCCCGGCCGCCGGGCCTATCTGGTTCCCGCCGTCGGCGCGGTGGAGATCAACGGCACGGCCCTGAACGCGCGCGACGGCGCCGGGATCGTCGATGAGGCGCGCCTGACCATCACGGCCAAGGAAGACGCCGAACTGGTGATGGTCGACAGCCTGTAGGTCAAAATCCTCCCCCGTTCTTGACGGGGGAGGGGGACCACGGAGTGGTGGAGGGGGCGGACCCACGCTCCGTGTCTGAACTCGCCCCCTCCACCGCCTTCGGCGGTCCCCCTCCCCCGCTTCGCTGGGGAGGATCCACTTGCCTTCCTGGCCCTTCCGGCCGATCTAGCGCCTGACTGAACCTTGGAGTCCCATATGTCCGATCCCGTCGTCATCTGCGCCTTCGCCCGCACCCCCATGGGCGGCTTTCAGGGCGCCCTTTCCGGCGTCAAGGCGACCGATCTGGGCGCGGCGGCGGTCAAGGCGGCGGTCGAGCGCGCGGGCGTGCCTGCGGCCAAGGTCGATCAGATCTTCATGGGCTGCGTCCTGCCCGCCGGTCTGGGCCAGGCCCCGGCCCGTCAGGCCGCCATCGGCGCGGGCCTGGGCCAACATGTCGAGGCCACGACCGTCAACAAGATGTGCGGCTCGGGCCTGCAGGCGGCCATGATGGCCCACGATGCGCTGAAGGCGGGCACCGCCGACGTCATCGTGGCGGGCGGCATGGAGAGCATGACCGGCGCCCCTTACGTCATGGCCAAGCATCGCGGCGGCGCCCGCATCGGCCACGACGTGATTTCGGACTCCATGTATCTGGACGGGCTGGAGGACGCCTACACCCCCGGCAAGCTGATGGGCGCCTTCGCCGAGGATTCGGCCCGCGATTATCAATTCACTCGCGAGGCCCAGGACGACTACGCCATCGAGAGCCTGCGCCGCGCCAACGCCGCCATCGCCTCGGGCGCCTTCGCCGCCGAGATCACGCCGGTCGAGATCACCACCCGCAAGGGCGTCGAGACCGTCAGCCAGGACGAACAGCCCGGCAAGGCCAATCCCGACAAGATCCCGACCCTGCGTCCGGCCTTCGCCAACGACGGCACGATCACCGCCGCCAACGCCAGCTCCATCTCCGATGGCGCCGCCGCCCTGGTCATGACGCGCGAGAGCGTGGCCCTGAGCCTGGGTCTGCCGATCATCGCCCGCGTGGTCAGCCACGCCGCCCACGCCCATGAACCGGCCCTGTTCACCACCGCCCCTGTGCCCGCCATGCAAAAGGCGCTCGATAAGGCGGGCTGGACGGTGGACGAGGTCGATCTGTGGGAGGTCAACGAGGCCTTCGCCGTCGTCGCCATGATCGCCATGCAGGACCTGGGCATCGATCGCGCCAAGCTGAACGTCAACGGCGGCGCGACGGCCCTGGGCCACCCCATCGGCGCCTCGGGCGCGCGGGTGCTGACCACCCTGCTGGCGGCGCTTCAGGCGCGCGGCGGCAAGAAGGGCGTGGCCAGCCTGTGCATCGGCGGCGGCGAGGCCGTGGCCATGGCCGTCGAACTGGCCTGACCCCTATGCCGTTCGGGAGGATGGATCGCCGAAGCCTGATCGCGGCGATGCTGGCCCTGCCCGGCGTCGCCTCGGCCCAGACCGTCGCCCCGCCCGACCCGACCGAAACGATCCGCCTGTGGCCCGACGGCGCGCCCGGCGGCGAGGGCGTGACCGTCACCCCGGTCGTGGTCGAGCGCGCGACCGATCCGTCATTCCACGACCGCTATGCCCAGTTCACCACCGATCCCCTGCTGACCGTCGTGCGGCCCGAACGGCCCAACGGCGCCTCTCTGCTGCTGATCCCCGGCGGCGGCTACCGCTGGGCGGTGATCGACAAGGAGGGGCTGGACGTCGCTCGCGTCTTCGCGGCGGCCGGGATCACCTGTTACGTCCTGCGCTACCGCCTGCCCGCCGACGGTTGGGCCGCCGGGCCGGACGCCCCGCTGCAAGACGCCCAGCGCGCCCTGCGCCTGGTCCGCGCCGCCGCCGCGGCCGAGGGACGCGATCCGGCCAAGGTCGCCGTGCTGGGCGCCTCGGCCGGCGGCCATCTGGCGGGGATGCTGACCGCGCGTCACGACACGACCTACGCCCCGATCGACGCCGCCGACGCCCAGACGCATCGGCCCGATCTGACCATTCTGATGTATCCGGTCGCCACCATGGCCGATCCGTTCGTGCACGCCGGGTCGCGCACCCATCTGCTGGGCGCCGCGCCGTCGCCCGAGATGATCGCCCGTTATTCGCTGGAGCGGATGGACTGGACCGGCGCCCCGCCCGTCTTCCTGCTGCACGCCGTCGATGACGCGGCGGTGCCGGTCGAGAACAGTCTGAACCTGCTGTCGGCCCTGCGCGCCGCCAAGGTTCCGGCCGAGGCGCATCTGTTCCAGGAGGGCGGCCACGGCTTCGGCATCCGTCTGATCGCGGGCAAGCCCGCCGCCGTCTGGCCGTCCCTTGCACTGGCATGGGCGGCGCGGCATGGATGGCCGGGATGAGCAAATCCTGTGACGAATGCGGCCTCTGCTGCAAGCTGATGGGCGTTCTGGCCCTGGACAAGCCGCCGTCGAAATGGTGCGTCCATTTCCGCCGCGCCTCGGGCTGCGGCATCTATGAGGATCGGCCCAAGGACTGCCGCGTCTTCAGTTGCCTGTGGCTGTTGGCCGACAACCGGCTGGGCGACGAATGGAAGCCCTCAGTGGCCGGTTTCCTGATGCACACCAATGCGGACGGCGGCCTGATCGTGGAATGCGACGCCTCCAACCCGCACGCCTGGCGCAAGGAGCCTTATCGCTCCAGCCTGCAGAAATCGGCCGATTCCGGGCAAGAAGTGCTGGTCTTCGTGCGCCGCAAGGGCGTGCAGCTTCAGCCGTTCGGCGGCGAGACGCCGATCCACCGCAAGGCGACCTGACCCCTATTTCGGATCGACCGTCTGGGCGATCTGTTCGGCCAACACGCGGTCGGCGCCTTCGACGCTGGCCACCCAGACGTGGATTTCCAGGGGCGCCGTGGTCCGCTGGAACAAATGCTCCAGGGCCAGACGCCGGTTGTCCTCGGTGACGACGATCGAGGAGCGTCCGGCCGCCTGCACCATCTGCCCGTCATAGATCGGGAACTGAGACGCGGGTCCGGCATAGACCATGGCCAGGGTCTGATCGCCCTTGCGGATCGACCAGATGTTGAAGTTCGGGCCGGGACGGCCGGTGGTGATCCGCACCCCGGTCGGCAGATCGACGTGGAACGGCAGGGCCGCGATCGCGGCGGCGTCCAACACCGTCGGCGGCGGAGGCGGCGGAGGCTCCATCGCCGCCACGGCGGGCGGCGGCGCGACGGCGGGCGCCGATGTCGACGCCGGGCCTGCGGCAGCCGGCGCGGGAACCGGGACCGGACGCGCGGCGGAAGCCGGGGCCGACGCCGTCGGGCCTGCTGCGGCCGGAGCGGGATTGGCCGCTGCGGGCGGGGCGGTCGTCGGTGCGGGCTGGCTCAAGGGACGGCTGGTGACCGTTCCGGGCGCGGGCGCGGTCGCCGACGGCGGCGCGCGGTTCAGTTCGCGGGTCAGGAAAGAGCTGTTGGCCCCGCCGCTCTGCCCGGACGACTGGGCGAAGGCGGGCGTGGCGAGCGCCAGGGCGGCGACGAAGGCTACGGATTTCATGCGCCGACCTTCGCCTCGGAAAACGGCGGCGACAAGGCCCCTCGCGTCATGGGGGCGTCAGGCCAGCGGCATCTCGACCCAGAAGGTCGCGCCCTCGCCGACGGTCGAGGTCACGCCGATCGAGCCGCCTTGCAATTCGGTCAGCCGCTTGGCCAGGGCCAGGCCGATGCCGTGCCCTTCGACGGTGGTGCGTTCCAGGCCCAGGCGGTTGAACGGCTCGAAAAGCTGGGCCTGTTTCTCAGGCGACAGACCCACGCCGCGGTCGATGACCTCGATCCGCACCGCGTCGGGCGCGCGACGGGCGTGCAGCACGACCAGGCCGCCCGCCGCGCCGTATTTCACGGCGTTGCTGGCCAGGTTGGACACGATCTGGCTCAGGCGTTGGGAATCGGCCAGGGCGATCAGGCCGTCGCCCTCGGTCAGGACCTCGATCCTCACCGCCTGGGCTTCGGGACGCAGGGCCGTCTGACGGCGCACATCCTCCAGCAGGCCCGGCACGTCGGTCGGCCGCAGCTCGACCTTCACGGCCCCGGATTCGGCGCGCGCCACGTCCAGCAGGTCATGTGACAGGGCCTCGACCTGACGCGCGGTCTTGACCAGCATCTGCGCCATCTCGGCCTGGGTCGCGGTGACGGGTCCCAGTTGGCCGGTCGCCCACAGCTCGCCGATGCCGATGACCCCGCCGACCGGACTCTTGATCTCATGGGCCACATTGGCCAGCAGACGCGACTTGGCCTCCGAGGCCAGTTCGGCGCGGCGTTGACCGGCCCGCGCGCGATCGGCCAGCCGGTCCCGTTCGTCCAACAAGGCCGCGACCAGCAAGACCGGCAGATAGCCGAACAGCACCAGCAATTGCGCCATCAGCGCCGCCTCGCTGCGCGGAAGGGCCTCGGCATAGGGACCGTAACCCGCCATCGCCCCGCCGATCGACAGCACGGCCATGATCACCAAACCCGCCGTCACGCCCAGGATGCGGAACCGCGCTGCGATCAGCAGCAGCAAGGGCAACATGACGAACGACATCGGCCGATCAATGTGCACGAACACCAAAACACAGGCGCCGGTCAGCAGGGCGAACAGCACCGCCGCCTCGGCCATGCGCCAGGGCTTGCGCAACATGGTCAGATGCCGCCGGGTCAGGGCCAGGCCGAAGCCGCCGACCACCGCCAGCCCCAGGGCGTGGCCGAACCACCAGGTCTTGAACGTCAGATACGGGTCCGCCCCCGTCATCGCCTGCAACATCACCGCCGCGAAGGCCGCCGCCGGCAGGGGCGCCACGACCGCCGTGCTCAACAGGAAGCGCGCGGCCCCCTCGACCGTCGAAAGATTCAGGGTCGGCGCGAAACGGCGGGCCAGCAGCACCGCGCCCACGATCTCGATCATGTTGGCCACGGTGAACATCAGGCTGATCAGCCGGGTGTTGCCCACCAGGAACTGCGCCGCCAGCACGCCGACGGCGATCAAGGCGCCGAAACACAGGTCATAGGTCGGCCCGCGGCTGTTGCGCAGCCACACCGCCGTCGCCAGGCCGCCCGCGCCCCACAGGGCGGTCACCAGCCCCGCCGACCGCGCGAACAGGATGCACGACACCATCAGCACCATGACCCCCATGGCCGTCAGGATGGGGGCCAGGGGTTGGGCGAACAGGGCGGCCGCGCCGTCACGCGGGATCGCAGCGCCGGTCGAGACCGGCTCCGCCTTGGCGGACAGCGAAAGGTCGTCTGCGGAGAGCGCGCGGCTCGTCATTCGGAAAATCTCGGTCACACGTGTGAGCGACAGAGAACCATGCGTCTCCTAATATCCCCTGAAGCTGTGGAAATCAGGCCTCCAGCGCCGCCAGAATGGCCCGTGCGCCGGCCGCCGGTCCCTGTGGATGCCCCCACACCGCGCCGCTGACGGCGACGAAATCAGCGCCCGCCTCGGCCAGGTCCCGCGCGTTTTCAGCCGTGATTCCGCCGATGGCGACGCATGGAATCTCCATCGCCGCCTGCCAGGCGGCCAGCAGCTCAGGCTCGGCGCGATGCGTCACCGCCTTGGTCGTGGTGGGAAAGAAGGCGCCGAAGGCGACATAGTCGGCCCCCGCCTCGGCGGCCTCCATCGCCAGGTGGTAGCTGTCATGACAGGTGACGCCGATCATGGCGTCGGCCCCCATCGTCCGCCGCGCCTCGGCCAGGGAGGCGTCGCCCTGGCCCACATGCACGCCGTCGCAGCCCAGTTCGCGCGCCAGGTCGGGCCGGTCGTTCAGGATCACCGCCACGCCTCGCGCCTGGGCGATCGGCGCCAGCCGCCGCGTCGCCGCTCGGATCGTCTCGTCCGACGCCGGTTTCAGCCGGATCTGCAAGGCCGCCGCATCCCCGGCGTCCAGCGCCGCTTCCAGATCGACGGCGAAGGCGTCCAGGTCCGCGATCTCGGGCGGGGTGATCAGATACAGTCGGCACGGCGGGCGCGGCGGGGCGGTCGGGGCTTTGGCCATGCCCCGCCGTGCCTCCTTCGCCCGCCCGCGTCAACGGCGCCGCCTGAGAACGATTTGCAGTCGCCGCACAATCTGCTATAGCGAACCATTCTCAACGGCAGCCCGAGTCCGCCGCCCGTGTACGTCTGCAACTGCAACGGCCTTCGCCAGCGTGACGTCGCCAGAGCCATCGAGGCTGGCGCGGCCCGGCCGCGCGACGTCTTCGACCGGCACCAGTGCGCGCCCCAGTGCGCCAAATGCGTCTGCGAGATGCGCCAGATGATCCAAGAGAGCCGCGACGCCTTCGCCCTGGCCGCCGAATAGTCCCTGACGCCAATAATCACTCGCATTTTCAATGCGGTGATAAGTGCTCGCAAGTGAACACAAGCCGTCCCTGGCGTGTTATCTCCATCGCGCGCCCGACGAATCCGCGGCGCTGGAGGACGTGACATGAAGGGCGATCCCGCGATCATCCGCACCCTGAACGCGGTGCTGACCAACGAGTTGACGGCGGTCAACCAGTATTTCCTGCACGCCCGGATGTTCGAGAGCTGGGGCCTGAAGCACCTGGGCCAGATCATCTATGACGAGTCGATCGGCGAGATGAGACACGCCGACAAGCTGATCAAACGCGTCCTGTTCCTGGACGGCCTGCCCAACATGCAGGACCTGCACAAGCTGAAGATCGGCGAGAATACGGTCGAATGCCTGGGCGCCGATCTGCAACTCGAAATCGGCGGTCGCGAGACGCTGATCGCGGGCGTCGCCCAGTGCGAGGCGGCCAAGGACTTCATCAGCCGTCAGATCCTGACCGAGATCCTGGCCGACACCGAAGAGCACATCGACTTCCTGGAGGCCCAGTTCAAACTGATCGAACAACTGGGCGAGCAGAACTATCTGCAATCGGCCATGACCGAGATCGCCCCCGACCGGAGCGCCACGGGGAACTGACGCCTGACGCGCCCGCCTTGCTCTCGCGCCCGGCTTCCTCTAGGGAGAGCGCCCAATTTCGCGCGCCTGGTGGGCGCGCCCAGCCCCCTGTGATCCCATGGCGAAAATCAACGGCAACACCATCAAGCCGGGCATGGTCCTGCAAGTGAACGGCGGCCTGTGGGTCGTCACCAAGGCCAGCCACGTCAAGCCCGGCAAGGGCGGCGCCTTCGCCAACGTCGAAGCCAAGAACCTGGAGACCGGCAACAAGCTGAACGAGCGCTTCCGTTCGGAAGACAAGGTCGAGCGCGTCACGCTGGAACAGCGCGACTACTCCTATCTGTTCGACAACGGCGACTCGCTGGTCTTCATGAACGACGAGAACTACGAGCAGATCGAACTGCAGAAGGAATGGGTCGGCGAAGAACGCATCCCCTATCTGCAAGAAGGCATGAAGGTCGTGATCGAATCCCACGAGGACCGCCCGATCGGCCTGGAGCTGCCGGAACAGGTCGTTCTGGAAGTGGCCGAGACCGAGCCGACCGTGAAGGGCCAGACCGCCTCGTCGTCCTACAAGCCGGCCATCGCCTCGAACGGCGTGCGCATCATGATCCCGCCCTATATGTCGGCCGGCGAGCGCATCGTGGTCGACACCACCACCGGCGAATACGTCCGCCGCGCCGACTAAGGGCTTAGGAATTAGGGCTTAGGTCTTAGGCGTCACGATCCTAAGCCCTAAGACCTAAGCCCTACCCCCTTCACACGCTGAACTTCTCCGCCTGTCCGGGCATTTCGCCTTGGAGGACAGCCGGACCAGGAGATTCCCATGGCCCTCGCCTCCGCCCTGCTGCAAGTGATGATGGACGCGGTTCGCAAGACCGCCCGGCCGATGCTGCGCGACTTCGGCGAGGTGTCGAACCTGCAGACCTCGCGCAAGGGTCCCGGCGACTTCGTCACCGCCGCCGACATCAAGGCCGAACAGAGCCTGTTCGAGCTGCTGTCCAAGGCCCGCCCCGGCTACGGCTTCCTGGGCGAAGAGCGCGGCCTGGTCGAGGGCACCGACAAGACCCACACCTGGATCGTCGATCCGATCGACGGCACCACCAACTTCATCCACGCCATGCCCCACTTCGCCATCACCGTGGGGCTGGAGCGCCGCGCGCCCGACGGCACGGCCGAGATCGTGGCCGCCGTCACCTACAATCCGGTCATGAACGAGATGTTCTGGGCCGAAAAGGGCAAGGGCTGCTATCTGAACGACACGCGCATCCGCGTGGCGGGCCGCAAGGAGCTGGCGGACTGTCTGATCGCCACCGGCCTGCCGTTCATCGGCAAGACCGGCCACGCCCAAGCCATCAAGGACATCCACGCCGTCGGCCAGCGCGTGGCGGGCATCCGCCGCCTGGGTTCGGCCGCCCTGGACTTCGCCTGGGTCGCCTGCGGCCGCTACGACGCCTTCTGGGAGCGCAATCTCCAGCCGTGGGACGTGGCGGCGGGCCTGCTGTTCGTCCATGAGGCGGGCGGCCTGGTCACCACCATCGACGCCGACGGCGACCCGGCCAAGGGTCAACAGATCGTGGCCGCCAACCCCGACGTGCATAAGGCCCTGCGCAAGATCCTGGCGGCGGCGTAACGTCCTTCTCCCCTTGGGGGAGAAGGTGGCTCGCGAAGCGAGACGGATGAGGGGTAAGCCCGCCCCGTCCTCGTCGTCAGCCGGTCAACACTTCTGACGCAGCCCCCTCATCCGAGCGCCTTCGGCGCCCACCTTCTCCCCCCGAGGGGAGAAGGGTCACTCTCCCTTGAACTGAAGCTGCGCCAGGTGGGCGTAGAGACCGCCCTTGGCCGTCAGTTCGGCGTGGGTCCCCTCCTCCACCACCTTGCCCTCGTCCATCACCACGATGCGGTCGGCGTTCAGCACGGTGGCCAGGCGGTGGGCGATGACCAGGGTGGTGCGCTGGGCCATGGCCTGATCCAGCGCCGCCTGCACCAGCCGCTCGTTCTCGGCGTCCAGCGCCGAGGTCGCCTCGTCCAACAGCAGGATCGGCGACTGGCGCACCAGGGCGCGGGCGATGGCCAGGCGCTGGCGCTGGCCGCCCGACAGGCTCTTGCCGCGTTCGCCCAGCGGCGTGTCGAACCCTTCCGGCAAGGCGTCGATGAAGGCCAGGGCCTGGGCCTCCTCGGCCACTTCGCGCGCCTCTTCCAGCGTGGCGGACTCACGGCCGAAACGAATGTTCTCCAGCGCCGAGCCTGAGAACAGCGGCGCCTCCTGCGACACCCAGGCAAAACGTTCACGCACCGCCACCGGATCGGCCGCGCGCACGTCGATCCCGTCCACGCTGACCACGCCGGACTGCGGATCGTAGAACCGCAGCAACAGGCGGAACACCGTCGACTTGCCCGCCCCCGACGGCCCGACCAGGGCCACGGTCTCGCCCGGACGCACCGTCAGGCTGAACCCCTTCAGCGCCGGCAGGTCGGGACGGCCCGGATAGGCGAAATGCACGCCGGACATCGACACCTCGCCCAGGGGCGGCTCGGGCAGGACGACCGACGCGGGCGGGGCGGCGATCGACGGTTCGGCGCGCATCAGTTCATCGATCCGCTCCATGGCCCCGGCGGCCTTCTGCACATCGCCCCAGCTTTCGCCCAAGGCCCCCACGGCCCCGGCCGTGAACACCGACAACAGCACGAACTGCAACAGCGATCCGGGCGTCATCCGCCCGGCGATCACGTCCTGCGCCCCCAGCCACAGCACCAGGGTCACGCCGCCGAACATCACGGTGATGATCATGGCCGTCATCAAGGCCCGCGCCCGCATCCGGGTCAGGGAGACGCCGAACGCCTCTTCCACCGCCCGGCCGAAACGGGTGTCGGCGGCCGTTTCGCGCCCGAAGGCCTGGACCGTCTCGATGGCGTCGACGCTCTCGCCGGCGAAACCGACGGCCCCGGCGAACCGATCCTGGCTCTCCACGGTCAGCTTGCGCACCCGCCGCCCGAACAGGAACAACGGTCCCAGCATCAGCGGCACGGCCAACAGCACCAGCCCCGTCAGCTTGGGACTGACGATGAACAACAGGATCGTGCCGCCGATCAGGGTCAGGAAATTCCGCAGGGCGAACGAGACCGAGGTGGTCAGCAAGGTGTCCACCAACTGGATGTCCGTGGTCAGGCGCGACAGCACCTCTCCGGTTCGCATCGAGGTGAAGAAGGCCGGGTCCAGGGTGATCACCCGCTGGAACAACGCCTTGCGCACGTCGGCGATCACCCGCTCGCCGGTCTTGGTGACGTAGAAATAGCGAACCGCCGTCGCCAGCCCCAGGAAGGCGGCGTTCAGGCCCAGCAGGATGAACCAGCGGTCGATATGGGCGCCGCCGCTTTCGAATCCCTGATCGATGGCCCCGCGCGCCGTCGCCGTCAGGGCCAGGGAGGCGACCGTGGACAGGATCAGCCAGAACCCCGCGATGACCGCATCGACCTTGTGCCGCATCAGATAGGGCCACAGGCGGCCCAGCGGGCGGATGTCCCGACGTTTCTGGCGGCGTTCGCCGGCCTCGTCCATCTGGTCGGCCAAAAGGGCGCCCGCGCCGGGGCGGCCTCTGGCTTCGGCGGAATCGGCGGGCGGGCGGACATCGGTCATGATCCGCGCCTCTTGCCCCGGAACGCCCCCCGGTGTAAACGCCGCCGCTCGCCCGCCGGACTCCAGGCGGGTTTTCTCATTTTCGCGCAGGGACGGTCGGCATCGTCATCGCGCAGAGACCGGACGAAGCCATGAAAGCGGACACGCACCCCGACTACCACTTCATCACTGTGACGATGACGGACGGCACCACCTATCAGACCCGCTCGACCTACGGGAAAGAAGGCGACACGCTGAACCTCGACATCGACCCGAGCACGCACCCGGCCTGGACCGGCGGCAACCAGCACCTGCTGGACCGCGGCGGCCGCGTCTCGCGCTTCAACAACAAGTTCGCCGGCTTCATCAAGAAGTAAGCCGCGAGAAGTCGGTTCGGCCGTTCGGCCGGGACCTGATTTCACGCCGGAAAGGATGCGAGCGCGGCGGAAACGCCGCACCCGTCCGTCGAAAAGCGTCGCACCCCGCGTGCGGCGCTTTTTGTTTTGCAGGAACGTCGATAGTGTCGGTGCTGTTCGGTCTCGGGGCGTGGGCGTCGGGTCCGAACGTCAGGCGGGGCGAAAGCGGATTGACGATGAATCGACGGGAATTGGGTCTTGGCGTCGCGGCCGCGACGATGAGCCTGGCGGGCCAGGCGGCCGCCCAGGCGCGGGACCCCGCCGCCGTCGCCTTCTACGACAATTTCAACGATCAACTGGCGCGCCTGCCCGAGGCCCTCCAGGGCGACGTGCGCGCCTTCTACGAGATGAACGGCTGGCGGCCGGTCTGGACCGCGGATCGGATGCGGGCCTTGGGCGACGTCGCGGCGCGCGCCGACCGCCATGGCCTGGCCCAGGGCGACTTCTTCGATTTCGTCGGTCTGGCCGCCGATCCGGCGTCCAGCGAGATGCGCACCACGGCGGCGGCCCTGGGCTATGCCCGCGTCCTGTCCGAGGGCCGCGTCCGGCCCGAAACGGTCGAAGACCTGTGGGAGATGCAGAAGAACCGGGTCGATCTGCCGCTCGGCCTGAACGACGCCCTGTCCCAGACCCGCCTGCTGGCGTGGTTTGAAAGCCTGGCCCCCACCGACATCGGCTACGCCAATCTGTCGGCCGGCTACATCCGCTATCGCAAGCTGATCCGCGACGGCGGCTGGCCCGCCTTCACCGTCGGCGCGGTGATCGAACCGGGCGCCAGCGACACCCGCATCCCCATCCTGATCCAGCGTCTGGTGGCCGAGGGCGATCTGTCGGCCGCCGACGGCGCGCGCCTGACCGCCCAGGGCCTGGTCTACGGCTCCGAGCTTCAGACGGCGGTGCGCGGCTTCCAGGCCCGCCACGGCCTGGTCGCGGACGCCCGCATCGGCACCGGCACCCAACGCTCTCTCTCGGCCTCGGCCGAGGACCGCGCCCGCCAGATCGCCCTGAACCTGGAGCGCCGCCGCTGGCTGAAGCGCGATCTCCAGCCCGAGCGGATCGAGGTCAACACCGCCGCCGCCATCATGGTCTATTGGAAGGACGGTCGGCCGGTCCATTCCAACCGCGTCGTCGTCGGCACGCCGGAAAACCAGACGCCCAGCCTGGAGAAGCCCTTCGCTTCGGTCGTGGCCAATCCGCCCTGGTATGTCCCGGCCGGCATCGCCCGCAACGAGATCCTGCCGCGCGGTCCCGGCTATCTGGCGGCCAACAATATGTTCGTGACCAACGGCCAGGTGGTCCAGAGGGCAGGTCCGACGGCCGCGCTGGGCTATGTGAAGTTCGAGCTGCGCGACAGCTACGCCATCTTCCTGCACGACACCCCGTCCAAGGCCGCCTTCAACAACGCCTATCGCCACCGCAGTCATGGCTGCGTGCGGGTGCAAGGGGCGATCGACTTCGCCCGCCTGCTGCTGTCGCCCGATCCTGAACTGCTGAACCGGTTCGACACCGCCCTGGACGCCAAGACCACGACCCGCATCCAGACCGGCCGCGAGATCGGGGTGCGCCTGCTGTACTGGACCGCCTTCGTCGACGGCCAGGGCCGCGTCGCCTTCCGCGAGGACGTCTATCGCCGCGACGAGAAGCTGGCCCAGGCCCTGGGCATCGCCGTCAGCCTGCCGCGTCCGGTCGACGACGGCCGCACCGACCGCAACGACGTCGGGCCGTAGGGCGCGCGCACCGTCGATGCAGGGTTTGCGCTGAGCGCGCATGACCTCTGATCCTCGGGTCAGGCCCGAGGATGACGGGCTTAATTCCCGAACGCCGCCGTCAGCCGGTCCAGGTGGCTCTGCACCGGATTGACCGGGGTCTCTTCCACCGCGTCCAGATACATGCGCCGGTCCAGGTGCAGCACCCGATCGTGCAGGGTGTCGGCCCGCACCAGATATTCGACCAGGGCGATGGGCAGGTCGGCGTGGGTCGGCTGGGTCTCCGGCTTGCGGTCGGCCAGGCGATAGCGCGGCTCGGCGGCAGCGGCCGGGGTCATGTCCCCTTCCCGCACGGCGCGTTGGACCAGCAGCCAGGAGGCGATCTGCATCAGCCGCGTGGTCAGCTTCATGCTCTCGGCCGCATAGGCCAGCGACGCGGCGCGCGACAGCAGCCGGGATTCGCGGCGCCCGTCGCCGTCCAGATAGGCCGCCGTCTCCTCCACCAGGGCCATGCCCTCGGCGAAGGTGCGGTCGAACAGTTCGGATTTGGAGAAGTCGCGAACCACCGTCTCGCGGTCGCGACCGGCCGCAACCACGGCTTGGGCGGCGACATCGGCGGCGTCGGAGGTGTACTCAGTCATACGCATGGGATCCGAACAAATCCGTGTCACTGTCGGGCCGGTGCGGCGCCGCGACGAACGGGTCTGCAACCCCCGTGCCAGACAGGCCTGACCCGTTCTGGATCATGAGCCGAGATTGAACAGGGCGTCGGCCGCGCTGATCTTGGCCTTCTTGGCGTCCAGCGCGGTGCGAATGCGCGTGATTTCAGCCTCCAGCGCCGCGATCCGCTCATGCAGCTCCTCGCCGGAATAGAGTTCCAGGTCCTCGCGCGCCAAGGCGGCCAGTGCGGCGTCCCGCTGCGGCCGCGGCTCCAGATCGTCGAACGTCATCACCGCCTCCCGTGGCCATCCCCCCCACGATCTCCTATCTGAACGCCCGCAGACGGATGATTGCAAGGGAAAGCCGCCGGACATGAAGGTCATCGAGATCACGGGCGGTCACGGCCCGGCCGAGGCCCTGACCCTGGGCGAACGGCCCGATCCGACGCCGGGACCGGGCCAGGTCCGCATTCGCGTCGCCGCCGCCGGGATCAACCGGCCCGACCTGTTGCAGCGCCAGGGCCTGTATCCGCCGCCGCCGGGTGCGCCGGACATCCTGGGTCTGGAGGTCGCCGGAACGGTCGATGCGCTCGGTTCGGGCGTCGATCGCTGGGCCGTCGGCGACCGGGTCTGCGCCCTGTTGGGCGGCGGGGGTTATGCGGAAATGGCGGCGGTGGACGCCCGGCACGTCTTGCCCATCCCCGACGACATGGACTTCGTTCAGGCCGCCGCCCTGCCCGAGACCGTCTTCACCGTCTTCGCCAACGTCTTTGAGGCGGGCGCGCTGAAGGCCGACGAGACCCTGCTGATCCATGGCGCGACCAGCGGCATCGGCGTGACCGCCATCCAGATGGCCAAGGCGGCGGGTGCGCGCGTCATCGCCACCTCGCGCGGCGCCGACAAGGCCCGGGCCGCCCGCGATCTGGGCGCCGATCTCAGCCTGGACGCGACCGTCGACGACCTGGCCGCCGCCATCGCCGATTTCGGCGGCGCCGACGTGGTTCTGGACATGGTGGGCGCCGACTATGCGGCCCTGAACCAGGGCGCGCTCAATCCGGGCGGCCGCTGGGTGGTCATCGCCGCCCTGACCGGCGCCCTCGCCCAGGTGGACCTGATGCGGCTGATGCTGAAGCGGATCGTCCTGACCGGCTCGACCCTCAGGGCGCGTCCGGCGGATGAAAAGGCGCGGCTGGCCCGCGCGGTCGAACGAACCGCCTGGCCCTGGATCGTCAGCGGGCGCGTCCGGCCGCCGGTCGAGGCGGTCTTTCCTCTGGCCCAGGCCGCCCAGGCGCACCAACGGCTGGAAGCGGGCGGCCATGTCGGCAAGATCGTCCTGACAACGTAAGAGGCCGACCCTTTCGGATCGGCCCCCACAGGTTCGACCGGATCGGTCAGATCACCAACGGCCGCCGCCGCGCACCGGGCGCATGGACGAGATGCGGTCGTTCATGCCCCAGTTGTCGAGGTTGCGGACATTGCCCTCGAACACCTGGCAATAGCCGCGGAAGTTGGCGTCCGTGCAGGCTTCCCAGCGGCCGCGAACCTCCATCGAGCTGATGGCGTCGTTCAGACCCTCGTATTGCAGGTTGGCGACTTCGCCGCGCAGGGTGGTCGAGGCGCCGCGATAGTTGTTGTCGCGATAGACGGTCACCGAGTCGCGGCCGCCGTTGTTGCCCCAACCGCCGCCGTTGTTGCCGCCGTTGCCCCAACCACCACCGTTGTTGCCGCCGTTGTTGCCGTTGCCCCAACCGCCGCCGTTCCCATTGCCGTTGCCGTTGCCCCAGCCGCCGTTGTTGCCGCCGCCATTGCCGCGATCCTCATAGGCGCCGCGCACATTGCCGCAGACCAGCAGGCCGTTGATGTTGGCGATGTCCGAATCCGAACAGCGGTTCAACTCGATCGAGGTGCCGCGCACGCGGCCCCGCTCGTCGCGGCAGTCGGCATAGAGCCGACCCTGGTTGGTGTAGGCGCCCGAACAGCTCTGGGCGAAGCTGCCGCGCGGCGCGACCCGTTCGGGTCCGCTCTGCGACGGCGCGCGATCCTGCGCCGGCGACATCATCATCGTGGCCGCGGCGGCGGCGGTGGCGAGCAACATCATGGATGCCTCCATCTAAGAGTTCTTGGCGCATCGATGCGCCGATGCGGACCACAGTCCATCATGCCACATGAACCTGGGCTGTACGCGATTGTCGTCTGACGTTTCCTTTTCAAACGAATGGGCCTATATCCGATGATATCTCCGCGCCCGGTCGAAAGGCCGGGCGCCGTCGTATCCAACGCCCGGTTTTTCGGGCCTTTTCGCCGGGACCACCACCCCATGACCGACATCCTGATGCCCAAGGCCACCGCGGTCTGGCTGGTCGACAACACCTCGCTGACCTTCGAGCAGATCGCCGATTTCTGCGGCCTGCACCCGCTGGAAGTGCGCGGCATCGCCGACGGCGACGTGGCCCGCGACATCCGCGGCGCCGATCCGATCGTCAACGGCCAACTGACCCGCGAGGAACTGGACAAGGCCCACGCCGATTCCAACTACCGCATGAAAGCCGTGGTCAGCCGCCACGCCGAACTGCTGAAGCCGACCAAGACCGGCCCGAAATACACCCCGGTGTCGCGCCGCCAGGACCGTCCCGACGCCATCGCCTGGTTCGTGCGCCATCACCCCGAGGTGACCGACGCCCAGATCGCCAAACTCTTGGGCACCACCAAGTCGACGATCGAGAGCGTGCGCGGCCGCACCCATTGGAACAGCGCCAACATCAAGCCGGTCGATCCCGTGACCCTGGGCCTGGTCGGCCAGTTGCAACTGGATGAAGTGGTCAAGAAGGCGGCCGACAAGAAGGCCAAGGACGACGCCAAGCGCGGCGGCCCGACCCTGGACGCCGAACCCGAGGCCCCGGCCGAGGAACCTGTCGTCGAAGCCGACGAACCCGACGCCTACGCCGGCTCGCACACCGCGGAATCGGTGTTCGGCAGCCGCGACTGACACCCAAGATCCTCCCCCGTTCTTGACGGGGGAGGGGGACCGCGAAGCGGTGGAGGGGGCGACCCCAGCACTGGCGCTTGATCCCGCCCCCTCCACCATGCTGCGCATGGTCCCCCTCCCCCGCTGCGCGGGGGAGGAATAAAAAACGGTCCCGGAATCGCTTCCGGGACCGTTCGTGTTTCCAGGGTCTTGGCGCGACCTCTAGCCGGTTCGGGTCTCCAGGCTGGAGATCTCTTCCTTCAGTCTCAGCTTCCGTTGCTTCAACGACCTTAGCTGCAGCGAGTCCACGGACGGATGGATCATCTCCTGGCGGATGGTCTCATCCAACTGACGGTGACGATTTCCCAGTTCGCGGATACGAGCATCAAGGGACATGGCTTGCGCCTCCATGGCTAAGGGACCACACAGTGAGCGCCTGGATCGGGCCTCTGTGTAATCACAAATCAGTGACGCAAAGAACCGATCCCGACCCGACGAAACTGGACGTGCAATTGGTCGATCCTGTGAACGGAGCCGTATCGAACCCGCCCCCTCGCATGGTCGTCGGAATTTCCGGTGCGTCCGGCGTGATTTACGGCGTCCGAATGCTGGACGCCCTGCGCGACCTGGGCGTCGAAAGCCACCTGGTCGTCAGCCGCGCGGCCCTGTTGACCCTGTCCCAGGAAACCGATTTTTCGGCCGACGATCTGTCGGCCCGCGCCGATGTGACCCACCGCCTGGCCGACGTGGGGGCCTCCATCGCCTCCGGCTCGTTCAAGACCATGGGCATGGTGATCGCCCCCTGTTCGGTTCGCACCATGGGCGAGATCGCCTCGGGCGTGACCTCATCCCTTCTGACCCGCGCCGCCGACGTGACGCTGAAGGAACGCCGCCGCCTGGTGCTGATGGTGCGCGAGACGCCCTTTCACCTGGGCCATTTGCGCACCATGACGGCCCTGACCGAAATGGGCGCCGTCATCGCCCCGCCCCTGCCCGCCCTCTACGCCCGGCCGCGATCCATAGAAGAAATGGTCGATCAGTCGGTCGGCCGCGTGCTGGACCTGTTCGACCTGGACTGGACGCCGGTGAAACGCTGGACCGGCCTGAAGGGCGGCGACCCGGCATGAGTCTGTGGGACTGGGCCGTCGCGGCCTATGCGAAGCCCGGCGTCTCCGAAGCCTGCCTGGAGTTGCAGGACGTCGGCGGCCAGAACGTCTGTCTGCTGCTGTGGGCCGCCTGGGCCGTGCAGGCGGGCCAGGCGCTGGACGGCGACGCCCGCGCCGACGCCTGCGACATCGCCCGCGCCTGGGAAGACGCCGCCGTCGCGCCCCTGCGCGCCGTTCGCCGCCGTCTTAAGAGCCGCATCCTCGACATGGACGACGACGCCCGCCAGGCCGTGCGCGATCAGGTCAAGGCGGTGGAGCTGCTGGCCGAACGCCATCTGCTGGCCGCGCTGGAAGCCGCCTCTCGCCCCGCCGACCGTCCGCCGCCGCCTCTGAACGACGCCTTGGCCGCCGTCTGTCGCGACTGGTCGGGAACCGCGCCGCGTGCTCTGCTGACGACGCTGATCGACCGGCTTTGCGCCTGAAATCGCCTTGGATATAAGCCCGCCATGAACGACGACGGTCCCGAGCTGACGGAAGAAGAGCTGGCGCTGCACGCCCGCCTCAAGGCCCTGCGTCAGGAACACGCCGACCTGGACGCCTCGATCGAGGCCCTGGGCCATATGCCCATTCCCGACCAACTGATGATCGCCCGTCTGAAGCGCAAGAAGCTGACCCTGCGCGACGAAATGGTGAAGATCGAGGGCCGCATCCTGCCCGACATCATCGCCTGAAGGAGGGCTTAGGTGTTAGGAATTAGGGCTTAGAATCCGCACACTTCCCTAAGCCCTAAGCCCTAAGCCCTAAGCCCTAAGCCCTAAGCCCTAAGCCCTACTCCCTGCCCTTCTTCCTGACCCACATGGCGGCGTCCGCCTCGGCCAGCCAGGTTTCGGCGTCCGGCTGGTCGGCCCAGGCGCGCACGCCGAACGAGCCGCCCAGTTCGGCCCGCTCGCCCTGCCATTCAAAGCCGTCGGTCTCCAGCGCCTTGGCCAGGCGCAGCGCCTTGTCGCGGCCCTCGTCCAGCCCGGCGTTCAGCATCAGCAGACAGAATTCGTCGCCGCCCAGCCGCCCGACCGCATCCGACTCGCGCAGGTTCGCCAGCATCAGCTCGGCTACCCGCACCAGGGCCGCGTCGCCCGCCGCATGGCCCAGCCGGTCGTTGACCCCCTTGAACCCGTCCAGGTCGAGATACAGCAGCACCGCGGGCGCGCTGTAGCGTTGGCAATAGGCCATGGTCCGGTTCACCGCCGCCACGAAGCCGCGCCGGTTCAGGGCCGGGGTCAGCACGTCATGGTCCGCCGCCGCCTCGGCCGCCTCGACCCGCGCACGCAAACGCTCGACCTCGGCGCGCAGGCGCTCGATCTCGGCGTTCAGGTCGGTCGCGGCCGCGTCGGTCACGAAAAGGCTCCGCCAGCGCGACTCAACGACGATCACGCATCTTCAATGCTAGCGCCCTCGGTTGCGGGCGCAACGCGCGTGCTGTAACCGGCCGTCTTTCCGCAAGCGGGGATTCCCGACATGGCCGAAACGACGCCTCCCGTCGCCATCATCATGGGCAGCCGATCCGATTGGCCGACCCTGAAACACGCCGCCGACATGCTGGACCGGCTGGGCGTGGCCTGGGACGCCAAGGTGGTCAGCGCCCACCGCACCCCCGAACGCCTGTGGACCTTCGCCTCGGGCGCACGCGCGGCGGGATATCAGGTCATCATCGCCGGTGCGGGGGGCGCGGCCCACCTGCCGGGCATGGCCGCCTCCATGACCGAGCTGCCGGTGCTGGGCGTGCCGGTGCAGTCCAAGGCGCTGAAGGGTCTCGATTCCCTGCTGTCCATCGTCCAGATGCCCGGCGGCGTGCCGGTCGCCACCCTGGCCATCGGCGAGGCGGGGGCCAAGAACGCGGGCATATTGGCCGCTCAGATCCTGGCCCTGGCGGACCCGGTGCTGATGGGCCGTCTGGAGGCCTTCCGCACCGCCCAGACCGAGGCCGTGCACGAAACCGTCGAGGACTGATGCCCGACCTCCCCTTGCCCCCCGGTTCGACCATCGGCGTCATCGGCGGCGGCCAGTTGGGTCGGATGTTGTCCCAGGCCGCCTCGCGGCTAGGCTTCGACGTCGTCATCCTGGACCCCGAAGAGAATTCGCCCGCGGGCCGCGTATCGCGTGGTCAGGTCGTGGCCGCCTATGACGACCCGACGGCTCTGACCGTCATGGGCCGGGTCTGCCAGGTCGTGACCTTCGAGTTCGAGAACGTGCCCGCCGCCTCGATGGAGACCCTGGCCGAGGGCGGCGCCCTGGTCGCGCCCGGTCCCACGGCGCTGAAGGTCGCCCAGGATCGGGTCGAGGAGAAGGCCTTCCTCAACGCCGTCGGCGCCCCGACCGTCGACTATCACCCGGTCGACAGCCTGGACGATCTCAAGGCCGGACTGGAGCGTCTGGGGACCCCCGCCGTGCTGAAGACGCGGCGCGAAGGCTATGACGGCAAGGGCCAGGTCTGGATCAAGTCCGCCAAGACGGCCGCCGCCGCCTGGGCCGCCATCGGCGAACGCCCGGCCGTGCTGGAGGCCAAGGCCGACTTCGTGCGCGAGCTGTCGGTCATCGCCGCGCGCGGCTGGAACGGCGAGACGGCCGTCTATCCGCTGGGCGAGAACATCCATTCCGGCGGCGTGCTGAAGACCACCCTGGCCCCGGCCGCCGTCGACGCCAAGACCGACCGCCGCGCCCGCGCCATCGCCAAGGCGGTTCTGGACGGCCTGGACTATGTCGGCGTGATCGGGGTCGAGCTGTTCGACCTGGGCGACGGGGTGCTGCGGGTCAATGAGATCGCGCCGCGCGTGCATAACACCGGCCACTGGACCCAGGACGGCTGCGTCTGCGACCAGTTTGAACAGCATATCCGCGCCGTCGCCGGCTGGCCGCTGGGTCCGACGACGGCCCACGCCCGCGTCGAGATGACCAACCTCCTGGGCGACGAGGTCGAGCAGTGGTCGAAACTGGCCGCCAAATCCGACGCCCGTCTGCACCTCTACGGCAAGGCCGAGGCCCGCCCCGGCCGCAAGATGGCCCATGTGAACCGGGTCAAAAACCTCTGATCCTCTCCCATTGGGAGGGGGATGGGCCTTGCCCCGCCTTCTCTCGATGCGGCCTCCCGAAGGCCATGACGTTTTCGGAACGGCGCGCCATGACCGATCGACATGGCCCGGATCAAACCGCTCCGATCCCGACGGGCCATTCCATTACCCTTCGGTAAGTTGGCGGCCGCCCCCCACCGTGTCAGGGTCGTCGCAACGTGGGGGAAACCGCATGAGCCATGACGCCCCGGCCGGCGCGCCGAAACGCCCGCCCGTCCGCATCGCCGCCCTGGCCTATCTGGGGACCATCGCCTTCGGCCTGTTCGCCGAGGTCGGGACCCGCAGCGGCCTGGACCGTTCCGATCCCCAGGCCCTGGCCGCCTCGCTGCGCGCGGGCGAGGACCTGTTCCGTCTCGGCGTCGTCTCCGACCTAGCCATGCTGGCCTGCTATCTGGTGGTGACGGCCGTCTTCTACGCCGCCTTCCGCCCCTACAGCCGCAGCCTGTCGGCCGCGGCGGCTGTGTTCAGCCTGACGGGCATCGCCGTCCTGGCCGTGGGGCTGGTCAATCTGATCGCGCCCCTGGTGATCCTGAACCAGGCGCCCGGCCTGACCGATCAGGCCGACCTGGCCGCGCTTTTCCTGATGCTGCACGGCCGCGGCTATACGATCAGCCTGGCCTTCTTCGGCGTCTATTGCCTGATGATCGGTTGGCTGGTCGTTCGGTCGCGGCTGATCCCGGCCTGGGTCGGGCTGCTGATGGGCTTCGCCGGGGCCTGCTATCTGTTGAACAGCCTCAGGGTGCTTTTGGAGCTGCCCCTGCCGGGCGGTCTGGCCGACTACATCCTGTTGCCCGGCCTGGTCGGCGAAGGGGCGATCAGCCTGTGGCTGCTGGCGCGCGGCCTGAACGCCCAGGCCTGGAGCCGATTGAACGCCCGCGACTGAGCCGGAGCGCCTAACGGTGGGTGCAACCCGGCCAGCAGCAGGGCCGACGCTTTCCGTCGCGCAGGTTCTCACAGCCCCAGCGGATGCGCTTTTCCCGCGTCTCGGCCTTCTTCGCGGACTCGACCCAGCAGATCCATTCGTTGCGCGCCAGGGGCGTGATGTCCCGCCAGGTCGCCAGGGCCGCCGGCTCGCCCTCCAGCGCCCCTCGCAGATCGTCGGGCAGGGCGTGCGCCACGCCGCCCGGCGGCGGCGTCTCGGTCATGCCGACCGCGCGCCGTACCGCATCCGGCTGAGCGTCTCGGTCATCTTGCGCAGCGGCGCGTCGAAATCCTTGCCGGCCTTCCACTTCTCGAAGGCCATGACGTTCTCGATCCGGCGCGCGACGAAGGCCTCGGCCGCCGTGCGCCCGTCGAACAGGCGCATCGTCATGGCCGGAACCAGGATGCCCGACAGGATCGCCCGCTTGGAATAGTGGTTCCAGTCCGTGGCCGTATCCCCGGCCCAGCGCCACAGCCGATCCGCCGTGGCCCAGGTCAGGCCCGCCGCCAGGTCGGCGTTGGTCGGCAGGGCCAGAAAGCCCGCCGCGCGCTTCTCGGCCGCCGCATCGGCCGCCCCCGCCTCCAGCCGGGCCGAGACGGCCTGGGCGATGCGTTCGCGAATCTTCAGCGTCGCGGGATCGACGGCGTCCAACGCCGCCATGGCCTGATCGTCGCGCCGCCGCCACAGCAGGACGGCCAGATCGCGCGCGCCGTTGGGCAGCAACAGCTCCTGATCGCCCAACGACAGGCCGTTCGCCTCGCACGCCGCGCGCACCAGCCGGGCGTTCCAGCCCAGGTCCGGCGCCCGCTGGATCGCCGTGTCCAGCACGGTCTGCTCCATACGGTCGGCCCAGTCGGGGGAATCAGCCCCGGTCCCAGTGTCGTTCGGCAGGTGTGGCGCCTCGGTCATGACGCCAGCATAGGCCTGTCCGGCGGGCGTTTCGAGCCTTCAGATGTGACCGCGACGATCTGGACACGGCCGGGCGGCTCGTGTATCAGCGCGCCTTCATCCGCGGACCCCGTCCGTCGGACCCGAGATTTATTTGTCTGCCCGTCTCCCTCACAGGACGCGGCGGGCGGCCAAAGGAGAGTTGAACCTGGTTCAGATTTTCGTCCGCGACAACAACGTCGATCAGGCGCTGAAGGCCCTGAAGAAGAAGATGCAGCGCGAAGGCAGCTTCCGTGAAATGAAGCGCCACGTGCACTACGAGAAGCCCTCGGAGAAGCGCGCCCGCCAGAAGGCCGAGGCCGTTCGTCGCGCCCGCAAGCTGGCCCGCAAGCGCGCCCAGCGCGAAGGCCTGCTGCCCGCGCCCAAGCCGCGCCCCGGTCGGTAAGGCTCGCGCCGCCGAAAGATCAAAGGCCCGCCGGTGCGAACCGGCGGGCCTTTTCTATGCCCTTCTCCCCTTGGGGGAGAAGGTGTCATGCGAAAGCATGACGGATGAGGGGGCTGTGTCAGGCGTGCTGACGGGCTGACGTCGAGGTCGGGTCGGGCCTACCCCTCATCCGACCCGCTCCGCGGCCCACCTTCTCCCCCAGGGGGAGAAGGAATCTCAAGTCACTCCCCCCGCTTGATCGCGCCCGCGAACGTCTTCCAGCTCAGCTTCACGTCCGACAGGGCGCCCGCCCGGAAGGCCCGGCCCGCGATCAGCACCATGATCAGGGCGAAGATGAACATCCCCGCCATCGACCCGACCACCTCGATCATCGGCGGGTCCGACGGCATGCGCGCGATCATCAGGAACGGCGTGAAGAAGGGAATCCACGACATGATGCGGATCGCCGGGGCGTCCGGCGACATGATGGCCATCTGCATGGTCAGCATGGGGATGATCAGAACCATCATGATCGGTCCCATCAGCGTCTGGGCGTCGCGCGGCGTCTCGCAGAAGGCGCCGATGGCCGCGAACAGCACCGCGTACATCAGGTATCCGCCGACCATGAAGGCCGCGAAATAGCCCAGCATGCCGCCGTGCAGCACCACCTGGCCCACATCCACCGCCTGACTGGGCGCGAAGTTCAGCAGGCCCGCCGCCCCGATCCCGCCCCAGGCCAAGAGCACCGTCAGGGTCAGCATCGCCACCCCCAGCACCTTGCCCGTCAGGATCTCGGTCGCCGAGGCCGAGGACAGCAGCACCTCCAGGATCTTGTTCGACTTCTCCTCCATCACGCTGTTCAGCAGGATCGAGGCGCCGGTGATGATCAGCGACCACAAGAGGAAGCCGGACGCCAGGCCGATGATGGCCGGCAGTTTGTCGCGGAACGACACCTCGCCCCCGCTCGCCGACTTGGGCGAGAAGACCGTCACATCGGGACGGAACCGTTCGGTCGCCTCGACCACCGAGGCGTCGATGCCCGCGCCCTCGAACACGGCGCGGCGATTGGCCGAGCGCAGGGCGTCGCGCACGAAGTCCTCGACCGTGTCGTCGGTGGCCCGCGCGGTCCAGACCCGGGCCTGGGGCGCATCGCCCTCGCGGCTCAGGAAGACGACGGCGTCCAGCCGTTGGTCCTTGGGCGTGTCGTCGGTCAGCCAACGACGCACGGCCGCGTCCTGGGCTGCGCCCGGCGCGGCGGCGATGATGTCAGCCGGCGTTTCCACCAGCCGCAGCTTCGGCCGCGACAGCGAGGCCATGGCCCCCGAAGCGGCTGTCGCCTGAGGCGGCGCGCCGGTGGTCTTGGCCGCGGCCTCGGCGGCCTGGCGGGCGCGCTCGGCCCGTCGGTCGGCGTCACGGCCCAGGGCGTCGCGGACGGCGGCGGCCAGGCCCGTGGCGTTCGCCCCCTCCTCCACCACCGCCACGGCCCGCACAGGCTCGGACGAACGGATCAGGATCGGCACCGCCCCGCCCAACACGGCGAACAGCGGAAACGCCAGCAGCGACAGCCAGAAACCCACGGTGCGCGCATAGGCGGCGTATTCCCGCCGCGCGATCAACAGGGTGCGCATCATTGGCCCGTCTCCCGCTTTCCCGTCTCGCGCGCGATCGACTGGTCCTGGTCGGGATGATCGCCGGTCAGGGCGATGAAGGCGTCGTGCAGCGTCGGCTCCTTCAGCGAGAAGCCGCGCACGTCCAGACCGCCCAGGAAGGCCGCCTTCAGCGCCTCCTGCCCGCCCGCGCCGCGCGCCAGGGTCGCCCTGAGCGAGCGCACCCCGTCCGCCTCACTGACCGTCTCCACGCCCGCCACGCCGGGCAGGGCCGCCACGGCCTCGGGCGAGATGGCGCCGGTCAGGTCCAGCACGCGCGGAGACGTCGCCCGCGCCTCGTCCACCGTGCCCTCGAACGCCTTCTTGCCGCGCGCCAACAGCACGACCTTGTCGCACAACCGCTCGGCGTGCTGCATCACATGGGTCGAGAACAGAACCGTCGCCCCGTCGGCGGCCAGCCCCCGGATCATCTGCTCCAGCCCCTGCTGGTTCATCGGGTCCAGGCCTGAGAAGGGTTCGTCCAGGATCACGAACTCGGGCCGGTGCACGACCGAGGCGATCAACTGGACCTTCTGCGCCATCCCCTTGGACAGCTCCTTCATCTTCTTATTGACCGCGTCGCCCAGGCCCTGGGCCTCCAACTGCTCCCTGGCCCGGCGTCGCCCCTCGCTGGCGGGCAGGCCCTTCAGCGAGCCGAAGAAGGCGATGGCGTCCACCGGCGTCATCTTCTTGTACAGGCCGCGCTCCTCGGGAAGGAAGCCGATGCGGTCGCGCACGCGGCGGCCGTCGGTCGCGCCCAGGATCTCAATCCGCCCCGACGTCGCCGGCTGCAGGCCCAGGATCATGCGGATCGTCGAGGTCTTGCCCGCCCCGTTCGGACCCAGGAAGCCGCAGATCGACCCCTGGGGCGCCGCGAAACTGAGATCGGACACCGCCTGGAATTCGCCGTAGCGTTTGCTCACGGACTCCAGCGTCAAAGCCGCCGACATGCATCCTCCCCCTGTCGTTGGCGTCAGCCTAGCAAGGGGGCGACGGACGCCGCCAGTCGAAACGGCTCGCGTAACGACGGTTGACGCCGCGCCGCATCAAGGGGACGCTGCACCGGTTCTGGGGGAGACACCGAAATGCTGAAACTGATCCTGGGCGTCGTCGTCGGCGTCGTCGTGATCATGGCCCTGGTGGTGGCGGGCGAGTTCGCCCTGCACGCCGCCTTTCCGATGCCGACGCCCGACATGAGCGACCCGGAGGCCATGCGGACCCTGATGGCCAATGCGCCGATGGGAGCCAAGGTCGGCCTGGTCGTGGTCTATTTCATCGCCGCCCTGGGCGGGGCCTTCATCGGCGCCAAGACCGCCGCGCGGCGGCTGGCCGGATGGATCGCAGCGGGAGCCATGGCGGCCCTGACCGTCATGAATTTCCTCATGCTGCCGCACCCGACCTGGATCATCGCGGCGTCGCTGGTCGTGATCGCGGCGGGCGGATGGTTCGGAGCCAGGGCGGGCGCCAAGGCCTAGCCCGGCATCTTCACGGCGACGTCAAAGCTGCGGCCCAGCACCTTGGCCGGATTGATGTGACGGCCGTTGCGGCGCACCTCGAAATGCAGGTGCGGCCCGGTCGAATAGCCGGTCGAGCCGACCAGGCCGATGCGCGCGCCCTCGTTCACCGCCTGGCCCGAGTGCACGTCGATGCGGCTCAGATGGCCATACAGGCTGGTCATGCCGTTGGGATGACGCACCTCGATGAAGCGGCCGTAGCCGGCGGGGTCGTAGCCGGTGCGCAGGACCTCGCCCTCGGCGGCTGCGAAGACGCCGGTGCCGGTGGGGGCGGCGATGTCCACGCCCTCGTGCGCCCGCGCCCGCGCCTCGCCCGCCAGCTTGCGCAGGCCGAAGTCCGAGTTGACCGCGTGGCCGCGCACCGGTGCGTCGAAGACCAGTTTGCGGATCACCGGCCCAGCGGCCTCGGCCACGGCCTGAACGGGGGCGGCGGTCGGCAGCGAACCCGGCTCGATGTGGACGGCGGCCTCCGTCGGGGCGACATAGGGGGCGGCGGCCATGGCCATGACGGCCAGGCCCGCCAGGGCGGCGGTCTGGCCCGAATGGATCAGGAAGGTCTTCGCGGTCGGCAACAGGCGTCGCATTCGGCGGCGTCTCCGGCTTCGGCTCGCATGAGCGGGGGGATCGACCCCCGCGAGCGGCTCGGGCGCGCGGCGCCGGATCGGTGAAGCCGGTGTTCTAAGGATGGATGGGGCGACTTTGGGGCGCCCCGCCGTCACGCGGAGCGACGGATCGTCGCGGCGGGGAACCGGACAGCAGAAAGGGCGCGGCCGAAACCGCGCCTTCCCCGTCGTTTGAAAGCCGTTCGCTTACAGCGGCAGCTTGAAGGTCACCGCGCCCATGTGGCTGTCGGCGTGGTCGCCGAAGCGGCCGCGATAGCCGACCTCGACCTTGAACGGACCCATGTCGCCGGTCAGGCCGGCCGAAGCCAGGATCTGGCCGCCGAACGGCTCCTCGACCTCGCGGGCCAGGTAACGGGCGGTGTTGCCGGCGATGCGGACGTGCACGGCGTCGCTGTTGTCATCCAGCGAGTCGCGATAGCCGCCCTCGGCGTAGAAGCCCCACGGTCCCATCTCGCCTTCGGCGCGCAGGGCCACTTCGGCGCTGACGCCTTCGACGGTGCGCTCGGCGTACTGATACTGGGCGGCGACGCCCTGCTCATAGTAGCCGCCGACGTGTGACGACACCCAGGTGACGGCCGCGCGGGGCGAAACGGCCAGGCCGCCGCCCATGTCCCACCACATCCCGGCTTGCAGACGCGCGCCCTTGGACATCCCCCCCGTTGAGGCGCTGTGAACGATCGGGGCCAGCGAGGTGGCGCGCTCGATGTCGTTGTAGTCGTCGTTCGAGAGGCCGGCGGCGGCGTTGATGAACACATTGCCCGAGCGGTAGCCCGCATAGGCGTCCAGACCCATGGAGGTCAGGGTGAAGTCATGACCGCCGCCCTCGACCTCGGCCTCGCGCCAGCTACCGGCCAGGCCGAAGCGCAGCGACTCGGTGCCGCTTTCCAGAGCGATGCGGGCGCCGTGGCCGGTCGATTCGGCCGAGGCGACCACGCCGCGCGCGTCGGTCTTGGTCTGGTCGTACAGGCCTGTCACCGAGATGCCGGTGCCGGCTTCCCAGGCGTGACGGCCCGACAGGGCCTCCGAGGCGTTGTCCAGGCTGTCTTCGCGGTGACGGAAGGCCGTCTCGCCCTGCAAGGCCGTCTGAGCGCCCTGGTCGCCGTAATAGAGGTAGTCGTCGGCCAGGGCCGCCAGGATCTGATGGCCGCGCGCCGTCGGATGAACCCCGTCAAAGTAGAAATAGGTATCCGGCGTGGCGCACACCGTCACGCCATTGAAGCAGGTGTCGGTGACGTTGGTCAGGCCGAAGGCGCCGGGGTTGGCGACGATGGTGTCTCCGATCTTGTAGATGTCCATCATGATGATGTTGCTGTTGCGGTTCGCCGCCGCCGTGGTGCGCAGACCCGACAACAGGGCCGAGTTGAAGGTCGTGACCGCATAGTCGGCCAGCGGCGCGGCCGGGCTGACGCGGAACTGCGGCGTCTGGCTGAGCTTGGGCAGATTGGTCACCAGCACCGTGCCCGCGCCGCCCGAGGCTGCGCTGTTGACGATGAAGTTGACGTCAGAGGCCGCCGCGATGACGATCGGGGCGATGGCGCCCTGCGGGTTGGGCGAGGCGCCGGCCGCGGCGATGTTCTGGAAGATGTTGTTGGCGCCGCCCAGGACGCTGACCAGATCACCCGCGCCGAAACGGCCGCCGCCGCCCAGATAGGCCTGAAGCTGCGAGCGCATGCCCAGCGGAGAGGCCGCCGTCCCGGTCAAGGCGCCGCCGAAGGCCAGGTTGATGCTGCCGGTCACCGGCGCGCCGGCGATGAAACGCCCAGCGTTGAAGCCCAGCAGTTCCGTGAACACCGGCCCGTTCGAGAACCGCCCCTGGTAATAGGGCGGAGACACCGGCGTCGTATTCCCGGTCGCGCCGTACAGGTTGCCGTTGTCGCTGAGGCTGTCGCCGAAGACGACCAGGCGGGTGTAGCTCTGGGCGTTGGCCGAACCGGCGACGGCGCAGGCGGCGGCGACGGTCAGCGCGGCCGCGGCGGCCGAGCGTAGAAAGCGAGACATCTGAATTCCTCCCGAGACCGACGAATTGCGGCCGTTGAAGGCCACTGTGCGCCCGTTTGCGTCAGGTTCAAGATGCCGTTGCGTCAGCTTTCAATGCAACAGGCGGAAGCGCAGCGTTCCGGCCACAGTTTTCAAGGCTTTGAGGGCCTCTGGGTCGTAATCGCGATCGACGTCGGTGATGACGTAGCCCGTGCGCTCGTCGGTCTTCAGATGCTGGCCCAGGATGTTCAGCCCCGCCGCGCTGAGCGCCTGGTTCAGTTCGGCCATCACGCCCGGCTGGTTTCGGTGGATGTGCAGAATGCGGTGCCCGCCCGAAACATCCGCCAATTGCACGTTCGGCAGGTTGACGCAGAAGGTGGTGTCGCCTCGGTTCAGATAGCCCAGCAGGCGCTCGGCCGCGAACTCGGCGATGGCCTCTTGCGCCTCTTCGGTCGAGCCGCCGATGTGCGGGGTCAGGATGACGTTGCGCAGGCCCGTCAGCGGGCTGTCGAACGGGTCGGCGTTGGTGCGCGGCTCCTCGGGGAAGACGTCGATGGCCGCGCCGCCGATCCGGCCGTCCTGAACCGCCTGGGCCAGGGCGTCGACATCGACCACATGGCCGCGCGACAGATTCAGCAACAGCACGCCCGGCTTCATGGCCGCGAACTCGGCCGCGCCGATCAGCGCGGCGTTCTCGGCCCGCCCGTCGACATGCAGGCTGACCACGTCGCTGTCGGCCAATAGGGCGTTCAGTGACCGCGCCCGGCGCGCATTGCCCAGGGCCAGCCGCTCGGACAGGTCGAAGAAGACCACCCGCATGCCCAAGGCCTCGGCCAGGACCGACAGTTGCGAGCCAATGGCGCCGTAGCCGACGATGCCCAGCGTCTTGCCGCGCAGCTCCTTGGCGCCCGTCGCCGACTTGTTCCACACGCCCCGGTGCATGGCCGCCGACTTGTCGGCCACGTCGCGCATCAGGGCGATCATGACCCCGATCGCCAGCTCGACCACCGAACGGGTGTTGGAATAGGGCGCGTTGAACACCGCCACGCCGCGCGCGGCGGCGGCGGCCAGGTCGATCTGGTTCACGCCGATGCAGAAGGCGCCGATCGCCATCAGCTTGTCGGCGGCGGCCAGCACCTGTTCGCTGACCTGGGTCTTGGAGCGCAGACCCAGCACGTGCACGCCCTTGATGCGTTCGATCAGGGCGTCTTCATCCAGCGCCCCGGTCTCGGTCTCGACGGTGTAGCCCGCCTCTTCCAGCCGCTCGACGGCGGCGGGATGCACATTCTCCAGCAACAGCATGCGGATGCGGCTGCGCGGATAGCTGAACCGGCCCTTCTCGCCCTCGGCGTGCAGCAGTTCGTCTATGGAAGCGGCCACGGCGTCGGCCACGGCCATGACCGGCGGGCGGCGCGCGATCTCGGTGAAGGCGTAGAAGCGGTCGGCGGCGCCCGCCTGTTTGACCTCGGCGTCGGTCCAGCCGTCGCCGACCATGACCACCGGGCCGGGCAGGTTCAGCGCGCGGATCGCCTCGATCTTGCCGCCCGCGCGCGACAGGGGATTGGCGTCGTCCACGCCCGTCACCCGGCCCTCGGAATCGTAGCGCAGGTCGTTGCACAGCACCCGGTCGGATGCGACGCCCAGCCGGGCCGCGATCGGCGCGATCACTTCCCGGAAGCCGCCCGACACGATGACCACCCGGTCGGCGTTGTCGAGGAACCATTGGCGGTTGCGGCGCACCGACGGCGCCCCCTCGTCCAGGATGCGCTCGGCCAGGGCGTCGACGTGGGCGCGGGTCAGCGGCAGCATGCCCAGGCGTCGCCGCAGCGCCTCGCCGAAGCCGATCTCGCCGGACATGGCCTGATCGGTCAGGCGCGTGATTTCGGCGCGCACCGCATCGGCGTCCGGCGTGCCGGCCAGGGCCAGATCGGCCAGGGCCTCCAGCGTCTCGATGCGGACCAGTGTGGAATCGAAGTCGAAGACATAGGCGGGTCGGGCGGCGGGTCGGGCGGTCATCGCCGCAGCGTGGCCCACCTTCGCAGTCGCAGCAACCGCCTTAGGGTCGATCAATCATTGACGGGTCAGACCACGCAGTCGGCTGTCCGGCCGCCGAGCGTCCAGCGCCGCCGCGCCGATCGCCGCCGCGATAGCGGCCAGGGCCAGGATGGCGCCCCCCTCCTTGGCGTGATCCCGGGCGTAATCGCTCGCCTCACGGGCATGGAAACGTGCAGATTTTCTGTTCTTTTTCATAATCTTGTGCGACGATCTTTGCGCATCGCGCCACCAGCGTCTGGAACGGTTCCGCGCCTCTTCGCCGAGGCCTGAGGCGCGGTCGCCCGCCTGGTCCAGGCCATGACGCAGACTGTCGGCGAAACCGCCGAAACGGTCGCGCAAATCGTCGGCGTCGATCCAGCCGCGCGGGTCGAACCGGCCGCGAATCCGCTCCAGCCGCGTCGGGCCGCCGCGCTGATTCAACAGCACCACCGCCAGGGCCGTCAGCGCCACGAGGGCCAGGGCGCCGCCCGTCACGCCGGGATGTTTGCGCGCCTCGGCCAGCAGGCTGAACTGCCGAACCATCGGATAGTGAACCTCTTCGTCCAGGCCGTCCTCGGTCGGGTCGTAAAGCCCGTCGTCATACGGTTGATAGGCGGAATGACGATCCCGCATCAGCGAAGGCGCGAACCGGGCGAAAAGAGGCTCCGCCAGACCCGGCAGGGCCGAATAGAAGCTGGCGATCAGCCGCCCGCCCCCGCCCACGGTGATCTCGCGGATCGGGTGAACGGCGCAGTACAGGATGGTGTCGGCCACCACATGGGTCGCATAGACCGGCTGGGGACGGTGCACAGCGTGGCCGGTCAGATTGCGGGCATGCTTGCTGTAGGGCGTGTCCACCGCCGAGGGTTTGACCAGGCTTAGGGTGATCGGCGCCTGCTCGCGCATCAGCTCCATGCGCAGGGCGTTGGTGAACCCCTTCACCGCGTGTTTGGACGCCGAATAGACGCCCTGAACCGGAACCGGCGCGTCGGACAGGATCGAGGCGACATTGACGATGGCCCCGCCGTCCGGCCGCTCGCGCAGATGCTCGGCCGCCACCAGCGAGCCGTTGACCACGCCCCAGTAGTTGGTCTCGAACAGCCGCCGCTGGTCCTCCAGCGTCGTCTCGCGGATCGGGCCGTAGATCGACACGCCGGCATTGTTGACCCAGGTGTCGAAGCCGCCGAACAGCCGACGGCATTTCTCGGCCGCCTCGGCCAGGGCGTCATAGTCGGCGACGTCGGCCACCGCATAGGCGGCGCGCGCACCCTCGGCCTGAAGCTCCTCGGTCAGACGTTTCAGATCCTGTTCGCCGCGCGCGATCAGGAAGACGCAGGTCCCGGCCCGCGCCGCCCGCCGCGCCGTGGCCAGGCCGATGCCGGACGTCGCCCCGGTGATGACCATGGCCTGTTGGTTCAGAGGTTTCAGTCGCGCCTTGGTCATGTCGTCTTGGGCCTTCAGTTCGGTTCCGAAACGGGGCGCCGGACGCCCGGGTTCCTCCGGTTCGCACACGCCCCTTACCATGGACGAAGCGGGCGCCTATCTAGGCCGCTTCCGATTTTCCATCCCCCGGAGTCCTCGTGACCGACGCCCGCCCCCTGACCGATGACCTGGCCGCCGCCTTCCAGATCGAAGGCTGGCCCGTGCGCGGCCGTCTGGTCCGCCTGGGCGCCGCCGTGGATGAAATCCTGTCGGCCCACGCCTATCCCGAGCCGGTCGCCGGCCTGCTGGGCGAAGCCTGCGCCCTCGCGGCCCTGGTCGGCTCCAGCCTGAAGTTCGAGGGCCGTCTGATCGTCCAGGCCCAGGGCGACGGGCCGGTGCGCTATGTCGTGGCCGACTATGACACCTCGGGGACCCTGCGCGGCTTCTGCCGTTACGACGCCGACGAGGTCGCGGCCGTCTCGACCGGTTTCGCCCGGCCGGGCGCCCAGACGTTGCTGGGCAAGGGCGTGTTCGTCATGACCCTGGATCGCGGCGCCGATTTTGAACGCACCCAGGGCATGACGCCGATCGAGGGCGAAAGCCTGAGCCTGTGCGCCGAACACTATTTCGAACAGTCCGAACAGGTGCCGACCAAGGTGCGCCTGGCCGTCGGCCGCGTCGCCACCGCCGAGGGCGAAAGCTGGCGCGCGGGCGGGGCCATGATCCAGATCATCGCCGCCGACGATGCGCGCGGCGACACGGTCGAGGCCTGGGACCGCAGCCGCGCCCTGTTCGCCACCCTGGCCGACGACGAGATCCTGGACCCGACCATCACGCCCGAGACCCTGCTGTTCCGTCTGTTCCACGAGGACGGCGTGCGGCTGGAGAACGCCCGCGCCCTGCGCGCCGAATGCCGTTGCTCGCGCGACCGCATCGCCTCGACCCTGAAGGCCTTCTCGGCCCAGGATCGGGCCGACATGGTCGAGGACGACGGCCTGATCCGCGTGACGTGCGAATACTGCTCGAAGGTCTATGAGTTGGAGCCGAGCGAGGCGGAGCCGGCCTGAGGTTAATCCTCCCCCATGACATGGGGGAGGGGGACCGCCGAAGGCGGTGGAGGGGGCAAGTTCAAGCGCCGGTGTCTGTGGTCGCCCCCTTCACCACTTCGTGGTCCCCCTCCCCCGCTTCGCTGGGGAGGATTTTCGCCTACCGCCCGCCCAGGTCCAGCGAATACCCCGCCGACCGCACGGTGCGGATCGGGTTGACGGTGCCGTCGATGTTCAGCGCCTTGCGCAGGCGGCCGACATGCACATCGACGGTGCGGGCCTCGACATAGACGTCGCTGCCCCAGACCGCGTCCAGCAACTGTTCGCGGCTGAACACCCGGCCGGGGTGCTGCATCAGGTGGTCCAGCAGGCGGAATTCGGTCGGTCCCAGATGGACCTCCTGGCCCGCGCGGCGCACGCGATGGGCGACGCGGTCGATGACGATGTCGCCATGGGTGATGCGGTCGTCGGCCAGGCCCGGCCGGATGCGGCGCAGCACCGCCCGCATCCGCGCGATCAGCTCAACCATAGAGAACGGCTTCGTCAGATAGTCGTCGGCCCCGGTGTCCAGGCCGCGCACGCGGTCGGATTCCTCGCCGCGCGCGGTCAGCATGATGATCGGCAGGTTGCGCGTCTCGGGCCGCCCGCGCAGGCGGCGGCAGACCTCGATCCCCGACACCTTGGGCAGCATCCAGTCCAGCAGCACCAGATCGGGCACCCGTTCGTCGACCTGGACCAGCCCCTCCTCGCCGTCGGCGGCCACGGTGACGTCGTAGCCCTCCTTTTCGAGGTTGTATTGCAGCAGGGTGGACAGGGCGTCCTCGTCTTCCATCACCAGGATGTAGGGCTGCACGGCTGTGTCTCCGAAGCTCTAGTTCAGACGACCGGAAGGGTCGGGGTAGGCGCGTCGTCGCCGGGGCGCGGCGTGAAGCGCGGGCGTTCGCCCATCATCTCTTCGCCGGTGATCTCATAGTGGATGGTTTCGGCGATATTGGTCGCATGGTCGCCGATCCGCTCCAGGTTCTTGGCCATGAACAGCAGATGGGTGCAGGCCCCGATCGTGCGCGGGTCGCCCATCATGTAGGTCAGCAGTTCGCGGAACAGGCTGTTGTAGTGTTCGTCCACCTCGTCGTCCGAGGTCCAGACGGCGATGGCGCGATCGACTTCCGAAGCCGTATAGGCGTCCAGCACGTCGCGCAGGCGGTTGGACACCAGCTTGCCCATCCGCTCGATGGAGCGGGTCAGAACCTGCATCGGCTCGCCCTCGGCCAGCACCAGGCCGCGTTTGGCGATGTTCTTGGCCAGGTCGCCGGTGCGCTCCAGATCGACCGCCAGCTTCATCGCCGACAGGGTCTTGCGCAGATCCGACGCCACCGGCTGGCGCAGGGCGATCAGGCGGATGGCCTTGCGCTCGATGTCGCGGTGAAAGGCGTCCAGCTTGGCGTCCCGCTCGATCACCGCGCGCGCCAGGGCCACGTCGCGGCGGGCCACGGCCTCGATGGCGTCGGCGACCTGGGCCTCGGCCAGACCGCCCATGCGGGCGACCTCGGCCGTGATCTGGTTCAGCTCGTCGCCATAGGCCTTGACGGTGTGCTGGTTCATCCGAAACGACCCGTGATGTAGTCGAGCGTGCGACGCTCGCGCGGGTTGGTGAAGATCTCTTCGGTGTCTCCGGCCTCGACCAGGCGGCCCATGTGGAAGAAGGCCGTGCGCTGGCTGACCCGCGCCGCCTGGGCCATCGAATGGGTAACGATGACGATGCAGAACCGCTCGCGCAGTTCGTCGATCAGTTCCTCGATGCGCGCCGTGGCGATGGGGTCCAGGGCCGAACAGGGTTCGTCCATCAGGATGACTTCCGGGTTCACGGCGATGGCGCGGGCGATGACCAGACGCTGCTGCTGGCCGCCCGACAGGCCGGTGGCCGAGGCCTGCAATCGGTCGGCGACCTCGTCCCACAGGCCGGCGCGTTTCAGGGCGCTCTGCACCACGTCGTCCAGCTCGGACTTGGAGCTGGTCAGGCCGTGGATCTTGGGACCGTAGGCGACATTCTCCCAGATCGACTTGGGGAAGGGATTGGGCCGCTGGAACACCATGCCGACCTGGGCGCGCAGCAGCACCGGATCGACCGAGCGGTCGTTGACATCCTGGCCGTCCATCTCGATGCGGCCGGTGACGCGCGCGTCGGCGATGGTGTCGTTCATGCGATTCATGGTCCGCAGGAAGGTCGACTTGCCGCAGCCGGACGGGCCGATCAGGGCCGTGACCGTCTTGTCCTGGATGTCCAGGCTGACGTCGAACAGCGCCTGTTTGTCGCCATAGAAGACCGAGACGTCACGGGCGGCGATCTTGACCGGCGCGGCGACGCGCGAAGCCGTCGAGGCTCCCGATTCCATGCCGTCCGCGGCGCGATAGATGGGGTTGTTCATGGGCTTACCACCGACGCTCGAAGCGCCGCCTCAGGATGATCGCGGCCATGTTCATCACGATCATGAAGGCCAATAGGACCATGATCGCGGCGGCCGTGCGTTCGTGGAACGCCCGCTCCGAGGCGTTCTCCCAGATGTAGATCAGCGACGGCAAAGCCCCCGCCGGTTGGTCGATCGCCATCGGCACGCCCGGCACGAAACTGATCATGCCGATCAGCAGCAGGGGCGCCGTCTCGCCCAGGGCGTGGGCCATGGAGATGATGGCGCCGGTCATCACCCCCGGCATGGCCAGGGGCAGGACGTGGCCGAACACCGCCTGGGTGCGGCTGGCGCCCATGGCCAGGGCGGCCTCGCGGATCGACGGCGGCACCGCCTTCAGCGACGAACGGGTGGCGATGATCAGGGTCGGCAGGGCCATCAGCGCCAGAACCAGCCCCCCGACCAGCGGGCTGGCCCGCGGCAGGTGCATCCAGTTGATGAACAGGGCCAGGCCCAGCAGGCCGTAGACGATCGACGGCACGGCGGCCAGGTTGTTGATGTTGACCTCGATCAGCTCGCTCAGCCGGTTGCGCGGCGCGAACTCCTCCAGATAGACGGCCGCGCCGACGCCCAGGGGGATGGCGATCAGGGCCGTCACCAACAGCATCAGGGCCGAACCGACCACCGCCCCCAGCACGCCCGCCAGTTCCGGCTGGGTCGAATCGCCGTTCAGGAACAGGGCCTTGTTGAAGCGCGCCGAAACGGCGCCCTCGGCCTTCAGCCGGTCCAGCCAGTCGAGTTGCTGGTCGGACAGACGCCGCTGATCCGACGGCACGTCGCGGCGGATCTCGCCCTTCAGATACAGGTCGGCGTCGTCTGACAGCGGCGCCGTGACCGGCACGGTCTGACCGATCAGGCCGGGCCGCTTCGTCACCAATTCGGCGAGACGGAATTTCAGCTCGGACGAGAACAGGGCCTTCATGGCCTGGGCCTGGGAGCCTTGGGCGTCGTCGGCGATGCGCCAGCGCGCCAGCAGTTGCTCGGCCGTCAACTGCTCGAAATTCGTGCCCGCCGGGTAGCCGCGGTCGATGCACGCCGGGTCCAGATAGACCGGCACGGCGGCGGTGTGGGTGTAGAAGGCGTGATAGCCCTGGCTGACGATCCGGCCCAGCAGCAGGGCCAGGAAGGCCAGGGCGGCGATGATGGCCAGCCGTCCGTACCAGCGGAACCGCGCCTCGCGCGCATGGCGGCGCTTCAGCCCGGCGGCCAGGCGGTCCCGCATCGGCGTCGACGCGGCCGGTGTCATGTCGGCGGCGTCAGTCATATTGTTCCCGATAGGCGGCGACGATGCGCTGGGCGACGATGTTCAGGCTCAGCGTCACCAGGAACAGCGTCAGGCCCAGGCCGAAGGCGGCCAGGGTCTTGGGACTGTTGAACTCCTGATCGCCGGTCAGCAGGGTGACGATCTGCACCGTCACCGTGGTCACCGTATCCAGCGGATTGAAGGTCAGATTGGCGGCCAGGCCGGCGGCCATGGTCACGATCATGGTTTCGCCGATGGCCCGCGACACGGCCAACAGGAAGGCTCCGGCCACGCCCGGCAGGGCGGCAGGCATCAGCACCCGGGTGATGGTCTCGGACTTGGTCGCGCCCATGGCCAGGGAGCCGTCGCGCAGCGACTGCGGCACGGCGTTGATGATGTCGTCCGACAGGGACGAGACGAAGGGGATCAGCATGATGCCCATCACCGCCCCGGCCGTCAGGGCCATCTGGTTCTGCACCAGGGCCAGATACTGCCCCAGCCCGTCCAGCGGCCCGCCGATCAGCCACCCGCCGATGGTGTTGAAGAAGACCCGCAGCGCCGGTCCCACCGTCAGGGCGGCGAAGAAGCCGTAGACCACGGTCGGCACGCCCGCCAGGATCTCCAGCAGCGGCTTGACCGTCGCCCGCGTCTTCGGCCCGGCGTATTCCGACAGATAGATGGCCGAGAATAGGCCGATCGGCCCGGCCACCAGCATGGCGATCAACATGATCAGCAGCGTCCCGGCGAACAGGGGCACGGCCCCGAAGGCGCCGGACGACCCCACCTGATCGGCGCGGATGGCGATCTGGGGACTCCATTTGGTCCCGAACAGGAATTCGGTGATCGGCACCGACTGGAAGAAGCGCCAGGAATCATAGACCAGCGAGGCGATGATCCCGACCGTGGTCAGAACGGCGATGGCCGAACAGGCGAACAGGGCCACGGCGATCCAGGTCTCGACCTTGTTCCGGGCGCGAAAGCCGGGCCGGATGCGGGCGAAGGCGAACAGACCGCCCAACAGCGACGCGGCCGCGACGGCGGCGGCCAGGGCCAGGGTCAGGCCGTCGCGCACCCAGACGATGCGCTTGCCGGTGGTGGTCAGTTCCTGCGCCAGGGGCGCGGGCCAGATCTGTTGGGCCTGTTCGCCCGCGCCGATGCGGCGGGCGTCGCTATAGAAGGCGGCGCGGCGGAAAGGCTCCAGCTCGGCGACCGCGGGCGCCTCTCGCGCCTCGATCAGGCCCGACGTCACCGTCGGCAGGGCGATCTGGCCGACGACCAGAACGATCAGGGCCGGAACCACCGCCCAGATCAGGGCCAGGGCCGCATGCTGGCTGGGCCGCGAATGGCTGTTCTGATCCCGGCCGCGACGGCGCGCGAGCGCCAGTCCGCCCGCATAGGCCAGGCCGCCGGCCAGCAACAGGATCAGAGGAAGAAGCCAGGTCATCGAAATCCACGGCGCCGCGCGCCAAACCGCGAGTCGGCCGGATTCGCCCGTTCAACTCGCGGCGATAACTGCCCGTGATTGGTCAGCGGAATAAGACGGGGCCATGACAGTTCTGTTACGGCGCGGGCGGCTCCGCCAGCACGGCCTCCAGGTCTTTGGCCGGCGTCTTGGCCATGGGAAACCAGGCGGTGAAGGCCGTGCCCTGGCCCGGCGCGCTGGCCACCGCCAGGCCGCCCAGGTGGCGGTTGACGATGTGTTTGACGATGGCCAGGCCCAGGCCGGTGCCTTCCTTGGGTCCGCTCTTCTGGCCCTCGACGCGATAGAAACGTTCGGTGAGACGCGGCAGGTTTTCACGCGCCATGCCCGGCCCGCGGTCGCGCACGGTGACGGCGGCATAGGCAGTTCCGCCCTCGTGATCGGGCGTCACCAGCGGCAGACGGGCCAGGCCGTCGGGCGGGGCGGCGGCCACGGTCTCGGCGCTGAGACCCCGCTGGACGGTCAGATCGACCGTCGCGCCGGGCGGTGAATATTTGACGGCGTTGTCGACCAGATTCTGGATCACCTGAATGATTTCGTCGCGGTCGCCGACGACGGCGACGCCCGCCGCCTCGCCGTCCAGCCGTATGGTCACGTCCCGTTCCCGCGCCAGCAAGCTGACCGCGTCGATGACGTCGGCCGCCGCACGGGCCAGATCGACCCGGCCCGACGGCGGAATATGTTCGTTCAGCTCGATGCGGCTGAGCGACAGGAGGTCGGCGACCAGCCGTCCCATCCGCTCAGCCTGGGCCGACATGATGTCGAGGAATTTCTCGCGCGCCGCATCGTCCTGACGCGCGTGCCCCTTCAGCGTCTCGATGAAGCCGCTGAGCGAGGCCAGGGGCGTGCGCAGCTCGTGACTGGCGTTGGCCAGGAAGTCGACGCGCATCATCTCCATGCGCCGCGCGTCGGTCTCGTCGCGCAGCAGCAGCAGGGCCAGGGGCTGGCCGTCGCCGCTGGGCGGCAGGGGGCGGCTGAAGGCGCGCCAACGCCGGTCGCGCGCGCCGCCGGGCGTATAGTCGGTGACGCGATCCAGCCCGCCGTACAGGGCCTCGTCCACGGCCTCCAGAACCGAGGGGTCGCGGATCGCCGACAGCAGCAGGCCGCCCCGCGTCTGCAACCGCAACAGGTCCCGCGCCGCCGCATTGGCCAGCAGAACGCGGCGGCCGGCGATGTCGTCGGCCTCGCCGCCGCCGACGATCAGCACCGGATCCTCCAGGGCCTCGAAGGCCGCACCCAGCAAGGCCCCCTCCCCGTCCTCGACCACCACAGGCGGAGCCTCCGTCTCGGCCGCGGGCGCCGCCGCGGTCGGCGCGCCGCGATTGATCAGCCAGGTCAGAACCGCCGTCACCGCCGCCCCGCTCAGCAACAGCGGCGCCGCCTCGCGGTGCAGCACCGCGCTCAAGACCAGCACCAGGACCGCCACCCCGCCGCTGGCGCCGACCGTCCACAACCGCGACCCGGTGGCGGGCGCGACGGGCGACGGCGACTGTTCGTAAGGCATGGCGCGACCTGGAGACGAGGAATCTTCGATGGGCGCCGCTGCGCCCCTCCGCACGCTTTTTTCACCTCTTTGCGACAAGAGTGCCAGCCTGATCGCGGGAGACTTCATTTGGATTGGGCGCCCATCAGCCTGGCATACCAGCACGATCTCGCGGCGCTGATCCCGGCGTCCCTGCTGTGCCTGCTGGGCGCCGTCATCGCCCGTCTGTTGTTCAATCGCGCCCGACTGGCGCGCTGGGACGGGCAGGCGTTGGCCGCGACAAGGTTGGAAGCCGTCGCATCGGTCATCGGCGGCCTGCTCCTGTGGGGCGCGCAGTTCATCGCCTTGATGGCGTTCGATGTCGGGGCGTCGGTGACCTATGACCCCATCGGCATGACGGCCGCCCTGGTCATGGCCGTCGCCGCCCTTCATGTCGCGGCTCGCGTAGCGGGCCTGTCCATGAGTCCCAGCCGAGTGCTGGCGGCCGTCGTGGTGCGCACGCTGGGCCTTTTGGCGATGCACGTCCTGGCCGTCGGCTCGCTGCGGACCTCGGGCGTGGTTCACTGGGGCATGGAGACCCTGGCCTTGGGCTTCGCCGTCAATCTGGCGCTCAGCATCGAGGCGGTGCGCTTCCAATCGGCCGGCAACGTGTGGGGCACGATCAGCGCGGGCGTCAGCGGCTGGGCCGGTCTGATGGCCATGTATCTCATCTCCATGAGCGGCTTCTGGATCTCGCCTGGCGAAGCGGCGACGACCGTTTCGTCGGGATTGAGCCGAGACGACATGCTGACCTGGGCCATCGGCGTGGTGATGCTTCTGTGCATCGTCGGCGGCGCCGTCGCGGCGGCCGCCTATTGGTGGCGCACCGGCGCCATGCGGCATCTGCGCGAGGCGATCGACGCCATGCCCGACGGCCTGGGCTTCTACGACGCCGACGACCGGCTGATCCTATGGAACGCCCGCTATGTGCAGGTGAACCCCGAACTGGCGTCCATCCTCAAGCCGGGCATGCCCTTCATCGAACTGCTGCGCGAAGGCATCCGCCTGGACCTGTATGAGCACGCGCGCGGGCGCGAGGAGGAATGGATCGCCGAGCGGATGGCCGCCCGGCGCGCCGCGATGAACGGCTTCGAGCAGAAGATCGGCGACGGCCGCTGGCTGCGTGTCCAGGATCGCCATACCCGCGACGGCGGCATCGTGACCGTGGTCAACGACATCACCGACCTGAAACGCGACGCCCAGGCCCTGGCCGAGGCGCGCGACACGGCCGAACAAGCCAATCGCTCCAAGAGCCAGTTCCTGGCCAATATGAGCCATGAGATCCGCACCCCGCTGAACGGCGTGATCGGGCTGATCCAGGCGTTGGAACGCACCGGATTGAGCGAGGAACAGCATGAGATGCTGGCGCTGATGTCCTCGTCCAGCCACACCTTGCAGACCTTGCTCAGCGACATCCTGGATCTGGCGCGGGTCGAATCCGGCCGCCTGCAACTGACCGAAGACCCCTTCGACCTGGCGCGCGCGGTCCAGGAGGCCGGTCAGCTTTACGAAGCCTCGGCGCGCGAAAAGGGCCTGGGCTTCACCGTCGACATCGCCGCCGAGGCGCGAACCTGGGTCCAGGGCGACATGGTGCGTCTGAAGCAGATCCTGACCAATCTGGTGTCCAATGCGGTGAAGTTCACCGAGACCGGCTTCGTGACCCTGCGGGCCGAGGCGGGACCCGCCCGCGACGGCGCGCCGACCGTGCGGTTCACCGTCGAGGACACCGGCATCGGCTTCGACCCTGAGACGCGCGCGCGCCTGTTCACCCGTTTTGAACAGGCCGACGGCGGCATCGCCCGCAAATTCGGCGGCACCGGCCTGGGCCTGGCGATCTGTCGTCAACTGGCCGAGATGATGGGCGGGGATCTGGACTGCGAGAGCGAGTTGGGCGGCGGTTCGGCCTTCATCCTGACCGTGCCCCTGCGTCAGGTCGAAGCGCCCGCGCCCACGTCCGTCGAAACAGAGGTCATGATCCCGGACGCCCCGTCACGTCGCGGACTGCGCGTCCTGCTGGCCGACGATCATCCGACCAACCGCAAGGTGGTCGAACTGGTCCTGGCCGCCGCCGATGTGGAGCTGACCGCCGTCGAAGACGGCGCCCAGGCGGTTCAGGCCTTCCGCGATGGAGAGTTCGACCTGGTCCTGATGGACATGCAGATGCCGGTGATGGACGGCCTGACCGCCACGCGCGAACTGCGTCTGCATGAGGCCGCCGAGGGCCGCCCGCGCGCCCGCATCGTCATGCTGACGGCCAACGCCCTGCCTGAACATGTGGCGGCGGGCCAGGCGGCGGGGGCCGACGACCATGTCGCCAAGCCGTTCGACACCTCGGAACTGCTGGCCCTGGTGACCGAGCCGGCGACGACGGATCGGGCGTCCGCCGCCGCCTGAAGCGGCCTATTCGTTGCCGTGCGCGGCCTCGTTGATGACCTGGCTGGGCATGTTGGTGAAGTCGACGGCCACCGGCTGGGCCGTCTTGCGCTGGAAGGTGCCGATGACCTGGGCCATGCGGCGGCGCACCTCGCGTTCGGCCTCGGTTCCGGTGTCCAGGCTCAAGGGGGCCAGGCAGAAGTCGATGATGGCCTGGGTGTTGGTCAGCGGTTGCATGATCGTGTCTCCTTGTCTGCTCAGGCCGCCGCGAACTGGGCGGTTTCGGTGGAGTCCTTCAGCGCCGTCGTCGAGGACTGGCCGTTCGAGATGACGGTGGCGACGGCGTCGAAATAGCCGGTGCCGACCTCGCGCTGGTGCCGGGTCGCCGTATAACCGGCGGCCTCATTGGCGAATTCGCGCTGCTGCAGCTCGGAATAGGCCGCCATGCCGCGATCACGATAGCCGCTGGCCAGCTCGAACATGCCGTTGTTCAGGCTGTGGAAGCCCGCCAGGGTCACGAACTGGAACTTATAGCCCATGGCCCCCAGCTCACGCTGGAATTTGGCGATGGTCTCGTCGTCCAGACGCGCCTTCCAGTTGAACGAGGGCGAGCAGTTGTAGGCCATCAGCTTGCCCGGATGCTGCTTCTGGATCGCCTCGGCGAAGCGGCGGGCATCGTCCAGGTCGGGGTGCGAGGTCTCCCACCACAGCACGTCGGCGTATTTGGCGTAGGCCAGGCCGCGCGCGATGCAGTGGTCCAACCCCGTGCCGGGCTTCAGGCGATAGAAGCCCTCGGGCGTGCGGTTGTCGCGGTCGATGAAGGGATGGTCGCGCTCGTCGATGTCCGAGGTGATCAGTTGGGCGCTTTCCGCGTCGGTGCGCGCCACGGTCAGGGTCGGGGCGCCCATGACGTCGGCGGCCAGACGGGCGGCGATCAGGTTGCGCTCATGCGCCTGGGTCGGGATCAGCACCTTGCCGCCCAGGTGGCCGCACTTCTTCTCTGACGCCAACTGATCCTCAAAATGAACGCCGGCGGCGCCCGCCTCGATGAAGGCCTTCATGATCTCGAAGCTGTTCAGCGGCCCGCCGAAACCGGCCTCGGCGTCGGCGACGATGGGCACGAACCAGTCGCGCTTGGCCCCGCCCTCGGCGTGTTCGATCTGGTCGGCGCGTTGCAGGGTGCGGTTGATGCGGCGGCATAGCTCAGGCGCGGCGTTGGCCGGGTATAGCGACTGGTCCGGGTACATGGCCCCGGCGGTGTTGGCGTCGGCCGCCACCTGCCAGCCCGACAGATAGATGGCCTTCAGACCCGCCCGGACCATCTGCATGGCCTGGTTGCCGGTCACCGCGCCCAAGGCGTTGATATAGGGTTCCGAATGCAGCAGCTCCCACAGACGATTGGCGCCGCGTTCCGCCAGGGTGTGGGTGATCGGCACCGAACCGCGCAGACGCAGGACCTCGTCCGGCGTGTAGGGACGCTCGATCCCGTCGAAACGCCCGATGGGGGCCGGAACCAGATCGGCGAAGGTGGTCATGACGGTCGCTCCTGAACAGCGGCCGACGCCGCCTCGTCCCAGGATCAGACCACACGAAGTCACGATCCGCACCGCCATCTAGGGCATAATAGAAGTCTATTGGTCACAATATGACTTGTCTTGATTAGTCACATTATGACATTCTCGCCATATGCGCGGGGAGACGGATCACAAACTGTTCCTGGGCGGACGCCTGAAACGGCTGCGGCGTCAGCTCGCCCTGACTCAGACGGCCATGGCCGCCGACCTGGGCGTCTCGCCCAGCTATCTGAACCATATCGAGCGCAACCAACGCCCCCTGTCGGCCCAGTTGCTGCTGCGTCTGGCCGAAACCTATGACATCGACCTGCGCGACTTCACGGCGGCGGGCGGCGACGCCACCGAGGCCGCCGTGAACGAGGCCCTGACCGATCCGGTCTTTCAGGGACTGACCGTGCCCCGCCATGAGGTGATCCAGGCGATCCAGGACCAGCCCGCCCTGTCCGACGCCTTCCTGCGCCTGTATCGCGCCTTCGCCGAGCGTCGGGCGCGCGACAGCGGCGCCCCCGATCCCGACAGCCCGGCCGATTGGGTCCGGGAGTATCTGCAGGCGCGCAAAAACCACTTCCCGGAGTTCGACGCCCTGGGCGAGGTCCTAGCCGAAGCGCTGGAGGCCGAGACGCCGGGCGAACCGTTCGAGACCCGCGCCCGCACCCGCCTGACGGCCCGTCACGGCTTGAGCGTCCGCACCCTGCCCGCAGAGGTGATGGTGGAATGGACCCGCCGGTTCGATCCCCATCGCCGCCGCCTGTTGCTGTCCGAGACCCTGGGACCGGCCTCACGCGCCTTCGCCGTCGCCTATCAACTGGCCGCCGCCGAACACGCCGCCGAGATCGAGACCGTGATCGCGGCCGCCGCCCCGCCCGAAGCGTCGCGCGCCCTGCTGAAGGTCGCCCTGACCAACGCCCTGGCCGCCGCCGTGCTGATGCCCTACGGCGCCTTTCACGCCCTGGCGGAAGACAGCGGCTACGACCTGCCCCGATTGCAGGCGCGTTTCGGCGTCTCGTTTGAACAGGCGGCGCATCGTCTGACCACCCTGTCGCGGCCCGCAGCGCGCGGCGTGCCCTTCTTCCTGATGCGGGTCGATCAGGCGGGCAATGTCTCCAAGCGGTTCGCGGCGGGCGCCTTTCCCTTCTCGCGCTTCGGCGGGGCCTGCCCGCGCTGGCGGCTGCACGCGGCCTTCAGGACGCCGGGCCGGATCATCACCCAGATCGTCGAGACGCCGGACGGCGGCCGCTGGTTCACCCTGGCCCGCACCATCGACCGCCAGGGCCGGGACCTCTTCACCGAGGGCCAGGACCTGGCCATCGGCCTGGGCTGCGAGATCGGCCACGCCCATCGCCTGATCCACGCGCGGGGGCTGGACCTCTCCAACCCCGAGATCACGCCCATCGGCCCAGCCTGCCGCCTGTGCCCGCGCCATCCGTGCGCCGAGCGCGCGGCGCCGCCCATGGATCGTCCCCTGGCCGTCGACGACTGGGCCAAGTCGATCAGCCCCTATCCCTTCGCGACGGGCTAGGTTCTCAATCCAGCTCCGGCTGGCCGGCGACCATCTGGAAATCCACGCCCGCGCGCCGCAGCAGGCTGGCGATCAGGATCGCGGGATCGGCGGCCCCCTGATCCAGCAGGCGATCGATGTCGTACGACAGCGACCTGTCGTTCGACACCAGATCCAGGTGATCCAGCCATTCCTGACGGGTCAGCACCCCTTCGGGATTGTCCGCGATCAGGTCCGCCAGCACCCCGAACACATCCTTTTCGGCCACCGCCTCCATCACCAGCCAGAATACGGCGCCGCAGGCATAGTTGGTGCGCAGCTCGCCGCGTCCCGCAGCCGTGACGACGGACTTTCCGGTGGTCAGGTCGATGCAGTCGTCGATCTCGCGTTGCAGTTCCTCGCGGGCGTCATAGGTCGGGTCCAGCGCCGCCAGCGCGCGCACGGCCATGACATCGGCCCCGCCCTCGGTGATCCAGGCGTCGCGGGCGACCTCATAGCGCAGACCCTGGCTGCCCAGCCAGAAATGCGCCGACTCATGGCCGAAGAACCAGCGCGCCCGCGCCAGCACCTCGGGCGAAGGCTCCAGAACCCCCTCGCCCTCGAAGTCGATGACGATCAGATTGGGCAGAACGCTGCCCGCCATGCTGGACAGGTTGTCGGCGGGACCAGACCAACTGACCATCACCGTCGGACGGTCGCCCCGGCGCGGGCCGACGTGGGCGGCGTAATAGTCCATGACCTGTGGCGTGAACCGCTCCAGCTCTTCCTTCAGCCAGGCGGGCAGGCTGGGATCGACCACGGCGGCGATGGCCTCGCCCTGGTCGGGGTCGGTCCCGCCGAACAGCACATAGGTCTCGGCATCCGCCGCCGTGACCGAGGCCTGGCGTTCGCCCCGGAACAGCACCGGTCCCGCCCGATCGCGCCAGGTCGCCTCGGTCAGGCCGCCGGGCAGTTCGACCCCGTTCAGATCGGCCGGCAGGTCGCGCGCCGCCTCGGCGCTGTCCAGAGGGATCAGGTCGAACTGCTCGCTGAACAGGGCCACGGCGCCGTCGCTGAACACCAGCGACGGCGAATATTCGGCCTCCAGGTCTCCGCCCATGGGTCTCATGACGATGCGGATGCGACGCGGCAGGTCGCGGCCGTCGGTGCTTTTCAGCACGTCGTAGTTTCCGATCCGCGCAATCTCGACGCCCGGCGTCTGAACCGTCCAGCGATCCGGCCGCCAGGGTCTGCGCCCTTCGCGCAGCAGGGCCGATACCACGAAGGCGAAGGCCGGACGGCCCAGCGCCAGGTCATAGTCCGCGGTCCAGCACGCGCCGTCGCGGGTCACGGCGACGCGGGCGATGGTGTCCGGCGTCTGGTCCTGGGCCAAGGCGGGCGAGCCGATCAGCCAGGCGGCGGTCAGGACGGTCAGGATGCGGCGCATGTCTCCCCCTTGTTTCCCGCCACGACAGCTCAACTTCGTGACCGCTCCAAGGCGCGGCCGGCCGCCGCCAATTCCTCGGCCATGACCGTTTTCAACCGTTCCGGGGCCAGGATCTCCACCTGTTCGCCCCAGGTGAACAGATGCCAGGCCAGCTCGCGCATGCCCGAGGCCTCGAACCGCACCATGACCGATCCGTCGGGCCTGTCCTGCAACGTCTGGGTCGGGTGCCAGCGCCACCCCCGCGCCTCGGCCGCGCCTTGCGGCGTGACGCACAGTTCGACCTTCTCGATCTGGTCCTGATAGATGCCGAACGACTGGGTCGAGAAGGCCGCCAGGTCGAAGTCGGCGGGCGGCGGGGCGTGCCCCTCCTGGGCCTCGACCCCGCTCATCCGGTCCAGGCGGAAGGTCTGGATCTTGCCGGTCTCGCGGTCGGCGGCGACCAGATAGTTGGCCCGTCCGAACATCAGACCGCACGGCGCCACGCCACGCCGACGCGGCTCGGCCCCCGGCCGTGAATAGAGGAAGCCCAGCGGCCGCTGCGCCAGGACGGCGTTGCGGATCTCGGCCAGCATGGTCTCGTCCGCCGTCGGGCGCGGCCCGGCCTGGACGGCGATGGTCTCGGCCCGCACCAGAGCCTCCAGATCGGGCGCCATGCGGTTCAGGGCGGCCGAGCGCATGGCCGCCTTGATCTTGCGCTCCAGCCCCTCCAGCGCCGCCGCCCGCGCCGGTTCGCCCGCCGCGCGAAGCCCCTGGGCCGCCTTCGTCAGCTCCAGCATCTCGGTCGCGGTCGGCGCCTGCTCAAAGCCGTTCAGCCCGCCCCGGATGCGCCAGCGCTTGCTGGGCGGGTCCGACACCTCCTCGACCGACGGAAACAGCATCAACACCGCGTCGCGCATCCGTTCGGCCGTGCGGCGGCCCACGCCCATGTCGCGCGCCATCTCGTCTAGCGTCAGCCCCTCGGCCGAGGCCGCCATGCGCCGCGCCAGTTCGATGACCATGGCCGCCTTGTCGTGCCGCATCCGTGCGCCCCTGAAATGATACGTCCGATTTTGGCGTAATGCCGCAGCATTGTCCACTCATCGGAACACCGACGAGACCGGAGACACACCATGGCCCGCCGCTTCGCCCCCGCCGCCGCCGTCAACGCCAGCCGCTATCTGATCGTGCCGTGCGAGGCCGAGGGCTGCGCCGACCTGGCCGTGATCTGGGACCGGCTGGAGGAACAGGTGGTCGACGTCATCTCGGCAGCGTCCGCCATGCGCTACACCGACGAGGACGCCCTGTGGGACGAAGCCCGGGGCGGCTGGGAGGCGGCCGACATGCGGCTGGCGGCCTGACGCTCAGTCGGGGTGCTTCAACCGCGTCGAGGCGGCCGAACAGACGGCCAGTTCGCGCACAACGTCCAGGTCGATCTTGTTCAGATCGGTGACATAGACGCACGACACGCTGGACTTGTGCGGACCCATCTTGGCCAGCAGGGCCTCCCGTTCGGGGAACTCCGGCGCGAAATACAGCACCAGATTGGCCTTGCGCGGCGAAAACCCATGCAGCGGCCAATACCCGGTCGGGCCGAGATATTGTCCGTAGCCGATGATCGACGGTCCCCACATCACGGCCTTTTCCCCGCTGACCTCGGTCAGCAGGTCATGAATGACCTGGGCCTGCGCGCGGCGTTTCGGATTCTCGACGGCGGCGATGAAGTCGGCGACCGAGGCGTCGGTGGGTTTGGTCTTGGGTTCGGACGGCATCAGCACGCTCCCATCAGTTGCTCCAACCGTCCGGCGTCCAGCCCGGCGGTGCAAGCTCGAATCCCGCAAAGTCGAAACCCGGCGCGACGGTGCAGCCAACCAGCGTCCAGTCGCCCAGACTCTCCGCCGCCTGCCAGGCGCCGGTCGGAACCACACCCTGCGGCGTCTGCCCCGCCGCCAGATCGGCTCCCAGCGTCAGCACGCCTTGGCCCTCGATGCTGAGCGCCAGCGGCGCCCCGGCGTGAAAGTGCCAGACCTCGACCGCATCGACGCGATGCCAATGTGACCGCTCTCCGGCCTTCAGCAGGAACAGGATCGCCGTCGACGCTGCCCGCCCGTCTATCAACCGGGGATCGCGGAAAGTCTCGCGGTAGTGCCCGCCTTCGGGATGGGCCTGGAAGCCAAGGCGGCGGATGATGTCATCGGCGGTCATGGGTCAGATTGGATCACTGCTTGTGCCAGCCCGGCTGATTGTAAAGGCCGCTAACTCCATGCGGCGGAACGCTCTCGCATCGCGGTGCTACAGGTCGAACACCGTCAGCCAAACCTCTCCAACACCGTGCCTGATGCCAGCGGTCTTGAACCCCGACATATACTCCAAACGCGGTCAGCAAAGCCGTCAGTGTTGCCGCAATCCAAAGAGCTGGTCTCGGCTTTCGCGTTACGTAGCCGGGCTGAAAATGCAGCACCATCGGCGCCAGCATCACCGGTAAGGCGACGGCTAGCCACAAGAACCAACTAACGACCGTTTCTGGTCTTGGACTTCGTAAGAGCGTGCCCCAATCGCCGGGCTGGATCACCTCACAGCCCCTTCACGATCCCTTCGACCATCTTCTTGGCGTCGGCGAACAGCATCATGGTGTTGTCGCGGAAGAACAGCTCGTTCTCGACGCCCGCATAGCCCGAACCCATGCCGCGCTTGATGAACAGCACGGTGCCGGCCTTCTCCACATCCAGCACGGGCATGCCGTAGATCGGCGACTGGGGGTCGGTCTTGGCGGCGGGGTTGGTCACGTCGTTGGCGCCGATGACGAAGGCCACGTCGCAGGTCGAGAATTCGCTGTTGATGTCCTCCAGCTCGAACACCTCGTCATAGGGCACATTGGCCTCAGCCAGCAGCACGTTCATGTGGCCGGGCATGCGGCCGGCGACGGGGTGGATGGCGTATTTCACCTCGACGCCCTCCTCCTTCAGCTTGTCGGCCATTTCACGCAGGGCGTGCTGGGCCTGGGCCACCGCCATGCCGTAGCCGGGCACGATGATGACCTTTGAGGCGTTCTTCATGATGAAGGCGGCGTCGTCGGCGCTGCCCTGTTTGACCGGCCGGGTCTCGACGTGGCCGCCCGCCGCGCCCGCCGTCTCGCCGCCGAAGCCGCCCAGGATGACGCTGAAGAAGCTGCGGTTCATCCCCTTGCACATGATGTAGCTGAGGATGGCGCCGGACGACCCGACCAGGGCGCCGGTGATGATCAGGGCGATGTTCTCCAGCGTGAAGCCCAGGGCCGCCGCCGCCCAGCCGGAATAACTGTTCAGCATCGACACCACCACCGGCATGTCGGCTCCGCCGATGGGGATGATCAGGGTCGCGCCCAGGATCAGGGCGATGGCGAACACGCCCCAGAAGGCCCAGACCGCCGTCCCGCCCGAACCGATCATGACCCCGATCAGCAGCACCAGGCCCAGGGCCAGGCCGATGTTGATCAGGTGCCGCGCCGGCAGGATGATCGGCGCCCCGCTCATGTTTCCGTTCAGCTTGGCGAAGGCGATGACCGAGCCGGTGAAGGTCACCGCCCCGATGGCCACCCCCAGGCTCAGCTCGATGATCGAGGCGGTCTTGATCCCGCCCAGTCCGTTGGCGATGCCGAAGGCCTCGGGCGCATAGACGGCGCCGACCGCGACCAGACAGGCGGCCATGCCGACCAGGCTGTGAAAGGCGGCCACCAGTTGCGGCATGTCGGTCATGGCGACGCGCTTGGCGATCAAGGCGCCGGCGCCCCCGCCCACGACAACGCCGCCAGCGATCAGACCCAGGGTCAACGGGTCCAGCGCGCCCGAGGTCCCCAGCGTCAGCAGGGTGACCCCGATGGCCAGGGCCATGCCGATCATGCCGAAGGTGTTGCCCTGGCGGCTGGTCTCGGGGCTGGACAGGCCCCGCAGCGACAGGATGAACAGGACGCCCGCCGCCAGATAGGCCAGTGCCGCGATCGATGCGTTCATGTGTCCTGTTCCCTCAGAAGGCGTTCGAGTTCGGCGATCAGGGGCGGAAAATCATTCCGCACCGTATCCACGAGGATTTGAAGACTGACCTTGCCGTAGTCGTGGACGAGGATGTTTCGCATGGCGACCGACGCCCGCCACGCCACCGACGGCGCCCTGTCGCGAATGTCGTCCGGGACCTTGCGCGCCGCCTCCCCGACGATCTGCACGGCGTGCAAGATGGCGTAGGCGTAGAGGGGATCGGCGTCGAGTTCGGTCGGTCCCCGAGCGTCGAGAAACGCCAGCGCCTGGGCGGCGTTATCGCGCATCTCCGTCAGCCTGATCCGAACGGCCTCATCCATCAGGCCACCACGAGGTCACGGCCCATGTACGCCCATCGATCGGGCTTCATCGCCTCGCGCCCGATGAGATCGACACGTCGCCCAAGTCGGTCCTCCAACTCCACGACGATCGCGCCGAGATCCAACAGAGTGGGCCGCCCGATCACGTCATAGACGACATCGACATCGCTGTCGGTGCGCCCCTCGCCCCTGGCGATAGAGCCGACGATCCCGACCAGTTCGACCCCCATGGCCCGTGCGGACGGCCGCTCTTCCCGAACGGCGGTCAGCGCCTGGTCCAGAAGGGTCCGCGGTTCGCCCATCAGTCCCTCCCTGCGGCCATCGTTCGCGTCAGCCGCCACAGGGCGGCGGCGATGAAGATCGGTCCCAGCACCAGCAGCAGCCAGTCGAAGGCGGTCCACGCCTTGGTCTGGACGATCACCCGCGCCACTATGGCCGAAAAGACCAGCACCATGCCGCAGTCCTGAAAACGCAGCTTCTGGATGGCGGTCTTGGCGCCGATCCAGCTCCAGACCCACAGGCCCAGCCCGACGCCGGTGGCGGCCCAGGAGGCGAAGATCGCGATGCGGACGGCGTCGGGCGTCATCCGGCCCCCGAAGCCGCCTTGGGCCTGTCCTTCTTCTTGTACATGGCCAGCATCCGTCGGGTGACCATGAAGCCGCCGAAGATGTTGACGCTGGCCAGGGTCACGGCCGCGACGCCCGCGCCCTTGGCGATCCAGCCATTCACGCCGGTCGCATCGCCCGACAGGGCCGCCGCCGCCAACAGCCCGCCGACGATGATGACGCTGGAGATGGCGTTGGTCACCGCCATCAGCGGCGTGTGCAGGGCCGGGGTCACCGACCAGACGACGTAATAGCCGACGAAGATCGCCAGCACGAAGATGGCCAGGCGGAAGACGGTGGGATCGACGTGTTCCATCAGTTCTTCCTCGCCGTCATCACGGTTCGCAGCGCCAGGCCCAGGAAGATCAGGGTGAACGCGCTGTAGAGCAGCTTCATCGGCATGCGCCAGTCCGGCCCGCCGAGGGCCTGCACCGCCCAGAGACCGATCCAGACACACAAGAGCAGGACGCCGAGCGCCGCCGTGGCGGAAAGGAAGCCGTGCAGAAATCCATTGTCCTTGGGCGTGTCGTTCATCCCCTCACCCCCTCATGCACAACGGCGCCGCCGTGAGTGACGACCGCCGCCTTCAGGATCTCGTCCTCCAGATCCAGCGCCACGGCCCCGTCCTTCACCATGAGGTCCAGGAAGGCGACCAGGTTGCGGGCGTACAGATTGCTGGCGTCGGCCGCGATCCGGCCGGGCAGGTTGGCGGGCGCGACGATGGACACGCCGTTCGCCGTCACCGTCGTCTCGTTCAGCTTGGCGCCCTGGACGTTTCCGCCGTTCTCGATGGCCAGGTCGACCAGCACCGAGCCGGGCTTCATCGAGGCCACCTGCTCGGCCGTGACCAGCACCGGCGCGGCGCGGCCGGGGATCAGGGCGGTGGTGATGACGATGTCCTGTTTCTTGATGTGCTCGCCGGTCAGGGCCGCCTGTTTGGCGCGGTATTCGGCGGACATCTCTTTCGCATAGCCGCCCGCCGTCTGGGCGTTGGCGAACTCTTCGTCCTCGACGGCGATGAATTTGGCCCCCAGGCTCTCGACCTGTTCCTTAGTGGCCGGGCGCACGTCGGTGGCGGTGACCACCGCGCCCAGCCGCCGCGCCGTGGCGATGGCCTGCAGACCCGCCACGCCCACGCCCATGACGAAGACCTTGGCCGGGGCGACCGTGCCCGCCGCCGTCATCATCATCGGGAAGCCGCGTCCAAAGGCGTTGGCCGCTTCGATCACCGCGCGGTATCCGGCCAGGTTGGCCTGGGACGACAGCACGTCCATGACCTGGGCGCGGGTGATGCGGGGCACGAACTCCATGGCGAAGGCGGTCGCGCCCGCGCCCTTCAGCGCCTCGACCGTGTCCTTCTCGCGATAGGCGTCCAGCATGGCGATCACGATGGCGCCGGACTTCAGGGCGCTGATCTCCTGGGCCGTCGGGCCGCGCACCTTCAGCAGCACGTCGGCGTGGGCCAGGGCGGCCTTGGTGTCCTTGGCGATGGTCGCGCCGACGGCGGCGTAGTCGGCGTCGGGGATGGAGGACCCCAGACCCGTCCCCGCCTCGACCGCCACGGTCGCGCCCATGGCGATCAGCTTCTTCACCGTCTCGGGCGTGACGGCGCAGCGAGTTTCGCCCTCTCGGCGTTCGCGGGTGACGGCGACGGCGACGGCCAAGCGAATCTCCCCGTTCAATCTGAACGGTGCGACGTTAGGCCGATTGTCGGGGAGGCGTCAAAGCACGCTCAAGCCGTGAGCGGCCGCGTCGCGAGCGGCAGCGCAAGAATTCAGTGCGAGGTCGGCTTGGAGCGCAGGAAGAACCAGCCCGCCGCCAGCATGAAGGCCCCCGCGAAGAAGCCCGAGAAGAAGCTGCCGTTCGGCATGAACCACAGGGTCAGGAACAGCACGACCGCGCCGATGATCAGCGAACCCCACTTGGCCAGGGCCAGGAACAGATGCCAGGTCGAGACCTGTTCGCTGATCTCCTGCGAGCCGCGGGCGTAGTCGTCGGTGTGTTTGGAAGCGGCCATGGCGGTCTCGGGCGTCCTCAGAGTCGGTTCGTGGCTCTTATAACCGGGACGACGGTCGGCTCAAGCCCGCTCGCTCGCGATTGGCGCCGCGTCATCGCCTGATCTCGGGATGGCGCGCCTCGAAGACGGCGAAATCGTCGATGACGTCCACGTCGAACCGCCTGGCCTGATCCAGGTCCTCGCGGCCGCCGGCGTCGCCGAGCGCCAGGCGCGCCAGGCCGCGTCCATACAGCGAGGCCGACTGGTTCGGCTGGCCCGCCAGGGCCTGGTCATAGGCGGCCTTCGCCTCCTCGTATCGGCCCAGATGCAGCAGAACCATCGCCCGGCTGTCGATGATGCTGGCCTCGCCCGTGGCGACGGCGACGTCGCAATCGGCCAGGGCCTGATCCAAGTCGAAACCGGTGATGCCCTGGTTCCAGCAGATATTGTTCATCAGGAAGGGGTTTCCGCCCGACACGGCCCGCAGGGTCGCGAAGTCCGCGCGGGCGCCGGGGGCGTCGCCGGAACGGGCGCGAAGCTCGGCGCGCAACGTCAGCAGATTATAGTTGTCCGGCGACGCCGCGATCCCGGCGTCGATGGCCGTCAGCGCTTCCTCGAACCGGCCCTGCCGCCTGGCGATCTCGGCCAGGATGTTGTTCGCGACATAGTTGACGGGATCGGTCTCCAGCTTGGCCCGCGCCAGAGTCCGCGCCTCATCCGCCCGATCCAGACGGATCAGGGCGCGCGCCTCGCCGAACAGCCCCGTGTCATTATTCGGCAAGGCGGTCTTCAACGCGCGATAGTCGGTCAGGGATCGGTCCCAGCGCCCGATCTGGTGATAGGCCGCGCCACGTCGCGACAAGGCCTCCACATCCGTCGGGTCCAACCGCAGGGCGATCGTCAAACTGACGACGGCGTCGGCGTAGCGGCCTTCGCTCGCGGCGACGCGGCCCTGGCCCACCAGGGCCTCGACATCGACGGGGTCCAGTTCGACGACGTGGTCGAAATCCTCACGCGCGCCGGTGAAGTCGTTCTGGTCCAGCCGCACGTCGCCGCGCGTGCGGCGCGCCTTGGCGTTGTCCGGCTCCTTCGCGACGGCGGCGTCCAGCAGCGCCAGCGCGCCTTCGTTGTCGCCGGATTTCCACAGCGCCTCGGCGCGTTCGACCAGTTCGGACACGGCGTCGTCGCCAGGCTCCAGCCGGGCGCGGTCGGCGTCCGTGGCGGCATAGGCGGCGGGCGCGCGGATGCGGGCGACGGTGTCGACCAGGCTTTCCGAACGTTTGCGCGCGCGGTCCATCTCCTCGGCCGAGATTTCAGGGGCCAGGCTGGTCATGATGCGCGTCACCACGGCGACGCCGTCGTTCAGAGCCGCGCGACGCTCGATGCGATAGCCGCCCGCCTCGATCACCTGATCGCCGCCCTCGATGCTGAACCCCTCACCGCCGTTGGGCAGCCGGACCCGCACCGTCACCCTGCTCATGAACGGATGATACAGGGCGTAGGGATAGTCGGCGTAGGGCGCCTGAAGGCCCTCGCGTTTCGGCTGATTGGGAATCGTGATGGCCGCCTCGGCCACGCCCATGACCCGGCCGCCCGTCGTATTGACCCAGCTCAGCCGCCCCTTGGCGTGGAAGATCAGGTGGAAGGTGTTGGTCTCGTCGTCATAACGGGTGTCGACCGATTCCATCTTCAGGGTGCCGGAATCGTCGTCCATCGACGCCCGCATCATGGTCTCCAACTGGTCGCGCGGGACCGAGCCGACCCGTTGACGCATCTGCACCGCCGAATCGCCGCGATAGATGAAGTCCATCGTGATCGGCGTTTCCGCATCGAGACCCGCCGAGGCGTCGGCGTCCAACACGGTTTCGACGTTGGGCAGGCTGGGCGAAGGCTGTTCAATCGGCAGGAAGCCCGCGCCCTCGGCCCGAACCGGCAGGCCCCAGTGGTAGGACGGCGGGACCAGATCGGCCAGGCTGCGGTCGCCGACGCGGGCGCCGTCCATCCAATAGACCCGGCCGCCGATGGTCGCGCGGACGATCACATGGTCGAACCAGCCCACCACGGGCGGCCGCTCGGGCAGGCCGTCGCCGTTGCCGGTGCTGACCATGGCCGCCTCGGCCTCGATGCCCAGGCCGTGCAGCAGGGCCAGCAACAGCACGGTCTTGCCCTTGCAGTCGCCGTAACGGCTGCGCCACACCTCGTCGGCGCTCATCGGCACATAGCCACCCTCGCCCATCGACAGGGCCAGATAGCGGACCTCGTCCTGAACCAGACGCAGCGCCGCCGCGGCCCGCGCCTCGTCGGTGTCGTGGGCGGCGCGGAGGCGTTCGATCTCGGCCGTCAGCGGCGAATCCGGCTCCAGCGTCTCGGCCCGGGCGTACAGCGGCGCCATCAGGGTCGAGACCGCGCTCCAATCGGCCATGTCGGTGATCTGGGTCGTCCGGTTCAGGCGGAAACGGCCCGGCAGATTGTCGGGCAGGTGTTCGGGCGCCAGGTCGCGCGCCTCGATCTGGAACACCCAGTCCCGCCCCTGGCGTTGGGGACGGACGTCCGTCCACGGCGCGCTGGCCGTCGCTTGCAGGGTCATGTTCGCGGGCCAACTGGCGCGCATCCGGTAATAGACGACGGGCAGACCGGAACTCAGTTGCGACAGGGCCTCGCGGTGCGGCGCCAGCACCCCGCCGTCGTCGTGGATGGTGAAGGCCGTCTCCACGATGTCGCCGACCCGCACGTCGCGCGGTTGCAGCGTCGCCGTCAGCCGCCCGTCCAGCATGGAGGATTCCAGATTGTCCTCGCGGCGCAGGGTCTGGAAGGTCTGGCCCTCCAGGGCGTCGATCACCTGGTCCCCGCGGATGATGCGCACGGCATGGACCTGAAGCCGGTCGCGCGGCGGATTCCAGACGGCGCTGACGGTGCTGACGTAGGGCAGTCCCTGGCTGGTCTGCACCTGGATACGGCGCAGGTAGAAGGTGTGCACGCCCTCGGCGTCCAGGCGGATCTGTTCATCGACCGCCAGCATGCGGATCGGGGCGTCATCGGGCGTCGCCGGGGCGTTCGTCAGGGGCAGCGGTTCGACCCAATCGGGGACCGGCGCGCGCTCGACCTCCTGCGCCGACGCCACGCCGCCGATCAAGGCCGCTCCGGCGGTCGCCGCCGCAATCAGAACTCGCACCATGCCGTCGCACCCTTTTTACGCGGGTTAGACAGGAAGGCGGCGCCGACCATACGTCAAGTGATGGATCGATTCAGGCGACGGCCTCGAACTGATCCACCAGCCGCTCCAGCCGCTTGCAGCCCGCCGCCCAGAAGGCCGGGTCGCGCGGGTTCAGGCCGAACGGCTTCAGCGCCTCGACATAGGTCCGGGTCCCGCCCCCGGCCAAAAGCTCGCGGTACAGCGGCGTGAACCCCGCCGGATCGGCCCGCCGCGCCTCCATCAGCGCCGAGACCAACAGGTCGCCGAAGGCGTAGGCATAGACATAGAAGGGCGTGTGCACGAAGTGGCTGACATAGCTCCACCAGTGCTCATAGCCGGGGTTCAGCGTCACGGCCGGTCCCAGACTGGCCCCCATCTCCTCCAGCCAGATCTGGCCGATGCGCTCGACCGAGACCTCGCCCGACTGGCGTTCGTCATGGAAACGGGTCTCGAAGCGGTGGAAGGCGATCTGGCGCACCACGGTGTTCAGACCGTCCTCGATCCGCCCAGCCAACAGACCGCGCTGTTCCGACTTCGGCGAGATCGCCAGCAGCCGGTCGAAGGTCAGACCCTCGGCGAAGATCGACGCCGTCTCGGCCAGCGTCAGCGGCGTGTCGCCCAGCAGCGTCCCCTGCCCGGCCGCCAGGGTCTGGTGCACCCCGTGCCCCAGTTCGTGCGCCAGGGTCAGCACGTCGCGCCGCTCGCCCATCCAGTTCAGGAAGACATAGGGGTGCCGATCCGCCGTCACGGGGTGGGAATAGGCGCCCGACTGTTTCCCGGGCCGCGCCCGCCCGTCGATCCACGGCCGGTCGAAGAACAACCGCGCCCGGTCCGCGAAGTCCCCGCCCAGATCGGCGAAGCTGTCCAGCACCACCGCCTTGCCCTGATCCCAGTCATAGGCGCGCGGGGCCGTCGTCTCGATCGGGGCGTTGCGATCCCACTGGTCCAGCCGCGCCTTGCCCATGGCCTTGGCCTTCAGCGCGTAATAGCGGTGCGACAGACGCGGATAGGCCTGAGCCACCGCCTCGGCCATGGCGTCCACGGCGTCGCCGTCGACTTCATTGCCCAGGTGGCGGCTGTCGGCGGGACGTCTGAATCCGCGCCAGCGTTCCTCCATCGCCTTGTCGGCGGCGACGGTGTTCAGCACCAGGGCCATGGTCCGCGCCTCGGCGCCCAGGGCGGTGTTCAGCCCCTCGGCCGCCGCCTTGCGCCGCGCCGTCTTCGGGTCCGACAGCCGGTTCAGCGCCTCGGACAGGGTCAGGGTCTCCTTGCCCGCCTCGACCCGCAGGGCCGCGAGCGTTTCGTCAAACAGACGCGGCCATTGGGCCGAAATCGGCGCGCGTTCGGCGATGAACCGCTCCAGCTCGGGCGACAGTTCATGCGGCTTCATCGCCCGCACCCGCCGCAGCCAGGGCCGCCAGCGCGCCGCATTCGGATCGGCGGTCAAGGCCGCCTCCAACGCCGCGTCGTCGATCTGGTTGATCTCCAGCGTCAGCCACACGGTCGGCGTGGCGATGGCGGTGATCTTTTCGCGCAGGTCGGCCTCGAACCCTTGCGCGTCCGCATCGTCGCGCGCCGTCGAGGCGGCCAGGAAGGCATAGGCCCCCAGCGCGCCCAACAGGTCCGACGCCCGTTCGTACAGGCCGATGGCCTGGTCCAGCAGGCCGCCCAGGACCGCCGCATCGCCCGCCGACGCCGCCAGCCGGCCCTCCAGCCCGTTCAGCTCGGCGACCACGGCCTGGGCGGCGGCCAGGTCCCCAGCCACGCGGGCGTCATCGCGGGCGGAATACAGATCGGACAGGTCCCATGACGGGGCGTCGGGCGTGACGGGGGCGGCGGTCTTGAAGGGTGCGTTCATGCCGGGATTAGTGGGGACGCCGAAGCCCCGACGCAACGGCCTTCGCGTCCGAACGGGTCTGGCGCGCGCCGACCGCCCGGCGTAAGCCGACGCCCCGCGAACGAGGAGACGGACCATGCAGGTGCTGAGGGCGGCGACCTGGCTGCACAAATGGATCGCGCTCGTCGTCGGGTTGCAGATCCTGTTCTGGGTCGGCGGCGGCCTGGTGATGACCGCCCTGCCGATCGAACGGGTGCGCGGCGAACATCATGTCCGCGCCGTCGATCCCGCCCCCCTGCCCCCCGGCCTGCGCTCACTGGACGCCGTGCGCGCCGCGACCGGTCTCGATCCGGTCAAGGCCGAGCTGAAGCCCACGCCGCGCGGCCCGGCTTGGATCCTGACGCCCGTCGACGGCGCCGCGACCGTGGTGTCCGCCGCGACCGGCGCCCGCTTCCCGGCGATGACCCCCGACGAGGCGCGACGCTTGGCGGCCGGGTCCTACACGGGCGACGGCGCGCCGATCTCGGCCCGGCTGCTGGCCCAGGCCCCGGCCGAAACCGGCAAGGACGGTCCCCTGTGGCGGGTCGATTTCGACGACGCCGAACGCACCACCTTCTATCTGTCGCCCGACAGCGGCGAGGTCGTCAGCCGCCGCTCCGGCATGTGGCGCTTCTATGATTTCTTCTGGCGGCTCCACATCATGAATTTCGGCGATGGGGAGAATTTCAACCATCCGCTGCTGATCTTCACCACCGTCCTGGCCTTCACCGTGGTGCTCAGCGGCTTCGTCCTGTTGTGGATCCGGCTGGCGCGCGACTGGGCGCGGTCGCGGCGACGCGTCTGAGGCCCGCTTTCCAACGGCGACGGCTTGGGTCACCCTGCGCCTCGAACGAGGGACGCGCGACATGACCGAGACCTCCGCCGAAACCCCGGAACGGACGGGTCGCGACAGCCTGTCCGACACCGCCTGGGGCGTCACGGCCGCCGCGCGGCTGGCCGTCGGCCTGATCCAGGGGCTGGTCCTGGCCTGGTTGATCCACGCCGCCGATGGTGAGAGCGCCACGCACGTCTGGCCCGCGACCCAACCCGAGATCTTCGGTCCCCTGCTGCTGGTCACCCTCTACCTACCCGCCGCCCTGCTGGCGGGGATCGGACGTCTGCGCTTGGTCACGCTGGTGATCTGGACCCTGTCGGCGGGCCTTGTGTTGGCCCTGCTGGGCTGGAGCGACATCGCCCGACAGTCGGCCAGCGAGATGACTGATCCGCCGTTCCTGGACTTCCCCTTGATGCCGTTCGCGGCGGCGGCCCTGTTCATCGGCCATCACCTGGTGCTGCCCGCGGATCGCGAGCGGCGCCTGATCGCGGCCTATCCGACCTATTTCGACACCGCCTGGCTGGCGGGGGTGCAGTTGGCCCTGTCGCTGGGTTTCGCCCTGGCCTTCTGGCTGCTGCTGCATCTGGGCGGCGCCCTGTTCAACCTGATCGGCATCGGCGCCCTGAACGACCTTCTGCGCGAAGCCTGGTTCAGCGCGCCTCTGATGGCCGTCGCCTTCGCCCTGGCGGTCCAGTTGACCGATGTGCGGCCCGGCCTGATCCGAGGCGTGCGGTCGGTGGCCCTGATGCTGTTGTCGTGGCTGCTGCTGGTCATCACCGTGCTGGTCGGCGGCTTCCTGGCGGCCCTGCCGTTCACCGGCATGGAGGGGCTGTGGCGCACCGGCAGCACGACCGCCCTGGTGCTGGCGGCGGCGGGCGCGCTCGTGATCCTGATCAACACCGCCTATCAGGACGGCGAGCCTGACAACCGTCCGCCCGCGGTGCTGCGGCTGGCGGTGCGCGTGGCGTCGGTGCTGCTGACGCCGCTGATCGCCATCGCCGTCTGGGGGCTGTCGCTGCGCATCGGCCAGTACGGCCTGACGCCCGACCGCATCATCGCCTCGGCCTGCGCCTTGCTCGGCGCGGTCTATGCGGGCGGCTACGGCTTCGCGGCCCTGTCGCCCCTGTGGCGCGGCGGCGACTGGATGAAGCCGCTGGAGCGGACCAATGTGCTGGCGGGCGTGCTGGCCATCGTCGTCGTCATCTGCCTGTTCACCCCCATCGCCGACCCGGCCCGCCTGTCGGTCGCCAGCCAGGTCGCCCGGCTGGAGCGCGGGGCGGTGACGCCCGACAAGTTCGACTATCGCTTCCTCCGTTTCGAGAGCGGGCGAGCGGGACAGGCCGCCCTGGCGCGCCTGACCCGTTCATCGGACCCAACGATCGCCCGCCGGGCGCGCGAGGCGCAGGCCGCCAAGAACCGCTACAGCCTGCCTGACGTCGACGCCCCGGACGTGACGCCGGTGTTCGAAGTCTATCCGGCCGGTTCGCCGCTTCCGGCGGAGCTGGCGGTTCCGGTCAGGCCCGGCGATCCCCGCGTCCCTTGCCGCGCGGCGGGCGATTGCGTGGTCACGACGATGGACCTGAACGGCGACGGCCGCGTGGAAGTCTTGATCGCGACCGGCTTCAACGTCGAGCTGATGGAACGCACGGCCGACGGCTGGCGGGCGCGCGGCGCCTATCGCCTCGCCGGTTGCGACGGCGACCGCATCCGCATCACCGACCCCCGGCTGATGATGAAGAACGGCGGGTTGAAACCCTCGACGCCGGCCTGGCCCGACCTTCAATTCGGAGACGGCGCCGTCGCGCGTCTCGATCGGACCCGCGAATGCAATACGGCCGCCGCCGCCGATTAACCCCCCGCTCACCACGCCTCCCAACGTGATTTTCACCTCGTCGCCCTAGAAATCGTCCCGAAACGAGCCAGTCCCGCTTCCAACGAGGACCGGCCGTCGGTGATGCCGAGAAGGGGTGATCCGCATGTCCAAGACCGTTCTGGTGGTCGATGACGATCCGACCCAGCGCCGCCTGATCCAGGCCGTGCTGGACCGCGAAGGCTATGCCGTGGTCCATGCCGAGAGCGGCGGCGAGGCCATCGACCGCATGACCGGCGGCGGGGGGGCCGACCTGATCCTGCTCGATCTGGTCATGCCGCGCATGACGGGCATGGAATGCCTGGCCGAGCTGCGCGCCGCGGGCGTGACCACGCCGGTCATCGTGCTGACCGCCAATGCGGGCGTCGACACCGTGGTCAAGGCCATGCAGGCCGGGGCGCAGGACTTCTTCGTCAAGCCGGTGTCGGCCGACCGGCTGATGGTCGGCGTGACCAATGCGCTGCAACTGACGCGGCTGGAGGCCGAGGTCGGCCGCCTGACCAAACGCGCCCAGGGCCGCGCCAGTTTCGACGATCTGGTCGGCGACGGTCCGGCCATGCGGCTGGTGAAATCGCTGGGATCGCGCGCCGCCAAATCGACCATCCCGGTGCTGATCACCGGCGAGAGCGGCGTCGGCAAGGAGGTCATCGCCCGCGCCCTGCACGGCGCCAGTGATCGTTCCGGCAAGCCGTTCGTGGCCGTCAACTGCGGCGCCCTGCCGGTCAATCTGATCGAGTCCATCCTGTTCGGGCATGAGAAGGGCGCCTTCACCGGCGCGGTCGAAAAGACCCTGGGCAAGTTCCGCGAGGCGGACGGCGGCGCCTTGTTCCTGGACGAGATCGGCGAACTGCCGCTGGACATGCAGGTCAAGCTGCTGCGCGCCATTCAGGAAGGCGAGGTCGATCCCGTCGGCGGCAAACGCCCGGTCAAGATCGATGTGCGCATCATCTCGGCCACCAATCGCGACCTGTCGCAACAAGTGCGCGAGGGCGTGTTCCGCGAGGACCTGTTCTACCGCCTGAACGTCTATCCGATCGAGGCCCCCGCCCTGCGCGACCGCCGCGAGGACATTCCGGCCCTGGTCGACCGCTTCATCGGCCGCTTCAACGCCGAAGAGGGCAAGCGCGTGGCCGGATGCGCGCCCGAGACCCTGACGATGCTGCAAGGCTTCGACTGGCCCGGCAATGTGCGCCAGTTGGAGAATGCGGTGTTCCGCGCCATCGTCCTGGCCGACGCGCCCTTCCTGCAGCCGCACGACTTCCCGGCCATCTCGGGTCTCGCGGCGCCGCTGCCGATCGAGGCTCCACTGGCGCCCGCCGCGCCGATGCTTTCCAGCGTGGAGCTGCCGCCCCTGCCCGACTCGCCGATCCGCGTGGTCGATGACCGGGGCCATCTGCGGACGCTGGAGGAGATCGAGCGCGACCTGATCCAGCACGCGATAGAGGTCTATGCCGGTCACATGAGCGAGATCGCGCGCCGCCTCGGCATCGGCCGGTCCACCCTGTACCGCAAGGTGCGCGAACAGGGGCTGGAAGGGCAGTTGAAGGAAGCGGGCTGACCCCGCTCCGGCGTCAGGCGACCGGACGCAGCGAGGCGATGCGGCGCAGGCCCAGGTCCGACAGGGTCAGATAGCGCCCTTCGGCGATCCGGCATTCGCCCTGGAATTCGAGACGGTCGCAGATCTCCCACTTGCCGCCAAAGACGCGCAGGCTCTCGACGCGCTGCATCGAATTCAGATTTCCGGTGCGCATGGTGATCATGTAGCGCGCGCCCGACAGGCCAGGCTGGCCATACAGGGTCACATGGCTGCGGTCCTGACCGGTCAGCGATTGCGGCGAACGATCCGACGGCGTCTGAGCAAAGGCCGCGCCCGCCAGCAGGGTCGCGGCGGATATCAGCATCAGCGTACGCATGGGGATCTCCATCGTTGCGAATGTGCACGCGATGGAGCGCCTGTTTCCGCCTTCCGTCAACGCAGCGAGCGCAGCATCAGCTCGTGGCGAAACGCCGCGACGTCGGCCAAGGCCGCGTCCAGCGCCGTGCGCGCCCGGTCCAGCAGCGGCGGCGCCTCGGCCTTTTCCGACGTCTCGGCCAGGGCGCAGGCGGCGGCCAGATCCTCGGCCCCTATGCCCGCCGCCGCGCCGCGCAGCGTGTGCACGGCGTCGCGCCAGCCTTCCTCGCGCACGTCCAGCAATGGCGACCACAGCGCCGCCTGCTGGGCGAACAGGCCCAGGATCTCTTCGGTCACCCCGTCGTCGCCGCCGGTCATCCGCTCCAGCACGGCGAAATCGACGGCGCCGGTCAGGTCACGCCGGGCCATCAGGCGGGGGTCTCTTCGCCCTTGGCCAGCCGCGTATTGCCCCGCGCGAACAGCAGATAGAGCACCAGGCCGATGCCATTCCAGATGAAGAAATTGACCTGAGTCAGATGGGGCAGGCTGACGAACAGATACAGGCACCCCAGGATGGCGCCCGCCCCGACCACCGGCCACAACGGCGCCTTGAAGCGGCGCTCGCGGTTCGGCTGCTGGATGCGCAGCACGATCAGGGCCGCGCCCACGGCGATGAAGGCCGCCAGCGTCCCGGCGTTGGCCAGGGCCGCCAGTTCGCCCAGGCTGAACAGACCCGCGATCACCGCCATCAGGACCGCCGTCACGCCCGTCATCAGCACCGGCGACCCCCGCTTGGCGCTGACCTTGGCCAGGCCGCGCGGCAGCATGCCGTCGCGCGCCATGACGAAGAAGATGCGGCTCTGGCCGTACATGAAGGCCAGCAACACCGTCGGCAGGGCCACGATGGCCGCTCCGGCGATCAGGGTGGCGGCGGTGTCGCTGCCCAGGGTCCGGGCGATATGGGCCAGCGGCTCGTCCGAACCGGCGAACTGGCCGAACGGCATGGCGCCGACGGCGGCGGCGGCCACGACCATGTAGATGATGATGCAGATCACCATCGAACCGACGATGCCGATGGTCAGGTCGCGGCCGGGGTTCTTGGTCTCCTCGGCGGCGGTCGAGACGGCGTCGAAGCCGTAGAAGGCGAAGAAGATGATGGCGGCGGCGGCCATGACCCCGACCTCCACCCCATCGGCCGTCACCGACTTGGCGAAGCCGAACGGCATGAAGGGCTCCAGGTTGGCGGGGTTGAAATGCGGGGCGGCGATGGCGACGAAGGCGCCCAGGGCGATGACCTTGATCACCACCAGCACGGCGTTGACCGTGGCGCTCTCACGCGTGCCCAGCATCAGCATGCCCGCCACCACACCGACGATGCCGACGGCCGGCAGATTGACCAGGCCCGGCGTATCCGTGCCGAACGGCCCGCTGGTCAGATAGGCGGGCAACCCCCACCCCATGCTCTCCAGGAAGCCGTTGAAATAGCCGGACCAGCCCACGGCCACGGCCGAGACCACCAGCGAATATTCCAGGATCAGGCTCCAGCCGATCACCCAGGCCAGCAACTCGCCCAGCGCGGCGTAGGAATAGGTGTAGGCCGAACCCGCCGCCGGGATCATGGTCGCCAGCTCGGCATAGGCCAGGGCCGCGAACACGCAGACCAGGCCCGCGATCAGGAAGGCCAGCATCACCGCCGGTCCCGCCTTGGCCGCCCCCACCCCGATCAGGGTGTAGATGCCGGTGCCGACAATGGCCCCGACGCCCAGGGCGATCAGATGCGGCCAGCTCATGGTCGGCTTCAACCGGGCGTGGCCCTCGATGTCGGTGATGGCTTCGATCGAGCGCCGTCGGTTCCAGAACGCCATGTTTCCCCCTCGCCGCCGTTCGTCGGCGGGCCGATTCCCAGAATGAACCATATCGCTTGCGCCTGAACGGCGAAATGCCGCTTGCGCCGCCCCCCGATCCCCCCTATGTGCAGCGGCCCTTCGGCACGGTGCTTGCACGTACCGAAGCGAGACGATCGGTTCGGGTGATTAGCTCAGTTGGTAGAGCAGCTGACTCTTAATCAGCGGGTCGTAGGTTCGAACCCTACATCACCCACCATCGTCTTCTTTTGAAATCGCCGACCTAGAGCCGAGGCGCCGGGGCGGCGTTCTCGCCGTCCGCCCCTTCGTCTCAGAACCAGGCGCTAAGGCCGATGACCAGGCGCGTGTCCTCCACGTCGTGGCCCGCCGCCTTCAGATAGTCGGCGGTGTTCCCGAAATGGCGCGTCCATTCGACGCCGACATAGGGCGCGAACTCCTTGCGGATCTCGTAGCGCAGACGCGCGCCGAGCTGCAGCGAAGTGACGCCCGATCCGATCGACAGTTCAGGAATGTCTTCGGCCGACAGGTTGATCTCCGCGCGCGGCTGAAGGATCCAGCGGTTGGTGATCCGTTGGTCGTATTCCGCCTCACCCCGGGCGGTCAGTTCGCCCTGGGTCGACAGGAAGACGGCGCCGCCCACCTCGAACCAATAGGGGGCCAGGCCCTGGACCCCGAGCACCAGATCCGTGCGGTCGCCATCGGGCCGATAGGTTTGCCGCACCCCGGCCTGGACGTCGAAGAAGGGCGAGATCGCGCGGCTGTACAGCGCCTGCAACTCGGCCTCCTCGACCTCGCCGTCGAACGCGCCCTCGCCTTCCGACTTCCACCAGAAGCGGTTGATGTCGCCGCCGGTCCAGCCCTGGGCGCCCCAGGCGTAGGTCGTGTCTCCTTCGGCGGACCCGGCCTCAAACTGATCCAGGATCACCGTCGTGGTCCGCACATCGCCGTTTTCGACGCGCAGCCGTTCGCGCGCGGCGGTCATCTCGGCGGGGTCGAAATACAGGTCGGCCGCATGGGCGGGTCCGCGCGTCGCGGCGACGGGCGGCGGCGCCTGCGGCGGACGCCCCGGATCGTCGGCGCTGGTCGGAACGACGGGCGGCATGACCATGCCCGTCATGCCCGGCATGGCGTGGCCCGCATGAGGATCGTCAGGCGCCGCCGTCATCCCCGGCATGGCGGACATGTCGTGGCCCGCATGCGGATCGGTCGTTGGCGCCGCCGGAGCCCGGTTCCCGCCCATGTCCGGCATGTGGTGACCTGCATGCGGGTCGGCGGGCGCCGTCGCGGGCGCCTGTCCCATGCTCATGCCCGACATGTCATGGCCCGCGTGCGGGTCGGCCGGGGTCTGGATGCGTTCCGGCACGGACCCGACCGGGCAGACCGGCGCGCCGGGGGCGCCGACCCGCGCGGCGTCACCGTTCGGCGATCCGCGGCGCACGCGGCCGGGCGGCAAGGGGGCGGCCTGGACCTGGGCGGCGGGGGCGTGGCCGGCGTGCGACTGGGCGGCGGCCGGCGCGGCCATGACCACCAGAGGAAACAGGATGATCGCGGTCTTGATCACGAGGCGGCTCCATCCAGGGGACGCACGGTGACGACGTTGAACATCCCCGCGTGCATGTGCAGCAGCATGTGGCAGTGGAAGGCCCAGTCGCCGGGCGCGTCGGCGGTCAGGTCGAAGGTCACCTTGGAGCCTGGCGCGACGTTCACGGTGTGCTTCAGGGGCTGATGCCCGGCGGGACCGCCCGTCACCAGTTCAAAGAAATGCCCATGCAGATGGATGGGGTGGGACATCATGGTGTCGTTCACCAGGGTGACGCGCACCCGTTCGTCCCGTTCAAAGCGGATCGGCTCGACCAGTTCGCTGAATTTGCGCCCGTCGAAGCCCCACATGAACCGCTCCATATTGCCGGTCAGGTGGATCTCCAGCGTGCGGGACGGCGCGCGCCGGTCCTTGTTCGGCGCCAGAGAGACCAGGTCGGTATAGACCAGCACCCGGTGGTCGACGTCCTCCAGGCCCGTCGGCCGTTCGCCCAGCCGGTTGATCGGCGACATGTTGACCATGTCCACCCCGACGCCGACCGCCATGCCGGGCGGGGCGTTGTCGGGATCGCGCATGTTCATGTCGCCCATGTCGCCGTGGTCCATGTCGCCGTGATCCATGGCGCCCATGGCGCCGTGGTCCATGCCCGACATCCCGCCCATGCCCATGTCGCGCATGGTCAGGTTCGGAACCTGACGCAGCGGCGGAACCTCGGCCGTCATGCCCAGACGCGGCGCCAGGGTGGCCCGACCCATGCCGGAACGGTCGATGGCCTCGGACACGATGGTGTAGGCTCGGTCCTCGGTCGGGCGGACGATGACGTCATAGGTCTCGGCGATGGAGAGTTGCAGTTCGTCGACCTCGACCGGCCTGACGTTCTCTCCGTCGGCCTGCACCACCGTCATCGCCAGGCCGGGGATGCGGATGTTGAGGATCGACATGGCCGAGGCGTTGATCAGGCGCAGGCGCACGCGCTCGCCCGGCCGGAACAGTCCGGTCCAGTTCTCGTCCGGGCCGTGGCCGTTGATCAGATAGGTGTAGGTCGAGCCGGTGACGTCCAGGATGTCGCGCGGGTCCATGCGCATCGCGCCCCACATCCGGCGCTCCTCCAGGCTCATCCGGTCGCCGCCGTCGATCAGACCGGCCAGGGAGGTGCGCTGGCGATTGAAATAGCCGGGGCTTTTCTTCAGCTTCTCCAGCAGCGCGTGCGGACTGAGGAAGCTCCAGTCCGAAAAGATCAGCACGTGCTCGCGGTCATAGGCGACCGGATCGGTCTCCGCCGGGTCGATGATGATCGGACCATAGTGGCCCACCGCCTCCTGAAGACCCGAGTGGCTGTGGTACCAGAAGGTCCCGGACTGGATGATCGGAAACTCATAGACGAAGGTCTCGCTCGGCCGGATGCCGGGAAAGCTGATCCCCGGCACGCCATCCATCTGGAACGGCAGCAAGACCCCGTGCCAGTGGATCGAGGTGTCCTCGTCCAGCCCGTTGTGCACGGCGATGCGCACATTCTGGCCTTCGCGCAGGCGCAGCAGCGGCGCCGGAAGCCCGCCGTTGACCGTGGTCGCCGTCGCGGTGCGGCCGCCCACCGTGAACGGCGTCCGCCCGACCGTCAGATCGATGTCCGGTCCCGTCAGCGTCGGCTGGTCCGGCCGCAGTCCCGGCGAACCGGTCCTGGCCCAGGCGGGCGTCACGCCTTGCAGGGCCAAGACGCCCCCGCCCGCGACGGCGCCGCGCAAGACGGCTCGACGGTCGAACTTCATACTCGGCTCCATGGACTCACGCCGCAGCGGGCGGCGTCTTGCCTTGTTAATACGCTTGCCGGGGATCGTCCCCTCGCGACAGGCTGACGCAGTGCGGGCGTCAGCGCCGCGCGTCGTCGGGGTCCAGAACCTGGGCCAGTCTGCGTCGCGCGCGAGCGACCCGCGTCTCGATCGTCTTCACCGACACGCCCAGGATGACGGCCGCCTCGGCCTGGCTGCGCGTCTCGATCGCGGTCAGCAACAGCGGCTCCTTGAGCTGGGGCGGCAGGTCCGCGATCGCACGCTCCAGGCGTGACAGGGTCTGGGCCGTCGCCAGGTCGTCAAAGGCGTCTTGCCCCGGATCGGGCGTCGCCATCGCCCGCGGCGTGTCCAGATCGACGGCGCCGAACAGCCAGCGCCGAACACGGCGGCGACGGCTCCAATCCCGGCATTTGTTGATCGCTATGGCGCGCAGCCAGGTCTCGAACGGCCGTTCGGGATCATACCGCCGGATCGCCAGCCAGGCCGCGGCATAGGTCTCTTGCATCAGGTCATAGGTCTCTTCGGCATCGCCCACATAGCGGCGCACGAAGCGATAGAGGTCGGACTTGGTCGCCTGCATCAGCCGCCCGAATGCGTCGGCGTCGCCGCCCGCGGCGCGGGCCGCAAGGTCGTCTGGTCCCGTCACGGCGGCCTAGGCGCCTTCGGCCGTGAGCGCCTCGACCACGCTTCTGTCGAAGCGTTCCGCCTGGGTCGGCGTCATCACCGCCCGCATCTGGAAGATGTGGGCGATGGTGGCCTGCTGCAATTCGCCCATGACATCGTGGAAATGATCCACGGCGGGTTGAACGACCCGGCTGTCGCCGTTGCTGGCGGCGATCGCCCGGGCCAGCTCCCGATTGGCCGCCTGGACCTCTTGCTCCAGCGCGACCCGGCGTGTCGCGAAGTCGGCCTCCAGCACCTCGATGCGCGCCAACTGGTCGGCGTTCAGCTTCAGGTCCTCATGCACGATCTCGTGCAGCGACGGCCGCGCCTCGCGCTTCAGCACCCATGTCGCGCCGCCCCAGGCGCCGACACCCCCGGCCAGGGCCGCCAGGACCGCCGTCAGCGCGATGGACTTCCAGCCCCCCGACATCAGCCGGCCTCCAGACGCGCCAACGGCGACAGCGAGGCGGTCCCGAACACCGACATCTCGGACGTCGGCGCGTGCGCCAGGCGGGCGCCCAGGCCGCCGTTGGCGACGCCGACGCTCAAGGCCAGGACGACGGCGACGATGCGAAGACGGGTCTGAACCCGCGCCGTCCGCAAGGCGCGAACCCTGTCCCACACGTCGCGCTCAAGCCCGTCCAGCGACGGTTCGTCCGTCGGCGCGCGCGTCAGCCACCGGTCCAACTCATCCATGATGCGTGCCCTTTCCCCGCCCCATGCTCAGATCTACGCACGCCCGACGGCGATCCCTCGCTTCACGGCCGAGGATCCGGCTCCCGGATTGAGGCGAAACGATCACCGGTGCGCCGGTTTCAATAGCAGGAGAGCCTGCGCAGGGGCGAACAGGCGCGGCCGGGGCGTCGCCGTCAGCGGCGCGTCAGACCTTCGAGATCGGGGCGTCGAAACGATAGCCGAGACCGCGGACGTTGCGGATCGGCAGGTCGATCTGTGCGTGGCTGAGCGCCCTTTGGCGCAGACGGCTGACGGCGGTGCGCAGGCTTCCGCCGGGCTGGCTGTTGTCCAGGATCTGGCTGTCGCTGTCGTCCGCGAACGCCGTCAGCAGCGCCAGGTCGGCGCGCGACAGGTCGATCCGGCGTCCGGTGGGGGCCAGCAAGGCCCGGCTGGAGAGTTGCAGGGTCCATGTCGCGCCCCCCCCATGCGACAGGCGCGGCGCGGCGTCTCGGCGCCGATGACGACGACGCATCAGCCCCCTCAGCCGCGCCAGGAGTTCGCGCGGATTGACCTCACGCGGCACCAGGTCGTCGGCGCCCAGCTCCAACGCCAGGACCCGCTCCACATATTCGGCGGTCTCTGACATCACCAGGATGGGCGGCCCGTCGGCCTCGGCCGAACGGCGGATGAAGGCCGAAACGGCCGGATCCGGCAGGGAGGCCGCCACGACGACGACGTCATGGTCGTCCATGGGCTGTCGCGCCTCATCGACGTGATCCGCTTCGACCACCGCCAGATCCTGCGCCGTCAGATAGCCGGTCAGGGCGCGTCTTTCTCCGCGCAGGGGGTCGATCAACAGAACCGACGCCGGACGAGGACGCGGGCGGGGACGCATCGGCGCGATGGGCGACGTTTCGATCACGGTCATGGACGGCGCGCTCCCTCGTCCTGGGCCGAACCCGTCGTTTCGAGACTCGCCGGGTCCATGACGGCCTCCAGGGCCTTGATCAGGGCGCGGCCGTCCGCGCTGAGCAGGACATGACGGACACGGGCGTCCTGGGCGCCGCGCTGCAGCTCCAGCAATCCGTGCGCCTCTCCCAGCGAGCCGGGATAGTCGACGGCGGTCATCGATCGGACATAACGCGAGGTGTTGGCGACGCTTTCGCGGCACAGATCGGCCAGTTCGGTCATGCGAACGCCTTCGCGACGCGCCGTGTGCAGAAGCGCGGCCAGTTGGCCCAGGCTGAGTCCGGGCGCGCGCGCCTTGACCAGCATCAGCCAGTCCAACACCCCTTCGGCCGCCCCCATCAGACGGCCGTAGCGGCGGGCCGATAGACGGCCGCCGGCGCCGGTGCGCGGGGCCGGATGCGCGGGCGCCGTTCCGTGACGACCAGGCTCAGGTCGTCGTACGTCGCCTGCAGGGCCTGAAGACGGGTCTCGATCTCTCTTTTCTTGCTGCGGGCGTCGAGAACGTCCTCGGCTTCAAAGTCGATGCTGATCGTCGCGCGAAGCTTCATGACCGGGTTTCCGATTTGCATGTCCGTCACCGAAGACTAACCGGCATGCAACCGCGTTGATCGGCGCCAATGGGCGGGTCTGCGGCTGATCACGGTCGTTCGTCGCGGCTATGGCCGTCTTCATCGACGCCGTTGCGCGTGAGACGTGATCGCGGATGCAATACGCCGTGCGGCGATGCAAAGTCGTCGCGACACGAGGGAAGCCGTGATGCCTTACGACGCCCTGGACACAGGACCAGACCGTCTGCTGACGTCCGACGCCGCGCCGCGCCGGTTCGGGACGCTGGATCGCGATGTCCTGGTTCTGACCGCCCTGCTCTGGTCGGCCCACTCGGCGCATGTGATCGCCCGTTCGTTCATATTGGATTGGACGAATGACCTGGGCACCACTCTGGCGCGTTGCTGCACCTGGGCGACGGGGTTCGTGGTTTGCCTGGGCGTCTGGGCCTTGACCCGTCGCATGCGTCGTCCGGGCGGCTTCATCGGCTATTTCCTGCGCGTCGCCGGTCTCGCCCTGATCGCCTGCGCCGTGATCACCCTGTGCAACGAGACTTATTTTTACTGGCTGTCCCCGCTGTATGTGATCGAGGACCGCTATCTGAAGCCTTCCGAACTGGCCGTCACCTATCTGGGCTTCCTGTGGATTCTGATGACATGGGCGGGCTTTGTGGGCGTCGTGGCCGGCGCCGACGACATACGCATCCGCGACCGCCAGGTCGCCGTCGCACGAACCCTGGCGCAGCAGGCTCAACTGACGGCGCTGCGCAATCAGTTGCAGCCGCACTTCCTGTTCAACGCCCTGAACGCGGTCTCCAGCCTGGTGCACGACCGCGATTTCGAGCGGGCCGAGCGCACGCTGATGCAGCTCAGCGGCTTTCTCGGCCGCGTCATCGACGTGTCGCCGCACGAAATGGCGCCCTTGCGTGAAGAGCTTGAAATCGAGCGCCTGTTCCTGGGCGTCGAACAGGTGCGCTTCCCGGATCGCTTGAAGGTCCGGTACGAGATCGAGGAGGCCGCGCTCGACAGCCAAACCCCCCGCCTGATTCTGCAGCCCTTGATCGAGAACGCGATCAAGCACGGGCTGGCGCGTTCCGTGGACCCCGTCACCGTGACCATCGGCGCTCGCCGTGAAACGGACGGCCTGCACATCTGGGTCCAGGACGATGCGAAGCCGATGCGGCGTTCAACCTCGGGCCTGCGCGTCGGCCTGGCCAACACGCGTGAGCGCCTGGCCATTCTGTATGGAGAAGCCGCCCGTCTGGTCGCCGCGCCGTTGAAGCCCGGCTGGCGTTCCGAAATCATCCTGCCGGCGGCCTGATCATGCGGATTCTCATCGCCGACGACGAACCCCTGGCGCTGAGACGGCTCGAAACCGCCCTGGCCTGCATTCCCGAAGCCGAGATCGTGGCGACGGCCTCCACCGGCGGCGAGGCCCGCCGCCTGATCGCGCGCCACCGGCCGGACGTCGCCATCCTGGACATTGAAATGCCGGATCAGACCGGCCTGTCCGTGATCGAGACCATCGGTCCCGACGACCATATGCCCGAGGTCATCTTCGCCACCGCCTTTCGGCACTACGCCGTCCAGGCCTTCGAGCTGGCGGCGGTCGATTATCTGACCAAGCCGATCGCCTTCGAGCGGCTGCGAGACGCCGTTCGTCGCGCCCGCACCCGGCTGAACGCACGCAGCGCCGATCAACGTTTCGCCGATCTCCAGGCCTTGGTCGCCACCTTGCAGTCCGAAGACGCGGACGGCTCCAACGGGCATGACGGCCACCTTTGGGTTCGGCGGCGCGACGAGATGATCCGATTGCCCGTCGGTCTCATCCGACTGATCGAAGCCCAGGGCGACTATGTGATGCTGTACACGGCCGACGGCGACATCCTGCACCGAGAGACGGTCAGTTCGTTGGAGAGTCGGCTGGACCCGGCCGCCTTCGCGCGGTGTCACCGATCGACCATCGTCAACCTGGACCAGGTCCGCGCCTTCAGGCGCCGCGGCAAGGGTTTGACGCTCAGCCTGACCGACGGCCGCACCATCGACGTCGGCCCGACCTATGTCGATCGCCTGATGAACGTCACGCGCCTGAAACGCTGGCGGCTGTAGTTCAGTCCAGATTCAGCCGTGAGATCACGGCCGGCGGCGGCGGCCCGTCTCTGAGCGCGCCGTCATCGCCATAGGCGCCCAGTTGGCTGATCGAGACGAACAACAGAGAGGCCCCGTCCAGCGAACCGCCCGCCGGATCGGTCATGCTCTCCAGATTGGCCGCCAGGGTTCGGGCCGCCACGACCTCGGTCTGGTCCGGCGACAGGGTCAGTCGCAACACCCGCATCGGCGCGGTTCCGTTCTGCACCACGATCAGGTCGTCGCCGCGCCGCAACAGGGTGTCGATCCCGATCAGCGAGGCGTCTCGCGGAGACGGCATCGGCGTGACCCGTCCGTCCGCCAGGGCGATGCGATGCAGGCCCGATCCATAGTCGGCCAGGATCAACGTCTCGCCGTCCGCGCTCACGGCCATGCCTTGCGGCGAACCGAAGACGCCGACGGGCACGAGGCGCCGCAGCGCCTCATCCTCGACCCCCAGCCGCCAGACGTCCCCCGCCAGGGAATCCGACACATAGACGGTCCCGTCCGGTCCTACGGCGACATCGCCGAAATTGCGGCGCGGCGCGTCAGGCGCTCGATAGCGCGCCAATAGGCGTCCGCTGGCCAGGTCGATCTTCAGCAGTTCGGCCTTGTCCCGCAACGGATCGTCGGCGGGCGTCGCGGCCGCCAGCCCGGCCGAGGCGGCCCACAACACCCCCCTCGCCTCATCGACGGCCAGGCCGAACACGCCAGCCACCGGAGCCTCGGCCTTCAGATAAGGGGCCGCCGTTCCATCGGCGCCGATCTGCATGATCGTTCGGCCCACGATGGCGGACACCAACAGCCTTTGTCGCGTCGCGTCGCGGACCACGCTCTCGGCGGCCACGGCTTCAGGGATGAGCGCGCGCGGCTCCAGCACCCCTATCAGCGCTCGGTTCGCGGTCAAGGCGTCCGCGACCGCGGGCCATTCCGGCAGGGCCGTCATCGCCGCATACAGGGGGTCGCGCGCCGGATTCGCCGTCAGGCCCAGACCGGCGTAACGACGCCATTGAGCCAGCGCCTCCCCCGGCTGCTCGGACGCCGCGGCGACACGCGCGCGCAACTGGATCAGACCCGGATGATTGCGCACGACGCCGTCGGCCTGGGCCAGTTTGTCGGCGGCGGTCGCCAGGTCGTCGGCGTTCGCCGCCGCCACCGCTTCGGCGCGCAACTGGCGAAAGCGCATCGCGGGCGAAACGTCTTGGGCCTGGACCGGGAGCGCCGCCAACTGGAGAGCGGCCAACACCGCCGTCATGGGTAGTCGAGACACGGGTCTTCTCCGAGATCTGATAAGAAAAGGGCGGCTCTTTCGAGCCGCCCCGGTCGCTGGCCGGTTCCGAACCTACCAGACTTTGTAGTTAAAGTTGACGAAGTAGCGGCGGCCGAACATGTCGAAATTGTCGGCGGTGTTGCGGCCCAACCAGTGCGCCGGCTCTTCGTCGAAAGCGTTGACCACGCCGGCACGGACCCGCAGGTCGTTGGTGACCTGATAGGCCATCGTGAAGTCGTGCTGGTTGAAGGCGCCGGTCTCCAGATATTTGGCCGTGTCGTAACGGTCGGGATTGGCGACCAGGACATCCGCGTCCTCGATCTCCTGGCTGGCCTGCCAGTCCCAATCCCACGACAGGGTCAGGCGGTCGGTGGGCTGCCAGGCCACGGTCGACAGGAAGCGGACCCGCGGCGTGCCGACCGTGTCGGCGAAGATCGTCGGGAAGTCCGGCAGCGCGATGTTGGTGTAGTCGTTCTGCTCGATCGTGTAGGAGCCGCGCAGGTTCCAGTTGATGCGGCCCCAGTCCTGGCCGATCACATCGACGATGTCGAAGCGGTATTTGGCCGAGAAGTCGACGCCTTCCGCCGTCAGCTTGGCGTAGTTCAGCGAACCTTGGACGAAGCCGGTGACCATCCAGGTGGCCGGGTCACGCGTGATGGTGGCGCAGGCCGCGGCGTTGACGGCCGGCTGGTTCACGCACTGGTTGGCGTTCTGCTGGGCGGTCGTGACGGCGATCGCCTGGGATATCTCGATCTTGTAGTAGTCCAGCACCAGCGAGAAGTTGGGGAAGTACGACGGCGTCCACACCACCGAGGCGGTGAAGGAGTCCGAGGTTTCCGGGGTCAGGAACGGATTGCCGCCTTGCACGCCGGGAATGCCGCCCGTGCCGTAGGTCGGCTGGAAGGCGTTCGGGTCGGTCTGATTCACGAAGGTGAAGCTGAAGCCGGCCGCGTTCGACAGGGCCTGGCAGTTGGCCCGGCGGTTGGTCTGGATGGTCGCGTCAGCCAAGGCGTTGATATTGGCCACGACGCAGGGATCGACGAAGCCGTTGGCGAAGGTCTGGGTTTGCGGCGAGTACAGTTCGCCCAGGTTCGGCACGCGGATGGCCGTGTTCTGCGTCACGCGGAACAGCAGGTCGTCGATCGGACGCCAGGAACCCTGGATCGAATAGGTGTCCTGGATGCCGATCGAGGTGTAGTCGGCGGTGCGATAGGCGCCCGAGATTTCGGCCGAACGGCCCAGCCAGCTATCCTGGAACAGCGGGATACGCACCTCGACGAAGGCCTCGCGGGTCTCATAGGACACCGGGTCCTGACCGGCTCCCTCGTTCAGGAACAGCAGGCGGCCGCCCGTGGGACCGTCACGGCCGGTGCCCGAGGTGGTTTCCTTGCGGCTTTCGACGCCCATGGCGAAGCCGATCGGGCCGGCGCCCCAGAAGTCCCACAGCTCGCCGGACATGAAGCCCAGGA